>Ga0209243_100002_pt1 | contig 581117 bp, 516 predicted proteins | sample UppTromiDAQMD024_FD_185836 | JGI IMG/M metagenome (GOLD analysis project Ga0209243, IMG submission 185836) | Upper troposphere microbial communities from Maryland, USA - DAQMD-024 (SPAdes) (version 2) | ecosystem: Environmental > Air > Outdoor Air > Unclassified | place: USA: Maryland, Virginia...
TCGCCTTTGATGGCGACCACTTTTGAACCACAACTCCATCTGGAGCGAGATCCCATGAGCACCATCGAAGAACGCGTCAAGAAAATCGTCGTCGAACAGCTTGGCGTCAAGGAAGAAGAAGTCACCACCAGCGCATCGTTCGTCGATGACCTGGGCGCTGACTCGCTGGACACCGTCGAGCTGGTGATGGCGCTGGAAGAAGAATTCGAGTGCGAGATCCCGGACGAAGAAGCCGAGAAGATCAGCACCGTCCAGGCCGCCATCGACTACGTCAAGGCCCACGTCAAGGCCTGATGTCAGACGGCAGTGCGCGCGCGGGCTCAGGCTCGCCGCGCACCGCACCCCATGGGGCCGCTGTTGCGGCCCCGTGTGTTTGGGCATCACATCGAAGCAAACCGAGTTACCCGTAGAAACCATCCGGGTCAGGAGAAACAGCAATGAAGCGTCGCGTCGTCGTAACCGGCCTGGGTATCGTCTCGCCGTTGGGCAATGATCTGGCCAGCAGCTGGGAAGGCATCACCCATGGTCGTTCGGGCATCGGTCCGCTGACCAACGTTTCTGATGCCTATCTGGATCGGTTCACCACCAAGATTGCAGGTGAAGTCAAAGGATTCGACATCACCGCCGACAACGAACTGTTCGGCAAATTCAGGGTCAGCGGCAAGGATGCCAAGAAGATGGACCCGTTCATCCATTACGGCCTCGGTGCCTCGTTCATGGCCCTGCATGATTCGGGCCTGGAGATCACCGAAGCCAATGCCGATCGCATGGGCGCCATCGTTGGCGCCGGCATCGGCGGCCTGCTCGGCATTGAAGAGCAGACCATCGAGTTCCACGAGGGCAAGAAGATCTCGCCCTTCTACGTGCCCAAGACCATCATCAACATGCTGCCGGGCCAGCTGAGCATCATCACCGGCCTGAAGGGCCCGTCGTTCTCGGCGGTGTCGGCGTGCGCGACCTCGAACCATTCGATCGGTACCGCGATGCGCATGATCCAGTACGGCGATGCCGACGTGATGGTGGTCGGTGGTGCCGAGCGCGGCTCCTCGCCGACCGCAGTGGGCGGCTTCTGCGCGATGAAGGCCATGAGCACGCGCAATGACGCTCCGGAACAGGCCTCGCGCCCGTGGGACAAGGACCGCGACGGCTTCGTGCTGGGCGACGGCGCCGGCATCCTGATCCTGGAAGAGTACGAGCACGCCAAGGCACGTGGCGCGAAGATCTACTGCGAACTGGCCGGCTTCGGCGCCAGCTCCGACGCGTACCACATGACCGCCCCGAGCGAGAACGGCGAAGGCGCCGCGCGCTGCATGGTCATGGCCATGAAGGACGCCGGCGTGACCCCGGAACAGGTCGGTTACCTCAACGCGCATGGCACCTCCACGCCGCTGGGTGACCTGGGCGAAACCATGGCGATGAAGACCGCCTTCGGCGACCACGCCTACAAGATGATGGTCAGCTCCACCAAGTCGATGACCGGCCACCTGCTGGGTGCTGCCGGCGGCGTGGAAGCGATCTTCTCGGTGATGGCGCTGCAGGACAATGTCATCCCGCCGACCATCAACCTGCAGCAGCCGGGCGAAGGCTGCGACCTGGACTACGTGCCCAACGAAGCACGCCAGGCCAAGGTCGACGTGGTGATGTCCAATGGCTTCGGCTTCGGCGGCACCAACGGCACGCTGATCTTCAAGCGCGTCTGACCGGTGCGGTAGGTTGTAGAGTCGACTGTTAGTCGACTGCACTTCGCGGGAAGCCAAATTCCCGCGCTGCGCGCGATAGTCGACCAGCAGTCGACTCTACCTATCGGCATCCGGAGCATTGAATTGACGCCGTGCACCACGGAAGCCGCCGCAAGGCGGCTTCCGTGCATCTGAACCCCGAACTGGCCGCCATGACCCACGCACCGCTGATCCACCCGCTGCCGCATCCGATCGATCTGCTGGCTCTGCAGCAGCACGATCCGGTGCGCTTCCCGCTGCTGATGGAATCCACCGCCTCGGGCACCGCGCAGGGCCGCTGGAGCCTGCTGCTGGCCGCGCAGGGCGATTGCCTGCGGCTGGATGCCGATGGCCGGGTGCGTGACCAGCGCGACGTGGTGCAGGCCGGCAGCTTCCTGCAGGTGCTGGACCGTGCCTGGCAGCGCGAACGCCTGCCGCATGACGGCAGCCACAGCCTGCCGTTCCGCGGCGGTTGGGCGTTGATGCTGGATTACGAAGTGGCCAGCCAGATCGAAACCGTGCTGCCGTCGCGTGCGCGTGAGGACGGTCGCCCGACCGCGCTGGCGCTGCGCTGCCCGGCGGCGGTGCTGCACGATCACCACAACGACGCCAGTTTTGTCATCGCCGAAGCCGGTGAGCATGCGCTGCTGGATGCGTTGGTGGCACTGGCCACGGCCGTGCTGCCCGAAGCAGGGCAGGGCTGGTTGCCGCCGCAGTCGGTCGGCGAGGACGCGCCGCAGCGCTTCACCGACGGCGTGCGCCGGGTGATCGAGTACCTGCGTGCCGGTGACGTGTTCCAGGTGAACCTGTCGCGGCGCTGGAGCGCACAGTTCGCCGCGCCGGTCAGTCCCCAGGCGTTGTACGCGCAGCTGCGCCGTGCCAACCCGGCCCCGTTCGCCGGCCTGTTCACCGCGCACGGCCGCCACGTGGTCAGTTCCTCGCCGGAACGGCTGGTGTCGGTGCACGCCGGCCATGCGCAGACCCGGCCGATCGCCGGCACCCGCCCGCGCTTCGAAGGCGATGACGATGCCGCGCGCATCCAGGAGCTGGTCGGCCACCCGAAGGAGCGTGCCGAGCACGTGATGCTGATCGACCTGGAGCGCAACGACCTGGGCCGCATCTGCCTGCCTGGTACCGTGGTGGTCGATGAACTGATGACCGTGGAAAGTTACGCCCACGTGCACCACATCGTCAGCAATGTCAGTGGCCATCTGCGTCCAGACGTGACCCCGGGTGAAGTGATCGCCGCCACCTTCCCCGGCGGCACCATCACCGGCTGCCCGAAGGTGCGCTGTATGCAGATCATCAGCGAACTGGAGCAGGTGCCGCGCGGTGCCTACACCGGCGCCTTCGGTTGGCTGAACCGCGATGGCGACCTGGACCTGAACATCCTGATCCGCACCGCCGAAGTGGACGGCCACGAGGTCAGCTTCCGCACCGGTGCCGGCATCGTGGTCGACTCGGATCCGGACAAGGAACTGGACGAGACCCGCGCCAAGGCCCGCGGCCTGCTGCGTGCGCTGGGCCAGCAGGGGTAGTGCCGGCCGCTGGCCGGCAACCTCATGCACCCATGATCCGCGCGATCGCCGGCCAGCGGCCGGCACTACCGGTACCAATGGGAGCCATTGTTTGGGTGGGTGCCGACCGTTGGTCGGCACGGACACGCCACCCCGGTCATGACCCCACACCACCGGCACGGTATCCTGCACGACGGAATCGAGTTCAGAGGTAGTCCATGGCGGGAGCCAAGCGCGGGTGTCTGTTCGTGGTAACGCTGGTGGTAGTGCTGGCCGCCGTCGTGGCCGGTGCGGGCGCGTGGTTCTTCTACCAGCAGACCCAGTTCGCCGACGCCCGGATCACCCCGTCCGCCGACAGCGTGGTCATCGCTAGTGGCGACGGCATGAACACGGTGCTGCGCAAGCTGCGCGACGCCGGCGTGGACGAGGGCCAGGACACCCAGTGGCAGCTGCTGGCGCGCCAGCTCGATGCGGCCGGCAAACTGAAGGTGGGTGAGTACGCGCTCAGCAATGACCTGACCCCGCGCGAGCTGCTGCTGCGCATGCGCGCCGGCAAGGTGCTGCAGCATCGCGTGACGATCATTGAAGGCTGGAACATCCGCCAGCTGCGTGCGGCACTGAAGCGTGCCGAACCGCTGCTGCACACCACCGATAACCTGGATGACGCCGCGCTGATGCAGCGGCTTGGGTTCGGCGGCCAGCATCCGGAAGGTCGTTTCCTGCCGGAGACCTATGTCTACCAGCGCGGCGACAGTGACCTGGACGTGCTCAAGCGCGCCCACGGTGCGATGGAGAAGGCACTGGACGAGGCGTGGGAAAGTCGTGCGCCGGACCTGCCGATCAATACGCCCTACGAGCTGCTGACGATGGCGTCGATCATCGAAAAGGAAACCGCGCTGGCCAGCGAGCGCCCACAGATCGCCGGGGTGTTCATGCGCCGCCTGAAGATCGGCATGCGCCTGCAGACCGACCCGACCGTGATCTACGGCATCGGCGCGGCGTATGACGGCAACATCCGCCGCCGCGACCTGACCACCGATACGCCCTACAACACCTATACGCGTGCGGGCCTGACCCCGACCCCGATCGCCATGCCCAGCCGCGACGCGCTGATGGCGGCTGCACAGCCGGCCGCCGGTGACGCGCTGTACTTCGTCGCGGTCGGCGATGGCAGTGGCGCGCACGTATTCTCGCCCAGCCTGGACAAACACAACGCCGCCGTAGCCCGCTACCTGCAGCAGCTGCGCCAGCAACGCACCAAGGAGACCCCGGCGCAATGAGTCCCGCGCTGCTTCGCCATCCCCGTTTCGTCAGCCTGGAAGGTGGCGAGGGCGCGGGCAAGACCACCGCCATCAACGCCATCCGCGATTGCCTGCGCAGCCACGGCCACGAAGTGGTGCTGACCCGCGAACCGGGCGGTACGCCGTTGGCCGAGCGCATCCGTGGCCTGGTGCTGAAGCCCGATGCCGAAATCGCCGCCGAGCCGCTCAGCGCCGAAGCCGAGCTGCTGCTGGTGTTCGCTGCACGCGCGCAGCATGTGCGCCAGGTGATCCAGCCGGCCCTGCAGCGCGGCGCCTATGTGCTGAGCGATCGCTTCACCGATTCCAGCTACGCCTACCAGGGCGGTGGCCGTGGCCTCGACCCGCAGTGGATTGCCGACCTGGAACGCCGCGCGGTGGGCCTGTTGCCGGGACTGACCCTGCTGTTGGATGTGGACGTGGCGGTAGGCCGCGCGCGTGCCAACGGCCGCGACCTGTGGCCGGACCGCATCGAAAGCGAACAGGACGACTTCTTCCAGCGTGTGCGTGCGGTGTTCCGCAGTCGTGCGCAGCAGGATCCGCAGCGCTTTGCGTTGATCGACGCTGGGCAGGTGCAGGCGCGCGTGGCCGCGGATGTGGTGGCGTGTGTCGAGCGGTGGCTGCAGGGCGGGGAGGGCGCATGAGCACGTTCTCGCCGTGGCAGCAGCGCGCGTTCGAACAGACGGTCGCCGCGCTCGATGCTGATCGGCTCGGCCATGGCCTGCTGATCTGTGGCCCGGCCGGACTGGGTAAGCGCGAGGTGGCGTTGGCCCTTGCCGACCATGTGCTGGCGCGCGGCGATGCCGCGCATGCCACGCGCACGCGCCAGCTGATCGCCGCCGGCACCCATCCGGACCTGCAGCTGGTCAGCTTCATTCCGAACAAGAGTGGCGACAAGCTGCGCACCGAGATCGTCATCGAGCAGGTGCGCGAGATCACCAACAAACTGGCGTTGACCCCGCAGTACGGGGTGGCGCAGGTGGTGATCGTCGACCCGGCCGATGCCATCAACCGCTCCGCCGCCAACGCACTGCTGAAGACGCTGGAAGAGCCGCAGCCCGGCCGCTATCTATGGCTGATCAGCAGCGACCCGGCGCGCCTGCCGCAGACCGTGCGCAGTCGCTGCCAGCGCCTGGAATTCAAGCTGCCGCCGCGTGAGGAAGCGCTGGCGTGGCTGCAGCACCAAGGGCACAGCGAAGCATCCGCGCGCGAAGCCCTGGACGCCGCGCGCGGCCATCCCGGCCAGGCCGACAACTGGCTGCGCGAAGACGGCCTGAGCCTGCGCCGTGAGGTGGGCCGCGAACTGGAGCAGCTGGCCGCCGGCAAGACCGGCGCGGTGGAGCTGGCGCAGAAGTGGTGCGGTGACGACAACGCGGGGCTGCGCCTGCGCTTTGCCGCCGACCTGGCGCTGGCCCAGGCCAGCACCGATGCCTTGACCACGCCGGAGCGATTGCACAAGCTTGCAGCCTGGTTCGATGCGGCCAACCGCACCCGCGACCTGCTGCGCACCACGGTGCGTGCAGACCTTGCGGTGGTCGAGTTGCTGCTGGCCTGGAACAAGGTGAACGAGCGGCCTGCCGCAAGGGGAAATCGATGAGTGCCAGCAACGCCCGCCAGGGCATCCTGTCCCTGGCCGTGAAGGACAAAGCCGCGCTGTACAGCGCGTACATGCCGTTCGTGAAGAATGGCGGCATCTTCGTGCCCACGCCCAAGCGCTACTTCCTGGGCGACGAGGTGTTCCTGCTGCTGACCCTGCCCGATTCCAGCGAGCGCCTGCCGGTGGCCGGCAAGGTGATCTGGGTGACCCCGGCCGGCGCGCAGGGCAACCGCACCGCCGGCATTGGCGTGCAGCTGGCCGATGGTGCCGAAGGCGAGGGCGTGCGCCACAAGATCGAGACGCTGCTGGCCGGCCTGACCAGCTCGGACAAGCCGACGCATACGATGTGAGGTAGCGCTGGGCCATGCCCGGCTGCATGCCCCGAAACACCCGTGACCCCGCCCTTCTGTAGAGTCGAGCCATGCTCGACTGCGGCCCTCGAAAACACCCGTGAACACGAATGTGAAAAACGGTTGACGGCCCCTGAAAATCCCCTATAATGAGCGGCTCAGCAACACCGGGCGGTTAGCTCAGCGGTAGAGCATTGCCTTCACACGGCAAGGGTCACAGGTTCGATCCCTGTACCGCCCACCAAATAGATCCCTGATTTTTCAGGTGATATAAAGAAGCCGGCCTTGAGCCGGCTTTTTCGTAAGTGCAGGGTAAGTGCACGCTGCTTTCTTCATCTCAAGGACGCCACATGAAGCTTCGTCTGCATACCGTAAAGATCCATCCAGCCGTTGACGGCGAGGATTCCCCTTCAATTGGCGCGGAGCTGACCATCCACTTTCCGGATAAACAGCTGATTGGGGGCATGATTGCGCTTACTTTGTTTCACCCTGCACCGGAAACGTTGACGCTCGCAGAGATCGAGCGACTGGCTGTCGCAGAGGCCCTTGCTGCTCTCGGCTGATTCCTAGGGCTATCGCGCGTTAAGCGACAACCTCAGCGCGCTGCTGCCCGATGCCCGCACCCCCTGCGTCGTGACGGCCTCCAGCCGGTCCAACCGATCCACCACCTGAGCGAGCAGAGCATTGCTCTGCTGCACCGCTGCCGTGGTCGCGGCCTGCGCCTTGTTGTCCACCACCAGGTCGAACACAGCGCGCGCGAAGTTGTCCGGCAGCGCCTCGATGGTGTCGGCCAGCTCGCCCATGCCGACGCCGCCCTTGTCCAGGTCGCCCACCTTCATGCCGTCGATCAGGCCCGTCACCTGGCCGTAGAGGCTGTTGTAGTCCTGGCCGCTGGCGTAGAGGTTCCGACCGAAGCCCAGCGCCGCCTGTGCGGCCGCCTGCGCTGCGCTGCTGTCCCCGCCCGACACTGCCCGCTCCAGCTCCTGCATGGTCTGCTGTAGCTTCTCCTGATCGGTCAGCGGCGACAGGTCGCTCACAGATAGGCCATAGCTAATGGCTTTCTTGTCCGTGTCGATCTGCGCTTGCAGCTTGCCCATGTTGGTGGCGCGCAATGCCTCGATCTTAGCCAGGTCCTCAGCGCGCGCGCCCGACAGGCCCAGCGCCTTAGCGTAGTCGTTGGCGGACTTCACCTGTTGGCGGTAGGTGCGCTCGATGCTCAGGGCCTGCTGCTGGTAGGCGGTCAGGTCGCCAGTGAGCAGCTGCGTCGACACGTCGGCCATCAGGGTGGAGTAGTTGCCCAGCAGGCCCGACACCTTGCTGATCTGCGTGGCCAGGTCCGTACCGGCAACGCCGGCCAAGTCCTGGAAATAGTCCACCGCCTTGTTCACCTTGTCGATCTCCAGGCCGTTGAGTGCCCGGCCCAGCTCGTCGGCGTTGCCCACCGCCAGTTCGATGGATGCTCCCAGCGCCGCGAACACGTCCGCCGAGTCGAAGTAGCCATCCAACTGCCCACCGAAGCCCGCCGCCCGCACGGCCTCCGTGTAGAGCCGATCCTGCATGCCGGCGAGGTAGGACTCCAGCTGCTGCTGGGCCTCGGCCGAATCCGCCGACAACGACAGTTTGCCCAGGCTTACCTTGACCCCGGCCAGCTGCTTGCTCAGGTCCACGCCCAGCTGCTTGGCCAAGTCAGTGGCTGCGCCCCGGATCTGCCGAGCCGCCATGTCGAACGTGCGATCGATGCCCGGATCCAGCGCGCCATACTGGGTCCACTTCTTGTCAGAGCGGAACCAGCCGCCCTTTTGCTTCACGTCCGCGTAGCTCTGGCCGTCCAGTCCACCGAAGCCGTAATCGCCCGTGATGCCCTGCCCGGTGATCTTGGGCGCACTGCGCCCGAACGCCTTGCCCATCAGCGAGCTGCCGGAGAAGATCGCCGCCGTCTTTCGGTTCATGCCCAGCGCGCGCCCGATCACGTCCAGCGACATGCTGTCGAGCATGACAGGCGTCAGCAGGCCACCGGATGCGAAGTGGCCGCGTTTCAGTAGGTCGAACTTGTCCTGGTTCTCCAGTCCGAAGCCCTCCTTGTACGCGCTGCCGGCCATCTGCATACCCATCGCGATCAGCGCCGCATAGGGAGCAAACGCGGCCACAGCGCCGAGCGCACCGGTAGCCGCTCCTGCGGCACCGGCCCCACCGGCAGCGGCCGTGCCACCGCCCGTCAGTGCAGCTACGTTGTTGCCGAAGCCCATCATGGTGTTCGGGCCGAAGCCACCCGCCGCGGCTGCGGCGCCAGGGGTGAACCCGATAGCGCTCTGGCCCTTCGATAGCAGGCTGGCGATGTTGCCGGCGTTCTGGCCGCCTGCGGCAGTGCCGTTGCCGGCGAAGATCCCCAGGATGCTGTTGAGGCTCAACCCGTTGCCGCTGCCGAGCCCATTGATGCCGTCCATGATGCGGGTCTGAATCGGGATCACCAGCTTCTGCTCCAGCAGCTGGCGTGCAATGTCGCGCAACCCCTGCTTGGCAATGTCCTTCATGTCGTCCCACATGCCCGACCAATCGCGCAGGCCGCCCGCGACGAAGTTCGCCATAGCGTCGGCCGTGTCGCTGACCAGGTAAGTGCCCACGTCGGCCCACTGCTGGAGGCTGGCGGCGTACTTGTCCGCGTCGATGCTGGCCTGTGCCGCAGCGCGCGCCTGCGCCATGAGTGAGGCGCTGAGGTCGGCGGTGATGCCCGCGCCGGCCGCGTTCGCCTCGTTGATGGCCTCCTGCATGTCCCGCTGGTTCTGCATTTCACGGCGTGCGCGCTCCCGCGCTGGCCCGATGAGGCGCATCATGTCCAGTTCGCCGCTCATGGTGTCCAGCAGCGCCTGCGGCGCCCGCTTGCGCTTGTCCAGCTCGGCGGTGGTCGCCGCAAGCTGAGCCGCTGATTCCTTCTCCAGCGTATTGAAAGCGGCGCGCGTGATGTTGCCGGAAGCCAGCTCCTTGTTCAGCTCGGCCAGGCGCTGCTTGTGCTTCTGCTCGGCCTCGGCCAGCGGGCCGGCCATTGTGGCGGCGGCCATGTCCGCCTCGGCGGCGTACCGCCGCAGCGATTCTGCCTGGCGGTCGACCGTGGAGCCGCTCGTCTTGCTATCGGGGCCCAGCTTTGGCGGCTCGTAGGGCTTAGGCTTGCCCGGGATGCCGGCGGTGGTGTCCACGGTGGCGGTCACGCCCCGGAAGGGGAACGCGGCGATTAGCGCGTCCACCTCTGCCAGCTCGCCCTGCACCTTCTTCTTGGCGTCATCGCTGAAGATGCCCTTCCAGTTCTTCAGGCTGTCACCCAGCGCGCCGCGCCGAGCCTGCAGGCTCTCCAGCGAATCGGTGTTGCTGACGGGCATGAAGCCCTTCGATTTGAGCCACCCGGTGTAGCTGACCACCAACTGCCCGAAACCTGCGGCGGCATCCAGAGCGGCTTGGCCGAACGCCATGACTCCATTGGTGGCCGTGTGCATGGCCTCTTGCGCCTTCGGGTCATGCAGCAGATTGTTCAGCTCGGTCAGGGCCGGGATCACGCCCTCGGCTACCTGAACCTTGACGCCCATGAATGCGAGGTCCGCTTCCTGCGTTACTCGGCGCAGGTCGATCATTGCCTTGGTGGTGTCGTCGCTGATGATCCCGCCAGCTGCCTCCGCTGCGTTGGCCATGCGGTTCAACTCGGCGCTATTGTTGCGCAGCAGCGGGATCAGCATCGCCGAGTCGCTGGCGATGGCCTCCATGTAGAAGGTCAGCTCGGTCTGCGACAGGTTGGCACGCTCCAGGCTCTTGAAGTACAGCCCGAGCGCGTCCGGGCCGGATAGCTTGCGCATCTGCTCAGCTGTGACGCCGGCACCCTTGGCGATGTTGTTGAAGAAGTCGGCCATGGCGCCACCACCCGTTTGGATGTAGTCGCCGATCTTGTCCTGCACATCCTTCAGGATATCGGCCAGCTTCTCGTGGCTGATCCCTACGGTGTTGGCGGCTGCGGCCATCCGCTGGAACTGCTGCGAGGTTGTGCCCGACAGCTGGCCGAACCTCTCGTATTGCACCGCGAGGTCGCCAACCTGGCGCGTCCACATGACCACAGCTGTGCCGGCGGCGGCCGCTGCCGTGCCGAGCGCGGTGCCGACTGCTGTGGCCAAGCCGGACATGGTTTGCTGGATCGCAGCGGAGCGCTTGGCAGCGACGTGTTCAGCCTTTGTCATCCCCTGCTCGAATGAGCCGGACTTCATCAGCAGGTCAACGGTGAGGGTATAGAGGCCCATGGGTGTCCCAGCCTGAAATTTGAATTCTGTGGAAGCGCGAAAAAAAGGGGGCGCGCGTGTCGAGGGGGGAGGCCTTCCAAGTTTCGACCTCCCCCCTCCCGTTGCCTGGTCACGACGCTGAGGACGCGCATCGCGCTGGCGCCGCCCAGGCTGCCGGTGTTGTCAGGGGCACCGCCGGCTGGCCCCGCCCTTTACTCGGTGTCCGTCACGCCTTCGATGACGGTGAACGCCTTGGGGTAGGCCGATGCCACGTCCAGACGGGTGTGGCAGATGAAACCAACCTCGCCAGTCTCGGCATACAGCTCCTTCAGCAGCTGGATCGACACGGACTCGCGCATGTAGATGGTGAACATCTGGAAACCGCCCACGTAGATGGCGGCCGCGTTGGTGGCAGTGCCCACATCCTCGTTGGTCGGGATCTGGCTGGTGGTGAGGAACTTCCAGTTGCTCAGGGCTTCCGGCCGGCGCAGCGGCTGGCCGGTGGTGTCCACCAGCAGGCTCATGGTTTCGTCTTCGCGCGGCGACAGAATGGCCACGTCCGGCGCCGGGGCGTTGGCCTCGGTGATAAGGCGACGGGCACGGATGAACTGGCGCCAGTCGGTGATCGGCGCCCCGTTGGTGCCCATCGGCAGCTTGTTGATACCCGGGATGTTGCGCAAGCCGCGAATCTCCGGCTCGGTGCCGCTGCCCATCAGGGATGCGCGGTCGATCTCCTTGGCGAACGCTTGGGCAATGGCCGTGCGGAGCGCAGCGTCCAAGCCGCCCAGCGAATCGGCCAGCAGCTCGCGAGAGATCTTGAAGCGGAACGCCAGGCTGCGCGGGGTGACCTTGACCGCGCGGAACGCCGGCTCGCTTTCAGCCACCTGGCCGTGTTCCTGGCGCCAGGCTGGGGTGGGGATGGTGTCCACTGCCGCGATGCTGAAGGAGCTGGCCGAGGTATCCAGCACGGCCACGTTGGCGCCTGCGCTGAGAACGGACGAGGCGGGCACCAGGGCGTTGAGGATGCCCGGCATCAGCACGGTCGGCACGGTGTAGCCGCCTGCGGTGTTCGTGCCTTCGCTCAGAGCCGCGCGTACACCATCGCTGGTGCGCATGTTGGCAACGCCCCGGATGAAATCTGACAGGCTTACCTGCTCGTCGCCGTTGTTGAAGCCGTCGCCGTCCGCGCGCATCGCGTTCAGGCGGCGCGCAATCGTTGCCTGGTTCTGCAGGTCGGATGCGGTGAGCAGCGTGCCGATCTGGCGGCCTTCGGTGTCGCGCAGGCGCTCGCCGTCGGTCATGGTGCCCATCGCGTTTGCAGCTGTCAGGTCCATCTGTTCTTGATGGTCCAAGGCAGCGCTGACCATGTTGATGGCATTGTGGATGTAGTCCATCGCATCAGCGGTGGCGTCGTTGAGGTTCCCATCTTTCTCGCGAATGTGTGCCGACAATGCATTGGATGCGCGGCGTAGGCTGCTTCGATAGGCCAGGGCCTCAGCGCGCGGAATCTGGTTCAGCGGCTTGTCTGTAGTTGGCTCGTCAATTCTGACGCCGAGCTTGCCCAGCTCCGCCTTGGCCAAGACCTCGGCCTTGCGGTTTGCGTGCCGGTCTCGCATCTGCTGGTAATCGTTGTGGTGAGGCATTGGATAGTCCCTATTTGGGGTCCAGAAACGCACAAGCGCGCCCGGACCATGGTGAAGTGGTCTCAGAGCGCGCTTTGGCGTTGCCTCTGCCGCAGTGTCGGCCCAGTGTCAGGTTTGCCCGTGGGGCAGTCTGTCTTGGACGCGCTCAGTTTATCGCTGTTGTTGCTTGGCGATGCCTGTTTCGTTACGCGGAATTCAGCGCGCGCCGAATTCGATGTGCCTTCTGTCTGCACGCATCGGTGCAGTAGCGCCGTGGTCGGCCGGTCGCCTGGTCGCGGAGCGGTCCACCACAGACCTCGCACCGAAATTCAAATTCTGCGGAAGCGCGAAGAAAGGGGGGCGCGCGTGTCGGGCTGGCAGACGCTTCAACTTTCCGCCTCCCCCTACGGTCCATGTCGATCACCGTATGGCTGGTGGTGAACCTGGTGCATGGGGTGCAGCGGGCGCAGGTGGTGCACGACGTGCACGTGGTGCATCCCGTGCAGTACCTGCACCGCGTGCAGCAGGGGCGGGGTGTGCGCAAAACCACACACCCCCTGGTAGTAGTTATCTGCGCACTCACCCTGAGTACGGTTTTGCCCCGAAATCTGGCTTGACCGTACTCGCCCTGAGTACGCTTTCGTTAGGAACCCGTTACGTTTAGGCATGACCGTACTCGCCTTGAGTACGGGGTGTACTCACCTTGAGTACCGTGTTTTTTTTGCATTCGTCGGCGTATGGCCTCCAGCGCATGTAGGTCTTCTTGGCATCGGCGTCGCTGCCGTCGGTGCCAACATTCGTTAACAGGAACGACCGCGCGCGCCCGGTGCCTGTCTTCTGATCGAAGCTCCCGGCCTTGGCCTCCTCGATCCAGCCGCGCTCCTCAAGTGCAGCAAACGCCGCTTGCACCTTCGCCTGGCCTACGTTGCCCAAGCGCCGGCGCGCCTCCCGGACACTGAGGAAGACCTCATTGCCGGTGGATGGTCGATACAGCGCGCGTAGCTCGACCAGGAGCGCGCGTGCATCCGGGTTCAAGGTCCGATAGGCGGGACAGTCAAGCTCCCAGGCATAGAGCCGGACGTGCGGAGAGATGGGGACGTAGACACTGCTGCTACGTCCCGTGGCCCGTGCCCGCCGCCTTGCCTGCTTGCGGGCTTCGCGCTCTGTCATCTCAGGTGTGCCCCTGCCAGCAGCTGGCCGACAGAGCGGCTCCACTCGGCCCCAGCGCGCGCCGCGCGCGTCATGATCCACTCGCGCACGCGGGCCTCAGACGGGTTGCCCCTGTGCTGCAGGGCGCAGTCACCGCACAGCACGTAGGGGAGGGAGGCCCAGCCGAACTCCCGCTCCACACGATGGAACGTGCCGAACACCGGCAGCAGCGGCTTGCCGCAGCAGTCGCATGCGATGGGTTCAACCGCAGGACGGCGGCTCATGGCGCGCGCTCCTGCTGGCGGGGCGGGGCGCGATCAATGGCAGCTGCCAGGCGCTCGGCGAGTGCCTGTAGGCGAGCCTCAGACAGCGCGGACAGCGGGGGAGTCCGCACGATGCGGTGTGCAGGGAAGGGGATGATGACGGCGTTCACCCGACCCTCCGCAGCTTGTTGGCGTAGGTGACAAGGCCCAGCACCCGCAGCGCAGCGCGCGGGATCAAGGTTCCCTTGTAGATGCCCGACAGTACGTAGACGTACATGCCATCGCTGCCACGGCTCTGGACGTAGCGGAGAAGCTGCTTACCGTCGACTTCCACGGCGTACATCGCGTCGTAGCGGAAGTCCGTCACGTCCAGGTCGATCACCAGCACATCGCCAGGGACATACGTCGGCGCGTGCTCATTGTCAGTAACGGCGACGGTGGCCCAGCGCGCGGTGTCGGAAAAGTCTGAATGCGCGTCGGGGGTTTGCCCGATTGCGGGCAGGGGTGGTTGGTGTACGATGTGGCTCATGGTCAGTTCGTTCCTTGGTCGGTTCGGACGTGGCTTTCACGGCTCACTCCGGCTGCAACCGGGTGGGCCGTTTTCATTTCAGGCGCGCGGAGCATCCGGCCTTCCCCCTTGAGATGCCCTCTCCATGGCTTGCTGGCATTCCACCAGCGCCGAATGGCTGCACAGACGCCGCTTGCCGTCCTTGTACGTGCGGAGGTGGCCGCTATTGATGAGCTGATATCCCCTGGTCCGCGACACCCCTATCTGCTCGAAAGCTTCTTCGATTGGGTAGGCGAGTTTGGGTTTCGTTGCATCCTGTGACATAGTTGGGCTCTAGATGAATGGGTTCAGTGGGTTTAATGCTCACAAACCCACTGAACGTAGTTAGACACACCGGGATAGCCAATGTCAACGACCAAGAACAAGGGTGGCCGGCCACCGCGTGCGCCCGGCGAAAAGCTGCAGCGGATCAACATGACGCTGAGGCCGAGCCTGTTATTTGGCTTGGAAGTCGTGGCCCGTGATCGCCGCACGTCCCTGAGCCAGGCCGCCGAGTACCTGATTGAGCAGCAGCTGCGCAGCTACCAGGTTGAAGGAGCTCCCGCGACAAAGCTGCTGGACGGCGTGGTAGACGTAATGCGAGATCACCTCTCCAACGGGAATCCGCTGGTGGAGAAGGAGCCCGATGATGCTGAGGAAGTGGCTGCGCTGCTTCTGGCCAGTCCATCAGGCCGGGCCTTTTTCATGCCGGACACGCTGCAGACTCCGAGCGAGCGTTATTTCCTAAGGTTCTATGCGAGCCTGCTACGGATCGCGAACGAGGCTGCGGCGGATGGCGACGAGCTCGCATCCGCGATGCTCATGACTGTGATGAGCTCTCTTGCGCGGCCGGACCTGCTTGAACGACTCCATGCGGCGGCGAACGACGGGGAGCAAAAGGGCAGCCCGGTAGATGAGGCTGCGCGTTCCACCTACGCCCAATTGATGGCCGTTATGGCAGGGCCGTAGGCAGCTACAGGAACTGCACCTGCGCCAGCTTGTCGCGTGCTGCGCCCTGCACCAGGTGGCCGTAGTGCTTCTCGATCATCGCCAGCGACGTGCCGGCCAGCTTTGCCACGGTCAGCAGGTCCATGCCGCCCACGATGGCGTCGGTGATCCAGCAGTGGCGCAGCGTGTAGAGCGTCACGCCGCCAGGTAGCCCAGCGCGCGCTGCGGCATCCCTAACAAGCTCGCTCCAGTCGGTAGGCGTCCATACCTTCTTCCCGTCCTGGGTGAACAGGTGCGCCTTGGGCAGCTTGCCCTTGGCCAGGCGGTCGAACAGCGCAGTGGCAGCGGGCGAGAGCGGAATCTTGCGGTCGTGGTCCTTGCTGCGGAACCTCACGCTGGCCGTGCGGCCGTCGTAGTCCGAGCGCAGACACAGCGACGGATCGCCCGGCCTGCAGCCCGTCAGCGCCACGCACTCGATCAGGTCGCGCACCGGCCCCTCAGCAGCCTCCAGCAGCGCGCGGCGCTGCTCGCGCTCCAGGTACAGGCCCCGGCGCTGCCCGGCGTCCTTCAGCGGCTTCACGGCGTTCCACTCGAACGCAAGATCAGGGGACACCTTACGGCGGGCCACGGCGTGGTTCAGGGCGGCCACCAGCGTCGTGCGGATGCGGTTGATGCTGGACCGCGCCAAGGGCTTTGCCACCGGTGGCCGGCCACGCTTCACCGGCAGCGGCGGGAGTTCGCCCTTTTCCACGCGATCGCGCCACGCCTCGATGTGATCCTGGTGGAGATCCTTGAGGCGCACCTTGCCCAGCTTGTCGCCGTAGAGGCAGCGCTCAAACCGGCGCTTGGCGTCATCCGACGCGGTCTTGCGCCCATCCTTCTCCAGCGCCGTCACGTAGTCGCGGCAAGCATCGGCCACGGTGAGTTCGCTCTTGGGCGCCACCACGGCGAGCGGGGCGCCATGCTGGGACGCCTCCGACAGCGCGGCCAGGGCAGCAGCGCGCGCGCCGGCCAGCGTCATCACCGGGTGCTTGCCGAGTGTTCGGCGCTTCCCGCGCCCCCACGTCACGATGTAGGACTTGACGCCCGAGGGCTGCACGCGCAACAGCAGGCCCTTCATGTCGCTGTCGCTGATCTCGTAGGGCTTCTCGCTGGGCTGGGCCAGCTCCACGGCGCGGATCGTCAGCTTGGTTCCCATGTCCCGTAAGTGCGTGGTAAGTGCAAATTGCAGTGTGCGGCCAAATTCAGCGGGACGCAACGACACGGGAAATCAAGGGTCTTTGGGCGATAGCCTTGCGCCACAAGGATCTATGCCATCCTTCACACGGCAAGGGTCACAGGTTCGATCCCTGTACCGCCCACCATGTTGCAGAACGAAAGAAGCCTCCAGCAATGGGGGCTTTTTTGTTTCACGATGACTCCAGCCCGGTAGTTCGCTGGACTGCGACGTAGCCCGATACAGCAGGTTTATCAATAGCTTACGCGCTTCCATCATATGCCGGTGCTTTCTGAAACTTGACCCGGTTCTCCCTCGCGCCGCTCCTATCTGGCTCCTGGAATCCGGGTCGTTCCAAGGAGTCATCATGGCAAAGATCAAGCTCACCAAGACCGCCGTAGAGTCGGCGCAACCCCAGGCGAAGGACATCGAACTACGGGATACCGTCGTGCCCGGCTTCCTTTGCAAGATTACCTCGACGGGACGCCGGGTGTTCATGCTCCAGTACCGCACGAACTCTGGCCAGCCCCGCAAGCCCTCGCTGGGACTCTACGGGGAGCTAACCGTCGAACAGGCGCGGGTCAAAGCGCAGGACTGGCTGGCCGAGGTTCGCCGGGGTGGTGATCCCGGCGGTGCCAAGGCCGAGGCGCGCAAGGCGCCCACGATGGCCGAGTTGTGCAAAAAGTTCATGGAGGACTACTCCAAGAAGCGCAACAAGGTCAGCACGCAGGACGGCTACCAGGGCGTCATCGACCGCAACATCATCCCGCTGCTGGGCCGCAAGAAGGTGCATGACGTGAAGCGGCCCGACATTGCGGGGCTCATGGAAAAGCTGGCCTACAAGCCGACCGAGGCCAACAAGACCTTCGGCGTGCTGCGCAAGATGTTCAACTTGGCCGAAGTCTGGGGCTTCCGCCCGGACGGCACGAATCCGTGCCGCCACGTCCCGATGTACCCGCCGGGCAAGGAAACCCGGCTCATCGTGGACGAGGAAATGGTGCGGATCTTCCGCCAGTTGGAGAAACTGGAGGCGGAGGGGCTGGAGAACTACGTCATCCCGTTGGCGATCCGGCTGCAATTCGAGTTTGCGGCGCGGCGCTCCGAAATCTGCCCGCTCGAATGGAGCTGGCTGGACTTCGAGAACCGGCGCGTGGTGTGGCCCGACAGCAAGGTTGGCGGCATTTCCAAGCCCATGAGCGAGGAAGCCTATCGGCTGCTTTCGACGGCGCCGCGTCTGGAAGGCTGCCCTTACGTCCTGCCGTCGCCGAACGACCCGGCCAAGCACCTGACCTTTGGCGAGCACTATGGCGGCTGGTGCCGGACGCTCAAGGCCGCCAGCGTGCCGCACGTAGGCACGCACGGCATCCGTCATCGCTCGACCACCGACATTGCCAATTCCGGTGTGCCGACCAAAGTGGGAATGAAGCTGACGGGCCACAAGACCGTGGCGATGTTCATGCACTACGTCCACACCGAGGACAAGCCGGTGCGCGAGGCGGCCGAGCTGGTGGCCAGCCGCCGCCAAGCCATCACGGGCGCGCGGCAGCTTGCGGAGGCGGTGGCATGAACGGGCGCCGGCCATCAGCAGCATCGCTCGCAGCGCCCGCGGCGCTGCTGGGCGACATTCGGGCACTGATCGAGGCGGCGCGCTTGCGCGCCGCCTCGACGGTGAATAGCGAGCTTACGATGCTCTACTGGCGCATCGGCCAACGCATCCACACGCAGGTCTTGGACAGGCGCCGGGGCGCCTACGGCAAGGAAGTTCTGCCCACCTTGGCTGCGCAGTTGGTGGAGGAGTACGGCAGCAGCTTTGCAGAGCAGAACTTGCGCCGCATGGTGCAGTTCGCCGCCACCTTCCCCGACGAGCGAATTCTCGTATCACTGATACGAGAATTGAGCTGGACGCACTTCATCGCCCTGATGCCGCTGAAAGACCCGCTCCAGCGGGACTACTACGCACAGATGGCCAGCACCCAACGCTGGAGCGTGCGGACGCTGCGCGAGCGTATCGACTCGATGCTGTACGAGCGCACGGCGCTTTCCCAAAAGCCGGAAGAAACCATAGCGCAGGAGTTGGCGACCCTGCGCGATGCGCAGCGCATGTCGCCGGCCCTGGTCATGCGCGACCCGTACATCCTCGACTTCCTGGGCCTGCGGGACACTTGGCAGGAAGGCGACTTGGAAGCGGCGATCATCCGTGAAATGGAGTCCTTCCTGCTGGAGCTGGGCGCGGGCTTCTCATTCGTCGCCCGGCAGAAGCGCATTCCGATCGACGACGAGGATTTCCACCTTGACCTTCTGTTCTACAACCGCAAGCTGCGGCGGCTGGTTGCGGTGGAGTTGAAGGTAGGTGACTTCAAGGCGGCCTACAAAGGGCAGATGGAGCTTTACCTTCGGTGGCTAGACAAGCACGAACGGGAGCCGGAGGAAGCCTCGCCGCTCGGGATCATCCTTTGCACCGGCAAGAAGCGCGAGCAGATCGAATTGCTGGAGCTGGACAAGTCCGGCATCCACGTTGCCGAGTATCTGACCGCCTTGCCGCCGAGGGGCGTGCTGGTGGAGCGGCTGCAACAGGCAACGCAACGGGCGCAGTTGCAAATCGAGCAGCGCAAGACGGACAACGAGTAGTCCTGTCCCAAGCAGTCGGGCGTCCCGGCGTGCCGCCGTCGCGCTGTCGTGCTGCGCATCGAGCTTCGCTGCGCGAGTCTCGCCCCTGTCGGGCTTCCATCACTGACGCCTCCGTCCCGGCTCGTTGATCCGGGCCTGCGCGCTCCGCTTGCCAAAAATCGACTCTGTGCAGTGGGCGGGTGTGGGCGGTCTTGCTGTTCCCTTCACCGTATCACGGCGTTCTCGCCGTCAAGGGCGGCGCGCGCCATGCGCGCTTGCGTCCTGGCGGCCGTCTGCGACCCCTGACTGCTTGCGCTGCGCCGTGCTGCCGCCGGTTCCGGGCAATTCCGCCCGAGCAACCGGAGCACGATCATGTCGCAACTGTCCTTTCCCTCGTTCGATTCCTGTCTGCTGGTGCGCGACGCGCACGGGCGCTATCTACCGGCATCGGCCGACGACATTCTGGAAGCTGCGCGCCAGGTCATTGACCGGAAAATGCGGCGCGGAGCAGAGTTCACTTCGCCGGCGGCGGTCAAGGAATACTTGCGTACAAAGTTGGCCAGCTTCGAGCATGAGGTGTTCGTAGTGCTGTTCATGGATACGCGCCATCGTCTGATCGAATACAGGGAGATGTTCCACGGCACTATTGACGGTGCGTCGGTGTATCCGCGCGAAGTGGTCAAGGAGGCGCTGCGGCTCAATGCGGCGGCGGTCGTCGTTTCGCACAACCATCCGAGCGGAAACCCCGAGCCGAGCGCGGCTGACCGGGCGCTGACCCAGCGGCTCAAGGAAGCGTTGGGTCTGGTGGACGTGCGCGTGCTCGATCACATCATCGTTGCGGGCAACGAAACGGCATCGTTCGCCGAGCATGGGCTGATCTAGCCCAAGGGGCTTCGGCCCCTTTTTGCTGCGCCTGGTGGCATAGCTATGGCCCTCGCGGCCTGATGCTCAGGCCGTCGCAACCTGAATCATCTCGTCGTAATGTTTCTTGTCCACCTCTTCCAGCCACTGGAAGATGTTCCCGATGACGCTGTGGCTTTCGCCTGCCAAGTTTTCTGCGGATTCCTCTGTTATCTCAATAACGTCGCTATGTGAATACTTATTGATAAAGCGGTAGATTTTTTCTTTAAGCTCTGGTGTCGTGATGGTGCAATCTTTTAGGCCAGCCTCCATCAATTGACTAATGTCGCTTCGACGCCTTGGATATTTGAAGGTGAAAAACGATTCAACAAGCTTTCGGGCGAGGTTGGCGGTCAAGAACGCCTCATCTCGATTGAGTGTTGTGTGCGCCCTATATTCGTAGAGCTTCTTGAAGATATAGTGGTACTCGGAACCGTAGTTCTTGAGTGAGTCGTCGGCATCCACAAGTAGGGAGTGACGAGGGGAGCCAGGTGGCGCATCCAGGCGATAAAAGAAGCAATTCTCGGCGTTGCCTTTTTTGACTCGATTCCTATTGGTGCCAGTGAACCAGTCTCTCACTAGCTTAAAGTAAGTGAAGTTGTGAGTCAGCACAAAAAGTTGCTTGGCTTCAGTGCATTGCGTTCTCAAAAACGAGTAGGCGTGAAACAAGTGATTAGAATCAAAGCTTGAGACCGGATCGTCAACGACGACGATCGTATCCTTGATGTTATTTCCATTTTCTTTGAGCTTCGTGATGAAATAGACAAATGCAATCGCAGTTTTCTCACCTTCGCTCAAATTCCCATCGTGCTCACCAACCCCGTTTCTGATGATCTCATAGCCTTTCTTCTTCTGATTGAAGTTCAGGCAAAGCTCAGAGCGGCCAATGAAGCGATGCAGGATGTCATTGAACTCCTTTGCCCCGACCGTTTCATTCGAGAGCGCCGCTTCTATGGCTCCGACCTCTAGACTAATTTTTTCAATTTCCTTATGGTCGTTCTTTGCTTCTGACTCAAGGTCATTGCACTTCTTCTCACTTCCAGCATAGTCAAACTCTTGCACCTCAGCCGCAGCAAAGTGAAGCTCCAGTGCCACCTTGCTTTTTGAGGTCTCAGATTTGAAATTTGAAGTCTTATTGTTGTGCTTTCCAACGAGAGCAACAATCGATTTCAGGATGTCATTGAAATTGGTGACATCGTCTTCAACCACATCCGAGATCTGAATGTCTGTCTTCCCAGGGTCTGTGATCTTGGCCTTCAGGGCTTCCCGCCAGGCGTCGATTTGCTGGTCGATCTTTTCAGCAGCAGTTGCGTAGTCCTTTTGAAGCTTCTCTGCCTCGGCCGATAGTTCTTTATAAAACTCGGTCGATGCGGGAAACTGATTAGCTGGAGCGCCTTGAGATTCAATCCATGTCGCCGCGTTCTGAAGTCGGCTCTGAAACTCCGTGAACTCCTTGCTGAAGTGGGCAGCAAGCGCCTCGGCACGAAGCTGGGCGAACGGAGAGCCGCAGAACTCGCAGGATTGCGAGTCGTGGTTTTTATGGATTTCCAAGCCTGCTTGAACCCATTCGCGGATTTCCGGGTTATCGGTCAGCCGCTGGATTGCTTGATTGACCGCCGTAGTCCCAATCAAATCTCTGATGCGGCCCGCCGCTTTCTTAAAGTAGTCCGGCTCAATGGCCGTTGAGGCGAAAGCAATGCTTGGAAGCTGATCTGGCTTGGCGGCATTCGTAAGGTCGATAACCCTCTCATCTGGAAGAACCGACTCCGCCTTGATAATTGTCTCGCCGTTATTCTGTATGAAGTTGAAGAGCTTGCGGCGGTCGTAATTCAAGTAATAACTGTCGCTCGTATCAATCGCCTGAAGTCCAAGCTTCATTTTCTTGGCAGCATTGGTCAGGAACTTCTCTAATGCCTCACGCTGCTTCTTGATATCGCTTTGCTTGTCGTCGTGAGCCTTCTTTTTCGACTGAAGCTCGCTCTTCAGCTTCTCCAGCTTCTGCAAGTCATCAATCTTCTCTTTCGCAATAAGAAGGATGCTCTTTACGGATTTGTCCCAATCAATGTTCTCATGCACGAAGCGTTGATTGAAAACATGAATATTCAATTGGGATGAGTGGAGTGTGGATTCCGTGATCGTTGAGCCATCCTCCAGAACTACTGAAAATTGGCCCGTGCTGAAGCGGGGAACCATCGAGCGAAGCTCAAAGCAAGAGAATAGATTCGATAACGTTGACTTGCCTGTTCCATTCCAACCATAGACCAGGTTGTACCGGCCGAACTTTTGGATCTTCGTTCCATTGAAGTCGCTGAAGATTCCGAACTGTTTGAGGCGGTTGATGCAGACAATCATCTCTATATCTCCGTGTTCTTGCTTTCCCATCATTTGCTTGCGAAACAAATGGTAAACGAAGAGTCCTCTTGCGTCTCCGCTTCGCGGATCGCGCTGCTCCAGGTTCGCTAGTCGCTCATCCCTGGCGGGACTGGCTTCGCCAGCCTTCCGCATCGCTGACGCCTACGGCCCGGCTTCCAGCTTCGGGCCTGCGCGCTTCGCTTGCGTGCGGTCAGCACAAAGGGATGGCCGTTGCCTTGTCCAGCCGTCTCCCCTGACTTCATCACCTTACCCGCGACCGTAGCCCGCGACCGTGTGCCGTCAAGGCGCGCAGGGCCGTGTCCTCGGCTGCGCCTGCGGGCCGCACCAACCCTGCGCTTGGCTCCTTGACGGCCCCCGTCCGCGCGCTCCTTTGGGCGCGGGCGATGAACTCAGGAAAGACGGTGGCAACAGGGCCAACCGGGTTCCTCGTGCCGACCGCACCAAACAGCCGAAAGGCTGGGCTCCGAATCTAGAAATCCGGTGTGCGGTGTGAACAGCAAACCTCTTTTGTCAGGAGAAAGACCATGCAACTCGCATCCCGTTTCGCTTTCCGCTCCCCCTCGCTGCGCAGCGATTACCCGCTGTCCGACGACCAGATTCACCGCGTGGCCCCGTCCATCTTCGCGGATGCCCCGCACGAGAGCCGTTCGCAGCGGTACGCCTATATCCCCACCGCCGCCGTGCTGACCGAGCTTCGCAAAGAAGGCTTCCAGCCTTTCATGGTGACGCAAACCCGCGTGCGCGACGAAGGCAAGCGCGAGCACACCAAACACATGATTCGCTTGCGCCATGCCAGCCAGATCAACGGCGCGGAGGCCAACGAAATCGTGCTGCTGAACTCGCACGACGGCACCAGCAGCTATCAGATGCTGGCCGGAATGTTCCGGTTCGTGTGCAGCAATGGCCTTGTCTGCGGCAACACCGTGGCCGATGTGCGAGTGCCCCATAAAGGCGACGTGGCCGGTCTGGTCATTGAGGGGGCTTACGAAGTCTTGAGCGGTTTCGATCGGGTGAAGGAATCGCGCGATGCCATGCGCGGCATCACCTTGGACGATGGCGAATCCGAAGTGTTCGCCCGCGCCGCGCTCGCCCTCAAGTACGACGACCCCGACAAGCCCGCGCCCATCACGGAATCGCAAATCCTGATGCCGCGCCGCTTCGACGACCGCCGCCCCGACCTGTGGAGCGTGTTCAACCGCACCCAAGAAAACCTGACCCAAGGCGGGCTGCGTGGCCGCAGCGCCAACGGGCGCCGACAGCAAACCCGCCCGGTGCAGGGCATCGACCAAAACATCCGACTAAATCGCGCCCTCTGGCTGCTGGCCGATGGCATGCGCCAGTTGAAAGCCTGAATCCCCACGCGGCAGGGGCAGGCAGCAGCCCTTGTCGCTTTCTTCGCTGCTGCATCCCTGAACCGATAGGAGTTATCACCATGAACGCCGTTACCCAAACCGAAGCCCGCGCCATCAACACCGCCGCCGCTATCCCGCTGGAAGCCGCTGATCCGACCAAGAACCTGATTCTGGTTCCGCTGTCGCGGCTGGTGTCGCGTCCCACTGGCCGCAACGTGCGCAAGACCCCGCGCATGTCCATTCCCGAACTCGCCGCCAGCATCCAGCGTGTCGGCCTGCTGCAAAACCTCATCGTGATTGCCGCCGCCGATGGCGAGCATTACGAGGTCGTGGCCGGTGACCGTCGCCTCGCAGCGTTGAAGCTGCTGGCGAAAAAGCACCGCATTAGCAAGGAATGGGAGGTGCCTTGCCTGCTGGTGGCCGATGGCACCGCCCGCACGGCCAGCCTCACCGAGAACGTGCAGCGCGAAGCCATGCACCCCGCCGACCAGTTCGAGGCGTTCGCCGCGCTCGTGGCCGAAGGCCGCAGCATCGAGGACATTGCAGCGGATTTCAGCGTCACGCCGCTGGTGGTGCAGCGCCGTCTGAAACTCGCCAACGTGTCGCCGCGCCTGCTGGCCGACTACCGGGCCGAGGCCGTGAGCCTTGACCAGTTGATGGCCCTCGCCATCACCGACGACCATGCTGCGCAGGAAGCCGCGTTCTACGATGCGCCCACATGGCAGCGCGGCCCGCACAACCTGCGCGACCGCCTGACCGAACGCGAAATCGACGCCTACCGGCATCCGCTGGTGCGCTTTGTCGGGCTGGACGGCTACGAGCAGGAAGGCGGTGGCATCCGCCGCGACCTGTTCGCGGAGGGCGACAAAGGCGTGTATCTGACCGATGCCGCACTGCTGGAACGGCTGGCGCAGGACAAGCTGGCAGGTATCGCCGCCAAGGTGCAGGCCGAGGGCTGGGCGTGGGTGGATGCCACGCCGGGCATGACCCATGCCGATCTGCAAGCCTTCCAGCGTGCGCCAAGGGAACGCCGCAGTCCGAACAAGCGCGACGCGCAGCGCATCGAGAAGCTGCAAACCAAGCTGCACGAACTGGCCGAGGCGGTGGATGCCGCGCTGGACGACGAGGACGAGGAAAAGGCCGATGCCTTGCAGGAAGAAGGCGAACGCCTGGGCGAGCAGTTGCAGGCGCTGGAAGATGGCTTGCTGGACTATGCGGCCAACGTGAAGGCCGCAGCCGGTGCCATTGTCACCATCGACCGCGACGGGCAGGCCGCGATTCATCGCGGGCTGCTGCGCGAAGCGGAGGCCAAGGCACTGCGCACGCTGGAGCGGCTGCGGCAGGGTTTCGGCAGCGAAGGCGAAGCCGCGAACGAGGACGCAGGCGAGGACGACGAGCAGCCCAAGACCGCCGCCATGTCTGACCGACTGGCGCAGCGGTTGAGCGCGCACCGTACCGCTGCGCTGCAAATCGAAGTTGCACGGCATCCGCAAGCAGCGCTGGCCGCCGTGGTGCATGGCATGGTGCAGACCGTCTTGCAGGAAAGGCACTACGGGCACGACCTGCCGCTGGGTGTGCGCCTCACGGTGCAAGACCGGCTGGAAGGCATGGCCCCGGACTGGCCGGAATCACCCGCCGCCGTGGCGCTGCGCGAACTGCAACAGGTGGCAGGCGAAACCTTGCCGGAGGACAGCGCCGAACTGTTCGCCGCGCTGCTGGCGAAATCACAGGATGAACTGGTGCGGCTGTTGGCCGTGTGCTTAGCTTCCACGGTGGACGTGGTGACGCCTCGCGCCACGCCGCACCAGCCCGGCGCGGAACTGGCGCAGGCCGTGGGGCTGGATATGGCCGCGTGGTGGCAGCCCACCAATGAGGGTTACTTCCGGCATGTGCCGAAGGCCGCGATTCTGGAAGCCGTTGGCGGGTTCGCGCCCTCGCACGTCACCCGACTGGCGAAGTTGAAGAAGGGCGACATTGCCAGCGAAGCCGAACGGCTGGCCGCTGGCACCGGCTGGATGCCCGCCATCTTCCGCTCCGAAGGCCCGCAGCAGACCGGGCAGGACGCGCCGGCGGATGGCGAAGCCGAAGCACAGGAAGAAGTGGCCGCCGTGGCGGATGACCAGCCGCAGGCCGAGGCTTTGGCCGCGTGACTTCGCACCGTAGATAGCGCCCCGGTTCCGGCCGGGGCGCTTCATGTTGAGGATGCCTGCCATGACCCACCAACCCGCAAACCGCCCCCGCATAGCTGCGACCTATGCCTCCGGCACGGTGCGCGCCCGCCGCTGGCACGGCGACGGCGACGTGCGCGGCTACCGTCCGCCGCGTGGCTGGACGGCCCGCGCCGACCTGACCGATCTGCATCCCCTCACGGGCCGCGCCTTGCCGCGCGCCGTGTGGTGGATCATCGAAACCAAGGAATAACGAGCCGCACCGGCCCCAAGCCGTGCCGCCTTGGGGCCGGTGGTCGAAAACTCCGGGCGCGGCGGTGGCCGCGCCCGGTTTCACTGCTCAAAGCCAAAACGCCCCATCGCCGCCTTCGGACAGGCGGCGATGGGGCCACGCACAAGGGCGCTCGTGCGCGAAATCCACGAAGCCAGCAAGTGTGGCGGCGCATCGCGCCGCCAACGATTCGACCGAGCCCCGCCGCAATGGGCGGGGCTGGTGTGGCTACGCCCCGGCTTGCTGCGGCAGGTTGCACGAAAGCGTGCCGTCCCCGACGCTGGCGGTTCGTTGTCTGTACGTCACGAAAGACGGTTCACCGACACGCCGCCCAGCCTCGCTTCTATGGAGCTTCCACACCACGCCTCAGTATGTGGCCGTGAGCTGCGGCAGGGGCGCTCTGGCCTTGTCGTCGGGGCATTGACCTGGCCCGCGTCAGGGCGCAAGCCGGTGCAGCCGTCACGCGGGGATGCCGAGTTGGCCACGTCTCCATTCGGGAGCGGGCGGCCTGTGCGTCCTTGTCTTGTTGTGAATCCTGGCGGTGGCGCGGCTGCGCCTTGTGCTTGATGGCCGCAACCTTGCAGCGAAAACAATTTCCCCTGCGCTGCGCGCATTCCTCGCGGGACAAATTCTTTTCGCTTCCAGGTTCTCCACGTTGTTGCGACCGCTGTGCGGTGCGACCAGCCCATCCCCCGCCGGCCGGATCACAACAAGGACGCACTGGCGCGACCTTGTTCAACCCGAAAGGAGAAACATCATGGCTAACATCGGCACCTTCACCGCAGAGAAAGACGGCTTCACCGGCACGCTTCGCACCCTGACGCTCAACGTCAAGGTCAAGCTGGTTCCCAACGACAAGGGCGACACCGAGAACGCCCCCGACTTCCACCTGCAAGCGGCTGGCCACGAAGTCGGCGCAGCGTGGAAGAAGACCAGCGAGGCCGGGCGGGAATACCTGTCCGTATCCATCGACGACCCTTCGTTCCCGGCGACGGTCTATGCCCGCCTGATCGAGAACGAGGACGGCACGCACGACCTGATCTGGTCGCGCAACAAGCCGAAGGCGGCCTGACAGCCGCTTACCGCGTCCCGCCCACTGCGGCGGGGCGCGATGCTGCTGATCGCAGCACCGCACGCGCAGGATTTCTGCTGCTGCCGCGTGCTGGATACGCCCGTCACGGCGGGCCTGCATGCGTGCCTTGTGGCTCGCAATCCGTGTCAACGAGCGGTGTGTGGCGTGTCGGCGCTGTAAGCGCCGCCGGGCTTTCGGGCTTCGCCCCGTGCCGGCAAGCCGTCACGGCCATCCGGCTTCAATCCCTTGTATCTTTGAAGTGCGTGTTCGGCAATGCCGTCACGCCCGGACCTGCCAGGGTTCGGGGTTGGCCGCAGCATGTAGCCCGTCATCCCTCGGTGCCACTTGAGCCCGTGCGTGAGTCCTGGGCGCATGCTCGCGCCCGATCTCTGAAAGCCCGAACAGTTGCGTGAACGCCGTTCGCATTTGCAAGGAAGGGACGCGGAGATCATGGCCAATCAAGTTGCAGTCGGTATCGACATCTCCAAGAAGACCATGGATGTAGCCATCGGGCACGAGCAGTCCACGGCCATATTCAGTAACGATGGTGCTGGGCACCAAGCGCTGATCGCAGCGTTGAAGAACCATCCGGTCTCGCTGATCGTGATGGAGGCGACTGGACAGTACCAACTGGCCTGTGCTTGCGCTCTACAAGCTGCGGGATTCGCTGTCATTGTCATCAACCCTCGGCAGGCCCGGGACTTCGCCAAGGCCATGGGGCGATTGGTCAAGACCGACAGCGTGGATGCCAGGATGCTGGCTGAACTGGCGCAGGTGCTGAACCAGCGTCCTGATCGAGATCGCTTCATCAAACCGATGCCAGACCAGGTACAACAACACCTGCATGCACTGGTGCTTCGACGGCGGCAGTTGGTACGCTTGCTGGTCAGCGAGCGCCAACGCAAACACATGGCGCATCCGGAGGTCGTGCAAGATATTGCGGAACTGATGGATATGCTCGCGACGCAGCTTGAGGCGCTGGATCGAAGGATTGCGGAGCATCTGGCTCAATACCAGTCCGATCTGGCCACATTGCTCAAGAGTGTCAAGGGAGTTGGCCCGGCGACGGCTGCGACGCTGATTTCCGAGCTGCCGGAGCTTGGCCAGCTCAAGGCCAAGCAGATCTGCGCGCTGGTAGGTGTCGCACCGATGAACCGGGACTCAGGCCAGGCTCGCGGTGAACGCATCATTTGCGGCGGGAGGGCTACGGTCAGGAGCGCGTTATACATGGCCGCCATCGTTGCCATGCGGCACAACGCCGTGATACGGCGTTGCTATGAGCGCCTGCTGGCGGCTGGCAAGCCGAAGAAGGTTGCCATCGTGGCCTGCATGCGCAAGCTGCTGATCATCATGAATGCCATGGTCAAAACCGGGCGGCCATGGAATGACCAGCCTGCTCCGGCGTGACTTTCTATATGGTGGGCGGTAGTCACCATGCCCGGCCTGCGCACTGCGCCGACTGGCTTCAGATACCGATCGCCATGACCCAGCCCGCCAGCCCGGCCAGCAGCACCACGAGCGCTGGAGGCACGCGACCCACCGTCAGTAGCCCGAACGCAAGCAGCGCCAGCCCAAAATCCGCCTTGCCGTGGATGGCGCTGGTCCACATAGGGTCGTACAGGGCCGACACCAGAATGCCGACCACGCCAGCATTGATGCCTGCCATGGCCGTCTGGATACCCGCGCGGTGGCGTAGCCCTTCCCAGAACGGCAGCGCGCCGACCAGCATGAAGAAGGCCGGGAGGAAAATGATGCCCAGCAGGGCCAGCCCGCCGATCCAGCCATGCAGCGGCCCGTGGGCGACCGCGCCGAGATAGGCCGAGAACGTGAACAGCGGTCCCGGCACTGCCTGCGCCGCGCCGTAGCCGGCGAGGAAGTCAGCGTTGCTGACCATGCCACTGGGCACCACGGTGGCCTGCAGCAGCGGCAGCACGACGTGCCCACCGCCAAAGACCAGCGCACCAGAGCGGTACACCCCTTCCAGCAGCGCGACCGTGGACGAGCCCGTGGCAGCGGCCCACAGGGGCAGCCCGACGAGTGGCACTGCGAACAGCAGCAGCGCCACGATGCCCAGCTTGCGCGAAACCGGGTAGCTGTGGGCCTGGCCGCCGCCAGGTTGCGCGATCTTCAATCTCCACCAGCCCAGGAATCCCGCCGCCGCGATGGCGGCAAGCTGTCCCGCGGCTGAGGGCATGATCATGGTCAGCAGTGCCGCCAGAATGGCCAGGGCGGCACGGGGCCGGTCAGGACACAACGACTTGGCCATGCCCCATACGGCCTGCGCCACGATGGCCACGGCTACCACCTTGAGCCCATGGATCCAGCCGGACTGGGCCAGCCCGTGGTACTCGGCGATGCCAAAGGCGAACAGGATCAGCGCAATCGCCGACGGCAAGGTAAACCCCGCCCAGGCCGCCAGCAGCCCCAACCAGCCCGCGCGGCCCAGCCCCAGCGCCATGCCCACCTGGCTGCTGGCCGGCCCTGGCAGGAACTGGCACAGGGCGACCAGATCGGAATAGCTGCGGTCGTCCAGCCAGCGGCGGCGCTCGACAAACTCCGAGCGGAAATAGCCCAGATGCGCGATCGGTCCACCGAAGGAGGTCAGTCCCAGTTTGAGGAAGGCGCCGAAGACTTCGACGGGTGAGCCACGTGCGGCTGCGGCCTCATGCTGCAAGGTGTTGGTGGAATCTGTCATCTGTGCATCGCCTCCCCGGTGAATTCTCGGATGCGTTCCTTGGCCAGCGCCAAGCCTTCATTGCCCTTGGGTGTAATCGTGTAGAGCTTGCGCACGGTGCGCCCCTCACGCTCTTGGCGGGAGACGAGGTATCCGTCGCGCTCCATCTTGTGCAGCATTGGGTACAGCGTTCCAGGAGACAGGCGGTAGCCGTGGTGGGCTAACTCGTCGATCATCCATTGCCCATAGATCTCCTGCTCGGCCGCGTGGTGCAGCACATGCAGGCGGATCAGCCCTGACAGCAGGTCGTGGTGCTCCATGGCGCGGGGTGTTGGTTGCTCTTTCATATCGAATAACGATAACGAAAGTCGATATTATCACGGCACGCAGATGCCCCGAAGAGGCGCGCCTCTTCGGGCGCGCTTGGGAGGCTTGACTTTCAAGACAGTTGCTCACGCCTTCGCGCCTGCGGCGCTGCGCGCTCCGCTTGCTGCAATTCAGTACCACACGCCAACGCGCTAAGGCGTGTCGGGCTCTTCCAATATCGCCCTGAGTTCCTGGCGCACCTGTGCCAGCAATTCATCAGCTTCGCGGGTGCTGTCACCGGCATAAGCCAATGTGAGCAGCGTGAGCGGATGCACTTCCATGACCTCGCACAGATCGGCCAGCTTCTGGATGGTTGGGCTTTTCAGGTCGCGCTCCAGCGTGCTCATGTAGGTGCGACTGGACACGTTGGAGAACGCTTCCTGGCTCAAACCACGCGCCTTCCTTACCGTCCGAATCGCCGCTGCCAATGAGTTCTTCGCTGCCACCTATGGTTTCCCCAAAAAACCAAGATGACAGCCCATTGCGCCCTATAGGACTACAATCTATAGTGTTCATTTGGTGGTGATGTTTTCCTTTTCCGTGCTTTTACGGAGATCCGCATCTGCGGATTTCCTCAGACCCAGGGAACCGCATCCGTGTCTTTCCTGACTTCCACCAATACGCCTTCGTGCCTCTCCGCTTTTGCGGCTTCGTGCGCTTGCGCATACGTGCATCCGTCCGCAGGCACAGATGCGCCTCGGCGATTGCGTGTGTTCGTGGAAGGGGCGCGGCCTTGACCACGCTTGTCACCGAGGAAGACCGGGTGCACCTACTGGCCCACGGCCTCACCCGCGCCGCAGGCCAGGAATGTGACCCGCTGCCCGTGGTGCGCCTGTTCACACCGGACGCACATGCGACCTGGCTATTGGCCGCGCTCGATCCGACCGATGGCGATACGGCCTACGGCCTGATCGACCTCGGGATCGGGATGCCTGCCCTGGCGACGGTGAAGCTGTCCGATCTGGCGTCCATCGTCGGGCCGCTCAAGCAGCCCGTGATACGAGATCGGTATTTCCAGCCGACGCGGCCGCTGTCGGAATACGTTCGACTGGCTCAGGAAAACGGTTCGATCACCGATTGACGCATTCCAGCGCGACCAGGCAAAAAGTATCGCATTGTGACTATTTCGGTCTTAGCCAAGACCTGGCAAGTCTTGATCCGCATGCTTGCACCAGGGTGGTGCGCTCCTGACCAAAACAGTCATGATGCCAGGCGCGAGATTCGGCACGGTGTTCAATGCTGCACCCCATTTCCGGGCGGTGCAGTCGTCGCATTTAGACGATTTCGGCAATGCACTGGAGCGAATCTGTCTTGACACCAGCAGTTAAAGCGTAACCCGAGTTTGATGACCACTTGATGGCGATTCGATAGCTCCCGCACAGCGGAATTGTGGCGACGTTCCCAGAAACAGGGAGGTTTCGCCATGACTGACCGCAGCAGCCAACACTGGTATCCCACGGCCGCGTATCTCTACACGCTGCACCTCGATGGCCCAGCGCTGGCTTGGGAGTATTTGCGCAGGAATCCAAGCTACCGGCGCGACTGGCTACGCCGGCGTCGCAAGCCTGATGCGGCGCAGGCCTGGGGCCTGCGCCTGCTGGAAGATCCCGGCCTGGATGCGCGCGACGCACATCCTGCTTGGTTCCCCGATCACGATGCCGTGGTGCAGCTATACCCCGACGCCGACCCACCACCCGATGCGCATACCTTCGAGTTCTGGCGCATTCCTGGGCGCAAGCAACTGACCCACGACGGCAAGCGCCTGGTGCTCGTATCGCATTGGCCAGGCTGCTGCGTTCGGCTGGCACTCGCACCCGACCTGGAAGATGGTTCGGCCTATCTCTACGCCACACGCGCCTGCGCCACGCCCTGTGCGCGCTACCGCACGCTCGCTGCGAAGCTGGATGCGCTATCTGCCGCAACCGTGGCCACGCCTGTGGCAACAGCCCGCTCCCGCCCCACGCCCGCCGCGCTGCTGGAACTGCATACCTTGCAAGCGCTCGACGCGACCCTCGCGGGAGCCTCCTTGCGCGAGGTGGGCGAAGGTCTGTTCGGCGCGGATGCCGTCGCGGCCGACTGGCACAAAGACAGTGCATTGCGTGCCCGCGTACGGCGGCTGGTACGCCGCGGCGATGAGCTGATGCACGGCGGCTACCGCCGACTAGCGCAGCTTCCAATGTTCCCGTCGCATTAGGGGGGACGTTTCTCGACCCGTGCGAATCGTCCCTTAGCAAGAAGCCTTGCTTTCTTGAGAGTGCCTCTATCCGGCCGCGTGGTGTGGCCGGGCTTGATGGAGGTACATCCCATGCGACCTGCTCCCTCGCGGCCTGCCGCCGCTGCCGTCACTGCGACCTCGCAGCCTCAACGCTACCTGACAAACGACGAAGCCGCCGACTACCTGCGGCTGTCGCCGCGCACGCTGGAGAAGCAGCGGGTGATCGGCGGCGGCCCCAAGTTCCGCAAGTTCGGCCGCCGCGTCATGTACGCGGTGTCCGACCTCGATGCCTGGGCCGACCAGCGCAGCTACGAGGCCACGTCCGATCCCGAATACGCCGAGCGCCACGCGGGCGACTACCGTGATGGCCGCTGATCGTCGGCGCGTGGGTGGCCTTCGCCATGTCCAGCCCGCCAGGGCAAGCCTTGCCGCAGCGCGAACAGCTCGATCTGTTCCGCGCGCTGCCGGGCGACATGGCGCCACGCGATTCCCAGGACTTGATGGCCTTTCCGTTCTTCTCGCTTGCCAAGTCGCGGCGCACGGCGCCGATCGACTTCCGCAGCGGGAACGTCACCATTCGCGTGGAAGGCACGCAGGAGCACGGCATCGCAACGATATGGGATGCCGACGTGCTGATATGGGCCGCCTCGCAGATCGTGGAGGCGCGCGACGCGGGCCTGCGCCCGTCGCGCTGGATACGCGCCACGCCTTACGAGATTTTGCGCTTCATCGGGCGCGGCACGTCCCTCAACGACTACCAGCGCCTGAAGGCCGCCCTCGACCGGCTGCAATCGACCACGGTGGCCACGTCCATCCGCGAAACCACGGGAAGGCGCTTGCATCGCTTCTCGTGGATCAACGAGTGGAAGGAACTCGCCGACGCCAGCGGCACCCCGCTGGGCATCGAGCTGATCTTGCCGGACTGGTTCTATGCCGGCGTGCTCGACGCCGCCCTGGTGCTGACCATCGACCCGGCCTATTTCCGCTTGAAGGGCGGTATCGAACGCTGGCTGTACCGCCTGGTGCGCAAGCATGGCGGGCGGCAGGAGCACGGCTGGCAATTCGACTTCCGACACCTGTACCGCAAATCCGGCAGCGCGGCCCGCTTCTCGGACTTCGCCTACGACGTGCGCGCCCTGGTGGCGCGGCAGTCGTTGCCCGGCTACGTCCTCGGCATCGAGCGGATGCCGGACGACAACACCGAGCTGCTGACCTTCCGGCCCGTGCCGCACGCGGCACGGGGATAACTGCGGGAGAACCTGTGGACGGCCTCGTGCTATCAGGAGTACCGGGTATCGTGCTATCAGGAGTACGACCCTCGTGCTATCAGGAGTACGAAAACGCCGGAAAGCCAACAACGGCGCGGGTTTGCGTTCCCTCTAACTTACCTAACAAGAAATACATAACTTTTAGTAGAAGCGCGCCGTTTCGGTGGACAACCACGAAACGGCACGGCCAGGCCGGCTTTCCAGCTCGGAGGGCCGCGCCATGATCTTCGCGTTTCTCAACCAGAAAGGCGGCGTCGGCAAGACCACGCTCGCCACGCACATCGCCGGCGAACTGGCGATGCGCGGCCTGCATGTCATCCTGCTGGATGCCGACCCGCAGGGGTCATCGCTCGACTGGACGCAGCGGCGTAGCCAGCAGGGCCTGCCCCGTCTGTTCAGCGCCGTGGGCCTTGCCCGCGAAACGCTGCATCAGGAAGCGCCAGAACTCGCCAGGCGGGCCGATCACATCATCATCGACGGCCCGCCGCGCATCGCCGCCCTCGCGCGTTCCGCGCTGCTGGCGGCCGAGCGCGTGCTGATCCCCGTGCAGCCCAGCCCCTACGACGTATGGGCTTCTGCCGAGATGGTCGCACTGATCCGCGAAGCACAGGTGTTCCGGCCAGCGCTGCGCGCGGCCTTCGTCATCAACCGGCGCGTCAGCACCACCATCATCGGCAGGGAGGCACGGCAATCGCTGGCCGAACAGCCGCTGCCCGCGCTGCGCTCGGAGATCCACCAGCGCATCGTCTTTGCCGACAGCGTAGCCGCTGGCCGGCTCGCCCGCGAAACCGCGCCCGACAGCGCCGCTGCCCGCGAGATCGCCGCGCTCACCGACGAACTGCTGCGGTGGCCGACATGACTGGGAAGCCACCACCACGCAGCAAGCGCGTCGGCATCGGTGCGCGTCCCCCAGCGAATCCGCACGCCGAAGCGTGGATTCGCCAGGGCGACGCAGATGCCGTGCAGAAAGGCGACCTCTACACCGCTCGACTGACGCTCGACATCACGCCCGCCATGCGGGCGCGCATCAAGGTGTCGGCCTTCACGCGAGGCGTGACCGTAGCCGAACTGCTGCGCGACCTGCTGGAGCGGGAGTTTCCCCCGGAGGGCACGCCGTGAACGCATCCGCTTCGACCGCCCACACCCCCAAAGCAAGTGCGCCCACGGCTGCGCCGCCGCCGGCGCCTTCGACACTCGCCGGCCAGGCCGGCAACGTGCCGCTGACGCGCGTGGCGCTGGCCTACATCGAACCGCGCTTCAAGCTCTACCTGCGCTTCGGCGAACCGGCGCGCACGCTCCAGCTCGACCGCTGGCGGCGCTGCGCCGTGTTCCTGCCGAACGCGGTTCTGTGCCGCATCCGTTGGCAGGCCAACGACTACGGCACGATCCGCTGGCAGCTCATGGTGATGCAGACCGCCACGCCGCTGGACGCCGTGCAGCGCATCCCCGGCGTGCAGCCGGGCGCGCGTCTGCTGCTGCACGCCGAAGGCGATGCCAACGTGCGCGCCGTGCTGGAACGCATCGACGGCATCGAGGCGCTGGGCATCGCAGCCGCAGACACATCGCCCGCGTACTGGCGCACGCTCGCGAACCGGCTCGCAGCGCGCTCGGCGCTACCCACATACACCGCAGAACGGCACGCCGCCTGGCTGGCCGGGAGGGCATTGCCATGACCACGATTTCCACGACCGGCCCCGTGCCGCATCCTCGCTCGCGCCTGCGCGCTCGCCTCGTGCTGGCAGGCTTCGCCACCGTCGGCCTCGCTGCGCTGGCCTGGGCGGCGTTCGTGCAGCCCCTGCCGCGAATGGCCTACAACCCGTCCGACAGCGTGGCGGTCGGTTGGTATCGCATCGAACCGTTCGACCCGCGCACCGCCTCGCGGCCACGTCCGCTGTCCGTGGACAGCATCGTGCTGATGCCGCTGCCCGACAGGGCCGCCATGCTGGCTGCGCAGCGCGGCTACCTGCCGACCCGCGTTCCGCTGCTCAAACGTGTGGGCGCAGTCGCGCCACAACACGTTTGCATCGTCGCCGGCCAGGTTCGCATCGACGGCGTGCCGGTGGCCGCCGCCCTGCCTGCCGACCGGCTGGGCCGGCCGCTGCCATCCTTGCAGCTTTGCCGCCGTCTCCAACCGGGCGAACTGTTCCTGTTGAGCGCGACCAACCCGGCGTCGTTCGACAGCCGCTATTTCGGGCCGGTCAGCGCGTTCGCCGTGATCGGCGTTGCGCATCCGATCTGGCTGGAGACACGTCCATGATGGCCGCCGATTCGCTGCACTTTGCCGCGCCTCTCATCGTGCCATCGGGCATGTCGTTCTACTGTTCGTCGCCGTGTCGTCGCGCGTGCAGTGCGGGTGCATTCGCACCGCACTTCGCGCTGCCTTCGGCGCAGCCGCCCAACGTGCAGGCGTCTTGCCTCGAACGCGCCTGGCCTGCGGCCATTGGCGTGTTCGCCGGCGGGCTGGCTGCTCGTGCAGCAGCGCCGCCGGGCCGCCGATGCCCGGAGCGGGAGCGAGGGGCAAAGGCGGAAGGCAAGACAAAAGGGTTCGGCACTCTGCCGCCCGCAAAGCCAGTCTGCACGTGGGGGTGGCGCGGCACGGCGCGGCTTCGCCGCCGTGCCGCGTGGGGCGCGAGGCACGCGCCGATGCAGGCATGTCCGCGTGCTTCGCACGCTCGGACACGCCGGAGCTTGCAGGGAGCACAGCCATGACCGACCGCGGCGACCATGATTTCTGGGTGCGCCCTGGCGCGCCGAAGAACCGAGGCAAAGGCCAGGGCCAGAGCTTCGTTTCCAAGGTGCTCAAGCAGGCTGGCAAGGCCAGCGGCGGCAAGTCGGCGGTGCGCCGTCCTACCGCTGGCGGGAGCGGCCAGCACGCCGGCCAGCGGCCCGGCTCACGGCTTGGACGCGGCCATACGGCGGCGCGCTTCGCAGGCGCAAAGCTGACCCCTATGTCACGGCGCGTGACCATCAAGACGCTGCTGGTCAACCAGCGCAACGCCAGTCCGCAGTCGCTCGCCAAGCACCTGCGCTACATCGAGCGCGACGGTGCCGGCCGGAACGGCGAGCCGGGCCGTGCCTACGGGCCGCAGACCGACGAAGCCGACCTCGATGCCTTCAAGGAACGCTGCCAGGACGACCGACATCATTTCCGCTTCATCGTCTCACCTGAAGACAGTGCGGAGCTGGACGACCTGCGCACCTACACCCGGCACCTGATGAACCGGATGGAGGCCGACCTGGGGACGCGGCTGGATTGGGTGGCGGTCGATCACTGGAACACCGACAACCCGCACACGCACCTGATCGTGCGCGGACGCGACGATACCGGCAAAGACCTCATCATCGCGGGCGACTACATCGCCCACGGCTTCCGCCATCGCGCCGCCGAGCTGGCGACGGAATGGCTGGGGCCGCGCACCGAACTGGAGATCCAGCAGACCTTGCAGCGCGAGGTGGAGCAAGAGCGGTGGACGAGCCTCGACCGCACGTTGCAGCGCGAGGCCGGCGAGGATGGCCGGGTGCAGATCGAACGCTTCAACGAACCCCGGCTGCAACGCCAGCGCCTGCTGCTGATCGGCCGCCTGCAACACTTGCAGCGCCTGGGCCTGGCCGACGAGGTGCAGCCCGGCACCTGGGCCGTCCATGCGGACGCGGAGAAGACCTTGCGTGCCCTGGGCGAGCGTGGCGACATCATCCGAACGATGCAGCGGGCCATGAGCGGCAAGCCTCGCGAGCTGGCGGTGTTCGAGCCGGGCGACGACGGCCGCACTATCGTCGGTCGCGTGGCTGCTAAGGGTCTGGCCGACGAGCTGCACGACCGCGGCTATCTGGTCATCGACGGGTTGGACGGCAAAGCCCACTACGTCGCGTTGGACGCCCGCGACGAGCTGGCGAACTATCCCATCGGCGCGGTGGTGGAGGTACGCGGTTCCGCCGAGGTGCGGGCGGCCGACAAGAACATCGCCACGCTGGCGAGCAATGGCCTGTACCGCACCGATCACCACCTGGCGATCGAGCAAGGCCGAGCCAAGCCCGGCCGCGACCCGCAAGAGGCTGTGGCGGCCCATATCCGCCGGCTGGAAGCCCTACGGCGGGCCGGCATCGTGGAGCGCGTGGCCGAGGGGTTATGGAAGGTGCCGGACGACTTGGCCGAGCGTGGCCGCCAGTACGACGCGCAGCGGCTGGGCGGCGTGGCGGTCGAACTGAAATCGCATCTGCCGATTGAACGGCAGGCCCGCGTCATCGGCGCGACCTGGCTGGATCAGCAGTTGATCGGCGGCGGCAAGGGACTGGGCGACCTGGGCTTTGGCGGCGATGCTAGGCAAGCCTTGCAGCAGCGCGCCGACTTCCTCGAAGAACAGGGGCTGGCCCAGCGGCGCGGGCAGCGGCTGATTCTCTCCCGGAATCTGCTGGAAACGCTGCGCAATCGGGAGCTGGCGCAGGCCGCCCAGCACATTGCCGCCGATAGCGGATTGGAGCATCGGCACGTCACAGACGGGCAGCGCGTAGCCGGCATCTACCGGCGCTCGGTCATGCTCGCCAGCGGTCGCTATGCGCTGCTCGATGACGGCATGGGATTCAGTCTGGTGCCTTGGCGGCCGATAATCGAGCCACGACTGGGGCAGCAGATCGCCGCGACTGTACGCGGCGGCGGTGTGTCATGGGAGGTTGGACGGCAAAGAGGTCCTGGGATTGGATCGGGGCCGTAGGCTGTCGTACCGAGTTAAGGTGTCGAGCAGCGTTTTGGCCCTAGCTTCTGTGCTCCGTTAAGACGACTAGTCTGTGCTTATCGACGACGCTGTGGGTGCATGGTTGCTTGCCAATTCCGGTGCAACTCGCAAACGCGCTGCCCCGACCTGAACTGCCCATTCAACGATCTGCCCGGCCAATATATCCGTGGCGACACCGAACGCGCTCACCACATCGGCCTCTCGCTTGCTGCCTGTGGCTTGGATTGCTTCGAAGCGTCTACTGGCAATAGCAGTCCGTTTGGCCGGATCGACCAGTTGCACATCGAGCCGAACCGCGGCGATCGCTTCAGTGCCGCGGTATTCGAGCTGGAACGCCCGCAGCGTACTGCGCAACTCCATATCGGCGCTCATTGGGGTGCTATCGGTAATCACGGAAGTCGACCGCCCATCGCGCATGAAGGCTTCGACGATTCGGTCACGCAGCAGCACCGGTGCGGGGTCGGCCCAACGCACTCCTTGCCAAGCCGACAAGCGACCATCGGGCTGCGCAATGAACAGCCGCTCCGAATCCAGGACGCGACTACTCTCAGGGGCGTAGACGCGCAGCGCCCCGGGTCCCGGAACGGCGCGCGGCGTACTCTCCGCCTGGGCGATGTGATAGTCGGGCAATTTGTAGGTGACCATTGGAGCTGCTTTGGGAAGCACACTGCACGCGGACAAGCCGAGTACTAGCGTCATAGTCACGGCAGCGACGGGAATCATCCTGGCGGAAGTGTTCACGGCTTGGTTTCCTCAATGTTCTCTCCACCGAGCAGGTATTGCGCCGGATTGCGATCCAGTCGGCGCAGCACGGTGTTTAGATTGGCCAGCGCCTGCTGGAGTTCGTGCATGGCAGGACCTGTGGCGGCCAAGCCCTGGTTCAGCGATTCCTGATTGTTTTGCAGTAGCGTCTCAACCCTGAAAGCGGCGCGTTCGAGGGATGCCGTTGCATCACGCGTGTTCACCATGATTTGCTTACCATCGTTATTTAGTAGCAGGTTGGCATCGCGAAGAGTGCTATTTGCTTGGCGCACGGCAGCTGTCGATTCTCTGCTTGCTTCGGTCAGATTGCTGATTAACGTCGCGATCTCGGCCCTCTGGTCAGCGACCGCGCCCGTGGTCTGTTCAAGATTCACCAGACTGCGGTGCACAAGAGCCAAATTCTCCTTCGACAGTAACTCCTGCGTGCGCAGCAAGATGCCGTTGAGTGTCGTCATGCTGTTCCCCTCACCGGAGACCAGGGATGCCATCGCCGAACGTGGTGCGAGGATCAACGGTTCCTCGTCCTCTCTCCGATCCAGCAATGGCACGTTTGGCCCACCGTCGCTCAACTCGATCACCGCGTTGCCGGTAATTCCCGTGATGACCAATTCAGCGCGGGTATCCTGCCGGACCGGGATGGTGGCATTGATGCGTACGCGCGCTATCGCCCGCCTTGGGTCTCGCGGTGAAAGAGAAAGTGCAACGACTTCGCCAATCGTGATTCCGCTGTACTGAACCTGGCTGCCGGGCGTAAGCCCGGTCACTGGCTCATCGAACATAATCCGGTAATACTGGTAATCGTGGTCGGAACGTGTGTCGCTGAGCCAAAGCGCGAAGCCAATACCAATCGCACCGAGCAGCACGACGAACAGACCAATGAATACATGATGGGCACGTGGTTCCATGATCAGACCACCTCGTTCTCAGAGTTTAAATATTGCGTGCGCCCAGCCCAATGCGTGCGCGACGGAAGAATGATGCAGATGCGGAGGGGTTTCATGGCTGCGTCTCTTGGCTGGAAGCACCAGTGGCCTGTGCGGCCGCACGGCCACGGGGGCCGTGAAAGTATTCCTGTATCCACGGGTGCTTGAAGCGCTCGACTGCCTCGATGCCGTCGTTGATGAGTACCTTCTGGTTCGCCAGGACCGCGACACGGTCGCATATGGTGTACAGCGTATCGAGGTCGTGGGTTACCAGAAACACCGTGAGGCCCAGTGCATTGCGCAGGGTCAGAATCAATTGGTCGAAAGATGCAGCCCCGATTGGATCCAGTCCTGCGGTGGGTTCGTCAAGAAACAGGATGTTCGCATCAAGCGCCAAGGCTCTCGCCAGTGCTGCTCGTTTCACCATGCCTCCGGACAACGAGGCCGGATACTTGTCTCCCGCTCCGGCAGGCAACCCCACCAAGCCCAGCTTGCTTCTTGCCAAACGCTCGGCAAGAGGCCGCGCCAGACCGACATGCTCGATCAAAGGAAGAGCGACGTTCTCCAAGACGGTCAGCGATGAATACAACGCGCCCTTCTGGAACAGAATGCCGAACCTTCGCTCCATACGCGCGCGCGCAAGCCATTGGGCTCGCAGTAGGTCGCGCCCCCCGATACGGACCACGCCCGAATGCGGCTTCTGCAGCCCGACGACGCTACGCAAGAGCACGGATTTCCCGGTGCCTGACCCTCCCACCACGCCAAGGATTTCCCCGCGCCGCACGTCCAGGTCTAGGTCCTGATGGACCTGCTGGGTTCCAAACCTGTTGTCCAGGCCGCGCACTTCAATAGCGTGTCGCACACCGTTGTCGGTGTCTTGCTTCACCGCGCTCACCAGCCCATCTCCATGAAGAACAGTGCAGCGATGGCGTCTATCAGGATCACCATGAAGATTGATTGCACGACACTAGACGTCGTGTGGTCGCCTACCGACTCAGCGCTACCGGCGACCTTGAACCCTTCATGGCAGCCGATAGCGGCGATCATCACCGCGAAGAGCGGGGACTTGCTCATTCCGACAAGAAAATGGCGCACCTCGATTTTTTCCTGCACGATGGCAAGGAACTGTGCGGGAGGAATTTCCAAGCTCAGTGCGCATACGGTGGCGCCGCCCGCAATGCCAGCCAAGATGCCTACTAAGGTGAGCAGTGGCAAGGACACAAGAAGCGCCAGCACGCGTGGCAGCACCAGTAACTCGATGGGGTCGAGCGCGTTGGAGCGAAGCGCATCGATCTCTTCATTTGCCTTCATCGAACCGATTTGGGCGGTGTACGCGCTTGCGGTACGGCCTGCAATCAATATGGCCGGGAGCAGCACTCCGAACTCGCGCATGAACGAGAAGGCGACCAGATGCACCGAGAAGATGCTCGCACCGAAGTTGGCCAGCACCGTTGCTCCCAGGAACGCCACCACCATTCCTACCATGAAGCTCAGTAGCGCCACGATGGGAATGGCGTCCACCGCTGATCGCTGGATTTGAGCGATCACCGAGGTCGCGCGCCAGCGACGCGGGTGACGAACGGTACGGCTCCATGTTTCGATGATCTGGCCCACGAACCCGGCCAGACCAAGACACGCACGACAGCCCTGTTCCAAGGTCAGGCCTATGCGTCCCAGACCGCGGAGCAGAGGATTCCCGCTCACCGCTGCTTTCTCCGTCTTCTGCTGATCGGTAGCAGCGGCGGCCAGCGCTCTCATTAGGGCGAGGCGATCCGAGGACAGATTTGGAGCTGCCTCCGGCCGGTCGAGTATCGAGTCTGGCCCGAGAATTTCCACCAGCAGAGCCGCGCCGGCGGTGTCCAGTCTCTGGACTTGCGTCCAGTCGAGTAAGGGAGTGGCGTACCCCTCGGCATGACTGATGCGGGCGGCGGACACGGATTTTGCCAGACTGGCGTAGTGCTCTATCGTCCAGTCGCCACCCGCCAGCCATTTGTGATCACCGCCGACCATGGCATCCTGCCGGAGCCAAGCCTGTGAAGCGTTGCTCATGGCTGCGTGTCCCGCCAAGCGCTGTCGATGCGCTCGATGCAGTTCGTGATCGCCGCTTTGGCATGACCCAGCAATGTGTACGAACCGGCGAACTCTTTAATGACGTTGCCGCGCTCGAAGCAACTGGCGGCAGCAACCCGGCGTCCCGTCCTTAAATCGACTGCTTCGAACTCTAGGCTGGCACCACCCGTCGTCACGGGTCCAACCAGCAGGGTCGTCATTGCATTGACTGCCCGATTCGGTGTCTGCAGTTCGGTGACCGCTACACGCACCCGAACCTGTCCCGCGCCACCTGGGGGGGCGGGACTTTTGCCTTCCTGGCGTTTCAGTTCGCTCGTCACATGGTCTAGCACTTCGCGCTGCTGCGCGTCATCGAGCCCATCGATGCGACCCGAGGCGGTCTTGATCTGCGCTTCTTCCACCACGACAGCGGCATAACGCTTGGGCTCGAATCCCGCTGCGCGGTACATCAGTACGTTCTCGTATCGTGTCGGCGATAACTTCTCGTAGTCGCCGAGAAATCCGGAGCGCGTCATGCTGTTGGTCGCGCATCCAGAGAGCGCGCCTGCTACGCAAAAAAAGATGCCGCCGCGGATCAATGCAGTTTTGCTCTTCATAATGGGTCTCCTTGATCAAACGAAACTAAGACAGGCAATGCCTGCTGCGATGAGGGCGGTGCCAGACCAGCGCGTTACCGATGCGACATCGCCTAGTAGGAGGGCGCCGACGCCCAAGTTTCCAAGTAGCCCGATTCCTGCCCAGGCTGCAGAGGCCGCGCTGATCGGAATCCGCTTGAGCGCGAACCACAAAAGTGCGCCGCTGGCCGCCATGCACGTCACTGCCACACAGAGGCCGACCCAGCGCATCGGACCGCCCGCCGTGATGGCCCGCAGGCCCAGTGGATAGCCCGCTCCTAGAACCCCTGCGGCAATGACAATCGACCAGGATTTCCAGATCAGCGGATGGGTGCTGAATCGCATAAGCCTAGCGAGACATACGCATGAAGCGTGGGTGCATACGAATTCTGAGAATGCGCAGCACGCGGCGGCTCGCAAGAGACTCATGAGCGATCTCCATGCGCGGTGGCGACACTCAGGTTCCACGGCCCAATTCGCTTGATTCCAAACAGGACTTCGTAAAGCAGCGGAATCAAGCCCAACGTCACCAGCGTTCCGAGTGCCAGCCCACCGATCATCGCGATCGCCATCCCTTTCCATAATGGTCCGGAGAAGAGCATGAGTGGCACCAGTCCCGAAATGCAGGTGACCTTGGTCATCACGATTGGACGAAGCCGTTGTATCGCGGCCCCAACCAAGGCTTCATGGCGTGGCAGGCCTTCCGCTAGCCCCTGGTCGATGCGTTCCAGCAAGAGCACGGCGTTGTTGACAATGATCCCGAACAGGGCCAGTACGCCGAAGGTCGCCATGAAGCTGAAAGGTGTGCCGGTCAGCTTCAGAGCCAATACCACGCCGATAAGCGTGAAAGGGATCGTCGCGAGGATCACACCGAGCTTGCGGAAAGAATTGAACTGCCATACGAACAGCATCAGCATCGCCAGAAATGCGAGGGGCATGTAGGTCGACAGCGCGGCGTTCGATTCGGCGGCTTCCTCGATCTCGCCGCCAAGTTCAACCGAGTAGCCCGCGGGCAGGTCCAGGGCAGCGACGCTAGGCGCCAGGCGGTTGATGATCTCCTGGGCGGTGTAAGAGGTGTTCTGTCCTTGCACGGTGATCGTGCGGATGAGATTGCGCCGTTGGATGACCGAGGGCTCGCTCGCGAGCGATACGTCTGCGACCTGAGCCAGCGTCACCGCTGGACCGCCGTTGGTGGGATAGATGAGCGTCGCGCCTACGTCTGCCGTGCTGCGACGCTCGCTTACGATACTGCGCAGGACGATCGGGACGGAGGTGTCACCGTCGCGAATAACCGAGATCGATCTGCCGCTGTAGCGGACATCCAGCCCGCCAGCGATGTCTTCAGTCGTCACGCCCGCCCGACGCGCGCGGTCCTGGTCGACCCGTACGTCGATGCGGCCAACGCGCGTATCCCAATCGTTCTTGACGTTGATGGTGCCGGGCAGCTTGCGCAGCGCTGCTTCGATTTTGGACGCGGCCCCCAACAATACCTCCTCATCCGGACCGCTGACGCGATAAATGGCAGTCCCTGACTCGGTCGCACCGAGCGAGAAACGCTTGGGCTCGGCGCGCACGTCGCCATGTGCTTGCGCAAAGTAGCTGCGGGTGCGGGCGAGGACGGCGTCGATGTCGCTCTTCGGCTTCAATGTGACAACGAAGTACGCGATGTTCGATGCCGGCAGTGGTGGATTCAGGCTAAGGATGAAGCGCGGGCCACCATCGGCGACGTAGCCGATGTGATCGGAGACTTCTGGATTGATGTTCGTGTCGCCCAGCCAACCACTGATCTGCTTCACGCGGGCGAGCGTTTCGCGCGAGTCGGTACCGGGGGCGAGCTGCACCGGAATCTGGAACTGAAGCCGGTCGGACTTGGGCATGAAATCGTACGGCAGGGTGGTGAAGCCATACAGCGCAATGGCAAGCGCCGCGATCATCGACGCTACATAGACCGCCTTATGGTGGAGCACCCACTCCAGTACGCGCCGGTAGCCACGGTAGAAGCGGGTGTCATAGGCGTCGCCCTGCTCCTGCTTGTGATGGGGTTTGGCGAAGTGGTAGCACAATAGGGGCGTGACAGTCAGGCACAGCAGCCACGAAGCGAACAACGTCAGTGCCAGCACGACCACGAGATTGTGCAGATACTCGCTCGTGGCGTTCTGGCCAAAAAAGAACGGCGAGAACACGATCACGATCACGAGCGAGGACGTGAGCAGCGGAATGGCGAGCGTGCGGCCCGCCTCGAGGCAGGCATGCTTACGATCTTCGCCACCGGCCAGGCGGCGTTCGATGTCTTCGGCAATCACAATGCCGTTGTCCACCAACAAGCCGAGCGCAATGATGATGGCGCCCATCGAGACGTTCTGAAGCTCGATGTTCATCGCGCGCATGACGATGAGTGCACTGAGGATCGTCAACGGCACGATCATGCCCACGATGATCCCGGTGCGCCAACCGAGAAATAGCACGACGACACCGAGGACGACGATGATCGTCTCCATCATGACGTGGTTCATTTTGCCCATCTCGTGCTTGACGACATCGGCCTGGAAAGTGACGTATGACAGATCGAAACCCGCCGGCAGCAGCTTCTCCTGGTCTGCAACCCGTGCTTTGAGCGCTTTTCCGAACTGCTCCACGTTCTGACCGGAGGCCATCGAAACCGCCATGACGACAGCGGGCTGGCCTTTGTAGATGGCAGCAGATTCCGGCGGATCGGCTGGCCGCACACTCACCTGCGCCAGTTCACCCAATGCGATCGTCGGCACGGGCGCCGTACTACTTTGCGGTCGTGGCAGCGCGATCGGCATTGCTCGCAGGGAGGGAGCGTCACGCACTTCGCCACTGACCGCCAAGGTTGCATTGATGCCGCCGACAACAATTTGTCCACCCGAAGCGACGACGTTCTGTTTGACGAGTTGGTCGATCACCCCCTGTGGTGTCAGCTCCAATCGCGCGAGCCTAGGCCGATCGAATTCGAGATAGACGCGCTCTTCCTGCAGGCCGTAGAAAGTGATGCGCTCAATACCAGGCACGGTGTACAGGCGGTCGCGCATCTGCTTGAGCGCGACGCGCATCTCGCTCATGGAGTAACCTGGTGCAGTGACCGCAATCGAGGCAACCGCGACGCGGCCGAAGTCTTCGTCGACGAAAGGCCCCATCGTGCTCTGTGGTAAGGCATCCTTCGAATCGGCGACCTTGGCCCGGACGCGCTGCCAGATCGGTGCCAAGTCGGTGTAGCGGTCCCAGATCGTGACCTGGATCATGGCGCTGCCTGCGCGCACGGTGCTCGTCACGCGCTTGACCTCTGCCAGTTCGCGCAAGCGCTCCTCGATCGGCCGGGCAATGAGTTGCTCAACGCGTTCGGCGGGCAGCCCCGGGTTCAACGCCGTGACCATCGCATCGCGGACCGTGACAGTCGGCTCCTCCTGAGAAGGAAAATTCAGGAAGGTCGCGATGCCGGCGACGAAAATGATGAGCGCTACAAAGTAGGTAAGTCGACTGGCGCGCAGCGCCATCTCGGTGATCTTCATGATGAAGTAACCTGGTGGATCGCGTTAGCGCTTGGTCAATTGAGTGGTGGCTTCCAGTGGTGTCACTGGCTGTCCATCGGTGAGCCATCCTCCTCCGGCGGCAACCACCGTCTCGCCGGGCTTGAGTCCAGCGAGGACGCGCGCGCTGTCTCCTTCCTGTACCGGCGTGAAGCGCACCGCGCGACGGTGCACCTTCTTATCTTCAGGGGTGTAGACGAAGACGGAAGCCTCGCCCGGCTTCGTGCCGAGCACCAGCGAGGCATAAGGTATGGATACAGTCTCGGGCCGAGAGGTCTTGGAGGTTGCCGCAGGTGCGTCGAGCACGACCTGTACGGGAATACCTGGCCGAAGTGCGCGCGCTTGCGCGTTATCTTCAGGCACTAGCACCACGGGTAGGAGCGAGCCATTTTCGGCGCGCAGACCGACACGACGTACCACCGCTCGGATTGGTTGTTCGGCTCCGCTCCAGCTCAGTTCTGCGCGTTGGCCGACATCTATGTGAGGTGCCTGTGTAGTAGACGCGTTCGCGATGATCTCAGTGCCACTGCGCACGCCGTCGACCTGAAATACCGGCGCACCAGCAGCAATGTCGGTGAACGCCAAAGCCAGCTTTTCCGCCACGACACCATCGAAAGGAGCGACGATCATCGTGCCACGTTGTGCTCGTTCGGCCAGGCCAAGCGCCGCCTTGGCAGTGCGCGCTTGACCCTCTGCGACCGCTAGCTGCGCCTTCGCGCTCTCGAACGCAGCAGGGGAGATGACTTCGCTTTCGAGCAACCGGCGCTGTTGATCTGTCTGTACACGTCGATCCATCAGGCCGGCTTCGGCGGCCGCCAGGGATGCTTGCGCTTGTGTCACGCGAAGCCGGTCAGGTTGCGCATCAAGTTCTGCCAGGACTTGGCCGCGGGAGAACCGTTCACCCACGTCGACGTTCAACTTGGCGATCCGTCCTCCTGTTTCAAATCCTAGGATGCTGCGCTCGGTTGCTCGCGCCGAGCCAGTCAATTCGATGCGAGAGCTATGCGGGAGATCCGACTGCGCGGCGGCGAGCTTCACTGCGCGCGGAGGCTCGGATACGGTGGATTGCGAGTTTCCGCACCCTGAGAGCAGAGTCGAAATGGATAGTGTGCAAGCAACCGCCAAGGAGCGCGGTGCGCACGCGGTCATGACACCGCTACGGACGCGACTCATGTGCGTCCTTTTGCCGGGACAAGTTCGAGATGGCCCGAGGCGAGATCCTGGAGCGCCCGAAAGAAATGCCGCCGCTCTGCGGGTGCGAGTATTGGCAAACCCAGAAGATCGGCGAACAGGGCGCCATCCAATGCCAGCATGATGAGTGCCGCGGTCTCGGTGCCACGCGGGGATCGACGCACGCGTTCGTACTGCACGCGGTAACACTCGCGCAGTGGGTCGAGAAGTGTTGGATCTTCCGCAGCTGCCGCGAGCAGCGCTGCGCCCATCTTCTGCATCTCGTCGTCGGGCATCGCTTCCACCTGGCTCGACAGCCAGGGGTCCGGATCTCCGGCAAACCTGCGCTCGTGATTGGCTTGTACCGCGTCGAACGCCCGGATCATCTCGTCGATCAGTGTCACGAACAAATCGCGTTTGGTCTTGAAGTGATAGAGAAACGCCCCTTTGCTCAACCCGGCCCGCACAACGACGGCGTCCAGTGTCAAGCGACTGGCACCTTCCTCCAGCACCAGTTCGCGGGCGGCCTGCAGGATGCGGTCGCGAGTTCGCTGGGCTCCTTGCTGGAGGCCGGGCTGCGCATCGGCGCTGCTATGGGCAGTGGACGGGGGGGGCAACTTTGTTTTCGCGCGGGGCGGCATGGTCGTGCTCCAAAAAAGCTTGAGTCATATACAGTCCAGACGGTATAGTAGAAGCCATACAACAGTCCGTCAAGACTTTTTCGGAGCGCAAGGAGCTGCCATGTCTCAAATTCTTGAACGCTATCGCCTCATTGCCATGATTTCTCCGCTACTGCTTCTTGCGGCCTGCAGCCATGCCCCGCACTCTGCCGATCCACCTCGCCTGGATGTACCGGCCCATTTCTCAAATGAAGAGGGAGGTGAAGGCATCTTGGACAAATCGTCCCGCCGTACTCTTCCCGTCGATTGGTGGACGGCCTACGGCGATCCGCACCTCAATGCCTTGGTCCGGGCGGCGCTGGAGCGCAATACCGAACTGACGATTGCGCGAGCGCGCGTGGACGAGGCATCGGCCGCCACGCGGCGAGCACGGGCCTCCCTGCTCCCCTCGTTGTCCGCGGGCACGCAGGCAACTCGAGGACGCGACTATTCAGAGAACGTTGCAATCGGCAATGATGGCCGCGCCACGTTGTCCGCATCGTGGGAGGCAGACCTGTCGGGACGGCTTTCGCAGGCAGCAGAAGGTGCGCGCCTGGATGCGGTGGCAGCCGAACAAGCGTGGGTTGCCACGCGGTGGCAGGTCGCGTTTGAAACAGTGTCGGCGGCTGTGCAGCAGCGCCAAGCCAGTGAGCTCGAAGCGCTAGCCGCGGCGCGGCTGGCATCCGCAGAACGACTCGTCTTGCTGATGCAACGGAAGTTCGAGGCCGGACAAGCTACCGGCTTCGACATCGAGCGTACCCGCGCCGGCGTCGTCGCACTGCGCGTGGAGCAAGAGCAACTGCGGCGTGCGCGCGGCGAGGCGACGCATGCACTCGATGTACTAGTGGGACAAACGCCCGGAGCGCCTGCAGCTTCCCCAACTCTTGCGTCGCTCGCCGTCCCGGACTGGACACCGACACGCATACCTGCGGACCTGCTGAGTGAGCGGCCCGACGTGCGCGCCGCCGAAGCGAAGTTCGCCGCCGAAACCGCGCGCTGGAACGCAGCCGAAGGCGAACGCTTCCCCAGGCTGGTGTTGGACCTGAGCGGCGGACGGCAGCGCGTAGAGAGTGTGGGAACCCGCATCACTGGAAACATTTTTTCACTTGGGGCCGGGGTGTCGTTGCCGATCTTCGATGGTGGCGCGATCCGTGCCGGCATCGAGACCGGAGAGGCGCGCAGCCGAGCTGCCCGTGCGGAGTTCGAGCGCACTTTGTTGAGTGCTTTGCAGGACGTAGAGAACGCATATCTCGGTTGGCATACGCAGCACGCAGCACTGGAGCATCAGGCCGAGGGTGTCGCAGTCGCGGAGCGTCAGCTCGATCGCAGCCGACGTCTGTTCGAGGCGGGACAAGTGGACGCCACGGTGGTGGCCGAGGCTGAGGCCGGGGTGCTGTCAGCGCAGGCTTCGCTGATCCGCACGCGGGCCGAGACAGCCATGCAATGGGGCGTCCTGGCAAAAGCATTATCCGGCTCTCCTGTTTGATCGCAGAAACATGCTGGAGCAGCTTGCGAAGGCTAGCTAAATAGCGTGACGCAAGGCGAAGGTGGTGAGGCCTGAGTGATGAGGAATGCGAACATGGAAATTCGACACCTGCGCTACTTTCTGGCGGTGGCAGAGGAGCTGCACTTTGCCCGAGCCGCAGAGCGCCTCCACATAGAGACATCGCCGCTGTCGCGCGCCATCAAGGAACTTGAGGAAGAGTTGGGCGTAGCGCTATTTGCGAGAACCACTCGGAGCACCCGCTTGACTCGTGCGGGCAGGCTCTTCTTTGAGAGCGTGCCGCGTGTCTTCGCAGCTTTGCAGCAGGCGCGCGACAGTGTGAACGCCGCAGCCAATGGCTTTCATTGCCAGCTCCGTATTGCATTGTCTGATGGAATCACGCCATCGCGCCTGCCTGCGTTGTTGGCGCTCTGCCGGCAGGAAGAGCCGGAAGTGGAAGTTCGCTTCTTCGAGGTGCCTTTGGCACAGCAAATCAAGGGATTGTGTGGCGAACTGTACGATCTCGGCTTCGCTCAATCGGATGAAGTCGGCGAAGGCATCATCGCCGTGCCGGTGTGGAGTGACCCTCTGATGGTAGCTGTGCCCGCACGGCACCCCTTGCTATCCCACAAACAGATTCCCCTAGAAGAGCTGTTGCGGTATCCGCTGGTGCTCTGCGACGCGGTGGCGTGTGAGGGCCATGCTCGGCAAGTTGAACGGGTGCTACGTCGCGTGGACATAGAGCCACTGATTGCCGAACGCGTGACTTCCAGCGATCTAATGATGGTCCTGGTTTCGGCGGGACTTGCACTAGGCCTCACAGGAGGCGCGCATATCACAGCCAGCAGGGAACAGGGGGTGGTCGCACGGCCGCTGACTGGACGTTCGCCAATGCTCACGACCTATCTACTACGGCCGGCCAGCGAGCCGTCAGAAATGCTGACTCGCTTCATGGAACGCGTTCATTCGATCAAATCTCCAGATGCCAAAGGTCGGCGGTAAACCATCACACAATCTCCCAAAGAAAATTAACCATGAAGAAGATTGCTCTCATATTGCTTTCCTCGACATTGGCAGCCTGCAGCCCATCTGGGAAACCAGATAAAGCCAACCTTCCGACAGTCGATGAATTAGCGCTCAATCCTGAGCGTCTGAAAGAGTTGCGCAAGCAATGCAAGTTGGATCGACCAATGCTGGGCGACCAACTATGTAACCGGGTTGCCGAGGCTACGCGAAAGCGCTTTTACGAAGATGGCGATGTGCCCCACACCACGCCTAAAGAGCCGCCGAAGTTCTAAGCTGGTGGTCATGCCGGAGTATGTATGCCGGATATGAAAAATTTGAAGGAGAATCGCAATGGGTTGGATCTATCTTGTTTTGGCTGGATTGTTTGAAATCGGATGGCCGGTCGGGCTGAAAATGGCGCAAGAGCCAACATCGCGTTGGAGTGGGGTCGCAGTAGCCGTCTCTTTCATGACAATTAGCGGCGCCTTCCTATGGCTTGCTCAGCGTCAGATACCGATTGGGACTGCTTATGCGGTGTGGACGGGTATCGGAGCGGCGGGAACTTTCTTAGTCGGAATTCATTTCTATGGCGACCCAACCTCCCTGATGCGATACCTTGGCGTGGCGTTGATCATCCTGGGCGTTATCACGCTCAAGTTATCGAGTTGATCGCTAGCTCCATTGGTAGCGTAGTCGCTAGGCGACCCAGCTCCCAGAGTGGATCGGGCGCTGGGAACTCGTACGGTCACCTCCTCTCTCTAGTCGCTATGTGACGAGCTTGCCGGCGCCTCGGGAGAGTTCGAGCCAGTGCGCGTAAGGCGGTGGGAGCACCCATTCCGGGTGGCTCCACCTTCAGTGCCTGCGCCAAGGTGACCTGAGTACGAACTTTGTAGCCAGTCAGGCAGTGAGTTCGGAGGGGATGCTATCGGATTGGATCCAGTTGCGCCGGATCGTCGCCGGCGGTTTGTAAGCATGCGCGCTATGCGGCCGCTGCTCGTTGTAGAACTGTCGCCAACGTTCGATCAGCACCTTCGCTTCGGTCCGACTGCGGAACCATTCGCGGTTGAGCAGTTCGTCGCCCATCGTTGCCTGCGAAGTCAGGACCAGCAGAATCCTGAGGGGAGTTCTCATCATGGTTTTCTCCGTTCAGACGCTTGGGATCAAGCGGCCGGAGACCACTACGCCTGCTTGGCTTTGCGCGCTGCCTCGACCAAGCTGTCGAGCCAGTCCTGATGGCCGTTGATCATCGGGTTGGGTTTGGCGTTGTGCAGCTCCTCGGCCGGTTTGCCCTTCTGAGTTTCCTGCGTGAGGATGCGCACGCGCCTGCCGTCCAGGTTCTCAACCAGCCAGGCGTGATGCACATCCAGGCGCGTATCTGTGCCTTCCTCGCCGGACCAGCCGTGCCAGGCCACGCGGCCGGGTTGCCCATCCGCAGGTGGCACGTATTCGTTGCACTGCCCCTCTACCGGGAAGCCGAAGGTCTCGAAGTAAAACCGATCGCCGTCGGCCAGTACCGGGCCTTTGCCGTCATGAAAGCACACGTTAGCCGAGTTGGCGTAGTAGCTTGGCCACAGCGATGGTGTGACGAGTAGAGGCCATACGTCGGCCGCGCTCAAGCCGGCGGCGATGATCTCATTGGAGGCGAAATTCTCAGTAAAGCCCGGCGTGTAGCCTTCGGGCCAGAGGATGGCGTTCTGTTGCTTGCTCATATCGAAGCTCCTTCACAAAATGTCGATGACGCAACAGGGGTGGCTGCGTCATTCAAGTGGTCATGGAGCAAATCATGAGCCTCCATCTGCAATAAGTGAAATCCTAAGTTTCTATTTTTGATATCATAAAATATGATATCAAGGCCTAGGTTCTGCCATCCACCGACTAGGCTATCTCGCAGCGGCGCTACGAAAGGGCGCGTCTCCAATTGAGCCGACTGATTGCTTATTTGTAGTGCGAGGTAGAGTTGTGCTGAGCATGACGATAGGAGCGATCTTGCCTACTTGTTGTTAGCACAGGAAGTGAACAGCAGTGCTCGTATCCAGCGATGTGCTGGATCGTGATGGGTGCGTTCGTGCCAAGCAGCCGTCTTGGTGAACCCCGGTATCTTCACCGGCGGCAGGGAGATAGCCAGCTTGTCCATACCGGCGACCAAGCGGCTCGGCAAGATCGCAACCATGTCACTGGCACGCAGGATGTCTGGCAAGATCAGAAAGCTCTTGACCGACAGTGTGACGCTGCGTCGTTTGCCCAACTGTTCTAGCGCATCGTCGGTGACGCCGCGGAAACCTCCACCATCGTAGGAAACAAGCGCATGGTCGAGAGCACAGAACTGTTTAACGGTCAGCTTGCGCCCCATAGCCGCAGGATGGTCTTCCCGCAGGACACACACATAGTGTTCCTTGAACAGCTCTCGGGCATGCAGATTTGGCGGAGTGATCTCTGGCGTCAGGAGGGCTAAATCGATCTGACCGCGCTCAAGCTGGTTCTGTAGCTGCCCGCTCTCGACTGGCACTAATGAGACTCGTACACGCGGTGCGTGCCGTTTAAGTGCCGATAGAAATGGGACAGCAACGGCACGCAGCGCATAGTCCGTCGCGGCGATGGAGAAGGTCAGTTGTGCGGTGGCCGGATTGAAGGAAGGTGGCTGGAGCAGCGCGTCGATTTCGGCGAGCACCTGCTTGACAGGCATCCCTAGATCCAGCGCCCGCTGCGTTGGAACGATACCCCGCTGCGAGCGCGCGAAAAGCGGGTCACCGAAGCTCTCGCGCAACCGCGTCAGCATGCCACTCAAGGCCGGCTGGGTTAGTCCCAGACGGGCCGCCGCCCGTGTCACATTGCGTTCGTCTAACAATGCGTCCAGCGCCTTGAGCAAGTTGAGATCCATACTCTTGATATTTTTCATTTTTATTCCAATCTTAAATATCATCGTTTTTCATGATATCTAAATATTGCCTATGAGTGGAAGCAAGGCCCATTGACGGCTTTTTTTGGGTAACTTGCTTGGAACTCTGTATGCGCCGCAGTGCGCTTTCGCTTGCGGCGCTTTTCTTTGACTCGCCACCGCGCTCATTCTTTCTTTTCCCTCGACCATTGTGCTGCGAACGGTCTTTGACCGGCACTAGCCCAGAACCGATCCTGACGCCTGCGACACCCCCTGTGCAACGCTTTCAATGAGACACCAGCGCAGGAGAAATCGGAGGACAGGTCATGCAAGGGACGAACGTTCTGTTCGGCCAGATCGCTGTGGTAATCGGCATCGTGATCGCCGGCGTCTGGGGCGCCACACAATGGACAGCAGCGACCCTTGGCTATCAAGTACGCCTCGGATCGCCCTGGTTCGATCTTCTAGGTGTACCGGTTTATCACCCGTGGCGCTTGTTCGAATGGTGGTTCTTCTTTGATGCCTACGCGCCGCACGTCTTCGACACAGGCGGTGCGATTGCGGGTGGTAGCGGTTTGTTCGCTTTACTCGTCGCCATCGCCATGTCGGTATGGCGTTCTCGGCAGTCGCGGCTGGTTACGACTTATGGTTCGGCACGCTGGGCCGATGCCGTCGACATCCGCAAAGCTGGACTGACCCTCCCGGCGGGCGTCTTCCTCGGCCAACACGACGACCAATACCTCCGACATGAGGGGCCGGAACATGTCCTGAGCTTCGCACCCACGCGCTCGGGCAAGGGCGTGGGCTTGGTGGTGCCTACGTTGCTTTCGTGGCCGGCGTCCGCCGTCATTCACGACATTAAGGGAGAGAACTGGAAGATCACGGCGGGCTGGCGTTCGCGCTTTTCGCACTGCCTGCTTTTCAACCCCACCGATAGGCAGTCGGCCGCCTACAACCCGCTGCTTGAAGTCCGGCGCGGCGCACATGAAGTGCGCGACGTGCAGAACATCGCCGACATTCTGGTTGACCCTGAAGGTGCGTTAGAGAAGCGCAATCATTGGGAGAAGACCAGCCACGCGCTACTGGTCGGTGCAATCTTGCATGTTCTGTACGCAGGCGAGGACAAGACGCTGCGCGGCGTCGCCAACTTCCTCAGCGACCCGGCGTGTCCGTTCGAGCTGACGCTGCACCGGATGATGACGACGAAGCACCTGGGCGATGCGCCTCACCCGGTTGTCGCATCCGCTGCCCGCGAAGTGCTCAACAAGTCGGACAACGAGCGATCGGGCGTGCTCTCCACCGCCATGTCGTTTCTCGGCCTGTACCGCGACCCGACCGTGGCCGAAGTCACATCGCGCTGCGATTGGCGCATCGCCGACCTGATTTCCGCCGAGCACCCGGTATCGCTCTATCTGGTGGTGCCGCCCTCCGACATAAGCCGCACCAAGCCGCTGATCCGGCTCATCTTGAACCAGATCGGGCGGCGGCTGACCGAATCGCTCGACGGCAGCGATGGCATCGCGCGCCGGCACAAGCTGCTGCTGATGCTGGACGAGTTTCCGGCGCTGGGTCGCCTCGATTTTTTCGAGTCCGCGCTTGCCTTCATGGCCGGCTACGGCATCCGCAGCTTTCTCATCGCTCAAAGCCTGAACCAGATCGACAAGGCGTATGGGCAGAACCATTCCATCCTCGACAACTGCCATGTCCGGGTGACTTTCGCCACCAACGACGAAAGGACGGCGAAAAGGATTTCCGAAACCCTCGGCACCGCCACCGAGCTTCGCGCGCAGCGCAACTACGCGGGCCACCGCCTCGCTCCGTGGCTGGGGCACCTGATGGTGTCGCGTCAGGAAACTGCACGTCCGCTGCTGACGCCCGGCGAGGTGATGCAGCTTCCACCTGAGGACGCCGTAGTCATGGTGTCCAGCGTTGCCCCGATCCGCGCGAAGAAGCTGCGTTACTACGTCGACGCCAATTTCAAGGATCGCGTCCTGCCACCGCCCGTGCTCGCAGTCGGGAGGTACGCCGACGCGCCGCCAGCCCGCCCCGACGACTGGAGCGGCTTGGCGATCCCGGCCGTACCTACGGCGCCGACCTCGGTATCCGCCGATGGTCCGGGCGGCACCGATGACGGCGGCCCGCGCCGCCAGCTCGAACTCTCCGAAACCGTCGCCTACGAGCCCGAGTTGGACGCGTGTGCGAACGACCTGGAGCTGCTCGATGACGACGACCTGGCGCTCCCGCTTCCCGGCCAGCTCGACCCGGCCATGCAGCGCACGGCCCGGCTGGCTTCTCTCGACCCCAACGACGGAATCGACCTATGAGCCAATACCGCCTCAATCTTTTCATCCAGCCCGAGCACGCCAAGCGCCTGGATGAACTTGCCGCCAAGAAAGGCGTGTCCAAGTCCTCCATCGTCGCAGCGGCCTTGGCGTCCTGGCTGTCACCCGATGCGGGCGACCAGCGTGAGGCCGCCATTGCCAAGCGGCTGGATCGACTGTCGCGGCAGACCGAACGCATGGAGCGCGACCAGAACATCCAGATCGAAACGCTGGCGCTGTTCATCCGCTATTTCTTGACCATCAGCACGCCGGTGCCAGAAGCCCACAAGGACGCGGCCCGCGCCCAGGGCAAAGCGCGCTTCGAGCAGTTCGTCGAGCAGTTGGGTCGCCACCTGCTGCGTGGCCGCAGTCTGGTGCGCGACGTGGTGGAGGAACTGCACCCCGATCCGATGCGGATGGATGACGCAGCAGCGATGGCGTCCGCCGATGAGCGAGCTGCAGAGCGTGCGTCATGAGTGCCGTTCCGCAGATTCCGCCTGAATCTCGCTCATCCGCCGCGGCGTCCCAGGATCGCCGCATCCAGATGCTGCGCACGGCGATGGGGCCGCTGATCGCCGCTGCGCTCGAAGATCCGGATGTTGTGGAAATCATGCTCAACCCCGATCGCACCCTGTGGGTGGATCGGCTGTCGTCGGGTCGCTCGCCGCTGGGCGTGGAGATGCCCGAGGCCGATGGTGAACGCATCATCCGCCTGGTCGCCGCGCATGTCGGCGCGGAGGTGCATCGCGGCCAGCCGCTCTTGACCGCCGAGTTGCCGGAAACCGGCGAGCGTTTCGAGGGCATCCTGCCTCCGGCCGCCCCGGGGCCAGCCTTCGCGCTACGCAAGCGGGCCGTGAGCATCATCGGCCTGGATCGCTACGTGGCCGACGGCATCCTGACCGCCGGGCAGGCCGAGTTCCTGCGCCGCGCCGTGCGCGAGCGGCAGAACATCCTGATCGCCGGCGGCACCAGCACCGGCAAGACCACGCTGGCGAACGCGCTGCTGGCCGAGATCGCCGCCACAGGCGACCGCGTGCTGGTGCTCGAAGACACCATCGAGCTGCAATGCGCGGCCCGCGACCATGTGCCGCTGCGCACCCGCGCCGGCGTCGTCACAATGACCGAGCTGGTGCGGGCCACGATGCGCCTGCGGCCTGACCGCGTGATCGTCGGCGAAGTGCGTGGCGGCGAAGCCCTGGACTTGGTGAAGGTCTGGGGCACCGGCCACCCCGGCGGCATTGCCACCATCCATGCCGGCTCCGCCTTGGGCGCACTGCTGCGTCTGGAGCAACTGATCCTCGAAGTGGCAGTGAATCCGCCCCGCGCCCTGATCGCCGAGGCGGTCAACGTGGTGATTCACATCGCAGGCCGTGGCCGCAAACGTCACGTCGAAACCATCTCCCGTGTCGTCGGCTTCGACGGTGCGGGCTATCGCCTGACAGATGCGCTGGAAACGCCGTTTCCCGAGCTGCCGCCGGTTCCTCTTGCAGCCGCTGCCGCTGCGCCTTCCTCGACCCCTGACCAACCTGGAGAACTGCCATGACGCACGTTGATGCTTTCCGTCTTTCCGTAAATCCTATTTCTCGCCTGTCCAGCATGGCGCGGCTGCGCCACCTGGCCCGTCCCGCAGGGCAAGGGCTGCTGCTGGCCGCGCTGATGCTGTTGCTGGCGGGCACGGCGCAGGCCGCCGGTTCCTCGATGCCGTGGGAAGGGCCGCTGACCTCCATCCTCGAATCCATCCAAGGGCCAGTCGCCCGGATCGTGGCGGTGATCATCATCATCTCGACGGGGCTTGCGCTGGCGTTCGGTGATACCAGCGGCGGCTTTCGCAAGCTGATCCAGATCGTGTTCGGCCTGTCCATCGCGTTCGCCGCGTCCTCGTTCTTCCTGTCGTTCTTCAGCTTCTCCGGAGGGGCCGTCGTATGAGTAAGGCCACCGATCTTCCGGGCTTTGAAGTGCCGCTGCATCGCTCGCTGACCGAGCCGATCCTGCTGGGCGGTGCGCCGCGCACCGTGGCGATTGCCAACGGCACGCTAGCCGCCGCCGTCGGGCTGGGCCTGCAACTGTGGATTCCCGGCGTGGTGCTCTGGATCGTCGGCCACTCGCTGGCCGTATGGGGTGCGCGCGTCGATCCGCAGTTCATGCAGGTCTTCGCGCGGCATATCAAACACCGCCCGCTTCTGGACGTGTGAGGGGAGGACGCCATGCTGAACCTTGCCGAATATCGTCAGCGCCCGGCCTTGCTTGCCGACTGGCTGCCCTGGGCCGGGCTGGTCGCGCCGGGCGTTGTGCTGAACAAAGATGGTTCGTTTCAACGCACGTTCCAGTTTCGCGGCCCCGACTTGGACAGTGCGACACAGGGCGAGCTGATTGCCACGTCGGCGCGGCAGAACAACGCGCTTCGCCGTACCGGGTCTGGCTGGGCCTTCTATATCGAGGCCGAGCGGATGCGGGCATCGAGCTATCCGCAATCCTCCTTTCCCGAACCACTGTCCTGGCTGGTGGATGAGGAGCGACGCGCGGCGTTCGAGGAGTCGGATGGCCATTTCGAGAGCGTCTATCACTTCACGTTGCAACACCTACCGCCGCAAGAGTCTCGCGCCCGTGCGGCTGGGATGCTGTACGAGAACCGGCCCACTGAGGGTGTGGACTGGCGTGGTCGGCTTGATTCCTTCGTGGCAGAGACCGATCGCGTGTTCGACCTGCTCGATGGTGTGATGCCGGAGATTGCCTGGCTGGACGATAGCCAGACGCTGACCTACCTGCATGCCACAGTCTCCACGCGGCGCTATCGCGTCGGCGTGCCCGACGTGCCGTTCCATATCGACGCACTGCTGGCCGATGCCGCGCTGGTCGGCGGCCTGGCGCCCATGCTGGGCGATCAGCACCTGCGCGTGGTGTCGGTACGAGGCTTCCCGACCTCGACCTGGCCGGGGATCTTGGACGACCTCAACCGCCTGGGCTTTGCGTATCGCTGGAGTACGCGCTTCCTGTGCCTGGACAAAGCCGAGGCGGAACGGGAATTGGGGCGCTTGCGGCGCCAATGGTTCGCCAAGCGCAAGAACGTCATCGCGCTGCTGCGCGAAACGATCTTTCAGCAGGAAAGCCCGCTGGTCGATACCGATGCCAGCAACAAGGCCGCCGACGCCGATGCCGCCTTGCAGGAGCTGGGCAGCGATCAAGTCGCCTTCGGCTACCTCACCGCCACGGTGACGGTGCTCGACGCCGACCCGGCCGTGGCCGACGAGAAGCTGCGCATGGTGGAGCGCGTCATCCAGGGCCGGGGTTTCGTGACCATCCCCGAAACCCTCAACGCAGTCGATGCCTGGCTGTCGTCCGTCCCCGGCAACGCATACGCGAACGTGCGTCAGCCCATCGTTTCGACGCTGAACCTGGCGCACATGATGCCGATGTCAGCGGTATGGGCTGGGCCGGAGAAGAACGAACACCTCGATGGCCCGCCGCTGATCGTCACCCGCACCGATGGCGCGACGCCGTTCCGGCTGGTGACGCACATCGGCGACGTGGGGCACACCCTTGTCGCCGGGCCGACCGGCATGGGCAAGTCGGTGCTGCTCGCCATATTGGCCATGCAGTTCCGGCGCTACTTCGGCTCGCGGATCTTCGCCTTCGACATGGGGCGCTCGATGCGCGCCACCATCCTCGGCCTTGGCGGTGAGCACTACGACCTCGGTGCCGATGGCGGCATCGCCTTCCAGCCACTCGCGCGAATAGCCCACGAGGGCTACCGCACCTGGGCCGCCGAATGGGTGGAGGGCCGGCTGCTGCACGAAGGCGTGACGGTCGGCCCGGACGAGAAGGCTGCCATTTGGTCGGCGCTGCGAAGCCTTGCCGGTGCGCCAGTGGAGCAGCGCACCATGACCGGCTTGTCGGTGTTATTGCAGTCCAACGCGCTGCGCCAAGCGCTCGCGCCCTATGTGTTGGGCGGCGCCCACGGCAAGCTGCTGGACGCTGACCACGACCGGCTGGGCATGGCCGACGTGCAGGGCTTTGAGATGGAAGAACTGATGCACAGCCCCGCCGCCGTGCAAGCAGTGCTGCGCTACCTGTTCGCCCGCTTCGACGAACGTTTTGACGGCGCGCCCACGCTGCTGATCCTCGATGAAGCGTGGCTGTTCCTCGATGAGCCGTCCTTCGCGGCCCGCATCCGGCAATGGCTCAAGACGCTCAGAAAAAAGAACGTCAGCGTCATCTTTGCCACGCAGTCGCTGGCCGACATCAAGGACTCGACCATCGCGCCAGCCATCATCGAAAGCTGCGCGAGCAGGATCTTCTTACCTAACCCGCAGGCCACCGAGCCGCAGATTCGCACGATCTACGAAGGCTTCGGCTTGAACAGCCGCCAGATTGAGATCGTGGCGACCGCACAGCCCAAGCGCGATTACTACTACCAGTCGCGCCTCGGCAATCGCCTGTTCGACCTCGACCTGGGGCCTGTCGCGCTCGCATTCGCGGGCGCATCCACCCCTCAAGACCAACGCGATATTGACCGCGTGCTGACGCAGGCCGGCGCTCCCGGCTTCGCCGGCGCGTGGCTGCGCCATCGCGGCCTCGGCTGGGCCGCCGACCTGCTGCCGTCCGCTCCGGCGGCAGCTTCCTTTCTCGCTTCTCAACCGCTGGAGGTTTCACCATGAAGACCAAGCCCCGTTTGCTCTCTGTCTCACTCGCTGCCGTGCTGTCGGTATCGCTGCTGGCCGTGCAGCCCGCATCCGCGCTGACGGTGTTCGACCCGTCCAACTTCGTGCAGAACACGCTGACCGCCGTGCGCACGCTGGAACAGATCAACAACCAGATCAACCAGCTTCAGAACGAGGCGCAGATGTTGATGAACCAGGCCAGGAACCTGGCAAATCTCGACTTCAACATCGTCAACCGCCTGCGCTCGACGCTCGCCACCACCGAGCGCCTGATCGCCGAGGCGCGCGGCTTGGCCTACGACGTGCAGAGCATGGATGCCACGTTCGCCCGCCTGTACCCGGAACAGTACGCCGCCACCATCAGCGGCGACCGCATGGCACAGGACGCCCGCGAACGCTGGCAGAACACCTTGAACGGCTTGCACACCGCGATGCGGATGCAGGCGCAGGTGTCGCAGAACCTCGCCCAAGACGAAAGCGCGCTGGCCGATCTCGTGAGCCAGAGCCAGTCGGCCACCGGCGCGCTGCAAGCGATGCAGGCGACGAACCAGCTCCTGGCTTTGCAGGCCAAGCAGTCGATCCAGGCGCAGCAGCTCCAGATCACGCAAGACCGGGCCGCTTCACTGGAACTGGCGCGGCAAGCGGCGGCTATGGAGCGCGCCCGCGAAGTGCGGCGGCGCTTTCTGGGCACCGGCACGCCGTACACGCCGCAGTCCGTCAACTTCTATAACAACTGACCGGAGGCGGCCATGCGATGCGCTTCCGTCCTGATGGCCGTGCTGCTGACCGCGTGCGGCCAGCAGCCGGCCGAGAACCTGGCCGACGCCCTGGCCGCAGATCCGGTGCGGCTCAAGGCGTTGCGCGGGCAATGCGCGGCCGACCGGCAGGCCGTGGGCGAGGATGCCTGCCGCGCCGCCGCTGAAGCCTTCCGGCGGCGCTTCTTCGCCGGCCATACCGGGCCGGATGAATACAACTCGCTGGCTGAACTCCCGCCGATTCCGCCGAGCTTCGATACGCCCGCAGATGAATTGCCAGAGGGCGCCGTTCCGCTCACTCCGCCCGAGGATTCGCCATGAACGACGTGACCATCATCGACCGTTTCCTCGATACGTTCTCGCGCTACATCGACTCGGGCTTCGGCTTATTGCAGGGCGAAGTGGCATTTCTCACCGCCACGCTCATCGTCATCGACATGACGATCGCTGGCCTGTATTGGGCCATGAGCCACGCCACCGGCCAGGGCGACGACGTGATCGCCAAGCTGCTGCGCAAGGTGCTCTGTGTCGGCGCGTTCGCCTACATCATCGGCAACTTCAACTGGCTGGCGAGCATCGTGTTCCGCTCGTTCGCCGGCTTGGGAATTACCGCTACCGGCTCGGCCATCACGATGGAGAACTTCCTTCAGCCGGGCCGGCTGGCGAAGACCGGCATCGACGCAGCCGCGCCGATTCTGGAACAGATCGGGGACATGGCTGGGTTCCCCGAGGTGTTCGTGAACATCGACCCTATCGTGGTTCTGTTCATCGCCTGGCTGGTGGTGATCCTCTGCTTCTTCGTGCTGGCCGTACAGCTTTTCATCACGCTGATCGAGTTCAAACTGACTACGCTCGCCGGCTTCGTCTTGATCCCGTTTGCACTCTGGAACAAGACCTCGTTCCTCGCGGAAAAGGTGCTAGGCAACGTGGTGTCGTCAGGCATCAAGGTCTTGGTGCTGGCCGTCATCGTCGGCATCGGTTCAGGCCTGTTCGCCGAGTTCCAGGTGCATCCCGACGAACCATCCATCGACCACGCGCTGGTCGTGATGCTGGCCTCGCTCGCGCTGCTGGCGCTGGGCATTTTCGGCCCCGGTATCGCCACCGGCCTGGTGTCCGGTGCGCCACAGCTTGGTGCGGGCGCGATGGCTGGTGCTGCGGTCGGGGCTGTCGGCACCGGCGTTGCCATCGGCGCCGCCGTAACGGGCGTGGGCGGCGCCGTCATGGCCGGGGCACGAATGGCCCCGGCGGCCGCAAAGCTGGCCGGTGCCGGTGCGCGTGCCGCGACTTCGGCGGCCGGCAGTGCCCGATCGGCGTTCCAGGCCGGTTCCGCTGCGGCCGGCGGCGGTGCCAAGGGCGCGGCGGCTGGCCTCGGCAATGTCGCCAAGACTGGCGCACAAGCCGCAGGCCGCAGCGTCACCTCTGGTGCTTCCGCTGTTGGGCAGAAGGTGGCCGACTCCTTCCGCGCTGGCTGGAACGGCACAGAAGCCGGCAGCGACGGTGCTGGCCCCGGCCAGACCGCAGACGGCACCGCAGGCTCGCAGAAGCAACAGCAACCGGCCTGGGCCAAGCGGATGCACCGCCGCCAGCAGGCTACCCATGCCGCGACCACTGCCGCCCACACGCTGCGCGGCGGCGACGGCGGCGGCTCCGGGCAAGGCCCGAGCCTGCGGGATTCCGATACCTAACCTTCAAGGAGAACACCCATGCGATTCAAACGACCGCAGGTGCGCTACGCCGATACGCCGCAGCCTGCCACCCCGTATCAAGCCGCCGCCCAGGTGTGGGACGACCGTATCGGCTCCGCCCGCGTGCAGGCGAAGAATTGGCGCCTGATGGCCTTCGGCTGCCTAGTGCTCGCGCTGTTGATGGCCGGCGGCCTGGTGTGGCGCTCGGCGCAGTCCATCGTGACGCCCTATGTCATCGAGGTCGATCAAGCCGGGCAGGTGCGCGCCGTGGGAGAGGCCGCCACGCCGTACCGGCCCGGCGACGCGCAGATCGCGCACCACCTGGCGCGCTTCGTGACGCTGGTTCGCTCGCTGTCCATCGACCCCATCGTGGTGCGGCAGAACTGGCTCGATGCCTACGACTACACCACCGACAAGGGCGCGGCGGTGCTCAACGACTACGCCCGCACCAATGACCCATTCGCCCGCATCGGCAAGGAATCGGTAACGGTGCAAATCACCAGCGTGGTTCGCGCGAGCGACACGTCTTTCAACGTGCGCTGGACAGAGCAGCGCTATGTCAACGGTGCGCCCGCCGGCACCGAACGCTGGAACGCCGTGCTTTCGACCGTCCTGCAAACCCCGCGTACTGAACAGCGCCTGCTCAAGAACCCATTGGGTATCTACGTCAACGGCCTGTCATGGAGCCGCGAACTGGATTCTTCCGAAGGAGCCAAACCATGAAACTTCGTTTCCGCCTTTACGTTGTTCCTTTGACGCTGCTGGCCCTCGCGGGCTGCGCCTCGCAGGGGAAGCCGCCGCCATCCATCTCGCTCGACGAGACGGTGCTGGCCCAGCCGTTGCCCGAACCGCCCAAGCCCGTCGAAGTCGTCGCCGTCCCTGAACCGCTGGCGCTGCCGGCGCAGTTGAAGCCCCTGCCGGAACTCGATGAGGCCCCCGTTGCGCCGGAGCCGGCCGACGAAAAGGTGCGCGTTTCCCGTGCCAATGCAGAAGCGCGTATCGCGCCTACCCGTGAGGGCTACGTCAACGCGATTCAGGTGTGGCCGTTCACCGATGGCGCGCTTTATCAGGTCTATGCGTCGCCGGGGCGCGTGACGGTGGTTTCGCTTCAACCGGGCGAGGAACTGGTAACGGTCGCCGCCGGCGATACCGTGCGCTGGATCGTGGGCGACACGTCCAGCGGCGGCGGGGCCGATCTGCGCGTCAATGTGCTGGTCAAGCCTATCCGCTCCGGTCTGAAAACCAATCTCGTCATCACCACCAGTCGGCGCACCTACCTGCTGGAGCTGACCTCGACCGAGAGGGCATGGATGGCGTCGGTGTCCTGGGACTATCCGAAAGACCGAATGCTCGCGTTGCAGCGCCAGGCGCAGGCAGCGCAGGCAACAACGCCTGTCGATACGGGCCTGTCGCTGGACAAGATCCGCTTCCGCTACGCGGTATCGGGCAGCAACCCGCCGTGGAAGCCTCTGCGCGCCTTCGATGATGGAGAGAAGGTCTATATCCAGTTCCCGCCGGGCATCGCCCAGGGCGAGCTGCCGCCGCTGTTTGTCATCGGCGCGCAGGGCGACGGGCAACTGGTGAACTACCGTTTTCGCTCGCCGTACTACGTCGTGGATCGCCTGTTCGGCGCGGCCGAACTGCGGCTGGGCGGCGATGGCGGCGACGTGGTGCGGATCGAGCGCACCGATGGTGTTGCACGGAGGAACTGACCATGAGCCAGGATGACACTCCCGACCTTGCCGCGCCGCAGGCGGACAAGGTGGCGCCGGAGGCAGTGGCGCTGCGCGCCCAGCCGCGTCCAGTCACACGCCTGAACCGGCGCTCGCTGGCCATCCTTGCCGGCGTCCTAGCGGTCGCCGTGCTCGGCGCGCTGATGTGGTCGCTGCAACCTCATCGACGCAGCACAGGCGAGCAGACCGAGCTTTACAACGTCGATCGCGTGTCAAAGTCGGAAGGACTGGATGCGCTGCCGACGGACTATTCCAAGCTGCCGCCGGCGTTGCTGCCTGCCGTTCCCGAACTAGGGCCACCGCTGCCGGGCGATCTTGGCCCGGCTATCGTGAAGTCGCAGCAACCGGCGACGGCTGCCTACGCGGCCCCCGGTCACGACCCGAACGATGCCCTGCGAAAAGAAGCCGAGGCGGCCGCGGCCTCGTCCGTGTTCTTCCGCTCGGGTGGGCAGAATGCGGCGCCGGTAGCGCAGACACAGGTGGCCGCTGCGCCGGGCTTCGCCGCCAATGCGGCGTTTGACCCGCTGGCGGCCGGGCCGGCCTCCACGGCGGCCCAACCTGCTGACCCGACAGCGGTGCAAAACCGGCAAGACCAGAAAGAGGCTTTCATGAAAGCTGGCCCCACTGAAACCCGTAATTCCGGCAATCTGACTCTGCCAATTTCGCCGTATCAGGTTATGGCCGGAACAGTGGTCGCAGGTGCCTTGGTGACGGGCATCAAGTCGGACTTGCCCGGCGACGTGATCGCCACGGTGACGGAGCCGGTCTATGACACAGCCACCGGGCGCTTCCTGCTGATTCCGCAGGGTTCGCGCATCCTGGGCAAATACAACAGCCAGGTCAGCTACGGGCAGAGCCGCGTTCAAGTCGTCTGGAACCGGATCATCCTGCCGGACACGTCTTCGCTCACGCTCGACAACCTGGCCGGCACCGACCCAGCCGGCTATGCCGGGCTGGAGGACGATGTGGACTACCACTGGGGCCGCATCTTTGCCGGTGCGGCACTCACCACGCTGCTGGGCGTCGGTGCCGAGCTGGCCGCGCCGGAGAACCGGCAGGATGGTGATCGCGTCATCATCGCTGGGCGCGACAGCGCGCAGGACAGCATCAATCAGGTCGGCCAGGAGATGACCCGGCGCAACCTCAACATCCAGCCGACCTTAACGCAACGGCCGGGCCTGCCGGTTCGCATCATCGTCAACCGGGATCTGGTGCTGCGGCCGTACCAGCCGCTGTTCTTCAACCGGGGGACTTCACGATGAGCACGACCAAGAAGCTGCGGCTCGGCCCGCTGCCGAAGACCGAGAGCACCAAGCTGACTTTCGTTTGCCCGACCAGCTTGAAAGTCGACCTCGACCGCTACGCCGCGCTACACGCGCAGGCGTATGGCGAGGCCGTTGATGCGGCGACGCTGATCCCGCATATGCTGGAAGCGTTCATGGCGGGGGATCGAGGATTCAGGAAGGGCACGGCGACCCGCAGCACACCACCGAAGCCGCCATGATTGCACCGCATGCTATTCAACGGCATCCATCGAACGCGCAGCCCAGGCTGCGCGTTCTTCATTCTGGATGCCGCCGAGCCTGTTGGGCTATGATGATGCGACAGGCCCGCCGTTCCTCGGCAATCCAGCACTACACAGTGCGATGCGGCTTTCTCTCCCAACGCTCCTATGTCGCTCCTAGCCGACAACGCCGCTCTTCTTCTAAGCGGCCCCGAAAGGAGCTAACCTACTGTCCCATATACGGTTTCAAGTCCTTCTTGATTTGCGCGAAAGAATTGACACCGGCACTTTTTTGTTGCCTGGACATCAGTGCGGCTTTCCTGCAGCAGGCACCGTGCAGCGCCATCGTTGACGGCGCGATCCACCATCTCCCGCAACCGCGCGGCGCGCTCTGGGACGCACTTCACCGATGCGGGCAGAGGGTTCCATCCATGCGCTGTTCCGCCGCCCCGGGCAGGCGTAGTCTCAGCCTGTCGCCGTACCCATCCACGCTGGAGTGCCACCATGCCGCTCGCCCGCATCGATGTTCGCAAAGGTAAATCCGCCGACTACCTGCAGCGCGTCGGCGAAACCATCTACCAGGCTCTGCGCGCGGTGGGCGTGCCGGAGAACGATCGCTTCCAGATCTTCCAGGAGCACGCGCCGGGCACGCTGATCTACGATCCCGGCTACCTGGGCGTGGACCGCACCGACGACTTCATCTGCATCCAGATCACCTGGAACGAAGGGCGCACGCTGGAGCAGAAGAAGGCGCTGTACGCCGGCATCGCCGATGGCCTGCATGCGGCGGTGGGCATCCGCCGCGAGGATGTATTCATCAACCTGGTGGAAGTGAAGAAGGAGAACTGGTCGTTCGGCAATGGGCAGGCGCAGTACGTGAGTTGAGGCGCGAAGCGCATCCACGCATGGCGTGGATCTACACCTCGCTGCCGACCTGCTCGCCTTCGGTGGCTGCGGCACTGCTGGCCGCCTTCACTGCATCGGCACTGTTGGGTTGTTCGCACTCGATGCTGGTCACGTAGCCATCGTGGCTGATGTTGTGCTCGGCGCGCTTGACCAGCCACTGCCCATCCACGCCATCGCGGAAGCCCTGCATCACCACCGTGGCTTCGGCCATCAGCGTCTCGCGGCCGGGCAGGGTGTAGCTGAGCGTACGCGTCTGCCGGGCTTGTTCCTGATGCTTGGCGCGCGCTGCGGCTTCGGCGGCTTCGCGGTCGGCGTAGGCCATGCGCAGGCGCACGATCGGTTCACCGCTGCCCAACTTCACCTCCTGGCGCGTGGCACCACGTACATCGCGGTAATAGGCAATGGTGGTGCCGGTTTTCTCGCGTGAGACGATGCTCACTTTGTAGCTGCTGCCATCGGCGGGGGTCAGGGTGACGTCGGGAATGCGCTCACCGCTGGCACTGGTGGAGTCGCCCCGTTTGACGAACATCAGGCGGCCGCCGCCCGGCTTGGCGATGGCGTCATGCTGCTTGGCCAGGCGCAGCAGCAGGTTCATGTCCGATTCCTGCGACTGCACCGTCAGCGGAAGCACGATGGACGCAAGCGATCCACTCACGGCGGCGCTCAGTCCGTGCTCGGCGGCCATGCGCTGCACCATGCCACCGATCGTCGTGCCCTTCTTCCAGGTGCGCGTCTTCTGTGTCTGCAGCTCATTCTTGCCACCCTTGCTGGCCTCGAACGGCGCGGCGCGCGCGCGCAGGGTCATGCTGCCCGGGTAGCCGGAAATCTCCACTTCGTCGCAGATGTACAGGCCCATGCGCCGCACTTCACCGTCGTAGCCGATGAAGGCTTCCAGCTCCGCGCCTGCCGGCGGCAGCTGGATCGGATCGGAAGGATCATGGTCGGCCAGTTGCAGTTCCAGCATGTCCGAGTTGTTGTCGGTCTCGTCGGTGATCCGCAGCGACTTGAAGCGCGATCTGATGATGTCGGTGATGTCCTGGTTGTTGGCCACCACGCGGAAGGTAGGTGTGATGTTCAGTCCCACAGGGCGACCCCCTTGCGCTCGCTTGCTGGGCGCTGCACATCCGGCAGGGTGATCGCCATGCCCGCGGGCAGTACCGCGCCGCGTGCGGCAAGCCCCGGGTTGGCGTCGAACACCGCGCGCAGGATGGCCGGTGATTGTTCGCCATAGTGCGCATACGCGATGCGGTCAACGACGTCGCCGTCGCGGGTGTTATACGTTCGTGCCATCGCTGTACTTCCGCAGGGAGAGGGTGAATTCTTGCCGCTGGATTCCCGCATCGACGGTGAATCCGGAGGCGGTGGCATCGATCTTGTCGATGACCCACAGGCCCAGGTTTCCGCCCTTGCCGGTCAGCAGCCGCTGGGGCTTGCCCTGTGCCGCCAGCTTGCGCAGCTGCGAGAGCTCATTGCCGGCACCCCGGAACTGATAGTGGATGATGCCGGGCAGCGTCATGCTGGCCTTGCCGGGGCCGGTGTACTGCAGGGCGGCCATCTGCCCGATGCGCTCCTGGGCTGCCCAGCCATATTCGTTGCTCTGCTGGATCTCCTGGAACACGGCGGTGTTGAGGCTGAACTTGAAGCCGCCCAGCATCAGCAGCACCGGGGCGTTGCCGGAGTCGTTGCTCTGGAAACTGGACAACAGCTTGTCGATGGATGCGGTTACGAACTCGCGCTTCATGCTTAGTTCCTGTCTGCCAGGCCGCCACGGGCAGCAACCGCGTTGCGGCGCTGCAGTTCGTCGGCCGTGCGACGTGCCACCGATTCGCTGGATTCACCGGGTTGCTGGTGGATGGTGATGTTGTTGGTCTGTTGTTGCTGCACGGTGGTGACACCGCGCGGGGAGGGCGATGGCATGTCGGGTGCGGTACGACCCCGAGCGGCCTCGCTGATGCCTCCCCATCGCTTGCGCACCCCCGGCCCGTCCAGCGTGGCGACGTCGCCGACCAGGCCCACGGCGTCATCCAGGCCACCTCGGCCGCCGGCCCGCATGTTGGTGTACCCCACCATGCCGTTGCCGATCGCTTCCGGACCACCGGCAAGCATCTCCTTCCCGAAGTCCAGGCCCTTGCCGACCAGTGCACTGACCTTGCCAATGCCTCCTTCGACGAACCCCATCAGCTTCTCGACGTAGGGCATGAGGAAATCCAGCTTCGGAACGAGCCAGTTGAACAGGGATTCGGCACCGGACTTGATCGCGGTCCACATCATGCTCATTACGCTGCCGATCCCGCTCGCGACGGTCGTGTACACGTTGCCCATCCAGACGACGTACTGCACCAGGCCGCTGATGAGCTGGATGTTCATTCTCAGGCCTTCCATCAGAACGGTACCGAGGAAGCTGCCGATCTGGGCAACGCGTGACAGTTCGTTGCCGGTGTACTGTGCAGGTGCAAGCATCTTCGACAGCCAGTCCCACGCCTGGCCGATCAGCCCGCTCATGACTTCCCAGGCGGGGCGCAGTGGTTCAACCGCGCGCATCAGTTCACCCATCGCCGCGGTGCCTGCACCGCTCAGGCCGTCCCAGACGCCGCCCAGGAATGCCTTGATCGGCTCCCAGTACTTGCGCACCAGGATGGCGCCTGCGGTGATCGCTGCGATGGCGATCGTGATCGGCCCGCCACCGATGGCCGCCACCGCAGTGGCAACCACACGGAAGCCCGACGCCAGGCGCATGGCCATCGGCCCGAAGCGCCCCATCTGTGCCAGCAGGCTGCCACCCCGGAACAGCTGGAAGGCCTTCTGTACGCCCAGGATCGGGCCCTGCAGGAACGTCCAGGCGTAGCGTGCGCCGAGCACCGCCGTGCGCATGCCCAGCATGCCGACCACGATCTGCGTGGTGTTGGCGATCAGCTTCGGGTTTTCCTGCACGAACGAGGTGACCCCGTTCAACAGCTCGGTCAGTTTGACCGCAGCCTCGCCCACCGCCGGCAGCAGCGCCGCACCGAAGGCCTTGGACAGGTTGTCCACAGCGATCTTGGCGCCTTCGATTTTCTGCGGATCGGTCTGCATCGCATCGGCATACGCCGCATCGGTGGTACCCGCCGATCCATTCAAGGCCTTGTCGCGGACGCGGATGTAGGTATCCCAGTTCTCGATCATCGGCTGGACGAAGTTCTTCGCCTGTGCATCGCTGAACAGGGTGCCGATCTTCTTCTGGTCGCCTGCGGTGGCCTGGATGATTCCCTGCATGGCAGCATCGAAGGGATTGCCACCGTCGGTCTGTGCGTCACCGATGATCTTGCGCAGATCCAGATTGAGGCTCTTCTTCGCCTTGTTCTGCAGCTCCGGCGACAGGACGGACGACATGAAGTTCTTCATGTTGCTGGCGGCCTTGTCGGCGCCGCCGGCCGAATCCAGCGTGGCCTGCAGGGCGGCGCCGAGGGTGGCGGCCGCCGAGGTGCCCTGCAGCTTCATCGCTTCGAACGACGAACCCAGGGTGGGCAGCACTTCGGCCATGTCCTTCAGGCCCAGGCCGCCCTGCCGGCTGTTGACGACCAGCACATCCAGCGCGCTCTGCATGCGCGAGGGATCGATATTGAACGACTGCTGCAGGGCGGCCGCGGCCTGGGCCACATCATCGATGCTGGCGCCGGTGACGGTGGTGGTCCGCCCGACCGCGCCCAGGCTGGCCTGGGCTGATTGCGCATCCATGCCGGCGTCGATCATCAGCCTGATCGAGCGCTGCAGCGTGTCGGCGCCTTGGTTGGTTGCACGCGACTGTTCCAGGATGGCCTGCCCCAGTGCGCTCACCTGGGCCCGGCTGAGGTTGGCCGCCACGCCGATCTGCTGGTTCTGGCGAGCGAAGCCGGAGGCGTTCTCTACCGGCTTGGCCAGCGCGGCAACGGCCGTGCCAAGCGCACCACGTGCCTCGCCGAATGCCGAGCCGAGCTTCTCGCGCTTCTCCAGATTGGCGGTACGCTTTGCCTCGATGCTCTCCAGTGCCTCCTGCGAGGCACGCAGCGCGTCGACCTGTGTACGCATGCGAGCGTATTCCTTGCTCGTCGTGCTCAGACGGGCAAGCCTGCGGTCCAGCAGTGTCAACTCGGTGCCGATGCGCTTGATGCCATCGTTGGCGAAGGACAATGCGTCCTTCAGCGATTTGGACACCGAGCCGCCGATCGTGATCGTTGTCGTTTGAACGTTATTGGCCATGTACCGGCAACCCCTGAATCCACCAGATGAACTTCGACACCCGCAGCGTCATGATCTCGCGCAGGCCCCAGCCGGTATGTCCGGCCAGGGCAAGCACTCCCTGCCTGATCTGCGGCAGGGTCAGGTGGTAAAAAGTGCCACGCCTGCCTGCAGTCGGGCGTAGTCGCGCAGCGGCATCTTGCGCACGTCGTCCGGCGAGATCTCGCACAGGTTGGCGATCATCCGCACCTCACGCTGGGCGTCGCTGCCCTTGTCGTCCTGGTAGCGTTCCATGTCTTCCACGGTAGGTTCACGCATGCGCAGCACGGCGGTCTCCATGCCGTTGACCTGGCGCGGGCGGGTGAGGGTGATCTCGGCAAAGCCATCGCGCTCGATGACGGTGTCGGTGGGGGTCTTGGTCTTGCTGGACATGGAGGCGTTCCTGGAATTCGATGCAGTGCGATGGATGCGGGGGCGCGAGGCGCCCCCGGGTTTCTCGGTGTGGTGCGGGCTCAGATGCCCAGCGCGCCGCGGATGCCGGCCAGGACGTCGACGCCACCTTGGCGGGCGATCATGTTGACCACGTCGATCTCCTGCACGACCTGGGCGCCATGGGTCAGCTTGTAGTAGCTCAGCGCCAGGCTGACCTTGATCGTGCCCTTCTCGCCGACCTTGGTTTCACCACGGTCCAGCAGCTTCACCTTGCCGCGCATGTTGTGCACGACCTGGGTCACTTCGCCGTCATCGCCTTCCAGCGCCTCGCGGGCGGTGAAGCCGTATTCCTTGCTTTCAACGACGTGGAACTTGCTCATGATCTCCGCGTCGTCGGAGGCGAACTCGACCTCGGCGGTCAGCTTTTCATGGCCGAGCACGATCTCGGTCGGGGCGAGCATGCCGCCGGCCTGGAAGTCCTCGGTCTTCAGCGACAGCTTCGGTGCGGTGAAGGACATCACGCTGCCGGCATAGCCCTTGCCGTCGACGTAGAAGTTGAAGTTTTTGCGGATCTTGCGCGCCATGCTTAGAAGATCTCCGAGACGTAGTTGTTGTTCATGTGCATGCGGAAGGTCAGCTGCTCACCCGGGTAGGTCGGGGTGAAGTCGAAGTCCCAGTAGAAACGGCCCTGTGCCACGCTGTCCGCTGCGTTCAGTTCCGGGTCGATCCAGCAGTTGCCGCCGAGGATCGCGCCCTGAGTCTTCAGGCCGCGCAGGAAGGCGTTGACACCCTCGCGCACGTCATCGACGTAGGTCTTGCTGATGCCGCGATCGACGGCCCACAGATGGGCAGCCTCGAGACTGTCGGCAATGATGTCGGCAGTGCGGACCACGCACAGGAACTGCCACTTCTGGTCGATGCTGGTGGTGCGGTTGCCCCAAAGGCGGAAGCCTCCTTCGCGGATGACCGTGGCCACGTTCGACTGGTTGAGCAGGTTGGCGCGGCTGGTCGCGTCGGACAGTCCGAAGTCGATGGCACGCGCGGTACCGACCACGCCGTTGAGTTCCAGGTTCGACGGCGACGCCCACCAGCCGCGTTCGTTGTCGCTGCGGGCGATGGCGCCGGCCACGGCACCGGAGGCGTAGCGGGTGACGATGGCCTCACCGGACTGCACCAGCAGCGCCGGGTCGACCACGTAGACGCGCTTGGAACCGGTCAGGGCGGTGGTGCTCTTGGCAGCGTCGTCGGTGCTGTTCGGGCCGTCCTTGATGATCACCGCGCGCAGTTTGTCGGCGATGCCGAGCAGTTCGGCCACAACCGGGTTAGCCAGTACGGCGTCCGGCTTGGCCGGATCGGTGGGGTGCACATGGGTGAAGCCCGGTGCGACCAGGATGCGCGGCTTGACGCCAACGATGGACTTGGCCGCCAGCAGGGCATGCACGCCCTTGTAGTCACCGGTCTGTGCGTCCACGCCGCCGAGCACGTTGGCCAGGGTGGCACTTTCGTTGGCGCCGTTCTCGACGCGGATGACGACGACGACAGCACTGGACTGATCGAAGATCGCATCGAGTGCGCCTGGCAGGGTGCCGGCTTCGGCGCCGGCCTTGGCCGACAGCTTGGCGGCCTGCGACGGTGAGGTCACCAGGACGGGAGTGTTGATGGGGAACGCTTCGGTATCAGCCAGCGGTGCGGTGCCGACGATGCCGATCACGCTGGTGGATGCAACAGCGATCGAGCGCGCACCGGTGTCGATGTTGACGACCTGTACGCCGTGGAGAAATTCGGTCATTCGGAGAGGTTCCTCGGTGTGGTGGTGTGCCTGCAGATGCAGGCGACGGGTATATCTTCGGAAAATGTGGTTATCGCGATAATTGCAGCGGTGGTCCGCTGATTGATCAGACCCAGCCGGAGGCGCTGACGCTGGCGCTGAAGGTGGAAACCTGTGCGTTCCCGCCGGCACGGCGCAGCGCGACGGAAATGCTGACGCTGTCCGATTCGTAGCTGGCGGACCTGGCAGGGACGCTGATCGACACGCCTGCCGACGGAGCCGCCGATGCCTGCACGAACGAGGGAGCACTCGTGCTGAAAGAGGCTTTAGCAGGCGAGGAGCCGGTGATCTGCACTTCGTACTCGGAAACGCTTGCACCTGCCGGAAGCCACCGGCCCGACGCTGCTACTGAGCTGCCTCCATTGCCGCCACCGGCAACGCCAGTGCGGATGGCATAGGTACCGTCGGCGTACATCAGGATGGAGACGGTTGCCGACACGGAGCCGGTGGAGTTGGTCTTGGCACCGTTGCTTGCCGAGTAGCCCTTGCCATGGAACGGCAGCCTGTAGGTGGCGCTGCCGCGCGCCGCCCACAGGTTGGACACGTCCATGCCATTGATGCGATGGCCTACGTCAGCACGCTTGCTGCCGTACTGGATGTGGGCATAGCGACGACTGAGGTCGGTGCCGCCTACACGCCGACCGCAATCCTGTGCGATGGGGCCTTCCACGTAGGGATCGAACAGATCGTCGAAATCGGCGCCTGCGGAGCGGTATCCACTGGGCATGTCAGCGCTCCGCTTTCAGCGCGCGCACTTCGGCGGCCAGTTCCTGGATGGCCTTGGCCATGACCGGCAGCAGCTGGTCGAGCTTGACCGATGCCACGCGCTCGCCCTGGAACTCGACACCTTCCAGGTCGACAGCTTCCGGGACCACTTCGGCCAACTGCTCGGCGACGAAGAACAGGCGGCGACGCCCGTCGTCGTTGTACTCGGGCTTGTAGTGGCCGGCCGCCAGTTCCATCTGCTCGACAGCGGCCAGGCCGTAGGGCAGCGCCCCCTCGATGTTCTTCAGCTTGCGGGAAGATCCGAAGTCGTAGCCACCACTCGTTGCCAGAGCACCGGCACTGGTCAACGTTAGTCGATCAACGCCTTGGGCGGTGGAAGACCATATCCGGAGTACGTTATCCGTGTTGTAGATATGGAATTCTCGGTTTGCGTTCCCGCGATCCTTGATGACAAACGCTGCGCTTGCGCCAGTGGAATTAATGCCCCCTACGAAGGTGTTCTCCCTGTACTGGATATTGCTGAAATTCGCACGCTGAGTCGGCGATCCACCATTGAAATCGTAGGAGTAGAGCGACAACGTCGCGTCAGCTTCCATCGCAGTTGCCCAACGGGTCACGTTGTTGGCCCAACCGAATCGCTGGTGCACGACCTGGGTGCTGCCCTGTCCCACGTACATGTTCAGCGTGCCACTCATGACGTCCCCGGCCTTGTTGACCTTGGTGGCAGGATCGAAGTTTCCGCTGGTCCAGATCGTGCCGCCTGCGTTCAGCGTCGCGCCATAGCCACCAGCGGAGTTGGAGAAGGTGAAATTGGGCCCATTCTTGAAGATGTATGAGCTGGTATCACCCAGGACCAAGACACCATCGTTGGCAACATTGTTCCAGCCGTAGGAGCGAAGTGAGTTGCCGTTTACCGCAACATGGCCGCTGAAGATTCCACCAGTTTTGTCCATCTTTGCATCGGGCGCGAAGTTCCCCGCATGCCACATCGTCGAGCCGTTCCAGCGAGGAGCGTCCCCATGCTTGATGGTGATTTCGCTGCTGGCACTGCGGTCTGAGCTCCACACACGCCACAGGCTGGAGTTGCCCCAGCCACCGATGAAGGACTGCTCGGCACCGGAAACACCAAAGCCCAGCAGTGGATACGGTCCACCGATGAACTGCTGGTCGGTGAAGGTATTGCTTGCCTTTGATGCCTTTCCATCCAGCGCCGTCTGCAGCCCGGCCACATCGGCAATCACATGCTTGTGGCCGATCGTGGCGAAATCACCGGCCAGCGCGAAGGCGGATGCGTGCTTGCCATCCAGGGTGTCAGCGTCCAGGCCATTGCCATGGCCGGTGTCCTTCAGCGCGGCGCTCTTCAGTTCCAGAGCCGTGCGGGCTGCTGCGGTGCTGGACGCAGCCAGCAGCGTCTTCGCCAGTGCAGTAGGGGCAGTGCCGCCGAAGCGTTTGTCGGTGTACGCACGCACGCCGCGCGGGGTCACTGCGCGCTGGGTGTCTGCTGCGTCTTCCGCCTCGGTTGTGGTGGCGAGCTCGACCACACCCACGACCTCGGTGGTTGCGGGCGGATAGATGAAGCCGGCGTCACCGAACTGGATCAGCGTGGTGTCCACCTCGGTGAATCGGGTGTCGGTGGCAAGCAGCAGCATCGATGCGGCCGACTTCTCCATGATCGGATCGGCCTGGCCGTAGCTGGCGAACAGAGTGCCGTCAGCCAGGTACAGGCCGAACCCGCGCAGCGTGTAGGCTGTTGCGCTGTCGTCGCGGATCGTGACGTGCACGGTGTCATCGCCCACTGCCTGGCCGCCGAAGCTGGCCACACGCTTGATCTCGCCTGGCAGCAGGGTGAGCCCCGCCGAAGGCACGAAGGCGGTCGAGGTCAGGCCGATCTGGGTGATCAGGACGGCGTTGGTGCCGGTGTTCGGCGGATTGACCAGCTTGGCGAAGCCGGCATCGGTGATTTTCAAGCGCATGCGGGGGTTACTCTCCGATCAGTTGAAGGCGGCGGAAGGCCGTGGCGTGGGCGGCTGCAAGTGCACCGATGGCGGCGTCGGCCTGCATGCCCTGGGTAAAGGTGAAATGCGAGCGCACCGGCTTGGTCCGGGTGATTTCGCCGATGACGTCCTCGACGAACATCGCCGTGGCGGACTGGCCATCCTGGTTGGCGATGGTCATCACCGCTTCGAAGGTGTGCGGTGCGCCCTTGGGCTGCAGCTGCCACCACTCGCGGATCAGCACCGAGCCACCGAAGGCGGCCACCACGTCACGCACGCTGCCGGCGGTACCCTTGCGTCGCTGGATGGCGATGGCCGTACGCACCCGGGCGCGCTTCACAGCTTCGGGCCAGTAGGCTTTCCATTCGTCGACCGACAGCGCCCAGGCCAGCCAGGGCAGCAGTGCAGCCGGACAGCGGTCGGCATCCCACAGTGCGGTGATATCCACCGGCAATGATCGAGCGACGATGGAGCCTGCCAGGCCACGTTCGGCGTGGGTAGCATTGGGCGGCAGCAGGTTGGCGGCGACCGGGACATTTACCCTGGCCTCGCCATCTATCACCATCCCCGGCATCGGCGCGGTGCCGAGCGTGACCACTGCGCCGGTATGGACGTAGTCGGTGATGACGGGGATGGAGGCGGTGGTGGCGATGTAACCTGTTGCACGACTACCGGCTTCTGCCTGGGCACCCCACACGTGGATGCGGGCGTCTGGCGCGAGCCCGGAGTTCGGGGCCGCCAAACGATCAAACACGATGCCCAGCCCGCGACCGGGGTCGCTGGGGCTTGGCGTGTAGGTGAAGGCGTGGCGCTGCCATTCCGTGCCTACAGCCAGGCGCGTCCGGCCTGCGCCGAGTGTACGCAGGCCGAAATCGACAGCGCAGGGCTGACTGGCGCGCAACCAGACACTGATGGTCGAAGGCGCTCCGTCGGAGTACGCGGAGCCATCGTCGTCCACCAGGCCGGTGAAGTTCTGGTTGGGGCCACCGATGGCGTCGGAGGCTGCGAACGAGAATGCCGTGCGGGTTCCATCGGGCGCGGACTCGCCACCCACCAGGCTGGCAGGCTTCCTGTAAAAGCCCAACCAGCTTGTGGCGCGGAAATCCTGCGATTGGCGCTGAAGATTGCGGCGTGGTTGGTTGAAAAGGCGCTGCCGACCCTGCCAATCGGTGCGGTAGACCGACAGCTCCGTTGCCAGTGCACCGCCCGGGTGGCGGAAGGTACGGTTCTGCCCATCAATGGCGCCGCGGAGGCGCGCGCTGATCAGGCGGGTGGTGTCGTCACTCATCATTGCCGCCATGGGTCAGCGTGATGTTGCTGCAGTGCGTGGCCTGGGTGCGATCGACCACGATGTCTGTCGCCGGGCTGGTGATTTCCACACGTTGAACACCTTCGGCGTGCAGTGCGGCGAAAAGCCCCGAACGGGTAACGTCGCGGCCGAGCCGGTGCGACTCGCTGATGTAACGATCCAGGCGGGTACGTGCTTCGGCCAGCACCACCTGCGAGTCTGGACCGGCAAAGGTAAACAGCGTGGCGCTGATCGAGTAGTTGACGATTGCCGCGGTACGCACCAGGACATGATCGGTCAACGGTCGCACATCATCCGCACTCAGTTTTGCTTCTACGACGTCGAGCAGGCCCTGGGTGGCAGTTCCATCCGCCTCGCGCGACAGCACCGAGACAACCACTTCGCCCGGCGTGGGGCTGGTCGCACTCGCATCCAGCACCCGCGGGTCAGCGCTCAGTGCATGGAATACATAAGCCCCTTCCGGCCCGGCCACGCTGAATCCTTCCGGCCCCAGCTGGATGCGGCGGCGGAAGTCCTCGTCATTCTCGTAGCGGGGCGCGATGCCCTGCTGCGGCTTGCCCGGGTCCAGTACCTGGCGGGCGATGCCGAAGATCGCAGCGAGGTGATCCAGATCGCTGCCGACCGCATAGGCCAGCATCACGCCACGCGCGGCGTCGTTGACGCGCTGGCGATCGAGCAGGCGCAGGTAGGTGCAGACCTCCAGGATCTTGAAGGCCGGGTCCGACGGCAGCAGCGCGTCGAAGGTGGGGTCCAGGGCCTGCAGCGCGGTCAGCGATTCATCGAACATGGCTTCGAAATCGAGCACTTCGATGACCGCCGGGGCGGGCAGCTGGGACAGATTGACACTGGTGAACGAGCCGGATGCCACGGTTAGCGAACCTCGATTCCTTCGATGGTGATGGCCTCGCCGTCCGGCAGGTGGATCCCGGTCACTGCCAGGATCATCACGCCGGGGGCGGGGAGGGAAACGTCGACGTTCTCGACGTGGAGACGCGGTTCCCATCGCGCGAGCGCGTCGACGGTGGCCGCGATCAGGTCCATGCGCAGCGAGCGGTTGGTCGGCGCATCGATCAGTTCAAACACGCGTGAACCGTATTCGCGGCGCAGTACGCGGGAGCCAAGGGGCGTGGTGAGAATGTCACGCACGGACTGGTGAAGATGGGCGAGCCCATCCAGTGATTTGCCGGTGTTGGCGTCGATTCCTCGCATGGCCTCTATCGTCGTGGAGTACTGGTTTTCAGGGCATTGCAGGCGTGGCCGCTCAAGCCTGGGCCGGCGTGGTCGGGGCGGTTGGGCCCTGTGCGGTGTGCTTGTGTGCCTTCAGGCCGATGGCGCCAGCCTTGATCTCGCCCGGTGTGCTGATGTCCTTGCCAGCGCTGATCGTGCCGCTGACATCCAGATCGCCGGTCGCCTTGATCGAGGGCGTATCGAGCACGATCGATTCGCTGGCGATCACCTGTGCATTCGCGCAGGTGACGATGACCTTGCCGCTGCCGACATGGACGTTGAGCGTGGTGGTTTCCTGGTCGTACTCGACGGTGCTGCCGTCGGCGAACTCGGTGCGTTGCCTCAGGCGCGAGTCGGCCGGCGGCGGAAAGCGGTCCTGGTACAGGCTGCCGAGTACCAGCGCCTGGCCGGGATCACCATAGGGGCAGGCCAGTACGACCTGCTCGCCGGGTTCGGGGGCGCACCAGCTGCGTACGCCCGGGCCCGCGCGGCGTTCCAGCCAGGGAATCCAGTCGGTGAGCATGCCGTCGGCATCGACGCGAACACGCCCGTTCGCCTCGTCCAGCTCGCGTACCACACCGATCATCAGCAGGTTGCCGATCAACCGCGCGTGTTCGGCGCTCATCGTGCGCGCTCCGGCAACGGCTGGTAGCGGGACTCATGGGCACGGCCGATCTCCGGCGCGAAGCTGTAGGACGCCTGCGGCACCGCGCCACCGGCGTCATCCCACGGGTTGTCGCCCAACGCGACCGGCAGCGACCACTCGACGATCCAGGTGTGCAGGCCCGGCTGTGCCGCCGCTGGGACTTCGGGCAATGCTGCGATCACATCGATCGCGCCGCTGGCAACACCGGGAAAGCGGCCGAGCTGGTGCAACCAGGTCGCGAGGGCGAGGGCCGCGTTGCGCAGCTGCAGCGCTGTGGTTGCATCGGTTGCCGGCAGCACAATGCGTGCTTCGAAGCGCAGCGTGGCCTGCAGAAGGCCAGTGCCATCATTGTTGTCCCTGCTGCGGTCACAGCGGGTCATCGCCAGCAGGCAGGCCGGCAGGGGCATCCCCTCAGCGCTGGCGTCGCGATGGAACTCGACGCTTGCAAACCCCGGAAAGCGTGCGCGGATTGCGGCTTCGATCGCGGCAATCAGCGGATCGAGCGTGGGAGGGAAGGGATCGTTCGCCATGTCAGCTCATGCAGGGAAGGGAAGAAGGACGTGGCCTGTGCGGCGCGCGCGGTCTGCAGCCAGTGTTGCCATCACCGCGGTGGGGTGGCATTGCAGGCGTGGCCGTATCCGGCAGGCTCAGTGCGCGGAAGTGGCGCTGCTGCCGCAGTCGGCAGGTGTTGCCGGCGCGCTGCCATTGATGGTGATGCCGCGCTGGTTGCCGAGGCTGCACAGCAGCGCACTCAGCTGTTCGGCCAGCGCGTGGTACTGCTGTGCGACGGCAACGTGATTGCGCAGCAGCGCGTCATCGCTGCCCGCGTGCAGGTCCGGCAGGCGGGAAGGGGGCAGCAGCTGGGCGGGTGCGATGCTGAGATCAGCGCGGCAGGGCGTGGCCGGCGTTGGCCTCGCGCCAGATGCGCACGAACTCAGCGTCAGCGTCGCCGCGATCACGACCAGGAGTCTTGGCATGGGTCTCGATGTCCCGTTGCAGGATGTTGAACTGTTCGGTGCGCCGGACCTGGTGGGCCAGGCGCTGTGATTCGGCCTGCGCGCCTGCGGCGCTGTTGGCGAGGGCCTGCTGGTGCGCGCGCTGGGCTGCATCGGCGCGGGCCGCCTGCTGCGCTGCCCGGGTGGTGGCAACGGCAAGGTCCGCGCTGCGGTCGCGCAAGGTCCATCCCAGCCAGGCGCAGCTCGCGTGGCTGCCGGCAAGGACCAGCAGTCCGATGCCCAACCTCAGTGCCCCGGGCGTCACTGCAGGGCTCCGCCGGCGGCACGGTACGCCGCGCGTAGCGTTTCCAGTGCGTGCTCCTTCTGGCCGTAGCCGGCGCCTGGCAGCGACGCCCAGATGCGCCGTGCCGCGGTGACAGCGGCATCGAAGCGTCCCAACCGGATCAGCTCGTAGGCACCGCACTGTTTCAGCAGGGCGACCGCCGCACGGTCCTGCGAGACTGGCCCGAAGTCAGGCAGGCCCAGGCGTGCGCGCAGGTCGTCCCAGGTGCTGCGCAGGAACTGGTAGCGGCCGGCGGCGCTGGATTTGATGCCGTAGCGCGGCAGCGACACCAGCACGCGGGGATGGTCGCGGTAGTCGCTGAACAGCTGGCCGCCGACGATGACGTCGTAGCCGCGGTCACGTGAGCGCTGGCCCGGAATGTCGGTGCCTTCGGACACGGCCAGCATGTCCAGGAACGCAGCGACGTTGGTGCCACCGAGGGCACTGGCGGCGGCGACGGTCATGCGGCCGCTCCCGGTTGCTTGCGCACCAGGGCCAGCAGGGCGTCTATCTGTACGCTCTGCTGGGCGATCTGTGCACGCAGGGCGCTGACTTCACCGCGCAGCTGCCCGATCTCCTGGGCCATTGCCTCGCGTTCGTGCATCAGTCCATCGGCGCGAGTACGTTCGGCCGCGAGTTGTTCCTGCAGGGTGCGCAGGGTGTTGTTGGTGGCTTCATCGGCGGTGCGGTCGACCTTGGCCGACGACAGCCACTGGCGCAGCCACAACGACACTGCAATCAGCACGCCCGAGGTCCCGCCCAGGTACTTGGCCCAATCTGGCACGCCGGCCAGCAGCTCGCTCTCGTTCATGCGCGTGCGTATCCCTTGAGCAGGGCCGGGTGGACGGCCGGTGGCGGCGCGGAACGCGCGCCGCGCAGGGCGCGCTTGATGGTTGTCTGTGAGACGCCGAACTCACGCGCGACATGCTCGCGCGGCATGCCGCTGGCGACCGCGCGGGCGATCTGCTCACGGCGTTCGTGCGCGCCGGCAGCGAAGCAGGACGCCAGGAACAACAGTTCGCCGCCGAAGTGCGCGACCAGCCGCTGGGCGACGTCGTGGCCAAGGATGTCGATCAGCCGGTGCTGGTCGGGCAGGGTGGAGGGGACGTAGACGATGACGCGGTGACGGCCGGTGGTGCTGGAGGTGGTCGGCGGCCACGCACGCACCAGCGTGAGGGCTGCGGATTCGCCGATGACCTCGGCCAGGGTCTGGATGCTGTCGGGCAGGGCGTTCATGGAGGATGTCTTCAGTGGCATTGATCTCCACTGTTGCCATCCCGCTCGACCAGTCAACACCTTTCATCTACTTTTATATCGGCGCGATGAAGACGTTCAGTCGTGCGCGAGGAAGGGTGAGGAGCACGACTCGCCTGCTTGCAGTGCGCCGCATCCGCTTGCACCGACCGCTGATGTTCTCCTGTACATCCGTACTCGTTGTCCTCATCTGGCAGGAACAGAGGCAGATCAAGGGGATCGGGCAGGTACAGGGTGAGGACGGCCACCCGCCACACAGCCTCATGCGCCGTGTACGGGCCTGAAACGAAAAAGCCCCGGACGATGCCGGGGCTTCAGGACTGCAGGAGGCGCTGGATCAAAGATCGAATACCAGGTTGCCGCCGGTCTTGCGGGGGATGTAACCGGCGTCGCGCAGCCAGCGTGCTGCGTTGACCTGGTCCATACGCTTGACCGGGAAGCGGTTGGCGAACATCAGGAAACGCGCCACGGTGATCGACTCGCCCTTGCCCTTCAAGGCAGCGAGGGTTTCGACGAACCACGGTGCGGGCGGCTGCTGGTTGCCGGGGCGGGCCACGGTACGCGCCTGCTGGGCGCTGCCAGCGCCTGTCCGGGCAGTGGCCAGCGTGCACAGCGAGATGAAGATCGCATCCAGGCTCACGTTGTCCTTGCTGCCCTTGGGCTGGGACTTGAACAACTCGATGGCCTTCAGGCGCGTCGACGTGAACTGTTCGACCTCCATGGCGTTTCCTCTTTGCGAAATGGGTTGGGGATGCAGAGTGACGACAGGTGTCGTCGGTGATGGGGGATGACCTTACATCATTCTCGTCGATGATGGGTCGGGGCCTGCGGTGGGTTCAGCGGATGGGGCGGGTAGCGGGTCCTGATTCCGGATCAGATCACACCGCGTGAAAGCAGCTGGTCCAGGGATCTGCGGACCAGATCGGCCGGGGTGCCGTCGTTGTCGACTTCGATATCGACCAGCTCATGTGGCAGCGGCTGCTCGCTGGCATGAGGGTCGCTGCTGCAATGGCCCGGGCGGTTGACGCGGATCACGACACCACCACGACGCCGGATCGCGCGGGCCTCATTGGCGAAGCGGACGTCGGGTACCAGCCCGCCCTCGGGCAGGCGTGCGAACAGCGAGCGTACCCACAGCTCGGGATGGATACGGTCACGCCCCCATTCGGTACCGGCGGTCTGCATCAGGTGGCGCGGGGTGAGTTCGGCCAGCCAGTCGATGGCATCCTCCTTGCGCCTGTCCAGTTCGTGCAGGGAAAGACCGAGGAGGGAGGCGACGAACTGCCGCAGTGGGGCCGCGAAGCTGTCGCGTGGCAGTGACAACGCCGACGCCAGTCCATTGGCGAGTGTGTCCTTGCCCGAGCGCTTGCTGCCGGCGATGCCGATGTAGAGCGGCACACGTGCGCGCGGCGCCGGCCGCAGGGCGATGCTGCCCAGTGCAGGGCCGGCACGGAACGCGGCCAGTGTGTCGGCAATCATGCGATGACCGCTGTCGAGGGAGGCGGGAATCATGCGGAATCTACTCCTGGAGAAATGCGGCAGCTGCCGGAGGATCAGGAATCGCGACCGGCGAGGCTGCGGGCGCGGAGGATGCGCTGGGTGATGCGACCGCCCCGGGCCGCCGCGGCGATCGGGTCAAAGCACAGCATGGCGGTGCGGGTACGTCGGCCGGCAGCGAGGTGGTCGCGGATGGTCCGCTCGGACAGCACCGGTACCCGCTGGTGGATCTGCTGCACGGTCAGCTGCTCACCTTCGAAGGCATGCAGTCGGGGATGAGGCATGGCGGAAGCGCTCCTGGAAGGTGGCGGGCCGATACAGCCATCTTGCCTCTGTAGATGCTCCTAGTCAACACCTTTCATCTACTTGCATCATGGTGCGGTTGGACGGGCGGGCTGGCGGTCCACAGCCGCAATGCCGCTGCTGCCAGGCGCTCACGCTCAACCGGGCCGCGTGCGGCCAGGACACCCTCGAGATACTGCTGGCGGTGCCGGCGCGGACTGACCGCCGTCCAGCGCCCGTCGTTGCCCATGCGCCGGTAGCCGTCCAGTTGCAGCAGACGACGTGCTTCGCAGTGCAGACGCCAGTCGTCGCTGCTGCTGCCAAGGTCGCGACCATCATGCAGGCGTGGCATCTAGAACGGCCCTGCCACGTGCTCGGCGAGACTGCGTCGGCGCTGTGGCATCAGCCAGACCTTGGCCCGCTCCTTGCCCACCACGCGGGTGCGTACGCCATGCCGCTTCACCACGTAGGCGGCGGCCTCGTTCACCTCGCGACGGTTGGGCTTGTCGATGCCCACCGCGATGACGATTTCGGTGGCGCGGTAATGCGCGCTCCAGTGTTCGGCAGGGAGCGACCAGTCGAAATGGCGATCGATCAGTTCTGCGATCGGCGAGATGGGCTCGTGTTCGCTGTTGGTGGCATTCAGTGCATCCAGTTCCTCGGCACTCAAGTGCCAGGTCTCGCCGCTGCTGTACAACGCATGGGCCTCTGCCCATACCTGCTGCATGTCGATCCGCGCCGGTTCGCCCAATGCCACGGCGTGCACGGTCCACCAGCGGGTATTGCCGGTGGCATCGCGCAGGAAGCGTTCGTCGTTGACACTGGCAAACAGGATGGTGCGCCGCGCGTAGCGGGATTCGGTGCGCGCGTAGGGGCGGCGGATCTCGTCATGGCTGCGCGAGATGAATGATTTCAGCGCCGCGATATCAGTACGGCGGAAGGTGGCATCGACTTCGCCCAGCTCGACGATCCATTTGGAGATGACCTGCTTGACGCTGTCCTTGTTGGCCGGATCGAGCACCACGCCATCGGCGATCAGTTGCAGCTCCGCCGGCGCCAGCTGCCGTGCCCAGCGCGTCTTGCCCAGGTTCTGTTTCGAGACGAACGTCAGCACGCCGCGCGCGACCACGCCATCGGGTTCAAAGGCGGCCGCCACGCCGGAGATCAGCCAGCGCCGCATCAGAACCTCCTTCAGCACGCGTCCGTCGGCCATGCGCGTGGGCTGGGCTTCCTGCACGGTGTCGAAGAACGCCTGCAGGCGGCGCTGACCATCCCACGGCCGTGAGGTGATCCAGCTGGCGACCGGGTTGTAGGGATTGGCTTCGGCCACCTGGCACAGGTTGGTCTCGAAGCTGGCGGTGGCCATGCCGGCGCGGTGCATGCAATCCATCACTTCGCCAGCCGCGACTTCCTTGGCGTTGTCCACGGTCGTCTGCAGCCCAGGGACCAGAATCTCCAGATCCTTGCGGATGACGTTGTAGCGCACGGTCACACCGGTGCGGCGGCACAGCTCGGCCAGGTTGCGGGCCGTTGGCAACGGCCGCCCGCGCGCGCTGGTGTCGGGAAACGGGGTGAAGGCATCGAATGCGGACAGGTTGCCTGGCACCTGGTAGCGCGCGCTGCCCGATGACGGTGCATCGTCCTGCGCCACGTCGTCGCCTGCTGCGGGCGGCACGGGGGGCAACAGCTGGGTACGCACGGCGTCCAGCCCTTCACGCAGATGAAGGTCGTTGAAGTCGGTTGGACGGTCATCGTCGCCATGCAGCGCGGCGAACTCGGGCCAGGCCACGCGGGCATCGATGTCTGCGGCAGTCTGCGTGGCCAGGGTGACGCCAGGGTTGTCCAGCGGCTGCCGCGTCCACTGATCGTTGTCGGCACATAGCACGAACGACGCGTCCGGCATGGCGCCGCGCCAGGCCTGGCCGACCGGGCCGAGGTTGCCCGCATCCCAAGCCACTACCGCGCACCAGCCGGTGGCCTGGTGGATGGATTCGGCCGTGGCGTAACCTTCTGCAATGGCGATCGGCTGGCCGGGAACCGGCTTGCCGATGACATGGAAGCAGCCCTGCTTGCGGCCGCCGGAAAGGAAGTCCTTGTCGCGTCCGAGTGCCGGATCCATGCGTGGAAAGATCGCCTGCAACGAGACAATCCGGCCCGCACTGTTCATCACCGGTACCAGCAGGGCATTGTCGATGTGGCGGAAGACCAGGCCATCGCTGTTGCGCACCGGCCATGGCGCCACACGCAGGCCATGTGCGTGGATGCCCTTGCGTACGAGATAGGGGTGGTGGGCATCCGCGGGAATGGCTCGGTTCCACAGCACGTTGGCCACCTTGGCGGCGGCGTCCTCGCGCTCGCGCTGATCCCGTTCGCGCGCGCTGCGGGCCGCCTCCTGGCGTTGCCGGATGGCACGCTGCTCGGCGGCGCTCAACGTGGTCGGCGATTTCGCGCACCAGGCATGGCGGATGCCGGTCCGCCAGCTGCCGAACTCGCCGGCCGGCACGTTGTCGCCAAACAACACCGCCCAACCATTGCGCGTGCCACGACGGTCGCCTTCCACATGGAAGCGCACCAGCGTGCCATCGGCGTTGAGCGCGTCGCGGCCGCGCGCGTCCGGCACGATGCCGTGCGCGTGCATGGCCTGCAGGAACGCGGGAACGATGTCCTGCGTGGGATGCGGTGTGTGCATTCGACGGAGCCCCTGGGAACGTGGATCGGTCCACGGCGGCTGATGGCGGCCAACGTGCTGTGCAGTACCTGGCGTGCGCAGGCCACGCAGCGGCCGACCGACGCAGTGTGGTCAGGATGTGATGGGAGGTGGTGACGGTCATGGTGTCGGAATGGGGCTTCATTTGCAACACCTTCCGGCACCTTGCATCCCTGGTCGCGATCGGATCGCCCGGTACTCGTTGGATCTGCGATGGCGTTTGCAGATCGCTGTGGTCGCGCCGACGCGTCGCAGTTGGCGAGAACCGGTTTTCGCATGATGCGATCGCCGTCAGCGACGGCCCTTTGTTTCTCTCCATCGCGCCTTCGGGCGCCCGTGCACAAGGAGCCTGCATGCCTGAAATCCACTGCAACCACGAACACCGATCCGCCGCGGAATCCGCGTCATTGACGGTCGTTGCGACGTTCTCAATCGGTGCGACCACCCCTCGATAAAATACGACTGGCATGACGGACACCATCGACGAAGCGCAGGAACTGGAAGCGCGCCACCTGCAACGCGCATTGGCCCAGCACGCAACGCGGGCCAGCAGCGTTGCCCCTCTCACGCCCATTGGGGAATGCCAGAACCCGGACTGCAGCGAAGACTTCGACAACGATCCGGCCAGGCTTTTCTGTGGGCCTGTCTGTGCCGAGCGTTTCGAAGCCATCCATCAACACCGCAACGCATAGGAACAGGGGACATGTCTCTGAACAGCAACGACGCTGACTTCACCGAACGCATCGCCGGATTGTCGGCCGAGCTCGCCATGCTGGTGAGCCTGGTGGAGAACCACATCCATCTGCAGCTGGCCGATCTGGCGGATGCGGGGGACGTGGATGCACAGGAGCGATTCGCGGTGGCCGACCCGGAGCGCTGGTTGGAGAACGCCCGCAACAGCCTGCAGGCGGGGGTCATGTTCCTGGAGCGCGCGGTGCAGCAGCCGGCGCGGTTCTAGCGTTGCCGATCGGGGGCGGAAGGGGCCGGCCAGGCTGGGCGCCCTTCCGTCCCCTCCGGGGTGATCAGTGCGCCACGTGAGCGAGGCTGCGTCATAACGTCGCACCACCTGCGAAGCAACCCTGAACTTGGTCCAAGGTTGGCTGCGGCCCCGTAGAATGACCACGTGCGCCGTTCTGTCCTCCACCGCCGGTTCCAGGCCCTGGCATGGCTTGCCATGCTGCTGGTGCTGCTTGCCCCGCTGGTGAGCCGCTGGCTGGCGCATGGCCACGCTGCGGCCGCTGCACCGGTGGCAGCCATGGATCACGCGATGTACGCAGAGCATGCGCAGCACGCGATGGAAAGGCACCACGACCATCACGCGATGGCGATGCCGCACGGCGAATCGACACCGAAGCCCGCTGCCGATCCACACGCCGATCATGAGATGGGTGTGGACTGCGATTACTGCCTGATCGCTGCACGGCTGATCACCCTGTTGGTGGCGGCATTGCTGCTGTTGACGCCGATAGCACCGGTGTGCCGCGCGCTGCGCGGTGCGGTGCGGGCGCTGCCGCAACGGATCAGCGGCACATTGGGAGCGCGTGGGCCGCCGGCCTTCATGGCCGCCTGAGCCGCACGCGCGTTGCACTGATCTGCCTTCCATGAGGTTGCCGGCCACGGCCGGTGCCCGCACGCGCGTGTTTGTCCCTTTCTGATTGCTGCCCTGCCATTGCGGGGTGGCCTTGCATGCCGTGAACAAATGAAAACGAACTCCAACTCCGCGCACCTGCGCCGGGCGACGCTGCCTGTCCTGTGCGCGTTGCTCCTGCACGCCGCGCCCCTGCTTGCCGCTGATGCGGCACCACCGACCACGCTGGATACCGTGCGGGTGGTCGATACCCGCAGCGGCGAACTCTCGTCCACCGCCAACGCCGGATCCGCACTGGGCCTGAGCGTGCTGCAGACACCGGCCAGCCTGACGGTGATTTCGCGCGAACAGCTGGAACAGCGTGGCGACAGCAACCTCAACGATGCAATCAGCCGGGCAGGCGCGATCAGTGCGATGCCGCACCCCGGCAACGGCCTGAGCGCGCTGTCCAGCCGCGGCTTCACCGATGGCGCCTCGGTGATGCGCCTGTACGACGGGCTGCGCCAGTACGGCGGCGTGGGCATCACGTTCCCGTTCGATACCTGGTCGATCGAGCGCATCGAAGTGCTGCGCGGGCCGGCCTCGGTGATCCACGGTGATGGCGCGATCGGCGGCGTGATCAACATCGTGCCGAAGAAGCCCTCGCGCGGTGCCATCGAAAACGAGATCAGCGTGACCGTGGGCAGCGAGGACACCGCGCGCCTGGGCTTCGGCAGCGGTGGCGCGCTGACGCCCGAGCTGGCCTACCGGCTGGATGTGAGTGGCAACTACAGCGGCGGTTGGGTGGACCGTGGCCGCAACAACGATGCGACGTTCTCCGGCGCGCTGCTGTGGCAGCCGCGCACCGACCTGCAGCTGACCCTCACCCATGCGCAGGGCTACCAGCAGCCGATGCGTTACTTCGGCACGCCGCTGGTCGAGGGCCGCCAGCTGGAGGCGCTGCGCCACCGCAACTACAACGTGGAAGACAGCCAGATCCGCTATCGCGACCGCTGGACCCAGCTCGATGCGCTGTGGACGCCGACCACGAACGTGGAATGGCGCACGCGCCTCTACCAGATCGACAGCCAGCGCGATTGGCGCAATGCCGAGGCCTATGTCTACAACCGCGCAACCGGCTTGATCGATCGATCGGGCAACACCGAGATCACCCATAACCAGGACCAGACCGGGCTGACCTCGACGCTGCGTGTGCAGGGAACGGCGGGTGGCCTGCAGAACAGCTTCGCGGTGGGCCTGGATGCCAACCGTGCGCACTTCAAGCACACCAACAACACCTATGCTGGCAGTTCGGGCCCGGTCGATCCGTTCGATCCGGTGCCGGGCCAGTTCGTCAGCGATGCGCCGAACCTGCCGCGCTACCGCAACCGTGCCGAACAGTACGCGTTGTTCGTGGAAGACCGCTTGGCGCTGAGCGAGCACTGGTCGGTGCTGGGAGGGCTGCGCCACGACCGCGCGCGCATCGACCGTACCGATCTGATCAGCGGCCAGAACGCGTTCTCGAAGACCTACAGCAGCACCGGCTGGCGTGCAGGCACGGTGTTCGCGCTGCAGCCGACGCTGAGCCTATATGCGCAGTACTCGCAGGCGGCGGACCCTGTCAGTGGCCTGCTGATGATCAGCCCGGCCAACGGTGCCTTCGATCTGGCCAAGGGCAGGCAGATCGAAGTGGGCCTGAAGCAGGCGTTCGATGGCGGCGAGTGGACGCTGGCGGCGTATCGCATCCGCAAGACCGGGCTGCTCAGCCGCGATCCGCTGGTGCCGGATCGCCGCGTGCAGGTGGGCGCGCAGACCTCGCGCGGTATCGAGGCGTCGTTGAACTGGAACTTCGCGCCGCACTGGACGTTGGATGCCAACGCCACGGTGCTGAAGGCCGAGTTCGAGGACTTCCTGGAAACCACCGGTTCGCCGCCGATGCTGGTCTCGCGCGATGGCAACGTGCCGCCGAACGTGGCCGAACGCCTGGCCAATGTGTGGTTGAGCTGGCGGTTCGCGCCGGACTGGAGCGCGGCGGGTGGCGTTCGCTATGTCGGCAAGCGCTACGCCGACAATGCCAATACGCTGGAATTGCCCGGCTACAGCACCACCGATCTGGCGCTGACCTGGCAGGCAGCACCGCGCACGCGGCTGACCGCTCGCCTGTTCAACGTGTTCGACAAGGCGTACTACGCCACCGCGTACTACACCAGTACACAGTGGCTGCTGGGCGCGGATCGCCGCGTCGAGTTCACCGTCGATCATCGCTTCTGAGGACGCGCACCATGTCGCTGCGATCCACCGCCAAGCGCTGGACCTACCTGGTGCACCGCTGGCTGGGCATCGGCGGATGCCTGCTGATGCTGTTGTGGTTCGTCAGCGGGATGGTGATGTTGTTCATCGGCTACCCGAAGCTGACGCCCGGTGAACGTCTGGCGGCATTGCCGGTGCTGCCGGAGGCCCACGATCTGCACGGGCTGTCGGTGCTGCCTGCCGCCGTGCAGGCCGAGCCGGAGGCCGCGGCACTGACCACGCTGCGCGGCGAGCCGGCGTATGTGGTGCGCGCGGGAAGCAACGTTGGGGCGTGGTCAGCCGTCACTGGCCAGGCCCTGCTGCCGGTGTCGGCACAGCGCGCCGAAGCATCGGCGGCACAGTTCGCCGGCGGTCCGGCCTTCGTTGGTGCGATGCGGGTGGACGAGGATCGCTGGACGCATTCGCGCGCGCTGGACGCGCACCGGCCGCTGTACCGGGTGGAGGTGGGGGGCGCACAGCCCGGTGACCTGTATGTGTCCTCGCGCACTGGTGAAGTGGTGCTGGACGCACCGCATGTGCAGCAGCGCTGGAACTATGTGGGGGCCTGGCTGCACTGGCTGTATTTCCTGCGCATGCAGTCGGTGGATCCGGTATGGACGTGGGTGGTGATCGTGCTGTCCGCGCTGTGCACGGTGGCGGCGGTCAGCGGGATCGTGGTGGGGGTATGGCGCTGGCGTTTCCGTGGGCACTATCGCTCGGGTGCGAAGACACCGTATGTCGAGCCGTGGATGCGCTGGCACCATCTGATCGGACTGGTGGCGGCCGCCTTCGTTTTTACCTGGATCTTCAGCGGGCTGATGTCGATGAATCCGCTGGGGATTTTCAACAGCACGCGCGAGGCGATCGACAGCGGACGCTATCGCGGTGGTGCGGTGGCGGTGGATGGCGCATTGGGTACACCAGCGGCGCTGCTGGCGGTGGCCGACGCTACGCGGTTCAAGCCGGTGGAGATCCAGTGGCGGCGCATCGGTGGTGAACTGTTTGCGGTGCTGCTGGATGGACAAGGCGATACCCGCATCGTGTCCCAGGTTGAAGGGCAGTTGCAGGTTGCGCGCGTGTTGCCCGCAGAGTGGCTGCAGCAGAAGGCAGGGGCGATGTCCGACGTGCCGATGCAGGGTTTCGCAGTCCAGCAAGCGCCGGATGCGTACTTCTATCCGCGTGCACCGGAGGCCATGAATGGTGCGGCGGTGCGCCGCTTCCCGGTAGCAGTGGTGAACTTCGGCGATGCCGAGGCGACGCGCGTCTATCTCGACTTGGCCACCGGTGATCCGTTGCTGACGATGGGGCATCGCGAGCGGGTGGGGCGCTGGCTGTTCTACTTCCTGCACAGCTGGGACCTACCGGCGATGTTGCGCCAGGAAGGTGCCCGACTGGCTGTGTTGCTGCTGCTGAGCGCTGCTGGCACCGCGTTGTGTGCCACGGCGACGGTGATCGGCTATCGGCGATTGCGTACGAAGCTGCGGCGAAGGCGACTTTGATGTCCTGGCCTACACCCGCAGCCAACGCGTGGACATGGCCACCAGCAACAAGGCCGTGGCCACGCCGATGAACGCAGCGATCAGGCCGAAGTGGTTGGCGGCGAAGCCGATCAGCGCCGGCCCGGCAAGGATGCCGGCAAAGCCCAGCGTGGATACCGCGGTGATCGCCAGCGCACCCGGCATGCGGGTCTGGTGGCCAGCCAGTGAGAACAGCGCGGGTGCGATGTTGGCGCAGCCGAGGCCGACCAGAACATAGCCGATCAGCGACGCCTGCCACGGCGTGACCAGGGTCAGCACCAGCACTCCCGCGGCGGCGAGCAGCGCGCCGAACACGATCGCGCGCTCACGGCCTACGCGCTCCACCAGTGCGTCACCGAACAAGCGCGCCACGGTCATGGTCAGGGTGAAGGTTACGTAGCCGATACCGGCGAGGCTGGCATCGACGCGACGCACATCGCTGAGGAAGACCGCGCTCCAGTCCAGCATCGCGCCTTCACCGAGGAAGGCGACGAACGCCAGCACGCCGATGAACAGCACGATGCCGTGGGGCAGGGCCAGCATCGGTGTGTCGTGCGGCATGCGTTCGCTGTGCCAGTACGCCGCCGACAGCAGCATCACCAGCAGCATGGCGCCAACGCCGATCAGCACCGATGCCAGTGGCGGCAGCTGTGCGGACAACAGCACGGTCATGGTGGCCGCGCCGAGGAAGCCGCCGATGCTGAAGAAGGCATGGAAGCCGGACATCATCACGCGCCGCGCTTCGCGCTCGACGATGACGGCCTGCACGTTCATCGTGCAGTCCATCGCGCCCACGGCGGCGCCGAACACGAACAGCACCAGCCCCAGTGACCAGGCCGAACCGGCCAGCGCCAGGCCGGGCACGGTCAGGCAGATCAGCAGGCTGCTGGCCACCATCACCCGGCGGCAACCGAGGCACGCGGCCAGCACGCCGGACAAGGGCATCGCCAGCAGCGAACCGGCACCGAGGCAGAGCAGCACCAGGCCCAGCGTAGCGTCGTTGATGTCGGTGCGCGCCTTGGCGAACGGCACCAGTGTTGCCCACAACGCCGTGGCGAAACCGGGAATGAAGAATGCAGCGCGGGTCGCGTGCTGTTCGGCACGCGCGCGATTGGCGAGGGACATGGGCAGTAAGGTCAGGGTGGGGTGGGGTGTACCGCGATGCCGGCGGCGCGGAAGCGCGCGGCCAGTGCGGGCGGTGCCGAGGTGGTCAGCACCAGATCGTCGATCTCGTCGAGGTTGGCAATCTGCCAGTTGCCACGGGCACCGAGCTTTTCGGTGGTAGCGGCGACGATGACGCGGCTGCTGCAGGCCACCATCGCGCGCTTCAGCGTGGCTTCTTCCGCATCCATCGCCCACACACCGGTGTCGGCGTCCACCGCGCACGGACCGGGCAGGTACACGTCGGCACGCAAGCGCTGCACCTGGGACAACGCTTCGGCGCCGACCGCACCGCCACCGCTGGCCAAGCGACCGCCGATCAGCTGCACCGAAGTGCCTTCGAGCATGCTGGCAGCGGTGGCGATCTGCGGCGCGTTGGTGATCACCGTCAGACCGAGGGCGGCCGGCAGCTGCTGGGCGATGGCCAGGTTGGTCGAGCCGGCATCGAGCAGTACGACCTGGCCGGGCTGCAGCAGCGCGCAGACGCGGGCGGCCAGTTCGGCCTTGTCGCCACGGTCGCGGGTCAGTCGCTCGCGTAGCGGGCGTTCCTTTGGCGGCGGCAGCACGGCGCCTCCGTAGACACGCTGGCACAGGCCTTGGGCGGCCAGCTCGCGCAGATCGCGCCGGATCGAATCCTCGGAAACCGCATAGCGGTGCGCCAGTTCAGCGGCCACCACACGGCCCTGTTGGCGCAGTTCGTCGAGGATCAGCTGGGTGCGCTGGGCGGGGAGGGGGCTGGGATCGGAGCTCATGCTGCAAGTCTGCATGTTCGTGCATCAACGTGCAACAACGTGCATTCAGCCGGGTGGACACAGAACGGCTGGACTGCCGGTGAACCTGCCCGCGTCCGGGTCTATGGATCACCTTCGTGGCCCGGCATCATGGCGGGGCACATGGCATGGAATCCCCGATGTCCCCCACCGTTCACCGAAAGCTGCGCATCGGCGTGGACCAGTACACCGGCCAGAAAGTGGTCGACCAGCAGTTCCACGAATGCGACTTTTCCGGCGCTGACCTCACCGCCACCGAGTTCATCAACTGCAGCTTCTATGACGCTGAAAACCGCGCCGGTTGCCGTTTCAACGGCGCCACATTGAAGGAAGCCAGCTTCCGTAGTTGCGACATCAGCATGTGCCACTTCAGTTTCATCAAGGCGCTGGGCCTGGAGATCAGCGAGTGCCGTGCGCAGGGCGCGGACTTCAGCAACGCCAGCTTCATGAACCAGATCACCACGCGCAGCTGGTTCTGCAGCGCCTTCATCAAGAAGTCGAACCTGCGCTACGCCAATTTCTCGCGGGTGACGCTGGAAAAGTGCGAACTGTGGGAGAACCGCTGGGACGGCGCCAACGTGAGCGGTGCCAGTTTCGCAGGATCGGATCTGTCCGGGGGCCAGTTCGAGGGTATCGACTGGAACAGCGCCAACTTCACCGACTGCAACCTGACCAACTCGGAGCTGGGCGAGCTGGACCTGCGCAGCACCAATCTGCGCGGCGCCACGCTGGATGTGCAGCAGGTGGCGCTGTTGATGCAGCGCATCGGCATTACCGTGGTGCCGTAGGCATCATCCGGCGTACGCCACCCAGCCCTTGAAGCTGAAGCCGGCATAGAACAGCTCCACGTCGTCGAAGCCGGCTTCCTGCAGCAGCGCGACTTCCTGCTCGGGCGCCAGCAGCGGCAGCCGCTCGGTAATGGCTTCGATCGCGCGCTGTGCATCGGCGTGGGCAACCCCCGAGGCTTCGGCGAACGCCGCGTAGCGCTGCAACCAGCGCAGCTTGCCGACCGGATCCTGCGGCACGCTGTGGTGGGCGACAACCAGAGGGGCACCCTGGCGCAGTCGCTTGTGTAGTTCACGCAACGTATGCAGGCGTTGCGTGGCGTCGAGGAAGTGCAGGGTCAGCAGGCAGCTGGCACCATCGAAGCGCACGTCCGGGGCATCGTCGATGTAGCCTTCCAGCAGCTCAACGCGTGCGTTCAACGTGCCCAGTGTCTGCTCGGCCAGGGCCAGCATCGGCGCAGCCGGGTCCACGCCCAGCAACTGCCAGCCCGGTTGCGCCTCGGCGAAGGCCTTCAGTTCCAACCCGCCACCGGCACCCAGCACCAGCACGCGGCCCTGCGCAGGGACACGTTCGGCCAGCAGCAGGCGGCTCATCTGCTGCAACGCGAGGAAGCCGGGCACCTGGCGCAGTGGCGCTTCGGCATAGCGGGCCACCGCCTGCGGATCGGAGAACGTGGACATGCGCGGATTCCTGCGGCGGGGACATACCACTGTAGCGCGGCGCGCAAGAGGCATTGCGCGCCGCTGCCGCACGGGCAGGACAGGGCTCAGGCCGCTGAGGCCTCAAGCACGTCTTCCAGCCGCACCTCGCCGAGGAATCCACCGCCGCTGGTTGCCGGCTGCTGCGCTTCGATGGCGTGGGCGAACTGCACGCCGGCGTCGTCCTGCAGGCGCTCGAACAGCTGCTGCACCCTTGGGAACTCGCGTCGATCGACCACCTGGTGATAGTCGTTCCAGCGCGCGATGCCTGCGAAGTAGGCGTCGGCAAAGCTACGCTGTTCGCCCAGCAGCCACGGGCCCGTGCCGATCATCTGCTCCAGCGCCTGGTGGGCGTGGCGCACCTTGGTCGTGCCATAGGCACGCAGCGCCTCGCCTTCATCGCCTTCCGCATGCTCCAGTGCGTGCCAGAGCGGCGCGTAGGCACCGAAGAAACTGGTGTTGAGATAGGCCAGCCGATGGTTGAGGCGATCGAAGCCGGAGGTGCCCTGTGCGAAGCCGAGGCCCTGTGCGATGCCCTTCGCGGCCAGGTGGTTGAGGATGGCCAGGCTCTCGCTGAGCAGTTCGCCCTGTGTGGTTCGCAGGGTCGGGGTTTCGCCCAGTGGATTGAGGCGGCGGTAGTCTTCGCCCTGCACCTGGCCGGGCATCTCGATGCGGCACAGGTGATACGGCTGGCGCAGCCACTCCAGCGCGATGATGGAGCCGAACGAGCAGCCCGAGGGCACGCCGTAGAAGAGGATCGGGGTCATGGCAGGTTTCCGGTTCGAGCCGCGATGCGGCGGGTGAGGAAAGCGTGCCTGCGTGGACATTGCTTCGGAAGCCGTTCGAATGGCATCCTGAAGTCTACATATGTGGACGTTGCGCATGCTCAACCTCAACGATCTGGCCCTGTTCGTGACTGCGGTGGAGCAGGGCGGTTTCGCCGCAGGCGGGCGCCATCTGGGCCTGCCGCGCTCGACGTTGAGCAAGCGCGTGGCGCTGCTGGAAGAACAGCTCCAGGTGCGGCTGCTGCAACGCAGTTCGCGCCGCTTCGCATTGACCGAGGTCGGCCAGGAGTTCTTCGAGCGCGCACGCGCAGCGTTGTCTGAGGTCGAGGCCGCCGAGGCCATCGTCCGCGACCGCCAGGCCGAACCCAGCGGCACCGTACGCATCAGCGCTTCGATTCCGGTGGTGCAGGGCGAGCTCGCCGCGTGCCTGCCTGCACTGGCCCGCCGCTATCCACGGCTGCGCATCGAAGTTGAAGTGAGTGATCGTTTCATCGATCTGGCTCAGGAGGGCATCGACATCGCTCTGCGCAGTCACTTCGGTCCGCTGCCGGATTCCGGGTTGGTGCAGCGCTCGCTGGGTAGCGAGCGCATCGTGCTGGTGGCGTCCCCTGGCTATCTGGCAGCCGCGCCGGCAGTGGATACGCCCGAGCAGCTACGTGCGCATGCCGGCCTGCTGACCGCGCGTCATGCAACGCGCTGGACGCTGCACGGCCCCGACGCCCGCACCGTGCAGGTGGAGCCGCAGGTGGCGCTGGTCGGCAATGAATCGCAGCTGCTGATCGCGGCGGCCGAAGCGGGTCTTGGCATTACTGTGTTGCCACACAGCCTGTGTGCCGCGGCACTTGCCGCCGGCCGCCTGCAGCATGTGCTGCCGGCGTGGCATGCCGGCGAAGTGACCACCAGCGTGCTGCTGCCGCATCGTCGCGGCCAGTTACCGGGCGTGCGCGTGGTGGTGGATGCGCTGGCCGCGCATTACCAGCTCAACGCAGCGCGCGCGCCAGTACCTGCCAGATCCTCGGGTCCTGGCACTGCGAAACGTTGAAACGTACATAGTCGGCCGCGCGCTGCGACTGGCTGAACGCATTGCCCGGTGCCAGCACGATGCCTTCGTGCAGGCACTGCCGGGCCAGCGCGGCGGCGTCGCGGCCATCCGGCAGCTGGCACCACAGGAACAGGCCGGCCTCCGGCTGCAGCCACGGGGTGATGCCCAGCGTGTGCAGCTTGCGCAGCGTGTGCCGGCGCGCATCGGCCAGGCGCGAACGTACCGACTGCATATGGCGGCGGTAGCCACTGTCGGTCAGCGCGATGTGCATCAACTGCATCGCCAGATGGCCGCCGCCGAAGCTGGTGGCCAGCTTCAGATCGGTCAGCGCCTCGATCCAGTCGTGGCGCGCAGCGATGTAGCCGCAGCGCGAAGCTGCCGACAGCGTCTTGGAGAAACTGCCGACGTGGATCACCCGCGACAGCCCATCGAGCGCGGCCAGCCTCGGTGCAGGCTGCAGTTCGAAGTCGGCGAAGATGTCGTCCTCGACGATGATCAGTTCATTGCGTTCGGCCAGGCCCAGCAGGCGGTGGGCGGTGCTGGCCGACAATACGGCGCCGGTCGGGTTGTGCAGGCCCGAGTTGGTGATGTACAGCCGCGGCGTATGCGCCTGAACTGCCTGCGCGAACGCCTCCAGGTCCGGGCCGTTGTGCGTGTACGGCACGCCGATGGCCTGCACCTGGTGCGCCTTCAGCAACGCGTGGTAGTTGAAGTAGCTCGGGTCATCCACCAGCACGCAGTCGCCGGGTTTGAGCAGGAAACGGCAGAGCAGATCGACCGCGTGCGTACCGGATTCGGTCAGCAGGATCTGCTCCATCGGTGCATCGATGCCCAGCGCGGCGCTGCGTCGTTGCAGCAGCTGGCGCAATGCGGGCAGCCCGAGCGGGCCGGCGTAGTCGACCAGCTGTAGGGCATCGGCACGTGCGAGCCGACGCAGGCCGCGGCGCACGCCATCGTGATACAGCCAATCACTGGGCATCCAGCCGCAGCCCGGCTTGAGGTGGCCCGCCGGCGTTTCCAGCGATTGCCGCGACACCCACAGCGGATCCACCGCGCGGTCCAGCCGCGGCTCCATTTCAGCCAGCGCCAGCGGTGCGGCCGGCCCACTGACGTAGAAGCCGGATCCTGCGCGCGCACTGATCAGGCCTTCGGCCGCCAGGCGCTCGTAGGCCTCGACCACGGTCGAGACCGACACCCCCATCGCCGCCGCCTGCGCACGTACCGAAGGCAGGCGCGAGCCGGGGCCATCCACCCGCGCACCCATGCGGGTGCGGACGGTCTGGATGACCGATTCGATGCGGGTGAGCGAACGTGGCATGGCGGAACCGTAGTGGAAGTGTGGGCAGCACAGTTACTTGCGACTGTACTGGATTGTAGCTGGGGTCGTTCCGCGCTGGATGCTTCCATACAGGTCCAGCCGGGCATCGTCCGGCACCTTCAGGAGTACAGGTGTGGAACGGTCGGCGAGTGGTTGGATCAATGGCTTCATCGGTGTAGTGATCTTCGCGGGCTCCCTGCCGGCCACCCGCTTGGCGGTGCTGCAGCTGGACGCAGGATTCGTCACTGCTGCACGCGCGACCATTGCCGCCGTGCTCGGCCTTGGCCTGCTCCTTCTGTTGCGCCAGCCGTGGCCGCGGCGCAATGACCTGCCGGGGCTGGCGGTGGTCAGTCTGGGGGTGGTGGTCGGCTTTCCGCTGTTGACCGCGCTCGCCCTGCGGCATGCGTCGTCGGCACACACCATCGTGTTCCTCGGCCTGTTGCCACTGAGCACTGCGGTGTTCGGCGTGCTGCGCGGTGGCGATCGACCGCGCCCGGCCTTCTGGTTGTTCTCGTTGCTGGGCAGTGCCTGCGTGGTCGGCTATGCGGTGCGCAACGGCATCGAGGCCTCGCTGCAGGCTGACCTGCTGATGCTGGCGGCGATCGTGGTGTGCGGGCTGGGCTATGCCGAGGGCGGTCGGCTCGCCCGCCATCTGGGTGGCTGGCAGGTGATCAGCTGGGCGCTGCTGATGGCGTTGCCGGTGATGCTGCCGCTGACAGTGCTGATGCGCCCGGCCTCGTTCACCGCGGTCGGTGCGTCGGCGTGGTGGGCGCTGGGCTACGTGGCGGTGTTCAGCATGCTGATCGGCTTCCTGTTCTGGTACCGCGGGCTGGCCCAGGGCGGCATCGCGGCCGTCGGCCAACTGCAGCTGCTGCAACCGTTCTTTGGCCTGGCTCTGGCTGCGCTGCTGCTGCACGAATCGGTCAGCCTCAGCATGGTGCTGGTGACCGTGGTCGCGGTGATCTGCGTCGCCGGCGCCCGCCGCTTCAGCCGCTGAACGAAAAAGGGGACGGAGGGGATTAAGTCGTAATCGGTCCTACTGTGCCTGAAACGACTTAATCCCCTCCGTCCCCTTTTTCGGTGATAGCGCGGGCGTATCGTGCGCTGTGGTCAATGGTATTGGCCGCAACCTGGGGGCATGGCCGAAGCTGTGGGCATGAAGCCGATTTCCCGAATTTCCTTTGAAGGCCAGGTGGGCCTGGTGACCGGCGCCGCCGGTGGACTGGGCCTGGCCTACAGCCGCCTGCTGGCCGAGCGCGGTGCGCAGGTGCTGATGCATGACGTCGGTGCGGGTACCGATGGCCGGGGCGTTGACCCGCAGCGCATCCTGCGCAGCGCCGATGTGTTGCGGGCGCGGGGTCTGCCGGTGCAGGCCGCAAGTGGTCCCATCGATCATCGCAGCGCTTGCCATGCGCTGGTGCAGGAACTGCTGCAGGCGCACGGCCGCATCGACTTCCTGATCCACAACGCGGGCTGGGTCGAGTACCAGCCACTGGAAGCGATCGAGGACGACGCGCTGGAGCAGATGCTGTGCCTGGCCGCGAAGACGCCGCTGTGGCTGGCGCAGGCGGCATGGCCGGCAATGCGCGAGGCGGGTGGCGGACACATCGTCATCACCACCTCCGATCGCGCGCTGTATCCGCAGTACGCACAGCGCGGGCTGTCCGCTTACGCGATGGGCAAGATGGCGGCGCTCGGCCTGGTCAATGTACTGGCACTGGAAGGCGCCGCGCATGGCATCGTGGTCAATGCGGTTTCGCCAGTGGCGAAGACGCGCATGTGGGGCATCGACGGCGAGCCCGACGAACTGCATCCGGACGCGGTCGCGCAGGGCGTGGCCTATCTGGCGTCCACGCGCTGCCAGGACGGCGGATGGGTGCTGCGCGCAAGCAACGGCCAGTTCCATGCGTTGCGTCTGCAGGAGGCCGAGCATGTGGCGTATCCGCGCGATCTGCGCGCGGTCAGTGCCGACAGCATCGAGTCGGTGGCCCTGCAGTGGCCGGCCATCGCCCGCGCCAGCGTCGACGTGCGCGGCTGAGGGCGTACCCTAGGCGGGTTCCCACTGCCTGCATCGAGATGATCGACCTGCGCCTGCTTCGCCAGTTCGTGGCCGTGGCCGAAGAGCTGCATTTCCACCGTGCCGCGGCCCGCCTGCACATGTCGCAGCCACCGCTGACGGCGGCGATCCGGCGGCTCGAAGAGGAGCTGGGCAGTGAACTGATCGTGCGCGGAAACCGCACGCTGGGCCTGACCGCGGCCGGGCAGACGCTGTTGGTGGAGGCGCGGGCAACGCTGCGGCAGGCCGAGCAGGCGCTGCAGCGCACGCGCGAAGCTGCTGCCGGGCAGTCCGGCAGCCTGCGCGTAGGCTATGTGGGCAGTGCGCTGTATGGCCGGCTGCCAGGCTTGATCCGCTGCTTCCGCCAGCAGTACCCGCAGGTGCAGCTGCATCTGCAGGAAGCGACGTCGCGCCAGCAGCAGCTGTGGCTGCGTGAGCAGCGCATCGACGTCGGCGTGCTGATTCCACCGATTCCCGCCACCGAACTGGTGCTGCACGATTTCGACAACGACCGTCTGGCGATTGCGCTGCCGCGTGCACATGCGCTGGCTGACGCACCGGAGGTGAGTGTGGCGATGTTGGCCGATGAGCCGTTCGTTTCATGGCCGGCGGGCGAGGGCATCGGCTTCCATGCGCAGGTGCTGGGCCTGTGCACCGCGGCGGGGTTCACCCCACGCGTGGTGCAGGAGGCGCAGGGTATGCATGCGGTGCTGTCGCTGGTGGCGGTGGAGGCAGGCGTCGCGATCGTGCCTGCCAGCATGGCCAGTTTCCGTGCGCAGGAGATCGTCTATCGCGTGCTGGAGGGCGAAGCCGCCCGCTTCGCCCTCCAGTTCTGCATGCGCCCGGAACCACCGTCACCGGTGCTGGGCAATTTCCTGGATGCCGCGGCCGCGCGCTGATCCGGTGGATCAGCTGGGCCTGAACACCACCGAGCAGATGCGCAACGGCATAGTCGATGACACCTGGGGGCGTACGCCAGGCCAACGTGCCGGGACCTGACCGCCGCATGCGCTGTGCTGTTGCACCTGCTGCTGCGGCGGCCAGCGTTGGCCGTGATCAGAACCGATAGCTGATGGTGCCGGTCACCACGCGCGGGTAGCCGGCGAAGCAGTCGCCAAAAGTGCGGCACGGCGCGTAGTAGCGCTTGCCGGTGAGGTTGGTGATGTTCAATGCCATCGTCCAGTCGGTCACCTGCACTTCCAGCAATGCATCGGCCAGCGTATAGCTGGGCGTGATGATGCGCCCGCCATTGCCCAGCGACACCGTATTGCCGACATGGCGCACGCCCAGGCCCAGGCGCAGGCGTGCGGCATCATCCAGCTGGAAGCCCTTCGACACCCATGCCGAGGCCAGGTCCTGCGGGGTGTCGTTGAGGCGCTGGCCCACTTCCAATGCGAAGTTGCTGCGGCTGACCTCAGCCTCGTTGCGCGCAACGGCAGCGGTGACCGTCAGGTCGTTGGCGAACTGGAACTGGCCTTCCAGCTCCACGCCCTTGGAGCGGATCTGCCCGGTCTGCACCACGTTCAGCACGTTGTCCGGATCGTTGGTCTGGCGATTGGTTTCGGTGATGCGGTACGCCGCCAGCGTCAGCAGCAGGTTGCGCGCGGGTTGCCACTTGATGCCGGCCTCGGACTGGCGCCCGCGCATCGGCTTGAAGGCGTTGCCGAACAGATCCTGCCCGGACACCGGCAGGAATGACTCGCTGTAGCTCAGGTAGGGCGAAACGCCCGCGCCAAGTTCGCCGATCAGCCCGGCGCGGTAGGTGGTGGCGTTGTCGGTCTGGCTGGGCTGGCCTTCGGTCTTCGAGCGCGCATGGTCGCGGCGCGCGCCCAGCACCAGCGAGACACGGTCGGCCCAGCGGATCTGGTCCTGCACATAGACACCCAGCTGGGTGGAGGTCTGGTCCGGCTGACGATCCCAGCCACGCACGATCGGTGCGACCGATACCGGGGTGTAGATGTCGATCGGCGTGCCGGTGGCGTCCAGCCGCTGCAGCTGCTCCTTGTATTGGCTGTAGTCCACGCCGGCCAGCAGCAGATGCTGGAAGGCACCGGTGGCGAAGTCGAACTGCAGCGCATTGTCGGCGCTGAAGATCTGCACGTCGGGGCGGGTGCCGTAGGCAGTGCGGTTGACCACGCGCCGCTCGGCGTCGATGAAGGGATCAGCCGGATTGCTGTAACTGTCGACGTACATCTGCTGCAGGGTGGTCCTGCCATCGATGTAACGCACTGCCGAGCGCAGGCTGAGCGTGTCGTTGAAGCTGTGGTCGAACAGCGCGGTCAGGCTGTACACACGCGAGTCGATGCGGTCGAAGCCGGGATCGCCGATGAAGGTGGACGGGTCGAGGCGGCGTCCGGGCGGGGCCAGCAGGGTCGCAGCCAGCGGCAGGAACTGCTGGCTGGAGCCGGTCTTGTCATGCTGATAGCTGGCCAGCAGGGTCAAGGTGCTGCGTTCGCCGCGCCAGCTGATCGAGGGTGCCAGATAGACGCGGTCATCCTTCAATACATCGGTCTGCATGTTCGATTCACGCACCAGCCCGACGAAGCGGCCGGCAAGTGTGCCGGTATCGTTCAATGCGCCGCCGATGTCACCCTGCAGCTGCCTGCGGTCGAAACTGCCGAGCTGCACGCCGACCTCGCCGTTGAGGGCGCCGAAGGTCGGGCGCTTGCTCATTGCATTGATGATGCCGCCGGTGGCGCCGGCACCGTACAGCACCGAGGACGGGCCGCGCAGCACTTCCACCCGCTCCAGGCCATAGATTTCCGGGCGGGCGAGGGGGCTGAAACCGTAGCTGCGGCGCAGGCCATCCTGGTACTGCACCGGGTCCAGCCCGCGCACCGAGGTGGCATCGTTGCGGGTATCCAGCCCCCACGCATCGGCGGTGACGCCGGCGCTGTAGCGCAGCACTTCCTGCAGGTTGTGCGCGCCGCGATCGGTGAACAGCTGCTGGGTGACCACGCTGATCGCCTGTGGCGTCTCGGTCAGGGCGGTGTCGGTCTTGGTCGCGGTGCTGGCCCGCTCGGCCACCACCGTTACCCTGTCCAGGGTGCGCGCCGCCGGGGTGTCCTGGGCCTGGGCGATGGCCGAGGCCAGCAGGGTGGGCAGGGCGAGCGTGTACAGCAGCGGACGCGACGGCAGAGCGGGCATCGGGAGTGATCCGGGAAGGGCGGTGACGGCGGATTATCCGGATGCTCGCCCTCAAATACAAATGATTCCCAAGTGCGATTGAGGTGCCAGAGCCCAGCGTCAGGGCAGGCCGTCCGTCGCGCCGCGGATGCTCATCCAGGCGCCGCCACCGGGGGCGCTGCCGGCGCGGACACGGAAGCCGTGCAGGCCGGCAATGGCGGCCACGATCGACAGGCCCAGGCCGAATCCAGGCCCCTGGCCGGCGCTGCTGCTGCCACGGAAGAAGCGCTGGTAGATCAGCGTGCGGTCCTGTGGCGGAATGCCCGGCCCGTTGTCGATCACATCGATCCTCGGGGCGCCGTGATCATCGACCGCACGCAGCAGGATGCGGCCGTGTGCAGGGGTGAACTGCAGGGCATTGGACAGCAGGTTGGCCAGCGCTTCAAACAGCAGCTCGCGGTCTCCACGCAGCGGGCCCACCTTCGGGTCCACCTGCAGCTCCAGCAACTGCTGCTTCTCTTCGGCCAGCGGCAGGTAGAACTGGTGCAGTTCCTGCAGAAGCTCGGTGACGTCGACCGCGTCGAAGGCCGAACGTCGCTGGTGGCTCTCCAGCTCGGATACCCGCAGCAGCGCGGCGAAGCGCGCCATCAGCATGTCGGTCTCGGCCAGCGCCTTGTCCAGTGGATCGGCATGCGGGTTCTGTTCGTCCAGGCCCACGCGCATGCGGTACAGATGCGCGCGCAGGCGGGTCAGCGGGGTGCGCAGATCGTGGGCGATGCTGTCGCAGACTCCTTTGACTTCGGTCATCAGCTGTTCGATGCGTTCCAGCATGGCATTGACGATGCTCGACAGCCGATCGATCTCGTCGCGACGGCTGGAGACCGGCAGGCGCTGGCCGAGGTCGCCAGCAACAATTCGATTGGTGGCCGCTTCGATCTGCTGGATACGTTTCAACGGGCGCCGGCGCAGCAGATGCCAGCCCACCAGGCCGGGAATGACGGTCAGCGACACGCCCCACAGCAGTGCATCAAGGATGATGCTGTTGACCGCCATGAGCTTGCCATTCTGGCGTACGAATACCAGTGTGCGGCCATCGCGGGTCACCACGCCGAGCGCACTGCCGCCGTTGTCGTGGCGGCCATCGGCCAGCGTCCAACCGTCCACCGCATGCGAGTTGCCATCCAGCGGCAGTCCCTCGGGGATCGCTGTCAGCGGGCCCGCCATCGGCATGCCGGCCTTGTCGAACAACCCATAGGTATAGACCTGGTGCAGATCGAAGCGCTGGCTGTCGCGCAATGCTTCATCCAGTGCCGGCCCGTCGAAGCTCATGAACAGGTGGGCGCGCTGCTGCAGGCCCGATTCGGTCAGGTCACTGAGGTAGTCCGAGATGCGCCAGTACATCACGCCCAGCAGCAGGCTCGACCACGCCACGAACAGAATGCAGTACAGGCCCAGCAGCCTGCTGCTGGAGGAACGCCAGTGGTCAGGATTGCGCGTCGAAGACATAGCCGGTTCCACGGACGGTCATGATCGGCTGCGGCCGGCCGGGTTGTTCGATGCGTTTGCGCACGCGACCGATATGCACGTCGATCAGGTTGGTACCCGGATCGAAGTGGTAGCCCCAGACTTCCTGGAACAGCATGCTGCGGGTGACTACCTGGCCGGCGTTGCGCACCAGGAATTCGAGCAGCTTGAACTCGGTCGGCAACAGCGCGATTTCATGCCCGCCGCGTCGCGCCGAACGGGTCATCAGGTCCAGTTCCAGGTCGCCGGCACGCAGTACGTTGTCGATGGCCGGGACCTGGCCCTGACGCCGGATCAGCACTTCCACGCGTGCAGCCATCTCATCGGAGGCGAAGGGCTTGGTCAAGTAGTCGTCGCCACCGGCGCGCAGGCCACGCACGCGTTCATCCACGTCCGACAGCGCACTGATCATCAGTACCGGCGTGGTGATGCCTTCACGGCGCAGCGTGGTGACCAGGGCCAGCCCGTCGATGCCGGGCAGCATGCGGTCCAGGGTGATCACCGCGTAGTCGCCTGCACGTGCCAGCGCCAGGCCGTTGCTGCCGTCGCTGGCCAGGTCCACGTCGAAGCCGTGGCTGCGCAGTTCGGTGGCGATCTCCTCGGCGGTGACAAGATCGTCCTCGATGGTGAGTACGCGCGGCATGGGCCAGTGTGCAGAGTGGGACAGGGGCATCCTCGCAATCGTGGGCAGCGACTGCAAATGAAAAATGTTTCATGCGCCATTTAGCAGGATCGTGCCGCCGCGTCTTCTATATTCGGCGCCGAACGCTCCCCCACGCGTGGAACCTGCAGCCGATGATCCTTCCGAACCCCTCCCGTCCGTACCGTGCCTGGCGGCTGCCGCGAACCGCGGGCCTGCCGCTGCTGGCGCTCGCCCTGGCCGGCCTGCTCAGCGCCTGCGGCAAGGACGCGCCCAAGCCCGGCGCCGCGGCACCGGAGGTGACCGTGCTGACCCTGCGCAGCCAGCCGCTGGCACTGCAGCAGGAACTACCCGGGCGCAGCGTCGCCTCGCAGGAATCGGACGTGCGCCCGCAGGTCGATGGCGTGCTGGTGAAGCGGTTGTTCGAGCAGGGCCAGTGGGTGAAGGCCGGGCAGCCGCTGTTCCAGATCGAACCGGCGCTGTACCAGGCGGCGCTGAACGAGGCGCAGGCCAACCTGAAAACTGCCGAGGCCGCTGCGGTGACCGCGCGCCTGCGGGCGCAGCGCATGCAGGCGCTGGGCAAGGACCAGCTGGCCGCGCGCCAGGACGTGGATGATGCGGTAGCCAGCAACCAGCAGGCCGCCGCCGCCGCGCAGGCGGCACAGGCGGCACGTGACACCGCCAGCACACGGCTGGGGTTTGCCACGGTGACCTCGCCGATCGCCGGCCGCATCGGCCGCGCGCTGTTCACGCCGGGTGCACTGGTTACCTCCGGCCAAGCCGATCCACTGGCACGGGTGCAGCAGATGGACCCGATGAACGTGGACATCACCCAGTCCAGCAATGAGTATCTGGCACTGCGCCGCGCCATCGCCGACGGTGGCGTGCAGGCCGATACTGCGCCGGTACGGCTGCGCCTGTCCGATGGCACCGACTACCCGTTGCCGGGGACGCTGGAGTTCGCCGACATCGACGTGCAGCAGGAAACCGGCAGCATCACCCTGCGTGCGCGTTTCCCCAACCCGGATGGGCAACTGCTGCCCGGCATGTACGTGCGCGCGCTGGTGGGGCAGGGTACCCGCCAGCAGGCGCTGCTGGTGCCACAGGCTGCGGTGGATCGCAGCCCCAAGGGCGAGGCGCAGGCATGGCTGGTGGACAAGGACGGCAAGGCCCGGCTGCGCCTGTTCCGCACCGCGCGTGCGGTGGGCGATCAGTGGCTGGTACTCGATGGCCTGGCCGCCGGTGAACAGGTCGTGGTGGCTGGCGCGCAGGGCCTGGCCGATGGCATGACGGTACGGGTGAAGCCCGCCCCCGCCCCGGCCGGGAAGGACTGAGCTGATGCTGCCGCGTTTCTTCATCCATCGCCCGGTATTCGCCTGGGTCCTGGCGATCTGCATCATGGCCTTCGGCACCATCGCGGTGACCCAGCTGCCGGTGGAGCAGTACCCGGACATCGCACCGCCACAGGTCAACATCACCGCGAACTACACCGGAGCCTCGGCGCAGACGGTGGAAGACAGCGTTACGCAGGTGATCGAACAGCAGATCAAGGGCATCGACCACCTGCTGTACTTCTCGTCCACCAGTTCGTCATCGGGGCAGGCGCGCATCACGGTCACCTTCGACCAGAGCGCCAACCCGGATATCGCCCAGGTGCAGGTGCAGAACAGCGTCAACCAGGCCATCAACCGCCTACCGCAGGAAGTGCAGCAGCAGGGTGTGACCGTAGCGAAGTCGCAGGGCGACTCGCTGATGGTGGTGTCGCTGTACGACACCAGTCGGCGCATGGAGCGCGTGGACGTCTCCGACTTCCTTGTCAGCAATGTGCAGGATCCGATCAGCCGCATTCCCGGTGTCGGCGAGATCAACGTATTCGGCTCGGCTTACGCAATGCGCGTGTGGCTGGACCCGCACAAGCTGCGCGCCTATGACCTCATGCCCTCGGACGTGCGCAGCGCGATCCAGGCGCAGAACACCCAGGTGACCGCCGGCGAACTCGGCGCGATGCCGTCCAGCCCGACGCAGAGCCTCAACGCCACGGTCACCGCGCAGTCACGCCTGCAGACGCCCGAACAGTTCCGCGCGATCATCCTGCGCACCCTGCCCAATGGCGCGGCGGTGTTGCTGGGCGACGTCGCGCGAGTCGAGATCGGCGCGGAGAACTACCAGACCAGCAGCTATCTCAACGGTTATCCGGCGGCTGGCTTCTCGGTCACCCTGGCCTCCGGTGCCAACGCATTGGCCACCGCTGACGCGGTCCGCGCGGAGATCGAACGGCTGCGGCCGACTTTCCCGCCCGGCCTGCAGGTGGCCTACCCGCGTGACAGCACACCATTCGTGCGGGTCTCGATCGAGGGGGTCATCCATACTCTCATCGAAGCCATCGTGCTGGTGGTGGTGGTGATGTTCCTGTTCCTGCAGAACCTGCGCGCCACGCTGATTCCGGCGATCACGGTGCCTGTGGTGCTGCTGGGCACATTCGGCGTGCTGGCCGTTGCCGGATTCACCATCAACACACTGACCCTGTTCGCGATGGTGCTGGCGATCGGCCTGCTGGTCGACGATGCGATCGTGGTGGTGGAGAACGTGGAGCGCATCATCCACGAAGAACATCTGCCACCGCGCGAAGCGACCGAAAAATCGATGGGCGAGATCACCGGCGCGTTGATCGGCATCACCGTGGTGCTCGGCGCGGTGTTCCTGCCGATGGCGCTGTTCGGTGGTTCCACCGGCATCATCTACCGGCAGTTCTCGATCACGATCGCATCTGCCATGGCATTGTCGGCGCTGGTGGCGCTGACGCTGACCCCGGCGCTGTGCGCGACCCTGCTCAAGCCGTCTTCGGCGCAGAAACCGCAGGGCCGCTTCTTCCGGGCGTTCAACCGGGGTGTCGAGCGCAGCCAGTTGGCCTACCAGGGAAAGCTGGGTGGCGTCGTTACCCGGCCGCGGCGCTGGATGGCGTTCTACCTGCTGCTGGTGGTCGCCATGGTCGCGCTGTACGCGCGCATGCCCACCGGCTTCCTGCCGGTGGAAGACCAGGGCCAGGTGACCTTCCAGTTCTCCACGCCGGAAGGCACGCCGATGGCGCGCACCGAAGCGCTGGGCGAGCAGATCAGCCGCTACTTCATGGAGCACGAAAAGCAGAACCTGGATGTGGTGTTCGTGGTGGTCGGCCGCAACAATGCCGGCACCGGCCAGAACGCGGGGCAGGGCTTTCTCGCACTGAAACCCTGGGATGAGCGCACGGGCGACAACACCGCTGCAGCGATCATCAAACGCGCCAATGCCTACTTCCGCAGCTTGCCGGATGCCAAGGTCAATGTACTGGCACCGCCGGCAGTGCGTGGACTGGGCCAGTCCAGCGGCTTCGAACTGTGGCTGCAGGACACCAGCGTGGCCGGGCGCGTGGCCCTGCAGGCGGCGCAGGAACAGGTGGTGCGCGCGGCCGGCGAAGACGACGGGCTCACCTCGGTGCGCTTGAACGGTCTGGGCGACAAGGCCGAGCTGCGGCTGGACATCGACCACGCCCAGGCCAGCGCGCTCGGCCTGGCCCAGGCCGACATCAATTCGACGTTGTCCGCGGCCTGGGGCGGCAGCTACATCAACGACTTCCTCGACCGTGGCCGGGTCAAGCGTGTCTATATGCAGGGCGACCAGCCCTACCGCAGCGTGCCCGACGACATCGGCCAGTGGTATGTGCGCGGCGGCACTGGGCAGATGGCCTCGTTCGCCAGTTTCGCCAGCAGCCACTGGGCGCGTGGGCCGCAACTGCAGCAGCGCTTCAACGGCCTGCCGGCGATGCAGATCCAGGGCAGCGCCGCTGAAGGCCGCAGCTCGGGCGAGGCGATGCAGCGCATGCAGGCGCTGGTTGCCGATCAACCCGGGTTCAACCTGCAGTGGAGTGGCCTGTCCTACCAGGAACAGCTGGCCAGCAACCAGACGTTGTGGCTGTACACCGCCTCCATTGCTTTCATCTTCCTGTGCCTGGCGGCGCTCTATGAGAGCTGGACGGTGCCGGTGGCGGTGGTGCTGGTGATTCCCCTGGGCGTGATCGGTACCGTGCTGGCGACCACCGCGGCCGGGTTCGTCAACGACATCTACTTCCAGGTCGGCTTGCTGACCACCATCGGCCTGTCGGCCAAGAACGCGATCCTGATCGTGGAGTTTGCCGAAGCCCGCTATCGCGCCGGCAGTTCGGCGGTGGAGGCGGCGCTGCAGGGCGCACGCCTGCGCCTGCGCCCGATCGTGATGACCTCATTGGCCTTCGTGGCCGGCGTGATCCCGCTGGCGCTGGCCACCGGTGCCGGTGCGGTCAGCCGCCGTGAAATCGGCATGAGCGTGATCGGGGGCATGCTCTCCGGCACTGTGCTGGCGGTGGTGCTGGTGCCGTTGTTCTTCGTGCTGGTACGCCGCCTGGGACGATCACGGCTGCGGCACTGAGAGTGGGCCGCGGTTGTCATCTGACTGCCGCAGGGCCCTCACCGGTTCTTTGCCCAGGCATCGCTAGCGTACAGGTCCCCGTCCCCCACGGAGACCCGCCATGTGGCTGCTCGACCATCTCTGGCCTGGCCGTAGGCCTGTTCCTCCTCCGGTCGCCACCGAACCGCAGGCGACGCCCCGCCGGCCCTGGCTGAAGCGCCCGGTGCGGGCCGGCCGCAGCGGCATGGCCCCCTGGCAGAAGGTTGCCGCACCGCCACGACGCACCCGCCACTAGGTGCGGCGGTCGGCCGGGTGGTTGACCCCGTCGTTGACCGGTATCACGCCCAGCGCGAACGGGTCGATGCCCTCCAGGCAGGCCACGTTGTAGCCGTACTGTTCCGGGTTGGAGCGGCGCCGGTGATGGGTGTAGATGCCGCACACGCCACAGAAATAGTGCTCGGCCACATGGGTGTTGAACTGGTACAGCTGCAGGTGGTTCTGCCCGCGCACCACCTGCAGGCCCGCGCGGCTGACGCTGGCGGCAATGGCCCCCCGGCGCCGGCACATCGAGCAGTCGCAGCGGCGGGGTTCGACAATACCGTCCGGCAGGTCCAGCAGCAGTTCGACCGTGCCGCAGTGGCAGGTGGCTCGGTGCCGGGGTTGGACCGGAACGCCGGCCACGGAAGTGATGCCCATGGTTTCTCCTCGGGGATGGAACGCGACCGCAGGGCGGCTGCCGACGCTGCGCCAGCCTGCCTGAACGGACCGTAGATGCCACGGTGAACCCGCTTGTGGCTAACTATGCGGCTTCGAGACCGCGACAGGATGCCAGTGAACGCCGCAGGACGTTGGATGACAGGAAGTGCCATGGTACTGCTGGCGCTGTGGGTGAGCGGGCTGCTGGCCTACCAGCTGCCGGGACCGGGTTGGCTGGCCACCGGCGTCGCCGTGCTGTGGCTGCTGGTGGCGCTGTGGGCGTCGTGGCGGGTCGCGCGCGGGCGTGCCTCGCGCCGCCTGGGCACGGCCTTCGGTGTGGCGCTGGCGTTGGCCGGCCTGTGGTGGCTGCTGCTGACCCCGCGCCAGGACCGCGTATGGGCCGACGACGTGGCCCAGCGCCTGCATGTGGTGTCCTTCGACGGGCGCCATGTGGTGCTGGACAACGTGCGCGACTTCAGCTGGCGCAGCGAAACCGACTACGACGCGCACTGGGTGCGCCGCGAATACGACCTGGACCAGCTGCGCTCGGCCGACCTGGTGCTGTCGTACTGGATGGGCCCGGCGATCGCCCACACGCTGATCTCGTTCGGTTTCGAGGATGGTCGCCACGTGGTGTTCTCGCTGGAGATCCGCAAGGAGCGCGGTGAGTCGTTCTCCGCGCTGGGCGGCTTCTTCCGCAAGTTCGAGATGACCCTGGTGGCTTCGGAGGAGACCGACATCATCCACACGCGTACCAACGCGCGGGGCGAGGATGTCTACCTGTACCGCCTGCACGGCATGGACCGCGCACAGCTGAAGGAACTGTTCGCCGCGTACATCGCGCAGGCGCGCGAGCTGGATGCGAAGCCGGGCTTCTACAACACGCTGACCAGCAACTGCACGACCATCGTCTTCGACCTGGCCCGCCACATCGCACCGCGCCTGCCGTTGGACTACCGGCTGCTGCTGTCCGGCTATCTGGCCGAGTACGCGCAGGAGGTCGGTGCGCTCACGCCGGGTGTGCCGTACACCGAACTGCATGCCAAGGGCCGCATCACCCAGCGCGCGCTGGATCTCGGTGATGGTGCCAATTTCTCCACCGTAATCCGCCAGGGCGTGCCCGGCACCGAGCAGGACCCGCAGTAATGACCCAACTCTTTCTGACCCGCTGGCAGCGCCTGCTGCCGGTGTTGTTCGCCGCCTTCCTGCTGCTGGGCAGCAGCGGCTGCGCGATGGTCACCGTCAAGCAGGTCAAATCCAGTGATTCACTGGTCAACAAACGCGCGGATGTGCTCAACACCGGCAAGCTCAGCCCCGCCGCGCGTGAAACGCTCAGCGCAGCGGGCCTGGACGAATCGCAGTGCGAGAAGGACTTCCTGGTCTGCCGCAGCACGTTGCTGATGACCGACGACCTCAATGTCGAGCAGCGACTGTCGGCGCTGTCCGAACTGTGGGTGAAGGCTGCATTGGCGATGACGCCGAAGAAGACCGCTGCCGGTGATCCGCCGATGAGCGATGCGGCGCTGGATGCGTGGCTGGAGGCCGCGCGCTATGCGTACGCGTACCTGTTCTACAGCGGCCGCTCGCCGTCCGACCGTGCGTTCGAGGACCGGCAGACGCAGGTGCGTGACTACTACAACTACGCGGCCGAAAAGGCGGCGGTGGTGTTGTTCGTGCGCGCGCGTGCCGCCGCACTGGCCGGCGAGGACTATACGAAGCCGATCACAGTCGGTAGCTGGTCGCTGGCCTCCAACTACCAGCAGCTGGGCCTGAAGAGCATTCCCGCGCAGCTGGTTCCGGCCGGCACCGTCAGCTTTGTCGGCCTGCGCAGCACCTATCGCCGCGATGGCTTCGGTGCCGAGCTGGTGATGGTGATGGATCCGCCGAAGCTGGTTGCGCCGGTGATCGCACCGGATGGCCCGAAGGCCGAAACGGCACCGGATGATGAAGACGACGAGCGTCGTGGCCGCCGCCATCGTCATGACGATTCGGTGCCCGAGTTCAGTGAGATGTCCTCGATCAACGTCACTGCGCTGCTGCGGTTCGAAGGCAGCAGCCTGGAAGACGTGATGCGCACGCGCCGGGTCGAGCTGGATGCCTATTCGCCGGAAGCGACCGAGCGCATCACCCTGCACGGTGAGCAGGTACCGCTGGCCGGCAACTTCACTGCCGCCTACGGCCTGTGGCTGGCGCAGAGTGGCTTCGCGCGGCAGTCGCTGCGCACCCTGTTCGGCATGAGCGAGGGCATCGGCGAGCCGCACATCTACCTGATGCAGCCGTGGGATCCGAACCGCCGGATCATCTTCATGCTGCACGGCCTGGCCAGCAGCCCGGAAGCGTGGGTGAACCTGGCCAACGAAATCATGGGTGATCCTGAGTTGCGCCAGCAGTTCCAGGTGTGGCAGGTCTACTACCCGACCAATGCGCCGATCGCGTTGAACCGTTACGAGATCGCCAACGCGTTCAACGACACGCTGAAGCATTTCGATCCCGACGGCAGTACGCGTGCATCGAAGGACATGGTCTACATCGGCCACAGCATGGGTGGCGTACTGGCGCGGCTGCTGGTGAGCGATTCCGGCGATGTACTGTGGAACGACCTGCTGGCCAACTACGACCTGAAGGGCGAACGGCTGAAGCGGGTGCAGAACAAGCTGGGCCCGCTGCTGCATTTCAAGGCGCAGCCGAACGTGGAGCGTGCGATCTTCATCGCCGCACCGCACCAGGGCACCGATATCGCCGGCAACAAGGTCGGTCGCCTGATCGGCCGCCTGGTGCGGCTGCCGCTGACCATCCTCGGCAAGTTCGAGGATGTGTTCCTGGCACTGGCGCAGGCCGAGCAGCAGGTCGACGGTACCGCCAAGCCGAAGATTCCCAACAGCATCGACAACCTCAAGGCCAGCGACCCGTTCGTGAAGGCCGCCGCGCAGCTGCCGATCGAGACCGGCCTGAAGTACCACTCGATCATCGCCCAGCGCAAGCCGGAGCTGCCGGTGGAGAAGTCCGATGATGGGCTGGTGCCGTACTGGAGCGCACACCTGCCGGGCGCGCTGTCGGAGAAGGTGATCATCTCCGGCCACAGCGTGCAGGAAACCCCGCAGGCGGTGCTGGAGGTGCGGCGTATCCTGCATCGCGACGTCGATGATGTGGGGACCGGCGCGAAACCCTGACCGCTGCGCTCGCCGGGCATGGCCCGGCGCTACCGCAGTGCGCCTTTCCGGGGGGCGCTGCGTTGACGTGATCCGCCTCATCGGTAGCGCCGGGCCATGCCCGGCGGAATCCGTCCTGCTGCGCTACACCCGCCGCGCGATCACCGTGGCCAGCATGGCCAGACCGAAGGTAATCGCCAGGCACAGGAAGTAGCCGGCGTGTGGCGCGCTGTCCACGAACAGCGCGAACAGTGCACCGGAAACCGCCAGTGCGGTGGTCACCGACAGCGCCTCGCTCAGCTGCAGCGCCGAGGTGTTGGCGCCCTGCTCATGCGGCGCCGACAGCGACAGGGTCAGCACCGACAGGCTGGCGTAGATCATGCCCATGCCGAAGCCGGTCACCGCCCAGCCGACCAGTGCGACCGGCAGCGGAACCGCATTGAACAGCACCGCCAGCGTGGCGGCGATACCGATCGTCATCAGCGGCGTGCCCACGCGGAGCAGCTGCTGGCGCGACCATCCGCGCTGTTGATGGCCTTGCAGCCAGGAGCCCGCGAACCAGCCCAGCGCACCGAGGCTGAGTACGGCGCCGGCCCAGCTGGGTGAGAGTCCGCGCTCGCGCTGCAACAGCAGGGGCAGGTAGGCCTCGCAAGCAAAGAATGCTGCTGCAGCGATGCCGCGCAGGGCGATCACGCTGGGCAGCCCGCGGCGCAGCAGCAACGTGCCAGCTGGCAACAGGCGGTGCACGCAGAACAGCAGCGCCAGCAACGCCACGCCGATGCAGAGCAGGGCCGGCACGCCGCGTTGCTGGCCACCGAAGTACAGCAGTAGGGCCGCCAACGAGGCACCGCTGGCCCAGCGCACCACGTTGCCGCGTCCATCGTCGCTGCTGGCAGCATCAGTGGGCTGCATGCGTGCCAGTGCCGGGCGCAGCAGCAGCGCGGCCGGGACCGCCAGCAGCGGCACCGCCAGGAATACCCAACGCCAACCGAGGTGCTGCACGATCAGGCCGCTCAGTGCCGGGCCGATCATCGACGGCACCACCCAGCCTGCGGAGAACGCGGCAAATACCTTTGGCCGCAGGTGCTCGGGGTAGCTGCGCCCGACCATCACGTACAGCGAGACTGAGATCGCACCCGCACCCAGGCCCTGCAGCAGGCGGCCTGCCACCAGCATGCCCATGCGCATGGCGAAGCCGGCCAGCAGCAGGCCCAGCACGAAGCAGGCCAGCCCATACCACAGCGGACGCGCCGGCCCCTGGCGGTCGGCCCAGCGCCCGGCCAGGGTCATGCCGATCACGCTGGTGGCCAGCGTGCCGCCGAACGCCAGTGCATACAGGCGCAGGCCATCCAGCGCCTCGGCCACGGTCGGCATCGCCGCTGCCACCGCCAAGGCCTCGAAGGCGTGCAGGGCGACCAGCGCGACCATGCCGATGGTGGTGGCGCGGTAGCGTGCGGACAGGATCGAAGTGTCGGCCGACATGCTGGCGTCGACGGAAGAGGCAGTGGGGGTCATACGGGTCAGGTGCGGGCCGCGCTTGTCAACTGGCGGCGAAGATAGCAGCATGACACCTCAACTGCAGTTGAGGTCAAGTAATGGTGTCCCAGGATCTGAGCGTTGGCGAAGTATCCCAGCGCAGTGGCGTGGCCATTTCCGCGCTGCATTTCTACGAGCGCAAGGGGCTGATCAGCAGCCTGCGCACCTCGGGCAACCAGCGCCGCTACAGCCGTGACGTGCTGCGCCGACTGGCCGTGATCCGCGTGGCACAGCGGGTGGGCATGCCGCTGGAAGCCGTTGGCCGCGCTTTTGAAAGCCTGCCCGAGGGGCGCGCACCGACCAAGGCCGACTGGGCCAAGCTGTCCGCACGCTGGCGCACCGAACTGGAGGAGCGCATCCACATGCTGCAGCTGCTGCGCGACGAACTGACCGGCTGCATCGGCTGTGGCTGCCTGTCGCTGCAGCACTGCCGCCTGGCCAACCCGGGGGACGTCCTCGGCGAACGCGGCGACGGCCCCATGCGCTGGGAGTGACCGACAAAAAGGGGACGGAGGGGATTAAGTCGCAAGTGCACAAACGACTTAATCCCCTCCGTCCCCTTTTTCTTACCAGACCGTGATCGTCTCGCCGCTCTGGATGCCTTCCACCGCACGCTGGAAGGCCAGTGCCGCGCGCTGTGCGCTCACCGCTTCAAAGCCGGGGAAGTAGGGCCCGTAGGCGGCCATCGATTCGATCAGCACGTTGGGGCTGACCACGTTGATGCGCAGGCCACGCGGCAGCAGTTCCAGCGCAGCGGCACGCACGAAGCCTTCCAGCGCGGCATTCACCGAGGTGGCGTTGACGCCATCGCGGATCGGCTGCGCGCTGACGATGCCACTGGTCAACGTGATTGAACCTCCGGCAGTGAGGTGGTGCTGCGCGACCAGCGCCAGCCGTACCTGGCCGAGCAGCTTGTCCTGCAGGCCCATGTTGAACTGCGCCGGGGTCATTGCCTGCAGCGGGCCGAAGTGCAGCTTGCCGGCGGTGGAGATCACCGCATCGACCGGGCCGGTACGCGCGAACAGTTCGGCGACGCTGGCATCGTCGGTGAGGTCCACGCGCAGTTCGCCGCTGGTGCGGCCGGCGGCGAGGATCTGGTGCTGCTGGCCAAGCTGGCGTGCGACCGCCTGGCCGAGGGTGCCGCTGGCACCCACAAGGAGAATCTTCATGGCGGTTCCTTGCGAGAGGGGGAATGAGCGCAGTCTGCGCCGTCACAGCCAGGTTCGGTAAGGTGCGTATGCTTAGTGGATTCCTAACTAGGGGTTAGTAATGGATACGCTTCGCTGCATGCAGGCCTTTGTCGCCGTGGCCGAGCGCGGCAGCTTCACCGGTGCCGCCGAGCAGCTGCAGGTCTCGGCGGTGATGGTGGGCAAGTACATCCAGCAGCTGGAGGCGCACCTGGGTACGGCGCTGCTGCAGCGGAACACCCGGCGCCAGCGCCTGACCGAAGCCGGCAGCGCCTACCTGGCCGGTTGCCGGCAGGTGCTGGAGCAGGTGCAGCAGGCCGAGGCCGATGTCGCCGGCCTGCAGGTGCAGCCACGGGGCCTGCTGCGGGTCAGCGCGCCGACCACCTGGGGCAGCTGCGTGCTGGCGCCGGTACTGTCCGGGCTGCTGCGTGAGCAGCCGTTGCTGAACATCGAACTGGACCTGAGCAACCGCCGCGTGGACCTGATCGAGGATGGCTTCGACGTGGCAATCCGCGTTGGGCCGCTGCCGTCACAGGAAGTGGTGGCGCGGCCGTTGCCACCGTACGCGATGAGCCTGTGCGCGGCACCGTCCTATCTGCGCCGGCGTGGCACGCCGCGCACCCCTGAGGATCTGGCCGGGCATGACTGCCTGAGCCATCTGGCCTGGCGCGGTGGCCATGGCTGGCAGCTGGCCAACGGTGAACAGGTGGATTGGGAGGCGCGGCTGACCTGCAATGATGGTGTTGCACTGCGCGAGGCCGCCGTCGCCGGGGCAGGGCTGGTGCTGCAACCGACCGCACTGCTGGCCGGCGAGATCGCGGCAGGGCGGTTGAAGCCCCTGCTGCGCGACTACCTGCCGGAACCGCGACCGATGCACCTGATCTACCTGCCGGATCGACGGCCGCGTCCGCGCCTGCAGTGCTTCGTCGATTTCGTCATGGCCACATTGGGGCAGTGAGCATCCACGCTATGCGTGGATGCTGGTAGGTGCCGACCGTTGGTCGGCACACATCGGGATCAATCATTCGCCGCCGACAATTCCTGCCCACGCACCTGCGCGGCGCGCAGCGCCTTATCCACCAGCGCCTCGAAACCACCGGCCTGGAAGCTCTCGATCGCGGCCTGGGTGGTGCCGTTGGGCGAGGTCACGCGGCGACGCAGTTCGGCCGGGCTTTCGCCGGCTTCATCGAGCATGCGCGAGGCACCCAGCAGGGTCTGCACCACCAGCGTGCGCGCCGCTTCTGCAGGCAGGCCCTGTGCGATACCCGCCGCTTCCATCGCTTCGGCCAGCAGGAAGACATAGGCTGGGCCACTGCCGGATACGGCGGTGACCGAATCCATCAGCGACTCGCTGTCGATCCACACCGTGCGCCCGGCGCTGGCCAGCACCTGTTCGGCGCGTGCGTGCTGCTGCGCATCCACCGACGCGGTGGCGTACAGGCCGGTCACGCCGGCGCCGAGCAGGGCCGGCGTGTTCGGCATCGCGCGCACCACCGGCAGGTTCCCGCCCAGCCAGCGTTCAAGCTGCGTGCTGGTGATGCCGGCGGCAATCGACACCACCAGCGGTCGGTTCGCCTGTGCCAGCGCCTGCAGCGACTGGCATACATCGCGCAGTACCTGCGGCTTCACCGCCAGCAGCCAGGTATTGCCCTGTGCGGCGGCATCAGCGGCGTTGTCGTGCACCTGCACGCCGAAGTCGGCAGCCAGTGACTCGCGCAATGCGGCCACTGGTTCGGCCACGTGGATGTGCGCGGCAGGCACGCCCTGGCGGATCAAGCCGGCGATCAGGCTGCGGGCCATGTTGCCGCCGCCGATGAAGGTGATGGAATCAACTGCCATGGAAGTCTCCTTGGAATATCAGGCCGGGCGCGGGCGCGCGCCGAACAGAGCGGTGCCGATACGCACCAGGGTGGCGCCCTCGGCGATGGCCTCGGCGTAGTCGCTGCTCATGCCCATCGACAGCGTGTCGATCTGCGCGTGCTGGGCAACCAACGACTGGAAAAGTGTGCGCATGCGCACGAATGCATCCCGGCGGCGCTCGGCCTCGGGCCACGGTGCGGGAATCGCCATCAGACCGCGCAGGCGCAGGCTGGGTTCGGCGGCAATGGCGGCAGCCAGCGCATCCACATCCTCTGGCGCACAGCCGTGCTTGCTGGATTCGTCGTCGATGTTGACCTGGATCAGCACGTTCAGCGGGCCGCGTGCGACGGGGCGATGGCGTGCCAGCGCGGTCACCAGCTTGGGCCGGTCCACGCTCTGCACCCAGTCGAAGTGGCTGGCCACGGCCTCGGCCTTGTTCGACTGCAGGTGGCCGATCAGGTGCCATTCCAGGTCCAGGTGCTGCAGCGCCTGCATCTTGGCCAGTGCTTCCTGCACGTAGTTCTCGCCGAAGGCGTGCTGGCCCTGTGCGGCCAGCGCGGCCACGGCCTCGGCCGGCTGGGTCTTGGACACCGCCAGCAGGCGTGGATCGGGCCTGCCAGCGGCCTCGGCGGCGGCATGCAGGTTGCTCAGGATCTGGGGCAGGGGAGTGGCCACGTAACGCGTTCCGTTGAATCAGGAGGCTATACTGCCGCCCGGGGAAAGATCCTTCCAGTCGAAGCCGTTATTGGGGAGTAGCCGCTCATGGATATCGCCGAGCTGTTGGCGTTTTCCGTAAAGAACAAAGCGTCCGACCTGCATCTGTCCGCAGGCCTGCCGCCGATGATCCGCGTGGACGGCGACGTGCGCCGGATCAACATCCCAGCCCTGGACCACAAACAGGTCCACGCGCTGGTGTACGACATCATGTCCGACAAGCAGCGCCGCGATTACGAGGAATTCCTCGAAGTGGACTTCTCCTTCGAGATCCCGTCGCTGGCGCGCTTCCGTGTCAATGCGTTCAACCAGAACCGCGGCGCCGGTGCGGTGTTCCGTACCATTCCGTCCGAGGTGCTCACCCTCGAGGACCTGGCCTGCCCGCCGCTGTTCCGCGAAGTGATCCAGCAGCCGCAGGGCCTGATCCTGGTCACCGGCCCGACCGGTTCGGGCAAGTCGACCACGCTGGCGGCGATGATCGACTACATCAACAAGAACGAGTACGGCCACATCCTCACCGTCGAGGATCCGATCGAATTCGTGCACACCTCGCAGAAGTGCCTGATCAACCAGCGCGAAGTGCACCGTGATACGCATGGCTTCAACGAAGCGCTGCGCTCGGCACTGCGTGAGGATCCGGACATCATCCTGGTCGGCGAACTGCGTGACCTGGAAACCATCCGCCTGGCGCTGACCGCGGCGGAAACCGGCCACTTGGTGTTCGGGACCCTGCACACCAGTTCGGCCGCCAAGACCATCGACCGCATCATTGACGTGTTCCCGGCCGGCGAAAAGCCGATGGTGCGCTCGATGCTGTCCGAGTCGCTGCGTGCAGTGATCTCGCAGGCGCTGCTGAAGAAGGTCGGCGGCGGTCGTACCGCTGCGTGGGAAATCATGGTCGGCACCCCGGCCATCCGCAACCTGATCCGCGAGGACAAGGTGGCGCAGATGTATTCGGCGATCCAGACCGGCCAGCAGTACGGCATGATGACCCTGGACCAGCACCTGCAGGACCTGGTCAAGCGCAGCCTGATCACCCGCAACCAGGCCCGCGAGTACGCCAAGGACAAGCGTCTGTTCGAGTAAGGCGAGGCAATGGCGGGGCAGCGCGCAGCAAGGCGCGGCCGTCCCCGCGATGTCCCCTCCACCGACCGATTCCTGGAGCCTTTCGTGAACACCACCGCCACCACCATCGATTTCACATCGTTCCTCAAGCTGATGGCGCACCAGCGCGCCTCGGACCTGTTCATCACTGCAGGCATGCCGCCGGCGATGAAGGTCAACGGCAAGATCTCGCCGATCACGCAGACACCACTGACCCCGCAGCAGAGCCGCGACCTGGTGCTGAACGTGATGACCCCGGCGCAGCGCGAAGAGTTCGAAAAGACCCACGAGTGCAACTTCGCCATCGGCCTGTCCGGTGTCGGCCGCTTCCGTGTCAGCTGCTTCTACCAGCGCAACCAGGTGGGCATGGTGCTGCGTCGTATCGAGACGCGCATTCCCACCGTGGAAGAGCTGAGCCTGCCGCCGATCATCAAGACGCTGGCGATGACCAAGCGCGGCATCATCCTGTTCGTCGGCGCCACCGGTACCGGTAAATCGACCTCGCTGGCAGCGATGATCGGCTACCGCAACCAGAACTCGACCGGCCACATCATCACCATCGAAGACCCGATCGAATTCGTGCACAAGCATGAAGGCTGCATCATCACCCAGCGCGAAGTCGGCATCGATACCGACAGCTGGGAAGCCGCGCTGAAGAACACCCTGCGCCAGGCGCCCGATGTGATCATGATCGGCGAAGTGCGTACCCGCGAAGGCATGGACCACGCCATCGCGTTCGCCGAAACCGGCCACCTGGTGCTGTGCACCCTGCATGCCAACAACGCCAACCAGGCGATGGACCGCATCGTCAACTTCTTCCCGGAAGATCGTCGCAACCAGTTGCTGATGGATCTGTCGCTGAACCTGAAGGGCGTGGTTGCGCAGCAGCTGGTGCCGTCGCCCGATGGCCGCTCGCGCAAGGTGGCGATGGAGATCCTGCTGGGCACGCCGCTGGTGCAGGACTACATCCGCGATGGCGAGATCCACAAGCTGAAGGAAGTGATGAAGGATTCGGTCCAGCTGGGCATGAAGACCTTCGACCAGAGCCTGTTCGAGCTGTACCAGGCCGGCGAGATCAGCTACGAGGACGCACTGCGCTACGCCGATTCGCAGAACGAAGTGCGCCTGCGCATCAAGCTCAGCCAGGGCGGCGACGCGCGCACCCTGTCGCAGGGGCTGGATGGCGTGGAGATCTCCGAGATCCGGTGATCTGCGTGTTCCGTAGAGTCGAGCAAGCTCGACTCTACGGGCGGGCGGCTCCGCGCATTGATGAATTCCAGTCATGACCAACTGCAATGCTGCCCATTCAATCCGTGGGCTCTGCAGGCGTATCGTCAGCGCTCCCCCTCTGGAGCACGACGATGCAGACACGTGAACTCGGCCGCAGTGGCCTGAAGGTTTCCGCCCTCGGCCTGGGCTGCATGGGCCTGAGCCATGGCTACGGCCAACCGGTGGAGCGGGGCCAGGGCATCGCCCTGCTGCGGGCCGCCGTCGAGCGTGGCGTGACCTTCTTCGACACCGCCGAAGTGTACGGCCCGTACACCAACGAAGACCTGCTCGGCGAGGCGTTGGCGCCGTACCGCGACAGGCTGGTGATCGCCACCAAGTTCGGCTTCAAGGATGCGCGCGTCGATACCGGGCTGGACAGCCGCCCCGAGAACATCCGCGCGGTGGCCGAGGCCAGCCTCAAGCGCCTGCGCACCGACCATATCGACCTGTTCTACCAGCACCGCGTCGACCCCAACGTGCCGATCGAGGATGTCGCTGGCACCGTTCGCGACCTGATCGCCGAGGGCAAGGTCGGTCACTTCGGCCTGTCCGAGGCCAGCGCCGCGACCGTTCGCCGTGCGCATGCGGTGCAGCCAGTGGCCGCCGTGCAGAGCGAGTACTCGCTGTGGTGGCGTGAGCCGGAGCGCGAGCTGCTGCCCACGTTGCAGGAACTGGGCATCGGCTTCGTACCGTTCAGCCCGCTTGGCCGTGGTTTCCTGACCGGCGCGATCAACGCCGACACCACCTTCGACGCCAACGACTTCCGCAACACCGTGCCGCGTTTTGAAGTGGAGGCGCGTCGAGCCAACCAGGCGCTGGTTGACCGCATCAGCACGATCGCCGCGGCCCGTGGCGCCACCCCGGCGCAGGTGGCGCTGGCCTGGCTGCTGGCGCAGGCGCCGTGGATCGTGCCGATTCCGGGCACCACCAAGATCCATCGCCTGGAAGAAAACCTGGGCGCGGCCGACCTGCAGCTGGCGCCGGAGGAACTGCAACGCATCGCGCAGACGTTGGAGGAAATCTCCATCGTCGGCGAGCGCTACAACGCGCAGCGCGCCGCGCAGGCGAAGGGTTGATCACCAGGTGGGTTCGGACCGTTGGTGGTGGGTGCGGACCGTTGGTCCGCACTCCTCAACTCCCCATCGGCCCACGCAGTGCATCAAGCACCGTCCGCATCGCCACGGTGACGTGGCGGCGTGACGGGTAATACGCGTAGTAGCCATCGAAGTGCGGGCACCAGTCGTCCAGCACCGACTGCAGCCGGCCATCGTCCAGCATCGGCTGCACCTGGTCTTCCGGCAGCCAGGCGAGGCCGCTGCCGGCCAATGCGGCAGCACGGGTCATGCCCATGCTGTTGAAGATCCACTGGCCGCTCACGCGTACGCTCAGCTCGTTGCCGTCCTGGCCGAAATCCCACGGCATCAGCCCGCCATGCGTGGGCAGCCGCAAGGTCACGCAGTTGTGCTCGGCCAGGTCGTTCGGATGCCGCGGTACCACGTGCTGGCGGAAGTAGCTGGGCGCACCGACCACGCACATGCGCAGCGGCGGGCTGACCGGTACCGCGATCATGTCGCGCGCCAACCGTTCGCCGAGGCGGATGCCGATGTCGTAGCGCTCGGCGACGATATCGGCCAGGCCGTAGTCGGTGGTCAGTTCCACCTTCAGGTCCGGATACTGCTGCAGCAATGGCGCCAGCCGCGGCCAGGCGATGTACTCGGCGGCATGGCCGGTCGCATTGATGCGGATGGTGCCGGCCGGTCGCTCGCGGTACTCGGCCAGTGCGGCCAGTTCGTCCTCGATCTCGGCCAGGCGCGGGGCGAGGGTATCGAGCAGGCGGGCGCCAGCCTCGGTGGTGGACACGCTGCGGGTGGTGCGGGTCAGCAGGCGCACGCCGAGTCGCTCTTCCAGCCCGCGCATGGCATGGCTGAGCGCCGACTGGGAAACGCCCAGCTGGGCGGCGGCCCTGGTGAAGCTGCCTTCGCGGGCAACGTGGACGAAGGCCTGCAGGTCGTTGAGATTTTCACGGGGCATGACGGGATGATACGGCTCCCGGATTGAACGGATCTGTCGATTTCCGGCTCCCCGGTTCGTCGTACCGGTACATCCATCGCAAGGAGCTTCCGCATGAGCACTGAAAAGCCCAAGGGCCCGGCCTCGTACTTCCCCTCCATCGAGAAGACCTACGGTCAGCCGGTGGCGCACTGGCTCGGGCTGCTGGCGAAGCAGCCTGGGCTGAAGCACATGGAACTGGTGGGCCTCCTTAAAAGCGAGCATGGGCTGGGCCATGGCCACGCCAACGCGCTGGTGGCGCACCATCTGGCCGGGAAGGGATGAGGCAGGCAACGCTGCGCTGAACGGTCGTGTGGGGTCAGGCCACACGGCATCCAGAGTCAGGCAGACTGGGCGTTCATCCCGAGGCAGGACGCCCATATGCAGGTCACGCTGGACACGATCACCGTCGACAACTACGAAGCCGTGTGCGACCTCGACGTCAGTGAGGCGCAGCAGGATTTCGTCGCCGGCAACACCTGGTCGCTGGTGCAGGCCGCATTCCATCCCGGCTACCAGACCCGTGCCATCCAGGCCGATGGCGAGCTGGTCGGATTCTTCATGTGGGTGCCCGAGACGCCGCAGCGCATCTCGATCTGGCGCTTCATGGTCGATCAGCGCTGGCAGGGGCGTGGCATCGGGCGCCGCGCGCTGGAACTGGCGCTGGCGCAGATCCGGGATACGCCCGGCCTGGTCGAGATCGAGATCTGCTACAACCCGCACAATCCGGTGGCGGGAGCCTTCTATGGCAGCTTCGGTTTCGTCGAGACCGGCATGGACGATGATGGCGAGGACATGCTGGCCGTGCTTCCGGTGACGCCTCCGAAATAACCTGAATGGGCGAGAACAGCTGAACGATTTCATCTGCAACTGTCATGCAGATCGTGTCTAATATCGCTCCCCACCTGCTGTTCCCCCACCCGTATGTCCCTTCCCGCCCATGGCTCCGCGCCGTGCGACGACGCTGACGGCCACCTGGTCACCGCTGGTCCGTTGACCCCACCGCCCGACAGCGCCGGCACCACCGCCGACGAAAAAGCGCTGCGCCACTCGATTGCCGAGGACGTGCAGGGCATGGTGCTGGCCACGATGGTGGCCTCGCTGGGCCTGGCCATCTTCGCCAAGGGTGGGCTGATGATCGGCGGCATGGCTGGCATGGCCTTCCTGCTGCACTACTCGATGGGCTGGAACTTCGGCCTGGTGTTCGTGCTGGTCAACCTGCCGTTCTACTGGGTGGCACTGCGGCGCATGGGCTGGGAATTCACCCTGAAGACCTTTGCTGCGGTCACCGCCTGTGGCGTGCTGACCGACCTGCTGCCGCGCTGGATCGATTTCTCGCACATCAACCCGCTGTATTCGGCGATTGTTGGTGGCGCGTTGTCCGGCCTGGGCATCCTGTTCTTCATCCGCCACCGCGCCAGTCTCGGCGGCATCGGCATTCTCGCCGTGTACCTGCAGCGCACCCGTGGCTGGAGCGCCGGCAAGGTGCAGATGTCCTACGACGCCTGCCTGATGGTGGCTGCTTTCTTCGTGCTGTCGCCGTCGAAGGTGTTGTACTCGGCCATCGGCGCGGTGGTGCTCAGCCTGGTGCTGATGTTCAACCACCGCCCGGGCCGTTACATGGGCGTGTGACCGCACGGGCCGCGTTCGCCGGGCATGGCCCGGCGCTACCGTAACCGGCGCGTGGTAGCGCCGGGCCATGCCCGGCGGATGCCCATCAGCAGCTGGCCGCCTGCAACCACGGCGGCGACAGCTTCAGCAGCCGCGCATGCACCGGGCAGTCCTCGGCGTGCGCACCGGGCAGGTAGCCCAGGCTCATCAGGAACTCGCCGGTGATCTCACCGCCGGTGAAGCGGAACGTCTTCTTGAACAGCTTCACCCAGTCGGCCTTGCTGCGCGGATGGTGCGCGTCCAGCCAGCCCGCGAAGCTGCCGTGGCTGGCCCGCAGCTGCTGGATCACCTGCGCGTTGTGGATCGCCGCCAGCACCTTCAGCCGGTTGCGGATGATGCCCGCGTCCGACAGCAGCCGTTCGATGTCCTGCTCGGCGTAGGCTGCAACCCGATCCACATCGAAGCCGTCATAGGCCGCGCGGAAGCCCTCGCGCTTCTTCAGGATGGTCTCCCAGCTCAGCCCGGCCTGGTTGATCTCCAGCACCAGTCGCTCGAACAGCTCGCGCTCGTCACGCTGCGGGAAGCCGTATTCGTTGGCGTGGTAGTAGTCGTGCACCGGATGGCCCGGGGCGATGAGGCAGTAACCGCTCATGGGGAAGACTCGTTGGATTCGGGTTCGGGATCGATGGCCACTGCGGGGCGCCCACCAATGGACAGCATCGGCCAGCGCGGCGGAACGAGGGTGAGCTCGCCATCACGCAGCGCCTGGTTGATCGCCTCGGCCTGGCCGCTGACGGTGCCGAACAGCGAACCGGTCCGGCGCCACTGGGCATCCCTGCCACGTGCGTACAGCACGCAGTCCGGCCCACGGTGGGTGTACAGCTCGCACAGCAGCACCTCGGCGCTGCCGTCGCCATCCAGGTCACGATGCACGATCAGGCAGCCACGTTCGCTCTCGGCACAGGATTCGCCGTTGATCGCGCGCGTGGCCAGCGCCTGCCACCAGTCGGCGGGCGGCGAGGTGGATCCCTTGGCCAGCTTCAGCGCGCGCTGCAGGGCGGCGACATCCTGCGGGCCCTTGTCCAGGCGGGTGCCGCCGTCCCAGCGTGAGGTGCGTGCCAGCGCATCGGCGATCACCTGCGGCGCGTTGGCATCGGCGATGATCGCCGGATCGTCCTGCAGTTCGCGCAACGCCTGCACGCCACGGTGGCCGAGGTCGAAGCGCAGCACGTTGACGTCGCTGCTGGTGATCGCCGGCGGGTCCGCACGCAGCCGCGCCAGCTGGCTGGACAGGGTCAGCCGCACCGGGTCCAGCAGCGGCGAGTTGCCCAGCAATGCCAGTGCCAGCACCGCCCAGCACATCCAGCGGTTGACCGGCTCCAGCGTCTGCAGCCAGCGGCCCCGCCGGCGCACTACCGCCAACGCGTAGCCCAGCGCATAGCCGGCCACGGCCAGCGCGATCAGCACCGCCCAGAAGCGGTCCAGGGTCCAGCCGTACTGCACCACGCGCAGGCCCAGTGCATACAGCGCCAGCACCGCATAGACCGGCAGCGCCAGCAGGCTGGCCTCGACCAGCCGGCGCAGCAGCAGGGGGTAGGGCGCGGTGTCGTCGCCCTGCTGGTAGACCGCATTGGTGAACGACACCAGCAGCAGCGACAGCACCAGCAGCAGGCTGGCGGCCGAACGGGTCTTCCACAGCGGTTCCAGCCCGGTCAGCGGCAGGCTCAGCACGAACAGCACGGCGATGAACGAGAGCAGCGGCAGCAGCCCGCGACAGATCGCGAACAGCACCTGGCGGGTGATCTGGATCGCGCGGTGCTGGGTGCGCCCGATCAGCACACCAAACCCGGCCAGGCTGCCGGTGGCCAGCGCAATGAACGCGTCCTGCCGGAACAGATCGCGGAAGATGGTCACGTCCAGCAGCTGGAACAGGGCCGCCCACAGCCACAGCAGCAGCCAGGTCAGCCCGGTGAACAGCGCCGCCAGGGCCAGGGTCAGGCCGTTCTGCCAGGCACGCTCGAACAGCTCCGGATAGCTGGCGCGCCAATGCCCATGCTGCAGCTGGAACTGCCACCAGGGCAGGGCCACGAACACTGCCACGGCCATGCCCAGGGTCAGCGGGAACTGCAGTGCGCCCGATTCCAGTGCGGTTTCGCCGTTGAGGTTCCAGCCGACCCAGGCGGCCAGCGCCAGCACCACCGCCGAGCCGAGCATGGCCTGCAGCCACAGGCGGCGCTGGCCCAGCTCGACCAGGCTCAGCGCCACCGCGCTGGGAATGGCCAGCGCCCAGGCGTACCAGCAGTAGCGCCAGCCGATATCGCGGAACGGCCACGCATCAGACAGCTCCTGCGCGGCATACAGCATCAGGCCCTGCAGCAGCGCGATCAGGACGATGGCGCTGCGTGCGGGCAGGGTCAGGGGCGATGAAGACTGCATCGACGACCTTCCATGGCAAAGCACCATCCTAGCCGATCGCCGCGCGCGTCCATCGCGCGACCATCCCGCCCCCAGCAGGTAGAATGGGGGCATGCCTGTAACGCCGACCTCCCTCGCCGATCACCTGCTCGTTGCGCTGCCGTCGCTGCTCGACGCGACCTTCGCCCGCAGCGTCGCGCTGATCTGCCAGCACGACGAGAACGGTGCGATGGGTGTGCTGGTCAACCAACCTTCCGAATACACGCTGGGCGAAGTGCTGGCACAGATGGACATCACCACCGGTGATGGCGACCTGCAGGCGCGCATGGTGCTCAATGGCGGCCCGGTGCATCCCGAACGCGGCTTCGTCATCCATGACGACGCGCGCGCATGGGATTCCAGCCTGATCGTGGGTGAAGGCCTGTACCTGACCACCTCGCGCGACATCCTCGAAGCGATGGCGCGCGGCGAAGGCCCGGCCAATGCCGTGGTCACGCTGGGCTGTGCGGGCTGGGGCGCAGGGCAGCTGGAAAGCGAGCTGTCCGAGAACAGCTGGCTGACCGTGCCGGCCGATGCCGAGCTGGTGTTCCAGCTGCCGCTGGAGCAGCGTTGGCAGGGCGCGGCTTCGCGTATCGGCGTGGACCTGTTCCGCCTGACCGACTACAGCGGCCATGTCTGAGCCCATCACGCCCGCGCCGGATTCTGCTGCCCCGGCAATCCGCCGTGACGGCACCGTTCTGGGTTTCGATGTCGGCTCGCGGCGTATCGGCGTGGCCATCGGCAGTGCCTTCGCTGCGCATGCGCGCGCGGTGGCCGTGGTCGATGTGCACGGCAACGGCCCGGACTGGACCGCGATCGAACGCCTGATCAAGGAATGGAAGCCCGACGGCCTGGTGGTCGGCGACCCGCTGACCCTGGATGGCCAGGACCAGCCCAACCGCAAGCGTGCGCAGGGCTTCGCCCGCCAGCTGCGGGAACGTTTCAAACTGCCAGTGGTGATGATCGACGAGCGTTCCAGCTCGGTCGAGGCCGCACGCCGCTTCGCTGTCGAGCGCGCCGAAGGGCGCAAGCGCCGCCGTGATGCGGCCGCCCTCGATGCCGTGGCCGCGGCGGTGATCATCGACCGCTGGCTATCGTCCCCCGACGACGCCACCCCCATTCCCTGACTGCCCGACACCGCCATGACCGCCCAGCAACTCGATGCCTCCGGACGCCTGCGCCACCTGTTGACCCTGGAGGGCCTGCCGCGCGAGACCCTGCTGCAGCTGCTTGACCGCGCAGGGCAGATCCGCGATGCCGCAGTCGGTCGTGTCGGCAACAAGCGCCAGGTGCTGGCCGGCTCAGCGGTGTGCACGTTGTTCTTCGAACCGTCCACGCGCACCCGCAGCTCGTTCCAGCTGGCCGCGCAGCGCCTGGGCGCCGACGTGCTGAACTTCGATGCCTCGACCTCGTCCACGCGCAAGGGCGAAACCGCCTGCGACACGCTGCGCAACCTGGAAGCGATGGGCGTGCGCGGCTTCGTGGTGCGCCACCCGGATGATGGCGCCGTGGCCGCACTGGCCGAAGCGGCGGGCGAGGGCACTGCGCTGATCAATGCCGGTGACGGCCGCAGCGCGCACCCGACCCAGGGCCTGCTCGACATGCTGACCCTGCGCCAGGCCAAGGGCCCGGATTTCTCGAAGATGAAGGTGGTGATCGTCGGCGACGTGAAGCATTCGCGCGTGGCCCGCACCGACCTGCATGCGCTGCGCACGCTGGGCGTGGGCGAGATCCGCGTGTGCGGCCCGCAGTCGCTGCTGCCCGACGACGAGACCCTGAAGGGCTGCGTGGTCGGTGATGATTTCGACGCGATGCTGGAAGGCGTCGACGCGCTGATGATGCTGCGCCTGCAGCGCGAGCGCATGGAAGAAGGCCTGGTGCCGTCGCTGGAGCAGTACCACGCGCAGTACGGCCTGACCAACGAACGCCTGGCCCGCGCCGGCAAGGACGCAGCCGTGCTGCATCCAGGCCCGATCAACCGCGGCGTGGAAGTGACCGACGAGGTGGCCGACGGCCCGCAGTCGTGGGTGCTGCGCCAGGTCGCCAACGGCGTCGCCGTGCGCATGGCCGTGCTGGAAACGCTGCTGGGCTGACCTGCCCTGGTGGGTGCCGACCGTTGGTCGGCACAAAAGGGATTCACCCTGAACTGTCTGGGTGGGTGCCGACCGTTGGTCGGCACAAATGGGATTCACCTTGAACTATCTGGGTGGGTGCCGACCGTTGGTCGGCACAAATAGGATTCACCTTGAACTGTCTGGGTGGGTGCCGACCGTTGGTCGGCACAGAACCATCAGTCCCGTGAAGCGCCGGGCTCAAACATCAATAGCTACGGGCCTACCTGGACTGATGGGGTTGCCCGATAGAAGAAGGCGGTCGGCAGGCACACGCTTGTGCCCATGAACCGCGCACGCCTGAGACTTGGCCGCCATTCCCGGATCGGGCAATCCTACATCCTGACGACCGTCACCCAGGGGCGTCGACGCTACTTCGACGATGCCACAGCGGCGAAGTTGGTGATGGACGTGGTCCGTCGCCTTGATACTGAAGGCCTGACGTACTCACTTGCCTATGTAGTCATGCCGGACCACATCCATTGGCTTGTGGAGCTCCGCGCGTTCTCGCTGGATTACGTCATGCAACGCTTCAAATCGAGCAGTGCATTGCTGATAAACCGCATGCTCGGCAGATCAGGACGATTCTGGCAATCGAGCTATCACGATCACGCCATTCGTTCTGAAGAATCACTGTTTCGCCATGCGATGTACATCGTCGCCAACCCGGTCAGGGCGAACTTGGCGAGCTGCGTGGGAGAGTATCCGTATGCCTGGTGCCGATGGGAGATCGATGGGAGGTACCAAGCAATGGATTACCCCGAAGCGGAGAGATAGTGCCGACCAACGGTCGGCACCCACCAATACCCAGGCCGACCAACGGTAGGCATCCACCAACAGATGTTTCCCAGCAGAAGCTGCGGTTCAGCGCTTCTGCGCGAACAGCCACGCCCACATCGCCGGGTCGGCGTAGGTAGCGTCCCAGGCATTGTGGTTGCCTTCCGGGTACTCGGTGTAGCGCACGTCGCGTGCGTTGGCGCTCTGGAATGCGGCATGCAGCCTGCGGTCGTCGTCCGGTGGCACCACATCGTCCAGCGCGCCGTGGAAGATCCAGATCGGTGTGTGCTGAAGGCGCTTGGCGATCTCCGCATACGGATCAGACTCCTGCGCGACCTGCTCGACGAACAGGGTCGGCCGCTTCGCACGCGGTGCCAGCACGGCACCGCATACCGGCACGATCGCGGCAAAGCGGCGTGGGTCGTCCAGGGCGATATTCCAGCTGCCGTAGCCGCCCATCGACATGCCGGTCAGGTACTGCCGGGCAGGGTCGGCGCCGAATTCGGCGATCGCTGCATCGAGTGCCGCCAGCGCGACACGGTTGTTGTGGCCGCTCCATTCCTCGTGGCCTGGCACCTGCGGGAACACCACCAGCGCAGGGAAGCCGGGGTGCTCGCGCAAGTAAGGTCCCAGCCCGGCGTGGGTCTGCCTGACACCATCGCTGCCGCGCTCGCCGGAGCCGTGCAGGAACAGGATGACCGGGAGGTGGGTGGGAGCGGCGGCCTGCACGCCGGCCGGAATGAACACCTGGTAGTAGGCCGTCTCGCCATCCACCTTCACCGCGCGGGCTTCGAAGCGTCCGCGCGCGCTGTCTGGAAGCGATGTGCAGGCGGTCATCATCAGAACGGCCAGCAGCGGCAGCCAGCGCGACAGCGAACGGACCATGGACTTTCCCGTAGCGGCAGGATCGTCTGCATCGTAGTCCGCCGCGATCAGCCTGGCATCATGCGCTGCGTCACTCCGGGCGCGGGACGCTGGCGATGATGTCCAGCTGCTCCTGTGCTTCAGCATTGCCTTCGGCGGCGGCCGCCTGCACCTGCGCCATATCCGGATGCAGCACCACCAGCAGTGGGTTCTCGCAGACCGGGCAGTCGTACTCGGTGGCGTCTTCGTCCAACTCCATCACCATGGCGCGCGAGCTGCCCTTCCATTCGCAGGCCGTGCAGGTGTACTGCTGGTCACGCCAGCCGGGCTGGAAGTAATTTTCGATCGTCGTTGCCATGGGTGTTCCAGTTGGGATCGGGTCAGCGCCCCGCGCGGTGCGGATCCGACCCTTGATACGGTCAGTGCAGCAGCACCAGGGTGGCCAGGCCGAGGAAGGTGAAGAAGCCCATCGAGTCGGTCACGGCGGTCAGGAAGATGCCGCTGGCCAGCGCCGGGTCGAAGCCGAAGCGTTTCAGCGTCAGTGGCACCAGCACGCCGGCCAACGCGGCGAACAGCAGGTTGCAGGTCAGCGCGATGGCGATCACCGCCGACAGACCAGGTGAATGGAACCAGGCGAGCACGATCAGGCCCAGTAGCGAGCCGAGCACCACGCCGTTGAGCAGGGCCACCCGTACTTCCTTCCACAACAGCGTGCGTGCGTTGGAACTGCCGACCTGGCCCAACGCCAGGCCACGCACCATCAGCGCCAGCACCTGGGTGCCGGCATTGCCACCGAGGCCGGCAACGATCGGCATCAGCACCGCCAGCGCCACCAGCTTGTCGATGGTGCCTTCGAAATGGCCGACCACGCTGGAGGCGAGGAAGGCGGTGCACAGGTTCACCGACAGCCACATCAGGCGGCGGCGCATCGCACGCCAGACCGGGCTGAACAGATCCTCGTCCTCGTCCAGGCCGGCGGCGCCCAGCGCCTGGTGCTCGGCCTGGCCACGGATGATGTCGACCACGTCATCGATGGTGATGCGGCCGATCAGGATGTTGTTGTCATCCACCACCGGCGCGGAGATCCAGTCATGGTCGGAGAACTGCCGCGCCACCTCCTGGTCGCTCTCACCGACATCGATCGCCGGCTGTTCATCGTCGATCAGGCGGTTGATCGGCGTGGTGTCTTCATGGGTCACCAGCGAGGCCAGCGAGACCCTGCCCAGGTACTGGTGGCGGCGGCTGACCACGAACAGGTGATCGGTGTGGTCGGGCAGCTCGCCGCGCAGGCGCAGGTAGCGCAGCACCACGTCGACGTTGACGTCGGCGCGCACGGTCACCACGTCCGGGTTCATCAGGCGGCCGGCGCTGTCCTCGGGGTAGGACAGCACCTGTTCCAGGCGCTCGCGGTTCTCGCGGTCCATCGACTTGAGGACTTCGTCGATGACCGTGTCCGGCAGATCCTCGACCAGGTCGGCCAGATCGTCGATGTCCAGGTCTTCGACCGCGGCGATGATCTCGTCCGGGTCCATGTCGGCGAGCAGGCTTTCGCGCACGTCGTCGCCGACGTGGACCAGCACCTCGCCGTCATCTTCCGGATCGACCAGGCCCCAGACGATCTCGCGTTTGCCGGGCGGCAGCGATTCGAGCAGGTTGCCGATCTCGGCCGGCGCCAGGGTATTGACCAGGCGGCGCACCGGGCCCAGTCGGCCGCTGTCCAGTGCGTCGGACAGCATCCGCAACTGGCGCGCAGTCTTGTCGTGGCGTACAGCCTCAGCCATCGCAGCTCCCGCGGGATAAGAAAAGCCGCGATCCTGGCAAGGATGCGGCAACAGGGGTGTTCAGCGCGTCATTATCGCAAGGGGATGTTTCAACGCATAGCCGCCGGGCATGGCCCGGCGCTACCAGGCGACGTGCGGCGGTAGCGCCGGGTCATGCCCGGCGAACGGGGTGTGCTGCGATCAGGACGCGTCCGCCACCAGCGCCAGCCAGCGCTCGATGGCACGGCGGTCGCGGGCGGCCAGCAGCTTGGGAGCTCGTGCGCGTAGTGCCCCCAGGTCGGCGTCGCGGATCGCGCGGCGTACTTCCAGCAGGGTGCCGGGGTGCAGGCTGAATTCGGTCAGGCCCAGTGCCAGCAGCAGTGGGGTCATCCGTGCATCACCGGCGATCTCGCCACACACCGCTACCGGGATGCGATGGCGCACGCCGGTCTCGATCACCATCTGCAGCAGCCGCAGCACCGCCGGATGCAGCGGCGAGTACAGTTCGCCCAACGCTTCGTTGTTGCGATCGGCCGCCAGCAGGTACTGCACCAGGTCGTTGGTGCCGATCGACAGGAAGTCGACCAGATCGATGAAGCTCTCCAGTGCCAGCGCGGCGGCCGGTACCTCGATCATTGCGCCCAGCGGCACGTGGTCGGACACCATGTGGCCTTCGCCGCGCAGCTGTTCGGTCAGCTTGAGCATGCGCCGGCGCACCGCCAGCAGCTCCTCGCGGGTGCTGACCATCGGCACCAGCACGCGCAGCTTGCCGTAGGCCGAGGCACGCAGGATCGCGCGCAGCTGGGTGTCGGCCACCTTCGGCCGCGCCAGCGACAGGCGCACGCCGCGCAGGCCCAGTGCCGGGTTCTCTTCGTTGCTCAGGGTCAGGCCGGTGCGGTCGGCCTTGTCCGCACCGAGGTCGAGGGTGCGGATGGTCACCGGTCGCCCGCTCATGCCCAGTGCGGCATCGCGGTAGGTCTGGAACTGTTCTTCTTCGTCCGGCAGCTCGTTGCGCTGCAGGAACAGGAATTCAGTGCGGTACAGGCCCAGCCCGTGCGCGCCCAGCGCATGCGCCTGGGTCACGTCCTCCAGCGATTCGGCATTGGCCAGCAGGGCGATGTCGACCTGGTCGCGGGTACGGCTGGGCTTGCTGCGCAGGCGGCCGAGTTCGCGCTGCTCGCGCGCATGTTCTTTCAGCCGCGCGCGGTAGTCGCGCAGGTTGTCGGCCTGCGGGTTGGAGGTGATGCTGCCGTCTGCGCCGTCGATGATCAGCACGTCGCCATCGGCAATGCGGCTGAGCAGCTGCGGTACGTTGACGATCAAGGGCAGGTGCAGGCTGCGCGCCAGGATCGCACTGTGCGACAGCGCGCTGCCGGCGGCGGTGACGATGCCGACCACGCCCTGCGCCTGCAACTGGGCAAGCTCGGAGGGCGCGATGTTGTCGCAGACCAGGATTTCACCGGCGAGGCCTTTCACCGCTGGCGGCCGCTCGGGTTGCAGGAATGCATGGATGCGGCCGATCACATGGTCGAGGTCGTCCATGCGGCTCTTCAGATAGGCATCGTCCATGCCATCGAAGACCTTGGCCAAGCGGTCACGCTGCAGGCGCAGCGCATAGCCGGCGCTGTACGGGCCGCTGCGGATCAGCTCGTCCAGCCCGAACAGCAGCTCGGGGTCGTCCAGCAGCAGTGCATGCAGGTCGAGGAACTCGCCCACTTCCTGGTTCAGTGCGCCCTGCAGGCGCTGTCGCAGCTCGTGCATTTCCGTGCGCGCGGCATCCACGGCACGGTGCAGGCGGGCCAGTTCGGCCTCGACCTGGTGGACGGCGACCCGTTGCTCGGCAACCTCCAGTGCATGCGGCAGGCGTACACGGGCGCGGCCCATCGCGGTGCCTCGGGCCGCACCATGGCCGGCCAGCAGCTGTACCGGCCGTTGGCCGGAACTGACCTGGCCGGCGCGTGCGCGTGGCACGCTCAGTTGTCCTCGTCGAAGCGGCGCTCGAACAGGCCGACCACCGCCTCCATCGCGGCGGCTTCGTCCTCGCCGTTGATCCGCACGGTGACCGGGGTGCCCTGGCCGGCGGCCAGCAGCATCACGCCCATGATGCTCTTGGCGTTGATCTCACGGCCCTTGGCGGCCATGGTCACGTTGCAGCGGAACGGCGCCAGGGTCTGCACCAGCTTGGCGGTGGCCCGGGCATGCAGGCCCAGGCGGTTGCTGACGGTGAGTTCTCGTTCAAGCATCGTCGACTATCGCTCCATTACGGGTACCCGCCGCGGCTGTGGCGGGCAGTTGATCCAGTCCCTGTTCCGGATAATTCATCACCCGCAGCAACATCGGCAGGCTCAGCGCCGACACCCGGCGAACCGGGGTACCCAGCCGGGCCAGCTGCCCGGCAAGGTTGGCGGGGCTGGCACCGTACAGGTCGGTCAGGATCAGCACGCCATTTCCCCCATCGACCCGCCGCAGGGCGGCCGAGGCGAGCGGAAGCAGGGCGTCCAGGTCTGCGTCGAACGGTACTTCGAAAGCTTCTGTTTTCAGCGGCAACTGCCGCAGGAGCCGGGTCGCCACGTCAAGCAGGGCGGTCCCGACCCCAGGATGTGTTACGAGGAGAATGCCACAGGTCATTACTGCACGTTAACAGGTCAAGGTGAATTGGCGATAGCAGCAGGAGAGGGGCACAGTGTCCCGTATTCAGTGTTGCTCGGGTCAGAGCCCTTTTCCGTTGAAAAGGGATCCGACCCCATCCGTTTTTTTCGATGCCTGACAGAGATTCATCCACGCATGGCGTGGATCTACTGTGTCGACCAAGGTCGACACCCACCAACAGCACACGGAATCTGTCAGAGGCGGGGCGGTGTGGGTCTGCATGACCGTTGGCGCCATGGATGGCGCCATCGAGCCCCCATGGACGGGTTTACGGCGTGTCCTGCAGACCCACACCGCCCCGCCATCCCACGGAATGCCGCTTTTGCTTTTGCTGTTGCCGGCCAGCGGCCGGCACTACCAGCGGGTGCCGGGCGCAGCCCGGCCGACCACCCTCAATCCTGTTCGCGGTGGTAGGTCGCCACGTCTTCCCAGCCCATCTCACGGGCGTGGCGCGCCATGCGTTCGGCCAGGAACACCGAGCGGTGCTTGCCGCCGGTGCAGCCAAACGCCACGGTCACGTAGCTGCGCGTGCCATCCCCCAGCTTCGGCAGCCAGGTATCGAGGAAATCCGTCAGCTGGGCCAGGTAGCGCTGCACGTCCGGTTGCGCTTCCAGGTAATCACGCACGCCCGGTTCGCGGCCACTCAGCGCGCGCAGGTCCGGATCCCAGTGCGGATTGGGCAGCACACGCGCGTCGAACACGAAGTCCGCCTCGGCCGGCACGCCGCGCTTGTAGGCGAACGATTCGAACAGCAGCGACAGGCGCGTGGCGTGGTCCAGCGCGAACTCGGTGATGATCCGTCGCCGCAGCTGGTGCACGTTGAGCGTGCTGGTGTCGATCACCGCATCGGCTTCACGGCGCAACGGTGCGGTCAATTCACGCTCGCGGGCGATCGCTTCGGGCAGTGACAGCCCCAGCTGGCTCAGCGGGTGGCGACGGCGGGTGTCGGCATAGCGCTTGAGCACCGCTTCGTCGCTGGCTTCGAAGAACAGCACCTTCACTTCCACGCCGGCATCGGTGGCCAGCTGCCGCCAGTTGCCCAGCTGGCTCAGGTCGGACTGGCCGCGCACGTCGATGCCCACCGCCAGGCGGCGCGGCGCACTGCCGTCATGGTTGGCCAGCAGGCTGCGCACGAAATCGGGCAGCAGGTTGATCGGCAGATTGTCCGAGCAGTAGTAATCCTGGTCCTCGAAGGTCTTCAGGGCGACGGATTTACCCGAGCCGGACAGGCCGCTGACGATGATCAGGGTCGGGGCGGAGGGGGTTGCGGTGCTCATGGACAGGCTCTTCGAGGGACGGGGGGAGTCAGGGTGTTCGCCGTTCCAGCAGGTTGCTGTGGCGGGCGATGAACATGGCCGCCGGGTCGATCCCCTTGGTGCGCAGGATGTGCAGGCGGGTGGCCGCCTCGGTCAGCACGGCCAGATTGCGGCCGGGCATCACCGGCAGGGTGATCAGCGGGACATCCAGGTCCAGCACATGGCGGGTGCCCGAATCGCCGGTCAGGCGCTCGTAGCCATGTGGGGTGGGTTCGGTCATCGGCTTGGTCAGGTGGACGATCAGCCGAAGGTACTTGTTCTTCTTTACAGCCGTGTCGCCGAACATCTCGCGCACGTTCAGCACGCCCAGGCCGCGTACTTCCAGCAGGTCCTGCAGCAGCTCCGGGCAGGTGCCGTCGAGCACGTCCGGGGCGATCTGGGTGAACTCCGGCGCATCGTCGGCGACCAGGCGGTGGCCACGGCTGAGCAGCTCCAGCGCCAGTTCGCTCTTGCCCGAACCGGCCTCGCCGGTGATCAGCACGCCGATCGAGTAGATCTCCATGAACACGCCATGCAGGATCACCCGCGGCGCCAGCGTGCGCGCCAGATGGTAGGAAAGATGGTTCAGCAGTTCGTGGCCGCGTTTGGGCGACAGCCACAGCGGCGTACCGGATTCGTCCGCCGCCGCGCGCAGGTCTTCCGGGCAGGGCTGGTTGCGGGTCAGCACCAGCGCCAGCGGATGCGACTGCATGATCTTCTCGATGGTTTCCCAGCGCTGGCGCGGTTCCAGCGCATCCAGCCAGGACAGTTCCTCGGTACCGAGGATCTGCACCTTGTTGGGGTAAATCGCGTTGAGGTAGCCGGCCAGCGACGGACGCCGGGAGACCGTGTTGCCGGCCTCCAGCTCACGCTTCTCGCCGGACTTGCCTGCGGCCCAGCGCAGCCCCAGCCGCTCGCGCTGCTGTTCGAACAGTTCACGGGCGGTGATGCTGGTATTCATGCGGCACTCGCAGGTGGGGTCGGCTCCAGGGCCTCGCGCAGGGCCCGGGCATCGCCGGCCGCGCGCAGGGCATCGCGGATGGCGGGCGTCGAGAACAGCTCGGCCAGCTCGGACAGCAGCATCAGGTGCTGGTGGGTGTAGTGGGCAGGGACGGCCATCGCGAACACCAGGTCCACCGGCTCATCGCCACCGAAGTCGACCGGGGTGGCCAGCCGCAGCAGTGCGCCACGGGGGCGGTCCAGCGTCGGCGCGCGGCCGTGGGGGATGGCGATGCCGTGGCCGATCGCAGTGCTGCCCAGCGCTTCGCGCTGGCACAGGTTCAGGTAGATCTGTTCGGCGTTGGCCTGGCGGCAGGCCAGCAACCCGGCGGCGGCCTGCAGGACGCTGTCGCGGTCGGTGGCCGTGCAGAGCTGGGTCTGCACGGCCGCCAGGAGGTCAGTCAGGGGCATGTCTGCGGGGAACGGTGGCGATCAGCCACCATTGTCGCCCACCGGCAGTGGCGCGTGCTGCTGTTTTTTCTCCTTGTGCTTGATCACCAGACGGTCAAGCTTGTCCGCAAGCAGGTCGATCGCGGCATACATGGTCTGGGCATTGGCCTCAGCGTGCAGGGTCTGGCCGGGAATGTTGAGGCTGGCGTCGACGTGGTGTTCGGTCTTCTGCAGCTTGAGGGTCACCCGCGCTTCGCAGTGCTGGTCGAAGTGTTTGCCGATCCGGGCCAGCTTCTCCTCTACATAGGACTGCAGGGCCGGGGTGACTTCGACATCTTTGCCAAACGTTTCGATGCGCATCGGGTTTCTCCTGTGTTCGGATGTGCCAATGAACCTCTCCGCCGGGCGCGGCGGCGCGTCAAGCGATTCTGACCCTTTCGTGCGAGGCGGAGATGTTCATGGCTTCACGATACTTCGCCACGGTGCGCCGCGCTACTGGAATTCCCGACGATTTGAGCAGGTCAGCCAGCTTGGCGTCAGAAAGCGGCTTGCGTGGGTTCTCGTCGTCGATCAGGCGTCGGATCATCGCCTGGATGGCCGTGCTGGAGGCCTCGCCGCCGCCTTCGGTGTCGATGCCGGAGGCGAAGAAGGCGCGCAGGGGCAGGGTGCCGCGTGGTGTACGCACGTGCTTGCGGGCGATCGCGCGCGATACCGTCGATTCGTGCAGGCCGAGCTCGGCGGCGATCTCGCGCAGGGTCAGCGGGCGCAGCGCTTGTTCGCCGAATTCAAGGAAGCCAGCCTGTTGCAGGATCAGGCTGCGCACCACCCGCAGCAGGGTTTCGCCGCGCTGCTGCAGGCCCTTCAGCAGCCAGCGCGCTTCCTGCAGCTGGGCACGCAGGTAGCCGGCATCGGCCTCGCCACAGCGGCGGATCAGCTGTTCGTAGCCGCGGTGGATCACCACCTTCGGCCCCGCATGCGCGGCCAGCGCAGCGCGCCACACGCCGTTCTGCCGCCATACCACGACATCGGGCACCACGTAGGTGTCCTGCGACAGCGGTGCGATCTGCGTGCCCGGCCGTGGATCCAGCGAACGCAGCAGGGTCACTGCCGTCTCGACCTCGGCCAGCGGCTGTTTCAACTCGTGGGCCAGCCCGGCCACGCCGCTGCGCGGCAACCGTTCCAGCGGGCCCGCGGCAATCTGTCGCGCCAATGCCAGGCCCGGCGTGGTGTCGTCCAGTACGTCCAGCTGCAGTTGCAGGCATTCGCCGAGGGTGCGCGCGGCCACGCCGACCGGATCGAAACGCTGGATCCGGTGCAGCACGGCAAGAATCTCGTCCTGCTCGGCATGGATGGCCGGCAGCAGGGTTTCGGCGATGCCGGCCAGCGGTTCGCGCAGGTAGCCATCGTCGTCCAGTGCATCGATCAGTGCGGCACCGATGCTGCGATCACGTGCGGACAGGTGCGACAGGTGCAGCTGCCACAGCAGATGATCGGCCAGGGTTTCGGTTTCGGCCACGCGTTCGGCGGCACTGCCGGTATCGTCGTCATCGTCGAAGCTGCCGCCGCTGCCGGCCGCGCTCCAGTCCAGTTCGGCCGGCGCCCAGTCGTCGCCGTTGTCGGCACGTTCGGCCGCTGCATCGCCGTCGGGGTTGTCACTGGTTTCGTTGGCGGCGCTGCTGCTGTCGCTGCTGTCGGCCCAGTCCAGCAGTGGATTGCTTTCCACTGCCTGCGCGATTTCCAGTTCCAGCTCGGTGCTGGACATCTGCAGCAGCTTGATCGCCTGTTGCAGCTGGGGCGTGAGCACCAGCTGCTGTCCCAACGATGTCTGCAGCCGAGTCTTCATGCCTGTGCCGAAAGGAAGGAGAGGGACCCGGCGCTTGCCGTCACAGCTTGAAGGAATCCCCAAGGTAGACGCGACGCACGTCGGCGTTGTCCAGGATCGCTTCCGGCGAGCCCTGGGCCAGCACGCTGCCCTCGGCGAGAATATACGCGCGGTCGCAGATTCCCAAGGTCTCGCGCACGTTGTGGTCGGTGATCAGCACGCCGATGCCACGCTGCTTGAGGTGGGTGACGATGCGCTGGATCTCGCCGACCGAAATCGGATCGACGCCGGCGAACGGCTCGTCGAGCAGGATCAGGCGCGGTTGTGCTGCCAGTGCGCGGGCGATCTCGCAACGGCGGCGCTCGCCGCCGGACAGGCTGGCACCGAGCTGGTCCGCCACGTGGCCCAGCTGCAGTTCGTCGAGCAGGCTGTTCAATTCGCGCTCGCGGCCCTTCGAATCAAGGTCCTCGCGCAGTTCCAGCACCAGGCGGATGTTGTCGGCCACGCTCAACTTGCGGAACACCGACGGTTCCTGCGGCAGGTAACCCACGCCCTGCTTGGCGCGGGTGTACATCGGGTCACCGGTGATGTCCTTGCCGTCAAGCACGATGCTGCCGGCATCGGCGGCGACCAGGCCGACGATCATGTAGAAGCAGGTGGTCTTGCCGGCGCCGTTCGGGCCGAGCAGACCGACCACTTCACCGGCATCGAGGGTCAACCCGAAATCCTTGACGACTTCGCGTTGCTTGTAGCGCTTGCGCAGGCCCTTGGCGACGAGCATTACTTCTTGCTCCCGGCCGGTGCTGCCGGCGTGCTGGCCTTGGGCTGTGCGGCCGGTGCCGCCGGCGTCTTGTTCTTCGGCGGAATGACGGTGCGCACGCGGCTGCCGTCGCCGCCGGAGTTCATTTCACCGCTGCGGGTGTTGTAGACCATGCGCTGGCCGGCATTGGTGCCGCGCGCGCTGGTGACCTTGTAGTTGCCGGTCAGGGTGATGATCTCGGTCTTGATGTCGTAGTCGATGCGGTCGGCCAGGGCATCCATCCAGGTGCCATCGTCGAGCTGCTGCTTCATCTTGGCCTGCTTGCCGGTGAACACCACGCGCACCGCTTCGCCGTCCTTGAGGTAGATCTCGGCCTCGGACGAGCGCAGGTCCAGCGTGCCCTGGGTGATGACCACGCCCTGCGACAGCACGGTCTTGCCGTCGCCGGTGAGCATGCCCGACTGCGCGCCGGAATCGATGTGCATGTCTTCGTTGCGGTCGGTGGACTTGGCGAAGGCGGCGCTGGGGACAAGAAGACCAAGCGCGAGTAAGGCTGCAAAGGGAATCTTCATCGGGGTCCGTTCTACCGGTGGGGGCCTCCCGGGTGGACCGGGGGCGTGCGGGTGGGGCTGCCGGCCTTGCGCCTGTCCGGAGACGTCGCAGGCTGGCGGCGGAATCAGTGCTTGGGCGTGTAGCGGCCCTTGGACTGGCTGAGGAAATGATACGTGTTGTTCTTCGAATCCACCTCGAAGCCCACGCCGGACTGTTCCATGCCGGGGCGGGTCATGGTCACCAGGGCATCGGTACGGGCGCGGTTCTCCTTGGGGAACACGTCCAGGTGGTCGGTGCGGAAGGTGGTCGGCACGGTGCCCGGTGCGGCCGGGCTGTCGCCAGCCACGTTGCCGCGCAGCTTCATCTCATCGCCCTTGGCGCTGAGCCAACCGGTCTCGGCGCGCAGGGTCCAGTGCTTGCCATCCTTGTCCGGCATCTCGAACAGCGGGGTAGCGATGTTGATGGTCTGGTCGCCGCGCTGGCGCTCCAGCAGCGGTGCACGCAGGGTGGTGGACTCCTTGCCGTGCTCATCCAGGGCGACGATCTGGAAGTCGTGCAGGATGTAGTCCACGCCGACTTCCTTGCCGTCATTGGCCGGCCCCTTGTCGCGGTTGCGCAGCGCCGCCCAGCTGCTGAGCAGGGCCGCCAGCAGCAGGCCGATGCCGAGGAGGGTGCGCCAGTTGAGCGAAGGAGCATTCATGCGCCGAACCTCGCCAGCACCGCATCGACATGGCCCTGTGCGGCCAGCAGGACGTCGCACAGCTCGCGTGCAGCACCACGGCCGCCGTCGGCACGGGTCTGCCAGTGCACGCGCTCGGCGATCCACGGATGCGCGTTGGCCGGCGCCACCGCCAGTCCGACCGCGCCCAGCGGTGCCAGGTCAGGCAGGTCATCGCCCATGAACGCCACCTGTTCCAGGCCGATGCCGTGCTGGGCACACAGGGCCTGCACGCTGGCCAGTTTGTCGCCCACGGCAATCTGGGTATCGATGCCGAGGTCGGCGCCGCGCCTGAGCGCGGACTGGCTGTTGCGCGCGGTGATCAGCACGGGGTGGATGCCGTGCTGCTGCAGCAGTTTCAGGCCCAGGCCGTCCTGCACGAAGTACGCCTTGCTCTCGTTGCCGTCCTTGTCGTAGTACAGCTGACCGTCGGTGAGGGTGCCGTCCACGTCGAAGCAGGCCAGGCGGATACGGGCCGCGGCGGCATGCAGGTGGGCGGGGAAGGCGGGCAGGGGGGACCAGGGCATCAGGGCGGCAGGCTCGGTGGGGGCGGGTGCGGCGTTACAGACTGAATGGGGTCTACGGACTGTCGGTTAAACCACCCGCGCCCGCAACAGGTCATGAATGTTCAGGGCACCGACCGCGCGGCCCTGGCCATCGACCACGATCAGGCCGGTGATCTTGTGGGTTTCCATCAGGCGCGCGGCCTCGACCGCCAGCTGGTCGGCACCGATGGTGCGCGGGTTGCGGGTCATCACATCGGCGATCTTCGCCGTGCGTACGTCCAGCGCGCTGTCCAGCGCACGGCGCAGGTCGCCGTCGGTGAACAGGCCGATCAGCACGCCGTCCGCGTCGACCACGGCGGTCATGCCGAGCCGTTTGCGGCTCATCTCCATCAGTGCTTCGCTGAGGCTGGCGCCGGCGCCGACGCTGGGCAGGTCGTCGCCGGTGTGCATGACGTCGGTGATGTGCAGCAGCAGGCGGCGGCCGAGGCTGCCGGCCGGGTGCGAGCGGGCGAAGTCATCGGCGGTGAAGCCGCGCGCATCGAGCAGGGCCACCGCCAGCGCATCGCCCATCGCCAGCGAGGCGGTGGTGCTGGAGGTCGGGGCCAGCGCCAGCGGGCAGGCCTCGGCCGGTACGCTGACGTCCAGATGGATGTCGGCGGCGGTGCCCAGGCTGGACTGCGGGCGCCCGGTCATGGAAATCAGCACGTTGCCCTGGCGCTTGAGCACCGGCAGCAGCATCAGCACTTCGTCCGACTCGCCCGAATAGGACAGCGCCAGCACCACGTCGTCCTCGGTGATCATGCCGAGGTCGCCATGGCCGGCCTCGCCCGGGTGCACGTAGAAGGCCGGGGTCCCGGTGGAGGCCAGGGTGGCGGCGATCTTGCGGGCGATATGCCCGGACTTGCCCATGCCGGTGGCGACCACCCGGCCGCGGCTGGCCAGGATCGCCTGGCAGGCCTGCTGGAAGGCCTCGCCGAGGCGGTCGGCCACGGCATCCAGCGCCTGCCGCTCGATCTCGAACACGCGGCGGCCACTGGCGACCAGGCCGGCAGGGTCGACGGAACGGGGGGGCAACAGGGATTCGGCCATGCGGACGCCACGCAGCGGAAGTAGAATGGACGTACATTTTATTAGGAAAGCCCGTTGGACGCCGACACCATCCGCAATCTGATCGAAACCGGCCTGCCCGGCGCCCGCGCCGACGTGCAGGGCGACGATGGCGTGCATTTCGAAGCGACCGTGGTCTGTGACGCCTTCGCCGGCAAGATGCCGCTGGCACGCCACCGCATGGTGTATGCCACTCTGGGCGACCTGATGGGCGGCGCGATCCACGCGCTGGCACTGAAAACCGTGACCCCGGCCGAAGCCGGCTGAACCGCAGAAGATCCCGAATACATGGCCAAGATCGTTGTGACCGGCGGCGCTGCGCTGCACGGTGAAGTAAGCATCTCCGGCGCCAAGAACGCCGTCCTCCCCATTCTCTGCGCGACCCTGCTGGCCGACGAGCCGGTGGAGATCACCAACGTGCCGCACCTGCACGACGTGGTCACCACGGTGAAGCTGCTGGGCGAACTGGGCGCGAAAGTGACCATCGACCAGGGCACGCTGTCGCGCGGCAGCGCGATCGTGGTCGACCCGCGTTCGGTCAACCAGCACGTTGCGCCGTACGAGCTGGTCAAGACCATGCGCGCCTCGATCCTGGTGCTGGGCCCGCTGCTGGCGCGTTTCGGCGCGGCGGAAGTGTCGCTGCCCGGCGGCTGCGCGATCGGTTCGCGTCCGGTCGACCAGCACATCAAGGGCCTGCAGGCGCTGGGTGCCGAGATCGTGGTCGAGAACGGCTTCATCAAGGCCACCGCCAAGCGCCTGAAGGGTGGCCACTTCACCTTCGACATGGTCAGCGTTACCGGCACCGAGAACGTGCTGATGGGCGCGGTGCTGGCTGAAGGCACCACCATCCTCGACAACTGCGCGATGGAGCCGGAAGTGACTGATCTGGCGCACTGCCTGATCGCACTGGGCGCGAAGATCGAAGGCCTGGGCACTGCCCGCCTGGTCATCGAAGGCGTCGAGCGCCTGTCCGGCGGCCGCCATGAAGTACTGCCCGACCGCATCGAGACCGGTACCTTCCTGGTGGCCGCGGCGATGACCGGTGGCAAGGTCACGGTCAACCGTGCGCGCCCGAACACCATGGACGCAGTGTTGTCCAAGCTGGTCGAAGCGGGCGCGAAGATCGAGACCACCGACGACACCATCACCCTGGACATGCAGGGCAAGCGGCCGAAGGCGGTCAACCTGACCACCGCGCCGTACCCGGCGTTCCCGACCGACATGCAGGCGCAGTTCATGGCGCTCAACTGCGTGGCCGATGGCGTTGGCGTGATCAACGAAACGATCTTCGAGAACCGTTTCATGCACGTCAACGAACTGCTGCGCCTGGGCGCGGACATCCAGGTCGAAGGCCATACCGCCATCGTGCGTGGCAACGAACACCTGAGCGGCGCGCCGGTGATGGCCACCGACCTGCGTGCGTCGGCCTCGCTGATCCTGGCTGGCCTGATGGCCAGCGGCGAGACCACCATCGACCGCATCTACCACCTTGATCGTGGCTACGAGAACATCGAAGAGAAGCTGTCTTCGCTCGGTGCCACCATCCGGCGCGTGCCATGATCCTGCGCGGGAGGTTCAGCCCGCGTCGCAAGGCGCTGCTGGCGCTGGTGCTGATCGTGCTGGCGTGGCTGGGCTATGCCTGGTACGCCAACCTGGCCATCACCCAGGGCATCGAGCAGAAGGACATGGACTGGAACGGCGACGGCACGGTCTCGCGTGACGAGATCATCCAGTCGTTCTATGCGGTGTCGGTCAATGACAGCCAGGACGGCAGCCGCCATTGCCGGACCTTTGTCTGGCGCAGCAGCGGCGAGCAGATCCGGGTGGATTGCCGGACCGAGTTCAAACCGGCCGAGGAACAGAAGCCGGCTGAAGCGAAGAAATAAGAGAACGCCCGCGAAAGCGGGCGTTTTCCTTTTGGTAGCGCCGGGCCATGCCCGGCGAGCGCGCAGCGCGGTAGAAGAAGCCGCCGGGCATGGCCCGGCGCTACCGCGTCTGTTCAGTTCATCGCCCTGATGGTCAGGTCCAGCGCATCGCGGCCGCTTTCACGCTGCAGCATGCGCGCCGGCACCGGGAACTCGGGCACGATCCAGGCGATCAGTTCCTTGTTGCCGTCGGCACGCGAGACCTTGGTGGCTTCATAGCTCTTGCCGGCCACGGTGATCGACTCCTTGCCGATCACGCGATAGGTCATGTTCTTGATACGGCCTTCGTCGACCATGCGATAGGTCAGCGGCTTGCCGGCGGCCAGGTCACGGGCGATCGCCAGGTTGATCAGCAACGCGTCCATGTCACCGGCCTTCAACGCGATCGGTCCAGCGCGGTCCGGCTTGATGTCGCCGGTCCAGGTGGCCTGGTTGCTGCTCCAGTTGTAGTTGGCCTGCACGTTGCGCTTCTTCACCAGCAGCGCCGAACGGTCCTGGCTGCTGAGCGGGCGCAGCTGGCCACGCACTTCCTCGAACACCGTGCTCTGGCTGAGGTCGGCCAGCTGGTTCTTCACCTGCAGGCTGTAGCGCCACTTGTTGGCACCTTCGCTGGCCAGGGTCATGGTGCCGTTGGCCTGCATGCCCATGTAGCTGGCCAGGTAATCGGCCTTGAACGGTTCCAGCGCCATGGCCGGCAGGCTGGCCACGGTCAGTGCGGCCGCTGCGATCCAGGTGAGGGGGCGGGTCAGGGTGTTCATGCTCAGACTCCTTGGTATTCGATCAGGCGCAGATCGACGCGATCTTCGCCGTCCTCGCGTTGCAGGATGCGCACCGGGGTGGGGACACCGTTGGCGATCCAGAGAATGGTTTCGTTGTTGCCGCCATTGGTCCGATAGACCCGCAGCGCGTTGTAGGACAGGTCACCGACCTCGACGTTCTCGGTCTGCGCTGCGGCCTGGTAGTCGTGCTGGCGGACCTTGCCCATGTCCACGTAGCGGTAGTGCATGGCGGCACCCGGGCGGGCATCGCGCATGATCGCCAGATTGATCAGCAGCGCGCTCTGGTCACCCGCCTGCAGCGGGATCGGTTGCGCGCGCTCCTTTTTCACGTCACCGCTCCACTGCGCGGTGCCGGCCTGCCAGTTGTAGGTGCCCACGGCCTTCTTGCCGAGAAACAGGCCCTTGCGCACGGTGCTCTGGCTCAGCGGTGCATAGATGCCACTGCGCTCCTCGAACACCGTGCTCTGCTCGATGTTCAGGCCGAGCACGCTGGCGAAGCCGCGGCGACCGACCACCTGCATGTCCACCCGCCACTGGCTGCCGCCGGTATGGGTGACCTGCATGCTGGCATCGCCGGCCTCCTTGCCCTTGTAGAAGGCCTGGTAAGTGGCGCTGAACGGCTGCAGCGGCGGCGGCTCCCAGGCCAACGCCGCCGGCATCGGTACGGCCGGTTCGGCGGGCGGCTGCACCACGGGCACGGGTGCCGGCGGGGTGGCGGGCGCCTGCGCCTGGCTCCAGCCCACGGCGGGAAGCACGGCAAGCGACAGCAGCAGTGAAGTGGACAACAGGGTCGTGGTCTTCATGGAGGACAGGGACCGCAGGAGGAGGCAGGATGCCAGCCCCGCAGTCAGCGGGGCGTGTGCAATGGGGTTACCGGTTCAGGTTACCGGCGGAATCTAGGGCCAATGGGCTAAACAGGGGGTGACCGTCGAGCCAGGGCTGGCCCTCCCGTTCAGCCAGGCGGCCGCCACACAGCAGCTGCAGCGTGGCGATCAACAGCGGATGCTCTACCGCCAGCACGCGCGCGGCCAGGCTGTCCGCGTCATCGCCCGGCTGCACCGGTACACGCACCTGCGCCAGCACGGCGCCGGCATCGAGCTCCGGCACCACCAGGTGCACGCTGGCACCGTGCTCGGCATCGCCGGCCTGCAGGGCCCGTGCATGCGTGTCCAGGCCCTTGTGCAGCGGCAGCAGCGACGGATGGATGTTGACCAGGCGGCCATCGAAGCGCTGCACGAAGCCAGCGCCGAGGATGCGCATGTAGCCGGCACAGATGATCCAGTCCGGCTCAACTGCAGCCAAGGCATCACCCAGTGCCTGCTCGTAGGCAGCGCGGTCGCTGAATTCCTTTGGTGCATGCGCCCAGCGCAGCGCAGGCGCCACGCGTTGCAGCGCCTGTGCGGTGGGCCGGTCGGAGAACACGCCGACCACTTCAGCCGGCAGGCGCCCGCTGCCGATGGCATCGAGGATCGCCTGCAGGTTGCTGCCGCGCCCAGAGGCGAGCACGGCGATACGGGTGGGGGCGGTCATTGCAGCGAACTCCGGCGGATCAGCGGCCAGGTCAGCAGGCTGCCCGCGGTGGCCATCAGCATGTCGGCATGCGCGTCCCACATGTCGCCCTGCTGGCCGTTGTAGGCCTCGGCGGCATCCGGCGACAGGGCCAGCGCGATGGCCCACTCGAACCACTCGTAGACCAGGCTGGCACACATCACCGTCATCACCGCCAGGGTGAAGGCCTGGCCCACCCGCAGTGCCGGCCAGGCGTGGCGGGCCAGCTGCAGCAGGGCGGGGGTGAAGCAGACGCCGAACAGGAAATGGATGAGGCGGTCGAAATGATTGCGCTGCCAGCCGAACGCCGCGTTGGGCGACCAGCCGAACAGCGCCTGCGACCACGCGTCATAGGGCACGTTGGAATACAGCCAGCGCGCTGCCACGCAGTGCAGGGCGATGAAGCCGCAGATCGCGATGAAGGCGCCATTGCCCAGCCAACCGCCGCGGCGGTCCACCCACAGCAGCGCGGCCAGGCCGATCACGGTCAGGGTGCTGTGCAGGGCCTGCTCGATCGGCCACAGCGGATGGACCCAGCTGATCGCGAACACCGCCAGTACGGCGGCGAAGGCCAGCTTCTTGGGGCCGGAGAAACGGTAGGCGGTTGCAGCGGCGGTGGTGGCGATGGCAGGCGAGGACATGTCGGGTCGATCGAAAGGGGGATGGTTCGTCTGCCTGCCGGCTCAGACGCTGAGGTGGTCGCCGCGGTCGAACAGCGCGGCCATTTCCGACTTGGACAGGAACACCCAGGCATAGGCGGCCAGGGCCATGCCCAGCGGACCGGCCAGCACCGCCAGCCACGCCGCGCGCCGGCACCAGGCCAGCCCGGTGCGGGCCGTCAACAGGCGCGCGGTATGCAGCTGCACGAACCCCAGCACGGCCGCCAGCACGGCGATGGACGCATAGACCGTGGTCAGCATCCAGGCATCGTCCAGCCCGCGTGAGTGGGCCACCCAGCCGCTGAGGCCGAGGAACGCCATTGTGGCGAACCAATGGAAGCCGGCCAACGCGTAGAACAGCACTTTCAGCGTCTGCAGATGGCTGGCCAGTTGCAGCTGCGCCAGGGTCTGCCGCGGCAGCGGCGGCGGATTGCCGGAGGCGGTCATGCGGGCGTGGCGGGAAGATCGAAGACGGCCTTGACCTGCGGACGCAGCAGGGTGATCAGGCTGAACACCCCCAGCACGGTGCCGACTGGCGCGAACAAGCAGGCCAGGCCGGCCACGATCAGGCACAGCAGGTAGCGGCGGCGGCGGGTCAGGCAGCGGCCGGCATAGGCCACGAACGCGCCCAGAGTGACGCCACCGAACACGATGACGCAGCCGATGATGGTGAACATCCAGCCGAACAGGCGCTGCTCGGCCGGCGACGACGGCTGGCCGCCGGAATTCATCGGCAGGTTGCCGGTGAGCGCGGTGATGCCCAGCACGATGTGGATGATGAAGATCAGCGAGAACAGCGCGATCAGGCCGCCGACCACGTAGTGCGCGATGGCCAGCATGCGCAGGTGGTCGGCATCCTGAGTGCTGAACACCGGTACCGTCGCCAGCGGCGGCGGCACGGGGGCGGGCGACAAGGGGGGCGTTGCGTCCATGCGGGCTCCTGGGTTGCCGGGATCAGCCGATGTGGACGCGCTCGGCGCCTTCAGCGGTGACCACCTGGCCGATGGTCCAGTGGTCCAGGCCCTGGGCCTTGACCGCCTCGGACACGGCAGCGACCTGGTCCGGCGCGACGATCAGCACGAAGCCGATACCGCAGTTGAAGGTGCGCCACATCTCGCTGTCGGCCACCGCGCCTTCCTTCTGCAGCCACTGGAACACCGGCGGCAGGGTCCAGGACGAGGCCTGGATGTCCAGACCGAGGCCTTCAGGCACCACGCGGATGATGTTCTCGGTCAGGCCGCCACCGGTGATGTGGGCCATGCCGTGGATGGCCGCGCCGTGCGACTTCAGCAGCGACAGGATCGGCTTGACGTACAGCCGGGTCGGTGCCATCAGCGCGTCGACCAGCTTCACGCCGCCTTCCAGCTCCAGCTCGGCCGGGCGGCCGGCACGGTCGTAGATGCGGCGCACCAGCGAGTAGCCGTTGGAATGCGGGCCGGACGAAGCGATGCCGATCAGCACGTCGCCGGCAGCCACGCTGGCGCCATCCTTCAGCTCGCTCTTCTCGACGGCGGCGACGGTGAAGCCGGCCAGGTCGTACTCGCCCGGGGCATACATGTCGGGCATTTCAGCGGTTTCGCCGCCGATCAGCGCGCAGCCGGCCTCGGTGCAGCCGTTGGCGATGCCGCCCACGACCGCCGCGGCGGTGTCGATGTCCAGCTTGCCGGTGGCGAAGTAGTCCAGGAAGAACAGCGGCTCGGCGCCCTGCACCAGCACGTCGTTCACGCACATGGCGACCAGGTCGATGCCGATCGTATCGTGGCGGTTCAGCTGGTGGGCCAGCTTCAGCTTGGTGCCCACGCCGTCGGTACCCGACACCAGCACCGGCTCGCGGTACTTGTTGGACAAGTCGAACAGGGCGCCGAAGCCGCCCAGGCCGCCCATCACTTCCGGACGGAAGCTGCGCTTGACCAAGGGCTTGATCCGCTCGACCAGCTCGTTGCCGGCGTCGATGTCGACACCCGCGTCACGGTAGGTGAGGGGGGAAGGGGCGGAAGACGGGGTGTTGGTCACGGGCGTCGGCGCTGGCAGGGGTTGAACGGGCGATTTTAACAGGCCGCATTGGCGCAAAGGCCGTATTCGGGCAACAATTCCCCCGGATACGTCGAGCCAATGGATGTCCTGATGCGCCGCAGCCTGATTTTGACCCTGCTCCTTGCGCTGAGCCTGCCGGTGGCCACGATGGCCCAGAGCGGCCTTCGCACCGAGGGTGATGTCGCCACCGCCAGTGGCGCGTACGAGGCCGAAGTGCCCGTCAACAGCCAAGCCGAGGCCGATCGCAACGGCGCCCTGGCCCGCGCCTTGAGCGTTGTACTGGGCAAATTGTCCGGGGATCGCAGCGTGATGTCGCGCCCTGGCGTGGCGCAGGCGCTGCGCAATGCCAAGGATTACGTGGCCAGCTACGACTACAAGCAGGACCAGAGCGTGGGCGCTGGCGGTGCCCCAAGCTTCCGGACGCTGCTGGTCGCCCGCTTCCGCGAGGATGACGTTGATTCGCTGGTGTCGGCGCTGGGCCTGCCGTTGTGGCCGCAGCCGCGACCGAAGCCGGTGCTGTGGCTGGCCGTCGACGACGGCAGCGGTCCGCGCCTGGTCAGCGTGCAGCAGGCCAACGCCGCCCGCCCATTGCTGAACCGCGCCATCGAGCGCGGCTACAAGCTGGGCCTGCCCAGCGGTGGTGCCGCCGAACAGGCACTGGCCGGTGCCATCTGGCGCCAGGACAGCGCCGCCGTGGCCCGCGCCTCTTCGCGCTACTCGCCGCCGATGCAGCTGATCGGCAAGCTGTACCGCGCCAACGGCGGCTGGCAGGCGGACTGGGTGTTCGTCGACAACGGCCGTGAGCTGAACAAGTGGACCAGCAAGGACGCCAACGCGATGCGCGCGATGGCGGCCGGTGCCGATGGTGCCGCCGATGCGCTGGTCAAGCGCTATGCCAAGGCCGGCGCGGCCGTGGGCCAGGCCGGCACCTACCGGGTGGTGGTCACCGGCATCAACAGCGCCGACGACTACCTGCGCCTGGCTGCCGGCCTGCGCGAGGTACCGGTGGTGCGCAACGTCACCCCGCTGCACGCCTCTGCCAGCCAGCTGGAGCTGAACCTGGAGATGACCACCGGCCTGGCCGGCTTCAACCGCATGCTGGGCGACAACGGCGTGCTGGTGCCGAGTGCGCCGCTGCCGGCGCTGCCGACGCCCATCGATGACACCACTGGCACCCCGGTGGCCCCGCCTGTCAGCAACGAGTACCGCCTGCGATGACCCTGACCCCGGAAGCGGAAATCGCGCAGTTCCTGCGCCGGCTGAAGTACATCCTGTTCGCCGGCCTGATCGGCTGGATCGTCTGGTTGCTGGCACCGATCCTGACCCCGTTCGTGCTGGCGCTGGCGCTGGCCTGGCTGGGCGACCCGCTGGTGGACCGCATCGAGGCCACCGGCCGCTCGCGCATGACCGGCGTGGTGCTGGTGTTCGCGGCGATGGTGCTGGTGATCGTGGCGCTGCTGCTGGTGCTGGTGCCGATGATCGAGCGCCAGATCACCACCCTGATCGCGGTCGCGCCGCAGGCACAGGCGTGGTTGATGGAAAAGGGCATTCCCTGGTTCGAGCAGAAGACCGGCCTGGAAGTGATGCAGTGGATGGATCCGGACCGCCTGATCGAATGGGTACGCAGCCACTGGCAGCAGGCCGGCGGCTTTGCCACCACGTTCATGGGTTACGTCTCGCGCTCAGGCTTCGCGATGGTGACCTGGGTGGTCAACATCCTGCTGCTGCCGATCCTGGCGTTCTACTTCCTGCGTGACTGGGACAAGCTGGTCGAGCGGGTCGCGTCGGTGATCCCGCGCAACCAGATCGGCACCATCAGCGCGCTGGCGCGTGAATCCAACGAAGTGCTGGGTGCGTTCATCCGTGGGCAGTTCCTGGTGATGCTGGCGCTGGGCGTGATCTATGCCGGTGGCCTGTCGCTGGTCGGCCTCAAGCTGGGCCTGTTGATCGGCCTGATTGCCGGCCTGATCAGTTTCATCCCCTACCTGGGCGCAACCACCGGCATCCTGATGGCCATCGTGGCCGCGCTGGTACAGGCGCAGGGCTTCGACCTGAAGCTGCTGATCCTGGTCGGTGTGGTGTTCACCGTGGGCCAGTTGCTGGAAAGCTACGTGCTGACCCCGCGCATCGTTGGCGACAAGATCGGCCTGCACCCGGTGGCGGTGATCTTCGCGGTGATGGCCGGCGGCCAGCTGTTCGGCTTCCTCGGCATGCTGCTGGCGCTGCCGGTGGCAGCGGTGACCAACGTGCTGCTGCGCTACGCGCACCAGCGTTATCGCCAGAGTGAACTGTACGTGGGTGAGAAGCCGGCGATCGTGCTTGATGGCGTGGTCGACCAGCCCCATATCATCCTCCCGACCGACAAGGGCCCCGACCTGAAGTGATGGGTGTGCCGCAACTGCCGCTGGCCCTGCATTACCCTCGGGACCAGCGCCTGGAGACCTTCATCGGCGCGCCGGACGGTGCGCTGGCGCAGCTGCGTGCGATCGCGGTCGGCGCCAGCCATGATTGGGTCTACCTGGAAGGCGCGGCGGGCACCGGCAAGACCCATCAGGCGCTGGCGATGTGTTCCAGCGCGGAGCAGGCTGGCCGGCTGCCGACCTATGTACCGCTGGCCAGCGCCGCCGGCCGCGTACGCGCGGCGTTGGATGGGCTGGAGGCGCGCGAGCTGGTGGCGCTGGACGGCCTGGATGAGATTGCCGGCAACCGCGAGGACGAGATCGCGCTGTTCGATTTCCACAACCGCGCGCGCGCTGCCGGCGTGACCGTACTGTACACGGCGCAGAAGGCGCCGGGCGAACTGGGCCTGGTGCTGCCGGACCTGCGTTCGCGGCTGGGCCAGTGCGTGCGCGTGCTGCTGCAGCCGCTGGATGAAGAGGGCCGCGCCGCGGTACTACGCGAGCGCGCGCTGCGGCGTGGGCTGGCGATCGACGAGGCGTCCATCGAGTGGCTGCTGTCGCATACCGGGCGCGAGCTGGGTGGGTTGATCACGCTGTTGGACTGGCTGGACCGGGAGTCGCTGGCGGCGAAGCGGCGGATCACCGTGCCGTTCCTGCGCCAGGTGCTGGAAGAAGGCCGGCCGCGTTACTGAGGTTGGGGTTTGCTTTGCAGGGCTGCGCCCTGCACCCGCCGAAGCAACGTCAACGTCAACGTCAAAAGCTGGCTTCCTGAGGGGAGGCGGGGTGGCTCAGGTTGCGGGGGACGGCGCAAGTACGTCCATGTAGCCTCGGTCGCGCCATCCATGGCGCTCACGCCCCCGCAACCTGAGCCACCCCGCCTTCGACAGGTTCCCGCGATCTGCCGGGACTGCGTACTGCACTGCTGTTGGTGGGTGTCGACCTTGGTCGACACGTGTCTTGCTTGTGGTGGGTGACGACCGTTGGTCGTCACCAGAGCAAGCGCAGCGAAGCGACCCGCTTTTGCTTTTCTTTCTTTCTTCCGTGGCTGGACGCCCACGGAAACTGTCAGAGGCCGGGCGGGTGGGCCATGCAGGGGCGTTGGCGCCATGGATGGCGCCATCGAGCTTACAGGGACGTACTTGCAGCGTCCCCTGCATGGCCCACCCGCCCGGCCAAACACGCGATCCGCTCTACGCGACCAACCACGAGGGGCTCAGCCGTTCGCTGCCAACTCAGCATCCAGCGCGCGCAGGCGATCCACGGTCCCGACATCGGTCCAGCGCCCGCGATGGTGCTGACCGGTCATCAACCCCCGCGCCATGAAATGCTTCTGCAGCGGTACCACCGAGAACTTCGGTGGCATCCGCTCGCTGCCCGGCGCGTCGCCGATCACCGTGCGCCAGTCGGCCACGATGGAAGGGCGATACACGCCGATGCCCGCATAGGTCAGGCAGGGTCCTGCCCGGTCGTGGTGCAGCACACCCTGCGCATCGAGACGGTAGTCACCTTCGGGGTGCTGAGCCGGATTGTCGACCAGCACCAGGTGTGCCTGGCCTTGTGGCTCGCGGGGCAGCGTGGCGAAATCGAAATCGGTCCAGATGTCACCGTTCACCACCAGGAACGGGGCGTCGCCCAGCACCGGCAGTGCGTTGAGGATGCCGCCGCCGGTTTCCAGCGGGGTCGGCCCTTCGTACAGGAAATGCAGTTGCAGGCCCCATTGGCTACCGTCGCCCAGCGTCGCCGGGAACTGCTCGGCCAACCACGCGGTGTTGACGACCACCTCGCGCACGCCCAACGCGACGAGGCGCTCCAGGTGCCAGACGATCAGCGGTTTGCCGGCCACTTCCAGCAGCGGCTTGGGCGTGTGCAGCGTCAGCGGGCGCATGCGCTCGCCCAGGCCTGCGGCAAAGACCAGTGCTTTCATCGGGCCACGCGCATCGGTGCGGCCAGCTCGGCCAGCGCCGGCTTGATGCGGTGTTCCAGCAGTTGCTGCAGCGGTGCCAGCTCGCGGTAGCGCGGCAGCACTTCGTCCAGATAGTTGATGAAGCGCGGCGCGTCGTCCAGGTAATGGCCCTTGTTGTCGCGGTAGCGCAGGCGACAGAACAGACCGAGGATCTTCACGTGGCGCTGGATGCCCATCCAGTCGGCATCGCGCAGGAAGATGGCGCGTTCGGGTACCGGCAGGCCGGCGGCGCGGGCGCGCTCGTGGTACTGCGCCAGCCACTCGTCCACGCGCTGCAGCGGCCAGCTCAGGAACGCGTCCTTGAACAGGCTCACCGCGTCGTAGGCGATCGGGCCACGCACCAGGTCCTGGAAATCCAGCACCGCCGGACCGTCGTCGACCGGCATCAGGTTGCGCGGCATGTAATCGCGATGGGTCAGCAGCTGCGCCTGGCCCAGGGCGTTGTCCATCAACCGGCGGTGTACCAGCTGCAGGCCTTCGAGCTCGCCGCAGTCCAGCTCCAGGTGGAGGTGGCGCTGCAGGAACCATTCGTCGAACAGGCCGGCATCACGCTGCAGCAGCGCCTCGCCGAACTGGCCGAAGCCGGCGGGTACCGGAATCGCCTGCAGGCGCAGCAACTGTTCGATCGAGCGACCGAACCATTCATCGGCGTTGCGCTCGTCGAGGATCTTCGCCAGGGTCGGGCCGCCGAGATCTTCCAGCAGCAGGAAGCCAACATCGAGGTCCTGCGCCAGCAGCGCGGGCACGCGCAGGCCGTTGTCGTGCAGCAGGCCGCGCATGTGCAGCCACGGCCGCGGATCTTCCAGCCCCGGGGGGGCGTCCATCACGATGTGGCTGCCGCGCGTGCTGGTGGTGCGCCAGTAGCTGCGCATGCCGGCATCTACCGAAGCGCGCTCGACCACGGCGTTGCCGTCGTCAAGCTGGGTACGGGCCCACCGCAGGCGCTGCGCGCTGCGCTGGGGATCGGAGGCGGGTTCGGTCATGCAGGCATATCCGGGCGCGCCGGGCGCGCCAACGTCGGGAACAGGAAGGGAAGGGCCGTCAGGCTCAGCGGCGACCGCTGAACAGGCGCAGGATCGCCAGCACGACGACCGCGCCCACGACCGCACCGAAGAAACCGGCCGGTTCGCCGGCGGCGTACCAGCCCATGTACTGGCCGAACCACCCGGCCAGCAGCGCGCCGATGATGCCCAGCACGATGGTCAGCAGGCAGCCCATGCGGTTGTTGCCGGGCATGAAGAATCGCCCGAGCAGGCCGACGAAGAAGCCGACCAGGATGATGTACAGCCAGCTGCTGCTGCCGAACAGACCATTCATGCGTGTGATTCCCACCAAGAGTGGACGCAGCCTAGCAAGGCCAGGCTGCGTCCGTCACGGTGTGCCGCTATCAGCAGCAGCCGTGGTCGCCGTGGCGGGTGCCGCTGTCGGCAGCCACCGGCGAACCGCTGGTCTCGCCACGCAGGCTGGCGGCGTAGTGCTCGCTGATCACCTTGGACACGCAGGAGGTGACCTTCTTGCCCATCGGGATGTGCAGGAACTCGTTCGGGCCGTGCGCGTTGGAGTGCGGGCCGAGCACGCCGGTGATCATGAACTGTGCGCCCGGGAACTTCTCGCCCAGCATGCCCATGAACGGGATCGAGCCACCTTCGCCCATGTACATCGCCGGCTTGCCGAAGAAGGTCTGGCTGGCGTCGTCGATCGCCTTGGTCAGCCACGGCGCCATCGCCGGAGCATTCCAGCCGGTGGAGGCCTTTTCCAGGTCCAGGGTGACCTGTGCGCCGTTCGGCGGATCGCGAAGCAGAGCTTCCTTCAGCAGCTCGCCGCAGGTCTTGCCATCGGCGGTCGGCGGCAGGCGAAGCGACAGCTTCACCGACGTCTGCGGGCGCAGCACGTTGCCGGCCGATTCCAGCGCCGGCATGCCACCCACGCCGGTGACCGACAGTGCCGGGCGCCAGGTGCGGTTGAGCACCAGCTCGGTCAGGTCCTCGTTCATCGGGCGCAGGCCGTCGACCATCGGGAACTTCTCGAAGATCTCGGTATCGACCACTTCAGCGGCACGCTTGGCCTGCTGCAGGCGCTCGGCCGGGATCTCCACGTTCATGCCGTCGATCAGGATGCGGCCGGTGTCCTGGTCCTCGATGCGCGACAGCAACTGGCGCAGCAGGCGGAAGCTGGACGGCACCACGCCGGAGGCGTCGCCGGAATGGACGCCTTCGTTGAGCACCTTCACGGTGAAGTTGCCGCCGGTCAGGCCGCGCAGCGAGGTGGTGCACCACAGCTGGTCGTAGTTGGCGCAGCCCGAATCCAGGCAGACCACCAGCGACGGCTTGCCGATGCGGTCGGCCAGATGGTCGACATAGGCCGGCAGGTCGTAGCTGCCCGATTCTTCACAGGCTTCGATCAGCACCACGCAGCGGGCATGCGGCAGGCCCTGGGCCTGCAGTGCCAGTACCGCGGCCAGCGAACCGAAGATGGCGTAGCCGTCATCGGCGCCGCCGCGGCCGTACAGCTTGTCGCCACGCAGGACCGGGGTCCACGGGCCGAGGTCGTCGTCCCAGCCGGTCATTTCCGGCTGCTTGTCCAGGTGGCCGTAGAGCAGGATGGTGTCGTCGCCGGTTTCGGCGCCGGTGGCCGGAATTTCCAGCAGGATCAGCGGGGTACGGCCTTCCAGGCGCACCACTTCAACCTTCAGGCCGGGCAGCTGCTGGGCCTTGGCCCAGTTCTCCATCAGGGTGACCGCCTGCTCCATGTAGCCGTTCTGCACCCAATTGGCGTCGAACATCGGCGACTTGTTGGGAATGCGGATGTAGTCGACCAACTGCGGGACGATTTCGCTGTCCCACTTGTCATTGACGAATTGGCCGAGCTTGGCGCTGTCCATCTGAAACTCCGGTTGCATGGGCTGATCCGGCCATTCTACGCCTGTGCCACGGGTAGGGTTTTTCCTACATCACGTCGGGTATTTGGCTGGCTTTTAGAAATCCAGGAAACCGATAGGCTGTGTGCATGTGGTGACGGACACTGTTCCTACCGACGGGATTGCCGGTCGGGACGGCCAGAATCACAAGGAGATACACGTCGTGCCTTGGAGTGTCGTGTTGAGGGCACTGGTGCTGGTCGTGTGGATCGCTGGGGCGCATGCCGCCGAACCGATCGACATCAACCGCGCCGATGCCCAGGCGCTGCAGCAGGGATTGACGATGGTCGGAGCCACCAAGGCCGAGGCGATCGTCGAGCACCGGCGCAGACACGGCCCGTTTCATCGCGTCGAGGACCTGACGCAGGTGAAGGGGATAGGGAAAGCAATCGTCGAACGGAATCGACAGCGGATCACCGTAGGCAACAGGTTGTTGCCGGCGGATCCGGTACCTGGATCGGTACCGGTGCGAACCGTACCGAGGCGCTGACAGCAGGAATCGTCGGAACCGGCAGGAGGCTGGTTCACCGGGTACGGACAGGAAGGCCGTGACCACCGACCGCCGCAGGACGCGGCACCAATCACCAGGATGGTGGCATCACAGACCTGTGGAAGGGGCTGAGATACAAACAGGACAGACGCGGCCGCGTGCAGGATGCAACGCTACCCCCACAGCGCAGGATGCGAGGGGGCGGCAGCAGGCCGACAAGGACGTAACGATTGCCCGGTACGACACATGGCTGTGTCGCCGGGCAGTTTCATTTCCGGCGCCTGGTTTTGCCGCGGCCACCACGGGCCGATGGTGTACGGTGGCCGCTCCGCATGGAAAGGACCCCCGCTGGATGCTTCCGCACCGCCCCACGACCCTGATGCTCGCCCTTGCACTGGCGCTGCCGCCGCTGGCCCATGCCGCTGCGCCGACGTCGGCTGCCAAACCAGCAGCTGCCGCAGCCAGCAGCGCCGAAGTGCGCGGACCGACCGACCTGAAGCCGGGCGAGTACCTGTGGCATCCGGAAATCTCGCCGACCGGCCCGATCGTGCTGGTGGTCAGCCTCGATGAACAGCGCGCCTACGTGTACCGCAACGGCATTGCCATCGGCCTGACCACGATCAGCTCGGGCAAGGCCGGGCACGAGACGCCAACGGGTGTGTTCACCATCCTGCAGAAGGACAAGGACCACAAGTCCAACATCTACAACAGCGCGCCGATGCCGTACATGCAGCGGCTGACCTGGGACGGCATCGCCCTGCATGGCGGCAGCCTGCCCGGGCACCCGGCCTCGCACGGCTGCGTGCGGCTGCCGCAGGCTTTCGCGCAGAAGCTGTTCAGTGAAACCCAGCGCGGCGACACCGTGGTCGTGGCCGATGCCAAGAGCTCGCCGATGACGCTGGCCTATCCGTCGGTGCTGGCGCCGGTCAACGCGCGTGGCCAGGCCCTGCCGGAGACCGAGGGCGGGGCGCCGGCGCAGGCCTGGTGGAACGACAGCGCGGCGCCGGCGGGGCAGGTCGGCATCCTGGTCAGCCTGCACGACCAGCGCCTGTACGTGCTGCGCGATGGTGTGATGATCGGCGAGTCGCCGTTGAAGGCCGACGCGCTGCCAGCGTTCCAGGGCACCACCTTGTTTGTGATGGGGCAGGGTTACAGCGACACCCCCAGCCCGCTGGACGTGAACCAGCGCCTGCACCAGTGGACGGCCTATCCGCTGCTGGGCCAGGACCGTGCCCAGGCCACCCCGGACCTGCTGGCCACGCCCTCGCTGCCGATGGCGCTGCCGGCCGATTTCGCCCGCCAGCTGTACCAGGTGCTGGTGCCGGGCACGACTCTGCTGGTGACCTCGCTGCCGGCGGTCCGCCCAAGCCCGGCTGAATCCGGAATGCAGCCGGTCTTGGAATCCGAGCCGCCAGGGTCCACCCTCAAGGGCAACTGAGTCCCCCTGTTGTGCCCATGACTGCATCCCGCCTGTGCCGGCTGGCCGCGTTCGGCCTGCTGGCGACCTCGGCCAGCGCCCCGGCGCTGGCACAGACGCCCGCCCTTGCCACCAGCGCCGATGATCTGGCTGCCCTGCTGTCGCGCAGCGCGCCCAAGGCCGACCGCCACGTGTTGCAGCTGGCGGCGCACGCCATGCGCTGTGCGTTGCAGCGGCCGGAGCTGGGCATCAATGGTGATCGGCTCAGCGTGATCGACTATTCGCGCCCGTCCACCGAGCCGCGCCTGTGGGTGTTCGACCTGGCCCACCAGCGCCTGCTGTTCGAGGAATGGGTGGCGCATGGCCGCAACAGCGGTGAGAACCGCACCGAACACTTCTCCAACCGCGATGGCAGTTTCATGTCCAGCCTCGGCGCGTTCACCGCGCAGGAGACCTACATGGGCGGCAACGGCTATTCGCTGCGCCTGGCCGGGCTGGAACCGGGCTTCAACGACCGCGCGCGTGACCGAGCCATCGTCATCCATGGTGCGCCGTACGTGAACCCGGCTACCGCGCAGCTGCAGGGGCGGCTGGGCCGCAGCCTGGGTTGCCCTGCGGTGCGGCTGTCGGTGGCCAAGCCGCTGATCGATGCGTTGCGTGGCGGCACGATGGTGTTTGCTTACTACCCCGACCAGGATTGGCTGAAGCACTCGCAGCTGCTGGGCGGTGAGTGCGGTGGCCAGGACACGCTCGCCACGCGGTGATGCATGACGGCGCGCGGCATGATGCAATGCGCCGATGAACATCGACTCCCTGCTGCACACTCCGAGCCAGGTGATTTCCCGCCTGGACTATCGCCGCGAACGCTGGCGCAACGGCCTGGGCTGGACCCGCGAGATCCTGCGCCTGCCGGCGCAGGGTGACGACTGGGCGCTGCGCCTGTCGGTGGCCGAGATCGAGCAGGATGCCGCGTTCTCTGCCTTCCCCGGCGTGGAGCGCGAACTGGTGCTGCTGCAGGGCAATGGCGTGCGCCTGCGCTTCGACGATGGCCGTGTGGCCGAGGTGCTGCCACCGCACGGGCGCGTGCGTTTTGCCGGTGAGGAAGCGCTGCACGGCGAACTGGTCGATGGCACCACCCACGACTTCAACCTGATGTGGAAGCGCGAGCTGCTGCAGGCCGAGCTGCTGCACCGGCCGCTGGTGGGCGGCATGTTCTTCTTCTGCGAACCGGGCGTGGCCTGGGCGCTGCATCTGCTGGCCGGTCAGGCGGAGTTCGGTGCAGATAGCGGCTTGCCGGCGCTGCAGGCGGGCGATACCGCGTGGCTGTCGGCCGGCGAGCGTCAGCGGCACGCGTTGCAGGGCGGTGGCGAGTTGCTGGCGATCCGGGTGAGTGCGGCGACGATGGCATGACCCTGTAGAGCCGAGCCCATGCCCGGCTGCTTTTCGCGTTCCACCCAGCCGAGCATGGGCTCGGCTCAACAGTGGCTAGTACACATCGCGCCGGTAACGACCGGCCAGCTGCAACGCTTCCTTGCCCTCGGCCCCCAGCACCTGCTCGATCACCGCATCCACCGCCGGGGCCATGCCCTGCAGGCTGCCGCAGACCAGGATCGTCGTACCTTCATCGACCCACTGCCGCAGCGTTGCCGCTTCGGCCAGCAGCCGGTCCTGCACATAGCGATGCGCGCCGCCGCTGCGGCTGAACACTGCATCCAACCGCGCCAGCGTGCCGTCGGCCAGCATTGCCTGCAGTTCCTCACCGAAGTGGAAGTCGTGCTCAGCGGTGCGTTCACCGAACAGCAGCCAGGTGCGGCGCGCGCCATCGCGAGCACGTTCATGCAGGTGCGCGCGCAGGCCGGCAATGCCAGTGCCGTTGCCGATCAGCAGTAGCGGCACGTCGGCGGCCACACCGTGGAAGTTGTCGTTGCGTCGCAGGCGTAGCTGCACCGGTTCGCCGACCACCGCGTGGTCGCACAGCCAGCCGCTGCCGATGCCCGGCGTGCCATCGGCACGCAACTGGCGGCGCAGCAGGATGTCCAGCGCACCGTCGGCCATCACCGAGGCGATCGAGTACTCGCGATGCGGCAATGGCTGCAGGGTCGCCAGCAACGCAGGCAGGTCCCCCGGTGGAACCAGTGAAGGCAGATGCGAGCGTGCGACACGGGCCAGCAACGTCTGTCCATCATCGAGTACCGCGTCAGCATCAAAGCCCTGCGCGTCCAGCCACGCGCGCGCGCTGTCCCGCGCATGCTGCGGACCAATTTCGGCGATGTCGCCGGCCTGCCATTGCACATCAACGCCAACGGGGGGCTGCAGGCGCAGCCAGTACACCGGGCCGCCGGGGCTGCCCGGGTTCAGGTGCTCGCGTTGCAGCAGCGTCCACGGTTGATACTCGGCCGGGCTCCAGTCGGGTAGTTCGCTGGCGCCACCGCCGAGTTGACCCAGCAGTTGCTGCCAATGACGCAGCGCTGCAGGATCGGCGTTGTCGACCTCGATCGCGTCGAACAGCGGATGCGCGCCGTGCTGGCGCAGCCACTGGTCCAGCTGGTGGCCGAATCCGCAGAAGTGGCCATAGCTGCGGTCGCCCAGCGCGAGCACGCCGTACTGCAGATGCTGCAGTGGGGGCGGCGTGGCCATCACTCCGCGCAGGAACGGCAGGGCGTGGTCGGGTGGATCACCTTCGCCGGTGGTGCTTGCGATGAACAGCGCGCGCTGGCTGTCGGCCAGCAACGCGGCGTCGACCTCATGCAGGCCGCGCACACGCACTGGCACGCTGGCACCGCGCAGGGCCTCGGCGCTGCGCTCGGCCAGCTCACGCGCGAAGCCGGTCTGGCTGGACCAGACCAGCAGGATCGGTGGGGTGTCTCCGGTTGCGGCATCGTCGCGCGGGCGCCCGCGCCACCACAGGGCCGCGCAGGCCAGCGCATACAGCGCCGTGGCGAGCACTGCGATCTGTGATTGCCGCGCCGGCGGCGCGCCCTGCCACCAGGCCTCGCCCAGGTGCAGGCGCAACAGCGCCCAGCCGATCACTGCCAGCAGGAACAGCACCAGCGCGTTGCCGAGCCACGCGCGCGACGGACGGGTGCTCATGCGCCCTGCTCGTCGAGCAGGCGCTGGAAGGCGCTGCTGAGGAATTCGCGTGGACCCTCCGCTGCGCGTTGCAGGTAGCGTGCAGCCAGTCCTTCGCGCTCGGCCAGTGCCATGCCTGCCTCACGTCCGAGCACGGTCAATGCCGTGGCCCAGGCATCGGCGTGCATCGCATCGTCGGCCACCACGGTTACCGCAGCCGCAACCTGACGCACCGGCATGCCGGTACGTGGGTCGAGACTGTGGCTGTAGGCCTCGCCATCGGCCTGGTACTGGTGCCAGCGATCACCGGAGGTGGCCACCGCCCTGCCGTCCAGTGTGAGCACGCGTGGCGGGGTATCGGTGTGCGCGTCTTCTTCGGGTGCGGATTCCACCAGCACCCGCCACGGCTGGCCGTCCGGCTTGCGGCCGTAGCCGGCCAGTTCGCCGCCGACTTCGATCAGCGCAGCAGTGATGCCTTGTCCACGCAACCAGGCAGCGACGTGATCGACGCCGAAGCCCTTGGCGATCGCAGAGAGATCCAGTTCCAGCCGGCCCGGTTGCAGCAGCGCATCGTCCTGCCACTGCAGGCGCTGCCAACCGCAGCGATCGCGCGTGGCCTGCAGAAGGGCCGCGTCCGGTTGGCGGCGATCACCGGCATGTGCACCGAAGCCCCACAGTGCAACCAGCGGACCGATGGTGGGATCGAAGGCGCCGTCACTGGCGGCGGCGATGGCCAGTGCGCAGGCCAGAACGTGGCGGGTCTCGGCCGGCAACGCGCACCATTGGCCGGCGTCGGCGCGGTTGTAGCGGCTTAGATCCGAGCCGGGTTCCCAGGTGCTCATCTGTGCGACCACTTCATCCAGCCGCGCCTGGATGCCAGCGTGCAGCGGGTGCAGGTCGCGCTGGCGCGATGCGACCAGCGACACGCTCCACGTGGTGCCCATGGTGGTGCCGCCGAGGCGGGCGATGTCGAGCAGGGAATCGGTCATGGTGATGCGTAGCGGCGGCGATGCCGGGGGCTGCCCGGCATCGCAGTCCACATTACTGCGGCAGCACTTCCAGCGTGGCGACGTAGCTGAGGCGGCGCTTGGCGGCCTGCTTCACCGAGGTCTTGTTGTCCTCGGTGCCGGTTTCCAGCCAGTACATGCCAGCTTCCGGCCAGGTCACCTTGATCTCGCCCTTGGCGTCGCTGGTCAGCTTCAGCTCGTCCTGCGCGTTGCGGTAGCGGGTGCCGCCGCGCACGATCTCGAATTCCAGTCCGGCGGTCGGCTTGCCATCGACCAGCACGCGGAAGGTCGCTTCCTCGCCGGCGAACAGATCGTTCGGATGGCCCACGGCCACCAGTTCGATGCCGCGGTTGGTCGGCTTCAGCGCAGTGTCGTTCGGTGCGCCGTTGGTGACAAAAGTTTCCACGCGGCCGACCGACTGGCTCACTTCCAGCTTCTTCGCGTCCTTCGGCAGTTCACCGAAGGTGGCGGCGGTACCACGCCAGCGCTTGCGCTCGCCGTTCTGCTCGTAGGTGGCGAACAGGCCGTCATTGACCGACGCGATGCGGTAAGTGCCCTGCTGCTTCAGCTCAACGTCGAACACGCTGCGGTACTTGCCGGTGGCGGCGTTCTGCGCCTGCACGGTGCTGCCGTCGGGGGCGGTGATCACCACCGATTCCAGGCGCAGCGGAACGTGGTTGAAATAGAACAGGTCATTGGAGACCGCACCGTCGACCGTGATCCACGGCGCGTTGCCGGCGATCACGGTCTGCGAGGGCAGCAGCCAGGCCTTGTGGGCCAGGGCGGAGAAGGGAAGGGCAGCGGCCAGAGCGGCGGCGAGGACGAGCGTGCGCTTCATGCGGAAGACTCCAGGTGGATGCAGGGTGGTGCGGCGAGGGGAGGGGAATTACGACTTAATCCCCTCCGTCCCCTTTTCAGGGTTTGACGGCGAGGGTGACCTGGCCCAGTTCGGTGGCGCCCTGCGCCTTGCCGTTCTGTGCGGCGGTGGCCGGCCAGGTGAAGGGGATCTTCAGCAGCTCGCGGCCGCCGACTTCGCGCACCGCTTCCACCACCAGGGTGTAGTTGCCCGGGGCCAGCTGCTTCAGCGCCGGCTGCTTGTCGTTGAACGACAGCGCGTGCTTGCCGGCCGGGCGGGTCGGGCCGGTCACGCCGTCCACCGGCACCTGCAGGGTGCGGCCGCTCTTGCGCCACCACTGGCGCAGGTCGGGCAGCCACTTGGTGCCGTGGCCTTCGCTGTTGCTGGTCTGCTGGTACCAGACCGACAGGTTGGCAGCGACCTTCTGGTCGGCGCCTTCCAGCCACACCGCCACATATGGGCGGTGGTACTCGGCCACGTTGAGCTTGGGCACTTCGACGTTGATGTCGAGGGTGGTGGCATAGGCCGGCGAGGTGGCCAGCAGGCCGCTGAGGGCGATGGTCAGGGTGACGCGCATGGGGCGGCTCCGGAAACGAAGGAAAGTCAGTGGATCAGCAGCAGGGCGATCAGCAGCGGGATCATCAGGCCGAGGCCGACCAGCGGCCAGGTCATGCGCCGCTGCCGCGCATGCAGGTGCAGCAGGAACAGGCCGGTGATGCAGAACACCAGGCAGGCCACGGCGAAGAGGTCCAGGAACCAGCCCCACGCCGGGCCGGCATTGCGGCCCTTGTGCAGGTCGTTGAGGTAGGACACCGCGCCGCGCGAGGTTGATTCGTACTCCACCGCGCCGGTCTCGCGATCGATGCTCAACCAGGCGTCACCACCGGGGCGCGGCAGCGACAGGTAGATTTCTTCGGCCGACCACTCGGCCGGGCGCCCGCCGATGGCGATGCCCAACTGCGTGTCCAGCCATTGCCGGGCCGGGCGCGGGATCGGCGCGTTGCCATCCTCGCGCGTGCCCAGCTGGCCCAGCAGCGCGGCCGGCAGTTCCAGATGCTGGTTCTGCACCTCGGGCTTGGCCTCGATCTTCGCGGCATGGTTGAGGGTCAAGCCGGTCACCGCGAACAGCAGCATGCCGATCAGGCAGACCGCCGAGCTGATCCAGTGCCACTGGTGCAGCGTCCGCAGCCAGAAGCCACGGTTCTGTTGCTGCTGCACGGTGGAAGAGGCGGGACGGCTCACGGCACGGTTCGAGGCGGACGGGGACTGCCCATTACATCATTGATGAGAATAGCTCGCAATTGCGTGTCGTTCTGTATCCCTGGGGGGGAATTGCCGGCCAGCGGCCGGCACTACCGACTGGCTGGAATTGCCGGCGGTTGGCCGGCAATTCTGCGGATCAGTAGATCCACGCCATGCGTGGATGGAGCGGTGCCGACCAAGGTCGGCACCCACCAGGGCAGGGCGCAGAGATCAGAACTTCGCGTTCAACGAAATCCAGTAGCTGCGGCGCTGGTCCTTGGTCGCGTAGTCGTCCACGCAGCTGAATTCACTGGGATTGAGCAGCAGGCACGACTGCGAGACGAAGTCCTTGTCGAACAGGTTGTTGACCCGTGCGTTGACCGTCAGCCACGGCGTGGCCTTCCAGCTGCCGCCCAGGTGGAAGATCGTGTAGTCCTCGTAATAGCGCACGTGGCGGGTGCCGGCACTGTCGATCAGGGTGTCGCGATAGCGGTCGTAGCGGCCCTCGCCGATCAGCGACAGGCTGACCGCTTCGTTGATCTGCCAGTTGAGGCTGGCATTGGCCATGTGCTTTGCCGGCGTGGTGCCTGCGATCGGGCGGCCCTTGTCGGGACCACTGGTCTGTTCGCTCTTGGTCCAGGTGTAGTTGCCGCGCAGCTGCAGGTTGTCGAGCAGGTCGACGTGGCCGGCCAGCTCGGCACCACGGGTTTCGGCCTTGTCGATGTTCACGCTCTGGGTGAACGTGCTGTAGCCCAGCGTTGCCCAGCCCGGACCGATGTCCACGCAGTAACCGCTGCCGGCCGGAGCCACTTCGCAGTTCGGGAAGGTGCCGCCGCTGGCGATCTTGTCTTCGAACTTGTTGAAGAAGCCGGTGACATTGAAGCCCCAGCGCTGGCCTTCGTAGTACGCCGCCAGCTCGTAGTTGGTGCTGGTTTCAGGCTTCAGGTTCGGCGAACCCACCAGCGGCAGCACGCCCTGGCCACCGAAACCGGTGATGCCCGGGAACAGCTGGTCCGGACGCGGCGTCTTGTAGCCGGTGCTGATGCCACCCTTGAAGGTCCAGGCGTCGCTGGCATTCCATACCAGGTAGCCGCGCGGGCTGAGGTGGCTGCCGAACACGTTGTGGTCGTCGTAGCGCAGGCCGAAGGTGGCGGTGAGGGTATCGGTCAGCGACCAGTTGTCCTCGGCGAACAGCGCCCACATGCGGTGCTTCTGCTTGGTGTTGCTGCGGTAGCCGGCGCCATCCATGCCGAATACACCGTCGATCATGTCGGTGTTGTTGTATTGGCCGCCGACGGTCAGTTTGTGCGCGCCGAAGTCGAGGTCGAGCATCGTGTCCAGCACGTAGCCTTCCAGCTCCATGGTGCGCAGCGGACGCGGCAGGAACGCCTGCAGGCGTGCCTGTTCGCTGGCATTGAGTGCACCCAGTGCGTTGTTGCGGCCAGCGGCACAGTTGTTGGCCGCACCGGTGCGGCGGCAGACGTCATTCCACAGCGTCTGCAGGTTGGCGCGTTCGTCCAGCGTCAGCGGCAGCGAGCGGCCGAGATTGCTGCTCTTGCTGTGGGTCAGCGAGGTCTGCCAGGTGCCGAAGCTGTAGCGCCCCTGGTGGGTCAGCGAAAGCTGGTCACGCTCGTAGCGCTGGTAGGCGGTATAGCCCACGCGCGGCTGCACCACGCGGCGGGTTACGGTGCCGCTGCCATTCGGGTTGGGGATGACTGCATTGCCGACGCGCCACAGGCTGGCCAGGCTGTCGAGGGTGCCGGTCTGGCCCTCGCTGTTGTCATACTTCTGCCGCGACACGTCGTAGTCCAGCCACAGTTCGTGGTCATCGTTGACGTGGAAGTTCAGCCGCACACCGGTGTTCCAGTTCGTGTTGGCCACCGACTTGCCGCCGCCACCGAAGCCGATGCTGCGTTCCCACAGGCTGCCGTCGGGCAGGGTCAGTGCATCCCACTCCGGATTGGAGGCCTTGGCGTCGTAGTAGCTGCCGCGTACTGCCAGGCCGATACGGTCCTTGACCAGCGGGCCGCTGAGGTAGACGTCGGTGGTGCGTGCATCGCCGAACTGATCGTCCTGCTGCACGGTGAAGCCCTGGGTGAGCGCGCCGTGCCAGCTGTCCTGGTTGCGACGGGTGATGATGTTGATCACGCCGCCCATTGCATCCGAACCGTACAGCGTGGACATCGGGCCGCGCACCACTTCAATGCGCTCGATGGCATCCAGCGGCGGCAGGTAGGCGAACTGGCCACCGCCGAAGTTGTTCGGATACAGCTGACCGACATTGCTCTGGCGGCGGCCGTCGATCAGCACCAGGGTGTACTCGGAGGGCAGGCCGCGCATCGAGATGGTGGCACGGCCGTTCTTGTCGCTGGCTTCCAGGCCGACGTCGATGCCTTCGACGTCGCGCAGCGCATCGACAAGGTTGGTGTACGGGCGCTTGCTCAGCTCCTCGCGGCTGACCACGCTGATGCTGGCCGGGGCATCGACCACCTTCTGCTCGAAGCCGGAGGCGGTGACCACCACCTTGTCCAGCGTCTGTGGCGCGCCGGAAGCGTCACCGTAGGCGAAGGCAGGGGCGGTCATGGCCGCCAGCACGGCGCTGGTCAGCAGGGTACGGGACAGGGACGAACGGACACGATGGCGCTTGGCCATGGCAGTTACCTCGAGGGATGCAGGGTGGTGCGATGCCAGGCGCAAACGGCGCGGCATGCACGGGGAGGCCCGGTCAGGGGCGGCAGGGATGAAGCAGGCAGCGGCGTGCCGGTGCGACCGCGAAGGCGGTCACGCGGGGCCGTGAATCAGGCGAGCGGCGGCGCCTGGCCGCGTTGCTGGCGGCGCCCGGGCGCATCGGCCCAGGGCGTGTCCGGAGTGGCCAGTGGCCAGTCCAGGCGCACGCCGGGCGTGGCCGGCGTGGCGGGTACCAGTTCGAGTTCAGTGCGCAGCCATTGGCTGGCCAGCAGCATCGGAGGGCGTGCCTTGTCAGCCGATTTCACCGGGGCCGAGGTGGCGCGGCGCAGCTTGGCCGGTGCTTCTTCCTGCAACGGGGCTTCACCACCGCGTTCTTCCAGCGGCACCTGCAGGGCCTGCACCGGAGCGCTGGCGTGGGCCTGCGGCAACAGCGGCAGGGTGCCCAGCAGCAAAGCCAGCATCGCCACCCACGCCAACAGGCTGGCCAGCGCAGGACGCTGGCCGCGCATGGCGGTGCCCATCTTGCGATGGATGAGTGGGCGAGGGCGAAGCGGGCGCAGCAAGCGGGGGTCCCCAAGGGTCTGCCGGCAGCGGCCGGCATCAACGGGGCGTGATTGTAATGAGAGCTGTTAGCTGTTGCAAATGAGAATGATTGCCAAAATGTCGCAGGCCGGCCGGATCCGGCTCAGACCTCGCTCCAGCGTCGCAGCAGGTTGTGGTACACGCCGGTCAGCTGCAGCACCGCCTCGGCATCGCCGCCGGTCTGCCGCAGGCGCTCGATCGAGCCGTCCATTTCCCACAGCAGGCGGCGCTGCACATCGTCGCGGACCATGCTCTGCACCCAGAAGAACGAGGCCACGCGCGCGCCGGCAGTGACGGGGCGCACCTGATGCAGGCTGCTGGACGGGTAGACGATCAGGTCGCCGGCCGGCAGCTTCACTTCGTGCTCGCCGTAGGTATCGCTGATGATCAGCTCGCCGCCTTCGTACTCGTCCGGCGCGGACAGGAACAGCGTGCAGGAGATGTCCGAGCGCAGCTGTTCGCCGTTGGCCAGGTTCATCACCGCGCCATCGACGTGGAAGCCATAGGTGCCGCCACCGCTGTAGCGGTTGAAGCGCGGCGGCAGGATCTTCAGGGGCAGCGCGGCAGCAAAGAACAAAGGGCTGCGGCTCAGCGCGGCCAGTACGTCCCTGCCCAGCTCCGCCTTCAGGGGAGATGCATCGGGTAGCTGCAGATTGTGCTTGACCATCGCGCCCTGTGAACCGACGGTCTCGCGACCGTCGGTCCAGTCTGCAGCGTCGAGTTGCCTGCGTGCCTGCGCCACGTCCTGGGGTGAAAGCACGTCGGGAATGTGCAGCAGCATGGCGGTTCCTTCGTGGGCGCGGGGGAGTGGGCTCCCCCGCGCGCTGCATCAGAAGCGGATGTCCGCGCTGAGCAGGAAGGTGCGCGGGGCACCCGGGGTGTAACGGTAGCCGCTCTTGTTGATGCTGGCCACGTACTGCTTGTCGAACAGGTTGTAGCCGTTCAAGCGCAGCGAGATGGTCTCATTGATTGCCCAGGAGACGACCGCGTCATACACCACATAGGACTTGGTGAACGACGGGGTGCCAACCGCGCCGTCGGTGCCGCGGTGCATGCCGGCGGCATAGCGCACGCCGCCGCCCACGGTGATGCCGTAGGGCAGGGTGTAGCTGGTCCAGCCGGTGAACGTGTCGTCCGGGGTATAGGTCAGGTTGGTGGTGCCATCGGCTGCCACCTTGGCACCTTCCTTTACGTCGGTATCCAGGTGGCTATAGCCGGCGCTGACCGACCAGTTGTCGGTCAGCCGGCCGACTGCGGAGAGCTCCACGCCCTTGACCCGCTTGCTGCCGGTCTGGGTCGGGTTGCCGGCATCGTCGAGCACGGTGGTGTTGATCTCGTTGTCCACGTCCGTCTGGAACAACGCAAGGTTCACTGCCAGGGCGTCATCCAGGAACGCCCACTTGCTGCCCACTTCGAAGGTCTTGGCCTTCTGCGGGTCCAGCTTGGGGTTGTCGGCACTGCTGGCCGAGCTGCTCAGCTGGAAGTTGGCACCACCCGGGGGTTGTTGCGAGATGGCGTAGTTGGCGTAGACGCTGACGGTATCGCCGACCTTGTAGAGGGCGCCCAGCTTCCAGTTCAGCAACGTATCGGACGCGTCCAGCGTCGGGTTGCGCAGTACCGTTCCGGCAGGATTGCTGCCACACGCCGGGCCGCCGCGGCCACCGCACACCGACGCGCTGGCGTACTCGGTCTTGTAGTGGTCCGCACGCACGCCAGCGGTCAACAGGAAGCTTTCGCCGAAGGACAGGGTATCGAACAGGTACACCGAGGAGGTGGTGGTCTTGCCATGTGCATCGGCGCCGTTGTGCGCCCAGTTCAGGCCGCTGACGTTCCAGTCCGGGTTGTACAGGTTCGCAGCGGGCCAGCTGGTGCCGGCAGCGGCGGCCTGGCCGTAGCTGTCCAGTTCTTCACGGGTGAATTCCAGGCCAGCGCTCAACGCGTGCCCGACCGCGCCAGTGGCGAAGTCGGCGCGCAGGTTCAGCTGATCGGTGAGGATCGTGTTGCGCTGGTCCTTGAAGGTCGGCAGGCTGCGCGCGATGGCGTAGCTGGAAAGGTCGGCCGGGTTGGCATAGGTGATGTTGCCGGTCGGGCGGCCGCCCGCGCCGCGCACGCCGGTGCCCATGAAGGCGGTGAGCAGGTAATCCTGTTCGGTGCGGCCCCAGCGGGCGGTGTTGGTCAGGCGCACGCTGTCGTTGAAGTCGTGCTCGAAACGGAACGTGGCCATCTTCGCGGTCACGTCATCGTGGTCGGCGCGGGTGCCGTAGAAGTTCTCCGGATCGACCGGGTGCCCGGCCAGCGCTTCCAGCGTCGGCTGCGGCGTCCAGCCCGGCAGGCCCAGGGTGGGCACGCCACCATCTGGCACGTTGTCCTGCTTCACATACAGCAGGTTGAGGTAGTAGCGGGTGGCGGTACCCAGACCGAGGGCCAGCGACGGTGCGATGCCCCAGCGCTTGTTCTGCACATGGTCGCGGCCGGGCTGGTCGCTGTCCTGCCACATGCCGTTGATGCGCAGCGCGCTGGTGGCGCCCAGCGCCTGGTTCCAGTCGGCAGTGGCGCGGCGCTGCTGGTCGCTGCCCAGCGAAAGGCTGGCCGACGTCGCGTCCTGCAGGTTGGCCTGCTTGCTGACCAGGTTGATCGCGCCAGTCGGCGCCGAACGGCCATTGTCGGTGCCGGCCGGTCCCTTGGTCACTTCCACCTGTTCGATGTTGAACACATCGCGCGAGATCGAACCGAGGTCGCGCACGCCGTCCACATACAGGCTGTTGGAGGTGTCGAAGCCGCGCATGAACAGCGCGTCGCCGGTGGTGGTGTTGCCGTTCTCGCCGGCATAGAAGGTGCCCACGCCCGGGCTGTTGCGCAGTGCTTCGGTCAGCGTGGTGGCGCCCTGCTGGTTGAACAGGTCGCTGGTAATCACCTGGATGGTCTGCGGCGTGTCCTGCAGGCGCTGGGTGAACTTCGGCGAGGCCACCTTGTCGGCCTTGTAGCCGCGAACGGCGTGCACGTCGACCTTGTCCAGTGTGCGGGCGTTGTCGGTGGCTTCGGCGTGGGCCAGCGCAGGCAGCGCGGCCAGGCCGAGGCCGGCAGCGAGGCTGGCGGTGGCCAGCGGCAGGGTAAGAAGCGGCGAAGTGTGCTTGCGGCTCTTGATCGGGTTCATGGGCGTCTGCAGAGAAGGAACAGGAAGGAGCCGCCGGCGCAGGCAGCGCGGCAACAGGACGGGAAAGAGGAATGCAGTTCAATGGCTGCGCAGCGCGCAGAAAAGCGTCAGACCAGCTGCGCAGGCGGTGCGTGCGAGGGAGGCTGGCGACGACCGGTCGCGGGCACCGGCAGATCAGGCATCGCCGGCGTAGGAGCGTATGCGGGGTCATGCTCCGGGCGCTGCAGGCACAGCTGCCGCAGTGCCGGCGGTTTGTCACCCCGGCTCCCTTCTGGCTCGGATTCCGCGCGCTGTATCGCGTGCTCGTGCGGCAACGCGTAGGGGGGCGAAGATGGCGCTGCACCTTGGGCGTAGGCGCCGGGCGTATCACCTGTCGGGGTGCTCCGGCCTTCCTGCAATGCCGACCATCCCAGCAGCAGCGTCAGCAGCGCAGCCACGAGCAGCGGCCACCCTTGGCGGGCGAGCTGGCACAGCGTGGCGGTGGGCGCGGGCGAAGCCATGGCGCAGGCGCAGTCGTGACGAAGATGTTACTTAGCATAACATCAACGATAATGATTCGCATCTGCGCGACAAGCGCTCGATTTTAGATGGCCCTGAGAGCGCCTGGAAGGCGCTTCAGGGCTGGTCGGTCGACGGGTGGTCGCCCCGGATTTCAATCGCGGTCGTCGCGGGTCCAGATCGCGTCGTGCTCGCGCTTTACCGGGAACTTGGGCACCGGACTGTAGGCCGGTGCGCACAGGGCACGGCCATCGCGTACGTCGAAGCGCGCGCCGTGCAGCACGCACTCCACGCTGCCTTCGGCGGTGTTGAACTCGCCCGAGGACAGCTCGAACTCCTCATGCGTGCACTGGTCTTCCAGCGCGTACAACTCGCCGTCGAGATTGAACACCACAATCGGCGTGCCGGTCACCTCGTCGAACACACTCTTCATTTCACCCGGCAGCAGTTCGGCACCGGCACAGACGAAGGTCCAGGCCTCGCTCACGCAGAGGCTCCGGCCAGCGGCTTTTCCAGGATCTCGAAGCGCAGGTCGTCGCGCTTGGGAATGCCGAAGCGTTCGTCGCCATAGGGGAACGGCTTCTTGATGCCGGTGCGCTGGTAACCGCGGCGTTCATAGAAGGCGATCAGCTCGTCGCGCACATCGATCACCGTCATCTGCATCACCGGCACGCCCCATTCGCGTGCGGCGTGCGCTTCGGCGGCGTCCATCAGTTGCTTGCCGACACCGCCGCCCTGCTGGGCCGGGTCGACCGAGAACATGCCGAAGTAGCCCTTACCGTCGACATCGGCGACGTGGGCGCAGGCCACCAGTTGGCCGTCGCGTTCAGCCAGCAGGATGGTCGAGCGCGGGCGGTCGAGGTCACCCTGGATGCCGTCGGCATCGATGCGGGCGCCATCCAGCAGGTCGGCTTCGGTGGTCCAGCCAACGCGGCTGGCGTCACCACGGTAGGCCGAGGTGACCAGGGTGATCAGGGCGGGGATGTCGGCCGACGTGGCGGCGCGGAAGGTCAGGGTGCTCATGGACACATTCTAGGTGGGGTGGGGGCGTGCGCAAATGGGAAGGTGGGGTCAGATCCCTTTCGCAGCGTGATAGGGATCTGGCCCCGGCGTCTACTGACCCAACGGCAGGCCATGGACCGACTGGCACGGGCGCGGAATCGGCAGATGCTCGGGGTCAGATCCCTTTGCGCAGCGAAGGGCTCTGACCCCCTGTTTCCAGGAGGAACCCATGCCGAGGCCACGACGGGTCGATGCGCCCGGATACCCGCAACATGTCGTCCAGCGCGGCAACAATCGCCAGCCTGTGTTCTTCTCGGATGGCGACCGCGTCTCCTACCTGCGGCTGCTGTGTCATCACGCGGACCAGCAGCACTGCCGGATTCACGCCTATGTGCTGATGGGCAACCACGTGCACCTGCTGGTGACCCCTGATGCACCGGGCGGGATGTCGCGGATGATGCAGGCGGTGAACCGCGCCTACGTTCGCCGTGTGAACGAACGGCAGCAGCGCACGGGAACCCTGTGGGAGGGCCGCTTCCATTCCACGCTGGTTGATACCGAACGCTACTTGCTTGCCTGCCAGCGCTACGTCGAACTCAACCCGGTGCGGGCGGGGATGGTGGTGCGTCCTGGGGACTATCGCTGGTCAAGCTATCGCGCCAACGCACAGGGACGGGCAAATGCACTGCTCGTACCGCATTCGGCATTCGAGCTCATTGCTGCTGATGTGGATGAGCGGCGCAGACGTTATGCGGAGTTCATCGCGCAAGGTATTCCTGCTGGGGATCTGGTGGCGATACGTGGCGCGCTGCAGTCGCAGCGGCGGCTGTCGGGGCCGTTGATGGGGTCAGAGCCCTTTCGCGATGCGAAAGGGATCTGACCCCGATGTGCCATGGCCTGCGGAGCTCTGCGTGTCTTCGATCCTGCCATTGGCGCCGCCATGAAAAACGCCGCGGTTTCCCGCGGCGTTCTCGGCTTCCGGCTGGCCAGGGAATCTCACCCCAGCAGCTTGCGCACCTTGGTCAACGCGGTCATGAAGCGCTCGATCTCGGCGTGCGTGTTGTAGAACGCCAACGAGGCACGGCAGGTGGCGGCGACGCCGAAGTACTGCAGCAGCGGGTGTGCGCAGTGCTGGCCCGAGCGCACGGCCACGCCTTCCAGGTCGAGCAGGGTCGCAAGGTCGTGCGCATGCGCGCCGTCGATCAGGAACGAGACCACGGCGGCTTTTTCCGGCGCTTCGCCGATGATGCGCAGGCCGTCGACACGGCGCAGCTCTTCGGTGAAATGCGCCAGCAGTTCGGCTTCGCGTGCTTCCACGTTCTCCTGGCCGAGCTGCTGCAGGTAGTCGGCGGCTACGCCCAGGCCGATGAATCCGGCGATGTTCGGGGTGCCGGCTTCGAACTTGTGCGGGGCATCGTTGAACACGGTGCCGTCGAAGCTGACTTCCTTGATCATCTCGCCGCCGCCCAGGAACGGCGGCATCGCGTCCAGGTGCTCGCGACGGGCCCACAGTGCGCCGGTGCCGGTCGGTCCGCACATCTTGTGGCCGGTGATGGCGTAGAAGTCGCAGCCGATCGCAGCGACGTCGACCTTGCGGTGCGGCACCGCCTGCGAGCCGTCTACCACGGTGATGATGCCGCGCTTGCGCGCTTCACGGCAGATCTCGCGCACCGGATTGACCGTGCCCAGCACGTTGGACACGTGGGTGACGGCGAGCAGCTTGACCTCGGGGGTCATCGCCGCGCGCAGCGCGTCCAGGTCCAGCGCACCATCGGGGGTGATCTCGGCCACGCGGATGGTCGCGCCGGTGCGCTGCGCAACCAGCTGCCACGGCACGATGTTGGCGTGATGCTCCATGCGCGTGATCAGGATCACGTCACCGGCCTTCAGCCGTGGCAGTGCCCACGAGTACGCCACCAGGTTGATGGCGAAGGTGGTGCCGCTGCACAGCACCAGGTCGCTGGGGCGCACGTTGAGGAAGCGCGCCAGCTTGTTGCGTGCGCCTTCATAGGCATCGGTGGCTTCGCTGCCCAGTGCGTGCACTGCGCGGCTGACGTTGGCGTTGTAGCGGCGGTAGAACTCGTCCACCGCGCCGATCACCTGCACCGGCTTCTGGCCGGTGTTGGCATTGTCGAAATAGACCAGCGGCTTGCCGTGCACTTCGCGCATCAGCAGCGGGAAGTCGAGGCGGACGCGGTCCCAGTCGGGGCTGCCGGTGCGTTCTTCGATCGGTCGCGGCGAGGACAGGTTCATGCGACACCTGCCTCGGCCAGCGCCTTGTCCAGACGGCGTGCCAACTGCGCGCGCAGCGCGTCGGGCAGCACCTTCAGCGGCTCGTGGCAGAACGCGGCGCTCAGCAGTGCCTGCGCCTGCGCCTGCGGCAGGCCGCGCGTGCGCAGGTAGAACAGCGCATTGGCATCGAGCTGGCCGACGGTCGCGCCGTGCGCGGCCTTCACCTCATCGGCGTCGATCACCAGCGTCGGCTGGGTGTCGATCTCGGCGTCGGGCGACAGCAGCAGGTTCTTGTTGGACAGGTTCGCATCGGTGCCGTCGGCGCCTTCGCGGATCTGGATGCCGCCATGGAACACCACGCGGCTGCGGTTGGCCGCAACGCCGCGCCACAGCAGCTCGCAGTTGGTATCGCGCGCGATGTGGTCGATGCCCAGGCGGGTCTCGACGTGGCGGCGGCCATTGCCGAGCAGCACGCCATTGGCGGTCAGGTGGGCATTGTCGCCTTCCAGACGCACGTTCAGTTCATGGCGGCTGAGCGCGGCACCCAGCTCCAGGTCGACGCGGTGGTACTGCGCGTCGCGGGCCAGCACCGCATCGGTGCGCAGGAAGCTGGTCTGGCGCGCGCTGCCGGCCTGGATGCGGGCATGCTGGAGCACCGCGTCACGGGCGACGTGGGCATGCAGCACGGTGTTGTCCAGATGGGCGGCATCGCCGACGCTGAAGCGGTGCTCGACCACGCCCAGCTGTGCGCCGGCACGCAGTTCGATCAGGTGGCGATGATGCCAGGCCAGGTCGGTGTCGCCGGCCACGCTGGCGAACACCAGCTGCAGGGGGGCTTCGACCTGTACGCCTTCGTCCACGCGCAGCACCACGCCTTCATCGGCCAGGGCGGCGTTGAGTCGGGCGAAGATTTCTTCGCTGCGCTCGTAACGGCGGCCAAGGAAACGCACGGCATCCTCACCGTCCGCCAGCGCGGCCGACAGCGGCTGCAGCTGCACGCCGGCCGGCAACGCCTGCACGTCGCTCAGCGTGGCATCCAGGCGACCGTTGACGAACACCAGGCGCGGCGCCGGAATGTCTTCCAGCAGCGCGATGTCTAGGGCCGGGCCCTGCAGCGGTGCCGCGGCGAACGTACGGCGCTCCAGCTGGCGCAGCGAGGTGTACTTCCAGGCTTCGTTGCGGGCGGCCGGCAGGCCATCGCGCAGGGCCGCATCCAGCACTTCGCGGCGCGCATCGCTGCCGCAGAAGGCCTGGGCCATCGAGTCGAGCAGGGCGCTCATCAGACCGCCGCCTCGCGCACCACGCGATCCTTCAGGAAGTCATAGCCGTGCGCTTCCAGCTCCAGCGCCAGTTCCGGGCCACCGCTCTTGACGATGCGGCCGTCGGCCAGCACGTGCACCACGTCCGGCTTGATGTAGTCCAGCAGGCGCTGGTAGTGGGTGATGACCAGGAACGAGCGGTCGGCGCTGCGCAGTGCGTTGACGCCGTCGGCCACGCTCTTCAGTGCGTCGATGTCCAGGCCCGAATCGGTCTCGTCCAGGATCGCCAGCTTCGGCTCCAGCACGGCCAGCTGGAAGATCTCGTTGCGCTTCTTCTCGCCACCGGAGAAGCCTTCGTTGACGCCACGGTGCAGCAGTTCGTCCTTCAGGTGCAGCACGGCCAGCTTCTGGCGCACCAGCTTGAGGAACTGCATGGAATCGAGTTCTTCCTCACCGCGTGCCTTGCGCTGGGCATTCAGTGCCGCGCGCAGGAAGTAGGTGTTGTTCACACCCGGAATTTCCACCGGGTACTGGAACGCCAGGAACAGGCCGGCGGCGGCGCGCGCTTCCGGATCCTGGTCGAGCAGGTCGGTGCCTTCGAACTGCACGCTGCCTTCGGTCACGTCATAGCCGTCGCGGCCTGCCAGGACATTGCCCAGGGTGGACTTGCCGGCGCCGTTGGGGCCCATGATGGCGTGCACCTGGCCGGGCTTCACTTCCAGCGACAGGCCCTTGAGGATTTCCTTGTCGCCGATGCGGGCGTGGAGGTTTTCGATCTTCAGCATGGTGGGGGTTTCCGTGGTGCGGGCCGTGGCCCGCCGGTAAAGAGAATGCGTTGTGCGAGGGGCGGCGGGCGGTCAGCCCACCGAGCCTTCCAGCGAGACTTCCAGCAGCTTCTTGGCTTCCACCGCGAACTCCATCGGCAGTTCGCGGAACACCTGCTTGCAGAAGCCGTCGACGATCATCGACACCGCGTCTTCCTGGCTGATGCCACGAGCGCGGCAGTAGAACAGCTGGTCGTCGGAGATCTTGGAGGTGGTGGCCTCGTGCTCGACCGTGGCGCCCGGGTTCTTCACCTCGATGTAGGGGAAGGTGTGCGCACCGCACTGCTTGCCGATCAGCAGCGAATCACACTGGGTGTAGTTGCGCGCGCCATCGGCGTTGCGGTCGACCCGGACCAGGCCGCGGTAGGTGTTCTGTCCGCGGCCGGCGCTGATGCCCTTGCTGATGATCTTGCTCTTGGTGCGCTTGCCGATGTGGATCATCTTGGTGCCGGTGTCGGCCTGCTGGCGGTGATGGGTCAGTGCCACCGAGTGGAACTCACCGACCGAGTCATCGCCCAGCAGCACGCAGGACGGGTACTTCCAGGTGATCGCCGAACCGGTCTCGACCTGGGTCCAGGTGACCTTGCTGCGCGCGCCACGGCATTCGGCACGCTTGGTGACGAAGTTGTAGATGCCGCCGACGCCGTTCTCGTCGCCCGGGTACCAGTTCTGCACCGTGGAGTACTTGATTTCCGCATCTTCCAGCGCGACCAGCTCGACCACGGCGGCGTGCAGCTGGTTCTCATCGCGCATCGGCGCGGTGCAGCCTTCCAGGTAGGACACGTAGGCCTTGTCCTCGCAGATGATCAGCGTGCGCTCGAACTGGCCGGTGTGGCCGGCGTTGATGCGGAAATAGGTGCTCAGCTCCATCGGGCAACGCACGCCCTTGGGGATGAACACGAAGCTGCCATCGGAGAACACCGCCGAATTGAGCGCGGCGAAATAGTTGTCGCCGACCGGCACCACGGTGCCGAGGTACTGCTTGACCAGCTCCGGATGCTCCTTGATCGCCTCGGACATCGAGCAGAACACGATGCCCTTCTCGGCCAGTTCCTTGCGGAAGGTGGTACCGACGGACACCGAGTCGAACACCGCGTCGACCGCCACGCCGGCCAGCTTGGCGCGCTCGTGCAGCGGCACGCCCAGCTTGTCGTAGGTATCCAGCAGTTCCTTCGGCACGTCGTCCAGCGAGGCGTACTTCGGGCCCTTCGGCGCGGAGTAGTAGCTGAGCGCCTGCAGATCGATCGGCGCGATCTGCAGCTTGGCCCAGTTCGGCATCGGCATGGTCAGGAAGTGGCGGTAGGCGTCCAGGCGCCACTGCGTCATCCATTCCGGCTCTTCCTTCTTGGCCGACAGGGCACGGATGGTGTCCTCGTCGAGGCCTGCGGGAAGGGAATCCGATTCGATGTCCGTGATGAAGCCGGCCGAATACTTGCGGCCGAGCTGCTCGTGGATCTCGCGGTTGGGGGTGTCGTCGCTGGCGACGTTTTCGATGGTTTCGGTGGCCATGGGGGGGCTGCCTACGGATCAGGAGACGACGTCGACAGCGATGGTGCGGCGCTGTTCGTCATCGGCAAGGGGGAGAGGGGGCAGGATCTGGGCGAGGGTGACGTCGCGCAGGGCCTCGGAGACCACGTCGTTGATCAGCCGCCAGCTGCTGCGCGCACCGCACTTGGGCGCCATGCCGCACTGGTGGTGGTCGTGGCTGCATTCGGTCAGGGCCAGCGGCCCTTCCATCGCTTCGACCACTTCGAACAGCGAGATCTCGATGGCCGCGCGGGTCAGGCGGTAGCCGCCACGGACGCCACGCAGGCCCTCGACCAGGCCGGCCTGGGCCAGCGGCTTGAGCACCTTGCTGACGGTCGGCGGTTCCAGACCAGTGAATTCGGCCAGTTCGGTGGCACTGAGCACCTCGCCCGGGCGGGCGGCGAGTACGGTCAGTACCACGGTGGCGTAATCGGTGAGTTTGGTGACGCGCAACATGGGGATGCGAGTGGTTCTTAAAGCGGACTGAAATTGTACGCTTTTATTCGCCGCCATCCAAGCCGGGCATTCAGCCGGCGCTGGGGGCCGGGCCGGGAGCACTCACCGGGGCCGATGCCAGGGCGCCAATGCTGAGCCAACGGGATGATTTTCGCAATCACCCGGAATGGGCGAGAATCAACGTTCCTTTCGTTGCAGACCTCCCTTGCCGATGCCCAAGAAGATCCAAGCCCGCAAGTCCGCCATCCACGGCAACGGTGTGTTTTCCGTGGCCCCGATCAAGCAGGGCGAGCGCGTGATCCAGTACAAGGGCCTGCTGCGCAGCCACGGCGACGTCGATGCCGATGACAGCGGCGATGTTGAAAGTGGCCATACCTTCCTGTTCACCCTCAACGACGACTGGGTGATCGATGCCAACTACAAGGGCAACGACGCGCGCTGGATCAACCACAGCTGCGACCCGAACTGCGAGGCGGTGATCGAGGAAGACGAGGACGGTGACAGCCGCGGCGACAAGGTCTTCATCGAGGCGCTGCGCGATATCCAGGCCGGCGAAGAGCTGACCTACAACTACGGCATCACCCTGGCCGAGCGCCATACGGCCAAGCTGAAGAAGATCTGGGAGTGCCGCTGCGGCTCGCCCAAGTGCACCGGCACCATGCTGCAGCCCAAGCGCTGATTGCGGTAGCGCCGGGCCATGCCCGGCGATCGCGGTGCGCGGGAGAATCAGAAGCCGCCGGGCATGGCCCGGCGCTACCTTATTTTCCGAGCACGCCTGCCGGCACCAGGTTGCCCAGGTTCTGGTTGAAGGTGACCACCAGCTTGCCGTTCTTCACCTGTGCCGACTGCACCTGCAGCGCACCGAGCACGCCGGCCACGGCCGGGTCCAGCTTGTAGATCGGCTCGCGCTGGGCGTAGTCGCTCAGCCAGGCATTGAGCAGGCCGCGGGTACGCGAGTCGAGGCGACCGCCCTGGTTGGCCGGAGTGAAGTCATCGACGCTGGGCTGCTGCAGGTGGAAGCCCTGGGTCTGTGCGTCGTAGCGCAGGCCGCTGCTGAGCTTCACCGTACCGAGCTTGGCCGGGTTGCCGCCAGCGGTCGCCAGCGCCACATCCATGCCCAGGTTCAGTCGTTCGCCGGCCGGCAGGCTCAGCTGCGGATGGCTCATGGTCAGCGCGATCAGGCCACCCAGCGCATCCTGGGTGCGCGGGAAACTGCCATCGAGGTACTGCTGCACATCGCTGGCGCCGACCGACAGTTCACGGCCGGAAATGGAAGGGGCGGCCTGCGCGCCGATCGCCGCGGCGATCAGTACGGTGGAGGCGGCAAGGCGGGTCATCAGGGAACGCAGGCGCATGGCGGTGACCGGTGAATGCGGAATGGATGGATCAAAGAGTAGCCTTGCCGGCTGAATCGTGCGTGCATGCCGCTGCAACGGTTCAGTCCAGCGTTGGCCGCAGTTGCGCCGACTGGATCTGCCAGGCGCGGCCATCGCTGCTGGGCTGCACCCGGTACCAGCCGCCGAAGCGGAACGTGCCCTGGGTGGTTGCTGCACGGACCTGAACCGGGATCTCCAGCAGCTGTGGTGGCTGGTGGCCATCGCGGGCGATCGGCGACCCGGTCGTCAAACGCAGGCTGCGGACGTTCTCCAGCTGGCGCAACGCGGCGTCGTCCGCGCGTCGTGCATCGCTGGGCGGGAAGGTCCAGGCGGCATCGGCGCCTTTGTGGTCACGGTTGAGCAGGGCCATGACATAGCGATTGAGCATCGCGGCCGGGAGCTCGGCTTCGGCCGTGACGGCGGCAAACAGCGGGTCGACCGCGGTGGCTTGCAGTGCGGGCGCTTCGGCCTCTGCACTGGCAGCGGCCGGAGCCGGCGGCTGCGCAGGGGGAGCGGTTGGATCCGGTTGCGCCTCCGGCCGCGAACAGCCGAACAGCACCAGCGGCGCGATCAACAACAGGAACCTGCGCATGCCTGCCTCCTCCCCGAGGCGACGTGAAGGAGGGCAGTGTATCGGCTGCGCCGGTCTCAGCGGGAGGACGGCAGCTGTTCCAGCGCATCCAGCGCCGGCAGTACCTGCGTGGCGATTGCGGCCAGTGCGTGGCCTTCGGTTTCGGCGTGGCGCTGCACGATATCGCGCAGCAGCTGGGTGGCGATCACGACTGTCGCACGCTCATCGCCGCTGAGCCCGGCGGTGCGCGGTGCAGCTTCCAGCAGGCGCATCAGGTCGCGGCTGGCGCGATGCTCCAGTTCGATGGTGCAGCGCCCGGTGCACTGCACCCCGTCCTTTTCGATGGGGGTCACCGAGATCCGGTAGCGGGTGGAGGGGCTGGCCATGAGGGTGTGCTCGCCGTAGCTGTGGAGGATGTGCCCACGATAGGCAAGGCCACGGTCGGCAGCGATGGCCGGCGCTGCACGCAGTGTTCCACCCGGTACGTTCCGTGCGTACAGATCGCGCGCTCATCCAACGGCGGCGGGCCTGTGCGGGCAATCCGCTGGCTGCGGCAACGCTGTGTTGCGGCCTGCGGTTCGGACAAAAAAAACGGGACGGCCTGAGCCGTCCCGTCGGAATCCGCTTCGGGGCGCGCGCTTACAGCGCAGCGTCCTTCAGCTTCTTCAGCGGACGCACCTTCAGCTTGGTGGTGGCCGGCTTGGCGGCGAACCACTGTTCTTCCTTGGTGAACGGGTTGATGCCCTTGCGCTTCGGCTTGGCCGGCACATTGACGGTGCTGATCTTCAGCAGGCCCGGCAGGGTGAACGAGCCAGCGCCCTTCTTGTGCACCGAGGAGGCGACAGCGCTTTCCAGCGAGGCCAGCACAGCGCGGACGTCCTTGGCGATGACGCCGGAGGCTTCAGCGATGTGTGCAACCAGGCCGGACTTGGTCAGCACTTCCTTGATCGGCTTCGGAGCGGCCGGCTTGGCGGCTGCCTTCGTCGCGACTTTCTTCACTGCCTTCTTCGGGGCAGCCTTCTTAGCGGTCTTTGCCATGGTTTCCTGTTCCGTGAACGGTTGGTTGTTTGGTCGGCGCCGAACCCCGTCGGCAAGCGCAATGTAGGGCAACTCTCGGGCGCCGCCAATAGCCTGGAGTGCGGAAAGTGCATGTTTTTTCATATCCAGGCCGATTCAGTACATGGCCGGTGGTGGGGGCTGGGGGTGCCGCGGTGCGGCCGGCAATGCTCGTCCCGGTAGCACGGGGATGCGCGAAATTACTGAAAACAAGGGAAAAATACGCGTTCTGCTGGCGAGGAAGTGTCCACGTGCCTGCGGCCAGGGTGACGTCCGGCGTGCGGCGGAGCGACGCAGGGCTAACGCATGGCGTGCGAGGGTAAACGTTCATCACCGCCACGCAGGAGCAGCATATGGGAATCTCGCGACACGCCACCGCGCACTGGGAAGGCGATCTGAAGTCCGGCAAGGGACAGTTGAGCACGCCGCAGAGTGGCCTGCTGGACAAGACCCGCTATGGCTTCAACAGCCGTTTCGGCGACGAAAAAGGCACCAACCCGGAAGAGCTGATCGCTGCCGCGCACGCCGGCTGTTTCACCATGGCGCTGTCGGCCAAGCTCGGCGAAGCCGGCTTCACCCCGACCTCGCTGGATACCGAGGCCAAGGTCGATCTGTCACTGGAAGGTGGCCCACAGCTGTCGCAGATCCGGCTGAAAGTGAAGGCCGTGGTGCCGGGCATCGATGCGGCGCAGTTCCGTGCCATTGCCGATGACGCCAAGCAGAACTGCCCGGTGTCCAAGGCGCTGAGCGCGGTGCCGATCAGCCTGGAAGCCGAGCTGGGTTGAGGTCGGTAGCGCCGGGCCATGCCCGGCGAGCGCAGCGGAAAGACGCCGGGCATGGCCCGGCGCTACCACGCCGTACGGGATCACCAATCAATGGTGCCGCTGATCACTGTCTGCACCTGGCCACCGGACCAGACTTCACCGTCTTCATCGACGAAAAGGGTCAAGCGCGCATCGTGGCCGACTTCACGGCCCTGGCTGACTTCAAATGGTGCGCGGCCCTCGGGCAGGGCATCGCGCAGGTCCAGCCACGCGGCAAGCACGGCGTTGGCGGCACCGGAGGCGGCGTCCTCGAAGCGGCGTCCATTGCCGACGAAGGCGCGCACCGCGAGGTCGAACCCCTCGCTGCCATCGCTGAAGGCATAGGCAAACACGCCCATGCTGTCGGTGGATTCGGCCAACTCGGCGACCGCGTCCCAGTCCGGACGGAGGGCACGCAATGCGGCCTCATCGGCCACCTGCACCACCCACCAGCTACGCCCGCCTTGCATGCGTGCCGGCGGCAGCGTGCCCAGCGGCCAGCCCTTCAGGGCCGGCTGCAGGCGTGGATCGGTGGCCTCGGCGGTCTCGGCCAGCTGCGCGCGCGGGGTGCGGATGGCGATGCGCTGCTGCGCAGCCTCGCCACTGACGCGTAGCGGTAGCGCGCCGGCAATGCCGTCCTGCACCAGCACGCCGTCGACCGGCGCGGCCAGGCCGGCCTGCAGAACCGCATGCGCGGTGCCGACGCTGGGGTGGCCGGCGAACGGCACTTCCTTCTGCGGGCTGAACATGCGCAGCCGATAGCTGGCGCCGGCCGCCTCCGGCGGGAACACGAAGGTGGTTTCCGGCAGGCGCGTCCAGCGCGCGATGGCCTGCATGCTGGCGTCGTCCAGGCCCTCGGCATCGAGTACCACGGCCAGCGGATTACCCGCGCCGGGGCGCGGCGAGAACACATCCAGCTGCAGGAAACGGCGGCTAGTCATCGGGGCGAAACTCCAGGAATGAAGGGGGATACGGTAGCGCGGGGCCACGCCCCGCGAGCGCGCAGCGCGGCAAGGCCGACGGGCCTGGCCCGGCGCTACCAGCGGATGTTGCCGTCGATGACTGGCTGCACCTGGCCGCCAATCCACACCGTGCCCTCTGCATCGACCTCTACCTGCACTCGGCCATCGCGGCCGACTTCGCGGCCCTGGCTGGCCACATAAGTGCCGACGCGGCCGGGCAGGGCACTGCGTTGCCGCAGCCAGGCGCCGATCAGGGCGTTGGCGCTGCCGGTCACCGGATCCTCCGGCACGCTGGCCGCATCGGCGGGGCAGAACGCGCGCACCACGCGGGAATGGTCGGTGCCGGCTTCATCAGCGAACACGGCCACGCCGGTTGCGTCGGTGGCCAGGCTCCAGTCACGCAGGGCGGCCATGTCCGGCACCAGGTTGCGTACGGTGGTGGCATCGCGCAGCGGCAGAAGCCACCAGCGCGCGCCGTTGTCCCAAAGTTCCGGCGCATGCCCGTTGGCGGCGAGTGCCAGCAGCGATTCGGGCACCCCGTTGGCTGTCGTCGCCCGTTGCCGCGCCGGCGGGCTGGCCAGCTGGATCTGCAGCGCCTCAGCCGGGCCGCTCACCCGTACCGGCAGCAACCCTGCGGCGCACTGTTGTACCAGCGCACCCTCGCGCGGTTGGGCCAGGCCGCAGGTCACCGCCGTCCAGGCCGCGCCGACGCTGGGATGGCCGGCGAAGGCCAGTTCACGGGTCGGGGTGAAGATGCGGATGTGGTAGTCGGCACCGGGCGCGCTGGGGCGCAGGAAGAACACCGTCTCGGACAGGTTCAGCCAGGCCGCCAGGGCCTGCATCTGCTCGCTGGAGAGATCGTCGGCGTCCAGCACGGCACCCAGTGGGTTGCCGGTACCGGGGCGGGGGGCGAAGACATCGAGCTGCAGGTAACGGAGGACGGCCATCTACGGGGATATTGCGCTTAGAATCAAAGGTTCCGCCCCCGAGGGCGGCTTCCCCACATTCTACATAGCCAATCCATGTCAGCTTCCCCCCTTGTCGATCGTTGGATCGTACTGAAGTTCGGCGGCACCTCGGTGTCGCGTCGTCACCGCTGGGACACGATCGGGAAGCTGGCGAAAAAACGGGCGGAAGAGACCGGCTCGCGCGTGCTGGTGGTGGTTTCGGCGCTGTCCGGGGTCACCAACGAACTGACCGCGATTGCCGATGGCGCGCCTGACAGCCGTGATCGCGTGGCCGCGCTGGTCGAGCGCCACCAAGGCTTCCTGCAGGAACTGGAGCTGGGCGCCGAGGTGCTGGCCGAACGACTGGCCGTGCTGCAGGGCCTGCTCGATGACCCGCGTGCCGCTGCTCGTCCGCTGGACTGGCAGGCTGAAGTACTGGGCCAGGGCGAACTGCTGTCCTCCAGCCTGGGTGCGGCCTATCTGCGCGCCAGCGGCCTGGATTTCGGCTGGATGGATGCCCGCCAGTGGCTGGACGCATTGCCGCCGCAGCCGAACCAGAGCGACTGGTCGCAGCGCCTGTCGGTGAATTGCCAATGGCGTGCCGATGCCGCCTGGGCGCAGCGCTTCCGCGCGCAGCCGACCCGGCTGCTGATCACCCAGGGCTTCATCTCGCGCCACGCCGACGGCGGCACCGCCATCCTCGGCCGTGGTGGTTCGGATACCTCGGCGGCGTACTTCGGTGCGCTGCTCGGCGCCAGCCGCGTGGAGATCTGGACCGACGTGCCGGGCATGTTCAGCGCCAATCCCAAGGACGTTCCGGACGCGCGGCTGCTGACCCGGCTGGACTATTACGAAGCGCAGGAAATCGCCACCACCGGTGCCAAGGTGCTGCACCCGCGTTCGATCAAGCCGTGCCGTGATGCCGGCGTGCCGATGGCCATTCTCGATACCGAGCGCCCGGAACTGCCGGGCACCAGCATCGACGGCAATGCCGCACCAGTGCCGGGGGTGAAGGCGATCAGCCGCCGCAACGGCATCGTGCTGGTGTCGATGGAAGGCATCGGCATGTGGCAGCAGGTCGGCTTCCTGGCCGACGTGTTCAATCTGTTCAAGAAGCATGGCCTGTCGGTGGACCTGATTGGTTCGGCCGAGACCAACGTCACCGTATCGCTGGATCCGTCCGAGAACCTGGTCAACACCGATGTGCTGGCTGCGCTGTCGGCCGACCTGTCGCAGATCTGCAAGGTGAAGGTGATCGTGCCGTGCGCGGCGATCACCCTGGTCGGCCTCGGCATGCGCTCGCTGCTGCACAAGCTGTCGGACGTGTGGGCGACCTTCGGCCGCGAACGCGTGCACATGATCTCGCAGTCGTCCAACGACCTGAACCTGACCTTCGTCATCGACGAAGCCGATGCCGATGGCCTGCTGCCGATCCTGCACGCCGAGCTGATCGACAGTGGCGCGATGCCGGTGGAAGAGACCGAAGTGTTCGGCCCGCGCTGGCGCGAGATTGCCGGTACGGTGCGCCCGCGTGGTACGCCGTGGTGGCGTGGCCAGCGTGCGCACCTGCTGCAGCTGGCCGATGCCGGTACGCCGCGCTACGTCTACCATCTGCCGACCGTACGTGCCCGTGCCCGTGCGCTGGCGGCGATCAAGCCGATCGACCAGCGCTACTACGCGATCAAGGCCAACAGCCATCCGGCCATCCTGCAGCTGCTGGAATCCGAGGGCTTTGGACTGGAGTGCGTATCGCATGGCGAACTGAAGCACGTGTTCCAGCATCTGCCGGAACTGTCGCCCAAGCGCGTGCTGTTCACCCCCAGCTTCTGCCCGCGCGAGGAATACGAAGCGGCATTCGCGCTGGGCGTGACCGTCACCGTCGACAATGTCGAAGCCCTGCAGCGCTGGCCGGACCTGTTCCGCAACCGTGAACTGTGGCTGCGCGTCGATCTGGGTCGTGGCGAGGGCCACCACGCCAAGGTGCGTACCGGCGGCAAGGATTCCAAGTTCGGCCTGCCGATTGCCCGCGTCGACGAGTTCGTGCGCGCGGCTACCGAACTGGGCACCCGCGTGGTCGGCCTGCATGCGCACCTGGGCAGCGGCGTGGAAACCGCGCAGCACTGGCGCCTGATGTGCGATGAGCTGGCCGGTTTCGCCCGCCGCATCGGCAGCGTGCAGACCATCGACATCGGTGGTGGCCTTCCAATTCCGTACAGCGACGAAGACGAGCCGTTCGACCTGGATGCCTGGGCCGAGGGCCTGGCCGAGGTCAAGGCGCTGCATCCGGCGTTCCGCCTGGCGATCGAACCGGGCCGCTTCCTGGTGGCGGAATCCGGCGTGCTGCTGACCCATGCCACCCAGGTGGTGGATAAGGATGGCGTACGCCGGGTCGGCCTGGATGCGGGCATGAACACCCTGATGCGCCCGGCGCTGTACGACGCCTGGCATGACATCGAGAACCTCAGCCGCCAGGGCGGCTACGCCGAGGCCGCCTTCGATGTGGTCGGCCCGATCTGCGAATCCAGTGATGTGTTCGGCAAGCGCCGCAAGCTGCCGGTGTCGACCGCGCCGGACGATGTGATGCTGATTGCCGATGCCGGTGCCTACGGCTACGTGATGTCCAACACCTACAACCAGCGGGCGATGCCGCGCGAAGACGTGATCGAGTGATCGCTGCCTTCCGCGCTCTGCACCCGCCCACCGACACCTCCCGCGCCTGCGCGCGGGCAGGTGCCTGACCGGATACACCATGACTGCTTTCGACAAACACCAGGTTTCCCGCTTCCGCTTCGTCTGCTGCGAGTTCGCTGCGGACACCGGTGTGGCCAAGCTGGTCTACGCCTTCGATGATGGCCCGGAGATGGTGGAAACCATCACCGTGCCGGGCGCCCCGTTCGTGCTGGATCAGGCGCGCACCGCCGCCGTGCAGCGCGCGCTGCAGCTGCTGCACCTGATCGCCGGTGTCAGCTACTACAAGGCGGGCGTGCCGGAGACGGTCAGCATCGACAGCTACGCCATCGATGCCGATACCGCTGCCCTGGTGGAGACGGTCTACCTCAATGGTCTGGGCGAGTTCGCCTACCGCAACGGCCTGAACCTGCGCGGTCGCTTCCGCCTGCCGGTGCAGGGCGAGGCAGTGCCGGCGCCCGTGCTGGGCCTGCAGCCGCACGCGCTGGTGGCCATCGGCGGCGGCAAGGATTCGCTGGTCAGCATCGAAGCCCTGCGCCGTGCCGGCGTGGACGAGACAGTGACCTGGATCGGTGGCTCGCAGCTGATCCGTGCCTGCGCCGAACGCACCGGCCTGCCGACGCTGAACCTGGGCCGCGCGCTGGCGCCGGAGTTGTTCGAACTCAACCGCCAGGGCGCCTGGAACGGCCATATCCCGGTCACCGCAGTGAACTCGGCGATCATGGTGCTGGCCGCGCTGCTGCAGGGCGTGGACCAGGTGGTGTTTTCCAATGAGCGTTCGGCCAGCTACGGCAGCCAGATTCCGGGCACCGGCGAAGTGAACCACCAGTGGTCCAAAGGCTGGGCGTTCGAGCAGGCGTTCGGCAGCCATGTGCAGAGGCAGGTGGCCGCCGATCTGCAGTACTACTCGCTGCTGCGGCCGATGTCCGAGCTGGCGGTTGCGCGCCAGTTCGCCAAGACCGATTTCTACGACGCGCACTTCTCCAGCTGCAATCGCAACTTCCACATCCTCGGCGAGCGCCCGGTGAACCGCTGGTGCGGCGTCTGCCCGAAGTGCCATTTCGTGTTCCTGGCGCTGGCCCCGTTCATGCCCAAGACGCGCCTGGTGCGCATCTTCGGCCGCAACCTGCTGGATGACATCGAGCAGGCCGGCGGCTTCGATGCGCTGCTGGAGTTCCAGGACCACAAGCCGTTCGAGTGCGTGGGCGAAGGCCGCGAATCGCGTGCAGCGATGGCAACCCTGGCACAGCGCGCCGAGTGGAAGGAAGACGTGCTGGTGAAGCGCTTCTGCAATGAGATCCAGCCGCAGCTGGATGCCACCGAACTGGAACTGGCACCGCTGCTGCAGTTGCAGGGCGAGCACCGTATTCCGGCTGCGCTGTGGGAACGGGTACGTGAAGATTTCGAAGCTTGAAGGAAAGCGCGTTGCGCTGTGGGGCTGGGGCCGTGAGGGCCGTGCCGCGTTTGCGGTGCTGCATTCGCGCCTGCCCACGCTTGGCCTGAGCCTGTTCTGTCCAGCTGCCGAAGTCGAGGCAGCGCGTGCGGAAACACACGGTGCGCTGGACGTCCGTGGTGAGCCGTCGGCCGAGACGCTGGCTGCCTTCGATGTGGTGATCAAGTCGCCGGGCATCAGCCCTTACCAGCCAATCGCGCTGGCCGCCGCCGCGCAGGGCACCACCTTCATCGGTGGCACTGCGCTGTGGTTTGCCGAACATGCGGGTGCCGATGGCATCGTGCACGACACCGTGTGCGTGACCGGCACCAAGGGCAAGAGCACCACCACCGCGCTGGTCGCACACCTGCTGCGTGCGGCCGGCCACCGTACGGGCCTGGTCGGCAACATCGGCCTGCCGCTGCTGGAAGTGCTGGACCCGCAGCCCGCGCCCGAGTACTGGGCGGTGGAACTGTCCAGCTACCAGACCGGCGAAGTGGCGCGCAGTGGTGCCCGCCCGCAGGTGGCGGTGGTGCTGAACCTGTTCCCGGAACACCTGGACTGGCATGGCAGCGAACAGCGTTACATTGAGGACAAGCTGCAGCTGGTGACTGAAGCCGCACCGCGCATCGCCGTGCTCAACGCCGCCGATCCGCATCTGGCCGCGCTGTCGCTACCTGATAGCAAGGTGATCTGGTTCAACCAGCCGCAGGGCTGGCATATGCACGGTGACATCGTGCATCGCGGTGAGCAGGCCGTGTTCGATACCCGCAACACGCCGCTGCCGGGCCGCCACAACCGCGGCAACCTGTGCGCGGTGCTGGCCGCGCTGGAGGCGCTGGGCCTGGATGCGGTGGCGCTGGCGCCCGCGGTGCAGGATTTCCGCCCGCTGCCGAACCGCCTGCAGCGTATCGGCGAGGCCGATGGCCTGACCTACGTCAACGATTCGATCAGCACTACGCCACACGCCAGCCTGGCCGCGCTGGAGTGCTTCGCCGGCCAGCGCATCGCGCTGCTGGTGGGCGGGCACGACCGTGGCCTGGACTGGACCGATTTCATGCAGCACATGGCCCACGACGTGCCGCCGGTGGAGATCGTGACCATGGGCAGCAACGGCCCGCGCATCCACGCGATGCTGCAGCCGCTGGCCGATGCCGGTCGCTTCGGCCTGCACGCTGCGGGCAATCTGCCGGAGGCGATGGCCTTGGCGCGTGCGGCGCTGGGTTCTGAGGGCGGGGTGGTATTGCTGTCGCCCGGCGCACCGAGTTTCGGCGCGTACCGTGACTACGTGGCGCGTGGCCGCCACTTCGCCGAGCTGGCCGGCTTCGATCCGGACAGCATCAGCGCGATTCCGGGTCTGGGCATCGCCTGATCTGCCGGATCGGGGTCGGATCCCTTTCCGCAGGAAAGGGCTCTGAGCCCATCGTGCATTTATCATGCACGCATCCCCGGACGGACCCGGATACCCGCATGTGCACCTTCATCACCGTGTTCCTGCCCACGTCGCTTCCACGCGTGGAGGCTGCCGCCATCATGGAGCGCAGCGGCCGGCGCCTGTTCGCGCAGAATTCGCCCAGCCTGCAGGCGGCGGTCGGGCCCGGCTGGCAGCCCTGGCTGAGCGCCGCGCACTGCGATTGCGGTACGGCGCTGGCCTCGGCACGGGCCGAGCCGGAGTGGGAAGGCGATGCCGAGCGCTGGCGGAAGAAGGGCTGGAGCGAGACGAAGATCGCCCGCGCGTTGGCCGAGCAGTTGGCGCGGCATGAGCAGGATCAGCAGGTGCGTCGCGTTGAAGCTGTGGGCGACGTCGGCCAGTGGTTGCAGCGCATCGATGCCCTGCTGCAGTCCGGGGCCGCGCGCATTGGCTTGCTGGTACGCGACTACGACGGTTCGGTGGGCGCCCGGCAGCCGAAGCCGCCGGAACATCATTGGTCGCGGGACAAGCTGGATGCAGCGGATCTGCTCGCGTTCACGCCGGGTACGTTGCATTGGATCGAACGCGGGTGAGGGCGCCATCCACGCATGGCGTGGATCTACTGAACCGAGCCAATGCTCGGCTGGATTTCAGTCGGCGTCCTGATCGATGAACGCGTAGTCGCGATCGATCAGCTGCTGCAGGTACGCATCGAAGCTCGGCGCGATGACCGCATAGCTGTCCGGATCGTGCAGGTAGCGCACCACCTGGCCGACCGTGCCGCCCGGTGCCGGATCGAAATCCAGATACAGCATCGAGGTGCCGCCGTTGTTCATGCAGTGCGAGAAGCACAGGCGGCGGTTCATCGGCAGGTCCGCGTCGATGCCTTCACCCAGGATCTCCGGCTCGTCATCCAGCCATTCTTCGTAGATGGAACGGATGCTGTCGTCCCACTGCTGCTGGTCCTCGAAGATCTGCGCGACCGAACGCAGGTAGTACGGATAGCCGCCGTCCTCCACGTCCGAGCCCAGCATCAGGACGCAGACCTCCCCGCCGGGGTACTCGCGGAAGTGGGTGCCATCCACGCGCGACAGCAACGCGACCAGACTGTCCGGCACCTGCGGCCACTGCGCACGCAGGCGCTGCAGGTCTTCGGCGCTGGCGCCCTGCACGTGGGCCCACTGCGGGGCATCGTCGGCAGGCAGGCGTGGAATCAGGCCAGACAGAAAGCGATCAACCAGGTTCATGCGAAAAAAGGGGACGGAGGGGATTAAGTCGTATCCAACCACACCTGCGTCACGTCGCCAATGCAGAATGCGACGCGGGAGGGGCGAATACGGCTTAATCCCCTCCGTCCCTTTTTTTCGGAGCAGGCGCATGAATCGTTGGCGATGCGGCGTGGCGATGGTACTGGGGCTGGCAGCGATGCCGGCGTGGGCGGCGATGAAGACGCAGCCGGTGGAGTGGAAGCACCAGGGCACGACCTTTAGCGGCGTGCTGGTCTATGACGATGGCGAGCACGACAAGCGCCCGGGTCTGGTGATGGTGCCGAACTGGAAGGGCGTGAATGAATCGGCCATCGAGAAGGCCAAGCAACTGGCTGGCGATGACTACGTGGTGCTGGTGGCCGATGTGTACGGCAAGGGCGTGCGGCCCAAGACCGATGCCGAGGCTGGCCCGGTGGCGACCAAGCTGCGCAACGACCGGCCGCTGCTGCGTGCGCGTGCGCTGGAGGCGGTGAACGTGCTCAAGGCGCAGGCCGGCAAGGCGCCGGTTGATGCCAGCCGGATCGGTGCGGTCGGCTTCTGCTTCGGGGGGACCACGGTGCTGGAGCTGGCCCGTGCCGGTGCGCCACTGGCAGGCGTGGTCAGCCTGCATGGCGGGCTGGGTTCGCCGCTGCCGGCGCAGGCCGGTGGCACGCACCCGTCGGTGCTGGTGCTCAATGGCGCCGATGACAAGAGCGTGAGCGCCGATGACATCGCCGGTTTCCAGAAGGAAATGAACGCGGCCAAGGTCGATTGGGAATTCACCAACTACAGCGGGGCAGTGCACTGCTTCGCCGAGCGTGATGCCAACAACCCGCCCGGCTGCCAGTACAACGAACGGGCGGCCAAGCGCGCGTGGAAGGCGCTGGATGCGTTCTTCGAGGAGCGCTTCGAGAAACGTTGAACCGTGCAGCGGTAGTGCCGGCCGCTGGCCGGCAACCTCATGATGCTGCGGATGTCATCGGGAATGCCGGCCAGCGGCCGGCACTACCGAAGGCGGTCAATGCGAACGCTGCACCGCGTAGCGGGCCAGGCCGCGCAGGGCGGCCACGGCATCATTGTCGCCAAGGTCGTCCAGCGCGCGCTCGGCGGCTTCGGCATATTCCTCGGCACGCGCACGGCTGTACTCCAGGCCGCCGGTGGCGCGGATTGCGGCCAGCACTTCCGGCATCGCCGAGGCGTCGCCGTCCTGCACGATGGTGCGCAGGCGCTCGCGGGTGGCGTCGTCGGAGTTGGCCATCGCGTGGATCAGCGGCAGCGTGGCCTTGCCCTCGGCGAGGTCGTCACCCAGGTTCTTGCCCAGCTCTTCGGCATTGGCCGAGTAGTCCAGCACGTCGTCGGCGATCTGGAACGCGTAGCCCAGGTGCATGCCGTAGTCGAACAGGGCCTGCTGGGTGGCTTCGTCCACGCCGCTGGCCAGTGCGCCCAGGCGGGTGCCGGCAGCGAACAGCACCGCGGTCTTGCGCTCGATCACGCGCAGGTAGGCGGCTTCGTCGGTATCCGGGTTGTGCACGTGCAGCAGCTGCAGCACTTCACCCTCGGCGATGCGGTTGGTGGCATCGGCCAGGATCTGCATCACCGACATGCGCTCCAGCTCGACCATCAACTGGAAGCTGCGCGAGTACAGGAAGTCGCCGACCAGCACGCTGGGCGCGTTGCCCCACAGTGCGTTGGCGGTGCTGCGGCCACGGCGCAGGCTGGATTCGTCCACCACGTCGTCGTGCAGCAGGGTGGAGGTGTGGATGAACTCGATGATCGCTGCCAGCTGGTGGTGCTCCGGGCCGACGTTGCCGACCGCGCGGCCGGCCAGCATCACCAGCATCGGGCGCAGGCGCTTGCCGCCGGCGGAGATGATGTGATCGGCGATCTGGTTGATCAGCACGACGTCCGAGGACAGCCGGCGCCGGATCAGGGCGTCGACGGCGGCCATGTCGGCCGCGGCAAGCGACTGGATCTGGGGCAGGCCCAGGGCGGGACGGGTGTCTTCGGTGATGGTCATGCGATCAGGCTTTCAGGCTCATCGCTGATTATAGGCGTTGCCTGTGAATTCGGGCGCAAACCGGGCGGGCCGACGTCTTCGGCCCGGCCACGGCTGCCGCCCGCGTGAATACGTATGCAGGTTGCGCCAAGCCCGGGGACCCACCGCTAAGCTTGCGGCATCAGGATTTCGGCCCGCTCCCGGCGGGTCCCGCACGCCCGGAGGGGGGCTGTCGATGTCGCACTATCCATGGTGGCGCGGAGCCGTCATCTACCAGATCTACCCGCGCAGTTTCCTCGACGCCAACGGCGACGGGGTAGGCGACCTGCCCGGCATCATCCAGCGCCTGGACCACATCGCCGCGCTGGGCGTGGACGCGATCTGGATCTCGCCGTTCTTCAAGTCGCCGATGGCCGACTTCGGCTATGACATCGCCGATTACCGCGACGTCGACCCGCTGTTCGGCAGCCTGGACGACTTCGACCGCCTGCTGGCCAAGGCCCACGGGCTGGGCCTGAAGGTGATGATCGACCAGGTGCTGAGCCACACCTCGATCGAGCACGCCTGGTTCCGCGAGAGCCGCCAGGACCGCAGCAACCCGAAGGCGGACTGGTACGTCTGGGCCGACCCGCGCGAGGACGGCACCCCGCCCAACAACTGGCTGTCGCTGTTCGGCGGCGGCGCCTGGCAGTGGGAGCCGCGCCGCGAGCAGTACTACCTGCACAACTTCCTGGTGGACCAGCCGGACCTGAACTTCCATCACCCGGACGTGCAGCGGGCGACCCTGGACAACGTGCGCTTCTGGCTGGACCGCGGCGTGGACGGCTTCCGCCTGGATGCGATCAACTTCTGCTTCCACGACGCGCAGCTGCGCGACAACCCGGCCAAACCGGCCGACAAGCGGGTAGGGCGCGGCTTCAGCGCGGACAACCCGTACGCCTACCAGTACCACTACTACAACAACACCCAGCCGGAGAACCTGCCGTTGCTGGAGCGCCTGCGCGCGCTGCTGGATGAGTACCCGGGGGCGGTCAGCCTGGGCGAGATATCCTCGGAGGACTCGCTGGCCACCACCGCCGAGTACACCCGGGATGGCCGCCTGCACATGGGCTACAGCTTCGAGCTGCTGGTGGACGATTACAGCGCGGCCTACATCCGCGACACGGTCTCGCGGCTGGAAGCGGCAATGACCGAAGGCTGGCCGTGCTGGGCGGTTTCGAATCACGATGTGGAGCGGGCGGTCAGCCGCTGGGGCGGTCACCCGGCCGATCCCCGCCTGGCGCGGATGCTGGTGGCGATGCTGTGCTCGCTGCGCGGTTCGGTCTGTCTGTACCAGGGCGAGGAACTGGGGCTGGCCGAGGCCGAGGTGCCGTTCGAGGCCCTGCAGGATCCCTATGGCATCACCTTCTGGCCCAACTTCAAGGGCCGCGACGGCTGCCGTACTCCGCTGCCGTGGACCGATGCGCCGCTGGCCGGGTTCACCTCGGGGCAGCCGTGGTTGCCGATCCCGGCCGAGCACCGGGCGGCGGCGGTGGCCGTGCAGGAGCGGGATCCGCACTCGGTGCTGGCCGCGTTCCGGGCGTTTCTGGGCTGGCGGCATACCCAGCCGGCGCTCCTGCATGGCAGCATCCGATTCATCGAAAGCGCCGAGCCAGTGCTGCTGTTCGAGCGTATGCTTGCAGATGAAACCCTCCTGCTGGCCTTCAACCTGTCGGCCGAGGCGGTGAGTCATCCGCTGCCGCCGGGCAACTGGCAGCAGGTGGCGGTGCCGGGCCCGGATGCGGGCACGGTGCAGGGCAATGAACTCCAGCTGCCGCCGCGTGCGGTGTATTGCGCACGTCGCAGCTGACCGTTTTCTCCGGTGGCGGTACTTGCGGGGACGGGGCCGAAGCGCCCCGTCCCTTTTTTGTGGGTGAGCTTCCGGCGAAAGGCATCTACGCACGGCGCGGATCTATTGTCGGCATGCGCGCAAAAGAAAACCCGCTGCCTGCGCAACGGGTTTCCGGTCCTGCTCCCTTTGTGTTGCCGGCCAGCGGCCGGCACTACCGGGTCCGGGTCGCCGGGCATGGCCCGGCGCTTCCTCAGAACTTGTAGTTCACGCCCAGCATGTAGGTGCGGCCCCACTCGATGTACTCCAGCGGGCGGTCCTTGCTACCGGCGTAGGTGCGGTACGGCTCGTTGGTCAGGTTGCTTCCCTGCAGCAGCAGGGTCAGGCCGCGCAGGGTGCTGCTGTCGCTGAAGGTGTAGCTGAGCTGTGCATCGGTCACGTTCTCGCCGACCACGTAGCGCAGGCTGCGGTTGCCGTTGAAGTTGCCGATCTCGCCGATGAAGTCCGAACGGCGGCGCTGGCTCACGCGTGCTTCAAAGCCACTGCGCTCGTAGTAGGCGGTGAAGTTGTAGACGCGCTTGGACAGGCCCGGCAGGCTGATCGGATCGTTGCCCACGCTGGAAGCGCTTTCCGGGTCCAGGATGGTGATGTCGCTCTTGTTGAAGGTCGCGCTGGCCTGCACGCCGAAGCCACGCAGGCTGTCGGTCAGCATCTCCAGCGGGAACGATGCGGTCAGTTCCAGGCCCTTCAGCGTGCCACCCTTGCCGTTCTGTGGGGCGGAGAAGGTGCCGGTGGTCAGCACCGGCGTGGTCATGCCAGGCGGCGGTACATAGCTGCCCAGCAGTGCGGTGAAGTCGTAGTTGTCCACCGACTGCGTGTAGACGTAGCTCTTCAGGTCCTTGTAGAAGATCGCTGCGGCCACGTAGGCCTTCTCGCCGAAGTACTTCTCGTAGGACAGGTCCAGCGCGGTGGCACGCCACGGATCCAGCAACGGATTGCCGCCGCTGCCACCGGGGCGGCCGGTGCCGGTATCCACGCCGAATTCGAGGCCGGCGCGCATCTGGTCCACACGCGGGCGTGCGACCTGCTTGGCGGCAGCGAAGCGCAGCGTCTGCTGGTGCGGGAACATGAAGGCCAGGTTCAAGCTCGGCAGCCAATCGTTGTAGGTGCGGCCGTTCGAGTACGGCTGCACGTTGTTGCCGGCTGCCTGCGAGCTGTCCCAGTAGCGCGAGTCCGAGCTCTGGTCGGTGTGCTGCATCTGCACGCCGATGTTGCCGCGCACGCCGACCACGCCGATGTCGGTGTTGATGTTCAGGCGCGCCCAGGCGGTGGTGATCTTCTCCTGCACCGTCCACGACTTGGGAATCAGGTAGTCCAGGTTGTCGACCGGGTTGAAGGTCATGTAACGGCCCACCGCGGCGGGCACGTTCCAGGCCGGGATGTAGCCGATGCCGGCGAAGCCGAGGTTCACCGGACGGTACTGCAGGTCCGAGGCGATGTTGGCATCGCCCTGCGCGCCGAGCAGGATGTTGCCTTCGGACTGGGTCTTCACCTTGCGGCGGTCGGCGTAGTTGACGCCGATGTCGAGGTCCGGTGCCCACGAGGCGATGGCGTCGGGCAGGGCGATGGTCGCGGCCAGCTTGCCGCCCTTCAGGCGGTCTTCGACCTTCGGTACCTTGCCGTAGCCGGAGCCGTAGATGGTGTTGGTCAGGAACAGCGCATCCGGGTTGGAGTAGTTCAGGCCCGGGCTGATCTGCGAGAAACCATTCTGGCGGAACTGCACGCCGACCGTATCCAGCTGCGGCATCGGGGTCAGCTGCAGGTTGTTTTCCAGGTTCAGCTCGTCGCGGGTGGCCTTGGAATAGTTCAGGTCGGCGACCAGCTTCACGCCGCTGAAGTTGAACTCATTGTTCCAGCCGAACGCGTCGATCTTGTCCTTGCGCTTGTTGTACATGCCGCGCACCAGCGGATACACGCCGCTGGCGGTGCCGCCGGTAAACGAGCCGTTGCCATTGACCTGCGGGTTGCTGACCAGCAGGCCCGGGGTGTAGTTGCCGTTGTAGTTGCTGAGATTCAGCTCGAACTGGTTGGCGGTATCGATCTGCTCGGCTTCGGTGTGGAACGCATCGAAGGTGCTGGTCCAGCTGTTGTTCGGCCGGAACTGGATGGTGGCCATCACGCCGTCGCGCTTGTTGTTGCCGGTGCGGCGCAGTGCCTTGATGCCATCGGAGAAGTAGGTGCCCGCAGCGACGCCCGGGCGGTTGCCCTTGTCGGTGTGCTCGGTGGTCCACGGCTCATACAGGCCAACCTGGTTTTCCTGGATCGGCATGTCGCTGTGCGCGTAGCCGATGGCGATGCCCAGGGTCTTGTCCAGGAACTGATCGATGTAGCTGGCGCTGAAGCGGTTGCCGTACGGATCGACGTTGGCGGCGCGGCCCAATGAACTCTTCTGGTAGCGGCCGCTGACTGCGATCACGCGCTCGCCGAAGCTGAGCGGGCGTGCGGTCTGCATGTCGATGGTGCCCGACAGGCCCTGGCCGACGAGTGCGGCATCCGGGGTCTTGTACACGGTCACGCCGTTGACCAGTTCGGACGGATACTGGTCGAACTCGACGCCACGGTTGTCGCCGGTGCTGACCACTTCACGGCCATTGAGCAGCGTGGTGGCGAAGTCGGGCGACAGGCCGCGCACGCTGATCACCTGCGCACGACCGGCCACACGCTGCGCGGCCAGGCCGGGCAGGCGCGAGATCGATTCGGCGATGCTGACGTCGGGCAGCTTGCCGATGTCTTCGGCGGAGATCGCTTCGACCACCGAGGTGGCGTCCTGCTTGACCGCGATGGCGCTCTCGATGCCGCGGCGGATGCCGGTGACCTGCACCGTATCCAGGTTGGTGGCGGCGGTGCCGGCCGGCGTGGTGGTGCTCTGCGTGGACTGTGCCGACGCCAGCGTCGGCGCCAGGACAACGGCCAGCGCGATGCTCAGCGCGCTGCGCTTGTGGTTCAACATTTTCCCCTCCCAGGCAATGTTGCAGATCGATTCGTGAACGTCCCGGAGTGACCGTGGACGTGCGACGCGGTGGCCGCTGTCGTCGCCGCTATGGTAGGCAGCGCATTCTTCGCGGGAATCACCCTGCATACGTATTCAATGGCGTTTGCAGGGTTGTAATCGCTTTCAGATGCCCCGTTCCGGTAGCGCCGGGCCGTGCCCGGCGAACGTCACGCGAGGTGTTCATCAGTTCAACGGCGTGAAGCGAATGGCCTGCCCACCCCCCGGTGCCAGCACCAGGGTCAGTGCATCGGCGCTGGTCACCTCGCGGGTCTCGCGCTTGAATGCGAACGGGTTGCTGCGGAAATCCGCGCCGTCGCCATCGCGGTAGATCTCGGCGCGGTAGCGCACGCCCGGTTCCAGGAAGCCCAGCGACACCGGCAGCACGCGGCCGTGCTCGTCGGTGATGCTGCCCAGGAACCAGTCGCGGCTGTTGCGGTCGCGGCGCACGATCGTCACGTAGTCGCCCACTTCGCCATCGAGCACGCGGCTCTGCTCCCAGTCCACCGCCACGTCTTCGATGAAGCGGAACGCCTCGCGGTGCTGCATGTAGTGCTCGGGCAGGTCGGCGGCCATCTGGATCGGGCTGTACAGCACCACGTACAGGGCAAGCTGCCGCGCCAGCGTGCTGGGAATGACCTGGCCGTGGCGGCCCTTCAGGCTGAGGATGCCGGGGGTGTAGTCCATCGGCCCGGCCAGCAAGCGGGTGAACACCAGGTTGACCTCGTGTTCCGGCGGATTCGGTGGCTGGCCCCAGGCGTTGTACTCCATGCCGCGCGCGCCTTCTCGCGAGACCCAGTTCGGGTAGGTGCGGCGCAGGCCGGTGTCCTTGATCGGCTCATGCGGGTTGACCGACAGGTGGCGGCGCGCGGCTTCCTGCACCACCTTCAGATGGTGGCGGGCCATGAACTGCCCGTCATGCCACTCGCGCCACAGCGGGCCACCGGCCGGATTGCGGCGGTCGACCTGGCCGTCATCGCAGACGTAACCGGTCTTGAACTGGTCCACGCCCAGCCGTGCGTACAGGTCCAGCGCGGCGCCCAGCTGGTTCTCGTAGTGATCGATGGCACAGCCGGTTTCGTGGTGGCCGATCAGGTGCACGCCCTTCTTCAGGCCATACGCTGACAGCGCCTCGATATCGAAATCGGGCGTGGCGCGGGTGAAGTCGAAGTCGTAGCCGTTGCCGACCCAGTTGCCATCCCAGCCCGGATTCCAGCCTTCCACAAGCACGCCACGGAAGCCGTGCGCGGCGGCGAAGTCGATCACCTTCTTCGTCTTCGCGGTGGTCGCCGCATGCTTCGGCCCGGTCGCCCAGCTCTCGTTGTCCAGGTGCATCGACCACCACACGCCCAGGTACTTGGCGGGCTTTACCCAGCTCACATCGCCCAGCGCATTGGGCTCGTTGAGGTTGAGGATCAGGTCCGATTCGACCAGGCCACCGGCACGGTCGGCGATCTGCAGCGTGCGCCACGGGGTGGCGAAGGGCAGGGCGCGGCGCACCTTCCAGCCTTCGGCCGAAGGCGACAGCTGCGCGCGCAGGCGCTGGCCCTCGGTGCGGCGTAGCCACATGCCGGCGTAGTCCACCAGGGCGGCCTCGTGGATCGCCACGTGCAGGCCATCGCGGCTGCGCAGGGTCATCGGCGTATGCACCAGCGGCACCTCGCGCAGTGGCGTGCGCTGGTACAGGTATTCGTAGTGGATCGGTTCGCCGGCAGGGATCCACCACGCGGTGGAATCCTGTGCGATGGCGAACTCGGTCAGCTCGTCATCGATGATGGCTTCGCGCAGGTTCGGCTGCCCGGGGAATACGTAGCGGAAACCGAGGCCATCGTCGTACACGCGGAACACCACGTCCAACCGACGCTTGCTGCCGGTGGTCTCGGCCAGCTGCACGATCAGCTCGTTGAAGTGGTTGCGGGTGACCCGGCGTTCGCCCCAGGGCTGCTCCCAGCTGTCATCGATGCTGCGCCGTTGCTGGCCGAGCAGGGCGAAATCACGGTCCAGGCGGCCGTCGCGCAGGGCGAAGCCAAGCTTCGAATCCTCCACCACGACCTCGCCGAAGCGCTCGACGCGATAGCGCGCGGTGCCACCGTCCAGCACCAGGCTGACCTTGAGCACCTTTCCCGGTGATTCGACGCTGGCCACCTGCGGCGCGGCCTGCGCCAGCGTGGCCAGGCCCAGCAGGGCCAGGCCGAGCATCTGCGCGAACAGCGCGCGTACAACCGTGTGCGACATCGGCATTTCCCCTCCCAAGGCGCCGTTGGCAGACCCGGACCATAAGCCAGCGCAGCAGGCGCGCTACCGCGTGGCGCCATGAATACGTATGCAGCTGGACGCAGCCGACAGCCCCGCGTCTACCATGGGGCCAAGGCACCTTGAGGGAGGGGCCGCGCCCGCCCGCCGGCAACGACGGTGCGGACCTACAACGCGTGCAGAGAGGGAGGGAGGCCGACGGGCGCAAGCCGGTCCGCCGCTTCGATGCTGAAGATCATTTGTCTGACCGCTGCCCTGGGGGCAGCGCTGGGATCGACCGCGCAGGCGGCCGACCTGCAATTCGACGGCCGCCATGCGCGCGCCGAAGCCGCTGCCAACGGCAGCTTCGTGCTGCATGCGCCGAAGGGCGCAGTGCAGATCGCAGCCGCACCGATGCGCAGCCAGACCGGAAGCGTGATGTTCGATGCACTGTTCGCGCTGGCCCAGCAGGAGATGGACCAGGATCGCGTGGATGCGATCCGCGATCCTGCATTCGATGAGGGCCGGCCGGTGCCGTGCGAGTGCTTCCAGACAGGTGCGCGCTGGCCCTACGTGTGGACCCGCGATGTCAGCTTCGCCGCCGATCTGGCGCTGGCGCGGATGGACCCGCAGCGCACGCGGCAGTCGCTGCAGTTCAAGCTGTCCGCAGCGCGCGACGGGCATACGCCCGGCCTGTTCGTGGCGCAGGACACCGGTTCCGGTGGCAGCTGGCCGATCAGCAGCGATCGCGTGGTGTGGTTCCTGGCGGCACGTCACCTGCTGGAGGATCGCGCGTTTGCCGACCAGGTCTGGCTGGCGCTGCAGGGTACGCTGGCGCAGGACCGCGCGATGGTGTTCGACGCGCGAATGGGCCTTTATCGTGGCGAGACCTCCTTCCTGGATTGGCGTGAGCAGACCTATCCGGACTGGACCCGCGAGGACGTGCGCTTCATCGGCGATTCCTATGCGCTGTCCACCAACGTGCTGCACTACCAGGCGCTGCGCCTGGCCGAACGCCTGGCTGGCCAACATGGTGATGCCCGCGCGGCTGACTACAAGGCGTGGGCCGATGCGTTGGCGCAGCAGATCGATGCGCGCTTCTGGCGCGAGGACATGGGCCAGTACATGAGCTACATCGGCGAAGCCGCGCACCCGGTGCCCTACGCCAAGGTCGATCTGCTCGGCCTGTCGCTGGGCATCCTCGCCGAGGTGTTGCCGGCCGAGCGTGCGCGCCGTGCGCTGGCCGCCTACCCGATGGGGCCGGCCGGCAGTCCGGTGGTGTGGCCGCAGGAGTCGCAGCAGCCGATCTACCACAACCGCGCGATCTGGCCGTTCGTCAGCGCCTACTCGCTGCGTGCGGCGCGGCAGCTGGACGATGCGCCGCGCATCGCTGCCGAAATCCGCTCGCTGATGCAGGGCGCGGCGCTGGCCGCTTCCAACATGGAGAACTACGAGCTGGTCAGCCAGGCCGTGCATGTCGACGAAGGCGCACTCAGCGGCCCGGTGGTCAACTCCGAACGCCAGTTGTGGTCGGTGGCCGGCTATCTGTCGATGGTGCTCGAAGGTGTGTTCGGTGTGCAGGACGATGGCCGCGTGCAGCCCAAGCTGCCGGTCACACTGGTGCCGGAGCTGTTCGGCACGCAGCGTCGCATCAGCCTGGAGGCCGGTGGCAAGCGCTACGTGCTGGAGCGCCCGCAGCAGCTGGGTGATGGCCTGCTGGTGGCGGGCAGGACGCTGATCCAGGGCAACACGACCACGGTGCAGCTGATGGCTGCACCGTCCGCGACCGGCTTCGGTGGCACAACCGCCGACGCCAATGCGCGTGCGCCGGCCACGCCGACCGCACCGCAGGCCACACGCAATGGCGCTGGCTGGAGCGTGCCGGTCACGACTGGGCAGGTTCTGTGGAAGGACGGCAGGACCGTCGCCGCCAGCAATGGCCAGGTGCACATCAGCGACGATGGCCTGCGGCACTGCCTCAGCCTGACCCGGCGCGAGGGTGCATTGGAATCGCTGCACAGCCCGATGCTCTGCGTCGGTCCGCAGCAGGTGCTGAAGGGTGAGGAACGCTGGCAGTTCACCGCGGGCCAGGCCGGGCAGGTGCGCCTGCGCCTGCAGTACAGCAACGCGAACGGGCCGATCAACACCGGCGTCACGGCTGCGGTCAAGCAGCTGGTTCTGCAGTGCCCGGGCCAGCCGTTGCAGCGGCATACGGTCACCCTGCCGCACAGTGTGGCGGTGCAGGATTCGACCTCGGCAACATTCGCGGTGCCCAAGGGGCGGTGCATGGTCACGCTTGAAGAGGGCTTCAACATGAGCGCGCTGCAGCACTTCGCGCATTACACCGGCGGCAAGGGCGGGCGTGATGGTGTGCTCAACCAGGCCCAGGTGCAGGCACTGAAGGTGGCGCCGGTGGCGATGGAAGAGGGCGCACGATGAGTCGTCCCGCCAAACCGCAGCTGTCGTTCTGGCAGATCTGGAACATGTGTTTCGGTTTCCTCGGCATCCAGTTCGGCTTCGCCCTGCAGAACGCCAATGCCAGCCGCATCTTCGAGACCCTGGGCGCGGACATGGACGCGGTGCCGGGGCTGTGGATCGCTGCGCCGCTGACCGGCCTGCTGGTGCAGCCGGTGATCGGCTACCTGTCCGACCGCACCTGGACGCGCTGGGGCCGCCGCCGTCCGTTCTTCATGATCGGCGCGGTGCTGACCACACTGGCCCTGCTGGTGATGCCGAACTCGCCAACGCTGTGGATTGCCGCTGGCACGCTGTGGGTGCTGGACGCCTCGATCAATGTGTCGATGGAACCGTTCCGCGCCTTCGTCGGTGACCAGTTGGCACCGCGCCAGCGACCGGTCGGCTACGCGATGCAGAGCTTTTTCATCGGTGTCGGTGCCATCGTTGCCAGCTTCCTGCCGTTCATCCTCGCCCATTTCGGTGTGGCCAATACCGCAGCTGCCGGCGAAGTGCCCGATACCGTGCGCTATGCGTTCTACTTCGGTGCGGTGGTGCTGCTGGCGGCGATCACCTGGACGGTGGTCAGCACCCGCGAGTACTCACCGACGGAGCTGGCTGGCTTTGATGATGCCGAGCCGCCAGCGCACCACGCAGGGACTGCCATCAGTGGCCCGGCGCCGTGGACGCAGGTGGCGCTGTGGCTGGGGCTCGGCGTGGTGCTGGCGCTGCTGATCGCCTGGCGGCAGGGCGACAAGATGCTGTACGTGCTGGCGGGCTTGTGTGCGGGTTACGGCGTGCTGCTTGCGCTCGCCCGTGCGCTGCCGGGCACCCACATGCTGGCCGCCATTGTCGACGATCTGCGCGCGATGCCGGTCACCATGCGTCGCCTGGCGTGGGTGCAGTTCTTCTCGTGGTTCGCGTTGTTCGCGATGTGGATCTACACCACCGCCGCGGTGGCCGGTATCCACTTCGGCTCGACCGATCCGCAGTCGGCGGCCTACAACGAGGGAGCCAACTGGGTGGGGGTGCTGTTCGGCGCCTACAACGGCTTCGCTGCGCTGGCCGCGGTACTGATTCCGCCGATGGTGCGTGCGATCGGCCTGCGTTGGAGCCACCTGGTCAACCTGTGGCTGGGCGGTGCCGGCCTGGTGTCGCTGATGTTCATCCGCGACCCACACTGGCTGCTGCTGTCGATGGTCGGCGTCGGCTTCGCCTGGGCATCCATTCTTTCGCTGCCATACGCACTGCTGTCCGACAGTGTGCCGGCATCGAAGATGGGCGTGTACATGGGCATCTTCAATTTCTTCATCGTGATCCCGCAGCTGGTCGCGGCCAGTGCGCTCGGCTTCGCCCTGCGCGCCTGGCTGGGTGGCCAGCCGATGCATGTGCTGGTGCTGGGCGGCTGCAGCCTGTTCGTCGCCGGCCTGTGCGTGCTGCGGGTTCCGTCCCGTCCGGAGGTGGTGTGATGCGTGGTGCGCTGTCTGTTGCTGTTTCCCTGGTGCTGCTGGCCGGCCATGCGGCGGCCGCGCCGCGCCCGGACTATGTCGGCACCACTGAGCCGTTCGCCAGCGATGCGGTGTACTTCGTGGTCACCGACCGCTTCGTCAACGGTGACCCGTCCAACGACCACCGCGACCAGGGCGGCAAGCACCGCACCTTCGATATCCCGGTGCCGTGCCCGGACAAGGTGGACGGCAATATCGGCTACCTCGGTGGCGACTTCCGCGGCGTGCTCGACAATGCGCAGTACATCCGCAACCTCGGCTTCGGCGCGGTATGGATCACGCCGATCATCGACAACCCGGACGAGGCGTTCACCGGCAGCAAGGCGATCAGCTGTACCAGCACGCTGACCGATCGTGGCAAGACCGGTTATCACGGCTACTGGGGCGTCAATTTCTACAAACTCGATGAGCACCTGCCCAGCAGGGATCTGGACTTCGCCGGGCTGACCAAGGGCCTGCATGGCGCAGGCCTGAAAGTGGTGCTGGACATTGTCGGCAACCACGGCTCGCCGGCCTGGACCATGCCGACGCGGCAGCCGCAGTTCGGCCAGATCTTCGACAAGGACGGAACGCTGATCGCCGATCACCAGAACCTGCCACCGCAGAAACTGGACCCGAAGCACAACCCGCTGCACGCGTTCTACAACAACATCGGTCCGGTCGACAGCAAGGACGGCTCGATCTTCGATGGCAACCTGGCTGAACTGTCCGACTTCAATCAGGACAATCCGGCGGTGATGGATTATCTGGTGGGTGCTTACCTGCAGTGGACTTCACAAGGGGTAGATGCGCTGCGCATCGATACCATCGGCTGGCTGCCGCATCCGTGGTGGCATGCCTTCGTCAAACGCATCCGCGCTGAACATCCGGGCATGTTCATGTTCGGCGAAGCGTTCGACTACAACGCGGCGAGCATCGCCGAACACACCTGGCCGTCCAATGCCAACGTGAGCGTGCTGGATTTCCCGTTGCGCGGCGCGTTGGAACAGACCTTCGGCATCGCCGGCAAGGGCTTTGAAACCCTGGCCGAGCCACTGCACCTGACCGGCGGCCCGTACGCCAATCCGTACGAGCTGATGAGCTTCTACGACAACCACGACATGCCGCGCCTGCAGGCCAGCGACAACGGCTTCATCGATGCGCACAACTGGTTGTTCACCGCACGCGGCATTCCGGTGGTCTACTACGGCTCGGAAACCGGCTTCATGCGTGGTCGAGCCGAGCACGCAGGAAACCGTGCCTACTTCGGCCAGCCGCGCGTGGATGCTGCCCCGCAGAGCCCGATCTTCGCGCCGCTGCAGCGCATCGCCAAACTGCGCGCAGCCATCCCGGCCCTGCAGCGCGGCCTGCAGGTGAACGAACGCCTGCAGGGCGACGAGGCGGTGTTCTTCCGCGTGCTGCAGCAGGGCGACGTGGCACAGACCGCGCTGGTGCTGCTGAACAAGGGCGACCGGGCCAGAACCTTCACCGTAGCGCGTTACGTGCAGGCAGGCCGCTGGCGCGATGCACTGGACGGCGGTTCGTTGCAGGTGGATGCCTCCCTGAAGGCCGAAGTGCCCGCGCACGGCGTGAAGGTGTACGTGCTGGACGCCGCCGTGCAGGAGCCGGCCCTGCAGGCCGAGCTGGACAAGGCGATGGCCGACCAGCGGGCGCGGGACCAGCGGCTGGGGCGGTAGTGCCGGCCGCTGGCCGGCAACCCATGAATCCATGGCACCTTCAGGTGCCGGCCAGCGGCCGGCACTACCTGGTTTGGCTGCATCCGGCACAATAGGCACCCCTCACGCCCCGCCGTACCGCCATGACCGACCTCGCCCCGCAGACCCCGATCGAAACCCTGCTGAAGGCGGCGATGGACGGGGCGGTGCCGATCCGCGCCTTCATGGAAGCCTTCGTCGCCTCCGAGGTGGTGCTCCTGACCGGCAGCCTGGTCACCCCCGACGGCAGCGGCTTCGACCCGCTGCTGTTCGACAAGCAGGGCACCCTGCATGTGGCCGTGTTCACCGACCCGTCGCGGGTGGGCACCTACAGCCAGCAGGCCGAACACCAGATCCGCTGGCTGATGCTGGACGTGCTGCGCCGCGTGCCGGGTGGCTATGGCGTGGTGATCAATCCGGGCACCCCGCTGGGCTTCGAGATCTCACCGAGCGGCGTGGGCGAGATCCTGAAGGACTTTGCGCAGGGCTGAACCGCCGCCGTGTAATTTGTAGAGTCGAGCCATGCTCGACTGCCGTTCGCACAATGCCAGATCAGTCGAGCATGGCTCGACTCTACAGAACGCTTCCCCATTGAGGCACCGCCATGGAGTTCAGGGAATTACCCGCCGACGCACCGGAACGGCAGCAACTGGCGCAGTGGTATTACGCGGAATGGGGCCGGGACGCTGGCCTGTCGCTTGAACAGGAACTGCAACGGCTCAACCGGCCGCAGGATGCCGAGGGTCTCCCGCATCTGATTGCCGCCTTCGATGGCGACCAGGTGGTCGGCGCGGTGCAGTTGAAGCGCAGGGAGATGCCGGCATTCCCGCAGTACGAGCATTGGCTGGGCAGCGTGTTCGTGGCCGATAGTCATCGCGGGCGTGGGCTGGCTGGCGCGCTGGTCGAACAGGCCGCGGCGCAGGCGGTGCGGATGGGCGTTTCCGAACTGTACCTGCAGACCGAATCACTGGATGGCGGCCTGTATGCGCGGCTGGGCTGGAAGCCGCTGCAGGAAGCCGACAACCGCAGCTATCGCGTGCTGGTGATGGTGCGTTCGTTGTAGGAGAAGTGCCCTGGTGCTTCGTCCAGGCGGTGAGCTGGATGTGCCGGTTGAATGAGCTTGGGAGCTCCGGCTCACTGCTGTCGGAAAGGGGGCGGCCTCAGGGCTTGGAGACTTCGGGCATCGCGTGCTCAATCGGCAGCCAGGTTGCCCGCGACGAGGACAGCGTTGCGTCGTACATCGTCACGCTCCATGTATCGCAGGAGGTCCTGTGCGAGAACGCGTTTGCTGATTGCTGCCAAACGCTCATTTTCTGCATCCGATTTTGCCGATGAGCTGGCTGAGAGCAACAGCATGTTAACGATGTGGGATGAGATCCTGGACTGCAGTTCAGTCTGGGATCTTGCTTCACCATCCTCGTCGAAAAGCAGGTGGATGGACATCGCAAGATCATCGCTGTACTGCTGCTTCAGGCTGGGTAGTCCATGGGTGGTGTGAAGGGCCCCCAGAAGCGAGAACGCAATGGCGACCAGGGAATGCGATCCCAGCTGCAACCATATCTTCATGACGGAACTCCTAGCGGGGACGGACCCATTCGCAGCGGTCCAGCTGCCAGAATCAAGGTGGCTGCAGAGATCATTTTCACAAAGTGACTCCTTGGACGAGTGGGTGTACCCGTGGGCACACCTTCCTGATCCACGGTGTTCCCACTCATTCACCTTGCGCTTCGTGGCGACCGCCGCGTATCGGTATCCGCCGTGCGGTGCGTCAGATATCCGAGGATCCTGGTGTAAGGCATCCAATCTGGCGGCGATGGGGCCATCTGCTGCACCCAAGGTCAGTGAGCGTTATTCTGGAAGCGGACTCCATCTTCTGGTGGCTGATAACGTGACCATGGCTGCACCCCGTCATTCCCGCGCCGCGCTGATCTTCCTGATCGCGGCCATCGCCGCCGCGCTGGTGTCCATGCCCTTGCTGCGCGCGGTGGGCATTGTGCAGTGGCCGGTGTTTGTCATCGCCTGGCTGATCAATCTGGGCGCGGCCTGGCATCTGGCGCAGTGGGCGCGCCAGCAGGGCCGGTCGGCCTGGGCCTTCGGGTTGTCGGCGGCACTCGGCACCGTCGCCTCGATCGTGGTCTATGTACTGCTGGCGTTGCTGGGGCCCAAGGCCCCGGTGCGCTGAACCTTCGCGACTGTCGTGGACAATGTGCCGAGCATGGCTCGGCACTACAGTAAGGCGAGCCAAGCCAAGCCCGCACGTGTCGCGTGGAGCGCCGGCGCATAGGCCGGCGCCCCGTTGCCTCACATCGTCACCTTGCGCCGGTTGTCATCGCTCACCCGGTCGATCAGCTTGTTGTACGGGTCGAAGCCTGCTTCGTCCGGCTTTTCGTCCACCGTCACCGTGATCTTCGGCGCGGCGCTGGTGATGTGGTGGCGCTGCAGGTACAGCACCTTCTGGTCGCGTTCCTTACCCGAAGGCCCATTGGCGAACACGCCGATCTCAACCCAGTCATCCATCGTGCCGTCGCTCTCCTTGCCCTTGCCATCGGCGTACTGCTTGGCCGCGTGCAGGTCCAGGGTTACGTCGTAGCGACCGTCATCGCGCTTGCGGGCGCTGGCGGTCATCACGCGGTTGTCGTAGAAACTGATCTTCTCGAACAGGTCGGTGACCAGCTGCTGGCGATCAGCTGGCGTTTCGGCACGGATATAGTCCAGCAGTTCGCGTGAGGTGGTATACGGCGGCTGCTGGTAGCCCTTGTCCTGCAGGAAGCGCTTCAGGGCGCGGTTCAGGGCCTGCTCGCCGATCTCCTCGCGCAGCCGGTAGAACACCAGCGAACCCTTCTGGTAGTGGATGTACTGCTGGTTTTCCACGCGCTCCAGCGGCTGCTCCTCGATGGCCTCGCCACCGCGTCCGGACAGGTAGCCGTCCAGCTCGCGCTTGAGGAACTGGCGCATGTGCTGGCGGCCGTACTCCTGCTCCATCACCATCAGCGCAGAGTACTGCGACAGCGACTCGGACAGGACCGTGGCGCCCTGCACATTGGCACCGATCACCTGGTGCGCCCACCACTGGTGTGCGATCTCGTGCGCGGTCACGTAGAACACGTAGTCCACCTTGTCCGGATCACGTAGGTCGGCGATGAAACCGATGGCCTCGGAGTAGGGGATGGTATTGGCGAACGACTGTGCGAAGCGCGCATAGCCCGGGAACTCGATGATGCGCACCTGGCGATGCTGGTACGGCGTGAAGTTCGCTTCGTAGTAGGCCAGCGACTTCTGCACCGCTTCGATCATCCGGTCCACGTTGTAGCCGTGCGCCGGATCGAAGTAGACCTCGATCGGGATGTCCTTGTACTTCGCCCTGCGCACCTCCCAGCGTGCCGACAGGTAGGCGTAGAAGTTCAGCATCGGGCGGTCCATCGCGTAGCTGAAGCAACGCCGGCCGTTCACCGTGGTCTCGTGCTGCAGGTAGCCCGGGGCCAGCGCCACCTGGTCCGGCGCGGTGCAGACCGTGGTGCGGAAGTCGAGCCAATCGGCATCGTTGGAGATGTAGGTGTTGGCACGCGCGGCTTCGTCTTCCAGCTTGGGCATGCGCCGCGGTTCGCCGAGGTCACGCTTGCGACGCTCGTTGCGGTCGCTGATCTCCGCACCTTCGTTGTAGCCGAAGGACGGCAGCACGCGGCTGTTGAAGAAGGTGCCGTTGTCGACGATGTTGCTCGGCGCCTGGCCGGCGGTGATGCCGTTGGGTTTCTGCACAACCCGGAAGTGGACGTTGCGGCTTTCACCCGGTTGCAGTGGCGCGACCAGGCGGTAGATGCGGTAGCCGAGATCGGCATCATGCATCGAAAGCGTCTGCCCACCCAGGTCGACCGCGACCAGCTGCTTGTCATCGCCCATCGACACATGCACCTCCTGGATAGGCACGGCATGCGTGTTGCGTACCGTCCAGTTCGCGTCGATCACCATCGACTGTGTTTCCGGGAACACGTCCACGCGGTTGTCCACCGCTACGATGCGTGGTTGCGGCAGGTTGCGGTACTTCGACAGTTCACGCTCGTAGCGGGCCTGCAGGTCCAGCTGCTGGTCGGGCGAGAGGAACTCGTTGCGGATGTTGGTGCTCCAGTACAGCCAGCCGCCCACACCGATGAAGGCCAGTGCTGCGAGCGCTGCAAAGGCGCCGGTGGGTCCGCGCAGGCGACGACCGGCCAGGGCCAGGCGCTGGCGCAAGCCCTGGCTGACACCGCGTACCCAGAACGCCGAGGCCAGGCACATCAGGGTCAGCAGGAACAGCGCCCAGTAGCCCTGGAAGGCCAGTTGCCCCGGCAGGAAGTGACCGTAGCCATTCATGTCCGAATAGGGCGCGATGGGCCAGCTGCCGAAGTTGTACAGGTTCTGTGTGTAGTCCAGCAGGCCGAGCACACCCTGGCCGATCATCACCACGATCAGCAGCGCGTAGCCGACGAACTTGTTGTTGGTCAGCACCTGCAGCACCAGCGCCAGGCCGCCCATCAGGATGTAGACCACCGAATCCAGCGCCAGGCTGCGCAGGTACAGCAGCGGCTCCAGGTGGGTGTAGCCCTTGGCCAGCTGCACGCCCATCGCCGCCAGCGCGCCGGCCGCCTGGAAGCAGACGATCACCGCCAGCAGCGCGGTGAACTTGGCCAGCAGCGGCACCCAGTTCGGCACCGGCATGGCATCGGTCACCTCGTTGATGCGCGCGCTGCGTTCCTTCCAGACCAGTTCACCGGCGAAGAACAGCACGATGATCACCAGCAGCCAGCTGAAGGCACCCTGCAGGCCCATGATCATCTGCGAAGTGACCGGCCAGATCGAGGTGCCGTACAGCGTCTGCCGGAACAGCGCGCTGGGCAGGAAGTTGGCCAGGCCCAACACCAGCAGCACGATGAACGGCACGCTGCGCAGAACGCCGCGTGTATCGAAGCGGACCTGGCGCAGGAACTGCTGCCACGCCGTGGTGGTAGTGAACGCCGGCACCACGCGCGGCAGCGTTGCGCGGGTGGGGCGGACGGCACTGGCATCGGCAACCGGTTGCGCCTGCCTGCGGCCCCAGCGCCGACGGCCACTGCCGCTGCGTTCGGTGCGGAACAGCGCGAAGGTGGCGGCGAACAGCGCGGCGGCCACGCCCAGCCACAGGGCGCGGTTGGCCAGCAGGTAGCCGGCCAGCTCGGGAATTCCGCTGTTGCGCTCGGCGGTGGACCAGTAGCGGATGGTGCGGCCCAGTGCGCGCATGCCCAGCGGTTCGCTCAGCACCGCGATCCAGGTGTTGTCGATGTCGCGCAGCAGGGCCGCGCTGGCGCCGTACAGCACCAGGTAGGCCACCAGGCCGATGTAGACCCACAGGATCGAACGGGTCAGGGCTGCCAGCAGCGACAGCAGTGCGGTGGTGAACAACAGGTTCGGGATGACGATGACTGCGAACGTCCACGCATAGCCCTGCCAGCTGATCGGGCCCATGCGTTCGGGATCGACCCACGGCATGAACGGCGCCAGCCACAGGCCAAATGCAATCACGATGTAGACCAGCAAGCCGGCGGCCAGGGCGGCAGCGATGCGCCCTGCCAGGTAGTCGCGGCGCTTCACCGGGCTGGCGAAGATCAGCTCGGCGGTGCCCAGTTCGAAGTCACGCAGCAGCGCGTTGCTGACGAAAAGGGCGCTGACCAGCATGCCGAGCAGGGTGAAGATGCCCAGCATCTGCGCGATCACGGTGGGCGCGTTGCTGTGCACGTTGCCGCTGCCACCACCGATCTGTACCGCATCGCTGGAGGCGGCCGCGAAGGCAAGCAGGGCGAACAGCGCGGCCAGCAGCCACAGCAGTGGAGAACGCAGCTGCTCGCGCAGCTCGAAGCGGAAGAAGTTGAGAATCATGGCGTGCTCCGCTCAGGCTGCCGCGCGGGCACGGGCCTGCAGGCGCAGGCGCTGGAAGTAGACGTCCTCGAGGTCGGGAGCCACCGCCGCGAAGCCGTCGCCGGGATCGTTGGCACTGTGCACGTGGATCACCGGGCGGCCTCCGACCAGACGGGTCGACAGCACCACGTAGCGCGCCTCGTGGTCGGCCAGTTCCGAAGGGTCGACCTGCTTGCGCCAGACCTGCTGCTGCAGGGCATCGATGGCTTCGGCGGGGCGGCCGGTCAGCAGCACCTGGCCCTTGTTCATGATCGCCATGGTGGGGCACAGGTCGGTCACGTCTTCGACGATGTGGGTGGACAGGATCACCGCCACGTTCTCGCCGATGGCCGCCAGCAGGTTGAGGAAGCGGTTGCGTTCCTCGGGGTCGAGGCCGGCGGTGGGCTCGTCGACGATCACCAGCCGCGGGTCACCGAGCAGTGCCTGGGCAATGCCGAAGCGCTGGCGCATGCCGCCCGAGTACGTGCCGAGCTTGCGCTTGCGTGCGTCCCACAGGTTCACCTGCTGCAGCAGGCCATCGACCACCTCGCGGCGCTGCGCGCGCTGGGTCAGGCCCTTGAGCACCGCGAAATGCTCCAGCAGGTCCAGTGCGCTGACCTTCGGGTACACGCCGAAATCCTGCGGCAGGTAGCCCAGCCGGCGGCGCACCGCGTCCTTGTCGCGCAGCACGTCGATCGGTGCTTCGCCGGGAATGGTGAGGATCGCCGAACCGCTGTCGGCCTCCTGCAGGGTGGACAGCGTGCGCATCAGCGACGACTTGCCAGCGCCGTTCGGGCCGAGCAGGCCGAACATGCCGCGCGGGATGTCCAGGCTGACATTGTTGAGCGCGTGCACGCCGTTGGCGTACGTCTTGGACAGCGAATCGATCTTCAGCATGCGACGTACACCTTTCCGTGTGTGATCGCGCTGTTTATCACCCGCAACTGGGCTGGCGTCATGCGCCGTTGGTCATGGTGCCGTGCGGGTAGCAGGTGAGGGCGCCCCACCGTTGAAGGCGCGACAGGGGCGGCTTCCAGTGCGTGGGGCTTCGCCAAGGCGGCAGGGGGCCAGCTTGTGAAGTCTTCCTGAATGCGTTGGGAAAGGTCGGCCGGATCACACAGGACGTCGACAGGGGCACCGATAGTCTTTGCGCCTCTCAGGGCCATTGCCATGCAGGCGTACATGCGGACTGTTACCGGAGTAGAGGGACTGGACAGCATTCTTGGTGGCGGACTTCCGCAGGCGCGGCTGTATCTGCTGGAAGGACCACCGGGTTCCGGCAAGACCACGTTGTCGCTTCAGTTCCTGCTGGAAGGCCTGCGGCGGGGCGAACGCTGCCTGTACATCACCTTGTCCGAGACCGCCGAGGAACTGCGCGAAGTCGCCGCTGCCCATGGCTGGTCGCTGGATGGCCTACACCTGTTCGAACTGGGATCGGCTGAAGGCGCAATGGGCAACGGTCGCCTGCAGTCGGTGCTGCATTCGTGGGAAATGGAGCTGGACGAGACGGTCAATCTGATCATGTCCAAGGTGGACATCATTGGGCCCACCCGCGTGGTGTTCGATTCGTTGTCCGAACTGCGCCTGCTGGCCCAGGACTCTCTGCGCTACCGGCGCCAGATCCTTGCGTTGAAGCAGTTCTTCGCACCCAAGAGCGCTACGGTGATCCTGGTCGATGACCTGACCTCTACCGGCGAAGAGCGCGATGGGCAGTTGCACAGCCTGTGCCACGGCGTGCTGTCGCTGGAACGCCTGACCCTGGATTTTGGTCCGGCCCGGCGCCGCATGCAGGTGCAGAAGCTGCGCGGTGTGGATTTCATTGCGGGCTACCACGATATGGTGATCCGTCGTGGTGGGCTCGAGATTTTTCCCCGCTTGATCGCCTCCGAGCACCACGACCGGTTCGTGGGTTCGCCGGTGAGCAGTGGCGTCGACGAGATCGATCGCCTGCTGGGCGGGGGCCCCCTGCGCGGGACCTCGACCCTGTTGACCGGTCCCGCTGGCAGCGGCAAGACCAACGTCGCCCTGCAATACGTGTGGGCGGCCTGCGAACGTGGCGAACGCTGCTGCATCTTCGAGTTCGACGAGCGCATCGGCACCTTGCTGGCGCGTGCATCTGCGCTGGACATCGACCTTGACAAGCATCTGCACTCGGGCCTGCTGGAGATCCTGCAGATGGATCCGGCCGAGGTGTCGCCGGGTGAGTTCTCCTGGAACCTGCGCAAGGCGGTAGAGCAGCGCAACTGCAGTGTGCTGGTGATCGACAGCCTGAACGGCTATGTCACGGCAATGCCACAGGAAAAGCAGCTGATGCTGCAGCTGCACGAGATGTTGTCCTACCTCAACCAGAAGGGTGTAGCGACGTTCCTGATCAATCCGCAGCATGGCCTGGTGGGCACCATGTCCACTGGCAGTCTCAATGTGTCCTATATCGCCGATGCGGTGGTGCTGTTCCGGTTCTTCGAGGCCAAGGGGCGCATCCGCAAAGCCATTTCGGTGATCAAGAACCGCGGCGGTGCGCACGAGGACACCATCCGTGAGTTGAAGATCGACGGGCGTGGCATCACCGTCAGTGCGCCGTTGGCAGACTTCCAGGGCATCCTGACCGGAACACCCGAATTCGTGGGTGACAGCGCGGCGCTGCTGGGCCAGTCCGATGTCCGATAGCGGTGAGAGCCGCAAGGTTGTCCGCATCGTGGCGCCGTTTGGACGCGATGCCGACAGCATTGCGGCGGTACTGGAGGGGGCAGGGCTGGCAACGCGCATCGCGGGTAACCTGGAGGAACTGGCCGAGCATCTGGATGATCGCACCGGCCTGGTGGTGGTGACCCAGGAAGCGTTGGTGCGCGGCACCGATGGCATGCTGCCTGCCTTGCAGCAGCAACCGGCCTGGTCGGATATCCCGTTCATCCTGCTGCGCTCGGCGCGGTCGTACCGCCGTTCCACCCGTGAGGAACTGTTGCCAGTTGCGATCAACGTGGTGGAGATGGACCGGCCGCTTGGCAGCATGTCCCTGATCAGTGCTGTCCAGGGCGCACTGCGGGCCCGTGACAAGCAGTTCCTCGTGCGCGATCAGATGGCGGCATTGGCGGACGGGCGGGCCGCACTGGCCCGCAGTGAAACCGAGTTGCGCCTGATCGCCGATGCGATGCCGGTGCTGATCGCCTTCGTTGATCGTTCGATGTGCTTCCGTTTCGCCAACCGGGCCTATGAGTCCTGGTTCGATCTCGCCACCGGTGAGGTGATCGGCAGGCACGTTCGCGAAGTGATCGGCGAATCCGTATGGCAGCAGCGCAGGGCGGCGATGGAGCGCGCGCTGGATGGCCAAGCGGCGCTCTTCGAGATCACCTGGCCGCATCCACTACGCGGCCGGCGCGACTGCGAAGTGCGTTACTCGCCGCGCACCGACACCGACGGCCGGGTCGACGGATTCCACGTCTTCGTTACCGATATCACCGCCGCCAAGCTGGCCCTGAGCAACAGCCAGCAGCACGCACATGCACTGGAGGTCATGGTGGCCGAGCGCACGCGTGAGCTGGAAGCGCAGATGGCTGCACGCGAGGCCAGCGAGGCCGCCCTGCGGCAGTCGCAGAAGATGGAAGCGATCGGCCAGTTGACCGGTGGCATCGCGCACGATTTCAACAACATGCTGACTGGCATCCTGTCCGCGCTGGACATCGTGCGCCTGCGCCTGGAGATGGGCCGGGTGGATGATCTGGAGCGTTTCCTGGATACGGCCACCACCTCGGCGCAGCGTGCCGCCGCATTGACCCAGCGCCTGCTCGCGTTCTCGCGCAGGCAGTCGCTGGACGCGCGGCCGGTGGAGATCAACACGTTGCTGGTATCGGTGCAGCACCTGTTGCACAGCACGATCGGGGAGACGGTGCGGCTGCGTACCGAGACCTGTCCGGTGCCGCTGCACGCCACGCTGGATGCCAACCAGTTCGAAAGTGCGGTGCTGAACCTGGCCATCAATGCTCGCGACGCGATGCCTGATGGCGGCGAGCTGATCCTGCGCACTGCGGAAGCAGATGTGCATGCAGGCCAGTATCCGGCAGTGCCGGCAGGGCACTATGCGGTGGTGGCAGTCGCCGACACGGGCGCCGGCATGGCGCCGGAAGTCGTCGAGCGCGCATTCGAGCCTTTCTTCACCACCAAGCCCATCGGCAAGGGAACCGGGCTGGGCATGTCGATGGTGTATGGCTTCATGCAGCAGTCCGGTGGTCACATCGCGATCGAATCGCGCCTGGGTGAGGGCACCACCATTTCCCTGTTCATTCCACTGGTGGAGGCCGCGGCCAGCGAAACGGCGGCCGCTCCGGCCAAAGCCATCCGGCTCGGCGCTGGCCAGTCGATCCTGGTGGTCGAGGATGATGAGCAGGTACGCATGCTGGTCACGGTGGTGCTCGAGGACCTGGGGTACCAGGCCCAGGTGGTGGGCGATGCGGACGCCGCGCTTCCGATCCTGACTTCGGACCAGTGCATCGATCTGTTGATTACCGACGTCGGCCTGCCTGGGCTCAATGGCCGCCAGCTCGCCGAGATAGCCCGTCACTCGCGGCCGACTTTGCCAGTACTGTTCATGACCGGCTACGCGGAGAAGGCGCAGGAGCGCTCGTCCTTCCTCGATGCGGGCATGGCGATGATCGCCAAGCCGTTCCTGCTTGACGAGTTCAGTGCAGCGGTTCGCACCGCGATGCCTGAAACGGCAGGTGGCAATCCGTAGAGTCGGGCCTGCTCGACTGTTTTTGTGCAGAGCCGATCCATACTCGGCTGATCTTTCCCGATTGGAGTTGCATCCGCTGGTCGAGCAAGCTCGACACTACCCGCGCTGCGACGATTCCCGCACCACCAGCTTTACCGGGATGCTCTGGCTGTCCACAGCCTGCCGGCCGATCAGTGCCAGCAGGCGCTCCACCAGCAGCTGCCCGGCCTGCTTGGTGTCCTGCTGTACGGTGGTCAGCGCCGGGGATACCGATGCTGCCAAGGGGATGTCATCGAAGCCGGTCACCGCCACGTCCTGCGGCACCCGCAGGCCGGCTTCGCGCAGGGCCCGCATCGCGCCGATGGCGATCAGGTCGCTGGCCGCGCAGATCGCATCGACCGGCGCGTTGCGAGCCAGCAGCGCCTGGCAGGCTTCCTGGCCGGAGGCTTCGGTGGTGATCGCATCGTGCTGCAGCGCCGCCTCGGCAGCCAGGCCGTGTTCCTGCAGAGCCGCGACATGGCCGCGGTAGCGTTCCTGGAATTCCGGGTAATGGCTGGAGGCATGGCCAAGGAAGGCGATGCGGCGGCAGCCCTGCTGCAGCAGGTGGGTGGTGATGTCGTGCCCGCCCTGGAAATTGTCGCTGCCGATCGATACACCGGGCTGGCCGGGCAGGGCGGCGCCCCAGCGCACGAAGTGCGTGCCCTGTTCGACCAGCCGCTGCAGGCGGTCGCGCGATTCGTGGTAGTCGCCGTAGCCGAGCAGGATGATGCCGTCGGCCTTGTTGCTGTCCTCGTAATCGGCCTGCCAGTCGGTGGACAGCTGCTGGAACGAGACCAGCAGGTCCTGCCCATGCAGGGCGCAGGCGCGGGTGATCGAGCCCAGCATCGAATGGAAGAACGGGTTGATCAGCGAGTCGTCGTTGGTCGGGTCTTCGAAGAACAGCAGGGCCAGGGTTCCGGCGTTGCGCAGGCGCAGGCTGGAGGCGTTCTTGTCGACCTTGTAGTTCAGCTCGCGGGCGATGCGCAGGATGCGCTCGCGGGTCTCGGCGTTGACCATCGGGCTGCCACGGAGCGCCCGCGACACGGTCGGCTGGGAGACCCCGGCCAGGTGGGCGATGTCCAGGGAGGTGGCTTTGCCTTTGATCGTCATGGAAACGCAGAAGGGGGCTGGGGGGAAGGTGCCCGGGAATGATGCCATGGGCAGACGCGAATGCCCCTCCGGGCGACCGTCGGGGCTAAGGTAAGTCATTGCCGGACAAGGAAATCAGCTCAATCCTCCAGCGCGGCCGGGGTCTTCTGACCGGGCGGATGGCGGCGGCAATGCTAAGATGCACCGTTCTCGCATTCCCCCAAATTTCAACAGGGGCGGCCCAGCCTACTGCACCCCGCCCGGGGCTGTGCTATCACTGGCGGTCTGCCCTTGGACAACGGACGAAGGTACCTATGGCGCGCGGCATCAACAAAGTCATCCTGGTCGGCAATCTCGGCAACGACCCGGACGTGAAGTACACCCAGGGTGGCATGGCGATCACCCGCATCAGCCTGGCCACCACCAGCGTCCGCAAGGACAAGGATGGCAACCAGCAGGAACGTACCGAATGGCACCGCGTGGTGTTCTTCGGCAAGCTCGGCGAAATCGCCGGCGAGTACCTGCGCAAGGGCAGCTCGGTGTATGTCGAAGGCAGCCTGCGCTACGACAAGTACACCGGCCAGGATGGCGTGGAGAAGTACTCCACCGACATCATCGCCGACGAGATGCAGATGCTGGGCGGCCGCGGTGAAGGCGGCGGTGGTGGTGGTGGTGGCAACTACGGCGGCGGCGAGCGCCCGCAGCGCCAGCAGGCGCCGCGCCAGGAGTACGGCGGCGGTGGCGGTGGCCAGCGCGGCGGCCAGGGTGGTGGCTATGGCAACCAGGGCGGCAACCAGGGCGGCGGTTACGGCAACCAGGGTGGCAACCAGCGCCCGCAGCCGCAACAGGCACCGCCGATGGACGATTTCGCTGACGACGATATTCCGTTCTGATCGAACGGTCGCCTGCAGCAGAAAAGAAAGCCCCGCGATGCGGGGCTTTTCTTTTTTTGGAATCCCTTCGGAGTTGTGCTCCGCAGCATTGATTTTCGTGCACCGCGACTTGCAAACAGACAATTTCCTCCCCTATGGTGCAATCGATTGCATTGCTGTGAATCGTTGCGTTTGATACCGGTTGGGAGGCCGGCAGGTGGATGTCCATCCATTCGATCAGACCGGCCCCGGCGACGGGCCTCACGCGGCGCGATGCGCTGCGTCTCGCGGTTGCTGGTGGCATTGGCCTGGGGGCCGCGGGCGTGCTCCCTGCGTTTGCCGACACCGCACCGCTCAGGGGCAACCTGAAGCACTCTGTCGCCCGCTGGACCTTCCCGCAGCTGTCGGTCGCCCAACTCTGCGCGACGGCGAAGGACATCGGTTTTGCCGCCATCGATCTGGTCGGTCCGGAAGACTGGCCCACGCTGAAGGCGAATGGCGTATACAGCTCGATGTGCAACGGCGCGGAGCTCGGCCTCACCAAGGGCTTTGCCGGCCGTGAGTTCCACGATCAGCTGGTGGAGCGCTACACGCGGCACATTGATCTGGTCGCCGAGGCCGGTTATCGCAACCTGATCTGCTTCTCCGGCAACCGCAACGGGATGGACCCGAAGGAAGGCCTGGCCAATGCCGAGGCCGGCCTCAAGCGCATCCTCGGGCACGCCGAGAAGCGCGGTGTGGTGCTGGTTATGGAGCTGTTGAACTCCAAGGTCGATCATCGTGACTACCTGTGCGATCACTCCGCATGGGGCGTGGAGCTGTGCCAGCGGCTCGGCTCGGACAACTTCGGCCTGCTCTACGACATCTACCACATGCAGATCATGGAGGGCGACATCATCGCCACCATCGGTAAGCATCACGCCTGCTTCAAGCATTACCACACCGCAGGCGTGCCCGGCCGGAACGAGATCGGAGACCAGCAGGAGCTCCACTATCCGGCCATCTGCCGCGCGATCCGCGACACCGGTTTCAAGGGGTATCTGGCGCAGGAATTCATGCCTGCAGCGCCCGATCCCGTTGGCTCATTGCGCGAGGCAATCCGCCTCTGCGACGTCTGAAACGATATCCACCCAGGTGAGAAACCCATGGCAGATAATCACTACGACGCCATTGTTGTTGGCTCGGGAATCAGTGGCGGTTGGGCAGCGAAGGAGCTGACCGAAAAGGGCCTGAAGGTCCTGATGCTGGAACGCGGACGCAACATCGAGCACGTCAAGGACTACGTCAACGCGATGAAGGAGGCGTGGGACTTCCCGCACCGAAACCGGCCAACGCAGGCGATGAAGGCCGACTTCCCGGTGCTGATGCGCGACTATGGCCTGGCCGAGAACCTGGAAGGGATGTGGGCCAACGAACAGGACTCGCCCTACGTCGAGACCAAGCGCTTCGATTGGTTCCGCGGCTATCACGTCGGCGGCCGCTCATTGTTGTGGGGCCGGCAGAGCTATCGCTTCTCCGACCTGGACTTCGAGGCGAATCTCAAGGACGGCATCGCAGCCGATTGGCCCATCCGCTACGCCGATATCGCGCCGTGGTACGACTACGTGGAGAAATTCGCAGGTATCGCTGGTACGCGCGAAGGGCTGGACGTGTTGCCGGATGGTGAGTTCCTGCCGCCTATCCCATTGAACATCGTCGAGAAGGACGTGGCCGCACGGATCAAAAAGGCGTTCGGCGGCACCCGGCACATGATCCACTCGCGCACCGCCAACATCACAAAGCCCATGCCCGAACAGGGCCGCGTCAACTGCCAGTACCGCAACAAGTGCATCCTGGGTTGCCCCTTCGGCGCTTATTTTTCCACCCAGGCAGCGACACTGCCGGCGGCGATGAAGACAGGCAACCTGACCTTGCGGCCGTTCTCGATCGTCAAGGAAGTGCTCTACGACAAGGACCGCAAGCGTGCCCGCGGCGTGGAGGTGATCGACGCCGAGACCGGGCAGACCTACCAGTACACGGCCAAGGTCATCTTCCTCAACGCATCGTCGTTCAACTCGACGTGGCTGTTGATGAACTCGGCCACCGATGTCTGGGACGGCGGGCTGGGCTCCTCGTCGGGCGAGTTGGGGCACAACGTGATGGACCATCATTTCGGTGCGGGTGCCTCCGGCCGCGTCGAGGGCTACGAAGACAAGTATTACTTCGGGCGTCGCCCCTGCGGCTTCTACATTCCGCGGTTCCGCAACGTCGCGGCTGACAAACGCGGTTACCTGCGCGGGTTCGGCTACCAGGGCGGCGCAAGCCGCACCGGCTGGTCGCGCGAGATCGCCGAGCTCAACATCGGTGCCGACCTGAAGGAGGCGCTGACCGTGCCGGGCGACTGGCGTATCGGCATGACCGGCTTCGGTGAAATGCTGCCGCACCACGACAATACGATCCGCCTGGACCACGACCGCAAGGACAAGTGGGGGTTGCCGGTGCTGGCGATGGACGTTGCCATGCGCGCCAACGAACTGGCGATGCGCAAGGACATGGCCGCCGATGCCGCAGAGATGCTGGAGGCGGCCGGCGTCAAGGACGTGAAGATGCACGACAACGACTATGCTCCGGGCAAGGGCATCCACGAGATGGGGACCGCGCGCATGGGACGTGATCGGAAAAGTTCGGTGCTGAACCAGCACAACCAGGTATGGGATGCGCCCAACGTGTATGTCACCGACGGTGCCTGCATGACCTCCAGCGCCTGCGTGAATCCTTCGCTGACCTACATGGCGCTGACGGCCCGGGCCGCCGACCATGCGGTGCGCGAACTGAAAGCGGGGAATCTCTGATGGATCGCCGCGAGCTGTTGAAGATGATCGTCGCCGCCACCGGTGCGGCCATGGTTGGGTTGCCTGCCCTTGTGCAGGGTCAGGCACCGGCGGGCGCTACCAAGATTCATTTCTCCGATACCGACGTCGCTACGCTGGACGAGATCGCCGAGACCATCCTGCCGCGGACCCGGACACCAGGGGCGAAGGATGCCGGCGCCGGTCTGTTCATGGCGACGTTCGTCAGTGACTGCTACACCGCCCGGCAGCAGGCGACGTTCCGCGCCGGGCTGACGGATATCGACAAACGCGCTGGTGGCCGGTTCGTATCGCTCACACCGGAAGCCCGCACCGAATTGCTGCGCACGCTTGATGCAGAAGCCAAGGCGCGTCATGCCGATGTGACCGAAACCGGTACACCTGAAGAGGGCGAGGCAATGCCACACTACTTCACGATGCTCAAGCAGCTGGCCATCTTCGGCTTCTTCACCTCTAAGGTCGGCGCGACCGGGGTGCTGCAGTACGTTGCCGTGCCGGGGCGCTACGACGGCGATCTCGCCTATGTTCCCGGTACACCCGCGTGGGGGACCAGTTGATGGAGCGCAACAGGATGATCAAGCCTTTGTTGATCGCGGCCACGGTGCTGGCCGCCGCACCTGCGTTCGCGCAGGCCGCTGCCGACCCTGCACGCGATCCGAAGAAGACCGAGGTGTGGACGCCGGTGCCCGCGACCGTGGCCACGCCGCCAGGCAAGGCACCGTCCGATGCAATCGTGCTCTTCGATGGCAAGGATGTCTCCGCGTGGGAGTCGGAGCAGGGCGGACGCGTGCCCTGGAAGATTGCCGATGGCGCCATGACCGTCGTGCCGGGCAGCAAAGGCATCCGCACCAGGCAACGCTTCTGCGACGTCCAGCTGCATGTCGAGTGGCGCACACCCACCGACACCAAGGGCTTCGAGGGCCAGAACCGGGGCAACAGCGGCATCTTCCTGCAGGAACTGTATGAGCTGCAGGTGCTCGACAGTTACAACAACCCGACCTATGCCAATGGCCAGGCGGGTTCCATCTACAAACAGGCGATGCCGTTGGTGAACGCCGCGCGCGCACCGGGCGAGTGGCAGGCCTACGACATCCTCTGGAAGGCACCGCGCTTCTCGCAGGGCGGTGGGCTTGTGTCGCCCGCGCGCATCACGGTGCTGCACAACGGCGTGCTGGTGCAGGACGACACTGTGCTGGCCGGCAAGACCGAATACATCGGTGCGCCTTCCTACGCGCCCCATGGGTGTGCGCCGCTCTACCTGCAGGAGCACGACTCCAAGGTCAGCTACCGCAACATCTGGGTGCGCGAGCTGTAGTGGCACACGGCCGGCGTGGTCGCCGGCCGCTTACTTCGCCAGATAACTGGCGATGTCATCGATTTCCTGCTGCGACAGCTGGGAGAAGGGTGGCATCAAGCCTCCGCCCTTCCTGATCTTGTCCTTGATCTGCGCAGGTTGCAGTCGCTTGCTGAGATCGGTGAGCGCCGGAAACGCGCCCGGCATGCCCGCACGATCCGCACCATGGCAGGCCACGCAGTTCGCGGTGTAGAGCTTTGCACCGGCGGCCGGGTCGTCCTTGCACCATGCTGCTGTCGCAACGCTCATGCCGCCCAGGGCCACGGCCATTGCCAGGATCATTTTCATGTGAGGCTCCTTGATGCGTCAGCGCTGCGCACGGGCGGGCACGTTGGCGGGCAGGTGTTCACGCAGGTAATCCGCGCCGGTCTGGATGATCTTGGCCGGATCGCGTGGCTGGTCGTGCTCGATGATGTACCAGTGCACGCCGGCGGCTGCCGCAGCAGGTAGGATCGCGTTCCAGTCCAGCACGCCCTGGCCCACCGCAGCGAATCCACCTTCGTCTTCCGCCTGGCCCTTTGGCGCATTGTCCTTGGCATGCACGGCGAACATGTGGCCGCGGAATTTTTCCAGCATCAGCGCCGGATCCAGGCCCGCACGCGCGACCCAGGCCAGGTCCAGCTCGGTCTGCAGGTCGGGGCCGGCCGCGGCGAACAGCAGTTCCAGGCCCGTCCTGCCGTTGAAGTCGACCAGCTCGAAGTCGTGGTTGTGGTAGGCCAGGCGCATGCCCTTGGCCCGCACCTGCCTGGCGATGCTGCCCAGTTCCTGGCCCAGCGCGGTCCAGCCTGCGGCGTCGGTCGGGCGATCCTTCTTGTCCAGGTACGGCACCACCAGCGTCGTGTTGCCGATTGATCGGTTGAAGGCGACCACACCGTCCAGGTTGCTGCGCAACTCGGCCAATGGCACGTGCGATGAGATCGCCTTGATCGAATACCGGTCCAGCAGCTGCTTGAGTTCCGTCGCGCTGGTGTTCTGGGTGCCGACCGTTTCCACCGCGTGCACGCCCGCGTCGTGGACGATCTTCAACTGCTGGTCGAGCGAGCCGGCGTTGCGCAGGGTGTACATCTGCACCGCGATCGGTTTCTGCGTGCTGGCGGCTTCGCCTGCGAAGGCGGGCAGGGCAGTGAGCAGCAGGACGAGACTTGCAGTTCTACGGACAAGGGTTTTCATCTACAGATCCTCCCGGGTTTTCAACCGATGGCAGTCCAGGCGCGCGACCTGGCCGATGCAATGACACGATCGACGATCTGCGCCGAGCGCAGCCCATCTTCGAAGGTCGGCAGTCCCTGCGGGCGCTCGCCGTTGATGGCGCGATAGGTGTCGGCAACAAATGCTTCGAAACACTGCGCGTAGCCCTGCGCGTGACCGGCGGGCAACACCGACAGCCGGCGTTGCTCGGCACTGCCGGCGCCGGGCCCACGCACGAAGATTTCCTCGCGCTGGTCGGGCAGGCCGATCCACAGCCGCTCGGCGTCTTCCTGGTTGAAAGCCACGCTGGCGTTGGCGCCATCGATCTCGAACCAGAGGCGATTGCGGCGTCCGGCCGAGACCTGGCTGACCGTCAGCGACGCCAGCGTACCGGCGCCGGTTCTGAACATTGCCGCCGCCACATCCTCGCTCGTCACCGCCTTCATCGGGCTGCCCCCCGTCGGCGTGCTGAAGCTCTGACCGGTGTCGGTGCCACGTTCGGTGATCACGGTATCGAACGCGGCGCTGACTTCGGTGAAGCGCTCGCCGCAGACCCATTCCACCAGGTCGCACCAGTGCGAGCCGATGTCGGCGAACACGCGCGATGCGCCACCCAGCGCCGGATCCACGCGCCAGTTGTTGCTGGCAGGGTCCAGCAGCCAGTCCTGCAGATAGCTGCCGTGGATCAGGTGCAGGGGCCCCAGATCGCCCTGGGCGATGCGTGCGCGCGCCTCGCGCACCGCCGGGTGGTAGCGGTAGACGAAGGGCACCGTAGCAACCAGTCCGGTCGACGCGGCCAAACCGGCCAGGGCCTGCGCATCATCCAGTGTGGTGGCCAGCGGCTTCTCACAGATCACGTGCTTGCCGGCTTCCAGCGCGGCCTGCGCCATGGCGCGGTGCAGATGGTTGGGCGTGCAGACGTGTACGACCTGTACCTGCGGATCAGCGATCACCTCCTCGATGTCCCGGTAGGCGCGCGGCACATTCCACGACTGCGCTGCCTCACGCGCGCGCTGCGGTGACGAGGCCGCCACGCCGCGTACCTCGGCACCCGCCAGCAATGCTGCACGGCGATGCACGGTACCGATCATGCCGGAGCCGATGATGGCGATTCCAAGCTTTGGCATCGGCTGTGGTCCTCAGAGCGTGGAAGGCGCGGCCGCGGCTACCGGCCGCTCGCGGAACAGCAACAGGAAGGCGATCAGCACGAGCAGTGCGACGCCGGCCGGGAACAACCAGATCTTCTGCCAGTCCGGGCCCGCTGTCGTGGTGTAGTGCTCCACCACCGCGCCGGACAGGAAGGTGCCGATCAGCATGCCCACGCCGTAGGTGGCCAGGGTGATGAACCCCTGCGCGCTGCTGCGCGCGGCGGGGCCGGCATGCGCATCGGTGTAGATCTGCCCGGTGACGAAGAAGAAGTCGTAGCAGATGCCGTGCAGCACGATACCGATCACCAGCAGCGAGAAGCCGCCGCCCGCATCGCCGAAGGCGAACATGGCATAGCGCACCACCCAGGCCGCCATGCCCACCGCCAGCATCGTCTTGACGCCAAGGCGAACGAACAGGAACGGCATGGCCAGCATCAGCAGGACTTCGGAAACCTGGCCCAGCGATTGCAGGCCGGCCGCGCCGCGCACGCCGAGATCGTTGAGATATGGGTTGGTGAAGTTGTAGTAGAACGACAGCGGGATGCAGATGGCGATGGAGGCCAGGAAGAACACCAGGTAGGAGCGCGACTTCAGCAGCCGCAGCGAGTCCAGCCCCAGGATCTGTCCCAGCCCAGCGTCGCGCTGCTGTGCCAGTGGCGGCGTGTGCGGCAGGGTGAAGGCATACAGGCCCAGCGTCAGCGAGGCCATCGCCGCCATCTGGAAGGTCAGCTCCAGACGATGCGCCTGTTCCCAGCCCAGCCAGCCGATCAGCACACCCGCCACGATCCAGCCGATGCTGCCCGCCACCCGCACCAGCGGGAACTGCTTCTCGGGCGATTGCATGTGCCGCATCGCCACGCTGTTGGCCAGTGCCAGCGTGGGCATGAACAGCAGCATGTAACCCATCACGTAGGCCGAGAACATGCTGAAGCTGGTCGCCGTGGACGCCAGCCACATCAGCACCGCGCCGGCCAGGTGCAGCACCGCGAGGATGCGCTGCGCGGCGAAGTAGCGATCGGCGATCAGGCCGACCAGGAAGGGCGCGACGATGGCGCCGATGGACTGGCTGAGGAAGGCCGTTGCCACCTGGCTGGCGCTGGCCTGCAGCGGGCCCTGCACCAGGTAGGTTCCGAGGGTGACGAACCATGCCCCCCAGATGAAGAACTGCAGAAACATCATCGCGCCCAAGCGCGACATGGCGTGCGTCATGGCTTGCCCTCCCGGGGCGGTAATGGCTCAGATTCCCAGCATGCGGCGCAGTGATTGCGGGTCCGTGCCGCTGTCGGCGAAATCATCGAAGGCACGCTCGGTCACCCGGATGATGTGGTCGCGGATGAACGCGGCACCTTCGCGTGCGCCGTCCTCGGGGTGCTTCAGGCAGCACTCCCACTCCAGCACCGCCCAGCCCGGGAAGTCGTACTGCGCGAATTTCGAGAAGATCGCCTTGAAGTCGACCTGGCCGTCGCCGAGCGAACGGAACCGCCCCGGACGATCGATCCAGTCCTGGTAGCCGCCATAGACACCACTGCGCGCGCTTGCGTGATACTCCGCGTCCTTGACGTGGAAGATGCCGATGCGATCGTGATAACGGTCAATGAAACCCAGGTAGTCCATCTGCTGCAGCAGCAGGTGGCTGGGGTCGTACAGGATCTTCGCGCGGGGGTGGTGATCCACCACATCGAGGAAGCGTTCGAAGGTCGCGCCGTCATGCAGGTCTTCGCCCGGATGGATCTCGAAGCACAGGTCCACGCCGCAGGCGTCGAAGGCGTCCAGGATCGGTCGCCAGCGGCGGCCGAGCTCGGCGAAGGCTTCTTCCACCAGCCCCGGTGGACGCTGCGGCCAGGGATAGAAGTAGGGCCAGGCCAGTGCGCCGGAAAACGTGGCATGCGCGGTCAACCCCAGGCGCTGGCTGGCCTTGGCGGCCAGCAGCAGCTGCTGCACTGCCCAGGCCTGGCGGGCGGCCGGGTCGCCGCGCTTGTCTGCCGGCGCGAAACCGTCGAACAGGCTGTCGTAGGCGGGGTGGACAGCAACCAGCTGTCCTTGCAGGTGGGTGGACAGTTCGGTGATCTGCAGGCCATGTCCGCCCAGCATGCCGGCGAGGTCGTCGCAGTACGCCTGGCTGCGCGCGGCCTCGGCCAGATCGAACAGGTGGGGCGCGCTGGTCGGTACTTGTAGGCCAGAATAGCCCAGCGCCGAGGCCCATCCGGCCAGCGTGTCCAGTCGATCAAAGGGAGGTGTGTCGCCAATGAACTGCGCCAGGAACAGCGCTGGACCCTTGAGCGTCTTCAAGATGATTCGCCCTGATGCAATCGATTGCATTACCCTAGCATGGGCCTCCTGCAGACCCGTTGTGCACTGCACAGCGATTGGAACAACGTAACGCCATGGCAACCATCTACGACATCGCAAAGCACGTTGGCGTTTCCGCCGGTACCGTGTCGCGGGCGCTTTCGCGGCCGGACAAGGTGCTGCCGGCCACCCGCACGCGCATCGAACAGGCGGCCGCTGCCCTGGGCTATGTGCCCAACACGGTCGCCCGGACGCTGAAGACCCAGCGCAGCGGCAAGATCCTGGTCACCGTCCCGGACATCGCCAATCCATTCTTCGCGCAGATCCTGCAGGGCGCGGAGGACGCGGCGCAGGCGGTCGGCTACGCCGTGCTGCTGGGCGATACCCAGAATCTGCCCGAGCGCGAGGAGCGCTACGCGCAGATGCTCCGGCGCAACGAGGCCGACGGGCTGATCGTGCTGGGGCACCGCCTGCCGCCGACGGCGCGCGAGATCGTCCAGCAGCGGGGCACCGCTGCACCGGTGGTCAATGGCTGCGAATTCGATCCCGCGCTGGGCATCCCCAGCGTCCACATCGACAACGCGGCCGCCGCGCGCGCGGTGATGGACCATCTGTATGGGCTGGGACACGAGCGCATCGCCGTGGTCGGCGGGCCGCCCGACAATCCGCTGCACCAGCAACGGATGGAAGGGGTCCGGGCCGCCGCCAAGGCGCGCGGCCGCCTGCGCCAGCTGGGCATCGTGCCGGGCGACTTTTCCCTGCAGTCCGGCCATGCGGCCGCGCAGGCGCTGCTGGCCTCGGCCGCCGCGCCGACGGCGATCTTCTGCTTCAGCGACCAGATGGCGCTGGGTGCCCTGGCAGCCTGCCGGGATCTGGGCATCCGCGTGCCGGAAGACTTGTCCATCGTCGGCTTTGACGATCTGGCATCGTCGCGTTACCTGACGCCGCCGTTGACCACCATCCGGCAGCCCATGCGCGAGATCGGTGAGCGCGCGGTCTACCTGCTGCTCGCCATCATCGATCAGGCTGATGTGCCGCTGCAGCAGACGCTGGATTTCAGCCTGATGCTGCGCGGCTCGACGGCTGCGCCCAGCAGCGGCTGAGGGCCGTGCGGAGCAGTTGGCCTGCAGCCGCCGGCCAGCACGGTTGCAGCCAGCACCCTTGATCCGGAATTGACGCGAAGCTGTCAGACTCGGCACAGGCAGCCCGCCAGGCTGCCAGGGGGGAACGTGCGATCGCTCAAGGGGGTCGGCCATGCCGTTCTTGATTGACGCGACGGAAGTCGCAGTCGAGGGCATCGGCGCGGCGCGGCGCATCGGCTGGATGCGCTTCGTCGGCAATGGGCTGGGGGCGATCCCGATCGCTTCGATCATTCTCGAACGCCAGGATGGCGCCTGGGCGTGGGTGCTGTTGCTGCTCAACGCGTTGGCGTGGCCGGCGCTTGCACTGCTGCTGACCCACCGATCCCGCCAGCCGGCGGTGGTGCAGTTCCGCTGCATGGTGGCCGACTCCTTCTTCGGCGGCGGCTGGATCGCCTTCATGGCGCTGAGCGCGGTCCCCAGTGCGTTGTTCGCCGCGCTGCTGGTCGCCGACAAGATCGCTGCCGGTGGCGTGCGGTTGGCGATGCGGGCGACGCTGGCACTGGTGCTGGGCTTTCTGCTCAGCTGGTGGGCGCTTGGATTTCCCTACCAGCCCATCTCCTCGCAGCGCACGATCGTGCTGAGCGTGCCGTTCCTGTTCGTGTATGGCATCGGGCTGAGCATCCTGAGCTGGCAACTGGCACGCCGGGTCAAATCACAGAACCGCCAGCTGCAGCGGCTGAGCCGGATGGATCCATTGGTGGAGCTGGCCAATCGTGGCTTCCTGATCCTTCGCGCGCAGCAGGTGCTGGACAAGGCGCAGGGACAGGGGGGCTTCGCCTGCCTGCTGATGCTCGACGTCGACGACTTCAAGCGCATCAACGATTCACATGGGCATCGGGCCGGGGACGAGGTGTTGCGGCAGATCGCCGCCACCTTGCGCGAGTTCGCACGCCCGGGCGACATACCGGCACGGTTGGGTGGCGACGAATTCGTGGTGCTGCTGCGTGACTGCACGACGCGTGATGCGATGCATGTGGCCGAGCGGATCCGGCTGCATCTGCTCGAAGCGGCAAGGCAGGTGGCACCGGGCGTGGAGTTCAGTGTCAGCATCGGTATCGCGGCGACGCCGGGCCAGGGCACCGTGGAAGACTGGCTGGCCACGGCCGACAAGGCCCTCTATCACGCCAAGCGCCAGGGCAAGAATACGGCCAGCTGGGCGGACTGATTTACGGCACCGCGCGCCGTGCGCATGCGGTGGGTATCAGAGCGTCCGTTCCCAGACCTGGCCGAGCAGATCGTGGCCAAAGCTGTGGTGGGGCTCTTCCTGTACCAGCTGGAAGCCCGCGCGTTCGTACAGGCGCCGGGCATCGGCCAGTACGCTGTTGGTCCAGAGCGTCATCCGCGTATAGCCGGCGGACGCCGCAAACGCGATGCACTCTTCCACCAGCCGGGCGCCGATGCCCATGCCGCGCGCGGTGGCATCCACATAGAGCAGGCGCAGCTTGGCTGTGCTGTCGTCCTGCCTGACCACGAACACCGAGCCCACCATGTCGCCGTCCTTCTCGGCGATCCAGCAGCGTTCACGCGCCGGGTCCAGCTCGCGCAGGTACTTGGCAACGATCTCCGACACCAGCGCTTCGTACTCCGCATTCCAGCCGAATTCGCGGGCATACAGCGCGGACTGCCGCGAGACCACCAGCCCCATGTCGCCCGGCCGCGGATCCCGCAGCAGGTACGAGGGAGACCTGTCGCCCAGCACGCTTTCGATCTGGCCCATGGCCGAAAGCAGCGTCAGCTGTGCCGTCTCGGGCAGCGTCGCCAGCAGCTCGGTCATTTCCCGACGCGAGGTTTCTTCCAGTGGCGCGAACACGCTGTGCCCAAGTGCCGTCAGGGTCAGAACGACCACGCGCGCATCCTCGGCCGAGCGGTCCTTGATGAGATAGCCCTGCCGCTCGAACCTGGCGGTGACCCGGCTCACATAGCCGGCATCCAGGCCCAGCTCACGGCACAGGTCCGAGGGCGACAACGGTGCGTGGTGGGCCAGTTCGTACAGGATGCGGACTTCGGTGAGCGACAGGCCACTGCGCAGCAGCGATTCCTGCAGTACGCCGATCTGCCGGGTATAGAAGCGGTTGAAGCGCCGCACTGCATCGGCGCGTTCGGAAAGCGTGCCCGTTGTCATGGCCGATCCATGTATTTGACTTGGTCAAATAATTACTTGCCTAAGTCAAATAATCAAGGGGTGCGCAGCTCTGTACTGCGGGCGTCGTCCGGCGCCGTCGGCGGGTGTGCGCTGCTGCATGCACAGCGCAGCAGCGCGGCGGCCAGTGCAGGATGCTGGCCGCGCATGGCCAGCTGCAGGGCGGTGATCGGCATGCCCAGTTCCAGCGCGACGAAGGCCAGGCCCAGCCGATGCAGGGTCTGCATCGAGGCCGGCACGATGGCGATGCCCAGGCCCGCTGCGGCCAGGTTGATGGCCGAGGCCACCTGTGGCGCTTCCTGCTGGATGGTGGGGGCGAAGCCCTGGCTGCGGCAGGCAGCGACGACATCGGCGCTCAGGCCATAGCCGGATTTCCGCGAGAACAGGATGAAGCGCTCATCGCGCAGCTCGGTCAGTGCGATGCCCGCCCGGCCGGCCAGCGGGTGTTCGGCCGGCAGTACCGCCACCAGTGGTTCGGCGCTGAGCTGCTGGATCACCAGCTCGCCAGGATGCGAATACGGTGGGCGCACGATCACCGCGTCCAGTTCGCCGTCGTCCAGGCGCCGGATCAGGGATTCACTGCCGTCTTCGACCAGTTGCAGCTGCACCGCCGGATGCGCCTGCCGGAACCTGCGCAGCAGTGCGGTCACCGCGTCGTTGTATGAGGCCGATTCGGTCAGCCCCAGCGTGAGCGTGCCGACCTCGCCGCGTGCAGCGCTCAGCGCCTGCTCCTTGGCGTGGTCGACGCGCGCGAGGATGTCCACGGCTGCTGCCCAGAACACGCGGCCCGCGTCACTGAGCACGATGCCGCGTCCCTGGCGATGGAACAGCGGCGTGCCGATCTCTTCCTCCAGCGCGCGGATCTGCTGCCCGAGCGGTGGCTGGGCGATATGCAGGGCCTCGGCGGCCTTGGTGAAGCTCTGCAGTTGGGCGGTCATGACGAAGTAGCGCAGGTGGCGCAGTTCCATTGGAACCTCAGGCGTTCTGGTGCTGTACGAACACGGTATTGGACGGTCGCCGGTGGCGGCAACATCATCGGTATCCCACGGCAGATGTCCAACTACAAGGGAGACCACATGAAGAAGACACGTCGGCTGCGCGATCTGCTTCGGCAGGGCAGCGTGATAGCACCGGGCGTATTCGATGGCTTGTCGGCACGCCTGGTGGAGCTGGCCGGCTTCGATGCGGTATATGCCAGCGGCGGGGCCATCGCACGTTCGGCCGGCGTACCGGACATTGGCCTGCTCGGTCTCAGCGAAGTGCTTGTGCAGGTTGAACGGATCGTCGATGCCTGCGATCTGCCGGTGATCGCCGACGCTGACACCGGCTTCGGCGGCACCGCGAATGTTGAACGCACGGTGCGCGCGTTGGAAAGGGCAGGGGTTGCCGCCCTGCATATCGAGGACCAGGCCTTCCCCAAGCGCTGTGGTCACCTGGATGACAAGACGCTGGTTGACGCGGGCGAGATGTGCACGAAGATCCGCGTCGCCTGCCAGTCGCGGATCGATCCGGAGCTGATGATCATCGCGCGTACCGACGCCATCGCCTGCGAGGGCCTGGATGCGGCGATCGAACGCGCGCGTGCGTATGTGGAGGCGGGCGCGGACATGATCTTCGTCGAGGCCCCGGAAACGCTGGAGCAGATCGAGGTGATTTCGCAGCGTGTTCCCGGGCCGAAGCTGATCAACATGTTCCACAGCGGCAAGACGCCGCTGGTGCCGGTGCAGCGGCTTGCCGAACTCGATTACCGGCTGGTGATCATTCCCTCGGACCTGCAACGGGCTGCGATCCGGGCCATGCAGCGTACCCTGCAGGAGATTGCAGTGACCGGTGACAGCGGGCGTGTCGCCAATGCGCTGGCCAGCTTCAGCGAGCGCGAGGAGATCGTGCGTACCGGTCGTTATCTGGCGCTGGATCGCGCCTGAGTCGAGGAAGCCTGCCGGGGGCAGGGCGGCGGCCTGTGCAATCGTGGCGTAACGGCCATTCATCCTGCACGCGGCATCGCCACGGCAATCCTCTACCATGGGCCACCCCGCCCGGACCTGCCCTGATGCAAGACGCCCTTGTTGCCCAGCCCAAGCCCCCCATCCCGAGGATCGCGGCCTGGCTGATGATGCTGCTGGGCATGTGGCTGGCGTTGAAGCTGGGCCTGGTGGTGACCCTGCTGTCGGGCCTGCTGGTGTTCCAGCTGACCCACCTGCTGGCCTCCACCGTGGAGGGCAAGCTGCCGCCAGGCCGGGCGCGGGCCATCGCGGTGATCGTGCTGTCAGCGGTGATCATCAGTGCGCTGGTGCTGGCCGGAATCGGCGTGGCGTCATTTTTCCGCAATGAGACCGGTGGGCCGGACGCATTGCTGGCGCGGCTGATGGAGATCCTCAATTCGTCGCGGCACCAGGTGCCGGCGCTGCTGCAGCCGTACATCCCTGAGGACATGCCGGCACTGCGCACGGCGCTGAACGACTGGGCCGCCGAACATCAGCGCCAGCTGGGCGTGGCCGGTACCTCGGTGGTGCAGGTGGGGGTACGCGTACTGATCGGTATGGTGCTGGGCGCGATGATTGCGTTGTACGACGAACTGCCGCTGCCGAAGATGGGCCCGCTGGCGCAGGAGCTGATCGGCCGCACCAGCCGGCTGGCCACCGCGTTCCGCCAGGTGGTGTTCGCGCAGGTGAAGATCTCGCTGCTCAACACCGTGTTCACCGCCATCTTCCTGCTGGGCGTACTGCCGTTGTTCGGCGTGCACCTGCCATTGTCCAAGACCCTGGTGCTGATCACCTTCATCGCCGGCCTGCTGCCGGCGGTGGGCAACATCATCTCCAACACCATCATCACCATCGTCGCGCTGTCGGTTTCGTTCTACGTGGCCGTGGCCGCGCTGCTGTACCTGATCGTGATCCACAAGCTGGAGTACTTCCTCAATGCGCGCATCGTTGGCGGCGAAATCCAGGCCCGCGCCTGGGAGCTGCTGCTGGCGATGCTGGTGATGGAAGCGGCGTTCGGCCTGCCGGGCCTGGTCGCCGCGCCGGTGTTCTACGCCTATGTGAAGCGCGAACTGGTCGACCAGCGCTGGATCTAGTACGGCAGGGTGTGACGCATTCGGCCCGCCCAGGCGCTTGGTAAGACCTTGCCGGCGCGTTCGCGGTAGCTGCGGTATACCCGTGGTCACGGTTCGCGCGGCACTGGCTTGGCGCTGCCGGGACCGGCGGCTACAGTGATCCGCACTTCAGGGGAAATTTGCATGGCCGGCAAGGCATCGCCCATCGGGTTGCGGACCTGGGTCTGGATCCTGGCGGGGTTGTTCGTGGTCTGTACGCTGCCGTTGATGGCCATCGCGCTGGTCCAGGGCACGCTGCGCTGCAGCGCCGCCGAAGACAACCTGGTCAGCCTGCGCCAGCTGCGGCAGACCTTCGACCTGGCCAACCTGGTCTCCGCCGAACGCGGCCCGGCCAACAGCCTGCTCGGCGCCGACCCGGCCGATGCCGCCGAACACGCGCGGCTGGCTGCGCAGCTGGCGATGGCGCGCAGGCGGGTGGATATCTCGATGCAGCAGCTGGACAGCGTGTTCAGGGCCGCTCCCGGCGTGGTGGACGAGCAGGGCCTGCTGGCCGATGCGCAGCGTCGGCTGAAATCGGCGCGTGCGGCGGTCGACCGCGTCACCGCGCAGCCGCAGGAGGCGCGCCGGGTGGAGGAAGTGGAGCGGGCGATCAACAGCATGTTCGCAGTCGTCGACCGGCTGCACCTGCTGACCTCGGCGCAGATCAATCTGCTGGTCAGCGTCGACCGTGAGGCAGCCATTCCGGCGATGCAGGGCCAGGTGCTGATCGATCTGCGCGAGCATGGCGGCCGCCTGGCGTCCAACGTGATGGCGCCGGTCGCGGTGCCGGGCGCCTGGCGCGACGAGCAGGTACGCGCTGCACTGCAGACCGAGGGCCGCCTGCTGGAACTGTGGCGGCTGGCCGGCAGCCACCAGTCGGTGTTCCGCAGTGACCCGGAGCTGTCCTGGCACTGGGACATGGCCCGTCGGCAGTTCTTCGGCGAGTCGCTGCCGATGATCGAGCAGCTGATCGAGGACGGTCGCCGCGGCGTGCCGCCACCATGGACCGCGGCCGAGTTCACCGCGCGCTACGTGCCGACGCTGCAGTCACTGGAAGCGCTGCGTGATGGCTACCTGAGCGTGTCCATCGCCCGTTTCGAGCGCACCCGCAACCGTGAGGCGACACGGCTGGCAGTGTTGGTGGCGACTGCGCTGGGCACGCTGGTGGTGCTTGGCGTGGCCCTGCGCATTGCCCATCTGCAGATCCTGCGGCCGTTGCTGCTGGCGCAGCGGCAGGTGATCCAGATCGCCTCCGATGCACCCGGCCCGGAGCAGCACGTCACCCATCCGCTGGCGGAAATGCAGCGCCTGTTCGATGCCATCGAAGTACTGCGCGAGAAGTCGCGGGAACGCTTGGCGTTGACCAGCGAGCTGCGCCAGCTGGCCGGTACCGACGAACTGACCGGCCTGCTGAACCGACGCGCGCTGGAGGAAGTGGTGCAGCAGCGGCATGCCGAGGGCGAGGCCAGTGCGGTGGTGATCCTGCTGGACGTCGACCGCTTCAAGGCGATCAACGATGGCCATGGCCACGATGCCGGTGACCAGGTGCTGGAGCAGGTGGCACAGCTGCTGCAGCGCCACCTGCGCCGCAGTGACAGCATTGCCCGCTACGGTGGCGAGGAATTCCTGGTGCTGTTGGCCGACGGTGATCTCGCGGGTGGCCGCCGCCTGGCGGAGTCGCTGCGCCTGGCGCTGCAGCAGTTGGACATCGTAATCGCGGGTGGCATCGAACTGCGGGTGACCGCCAGTTTCGGTGTGGCCCAGGGAGGTACCGATGCACTGGGCTGGCGCACGCTGCTGCGTGCCGCCGATGCCGCCATGTACCAGGCCAAGGCGCAGGGCCGTGATCGCGTGCGGGTGGCCGGTGGCGGGCGCGTTCCGCGCTGAAACGCCACGTTCATCGCTGGCGCACGCAGTGCCACCTAGACTGACCCTCCGATCGCTTGGAAGGAGCCATCATGACCGCTCGCCCCGTTGTCGCCGCAGTGCTGCTGGCCGGGTTGTTGGCCGGCTGTACCTCCACCGCTTCGCAGACCGCTGCGGATGCGCCGCGCCATCCCTCCATCGCCGCCGACCTGAGCCCGGTGCCGGCCTTCACCGGCGGCGGCGCGGGTTGGAGCATCGAGATCGCCTCCACCGGCAAGGGCAACCACGATGCCAGCCTCAGCGTTGACGGCCGCATCCACAAGGGCACGCTGCGCTATCTGGGGCAGCCGGCGGATGCACCCAGCTCGTTGATCGTGCTCAACGGTGAACTTGGCAGGCAGCCGGCCGTCGTCGAGATCAAGCGCGAGTCGTGCCGCACTGCCGAAGGCGTCGACACCCTGGCCAGCGTACAGGTGACGATGGAAGGGCAGCCACAGCGCCGCGGTTGTGGCCATCTGGCGGTGTATTGAGGTCGCGCGACGGCATGCTCGAGATTCCCACGCTTTACACCGAACGCTTGCGGCTGCGCCCGCAACGGCTCGATGACTTCGAGGTCTACGCCGCATTCCTGGCGTCGCCGCGTGCGTGCGGCATGGGCGGTCCGTTTGGTGAGGTCGCCGCGTGGGGGCAGTTCTGCCACGACCTGGCCAGCTGGCAGCTGTTCGGCCACGGTGCGCTGATGATCGAGCGCGGCGACAGTGGTGCCTGCATCGGCCAGGTCGGTATCAACCACGGTCCGTTGTTCCCGGAAAAGGAACTGGGCTGGCTGCTGTACGACGGCCATGAGGGGCAGGGGTTCGCCACCGAGGCGGCCGGCGCGCTGCGCGACTGGGCCTTCGTGGTGGCGCAGCTGCCGACCCTGGTCAGCTACATGGCGCCGGACAATATGGCATCACAGGCTGTTGCGCAGCGGCTGGGCGGCGTGCTCGATGCGCAGGCCGTGCGCAGCGATGCGGACGATCTGGTGTACCGATACAGCGCGGGATAGCGTCGGCCATTGGTCGACATTACCTGGGCGCGGGGTGTCCCGCCCAGTCACCGATGCCGTCCAGTTCCGGTGCCAGTGCGTGCTCGGCCGCACGCCGCAGCAGTGCGGGTGCGACGTAGTGGCGGTGCGTGCTGTCGATCAGCGCCATGTAGATGCGACCGAACGCATTGTGGGTCTGCACGCGCGAACCGAGGCTGATCTCGATGCGGCCATCGTCATGCCGCTGCACGCGCACGCTGCTGCGGAAACGCAGATGGCGGTCGTCGGCACCGAGCAGGACTTCCGCGCAGTGGTCATCTGCATCGCCCCGTGAATCCAGCACCGGATAACGGCCAGCAAACAACCGGCTGCGGTCATCGGACAGCAGCGACGATACCGGGCAGCCCAGCGAAGAAGTGCGCAGCCGCAGCGGCGCAACCAGGCGGTTGCGCAGCGCCATCAACCGGCCCACGCCGCTGGGGGGGTTGCGCAGGAAGCCTTCCAGTACGTCGGCCAGCAGTGCCGACGCGGAACGCTGCCGCAGCTGTGTGCTGTCCAGCTGCAGCGTGGTCAGGTCCTGGTAGTGGCTGAGCGGCAGCGCAGCGGCCAGCAGGCCGTCGCTGTGTGGCGCCTGCGACTGGATGGGATAGGCCGGCGTAGCGCGTTCGACAAACCCACGCAGCGGTTGCAATGTGATCCGCCGCAGCGGGCCGAACCATGCACGGGTGCGCGCACACAGCCGGGCACGCAGGCTGGGGGGCGCAGCCTGCAGTGACAGCTGCATCAGCGGCGTGGCCGCCAGAGCGGCTGCCGTCGGCCAGCAGGCTTCCGGCAGTACGTCGGTGAGGCTGGGAATGTCGGCGGCATTGCGCTGTACCTGCGCACGGGTGTGCTCGCTCATCGCACCGGCCAGTTCATTGCTGTGGCACGACAGCGCGAACAGCGCCGGATGGTTGCGGTGGTTCGATGCGAACTGGTGCCAGGTGCCGCCACCGAAGCGCACGGTGAACAGGCAGTCCGGCGGGATGCGGACGCGCCGCAGCGTGCGCGCGAAGACGCCGGGATCGCTCGCCAGCTCCGCGTCGGAAACGCTGGCGAAGCGCAGCTCGGCGCCGGCGCTGCCGGCGACGGCCGTGAACATGCGTGGACCGGCATGGCGATGGAACGGATGGCCACCGGCACCAACAGAGAAACTGTACAGCGAGGACGGATCACCCTGCTGCAGATGCATGCCGCCCAGCCGTGCCGAGGGCTCATCCAGCGCATCGATGAAGGCCGGATGGTGGCGCTGGCGCTGGTTGGCGTCGATGATCAGTGCATCACCGGCACCGATGCCCAATTGCGCGATCAGCGTGACTTCGGTCGGGCTGGCTCCTTCCCGGGCGGGAAGCTGGACGGCTGGAAACGAACGGCGGTCGCGGGTCGGTCCAGGCATGGTCGCGCTCCTTGGCAGGGATGCTCAGCGGGCAGGGGACTTGCGGCGGGCGCGGGCTTCGCGCTTGAGCGGGCCACCGACCGGACAGACTTCAGCGGCCCAGGAGAACAGCGTATTGGCCAGGCGGTCCGGCACCTGCCGGAAGTACACGAACTGGCCACGCTTCTCGCGTTCGATCAGCCCGGCTTCCTCAAGGATGCGCAGATGGCTGGACAGCGCGGGCTTGCTGAAATCGAAGCGCTCGGCCAGTTCACCCGCGCTGAGCTCACCGGCGCTGAGGTAGGCCAGGATCTGCCGGCGGGCGGTGGAGGCTAGGGCTTCGAAGATGCGGTCCATGGCGAGCTAATTAACTAATTCGTTAATTAATAGTCCTCCCGCTGCAGCCGGCTGTCAAGCGTCGGCCAGTTGCACGGCCCGCATGCCCTTTGCCATCCTCCCTGTTGCTTTCCGCCCTTGGAGTTCCGATGCGCGCTGCGTTCTGGCTGATCCTGGCCCTGCTGCCCACCCTGGCAGTGGCACAGCCCGCGCGAGCGGCCAAGGACAATGCCTCCGCGCAGGACCCCTTCAGCGAACTGTTCGATACCGCCTGCATGCAGCACATCGGTGCCCCGGCGCGGCTGCAGTCGTTGATGGAATCCAATGGACTGTCGCCGTTGCAGCCTGCCGAAGCGGCCACGCTGCTGCAGGGCCAGCCGGGCGTGGCCTGGATGGTGCCGCTGGCCAGTGGCCGCTATGCGGTGAGCTGGGCCGACGATGGCACCTGCACGGTGTATGCGGAGAAGGCCGATGCGGCGGTGGTGCAGAAGGGCTTCGCACGGTTGATGCTGGCCGCACCGAAGCCGTTGCAGGCACGTTCGCTGCCGGGGCGCGGGCCGCTGTCGGCCGATCAGGTCGCCATCCAGTACGGCTGGGCCGCGCCCGGCCAGAGCAGGCTGCAGGTCCGTTTCCGCCTGGTCACGCGGCAGGCACCGGAGGCCGGCGTGCAGGCGATGGCGTCGGCGACCCCGGGCGAGGCGATGCTGGAACAGGCTGCGCCCGGACGCTAGCGCCGGGCCTGGCGCGGCGGCCGATGCAGGGGCCACGCTCGCGATTCAGTTTTTCACCGGGGATGTGGTATATCGTTTATCGATAAATCCACCCCGGGGCGGCGAAGCCACCCCAACACCGGAGGCCGCTTGACCGCTCGTCCCGCCCGCGCCAGACCCGCGCGAGGCTTGTTCACCCTGGCCCAGGCCGCCGTACAGGCCGTCCGGGCGATGTGCTGGCTGGGCATCCTGGCCGCACTGCTGGCCGTGCCGCTGGTCGCCCACGACCGTCGCTGGCTGCTCGACAGCGTCCACGACGCCAATGCCGCCGCCGCGCATGGCAATGACCTGTTCCTGCACTTCTGCCTGGGCCTGGGCGCGATCGTCGCGCTGCTGGTGCTGTGCCTGGTGTTCCTGCGCCACCTGCTGCGGCTGCTGGCATCGGCGGCACGCGAGCGGCCGTTCACCCATGCCAATGCGCAGCGCCTGCAGCGCATGGCGTGGTTGATGCTGGCGATGGAACTGCTGTCGATCCTGATCGGCGCCTACGCCGCATGGATGGGCCCGGACTTCACCTGGATGGAAGTCGGTGGCGGCATGTCGATCACCGGCCTGGTCGCGGTGCTGATGCTGTTCGTGCTGGCACGCGTGTTTGCCGTGGGTGCGGCGATGCGCGATGACCTCGACGGTGTCATCTGATGGCGATTGTCATCACCCTGGACCGCATGCTGCAGCAGCGGGGCATGACCCTGTCCGAGCTGGCCGGGCGCATCGACATCACCCTGGCCAACCTGTCGATCCTGAAGACCGGCAAGGCGCGCGCCATCCGCTTTTCCACGCTGGATGCGATCTGCCGCGAGCTGCAGTGCACGCCTGGCGATCTGCTCGGGCATGACCCGGCGCAGGCGCAGGAGGCTGACTGAGTGTTTCCCCTTTTCCCTTACCTACTGACGAAACGGACCTGAAATGGAATGGTTGGCTGACCCCTCGATATGGATGGGCCTTGCAACCCTGGTCGTGCTGGAGATCGTTCTCGGCATCGACAACCTGGTGTTCATCGCGATCCTTGCCGACAAACTACCGCCGCACCAGCGTGACCGCGCGCGGGTGATCGGCCTGGCGCTGGCGCTGCTGATGCGGCTGGTGCTGCTGGCCGCGCTGGCATGGATCATGAAGTTGACCGAGCCGCTGCTCACGCTGTTCGACCACAGCTTCTCCGGGCGTGACCTGATCCTGCTGGGCGGTGGCTTGTTCCTGTTGTTCAAGGGCACGATGGAACTGCACGAGCGCCTGGAGGGCCGCGAACACCACGAAGATGGCAAGAAGGTCTACGCCAGCTTCGCGATGGTGGTGGCTCAGATTGTGGTGCTCGACGCGGTGTTCTCGCTGGACTCGGTGATCACCGCAGTCGGCATGGTCGACAACCTGGGCGTGATGTATGCCGCGGTGACCATCGCGATGGTGCTGATGCTGGTGGCCAGCAAGCCGCTGACCCGCTTCGTCAACAAGCATCCCACGGTGGTGGTGCTGTGCCTGGGCTTCCTGCTGATGATCGGTTTCAGCCTGGTGGCCGAAGGCCTGGGCTACAAGATTCCGAAGGGCTATCTGTACGCGGCCATTGCCTTCTCGATCCTGGTCGAAGCCTTCAACCAGTGGGTGCGTTTCAACCGTGAGCGCAACGAGCGCCGCCAGCCGTTCCGTCAGCGCACCGCCGACGCCGTGCTGCGCATGCTCGGCGCGCGCCCGGCCAATGGTCATCACGACGAAGAAGCCAGCGAGCAGGTGGACGCCGAAGAGCGCCTGCAGCCGGCCGAGCACGAGATGATCCGCAGCGTGCTGGGCCTGGCCGATCGCCCGGTGTCGAGCGTGATGACCGTGCGTGCCGACGTGCAGTGGATCGACATGGCGCGTGGGCCGGAGGATGTGGTGGCACGCCTGGTGGCGTCGCCGCACACTCGCTTGCTGGTGGGCGATGGCGATCTGGACAGCCTGCGCGGCGTGGTACAGAGCCGCGACCTGCTGGCCGACCTGCTGCAGGGCAGGCCGCTGCAGCTGGAAGCCAACCTGCGCGAGCCGCAGTACGTGCTGTCGAGTGCCAGCGCATTGCAGGCGCTGGAACTGATCCGCCAGCACCCGGTGCCGCTGGCGGTGGCGGTGGACGAGTACGGCAGCGTGGAAGGCCTGGTGACCGCCAACGACCTGCTGGCGGCCATTGCCGGTGACCTGGTCGACACCCAGGACGAGCGCTATGGCGTGGTCGCGCAGGGCGAAGATTGCTGGGAGGCCGATGGTGCGCTGACCCTGGACGATCTGCAGCGCCTGGCCGGTGTGTCGCTGCCGCGCAGTGCCGACTACATGACCATCTCCGGGCTGGTGCTGGAACAGCTGGGCCGCCTGCCGGACGTCGGCGATGCGGTGGAGGTGACCAGTGTACGTGTCACCGTGCTGGCGATGGAGAAGCGCCGCATCACGCGCCTGCGGGTGGAACGCATCGACGGACTGGCTTGACCAACGCCTTGTTGTAGAGCCGAGCCAATGCTCGGCTGCATTTTGAGAAGCCGAGGGCAGGCTCGGCTCTACACAACACTGCCCGCAACCTTCACCATGGCGGGCCCGCATTCTTTCCCGGATGGTTGCAGTGCTGAGTACGATCGGTTTGTTGATGGGCCTGTACGTGGCCTGGCGCCTGTTCTGGCCACTGCGCATGCCCATCTGGATGAAGGTCGTGCTGTCGCTGCTGCTGGTGGGCGTGGCCGTGCAGCTGCGCATCGTCGCTACCTTCTGGGGCACGATGGCCTCGCCGGAAATTCCGAAGCTGGCCATCGCCACGTTGGCCACGGGTTCGACTGCCGTACTGCTGCTGGCGCTGGTCCTGCTGGTGCTGGACGCTGGCCTGCTGTTGTCGCGGATCCTGCGCAGGCCACGTGCTGTATCGGCCCTGCGCGCGCCGAAGCTGCGGCCGGTGGCGGGTGTGCTGGCGCTGCTGGTCAGTGGCTATGGCGTCAGCCAGGGCATGGCCGTCCCCAAGCCCCGGCAGATCGAGGTGAGCATCGCCGGACTGCCGGCTTCGTTCGACGGCTATCGCGTGCTGCAGCTGACCGACATCCATGCCAGCCGCCTGTTGACCGGTGACTGGGTACGCAAGGTCGTGGACCAGAGCAACGCACTGACGCCGGACCTGATCGTGATCACCGGCGACCTGATCGACGGCAGCGTCGAGGCCCGCCGCGATGACGCGCGGCCGTTGGCCGACCTGCATGCACCGGATGGCGTCATCGCCATCACCGGCAATCACGAGTACTACGCGCAATACCAGGAGTGGATGCAGGCGTTCCGCGCGCTGCACATGCAGGTGCTGGAGAACAGCCACCTGCAGGTACGACGCGGTGATGCAGCGCTGACCATCGCCGGCGTCACCGACCCGGTGGCGGCCCGCTATGGCCTGCCTCTGCCGGATCTGGAGGCCGCGCTTGCCGGTGCTGATCCGGGCGCGCCGGTGATCCTGCTCGACCATCGCCCGCGCAATGCGCGCGAGGCTGCCGCACGCGGGGTGAAGCTGCAGCTGTCCGGGCATACACATGGCGGCCAGATCATCGGCATGGACCAGCTTGTGAAGCGTGCCAATGGCGGTTATGTGTCCGGGCGTTACGAGGTGGACGGCATGACCCTGTACGTGAGCAACGGTGCCGGCCTCTGGGCCGGATTTCCGGCACGCATCGGTGTGCCGTCTGAGATCACCTTGATCACCCTGCGCCGCGCCCTGTGACCTGAAGCGGGGTCAGATTCCTTTCCCTGCGGGAAAGGGATCTGACCCCTGACAGACCACATGGAAGGAACCATGTCCCATCGCCGCGCACCCATGGAACGCCTGATCCGGGCCAATGCGGACGAGATCAATCGGCTGCGCCAAAGCCATCCGCGAGGCCGCTGGCACGCGCTGGCGTGGCCCGGAAGAAATGCAGCGGCATGCGGCAGCCTGCGCGGAATACAACCAGCGCTATGAACAGCTTGCTTTCCCGGGTGGCTACGCCAACGCGCTGAAGCAACTTGCCGAACGCGATCCAGATACGGTGGATGTCGTGCTGACCTTCCTTGAGGTGCGCCCGTACTTCTTCCGTTCCGGATATATGTGGAAGACGCTGCTGAAGCGTGTGCAACGGGCACCGATGGGTGTGAAGCAGCAGGCCCGGATGCAGAAGATCCTCGATGCCTACGCTGCTTACCGGGCGGGAAGCAGGCACTCCCAGTAGCTCCACGCCATGCGTGGAGGTCGCGCCGCACCCAGCATCCCAGCCGACCGCAGATCGGCGATCATGTGCACTGGGTCCTGGAACCAGGAAAGACGCAATGCAAGGAACGCATCCTTCAACCGGGCGCCGACGCCACGCTGTGCTGCTGATCGCCGCATTGCTGCCGGCGGCCTGCCAGCGCACGCCTGACGCATCGGATGAGGCGCCGAGTGCAGACACGCCGGTTGTGGTGCCAGCGGCCGCCACCGATCTCTCCCCGCTGCTGGATGCCCTGCCGACCTGTGCGCTGGACGGCTGGTATATCGATCAGCAAACCGACCGCCCGGCCCATCCCTGGTTGGCCGCGAACGCGCCACGACCCTGCAAGAAGGACGAGGAGAACGAGATCGCCACGTTCTGCGTGCAGGGGCAGTGGAAGGGGCTTCCGGTGGAAGAGGTGATCCTGCCGACGATGACCTTCGTTTCGTTCCGTGGCGCGAAGATCGGCCTGCCGTTGGAGAAGGCACGTCCCATCGTGCGCCAGCGCTTCGGGCAGGACTTCCCGGGTGGTGCGCCGTACGAAGCGGGCCGCGAGCCGAAGCTGATGGCCGATCCCGAGGATGCGCAGCGTTCGTGGCTGCTGTGCAGCACGCCCGAGCCGGGGGGCGATGTGGGCAGCCAGGCAGGCGTCAGCTACTCGGGCATGAACCTGCCCTACGACCACGACGGCTGCAGCTACCGCTACAGCCCGGTCGACTTCTGCGATGCGCGGCACCGCGCAGCCATCGAAGATGCGCTCCAGCACCAGAAACCCAATTTCAACCAGCACTATCTGCTGGTGCAGGTCGATGATCGTCCCGAGTACTTCCAGCGCACGCTGGTGCTGGTCGATACCCGCACGGGCAGGGTGACGCCACTGCCGTTCGATGCCTTCACCGGACCAGCAGGGAGAGGCGGAGATGCCACCGGCTACGGGACACTGGAAACGGGCGTGGACCAGCCGCAGTTCTGCCTCGACGGCGCGTTGCTGGTCTACCGTGTGTTCGAGGAAGGTCGCTTCTGTTTCGGCTTTGACGGTGAGCGATTCACCGGCCATGAAACCCAGTACATGCAGGCGACGGACAGCCGATGACCGGTATTTCACCCCGGCCATGACATCCTCCCTGAACCTGCACAATCGGGATCGAGGCTGTTGAAGGCGAACACGCAATGACTGCCGCGCGGCAGCGCTCGATGTGGGTGGCCGGCCTGTCCACGGTGGTGGAGTGGTACGACTTCACCTTGTATCTGTACTTCGCCACGGTGCTGTCGCGGGTGTTCTTCGGCGGTGGCAAGGAGGCGATGCTGGTGACCCTGGCCGGGTTCGCGGTGTCCTACCTGATGCGTCCACTGGGTGCGCTGTGCTTCGGCCACCTGGGTGACCGGCTGGGCCGGCGCTGGATGCTGCTGGCGTCGATGGCCTTGATGGCGGCGGCGATGCTGGCTACTGCGCTGCTGCCGACTGCGGCCACCGCAGGTGCCACAGCGGGAGTGCTGCTGCTGGTGCTGCGCTGCGTGATGGCGTTCTCGGTAGGCGGCGAATACACCGGCGTGGTGGCGTACCTGCTGGAAAGCGCGCCGGTGCGGCGACGCGGGCTGGTGACCTCGCTCGCTTCGGCGGCCAGTGAAGTGGGGGCGCTGCTGGCAGTGGCGATCTCCGCGCTTACGGTTGCGCTGCTGCCCACCGCGCAGCTGGACAGCTGGGGCTGGCGCATTCCCTTCTTCGTCGGCGCGGCGTTGGCGGTTGTGATCCTGGTCGCGCGCTCGGGCATGCACGAATCGCCGGAGTTCGAGCGCCAGCGTCGCGAGGGCAGTATTCCGGCTACGCCGCTTCGCCACGTATTGCGTAACCACCCACTGGCGGTGGCACGCACCTTTGCGATCTCGGCGCTGGGCTCGATCACCTACTACGTGGGCATCACCTATGTGCCGGCGTTCCTGCATGCACAGGGTCACGACGAGGGCGATGCATTGTGGCTGTCGACGATTGCGGCAGTCGCGGTCATCGCGATCACGCCGTTGTGTGGCGCATTGTCCGACCGCGTCGGGCGACGCCCGATGCTGCTGGGTCTGACCCTGCTGGCGGCGCTGCTGCCACTGTCCCTGTTCGCGTGGATGGCACAGGCGACGGCGCTGGGCATCGCGCTGGCGGCGGTGCTGCTGGCCTGTGTAGCCGGTGGTGTGAGCGCGGTGGCGGCCCCGGCTACGGCCGAGCAGTTCCCGGGCGAGGGCCGGGTCAGCGGGCTGGCACTGGGGGTGACCATGGCCACCGCATTCTTCGGCGGAGCAACACCCTGGCTGGCGCAATGGTGGGTGGAGCGCAGCGGCTGGGCGGCCGCGCCGGGCGCGATGATCGCGCTGGTGGCGGTGCTGGTGTTGCCAGTGCTGTGGACCCTGCCCGAGACGGTCCCGGGCAGGGCCAAGCGCTAGCCGATCAGACCTTCAGGGTCTGCTCGATGTCGGCCAGTACGGCGGCCGCATCCACGCCGATGGCAATCGACTGCAGTACATGGCCGTCCCACACGCTGGGACCAAAGCCCATGCCTTCCGGCTTGGGAATGGTCATGCCGCGGGCAACGCCATCGGTGGCCACGCGCACGCTGGCACGTTCGAACTGGAACAGCTCCGGGCGGGTCAGCGCGATGCAGGCGCAGCAGTCATGCACGACCATGCCCTTGTGGCCGGCCTGCAGGTAGAAGTCGACGTAGTCCTGCGACAGCGCACGGACCAGCTCGGCGTCGGCACCGCCGATGGCGGCCAGCTTGTCCAGGCCGTCGCGGTTCATTTCCACGCGGGTGGTGACATCCAGCCCGATCGCCGTGACCGGCCACTGCGCGGTGAACACAATGTCGGCTGCTTCGGCGTCGCCCCAGATGTTGGCCTCGGCGGCCGGGGTGATGTTGCCGTTGACGTGGAAGGCGCCGCCCATCAGCACCACGCCGCGCACGAGGCCGGCGATGTCCGGAGCCTGCTGCAGGGCCAGGGCCAGGTTGGTCATGCGGCCGACCGCGACCAGGGTCACTTCGCCCGGATGGGCGCGGACCAGATCGATGATCAGCTGGGCCGCCGGGCGCGCATCGACGGCCACGTCCAGGCTGGCCGGCACCGGGTGGTTGCCCAGGCCGTTGTGGCCGTGGATGTGCACCGGCCAGGCTTCCGGGGTAGCTTCGGGCTGCAGCGGGCCACCGGCACCGCGCGCGACCGGGGCGGCAAAGCCCCAGGCCTGCTTCAGGTACAGCGCATTGTGCGTGGTCGACTCCACCGAGGCGTTGCCGAAGGTGGTGGTGACGCCGATCAGGTCGATCTGCGGGTGCTTGTGCAGGTACAGCAGGGCCAGGGCGTCGTCGACGCCCGGGTCGGTATCGAAAATGACTTTCAGCATGTTGTTGTTCTTCTTCTTCCGTGTGGTGCAGGGGGGCCGGCGGCCTTGCGGGCAGGCCGGCGCGCCCTACATTGTCCCATCTTCATGACAGGCAGGGCCATTGCCGGGGTGGCAGGCCATAATGCCCCCAGTCCAGGCACGGAGCCGCCGAATGCTGATCGTTGCCCTTCTGCTGGTCCTGCTGGTGCTGGGCCTGAACGTGGTGGCCACCGTGGTGATCGCGCAGCGTGACGGCCTGACGGCGGGCGGCCGGACGGTGCAGTTGCTGCTGGTCTGGCTGCTGCCGCTGGTCGGCGCGATCCTGTGCATGGCAGTAGCCACGGCCGATGGCTCACCCGCGCGGAGCGATGGCAGTGGCGGTGGGCCCGCCGATTTCTCCGGCGGCTATTCCGGGGACAGCCACAGTCATCACAGCTACAGCAGCTCCGACTGCAGCAGTGATGGCGGTGGGGGTGACGGCGGCAGCTGCAGCGATTGAAGCTCTCTGTAGAGTCGAGCCATGCTCGACTGCACGTCGCTCCAACGCCGCGATGCCTGATCGAAAAGCAGTCGAGCACGGCTCGACTCTACAAAACAGCGGTTGGCCGCGCTCGGTAGCGCCGGGCCATGCCCGGCGAGCAATGGCAGGCTCAGCCGCCGCCTTCGGTCGGCAACGGCGCCGGCACGTTCAACAAGCCGCCACTGGCCACATAGGCAGCCAACGCCTGGCCCTGGCTCAGCAGATGGCGCTCCATGGTGCGCTCGGCAGCCTGCGCATCGCGGCGGCGGAAGCATTCCATCAACTCGCGGTGTTCGGCCAGCGACTGCGCGGTGCGCCCGGGGGTCAGCAGCTGGCGGCCGCGATGCATCTTCAGGATGCGGTGCAGATCGTGGGTGATGCGGATCAGCCAGGGGTTGCCCGCGTAGTGCTGCACGGTTTCGTGGATCAGGTAGTTGTTGCGGTAGTACTCGGCGATGTTGCCTTCGGCCGCCGCCGCTTCCATTGCCGCATGCAGGTCTTCGAGCTGCTGCACGCCGGCGTCGTCGATGTGCTTCACCGCCTCATGCGCGCAGCGGCCTTCCAGCATCGCCATCACCGGGAACAGCTGGTTGAGGTCTTCCAGCGTCAAACGGGTGACCCGGCTGCCACGACCGGCATCGATCTGCACCAGGCCTTCGGCGGCCAGCAGCTTCAGCGCCTCGCGCAGGGGTGTGCGGCTGATGCCCAGTTCTTCGCACAGCGCGGGCTCGTCGATCCACTCGCCCGGCGGCAGCCGGTAATCGTAGATGCGCTCGCGCACGTGTTCGGCCACCTCTTCATACAGAGGCGCGCGCTTCTTCGGTGAACGTGGGGCAGGGGCAATAGCCATGGAGGAAGTGTACCGCCAGGTAGTGCCGGCCGCTGGCCGGCAACCCATGATCGCTGGATGGCTTCATGAGATTGCCGGCCAGCGGCTGGCACCACCGTTGGGATGATTACATCCAGCCCGGCACCACGAATACCAGCCAGGCCAGCAGCGGCCCCAGCGCCACCACCAGTCCGCTGTAGACCAGGAAGCGGCGGAACAGCGTCTCGCGCTCTTCCTTGGCGGCCGAGGCCACCACCAATGCGCCATTGGTCGAGAACGGGCTGACATCGACGATGGTGGATGACACCGCCAGCGCACAGATCACGCCGGCCGCGCTGAGGTGGCCCTGCATCAGGAACGGCACCGCCAATGGAATCGTCGCGCCGAGTACCGCCGCCGATGAGGCGAATGCGGAGACGATGCCGCCGACGTAGCAGACCAGCAGCGCACCGAGCAGCGGGATGCCGATGTCGGAGACACCGTTGCCGATGAAGTCCACCGCGCCGGCATGTTCCAGCACGCCGATGTAGGTCACCACGCCGCAGATCAGCAGCACGGTGGACCAGCTGATGCCATCGACCGCGCCTTTCTGGCTCTGTGGCGAAAGCAGTGCCAGCACCACCGCTACTGTGATCGACACCAGACCTACGTTGAGGTTGTAGATCAGCGCGGCCACGCCCAGGCCAAGCAGGCCGACCAGGGTGAACAACCGCTCGCGGGTCAGGCTCACCGCATCCAGTGCCACCGGATCATTAGACAGGGTGCCACCACCGGCGGCCACCAGCGCGCCGTGGCCTTCGATCGCGAACTGGCGCGACGACGCCTGCGGGCCACCGGCCATCGCCAGCTCCGCGTTGCCGACTGTTCCCGCCGCGGTGATCGAACCACGACGCAGCAGGGCAATGCCACCGAAGGCGAAGAAGCAGATCGTCGCCATCATGAAGTTGAAGCCCAGGCTGGTCAGGAACACCGCCATCTCGGTCACTTCCAGCCCGGCCTTCTGCACCACGCCGTTGGTGATGCTGCCGTACACGCTGATCGGCGAGAAGCCGCCCGCCTGTGCGCCATGGATGACCAGCAGGCCCATCATCAACGGGTTGATGTTGTACTGCTTGGCAAAGCGCAGCGCGACCGGACCGATGATGGCCACCGCTGCCGGGCCCAGCGCACCGAAGGCGGTCAGCACCGCGGTGATCACGAACATCACCCACGGAATGGCCACGATATGGCCGCGCACCGCTTTCACTGCCCAGTGCACCAGCAGGTCGATGGTGCCGTTCTTCTGCGCGATGGCGAACAGATAGGTGATGCCGACCAGGGTCAGGAACAGATCGCCGGGGAAGCCGGCCAGCACCTCTTTGCCCCCCATGTCGACCCACAGCCCGCCGATGATGAAGGCCAGCGCGAAGGCGACGGCGCCCATGTTGATCGGCATCGCGGTGGCAACGATGAACATGATCACCAGACCGATGATCGTTGCGATTTGTGGACTCATGCGCCCTCCCAGACACGTGACTCACGTACAGCGCGGATGGAGACCCGCCATCCCGGGGTAAGGCGACGTACTGCGTGTTGCGTGATACGTACTGCTCGAACCCGTTACTGCAGCCGCTCCAGCGCACTGCGAACCCATGCCGCCGCGCCTTCAAGGCTTTGGAACTCTTCCACCGCGCGTACCTCGCAGCACGGATAGGCCGGCGCGACCATGCGCGCCAATGCGTTGCCCGGGCCCAGCTGCAGGAACACCCGCGCGCCACGCTCGAAGGCCTGGCGCATCACCTGCGCCCATTCGATGGTCTGCGCGAGCTGCGCCGACAGCGTGTGGACCGCCGTTGCGCGATCCCGCACCGGTCGCGCATCGATGCCGGCCAGAAGGGGCAGGCGTGGCGCCTGCAGTGACACTGCTTCCAGTGCGGCGGCAAACGGTGCCACTGCGCCGGTCAGCAGCGGCGTGTGCGCGGGCACATGGACCGGCAGCGGGCGGATCTCCGCACCGCGCGACTGCGCGTCCATCGCCAATGCGTGCAGCGACCGCCATGCGCCGCCCACGATGAAGTGGTCGTGGCCATTGGCGATCGCGATGAAGGCGCCATGCACATCGCACAACTGCTGCGTGGCAACGCGGTCCAGTCCCAGTACTGCCTGGAGCCCGGCGTCATCGGGGCTGGCGGCATCCATCAGGCGCGCGCGTTGCACGGACAGTGCCAGGCAGGTGGTGATGTCGAAGCTGCCGGCGATGGCATGTGCGGCGAGCTCGCCGATGCTGTAGCCCGCGATCACCGTCGGCGTTGGCAACACCTCGCGCAGGCCCTGCCAGTGCGCCAGGCTTGCCGCGCACAGCAGGGGCTGGGCCTGCACATTGTCGAAGCGGTCGTCGGCCGCCGCGGCGGCGAATACATCGCGGCCCAGCAGTTCGCTCGTGGCATCGAGTACCGGCCGTGCGGCAGCAAGGTCGCGCACGCGATCGAACATCGCCGGATGCTGTGCGCCTTGTCCGGGGCAGAGCAGGGCAAGGCTCATGCGCGCTCCTGGCGCAGCAGGAACACGCTGCATGCCAACAGATCGGCGCTGCCGCCAGGGCTCAGCCGACGGGCGACGAAGGCGTCAGCGACGAGCTTCAGGCGTGCGCGCCAGGCCGGTGCAAAGGCACCGCCGGTAGCAAGGAAATCCTGCGCCTGCTGCCGCGCCCAGCGCAGGCCATCGGCCCCGCCACGATGCAGCAGGTTGAGGTCGTCGGTGTGGGCGACCAGCTGCATCAACGTGTGGCACATCGCGGCCTCGCGCGTCAGCCCATTGGCCAGCGCATCGCGCAGGCTGGGCAGCGCCACCGCGCGCAGCAGCGGGTAACCGGCGGCGGCCTGTTCGCGCACGCCCGGCACCTTGTGCAGGGCGCGCGCACGCTGGCCCGGGCTGGCTGCATCCAGCGGGGCGTTTGCGAAATCCGCAGCCCAACGGCGTACCTCCAGGCAGACCTGTTCGCCGGTGGCGGCATGGCCCAGGCGGGAGCGGCAGGCAGCGGCGGCCGCCACCAGCAGGCCGAGGCTGAAGATCGCGCCGCGATGGGTGTTGATGCCCGAGGTGGCACGCAGCATCGCCGCTTCGGCCGCGATGCCACGCTGACGCAGCGCATCGAACGGCGCTGCCGTAGCGCCGGCGCGGGCCACGGCGGTGAAATAGTGGCGCAGCGCAAACAGGCTGCGCAGGAACGTGCCGGCATCCATGTCGTGGTGGCTGCCGCGATCGAACGGTGTGACCAGTCCCGGTTTGGGTGCCAGGGCCAGCTCGGCATGCAGGCTGGCGACGGCCAAGCGGCCCAGGCGTGCGCAGTCCACGGCCGAACGAGGGTGGGCAGCGCTGCGCACGACAGCGTTCATGCGGTTACCCCGGCGGCGTTGAACAACGTCTCGCGCAGCTCCAGTGCAGCACCGTCGGCGCGCTTGACCAGCACCTCGCGGCTGCATCCGGCATACTCGCGCCAGTTCACGGCACCGCCGTCAGCCAGGCACAGTTCGCCATCGACGCGACGGCCGTACTCGGTTTCCCATGCCTGCAGGCTCGCGATCAACCTGTCGGCCTGCGCTGCGCTGTCAGCCTGCCACAGCAGGTCGATGTCCGAGCGCGCATGCACGTAAGGCAGATGGCTGAGCAGCTGCCAGGCAAACGCACCGAATACACGTGCCGGGGCGATGGCCTGCAGTGCCTGCAGTGGGTGTTGCCATACCACTGGCAGGTTGCCTTCAAGCACCGCCTGCAGCGTTGGCGGCGCCTCGGTCCGCAGTACGTCCTGCAGCGGTACGCGCAGGGCGAGGCGCAGCTTGCCCTCCATCGGAGGCAGCGGCACGCCGAGACGCAGGCGTGGATCGGCATCGTCCGCGGCACGACGCGCAACGATGGCCGGCAGACCCTGCGCAAACCAGTCGGCCAGGCGCGGCTCGTGCGCGGCGATGTCCGCCTGCCAGCCGGCGTGCACCGACAACCAGACCAGCGTATGGCGGGGCAGCCGCTCAGGCATCGCCCTGGCTCACGGCTGCAGCCACGCTTGCGGATAGTGTGCGCCCACCACGTTCGGCACCCCGCGTGGCGCGGCAGTCGCCTTCGGCGGGCGTGCGCAGGGCCTGCAGCAGGTGCGTGGCCAGATCGCCATCCCATAGCGATTCCACCGCACCCATTGCCACGTAGTTCTCCACGCCCGGCGCGAACACCGGCGAGGCCTGGCTGAGTGCCTGCAGTTTCTCCAGCGGCTGCTTGGTCACCCTTGCCATCGCGCGCAGGTCCATTACCCGCACCTGCGCATCGGGCAGGGCGTGGATGTGGTCGGCCATCAGGCCGAATGAGAGGAAGCCGCCGCTGACCGACTCGCCATAGACCAGGGCCACCAGCCGCGCACCGCGTCGGCGTGCCAGATCCAGCGTCTGCGCCAAGTGAGCGAAGTAGCCGTTGATGCCAAGCAGTTCGTCACGGCGTGCCAGGCGTTGGCCGGCGGTGTCGACCAGCATCACGATCGGTCGTTGCGGATGCGCGGCGGTGCTGGCCAGCACGGTTTCGGCCAGTGCCAATGCGTGGTCCACGCCCACTTCAAGCTTGTCGGCGGTACCGATCACGGTCACCTCGCCATCCTCGGTGGTGGCGCTGCCGGTCAGCACCGAATCGTTCACCGCAATGGCGTGGCCACGCGGAAACAGGGCATCAAGCAGCGCGTGCAGCGGCAGGCTCATGGCAGGCTCCGGTCGGCGGTGGCGACGAGGAAGTCGTTGGTGTCCAGCAGCGGCAGCCGCTCCGGTTCGGCGATGCCCTGGAGGGACCAGATCTCAAGACCATCGCGGCATCCGCCCCAGGCCTGCACGCGTGCCTTCAACACGGCATGGTGGGCCTGCAGCGCACTCAATGCCGCATCGGCATCGGTGCTGGCCCTGTCCGGCTGCAGTGCATCGAACGCTGCCTGCGCGAAGGCCTCGATGGCATCGGGCACCAGTACCTGCGCCTGGTCGATCAGGTAGCGGTGCTTGCCACCGGTCACCCGCCAGACCAGCGCGCGGTCGCGGGAATCGAATTCTTCCACGCCGCGAACGGTTTCGATCACTTCCGGTCCGGACAGTGACAGCCGGCCTTCCTCGGACATGATCACGGTGCTGCAGCAGCGGGCGACGATGCCCATGCCACCGAACGCGCCGTTGCCGCTGCCGATCAGCACCACCACCGGCACGCCTGCAGCGCGCGCATCCAGCGTGGCGCGCATGATCTCGGAAATGGCAATCAATCCCGCGTTGGCTTCGTGCAGGCGCACGCCGCCGGTATCGAGCAGCAGCAGTACGCCTTCGGGCCGGGTCGCGGCTGCGCGGCGCAGCAGGCCAGTCAGCTTGGCACCGTGCACTTCACCGACGCCGCCGCCCATGAACTGGCCCTGCTGTGCGGCAAGCAGCACGCGCCGGCCACGCAGCGTGGCTTCGCCCACAACGATGCCGTCGTCGAACGCCGCCGGCTGGTCCAGCTGCGCCAGATGTGGGCTCATCATTCGTTGCGCCGGGCCCAGGAATTCCTGGAACGATCTGGCATCGACCAGGCCGGCGATACGCTCGCGGGCGTCGGCTTCGTAGTAGCTGTGGCGCTGTACGCGGTTCATGGCGTGCCTCCGCCCAGCAGCGTTTCCGCTGCCTGGTCAAGGCGCAGGCTGACCACCGCCGGGGTTGCGCCGGCATCGTTGATCGAGATGCGCACATCGCGCAGCGGATGGCGTCGTGCGAAGTCGGTGATCACCGCTTGCCACACGCTGCCGAAGCCCTGCGCGGCGGTGATGATGCGCACCGTCATCGCGCCGTCCAGCGCGGCCGGCTCCAGCAGGATTTCCAGGTTGCCCGATGCGAGCACGCCTACCAGCACCGCATTGGTGGGGAAGTGTGCATGCGTCGTGCCGTCGAATCGATAATCAAGGGTTTCCATGCTCTGTCCCTTACCAGTTGCGGAAGCGCTTGGGCGGGTCGTACAGTCCGCCGGACCAGCGCACCAGGTCCTTCACCGAGCGCGCCGCAAGCAGATCGCGGCTGGCATCGCGCACGGAGATGCCGAGGTCATCGGGACGGCGGATGACGCCACGGTCGCGCAGGTTCTCCACCATCGCGCGGTCGCGCCCCATGCCCACCGCGGTATAGCCGGCCACGCCACGGACCGCCTGTTCGCGCTCCTCAGGGGTGCGGCACAGCAGCAGGTTGGCGATGCCTTCCTCGGTCAGCACATGGCTGACGTCGTCGCCGTAGATCATCACCGGTGGCAGCGGCATGTCCGCGCGCTCGGCCAGCTCCCAGGCGTCCAGCCGATCGACGAAGGCCGGTGCCATGTGTTCGCGGAAGGTTTCCACCATCTGCACCACCAGCTTGCGGCCACGCGGCATCTCACCGGGGCGTGCGGCCTGCTGGCCGGCCTTGATCCAGGCCTCGCTGGCATGGCGGCGGCCACGTGCATCGGACCCCATGTTCGGTGCGCCACCGAAGCCGGCGATGCGGTCGCGCGTGGCAGTGGAGCTGTTGCCCTGCAGGTCGATCTGCAGAGTGGAACCGATGAACATGTCGCAGGCATACAGGCCGGCGGTCTGCGAGAACGCGCGGTTGGAGCGCATCGAGCCGTCGGCACCGGTGAAGAACACATCGCTGCGTGCGGCGATGTACTTCTCCATGCCCAGTTCGGAACCGAACGAATGCACAGATTTGACGAAGCCCGATTCGATCGCCGGAATCAGTGCGGGGTGTGGATTGAGCGCCCAGTGCTGGCAGATCTTTCCCTTCAGCCCGAGCGATTCGGCGTAGGTCGGCAGCAGCAGCTCGATGGCCGCGGTGTCGAAGCCGATGCCATGGTTGAGGCGGTTCACGCCGTACTCGGCGTAGATGCCCTTGATCGCCATCATCGCCATCAGCACCTGGATCTCGGAGATCTGCGCCGGGTCGCGGGTGAACAGCGGCTCGATGTGGTTCGGCTTCGGCGCCTGCACCACGAAGTTGACCCAGTCAGCGGGAATGTCGACGCGGGGGAGAGTGTCGACGATCTCGTTGACCTGGGCGATGACGATGCCGCCGCCGAACGCGGTGGCCTCGACGATGACCGGGGTGTCTTCGGTGTTCGGCCCGGTGTACAGGTTGCCGTGCCGATCCGCGGCCTGTGCTGCGACCAGGGCCACGCGCGGGGTCAGGTCGATGAAATAGCGGCCGAACAACTCCAGGTAGGTGTGGATGGCGCCGATCTGGATGCGGCCCTCGGCCACCAGGTTGGCCAGCCGCACCGACTGCGGGCCGGAGAACGAGAAGTCCAGTTTCGAGGCGATGCCGCGCTCGAACACGTCCAGGTGCGAGGGCAGCGACAGCACCGACTGCACCATGTGCAGGTCATGCACCCGCGCCGGATCGAGGTCAGCCAGGCACTGGGCGAGGAAGTCGGCCTGCTTCTGGTTGTTGCCTTCCAGGCAGACCTTGTCGCCCGGCTCCAGCAGCGCGTGCAGCAGCTCGGCCACATCAGCGGCGGCGACCTCATGGCCGCGTGCCCAGGGCGAAGCACGCTCCAGACGCGCCTGACGGCTGCGTTCCAACGTATCCCAGCTCGGGTTCATCGACCGGCTTCCGATTGGCGTTGAGATAATTACGCCATAATTACAAACGGGCGTGCAACCCGCAATGCAGCAAAAAGAAGGGCCCGCGCGGAGGCGGGCCCATTCAGATAGGCCACGACCGTGGGTCGTGGCGGAGGGCGTGCCGACCAACGGTCGGCACCCACCAGGCACCCACCGGTTCGCGGGCCGCTCAGAACTTCCAGCGCAGGCTGGCCGCCACGAAGCGCGGTTCGCCGAAGTTGTTGTAGTCCAGGTTCGCCCAGTAGGTCTTGTCCAGCGCGTTGCGCACGCTCAGCGTCGCGGTCCAGTTGTCGCTGATGCGGTAGTTGGCGTTGAACTGCACCAGCATGTAGGCCGGCTGGTTCACGGTGACCGTGCCACCCAACGGGTAGGCGATGTTGTAGCCCTGCACCTTGCTCTGCCACTGCAGGCCACCGCCGATGCTCAGGCGCTCCAGTGCGCCGCGCAGCTGCAGCTGGGTGTTGAGCTGCAGCAGGTCCTTGGGCGGGTTGGCGTACAGCAGGTCGGTGGCGGCGCGGGTGACCTTGACGTGGGTATAGCCGGCGTTGACCGTCCAGCCCGGCAGGATCTCGCCGTTGACGTCCATTTCCCAGCCACGTGCCTTGGTGCCGTTGATCCCGATGTAGGCGGAGGTGCCGTCACTCAGTGAACCATCCGGTACGCTCATGTCGCGCACCGCGTAGTTGTCCTGCTTGGCCTCGAACACGGCAGCATTGGCCGTCAGGCGGCCATCGAGCCACTGCGTCTTGATGCCTGCTTCCAGGTTCGAGCCCTGTACCGGCGCCAGCAGATTCTCGTTGCGGTCCTTGAAGTTCTGCGGGTTGAAGATCTCGGTGTAGCTGGCATACGCCGAGACGTTCGGCGTGATGTCGTAGACCAGGCCGACGTAAGGGGTGACTTCGTCGCTGACCTTGTACGCACCGCTGGTGCCGGTGTAGGCGCCCGCGGCGTTGTACGAGCGGCTGAGAGTTTCCCAGCGGCTCAGACGTGCACCGGCAATCAGCGACAGCGGATCGGCCAGGCGCAGGCGGGTGGCCAGATAGACGCCACTCTGCGTGGTCTTGGCCACGCGGCGCGCGCCGGTGCGGCGGTAGGTCACCTCGGAGATATCGCCGTTCCAGCTGTACACGTTGGGGATGTAGTAGCAGCGGTCGCTGCCGCAGCGCGCCCAGTCGGTCGGGAAGTTCAGTGCGAGCGTGTTGGTGGTGCCTTCAAGATCCGACCACTGCGCACCGAGGGTCACGTCGTGGTCGCGGCCGAACAGCGGGAAACTGCCGGTCAGGTAGGCATCGACATTGCGGCGGGTGTCCTTGGAATCACCGGCGGCCGCACGCAGGTAGATGCCCGAGCCGGTCACCGGGTCCGGGTTGCCGGTGCCGTACAGGCGTACGTTCTGCACGTTGCCGCGGGTGTAGGCGGTGTTGATCTTCAACAGCCAGTTGTCGCCGAAGCGCTGTTCCAGATTGGCGAAGGCGGTGTTGCTCTCGCGCTTCCAGTAGCTCCACTTCGGCGACAGGTTGGTCGAGCGCGGCAGGTGCGCGAAATTGCCCTGGTTGTCGAAGAACGGCACGGTGCCCCAGGTCGAGCCGGTGGGGTTGTTGTCCTGGCTCTGGTAACCGAGGGTGATCGTGGTGCTGTCGGTGACGTCGCCTTCGAGCACCGCCATGCCGGCCATCTTGTTCTCATCGTAGCGGTCGTAGTACAGGCCACGATCGGTATAGGCGGCGACCACGCGGCTGCGGAAGCGGCCGTCGGCGGTCAACGGTGCGGTCACGTCGGCTTCCATGCGGCGGTAGTCCCAGCTGCCGGCGCTGACCGAGAACGAGGCGTCGAACTCCTTGCCTGGGCGCTTGCGCAGCAGGTTGACCGTGGCCGACGGCACGCCGGCACCGCTGAGCAGGCCGTTGGCGCCGCGGATCACTTCGATGCGGTCGTAGAAGGCGGTGTCGTATTCCTGGTTGGTCGAACCGCTGTAGGTGGGAATGCCATCGACCTGGAAATCGGTGATGGCGAAACCGCGCGCGTAGTACAGCGGGCGCTGGGTGTCATAGAAGGAGACGCTGACGCCGGTGACGTTGCGCATCACATCGTTGATGCTGAACAGCGATTCGTCCTGCAGGCGCTTCAGGCTGATCGCAGTGGCCGACTGCGGGGTTTCCTGCAGTGTGATCGGCAGGCGGGTGGTGCTGGCCGGTGGCGCGGATTTTTCGGCGCGCACGCTGACCCGGTCCAGGGTCTTGGCATCGGATGCATCGACGGCGGCCTCGGCGAACGCCGGAGACGCGACCAGCGCGAGCGAAGAGAGCAGGGCAGCCGGCAGCAGCGCACGGCGGGGCAGGCGGTTACGGAACGTCAGGGACATGGCGGGTTCGAAGCTCGGAGACGGGAAGGGGGCGGCAACAGTCGTCCAGCACCCGGGCGGCGGCTTCGGGTACATCAGGTCCATCTGGGAGAGGCGCGGTCACTGCGCAGGATGCAAATGTAAATAATTCTTAACAACATTACAATTCTCGTCATTGCGCAGAGGCTTCTCGGCATGCAGCAGCGCCCATGGCGGGGTCGGATCCCTCCCGTGCGGGAGGGATCCGACCCGCAGTCCCTCAAACGCGAACGGCCACCCGAAGGTGGCCGTCCGTGTCTGCGCAGGGAGTCTGCCAGGCTTACAGCGCCTGCAGCTCCTCGTTGGCGTTGCGCTTTTCCTTGGCCGGTGCCGGAGCCGCTGCAGGAACCGCTGCCGGCACCGGCGCCGCCGCGTTCGCGTCCACCGGCACCTCCAGGTACGGCAGGTGCAGGCTCTGGCTGGTCAGCGTGCGGATCTCATTGACCAGTGCCGCGCTGTCGTTGAGCTTGCGCCCGTACGACGGCACGATCTCGCGCAGGCGGCTTTCCCAGCCGGCCTTCATCTGGTCCGGGAAGGCCTTGGCCATCAGGTCCAGCATGATCGGCGGCGAGGTCGACGCACCCGGCGAAGCGCCGAGCAGGGCGGCGATGGTGTGGTCCTTGTCGGTCACGATCTCGGTACCGAACTGCAGCACCGGGCCCTTCAACGGATCGCGCTTGATGATCTGCACGCGCTGGCCGGCGGTCACCAGCTTCCAGTCGCCCGGCTTGGCATTTGGGAAGTACTTGACCAGTTCGGCCTGGCGATCAGCATCGTTCAAGCGTGCCTGGGCCATCAGGTACTGCACCAGGTCCAGGTTGTCCTTGCCCACTTCCAGCATCGGGCCGACGTTGTTGTGGTTGACCGACGAGTACAGGTCCCACCACGAGCCGTGCTTGAGGAACTTGGTGCTGTACAGCGCGAACGGCCCGAACAGGACCACCGGCTTGCCGTCCAGCTTGCGCGCATCCAGGTGCGGCACCGACATCGGCGGCGAACCGGTTTCGGCCATTCCGTAGGCCTTCACGCCGTGGCGCGAGGTCACGTCCTGGCCCTGGAAGGCGAGGAACTGGCCACCGACCGGGAAGCCGGCGTAGTCCTTCGATTCCGGAATGCCGGACATCTGCAGCAGCTTCAGCGCGGCGCCACCGGCACCGATGAACACGAAGCGGGCGTGGGTGGTGGACTCGGTGCCGGCCTTGAGGTCCTTCACCGTCACGTTCCAGCTCTTGTCCGTGTTCTGCCGCAGCGCGCTCACTTCGTGGTTGAGGTGCAGGCTGAAGTTCGGGCTGCGCTGCAGGCCGGTGGTCAGCTGGCGGGTGATCACACCGAAGTTGACGTCGGTACCCAGCGGCATCCAGGTCGCGGCAACCTTCTGCTTCGGGTCACGGCCTTCCATCAGAAGCGGTGCCCACTGCTTGATCTGTGCCGGATCCTCGGAGTACTGCATGCCGTAGAACAGCGGATTCTTCACCAGGGCCTGCTGGCGCTTGTGCAGGTAGGCGATGTTGTCATCGCCCCAGACGAAGCTCATGTGCGGGGTCGGGTTGATGAAGTCGCTGGGCTGGCTCAACCGGCCTTCCTTCACCTGGTGCGACCAGAACTGGCGCGAGACCTCGAACGATTCGGCAATGCCGACCGCACGCTTGGTCTCGATGCTGCCGTCGGGCAGTTCCGGGGTGTAGTTCAGTTCGGCGAAGGCCGAGTGGCCGGTACCGGCGTTGTTCCAGCCATCGGAGCTTTCACCGGCGACGCCGTCGAGGCGTTCGTAGACCTGGATGTTCCAGTCCGGCTGCAGTTCCTGCAGATAGGTGGCCAGGGTGATGCTCATGATGCCGGCGCCGACCAGTACAACGTCGACGGGCTTGTCGTTGCTGGCGGCGGGCACCGAGCGCTTGGTCAGCGGCCAGTACAGGAACAGTGCGGCAGCCAGCAACAGCAGCACGAGCAGGGCGAGCAGAACCTTGCCAAATTTCTTCATGGGGGCGGGATCGTTGGCGGAGGGGAGGGGGTCAGGATGCGCGTGGGAACGCGAAAGGGCGTGAAGAAACAAGGCGTTGCGCCATCCATTCGCGGATTCTAACCGCTTCTGGTCCCTTTTTGATGCAACGCAGCATCCGGCGTTTCGCGTCACCCTCACCCGGTAGCGCCAGGCCATGCCTGGCGACGCCTTCAATTAAACCAGCTCCAGAATCTCGTCACCGGCCTCATCAATCTCACCGGTCGGGCGCCAGCCCAGGCGCCGGTAGAAGCCATGCGAGCGCGAGCGCGGGTCTGCCGAACAGGCCAGGAACAGTCGCTGGTGGCCGGCGTCGCGGGTCAGGCTGACCACCTCCTGCAGCAGCTGCCGGCCGATGCCACGGCCTTCGTAGTCCGGCAGCAGGGCCAGCACCAGCACCTCGCCGCTGTCGCGGTCGGCGAAGCAGTAACCGGCCATGCGCTGCCCTTCCCAGGCAACGCGGCCGATCGAATCGCCCTGGGCGATGCCGGCCGCCCAACTTTCCGGCGTGATGCCCAGCTCCGCCAACTGCGCGGCACTGAAGGCGTTCTCGCGGGTGCGCCCGCGCAGGTCGATGCAGGCGGCGGCATCGTCGGGGTGGGCATCGCGCACGGAGACGGGCATGCAGGACATCCTTGTAGTGATTGGCCGATCAGTATCCGCATCGCGCATGGACCGGGTGTGGAGGTTTCGTGGAGATCCGATGGAGCAAAAAAGGGGACGGAGGGGATTAAGTCGTCTTTGCCCCGGATGTCGTTTGGGTCTTAAACGACTTAATCCCCTCCGTCCCCTTTTTGCGGGGCTCCGTCAGCGTTTGCGTCGCACCAGCGCCGACGACGCCTCCAGCACGGCGCGGGTCAGCAGGGCCATGGTCTGCACGTCACCCTTCCAGTGCTGCCAGTACAGCGGCACGTCTTCCCACGCGCGCTGGCGTACGTAGACCAGGCGGCCGGCGTCCAGATGCCGCTTGACCAAGGGCAGGGGATTCATGGTCCAGCCCATGCCGCCCAGGTTGGCCTGCACGAACGCGCGGGTGGAGGGAATCCACCAGGTTGGCGCGGTGCTGGGCAGGTCGTCGCCGGCCATGCGCCGGGCAAAGCGCGACTGCATCTCATCCTTGCGGTTGAACACCAGCACCGGTGCCGTGGCCAGGGCCTGGGCGGTCACGCCCTTGGCAAAATGGCGCTCGCGGAACTCGGGGGTACAGGTCGCCGCGTAGCGGATGCTGCCCAGCGCATGGATCTGGCAGCCCTGCACCGGCTCGTCCAGGGTGGTCACCGCACCCAGCACGGTGCCCTGGCGCAGCAGTTCGACGGTGTGGTCCTGGTCTTCCACGCGCAGGTCCAGGGTGGTGCCGGTGCTCTGCGCGAACTGGAAGGCGGCCTGCGGGAACCAGGTTTCCAGGCTGTCGTGGTTCACCGCCACCGGGATGCTGGCCTGCGGCAGGTCCTCGTCGGCCAGGCCCATCCGGTGCAGTGCATCGTGCTCGAGCAGGGCGGTCTGTTCGGCCAGCTGCACCAGCACCTGGCCCTCGGCGGTGGCGGTGGCCGGGGTGCCGCGCTTGACCAGCAGGCGGCCAACCCGATCCTCCAGTGCCTTGACCCGCTGCGAGATGGCCGACGGCGTGACATTCAGCGACTGTGCCGCGCGGTCGAAGCTGCCTTCGCGGATCACTGCAGCCAAGGCGCGCAGCTGGGCATGGTCGATACGCATCGAATTAAGCTCCGCTAATGTTGGATTAGTAAGTTTAGCTCGTCTTTTTAATGTTGCGGCGCGACAATGGCGCCAGTTCCGGTGCTGTCCGCCTTCGCGAGGTACCGTCCCCCAAGCAAGTAAAGGCAGTGAATCCCATGTTCTCGGTCATCTCCGCCAGCACCGGCCTCGGTGCCTGGTTCTCTGGTGCAGCCACCGGCATCGGCCTGTTCGCCGTGGTCGGGGCCCAGAGCGCCTTCATCCTGCGCCAGGGCATCCTGCGCAAGCACATCGTGCCGGTGGTCGCCACCTGCGCGGCCATCGATGCGATCTTCATCTTCGCCAGCGTGGCCGGCCTGCGCACGCTCACTTCGGCGCTGCCGTGGCTGACCACCGCCGTGCTGTGGACCGGTGTCGCGTTCCTGGCCTGGTATGCCATGAAGTCGGCACGCCGCGCGATCGCCGGTGGCGGCGGCATGGGCGAGGCTGACAGCGACGACGGCAGCCGCCGCGCGGTGCTGATGGCCGCAGTCGGTTTCTCGTTGATCAATCCGCACTTCTGGCTGGACATGATGGTGATCGGTTCGATCGCCGAGAACTTCGGCAACGCCCGCATGGCCTTCGCGGCCGGTGTGGTTACTGCCAGCTGCCTGTGGCTGACCGCGCAGGGTCTCGGCGCACGCCTGCTGGCACCGCTGTTCACCAAGCCCAGCACCTGGCGCGTGCTCGACGGCACCATCGCCGTGATCCTCAGCATCCTGGCCCTCACATTGGCGGTGCGCGGGGTCCATTGACCCGGCGCACGCCCCCCGAACCCACGTCCTGACTCTCTCTCCAAGGTAGTGGTAACGACGGCACCGGCAACGGTGCCGTCGTTTTTTGTGGGCCACTGGTGATTCGGGCGCCGGCCTGCCTAGAATCGGCCAGCCGGGACAAGGGGTCCAGGCAGGGGGAAAAGGATGCACAAACGCTGGCTGGCCGCCATCATCGTGGCGGGACTGTGGTGCGGAACCGCTGCTGCGATCGATCTGGGCGCCTACGTGCGCGCGGACAAGTTCGGCGATGTCATGCTGTCCCCCGGGGGAGACTACCTGGCCGCGACCGTGCCTGCGGACGGCTTTACCGCTGTGATCATCCTGCGCACAGGAGACAACACACCGGTGGGCAACCTGCGGCCACCACTCAATTCGCATGTCATCGATATGCACTGGGTCAACAACGATCAGGTGATGTTCGGTCTGGCGCAGAAGTTCGGCAGCCGCGATGCGCCGTGGGCCACCGGCGAGCTGCTGACATTGGACGCGCGCACCGGCCGCCCGGAATTGCTGGTGGGCTACCGCGATCTTGGCCTGCGCGTGCGGCCCAAGTACCGGACGTCCGCTGCGGCGTTCCTCAGCGACACCTTGCCGGGTGACGATGCCCATGTGGTCATCGCCGTTGGTGGATCACGGCTGGATGCCAATGGCTATGCAGCCCAGCTCGAACTGGCAAGTGGCAAGCAGCGGCTGCTGGCCCGCGCGCCGATGCCGGATGCTTCCTATGTGGTGGATGCACAGGGCGACGTGCGTTTCGTCCAGGGCGCCGGTACCGTCTACTACCGCAACGGTGGCGATTGGGTGCTGGTCAACGATGAGAAACGCAGTGGTCGCGGCGAAGCGGCACTGGGCTTTTCCGCCGATGGCCAGCTGGCCTACCTGCTCAGCGATCAGCCCAGCGGCCCCGATGCCATCGTCAGCGTGAACGCGGCCACGCAGGAGCGCAAGGTCGTGCTGCGCGACGAGGTGGTCGATCCCACGCGGCTGATCCATCGCCCAGGCAGCACCGTGCCGGTCGGCGCGCTGTTCCTGGGAACTACGCCGCATACCCGGTTCTTCGACGAAAGTTCGGACGAGGCGCGGTTGTACCGGAGCCTGGAAGCGGCTTTTCCAGGGCGTGCAGTGTTCATCACTTCCAGTACCCGCGACGGCCGCCGCCTGCTGGTGGAAACCTGGTCCGGTTCCAATCCTGGCGAGTTCTACCTCTACGACCGCGACCGCAACCTGGCGCGCTTCCTGATGGCGCGCAGCGAATGGTTTGACCCGGACACCACCGCTTCGGTGCGACCGATTGTGCTGAAGGCGCGCGACGGGTTGGACCTTCATGGATTCCTGACATTGCCGCATGGAAGTGCCGGCCGTGGCCTACCGATGGTGGTGGTGCCGCACGGCGGGCCGATCGGGGTGTTCGACGACGGCAGTTTCGATCGCGAGAATCAGTTGCTGGCCGCTGCTGGCTATGCCGTGCTTCAGATCAACTTCCGCGGCTCGGGCAACTACGGACGGGCCCACAGCCGGGCAGCATTGAAGCAATGGGGTGGCACGATGCAGGATGACGTCACCGACGCCACCCGCTGGGCCATCAGCGAAGGCATCGCCGATGGCCGTCGCATCTGCATCTACGGCGCCAGCTACGGCGCTTACTCGGCGATGATGGGTGCCGCCCGCGAGCCAGGCTTGTACCAGTGCGCGGCGGGCTATGTCGGCGTCTACGACCTGCCGTTGATGTACACCCATGGCGACATCCAGGATCGCGGCTCGGGCGTGACCTACCTGCGCGAATGGCTGGGGGATCCGGCACAGCTCGGTACCATCTCGCCAGTCAATCTTGCGGAACGGATCAAGGTACCGGTGTTCCTCGCAGCGGGTGGCGAAGACAAGCGCGCGCCGATCCAGCACACCGAGCGCATGGAAGCAGCGCTCAAGCGCGCTGGTACCCCGGTGGAAAGCCTGTACTACAAGACCGAGGGCCACGGTTTCTACACCGAGGCCCACCGCAGCGAGTACTACGGCAAGCTGCTGGCCTTCCTGTCGCGCAGCCTCGGTGGCAAGACCGCGACCACCGCACCCGCGGCCGGCAAGGACAAGGCGCCCTGACGCAAAGGGCGGCGGATGTTCGATCCGCCGCCCTGGTTTTCCGCACGCGCGGGAATTACTTCACCCCGTGCATCATCCGCTTCAGCAGTGGCGCAGCAATGAAGGCCAGCACCGCGCAGCCCAGGCCGATCCACATCAGCAGCCAGAACAGGTGCGCATAGGCGCCGGCGGCAGCCACCATGTCCAGCGTTTCGCCTTCCGGCACTTCGATCGCGGCCAGCTTGCCGAACAGCGCGGCCAGCGTTTCCGAGAACGCGGTTGCCAGGAACCAGGTGCCCATCATCAGGCTCATCACCCGCGGCACGGCCAGCTGGGTTACCGCCGACAGGCCGACCGGCGACAGGCACATCTCACCGCTGGCCAGCAGGAAGTAGGCCAGCACCAGCCACCACACGCTGGCCATCTCGCCGGTGGCGCCGACCTGCTGTGCGGCCAGCGCCAGTGGCACGAACGACAGCGCGCCGATCACCAAGCCCCACGCTGATTTCACCGGCTTGCCCGGTTCCCAGCCGCGGCGGTCCATCCAGGTCCACAACGCCGCGAAGGCCGGTGCCAGCAGCACCAGGAACAGGCCGCCCAGGTAGGTCAGCGAACCGGCGGTCTGCGGAATCACCAGGCAGTCGCGCACCAGCAGCACCAGCATCAGCGCAACGATGCAGATGAAGAACGCACGCGGTGCGGTCGAGCCGGGGCGCCGTTCCGACAGGCGCGCGCTGACCACGAAGCCCAGCGGTGCCAGCAGCAGCGAGATGATCGACCACGGCAGCGGCGTACCGCCGGTGATCACCAGCGAGGGCACGATGTCCTTTGTCAGCAGGCGGTCGGTGAAGGTCACCCACGAGCCGTAGGACTGCTCGTACATGGTGAAGAACACCAGCGCCATGAAGATCAGCACCATCAGCGCGATCATCTGCTGGCGCTCTACCGGCGTGCACTTGCTGCCGGTGAACCAGGCGAACCAGACCAGCACGCCACCCAGCACCACCAGCATCAGCATCAGCGCCAGGCTGATTTCACCGCCCAGCGCGAACGCGCCGTTGCCGGCCGCCCACATCAGCCACGCGACCGGCAGCACACCGAGCACCGCGCACAGATAGATGAGCCATTCGCGCGGCAGGCCCAGCACCTTCTGCTTCAGCGCGGCCGGCTGCGGCGGTTCGGCATGGCCCTGCAGGTACTTCTGGCCCCACAGGAACATCGCCAGGCCGGCCAGCATGCCGATGCCGGCTGCACCGAAACCGTACTTCCAGCCGTAGGCCTCGCCGAGGAAGCCACACACCAGCGACGAGAACAGCGCGCCGAGGTTGATGCCGGCGTAGAACAGCGAGAAGCCCGAATCACGGCGCGGGTCGTCCTTGGCGTACAGCTTGCCGACGATGGTGGAGATGTTCGGCTTGAGGAAGCCGACGCCCATGATGATCAGCGCCAGCGACAGGTAGGTCACCGCCAGTGCCGAGGTATCGCGCACCACTTCGCCGTTGACCCGGTAGGCGGCGTGGCCCTCGAAGGCCATGCCCAGATGGCCGAGCACCAGCAGGATGCCGCCGAACAGCACTGCCCGGCGCATGCCCAGCCAGCGGTCGGCCAGCATGCCGCCGAACACCGGTATGCAGTACACCAGGCCGCCATAGGCACCGAGCAGGTCCAGGCCGGCCTTGTCGCCGAACAGGTGGTACTTGGTGAGATACAGCAGCAGCAGCGCCTTCATGCCATAGAAGGAGAAGCGCTCCCACATTTCGGTGAAGAAGCAGACGTAGACGCCCTTGGGATGGCCCAGGAAGTCGTCGGAAGCAGTAGCGGCAACGGTCATCGACGGCGGGGACAGCAGGAAAGGGCGCGATTATAGGCCCGTAACCGGCGCCGCACCCGGTAGCGCCGGGCCATGCCCGGCGAACGGGGTCACAGGTACCGCAACCACGCCAGATCGCGCCTTCGCGCCTTGAACCGCGCGAATGCCTGCGTCGGTGGATACATCACCACCGCCAATGCACAGGCCACCAGCAGCAGGCCGCTGACCGAATCCAGCGCATACAGCTCGCCGTGGGTCGGGCCCCAGGCGGCCAGCGCCGCCAGGTACAGCCCCTTCAGCACATACAGGTGCAGCAGGTAGAAGAACATCGGTGCTGCACCAATATCGGCCAATGGCCGCAGCGCACGTGCCAACGGCGGCCATTCGTACAGTCGCAACAGCAACAGGCCCACGCCCAGCGTCAACAGCAGGAACTGCAGCGACGGCGGGTACTTGGTGACGTTGAAGATGCTCAGCCAGGTGCGCAGCACGGTGGTCTGGTACTGCCAGGGGGAATCGCCGTATTCGTTGGCAAAGCGCAGCAATGCGAACAGGGCCAGCGCCCCCGCACCGGCCCAGAACAGCCAGCGCTGCCGCTGCTCCGGCGCGCGCTCGCGGGCGAACCACGGTCCCATCAGGTAACCCAGCGCGATCACCCCGATCCACGGCAGCACCGGGTAGGAGGTACGCAATCGCAGTGCCCCGGCCTCGATCCAGTCGCGCTGGTGCAGCACCTTCCACAGTACTGCCAGCGCGCCATTGCCTTCCACGCGCACGCCGTCGAGAAGGTTGTGGCCGGCCACCACCGCAACTGCCAGCACCAGCAAGGCCGGGCGCGGCAGCCACAGCAGGCCGGCCAGCGCGATCATGCTGAGGCCGATGGCCCAGATCACCTGCAGGTACAACGTGTCCGGCGGCAGCTGGAAGGTCCAGGCGAAGTTCACCAGGGTCAGTTCCAGTACCACCAGGAACAGGCCGCGCTTGAGCAGGAAGGCGGCGGTGGCGCGGCGTGGATCCGGCTGGCGCTGGCCGTACAGCCAGGCCGACAGACCGGTGAGCAGCACGAATACCGGCGCGCACAGATGCGCCAGCAGACGGCAGGCGAACAGGGCGGGAGAGACCGTGGACGCATCCATCGGGTCGCTGACCTGGTATTGCAGGAAGAAGGTCTCGCGGACGTGGTCGAGCAGCATCAGCAGCATCACGGTGCCGCGCAGCTGGTCGATGGAGGCCAGGCGCGGGGTGGGGGAAGAGGGCATGTGATGCAGGACGTGATGGGGCAACAGAAAGATATAACATATCAATTATGTCCGTGCCCACTCCGACTTTGCTGTATCGGCCGGTTGCCCGTGCATGTGCGGGTCCATCGCACCGCAGCATCGGGCCCCATCCTTTGGCACGCTGGACTTGCCGGAGCCTGAACGCTAGCGTGGCAGGGATTTTTTGCCAGCAGGGGCTTTCATGAACCATGACGCTGCGCCCAAGCAGCTCACTTTCCGCGCGGTGGTCCTTGCCATCGTGCTGGCAGTGGTGCTGTCGGCCGCAAACGCCTACCTCGGTCTGTTCGCAGGCCTGACCATCGCCACCGCGATTCCCGCCGCGGTCATTTCCATGGGCGTGCTGCGCCTGCTGGGTGGCGGTTCCATCCTTGAAAACAACATCGTGCAGACCGGCGCCTCGGCCGGCTCGTCGATCGCCGCCGGTGTCATCTTCACCATCCCGGCGCTGGTGATCATGGGCTACTGGCCGGACTTCAAGTACTGGTGGGTGCTGGGCATCGCTGGTCTCGGCGGCCTGCTGGGCGTGCTGTTCTCGGTGCCGCTGCGGCGTTCGATGATCGTTGAAGACCCGCTTCCGTTCCCGGAAGGCAAGGCCGCGGCCGAAGTGCTCAAGGCTGGTGAGAACCCGGGCCCGGGCCTGAAGATCCTCGGCCTGTCGGCGGTGATCGGTGCGTTCGTGAAGCTGGCCGCGGAAAGCGGCATGCGCCTGATCCCGGATGCCTGGGCCACCTCGGCCTACGTCGGCAGCTCCAAGGTCACCGCCTTCATCGGCACCAACCTGTCCCCGGCGCTGCTGGGCGTGGGCTACATCGTCGGCCTCAACGTCGGCATCGTGGTGGTGTCCGGCTCGATCCTGACCTGGCACATCGCCATTCCGATCTACCAGGCGTTCTTCATGAACACCGATCCGGGCCTGGCCGCTTCGGTCGCTACTGCCTCGTCCACCGAGGCCGCGTTCGCCATCTGGGGCGCGAAGATGCGCTACCTGGGTGTGGGCGCGATGCTGATCGGCGGCATCTGGACCCTGATCTCGCTGCGCAAGTCGCTGCTCAACGGCGTCAAGAGCGGTTTTGCCGCTGCCCGCAAGAGCGGTGGCCCGGTGCTGGCGCACACCGAACGCGACCTGCCGATGAAGTGGATGCTGGTGGCCCTGGTGGTGTTCACCCTGCCGCTGCTGGCGCTGTACCAGGCCATCGTCGGCCAGTGGCACGTGTCGATCCCGATGACCCTCATCATGATCGTCGCCGGCTTCCTGTTCGTGTCGGTGTCGGCCTACCTGGCTGGTCTGATCGGTTCGTCCAACAACCCGGTCTCGGGCATCACCATCTCCACCATCCTGTTTGCTTCTGCGGTGCTGGTGCTGCTGCTGGGCAAGGACGGCCTGCAGCCGGTCGGTGCCTTCGGCGCGCCGCTGGGCGCGGTGGCCGCAATCATGATCGGTGCGGTGGTGTGCTGTGCCGCCGCCGTCGGTGGCGACAACCTGCAGGACCTCAAGGCCGGCTACATTGTTGGCGCGACACCGTGGAAGCAGCAGTTGATGCTGGGCATCGGCGCGTTCTCGTGCGCACTGATCATGGCCCCGGTGCTGAACCTGCTGGCCACCGCCTACGGCATCGGCGTCAAGTCCGAGCTGCATCCGAACGCGCTGGCCGCGCCGCAGGCCAACCTGATGGCCTCGGTCGCAAAGGGCCTGTTCGGTGGTGAGCTGCCGTGGACCTTCATCGGCATCGGTGCCGTGGTCGGTGCGGCCATCATCGCCTTCGACAGCTGGCTCAAGTCGCGCAACGCGCGCTTCCGCGTGCCGGTGCTGGCCGCCGCGATCGGTATCTACCTGCCGCTGGAGCTGATGGTGCCGATCTTCCTCGGCGGCCTGATCTCCTACCTGGTCGAGCGCTTCCACAAGGTGCGCGCCGACGATGAAGAAGGCCGCGACCGCGTGCACAAGCCGGGCGTGCTGTTCGCCGCTGGCCTGATCACCGGTGAGGCGCTGATGGGAATCGCCATCGCCGTTCCGATCGTGGTCAGCAGCCGCGCCGACGTACTGGCCGTGCCGTTCCACCTGCCGGCCGCGCAGTGGATCGGCCTGGCCGTGCTGTTCCTGGTCGGCTGGCTGATCTACCGCACCGGCAAGCGCGCCGTGGCGTAAGGGCCATGGGGTCGGATCCCTTCCCGCAGGGAAGGGCTCTGACCCCGGGTTCGCCGCCGGCTGCACGGCAGGGGTCAGAGCCGATTCCGGTGGAATCGGATCCGACCCCGGCATTCCCCCACAAACCCCGCCTCGGCGGGGTTTGCTTTTTCTGGCGGCGCGGTCGGCCTGCACCGGCAGCCATGACCGATGGCCTTGGCAGCCCCGCCCGCACGGGCCTACCATCGGTTTTTTGCCGTCCTGCGGAGACCCCGATGAAACTGCGTCATGCCCTGTTGCCACTGAGCCTGCTGGCTGCCCTGCCCAGCGTCGCCGCTGCCCGTGGCCTGGAAGTCCGCGACATGGTGGCCATGGACCGCGTTTCCGCGCCGGTACTGACCGCAGACGGCGGCACTGTGGTGTTCGCCAAGCGCAGCACTGATGCCGCGCTGAAGTCGAGCACGGCGCTGTTCGCGCGCAACCTGCGCACCCGCGATGCAGCGCCGCCGAAGCAGATCACCCCGGCCGGCTGGAACGTCAACTCCGCCTCCTTGTCGGCCGATGGCCAGACCGTGTACTTCCTCAGCGCCAAGAACGGCAGCCAGCAGCTGTACGCGCAGCCGATCAGCGGCGGCACCCCGCGCCAGCTGACCGACTTCCCGGTCGACGTGGACAGCTACCACGTGTCACCGCAGGACGACCGCGTGCTGTTCAGTGCCGGCGTGTTCCAGGCCTGTGCCTCGGATCTGGCATGCACCGAGAAGAAGCTGAAGGAAAAGAAGGACACCAAGGCCAGCGGCCAGGTGTGGGATTCGCTGTTCGTGCGCCACTGGGATACCTGGAACGATGGCCGCCGCAACACCCTGTTCGTGGCACCGCTGCCGGCAGGCAAGGCCGGTGCGGTGAAGGGGGCTTCGGCGCTGAGCGCGACCATCGACGGTGATGCACCGTCCAAGCCGTTCGGCGGCAATGATGATTTCGCGTGGTCGCCGGATGGCGCCAGCGTGGTCGCCAGCATCCGCGTGGCCGGCAAGCAGGAGCCGTGGTCGACCAACTTCGACCTGTACCGCTTCGACGCTGCGGGCAAGCAGGCGCCGGTCAACCTGACCGCCTCCAACCCCGCCTGGGATGCCGGCCCGGTGTTCAGCGCCGACGGCAAGACGCTGTTCTACCGTGCGATGAAGCGCCCGGGCTTCGAGGCCGACCGCTTCGGCCTGATGGCCATGGACCTGGCCAGCGGCAAGGCCCGCGAGATCGCGCCGCAGTGGGATCGCTCGGCGGGCGGCATCACCCTGTCCGCGGATGGCAGCAGCATCTACACCACTGCCGATGACCTCGGCGAACACCCGCTGTTCCAGATCGACGTGGCCAGCGGCAAGGCCACCAAGCTGATCGGCGACGGCAGCGTGACCTCGGTGGACGTGGCCGGCACCAGCGTGGCGATCACCCGCAACAGCCTGAAGAGCAACGACCAGGTGCTGGTCGGCCTGCTGCCGACCGCCGGCCAGCCGATCGGCGAACTGCGCGCGCTGACCCCGGCCGCCGGCGAGGTGCTGAAGGATGTGTCCTTCGGCGACTACGAGCAGTTCGAGTTCAAGGGCTGGAACAACGACACCGTGCATGGCTATGTGGTCAAGCCGCACAACTACCAGGAAGGCAAGTCGTACCCGGTTGCGTTCCTGATCCACGGCGGCCCGCAGGGCAGCTTCGGCAACGGCTGGAGCTACCGCTGGAACCCGCAGACCTACGCCGGCCAGGGCTACGCCGTGGTGATGATCGACTTCCATGGCTCCACCGGCTACGGCCAGGCCTTCACCGATGCGATCAGCCAGCACTGGGGCGACCGCCCGCTGGAAGATCTGCAGAAGGGCTGGGATGCGGCGCTGAAGAAGTATTCCTTCCTCAACGGTGACAAGGCCTGTGCGCTGGGTGCCAGCTACGGCGGCTTCATGGTCAACTGGATTGCCGGTAACTGGAACAGCCCGTTCAAGTGCCTGGTCAACCATGATGGCGTGTTCGACCAGCGCATGATGGGCTACGCCACCGAAGAACTGTGGTTCACCGAGTGGGAGCAGGGCGGCACGCCGTACCAGAAGGCGGCGAACTACGAGAAGTTCAATCCGGTCAACCACGTGGCGGACTGGAAGAAGCCGATCCTGGTCATCCACGGCCAGCAGGACTTCCGTATTCCGGTCGAGCAGGGCCTGGCCGCGTTCACCGCCGCCCAGCGCCAGGGCATCGAATCGAAGTTCCTGTACTTCCCGGATGAGAACCACTGGGTGCTGAAGCCGAACAACAGCATCCTGTGGCATGACACCGTCAATGCCTGGCTGAAGCAGCACATCGGCAACTGATGACTGCAGCGCCGCCCTTCGGGGCGGCGCTTTTGTTTCACCATCTGCTGTACCGGTGGGTGCCGACCGTTGGTCGGCACACCATCCTGATCTGCCGCCAACAGCAGCCGGCCAGCGGCCGGCTCTACCCAGAGCGCCTGCATGCCTTCGACCGCCCTGATCCAGAACGACATCGTCGTCTTCGGTTTGATCGCCGCCACCCTCGGCGCCGTGTTCTGGACCGCCTCGCGCGAGCAGGGGCTGTGGAAGCGTTTCTACACCTTCGTGCCGGCCCTGCTGCTGTGCTACCTGCTGCCCGGCATCTACAACACCGTTGGCCTGATCGACGGCCAGAACACCAAGCTCTACAACCCGATCGCGCGTGACATCCTGTTGCCGGCGGCGCTGATCCTGCTGACCCTGGCGGTGGACATCAAGGGCATCCTGCGGCTGGGTCCGAAGCTGGTGTTGATGTACCTGGGCGCCTCGGCCAGCATCATGCTGGGCGCGGTGGTGGCCTTCCTGCTGATGCGCGCCGTGCATCCGGAAACCGTGGCCGGCGATACCTGGGCCGGCATGGCCGCGCTGGCCGGCAGCTGGATCGGCGGCGGTGCCAACATGCTGGCGATGCGCGAAGTGTTCGACGTCAACGCCACCACCTTCGGCCAGTTCGCGGTGGTCGATGTTGGCGTGGGCTATGTGTGGATGGCCGCGCTTATCTTCCTGGCCGGGCGCGCGGCGAAGATCGACGCGCGCAGTGGTGCCGATACCTCGGCGATCGATGAGCTGAAGGAGCGCATCGCGCGCTTCCAGGCCGAACACGAGCGTATTCCCAGCCTGACCGACCTGATGCTGATCGTGGCGGTGGCCTTCGGCGGCGTCGGCCTCTCGCATGCGATCGGCGCGCCGTTGGCGGCATGGTTCAAGCTCAACGTCAGCTGGGCCTCGCAGTTCAGCCTGGACGCACCGTTTGTCTGGGTGGTGGTGCTGTCGACCACGCTGGGCCTGAGCCTGAGCTTCACCCGCGCACGCACGCTGGAAGGCGCGGGTGCCTCGCGGCTGGGCTCGCTGCTGCTGTACTTCCTGATCGCCTGCATCGGCATGCAGATGGATCTGCTGGCGCTGCTGGACCGCCCGTGGCTGTTCCTGCTTGGCATCATCTGGATCAGCGTGCATATCGCGCTGCTGTGGTGCCTGGGCAAGCTGCTGAAAGTGCCGTTCTTCTATTTCGCGATCGGTTCGCAGTCGAACATCGGCGGACCCGCGTCGGCGCCAGTGGTGGCGGCCGCGTTCCATCCGGCGTTGGCACCGGTGGGTGTGCTGCTGGGCACGATGGGCTACGCCACCGGCACCTACCTGGCCTACATCGTCGGCATCACCCTGCGCGCGCTGGCCGGGCAGGGCTGAACGAGGTAGCGCCGGGCCATGCCCGGCGAGCCGCATTGCGGCGGCGGGCGTGTAAACCGCCGGACATGGTCCGGCGCTACCGGCGTTACGCCACCGGCAATCCGCGTTCGATCAACCACGCTTTCGCGTCTTCGGCGTCCTGCTCGAACCACGCCTTTGTAGACCCCAGTCGATACGTATATCCCCACGCATCCATGTCAGCCATCAGCTGTTCGCTGCCGACACCGGGCAGGTGGCCAGCCAGCACGATCTGCAGGTAGCAGGTGGCGTCCTCTTCGGGCACCGAGTCGGTGGCATCGGTATGCACCTGCGCGCGGCGCTCGGGCGGCAGCACGATCAGGTGGCATGCCTCGTGCAGCATCGAGTGCACAGGAGTGTCATCGCGCACGTACACGTCGCTGGCGATGATGCCGGCCTCGGGCTCGCCCCAGTAGCTGCCGGGAATCGGCGCGCCGGCGGCGACGTGGTGCAGCCGCAGGTCGTGTGCGGCGAGCAGGCGCTGCGCATCGGCGAAGGCGATATCGCCGACGCGGGTGACGTTCGGTTCGGGCGTGGTGTCGGTCATGCGGGTCATGCAGCCCCGCCCATGCAGGCACGGGCGGGGCAGGGGGTCAGGGTTTGTCCGGGCCTTCCGGCAGCGCCACGGAGATGTCCAGCACGTCGTGCTGGCCATCCTTCACCAGGTCGACCTTCACCGCATCGACGTCGATGTTGACGTACTTCTTGATCACTTCCAGCAGCTCGCGCTGCAGCAGCGGCAGGTAATCGGGACCGCCGCGGTTGCTGCGTTCCTGCGCGATGATGATCTGCAGGCGGTTCTTGGCGGTTTCGGCGGTGGTCTTCTTCGCTTTGAGGAAATCAAACAGGCCCATGCTTACCCTCCGAACAGCTTGCTGAAGAAGCCCTTCTTCTCGACGTTGGTGAAGCGCATCGGGCGTTCTTCGCCGAGGATGCGCGCGACGGCGTCGTCGTAGGCCTGGCCGGCAGCGGACTCGACATCCAGGATGACCGGCTCGCCCTTGTTGGAGGCGTTGAGCACGTCACCCGACTCGGGGATCACGCCGATCGCCTTCAGGCCGAGCACTTCCTCGACGTCGGCGATGCTGAGCATCTCGCCGCTTTCCACGCGCACCGGGGTGTAGCGGGTCAGCAGCAGGAAGGCCGGCACGTCCTGGCCGGACTCGGCCTTGTGGGTCTTCGAATCGAGCAGGCCGATGATGCGGTCCGAGTCGCGTACCGAGGACACTTCCGGGTTCACCACGACCACGGCGCGGTCGGCGAAGTACATCGCCAGGAAGGCGCCCTTCTCGATGCCGGCCGGGGAGTCGCAGATGATGTAGTCGAAGCCGTCGGCGGCCAGGTCCTTCAGGACCTTGCCCACGCCTTCCTGGGTCAGCGCATCCTTGTCGCGGGTCTGCGAGGCAGCCAGCACGTACAGGTTGTCGAAGCGCTTGTCCTTGATCAGGGCCTGCTTGAGGGTCGCTTCGCCGTGCACGACGTTGACGAAGTCGTACACCACGCGGCGTTCGCAGCCCATGATCAGATCGAGGTTGCGCAGGCCGACGTCGAAGTCGATCACCGCCACCTTCTTGCCGCGCCGTGCCAGGCCGCAGGCCAGGCTTGCGCTGGAAGTGGTCTTGCCGACGCCGCCCTTGCCGGAGGTGACTACGATGATTTCAGCCAAAGGACTTCTCCTGATGATTCTGTTTGGGTGCTGCGTCAGTCCAGCGCAGCGATCTTGATCTGGTCCTGTTCCAGCCACACCTGCACGGCCTTGCCGCGCAGGGTGTCCGGGACATCGTCCAGTACCTTGTAGTGGCCTGCAATGGCGACCAGTTCCGCATGGAAATCACGGCAGAAGATGCGTGCCGCGGTGTTGCCCTGGGCCCCTGCCAGCGCGCGGCCGCGCAGGGTCCCGTAGATATGGATGCTGCCGTCGGCGATGACTTCGGCGCCAGCGCCGACGGTAGCCATCACGGTCAGGTCGCAGTTTTCCGCGTACAGCTGCTGGCCCGAGCGCACGTTGCCCAGCTGCATGCGGCCCGGTTGCGGTGCAGCCGCATCGGCGACCTTGGCCACCGGCGTGGCCGGGGCCGGCTTCGGTTCGGCGCGCGCGGCCCGGCGCGGTTCCGGTGCGGGCGGTGGCGGAGCCGGTTCGGCCTCGGCACGCTCGTACTGGGCGCGGAACTTGGCCAGCAGCGGCAACCCGAGCTGCTGCGAGAGCAGGTCGACCGCGCTGGTGCCATAGGCCAGTGCCACCGGCAGCACGCCGGCGCTGCGCAGGCCATCGACCAGCGCCTGTGCGGTGGCTACGTCCGGCACCTGGCTGAGGCCACCGAAATCGAGGATCACCGCCGCGCGGCCAAACAGCTTCGGCGCGCGGGTCACGCGCTCGTGCATTTCCTGCACGAGGCGCTCGACATCAAGGGTACGGATGCGCAGGTTGGCGATGCCCACCTGGCCGATCTTCAGTTCACCGGCCTGTTCGTAATCGAAATTCACCGCCACGCTCAGGTCCCCGTCGGCCGCTGTGCCTGCGCCGGCAGCTGCCGGGCACGTGTCCATGCCACATCCGGCAGCTTGTCACCGTAGGTCTCCTGGACCCACGGATAGCTGCACAGTTCCTTGGCCAGCATGCTGGCGCGCACATCGACGTGCGGCATGGTGTTCTGGCCCAGCTCGCGGAAGCCGAAGCTGCCGTGGAAGAGCAGGGCGGCATCGGCGCCGTGGTCGAGGAAGACCTCGCAGGTCATCTGCGGATAGCGCAGCTCGGCGAAGCTCTGCGCGTCGGCATAGAACGCGCGGCCGACGCCACCGCCGCGACGGCGGCTGGCGACCACGATGCGGTCGATATAGAAGAACGGGGTGTCCAGTTGCTGCTTGAACCAGGCGAAGTTGCTGCTGTCGTGCTGGCTGTCGCTGCCGAAGCCGATCAGGAAGCCGGCCAGGTTGCCGTCGCGCTCGGCGACGCGGAAATATTCAGCGGTTTCATAGAACAGGCGCAGGCGTGCCGCATCCAGGGGAAGGATGGCCAGGCCAGCGTTGTTGTTCAAAGCCAGGACGGAATCGAGCTCGTGCTCGCGCACGTCGCGGATGACAATCGACATTGTGACTCCGTGGGGTAACGCGGTTGGTCCATCAAAGGACCCTGCGCACGATTATTGCATGCCCGGGGTGGGCTGCGGCATGAACAGGCGACCGGGCGGGCATGACTTCCGTGGGGTGCGGGACGCAGGCTGGGCCCGTAGAGTGCTGGCATGTTGGGAGTCCTCAGCCATACACGCGTCCTCCGCCTGGCCGGCCTGTTCACCTGGGTCATGGTCGGACTGCCGCTGGCGTATTCGCAGTTCGAGAACCTGCACAGCCGCAACGACATGGGCGGTTGGGCGATCCTGCTGTTCGTCGCCTACCTGTCCTTCGGCACCGCCTACTACTGGCTGACCCGCATCCTGCGCAGCGACAGCCATACCAGCTGGCTGGACCGCGGGCTGCTCCTGCTGCTGACCGTCTCGGCGCTGGGGGTGAGCTTCCTCAGTGGCTCGGGCCTGGGCAGCATCCTGATGATGGTCGCCGCCGGGGTCATTCCCTGGATGCTGTCGGTGCGGCTGGGCGTGCTGTGGCTGCTGGTCAGCCAGCTGGCGGTGGCCCCGGTCTACTACATGCTGCTGCGCTTCCCGCTGTTCGAGGCAGTGATGCAGTCGCTGCTGTACGGCGGCTTCTCCATGTTCATCTTCGTGACCAGCCTGGTCGCCCGCCAGCAGACCGAGGCCCGAGACGAGCAGCGCCGGCTCAACGCGGAGCTGCGCGCGACCCGCGCCCTGCTGGCCGAAAGTGCCCGGGTCAACGAGCGAACCCGCATTTCGCGCGAGCTGCACGATCTTCTGGGGCATCAGCTGACCGCACTGACCCTGAACCTGGAAGTGGCCAGCCATCTGGCCGAGGGCCAGGCCCTGGAGCATGTAAAGCGTTCGCATGGCCTGGCCAAGCTGCTGCTGGGCAACGTCCGTGAGGTGGTCAGCCAGCTGCGCGAGACCGGTGCCATCGACCTGGCTGCCGCGCTGCGGCCGCTGACCGAGAACGTGCCCTCGCTGGACATCCAGCTGGAGATCGAGGACTCGCTGAACGTGGAGGATCCGCAGCGGGCCCACGTCCTGCTGCGCTGCACCCAGGAGATCATCACCAACGCCGTGCGCCATGCCGGTGCGCGCCAGCTGTGGATCAAGGTGTACCGTGAAGCCCCCGACCGGGTGGTGATCGAGGCCCGCGACGACGGTGTCGGCGCGGAAATGGTCAATGTCGGCAATGGCTTGCGCGGCATGCGCGAGCGCCTGCAACAATGTGGTGGCCAGCTGCAGGTCGAGACCCGTCCCGGCGAAGGCTTCCGCCTGCGGGCGACGGTGCCGGCAACGGTGCTGGTGGCCGCCCTTACCAAGGTTCCTGAAGGAGTGCGTTGATGATTCGCGTCTGCCTGGTCGACGACCAAACCCTGGTGCGGCAGGGAATCCGCTCCCTGCTGGCGCTCGACGACGGTATCGAAGTAGTGGCCGAAGCCGGCGATGGCCGGCAGGCGGTGGAGCTGATCCCGCAGGTGCGCCCGGACGTGGTGCTGATGGACATGCGCATGCCGGTGATGTCCGGGCTGGAGGCGTTGCAGATGCTGTCCCGTCAGGAACAACTGCCGCCGACCATCATCCTCACCACCTTCGACGACGATCAGCTGGTGCTGGCCGGACTCAAGGCCGGCGCCAAGGGCTACCTGCTCAAGGACGTGACCCTGGCACAGCTGGTCGGCGCCATCCGCACGGTGGCCGACGGGGGCTCGCTGGTGCAGCCGGCGGTGACCCAGCGCCTGTTGTCCGGCCTGGAGCACATGCGCAACGACTTCGTCAGCCTGGATCGCCCGGATCCGTTGACCGACCGCGAGACCGAGATCCTGCGGCTGATGGCCAGTGGTTTCTCCAACAAGGAGATCGCCAATTCGCTGGGCGTGGCCGAAGGTACGATCAAGAATCACGTGTCCAACATCCTCTCCAAACTGGGCGTCCGCGACCGTACGCGTGCCGTACTGAAGGCGTTCGAACTGCAGCTGGTCTGAGGAAAATCGTTCCCGGACAACGACTTGGATCGCAGCCCCGGACCCTGGCCGGAGTTGACCCCTACATGCCGGGCACCGGTATGCGTTACCCTTCGAATTCTTTGTCCATACAAATACGCAGCCGGCAGGGAAACCGGTGCGCCAATCCCGATAAACAATGCCCGCGAAGCCTGCTAGGATTGGCGCTTCGCTTCAATCAACCCGGCCGTGGGATCGGCCCCGGAGACTCTCTGAATGACCCGTATTATCGAGTTCCTGATCGCCTTGGGGATCGTGGCTGGCCTGTTCGTCATCATTGGCGTATGTCTGCCGGGCGAGCGTCACATCACCGAAAGCATCGAGACCAACCGCAAGATGACGATCGTGTACGACACGGTCAGCAGTCTGCGCCGCTTCAAGGACTGGAACCCGCTGGTACTGCGCGATCCCGCCGTTGAACTGAAGCTGTCCGGCCCGGTCTCCGGTACCGGTGCCACCCTCGACTTCACCTCCAAGGACCTGGGCACCGGTTCCTGGAAGATCACCGAAGCCGAGGAAAACAAGCGTGTTGTGATCAACATCGACGACGCCACCAAGGGTCACGACAAGGTCACCACCTTCACCCTGGAGCCGACCGGCAAGGGCGGTCGCAACGTCAAGATCACCCAGGACTACTCGGTGAAGTACGGCTTCGACCTGTTCGGCCGTTACGCCGGTCTTTATGTCAGCCGCCAGATCGGCGACGACATCAAGATGGGCCTGTCGCGCATGGCCAACATGCTGGCCAGCGTTCCGAACGTGGACTACCGCACCCCGGAAGCCCCGCTGACCGATCTGGCCATCGTCGATGTGCCGGCTGAGGACCTGCTGGTCGTCAACGCCGGCAACGTGGACCGCGGCCAGGACAGCATCACCAAGTCCATCAAGGACAACCAGGAGTGGATCAAGCGCGTGATCGAGGCCAATGGCCTTGAAGCCGCCGGCCCGTTCCGCATCATCACCACCGACTTCGGTGCTGAGAAGTACGCCTTCGATATCGCCCAGCCGGTGAAGAAGAAGGGTGCTGAAGGTGCCACTGCTGAAGCCCTGACCGTCAAGATCGACGGCGGTGCTCCGGTCAAGTACGTGCACGTTGCTCCGCACCGTTCGGCACATGCGGCCTACACCGGCCACATGGCGGGTCTGGACGTGGCGCGCAGCGGCCTGCGTGCCTGGGCCGTGACCTCGGGCAACGAAGTTATCGACCGTCCGTACGAGACCTGGAAGGACGGCATCGACAAGTCGTTCACTCCGGAAGCCACGTACGACATCTACTGGGCCGTCAAGTAAGCCTCGGCTGACCCATGTAGTGCTGGACACGAAAACGCGCCGCTTCCTGCGGCGCGTTTTTTTTTCATCCCGCGCCCGGCATCGGGCGCTGCGCAAGGAGCAGTCATGTTCAATCTTGAACGACGCGCACGTAAGCCCTCGCTGCTGGCCTGCCTGGGGGCGTTGCTGGCGGCGGCTTCGATCGGCCTGTCCGCCTATGCTTCGCACGGTGTTGCCGATCCGCTGGCGCAGCAGCATCTGAACATGGCGGCGTTGTATGCGTTCGCGCATGGCGCGGTGCTGGTGGCGCTGGGTCCACGTGCGCAGGGCGCGATCGCGCACCTGGCGTTGTACGTGCTGCTGCTGGGCGTGCTGCTGTTTTCCGGCAGCCTGGTGGGTGGCGCGTTGTGGCAGTGGCCGACGCGGCTGGCACCGATCGGTGGCACCAGCATGATGGCCGGATGGGTGCTGCTGGCGATCAATGCGCTGAGGCGGTGACAACAATCCGGGGAGCAGCCGAGCATGGCTCGGCTCTACATGGGATCGTTGCGCCGACAGCATCTGTAGAGCCGAGCCATGCTCGGCTTCGAGCGAAGCGACCGGCTTTTGTCTTTGCTCTCTTGTTCCATTCCGTGGCGGACGCACGCGGAATAATTCCAGGACGCGGGCGGGGTGGGCTTGCGGGGGTGTAAGCCGCATGGATGCGGCGCCCAAGCCTCCACGGACGGATTCACGGCGGCCCCCGCAAGTTCATCCCGCCCGCGGCCATGCATTGACTGCTTCAGGCTTTCGCCGCGAGGGGCTCAGCCGTTGGCCGGTCTCCAGCACCAGTGCCACGGTTCGTAAACGATCCCGTGCGGGTTGTCGCGGGGGTAGCTCAGATGGAAGCCATGCCCGCCGGCATGCGCCTGCAGCCATGCGAACGCGTCGGTGGCTTCGAAGGTCTCTTCGGCGGGGGCATCGCCGGGGGTGCCGATGTCCAGCGCGTGGCCGCTGTGGTGTTCGCTGAAACCCGGCGCGGCGTTGACCTTCAGGATCTCCGCCACGCTCAAACCGCGCGCCAGCTTCCGTTCGAAGATGCCCAGCTGGTAAGCGTGGCTGCGGAAGCCGGAGATCGCGTCCAGCGCAATGCCGTCCCGCGCGGCGTGCAGTTGCATCCGCCGCCACCCCTGCGCGGCACCGCGGCGCAGCCACAGCGGGCGGGCGAAGCGATCACGGCCGGCGAAATGCAACAGGCAGGGCTCAGGTTCCAGTGGCAGGCCGCTGTCGTCTGCATAGCGCTGTGCATCCAGACCCAGCTGCTGCAGGCGATGCTGCAGCCCGGCCAATGGCAGCCACTGATCTTCCAGCGTGACCGCGAAAGGGCGGGAGCGGGTTGCATCCAGCAGCGCCAGCGCTTCCTCGACCCCGGGCTCGCGCGGCAGGCGCGGCACCATCGAATGCACGCCATGCGGCAGTACCGCCGCCAGATAGCGGCCATCACGCTTGCGCCGCAGCACCCATCGCGCCTGTGACAGCAGGCGCGCGTCCAGGTTGCTGCGCGCACGCAGCAGGTCCGCAGGCCACAGTTCGATGGCCTCGGTATTGATCAGCAGGGGCGGGCGTCGTTGCATCGGCTCAGCTTACTGCCGCAGCGCAGGCGCGGCCACCTTGCGCAGTGCGTCCAGCAGCACCTGCGGCCGGTCCAGGCTGAGCAGCAGCGTACTGCCATCGCTGACCGGCAGGGCCAGTACGCGTGCGCGGTCGGTAACCAGCGCAAAACCCTTGCCACCGCCCTGCAGGCGGAAATGGCCGGAATGGAAGCCGGGCATCGAATAGCCGTTGGTCTTGAAGCGGATGCCATAGCGACGATCGCGGCTGAGATCGACCACCTCGGCCTGGTCCAGCCGCAGCTGTGCCACCGGCACACGCCGGCGGTACATCGTCGAGCGCACATCCAGTACGTCGCCGGCCAGTTCCACCCGGCGCCGGAAGAAGGCCGTGCCCAGCCCGATGCCCATCAGCGCGATCACCAGCAGGCTCCACGCTGCGCTGCCGCCCATCCGGAACCAGGGCGGGGAGAGCGTCACTTCGATCCAGGGCGCAGCGGCCGGTGCCTTGTACAACTGCGCATACACGCAGGCCACGAACGCCGCCAGCAATGGCAGGACCACCCAGAGCACGCGCAGCGGCGAGCTCTCGGCCACTTCAAACGGTTTCGGATCGCTGCCGCTCATGGCTCAGGATTCCTTCTTGAACACCAGCATGGCCGGGCGCATCGGCGCGGGGATGATGATGTTGACCAGCTCCCAGCCCAGCTGGCCCTGCCGGCTCAGCTCGGCCTGGACATCCTCGGCCTTGAGTACGCCCATCATGGAGGTCTTGACCTCGATCGTCTGGTAGCTCCAGCGCTTGCTCATTCCTTGTCCTCCGGCGATGCCTTGGGTTTGGGCAGGCGTCCTGCCTTGCGCAGCGCGTCGCGCAGCACGTATTCGATCTGAGCGTTGAGGCTGCGCAGTTCGTCATCAGCCCAGCGCTGCGCCGCGGCCAGGACCTCGGCATTGATGCGCAGCGGATAGGCTTTCTTCTCACTCATGGGGGCTCCTGGCGGGGCGGTGGGGCGCCCCGTTGCGAGGGTGGCTCAGTACAGCGAGCCGGCGTTGACGATCGGCTGGGTGCCGCGGTCCGAGCAGAGCACGGTCAACAGGTTGCTGACCATGTGCGCCTTGCGTTCCTCATCCAGCTGCACCACGCCATTCTTCTGCAGTTCGGCCAGTGCCATCTCGACCATGCCGACCGCACCGGCAACGATGCGCGTGCGTGCGGCGATCACCGCATTGGCCTGCTGGCGCTGCAGCATCGCCTGGGCGATTTCGGCGGCGTAGGCGAGGTGGCTGATGCGCGCGTCGATCACCTGCACGCCGGCATCGGCCAGGCGCTCGGCCAGTTCGTTCTTCAGGTGCTGGGAGATTTCGCTGGCGTGGCTGCGCAGCGCGAGCTGGCCTTCTTCGTGCTGGTCGTAGGGGTAACTGGTGGCCATCGCACGCAGCGCCGATTCGGACTGGATGTGCACGAAGCTCTCGTAGTCATCCACGTTGTAGACCGCTTCAGACGCATCGACCACCTGCCACACGATCACCGCGGCGATCTCGATCGGGCTGCCATCGAGCTCGTTGACCTTCAGCTTGCCGCTCTCGAAATTGCGCACGCGCTGGCTGACCCGGCGCTTGCTGTAGAAGGGGTTGTTCCAGCGCAGGCCGTTGTCCTTCACGGTGCCCACGTATTTGCCGAACAGGCTCAGCACGGCCGCCTGGTTGGGCTGGACCGTGTACAGGCCGGCCAGGGCGAAGATCGCCAGCGCCGCTACCAGGATGCCGGCCAGCATCAGCAGCAGGTTCGGGGAGCCGGTGCTGGCCTTGGCTGCCACCCCCAGTACGAACAGGGCGCCGCCGGCGAGGGCGACAAGCAGGGCGCCGGCCAGCGTGCCGAGGCCGTTGAGCGAAGACAGCGACTTCTCTTTCATGGCGGTACGTCCTTGAGGGTTCGAAATGAAGATATCAAAGTGATATCAAATCGGGGCGACCGTTCGTCGGATGCCATGGCCTGGGTGCCCGGCCAGCTAGAATGCCCACCCGCCTTCACATCGCTGCTGGAACCGCCATGGCCAAGCTTGGAACTCCGTTGTCCCCCTCTGCCACCCGCGTGCTGCTGCTGGGCTCGGGCGAACTCGGCAAGGAGGTGGCCATCGAGCTGCAGCGGCTGGGCGTGGAAGTGATCGCCGCCGACCGCTATGCCGACGCCCCGGCCATGCAGGTGGCGCACCGCTCGCATGTGATCGACATGCTGGATGCGATGGCCCTGCGCGCGCTGATCGCCCAGGAGCAGCCGCACCTGGTGGTGCCGGAGATCGAGGCCATCCATACTGAGACCCTGGTCCAGCTGGAGCAGGAGCAGGGCCTGCGGGTGATCCCGACCGCGCGCGCCGCCCGCCTGACCATGGACCGCGAGGGCATCCGCCGCCTGGCCGCCGAGACCCTGGGCCTGCCGACCTCGCCGTACCGCTTCGTCGATACCGAGGCCGAGTACCGCGCCGCCGTGGCCGCCATCGGCCTGCCGTGTGTGGTCAAGCCGGTGATGTCGTCCTCGGGCAAGGGCCAGAGCACCCTGCGCAGCGAGGCGGACATCGCCCCGGCGTGGGAGTACGCGCAGACCGGGGGCCGCGCCGGTGCCGGTCGCTGCATCGTCGAAGGCTTCATCGACTTCGATTACGAGATCACCCTGCTGACCGTGCGCCATGCCGGCGGCACCTCGTTCTGTGCGCCGATCGGCCATCTGCAGAAGGACGGTGATTACCGCGAAAGCTGGCAGCCGCAGCCGATGTCGAGCGCGGCACTGGCGCGTGCCGAGGAGATCTCGCGTGCGATCACCGACGACCTCGGTGGCTGGGGCCTGTTCGGTGTCGAGCTGTTCGTGAAGGGCGACGAGGTGTGGTTCAGCGAAGTGTCGCCGCGCCCGCACGACACCGGCCTGGTGACGCTGGTGTCGCAGGAACTGAGCGAGTTCGCGCTGCACGCGCGCGCCATCCTTGGCCTGCCGATCCCGGTGATCCGCCAGAGCGGCCCGTCGGCCTCGTGCGCGCTGCTGGCGCATGGCGAGGGCGTGCCGTACTTCAACAACGTCGCCGCCGCACTGCAGGTGCCGGACACCGCCGTGCGCCTGTTCGGCAAGCCGAGCGTGCATGGTCACCGCCGCGTAGGCGTGACCCTGGCGCGCGCGGAAACCATCGACGAAGCGCGGGCCATCGCGCGTGATGCGGCCGAAGCCATCGGCGTCGAACTGCGCCCGTAAACCGGTAGCGCCGGGCCATGCCCGGCGACCGCATTTCGGTGGGTACCGACCGTTGGTCGGTACTCTCTTCACGCTTGAAAAACCGCCGGGCATGGCCCGGCGCTATCGGGTTATTTGACGTCCACCCACACCAGATGGTGGTCGCTGCCGTCGGCGATCTTCGCTTCAGGGCTTTCATTGGCCGGCCAGAACACGCCGCTGCCGACGTACTCGAAACCGGTCGAGGGCAGCACGTAGTCCAGGCGCATGGTGCCGGACTTCGGGCCGAAATCGCCGGTGGCGTGGAATGGTGCGCCCTTGCGCTCGATGCCCTTGGCCGCATAGGCCAGGCTGGTCTGTTCGGCGCCGACGCTGCGCGGGGTGGGGTAGCGCAGCACGCGGGCGTTCTCGATCAGTTCGACGATCGCCTCATGGCGGCCATCGCCATCGACCGGGTCGTTGTTGAGGTCGCCGAGGATCACGAAGCGCGCGTCCTGCGCCAGGCCGCCGCACTGGCCCTTGTCGTCGCACAGCCACGGCTTGTCACCCTTGGACAGGTATTCCTGCCACAGGCGCAGTTCGTCGTGGTTGCGCGCGGCGTTGCGCTTTTCCGGGCCATCGAACACTGGCGGGGTCGGGTGCGAGACCAGCGCGTGCACTACGCCGGCCGGGGTCTTCACCGGCACGTCCCAATGCGACTTCGATGACAGCCGCAGCTGCGACCACACGTGGTCGTTGTAGAAGCTCTTGCCGGTGCGCGGGTCGACCGGACGGATCGCGCCCGGCATCGCGCTCCACTTCAGCAGCTGGAAGCTGCGCACCTTGGCTTCATCGATCGGGTAGCGCGACAGCACCAGCATGCCGTACTGGCCCGGGTGCAGGCCGTAGCCCCACGCATCGTTGCCGCGGCTGCGGCCTTCGCCACCGACCACGCCGTTGTTGTCCAGATCCAGGCCGCTGGGCACGCCGGTATTGACCGGGGCCAGGTAGCGGTAGGCGAAGTGCAGCGGCTTGCCGCCGCCGGGCTGGGCCACTTCCAGGTAGCGCTTCTGGAACAGGTCGGCGGCGCGATGGGCGTCGTCGAAATCGAATTCGTTCAGCAGCACCAGGTCCGGGCGCGCCTGCTGCAGCACCGCGGCGATCTTGCGCGCGTGCTCGCTGTCGCCTTCCAGCTCCTTGATCAGGCCACCGGTCTCATCGGAGTACAGCGAGGTGTTGTAGGTGGCCAGACGCAGCGCAGCGGACGGCTTTTCGGTCATCGCAGGGGACGTGGCGAAGGCGGGGGCGGTGGCGCCGCAGAGCAGGGCCAGGGCGAGGATCTGGGGTCGGAGGTTCATGCGCCGTATTGTGCACCCGGCCCGGTGTCAGTGGTTTGTCAGCGTCCGTCCAGTTCGTCGTCGAAATCGTGCCAGCGGCGGCCGTCGTAGGCTTCCAGCGGTCGATAGCGCCGTTTGTAGTCCATCTTCTGATGCCCGCGGATCCAGTAGCCCAGGTATACGTGCGGCAGGCCCTCGCGGCGGGCCCATTCAATCTGCTGCAGGATCGCGAAGCTGCCCAGCCCACGCGCGGCATGGTCCGGGTCGAAGAAGGTGTAGACCGCCGACAGGCCATGCTCGGTGACGTCGGTCACCGCCACTCCCAGCAGCTGGCTGGGCTGGCCATCGTGGCCGGGCAGGCGCATCTCCATGAAGCGGGTGTGTGACCAGCTGCCGATCAGGAACTGCTCGAACTCGTGCGGGCCGTGGTCATCCATGCCGCCATTGGCGTGGCGATGGGTGAGGTAGCGGTGGTACAGCGCGAACAGGTCGTCGCGGGCGGTGGCGGCGGTGATCCGCACCTCCAGGTCGTCATTGCGGGCGGCACAACGGCGCTGGCTGCGGTCCGGGGCGAAGCGGGCCACCGGAATACGCACCGCCACGCAGGCCTGGCAGTGTGCGCAGTGCGGGCGGTAGACCAGGTCGCCGCTGCGGCGGAAGCCCCAGCTCAATGCCAGCGGGTACAGGCCGCCGAGACGACGGTCGTGCGGATCCAGCACCAGGTCGCGTGCCACCCGGTCCGACCAGTACCCGCAGGGGTGCTCGCCGGTCTGGAAAAGTCGCAGTTCGTCGTCTCTGTCGCCGTGAATCGCCATGGGCACAGCATAGCCCCAGCCTGTCGCATTGGCGGCGACTGTCCGCCGGATGAATGGAACCGGCAGCGGCGTCAACCGATGTCGCACCCGGGCGTTGTTGTCTCCCGAGGGTGAAGTGATCACCCCGACGCAATCCCCATCCCCAGGAGTGACCCCATGATCCGTACCCCCCTGCTGCTGGCCCTGCTGCTCGGCACTTCCGCTACCGGTATCGCGCTGGCCGCCGATGCCCCGACCGCGCCGGCGCAGCGCCCGGCCAAGCTGGACACCAACGGCGACGGCGTCATCGACCGCAGCGAGGCCGCTGCCAACCCGCGCCTGGCCGCGAAGTTCGACGAGCTGGACAAGAACAAGGACGGCAAGCTCTCGCGCGATGAGCTGCCGCGCTGGCAGCATGGTCGCCGTGGTGGCCACGGCGGTGAGCGCTGGGCCAAGCTGGACGTCAACAAGGACGGCCGCATCAGCCGCGAGGAAGCCAAGGCCGATCCGCGCCTGGCCGCGCGCTTCGACCAGCTCGACCTCAACAAGGACGGTTACCTGGACAAGGCCGACCGCGAGCTGCGCATGAAGCAGCGTCGTGATGCCTGGTTCGCCGCCGCCGACACCAACAAGGATGGCCAGCTGAGCAAGGCCGAGTTCGACGCGGCCAAGGGGCCGATGCACGGTGGCCCGCGCCACGGCGGTCCGCGCGATGGCGCGGCGCCGAAGCCGCAGCGCTGAGGTTCAACGCAGTGAATGACGACAACGCCGGCGCACTGCCGGCGTTGTCCGTTACAGGCGGCCGCTGCGCATCAGTGAGTACACCACCAGCGCGATGACCATCAGGTTCATGGCGATGATGCCGGTGCGGCCGTACATCGATTCGAACTTCCAGTTGATGCCGGTTCGCCCGCGCCGCGCCGAATCGCGCGCGATCATCGGTGCCATCACCCGCTGCAGCGGCACCAGGCACTGGTAGTTGACCACGCCCAGGCCTACCGCCAGCACCGTCAGCTGCGCCCAGACCGGCGCCTGCAGCATCACAGCCAGCAGGATCGCCAGGCACCAGAACATGCCGGTGATGATGTTGAGGTAGAGGAAGCGGCGCACGTCGGCGCGCTCGGACGCCGTTTCGGTGTACGACATCAGGAAGCGGCCGCCGAGATAGCTGCCGATCGCACCACCGACCACACCGCCAATGACCGCCCCCCAGCTTTCGGCTGGCAGCACGTGCAGCTGGCCCAGCGTGGCAGTCAGCGAGCCCATCGCGGTGCCGCCCGCAGCGCTGGCGCCGCCAAGGCCAAGCTTGCTGCCGCCGATGCCGACGCCGGTGCCGAGCAGGATCGCGGCGCTGGCGGTGCCGGGCGCAGCCACCAGCACCATCGATACCACGGCAGTGGCGAATGCCGCGCTCGGGGCGCTGCTGCGGGCGAATTCACCGAAGCGCTGCAGCAGGCCATCGCGCACCAGCGCGCGGGCGCGCGACAGGCGCTTGCGCACGGCGGCGTCACTCAGCCCGAGCAGGTCGGCCACCTGCTGCGAGCGCTGCCCTTCGCGGTAGTACAGCAGCAGCACTTCGCGGCTGTCGGCCGGCAACGCGGAAATGATGTCCTCGGCGGCGATTTCCTCTTCCACCCGTTGCAGGCGGTCGGCCGCGCCCGGGGTCGGGTCGGCGGCCATGCCCATTGCCACCTCGGCGGCCTCGCCGGTCAGTGGCCGGCCGCGCTGCGCGCGCAGCCAGTCGCGGGCCAGGTTGCGGGTGATCTGCCGCAGCCACGGCAGGAAGCTGGTCGAACTGCGCAGTTGATGCAGCTGCTGCCAGCCCTTCACGAACGCTTCCTGGGCGATGTCCTCACTGGCCTGGCGATCGCGGGTAATGGCCAGCGCGATGGCGGTGACCGTGTTCTGGCAGGCCAGCACGATGCGCCCATAGGCATGCTGGCAGCCGCCAGCGGCCGCAGGCAGTTCGCGTTCCAGGGTCTGGTCGATCGATGCGGCGAAGGTCGTCATGGCGGCGGCTCTCCTGCTGGGATTGTGTCCCATGACGGAGCTGCGTGCCCAATGTGACCAGCATTCTGCGCGGTAGTGCCGGCCGCTGGCCGGCAACCTCATGACAAAAAAGGGGACGGAGGGGATTAAGTCGTTTGTGCCCCAAACGACTTAATCCCCTCCGTCCCCTTTTGCGGTTGCCGGCCAGCGGCCGGCACTACCCGTGCGTTATTTCGAGGGCTGGATGCGGACCCGGATTTCTTCCTCTTCCGGTGCGGCCTGCGGAGCCGATTGTGTCTGCTGCGGCTGGGCCTGCGGGGCAGGGGCCGGGGCAGCCGGCGCGGGGGCGCCACGATGGCGCAGGCCGATCACCAGCGCCACGCCGGCGATCACCACCAGCAGGCCGATGCGGATGCGCCAGGCCCAGCCGCGGCCGCCGCTGGGGGCGGCGACGTCATCGCGGAAAGCGAACTCGGCGGTGGGATGATCGCGGCGGGTGGTGTCGAGCAGGCGCGCGTCGCGCAGGATCTCGCGCGCCCGCGGCTGATCGTCGGCACGCACGATCCACACCGCCGGGTAGGCGTTGGCGTTGCCCAGTTCGGTATAGCTGAACTGGCCACGGCGACGGGTCTTGTACGAGCGCCCATTGGTCACCTTGACCTCGATACCATGCTCGCGCAGGAGCTCGGCGACGCCTTCGACGGTTTCCACGCGCTGGCTGCTGAAAATCTGACGCATCGGATCAATCCTTGGCCGGCACGGCGGCCGCTGCTGCCTGGTCGGGAACGACGCGGATCAGGCCTTCCTGCGCGGTGCTGGCGACGAGTACGCCGTTACGGGTGAAGAACTGGCCGCGGGCCAGGCCGCGCGAATCCTGCGCGCTGGGGCTGTCCAGCGAGTACAGCAGCCAGTCGTCGGCGCGGAACGGGCGGTGGAACCAGATCGCGTGGTCGAGCGAGGCCATCTGCACGTGCGGGTGGTAGTAGCTGATGCCATGCGGGAACGTGGCGGTGCCCAACAGGTGGAAGTCGGAGGCATAGGCCAGCAGCGCCTGGTGCAGCTCGGGCGCATCGCCGACCGGCTCGCTCAGGCGCAGCCACACCTGGTGGTAGGGCGGGCGCTTGGGTGGATTGAGTTCGTCGCGCGGGTAGACGTGGCGGAACTCGAACGGGCCGCCGCGCGACAGCCAGCGCTGCACCTTGATCGGCAGCCGTTCCAGCACTTCAGCCGGCAGCGGCCGGTTCGGCTCGATGTCTTCCGGCTGCGGCACCTCGGGCATCTTGTGCTGGTGCTCGGCACCGGTTTCGGCCTGCTGGAACGAGGCCGCGCAGAAGAAGATCACCTTTCCGTGCTGGATCGCAGTGACCCGGCGCACCGAGAAGCTGCCGCCGTCGCGGGTACGGTCCACGTCGTAGACGATCGGGTGGTCGATGTTGCCGGCGCGCAGGAAGTAGGCATGCAGCGAGTGCACGTGGCGGCCGTTGTCGACCGTGGCCTGCGCCGCAGCCAGCGCCTGGCCCAGCACTTGCCCGCCAAATACGTACTTGGTGCCGATGTCGCGGCTCTGCCCGCGGAACAGGTTGTCCTCCAGCCGCTCCAGGGTGAGCAGGTCGATCAGCTCGGAGACGACGGGTTCGGGCGTGTCGTTCAAGGGGGCGGCCACAGCAATGAAGATGCCCCGATTATACCGGTGCAGGCCAGCCCATCATCGGTAGTGCCGGCCGCTGGCCGGCAACCTCATGATCCTCCTGGGGCACCTGCGGTTGCCGGCCAGCGGCCGGCACTACCGGTTACTTGCCCAGCCTGGCGACCAGTGCCTGCAGGGCGTTCTGCGCATCCGGGGCGAACCAGGCCTCGACAAAGCGGTCGAGCTGGATCAGGTCCGGCTGCAGCGCCACGTGTAGGTCGGCACGGGCAATCGCGCGGGTCAACAGCATCGGCTGGCGCGGTTGCTTGAGCAGGTTCTGCAGCCAGGCGATGGCGCGCGCCACCACCAGGTCGCCCTCGGCCAGTTCATCGACCAGGCCGATCTGCACGGCCTGTTCGGCCGGCACCAGCGAACCGGTGGTCAGCAGGACGCCGGCGCGGTGCACGCCGACTGCGCGACGCAGCAGGCGCTGGATGCCCTCCGGCGCGATCAGGCCCACCTGCACTTCGTTCAGGCCGATCGCATACGGGCGCGACGGATCGGCGCTGCGCGCCATCACCCGGTAATCGCAGCACAGGGCCAGCACGCAGCCACCGGCCGGGGCGTGGCCGGTGATCGCCGCGACGACCGGAATGCGGCTTTCGGCCAGCGTGCGCACGGCGCCAAAGAAGGCGTTCCAGGTGTCCAACAACTTGTGCTTGTCATCGCCATGCGAGAGCAGGTGCGGCACGTCCATGCCGCCGGTGAAGACACGCTCGCTGCCCGACAGCACGATGCCGTGCGCGTCTTCGGCCATGGCCAGTTCAATGGCGTGGATCAACTGCCGGCACAGTTCGGTGTCCAGCGCGTTGACCGGCGGCCGCGCCAGGCGCAGTTCGCGGATGGGGCCATGGTTGATCACCTCGATGAGCGTCGTCATGCTGCGGTCTCGTTGCGAAGAAGGAACCTGGGCGATGATAACCAAACCATTCGTTGGCGTACTGTTGGTTCTGTGTGCGGCCGCAGCATCGGCCTCGGCGGCGGAACCGGCCTGCGTCACGGTGGAGCAGGGCTGGGCGCGGCTGCCGCCGAACCCGGCGATGCCGATGACCGCCGGCTACGGCGTGATCCACAACGGCTGCAGCAAGGCGGTGGCGATCACCGGCGCGACCAGCAGCAGCTTCAACGATGTGTCGCTGCACGAAACCACGATCGTCGATGGGGTCAGCCGGATGCGCGCGATCGAGCGTCTGCCGCTGGCACCGGGCGCGCGCGCCGAGCTCAAGCCCGGTGGACTGCACCTGATGCTGATGCAGGGCAAGGGCGCGTTGAAGGAAGGGCAGGCGTTGCCGCTGCGGCTGCAGCTGGAGGGCGGTGGCGAGGCCAGCGCCACACTGACGGTGCGCAAGGTTGCCCCGTGATGCACTGCCCGTTCCGCCGGGCATGGCCCGGCGCTACCCAGGCATGGCCACCGGATCATCATCGGTAGCGCCGGGCCATGCCCGGCGAGCGCGTAGCGCGGTGAGGCTTTACGACCAGTCGTACGAGAACAGCACCGTGCGGCTCACCGGCTCGTACAGCATCACGATCGCGTCGGCGCCGGTGGCGCACCAGTTGTAGCCGGCTACGTCGGCTACGGCGAAGAACTTGTTGCCATCGCGGGTGATGATCACCGTTTCGGCATCGTCCGCAGCGTTGGGATCATCGGCAGCCTCGGTAAAGCCCAGTTCGAAGGCCGCGGGAATTTCTGCGGTTTCGGTCCAGTTGCCGAAACCGATCGGGCCACCGAGCGTATCCAGATAATCGCGCTCGCTGGCCTCACCCTTGCCGTAGCGCGAGTAGCAGGCGAGACGACCGTGTGTGGCATGGTAATCGCGGGCCTTGGCGTAGCTCTCGCGCATCTGCACGATGTGCTCCTGCGCATCCTTGTCCTGCACCGCATCGCCGATGAAATAACCCTCGTTGCCGAGGAAACGCATCTCGTTGCCAGCGGTCAGCTCGAAGGCGATCCAGTTGGTGCCGGTGAACGCGTTGTGGTGTTCTTCAGTGGTCTCGCCGATGCAGCCGTCATACGGCTCGATCGGGCACAGCATCGTCGCCACCTGGCCTGCCAGTTCCGGTCGCAATACGCCCAGGTCGATCTTCAGCAGCGGCAGCAGGTGCTGGCCGAGCCAGGATTGGTCGGCAGTGAAGACGTCGGCGGGGAAGGGGACCATGCCGGGCAGCAGGTCGCGCAGTTCGGTGTGGTGGATCATGTCAGTCCTTTGAACGGGAACGGTAGCGCCGGGCCATGCCCGGCGGGGCCAATGCCGACCAAGGTCGGCATCTACCGAGGGCGCGTCAGCTCGACGCGTTGCGGATCGCCTCCGGCAGCGGTGCGCTCTTGCCGGTCTGCGTATCCATCCACACCACCACCACGTTGCCGTCGGAATACAGCTTCGAGTCGTCCTGCTGGTCGACGATGCGATGACCGATGGTCACGCTGCTGTTGCCCAGGCGCTCGACGAACAGTTCGACCAGGATGTCGTTGGGCCATACGATCGGCAGCCGGTAGTTGACGTTGGTCGCGGCCACCACCGGTGCGATGCGGTCGGTCATCGACACGCCTTCCACACCCAGCATCCAGCGCACGCGCGCTTCTTCCAGGTAGGAGATGTACTTGGCGTTGTTCACATGGCCCATGCTGTCCATGTCACGCCAGCGCACGCTGATCGGAACGCGTGCCAGGATCTTGTGCTCGTTGCTCATCAGGCATCCTTCTTCTTGCGGGGCGAAGCGGTCTTGCTGGCCTTGCCGGTGCTCTTGGCAGCGGCCGCCTTCTTCGTCGGCTTCTCCGGCTTGACCTTGCGCGGCGGGCGCGCATCGGGCTTGTTGGCCACGGCGGCGGGCTGGTCCGGGCGCGCGCTGGTGGACGGCAGCATGCGGGCCAGGAACTGGCCGGTATACGACTGCGGGCAGGCCGCCACGTCTTCCGGCGTGCCGGTGACCAGGATGGTGCCACCGCGATGACCGCCTTCCGGACCGAGATCGACGATCCAGTCGGCGGTCTTGATCACGTCCAGGTTGTGCTCGATCACCACCACCGTGTTGCCTTCGTCGCGCAGCTTGTGCAGCACGCCCAGCAGCGCTTCGATGTCGTGGAAGTGCAGGCCGGTGGTTGGCTCGTCGAGGATGTACAGGGTGCGGCCGGTATCGCGGCGCGACAGTTCCTTGGACAGCTTCACGCGCTGCGCTTCACCGCCGGACAGCGTGGTCGCGCTCTGGCCCAGCTTGATGTAGCTCAGGCCCACGTCCACAAGTGTTTCCAGCTTGCGCGCGATCGACGGCACCGGCTCGAACAGCTTCAGTGCATCCTCGACGGTCATTTCCAGCACGTCGCTGATGTTGAAGCCCTTGTAGACGATCTCGAGCGTCTCGCGGTTGTAGCGCTTGCCGTGGCAGACATCGCAGGGCACATACACGTCCGGCAGGAAGTGCATCTCGACCTTGATCAGACCATCGCCCTGGCAGGCCTCGCAGCGGCCACCGCGCACGTTGAAGCTGAAGCGGCCCGGCGAGTAACCGCGTGCACGCGCTTCGGGCACCTGCGCGAACAGTTCGCGCAGCGGGGTGAACAGGCCGGTATAGGTGGCCGGGTTCGAGCGCGGGGTGCGGCCGATTGGCGACTGGTCGATGTCCACCACCTTGTCGAACAGGTCCAGGCCATCGATCTCCTTGTAGGGGGCGATCGGGTGCGAGGCGCCGTTGATCTCGTTGGCGGCCAGCGAGAACAGGGTGTCGTTGATCAGCGTCGACTTGCCCGAGCCGGACACACCGGTCACGCAGGTCAGCAGGCCCGACGGAATCGCCAGGTCCACGCCCTTCAGGTTGTTGCCGCTGGCGCCGCGCAGGTGCAGCGTCATCTTCGGGTTCGGCTTGTGCCGGCGCGCCGGGATCTCGATCGCACGCTTGCCCGACAGGTACTGGCCAGTCAGCGAACGCGGTGCCTCCAGGATGTCCTGCAGGGTGCCCTGGCCGACGATTTCGCCGCCGTGCACGCCCGCGCCCGGACCGATGTCCAGCACGTAGTCGGCCAGGCGGATCGCGTCCTCGTCATGCTCGACCACGATCACCGTGTTGCCAAGGTCGCGCAGGCGGGTGAGGGTGCCGAGCAGGCGTTCGTTGTCGCGCTGGTGCAGGCCGATCGACGGCTCGTCGAGCACGTACATCACGCCGACCAGGCCGGCGCCGATCTGGCTGGCCAGGCGGATGCGCTGCGCCTCGCCACCGGACAGGGTGTCGGCCTTGCGCTCCAGGGTCAGGTAATCGAGGCCAACATCGACCAGGAAGCCGAGGCGCTCGCCAATCTCCTTGACGATCTTCGATGCGATCTCGCCGCGCCAGCCTGGCAGGCTCAGTTCACTGAAGAACTTCAGGGCCTCGTCGATCGGCAGCACCACCAGCTCGGGCAGCGGGCGGTCGGCCACGAACACGTTGCGCGCGGCCTTGTTCAGGCGTGCGCCGTTGCATTCCGGGCACGGCCGTTCGCTGATGTACTTGGAAAGCTCCTCGCGCACCGCCGGCGACTCGGTTTCCTTGTAGCGCCGTTCGAGGTTGGGAATGATGCCCTCGAAGCGGTGCTTGCGCTGGGTGCGGCCACCGGCTTCGGTGAAGTAGGTGAAGGTGATCGCTTCATCGCCGCTGCCATACAGCACGGCCTGCTGCACGCTGTCCGGCAGCGAGTTCCACGCCGCGTCGACGTCGAACTTGTAGTGCTTGGCCAGCGAGGCGATCAGCTGGAAATAGTAGGCGTTGCGGCGGTCCCAGCCGCGCACGGCACCGGCGGCCAGCGACAGCTCCGGGTGCACGACCACGCGCGAGGGGTCGAAGAACTCGGCCATGCCCAGGCCGTCGCAGCCGGGGCAGGCACCCATCGGCGCATTGAACGAGAACAGGCGCGGTTCCAGCTCCGGCAGCGAGTAATCGCAGACCGGGCAGGAATACTTGGAGGAGAACAGCGTCGGCGTGCTGTCGGCAGTGTCCAGGCTCTGCACCGAGGCCATGCCGTCGCCCAGCTTCAGCGCAGTCTCGAAGCTCTCGGCCAGGCGCTGCTTGATGTCCTCGCGCGGGCGGAAGCGGTCGATCACCGCTTCGATGGTGTGTTTCTGGCGCAGTGCCAGCGCTGGCACCTCGTCGATCTCGTACAGCTCGCCATCCACGCGCACGCGCACGAAGCCCTGCGCGCGCAGCTGGTCGAACACCTGGGCGTGCTCGCCCTTGCGGTCGCGGATGACCGGCGCCAGCAGCATGTAGCGCTGCTCCGGATCCAGCGTCAGCACGTGGTCGACCATCTGGCTGACCGTCTGCGCTTCCAGCGGATAGCCATGGTCCGGGCAACGCGGAGTGCCGACGCGGGCATACAGCAGGCGCAGGTAGTCGTAGATCTCGGTGATCGTGCCGACCGTCGAACGCGGATTGTGCGAGGTCGACTTCTGCTCGATCGAGATCGCCGGGGACAGGCCCTCGATGTGGTCCAGGTCCGGCTTTTCCATCACGCTCAGGAACTGGCGCGCATAGGCCGACAGCGACTCGACGTAGCGGCGCTGGCCTTCTGCATAGATGGTGTCGAACGCCAGCGAGGACTTGCCCGAACCGGACAGGCCGGTGATCACGATCAGCTTGTCGCGGGGCAGGTCGAGGTCGAGGTTCTTCAGGTTGTGCGTCCGCGCGCCGCGGATGCGGATGAAATCCATCGCCATGGGGGATCCGGTTGTGGGGGCGTTGGCTGGATGCCGGGCCAGCAGGGAACGGCAATCGGTCAGCCTACCGAGGTGACCAGATGGGGGCAATGGGCGACAATGCCAGCCCGGAGTCTCACCTGCTGAGACCGCCCGACAGCTTTGTGTAGAGCCGAGCCATGCTCGGCTGCCTGGGCCCCGTGCCGTTCAGCCGAGCATGGCTCGGCCCTACAGGGGCGGGGGAAGGGCCGCCCGGGGCCATTCAGGGGGTTGACTTGACCCGCCCTGGCCCCTCTGCGTACAATTCCGCTCCTGTCCGCCCTCGATGGCGGCAGTCCATAGACCACAATAACTACAGAGGAAGTCTGGTCATGTACGCAGTACTGGTCACCGGCGGTAAGCAATACCGCGTGGCGCAGGGCGAAAAGCTCCGCATTGAAAAGCTCGAAGTCGAAGTCGGCAGCGAGATCAAGTTCGACAACATCCTGCTGCTCGGCGACAGCGATGGCATCAAGATCGGCGACGCCCTGAGCGGCGCTGCGGTCACCGCCACCGTCCTGTCCCAGGGTCGTGCTGACAAGGTCCGGATCATCAAGTTCCGTCGCCGCAAGCACCACATGAAGCGTCAGGGTCACCGTCAGTACTACACCGAAATCGAGATCACCGGCATTGCCGGTGGCAGCAAGTAAGGAGATAGGTCATGGCACATAAAAAAGGCGTAGGCTCTTCGCGCAACGGTCGCGACTCCAACCCGAAGTACCTCGGCGTCAAGATCTTCGGCGGCCAGGCCATCGAAGCCGGCAACATCATCGTGCGTCAGCGCGGCACCCAGTTCCACCCGGGTTCCGGCGTTGGCCTGGGCCGTGACCACACCCTGTTCGCCCTCGTGGATGGCAAGGTGGAGTTCTCGGTCAAGGGCGCCAAGAAGCGTCGCACCGTCAGCGTCGTGTCGGTCGAAGCCTGATAAGGCTTGGCCAGCTGCCATGCCCCGGCATGGCGTCGCTGGTCGAATCGCACGCTGCATGAAGAGCCCCGCTTCGGCGGGGCTTTTCGTTGGAATCAGTGGTACAACGGGCACGGCCCGATCGCGGGGCGCGGCCCCGACAGCTGGAGCGCATCCGGCACGACATTCAAGCAAGGCGGCGGCACGCAGGCCGCGCCCATCGCAGGCATCGAAACAATGAAACTGGTAGACGAAGCAGAAATCGAAGTGTTCGCCGGCAACGGCGGCAACGGCTGCATTGGCTTCCGTCGCGAGAAGTTCATTCCGCTCGGCGGCCCGGACGGCGGCGACGGCGGTGCGGGCGGCAGCGTGTACATCCGCGCCGACGAAAACCTGAACACCCTGGTCGACTTCCGCCATGACCGCATTTTCAAGGCGCAACGCGGCGAGAACGGCATGGGCCGCCAGGCCTATGGCAAGGGCGGCGAAGACCTGACCATCACCGTGCCGGTTGGCACCGTGATCATCAACGTGGCCACCGACGAAATCATCGGCGACCTGACCCAGCATGGCGACCGCTTGCTGGTGGCGCAGGGCGGCCGTGGTGGACTCGGCAACATGCACTTCAAGAGCTCGACCAACCGCTCGCCGCGCCAGGCGCTGCCGGGCGAGCCGGGCGAAGAGCGCACGCTGAAGCTGGAGCTGAAGCTGCTGGCCGACGTTGGCCTGCTGGGCTTCCCCAACGCTGGCAAGAGCACCCTGATCCGTGCCGTTTCAGCGGCGACGCCGAAGGTGGCCGATTACCCGTTCACCACGCTGTACCCGAACCTGGGTGTGGTGAAGGTGGAGAATTACCGCAGCTTCGTGATTGCCGACATTCCTGGCCTGATCGAAGGTGCTGCGGATGGCGCCGGCCTGGGTGCGCAGTTCCTGCGCCATCTGCAGCGCACCCGCCTGCTGCTGCACCTGGTGGACATTTCCCCGATGGAAGGCGGCGTGGAAGGTATTTCCCCGGTCGAGCAGGTGCGTGCCATCGAGCGTGAGCTGGAGAAGCACGACCCGGAGCTGCTGCAGAAGCCGCGCTGGCTGGTGCTGAACAAGGCCGACCTGATGTTCGAGGACGAGGCCAAGGCTGCGGCCGAGCAGATCGTCGCCGAGCTGGGCTGGAAGGAGCCGTGGTTCCTGGTTTCGGCGCTGGGCCGCGAAGGCACCTTCCCGATCATGAGCCGGATCATGGCGTTCTTCGATCGCCAGAAGGAAGATGAGCTGGAAGCCCGCAACGCGCTGTAATGCCGTTGTGGTTCCGCGCGAAAAACCCGGCTTCGGCCGGGTTTTTTTTGTTGTGCTAGTGCCGGCCGCTGGCCGGCAGTTCACTGGGGTTGCCGGCCAGCGGCCGGCACTACCGGATCGCGCGGACCCCGTGGATCGCCTGGATCGCAGGCAACAAAAAACCCGGCCGAGGCCGGGCTTTTGTCTGCAGCCCAACCCCGAAGGGCAGGGCGGCAACGCCGGATCAGGCGGCCGCGAGGGCCTTGATGCGGTCGTTCAGGCGGCTCTTATGGCGAGCAGCCTTGTTCTTGTGGATCAGGCCACGCGCGCTGAAGCGATCCAGGATCGGCTGGGCAACGGCGAAGGCGGCTTGGGCGCCGGCGGCATCGTTGGCGTCCAGCGCCTTGATCACTTTCTTGACAGCGGTGCGCAGCATCGAGCGCTGAGCCACGTTGCGCGCGTTGCGCACGACGGTCTGCTTGGCGCGCTTCTTGGCGGACTTGATATTGGCCACGGTGGTGGTTTCCTGAAAAAATCGGTGTTATGGGAACAGCAAGCTAGCTAGTATGATGGCCCGAGAAATGCACGTCAAGTCGATTGTCAAGAGGGACGCTGAGTGAGTTCACCGAAGATGTTGCGAGGCCTGCTGTCGTTCAGCAGCATGACCATGGTCTCGCGGGTGCTCGGACTTGTCCGTGACCAGGTGATCACCACCACGTTCGGCACCAATGCGGTTACCGATGCGTTCTGGGTTGCCTTCAGGGTACCCAATTTCCTGCGGCGATTGTTCGCCGAGGGCTCCTTCGCCACCGCATTCGTGCCGGTGTTCACGGAAGTGAAGGAGACCCGCAGCCACGCCGAACTGCGTGAACTGATGGCCCGCACCGCCGGCACCCTGGGTGGGGTGCTGATGCTGGTCACCGCGCTGGCGCTGATCTTCGCCCCACAGCTGGCCTCGGTCTTCTCAAGCGGTGTTGATACCGACCCGGTGAAGCAGGGCCTGCTGGTCGACCTGTTCCGGCTGACCTTCCCGTTCCTGTTGTTTGTCTCGCTGACCGCGCTGGCCGGTGGTGCGCTGAACAGCTTCCAGCGCTTCGCGATGCCGGCGCTGACCCCGGTGATCCTCAACCTGTGCATGATCGCCGGCGCGCTGTGGCTGGCGCCGCGGCTGGGCGGCACCCCGGAGAAGCAGATCCTGGCACTGGGCTGGGCGGTGCTGGCCGCCGGCCTGCTGCAACTGCTGTTCCAGCTGCCTTCGCTGAAGGGCATCAACCTGCTGACCCTGCCGCGCTGGGGCTGGAGCCATCCGGGCGTGCGCAAGGTGATGACGCTGATGGTGCCGACCCTGTTCGGTTCCTCGGTGGCACAGATCAACCTGCTGCTGGACACCGTCATCGCCGCCAAGCTGACCGACGGCTCGCAGTCCTGGCTGTCGCTGGCAGACCGCTTCCTGGAGCTGCCGCTGGGCGTGTTCGGCGTGGCGCTGGGTACGGTGATCCTGCCGGCGCTGGCCCGTCATCATGTGAGCACCGACCGCGAGGGCTTCTCGCGCTCGCTGGACTGGGGCCTGCGCATGACCCTGCTGATCTCGGTGCCGGCCATGCTGGGCCTGCTGCTGCTGGCCGAACCGCTGATCGCGACCATCTTCCAGCACGGCCAGTTCAGTGCCTTCGATACCCGCATGACCGCGCTGTCGGTGTACGGCCTGAGCTTCGGCCTGCCGGCGTTCGCCCTGCTGAAGGTGGTGCTGCCGGCGTTCTATGCGCGCCAGGACACCAAGACCCCGGTGCGCGCCGGCGTGGCCGCACTGGTGGCCAACATGGTGTTCAACTTCGCTCTGCTGGCGGTGCTGTACCAGGTGATGGTGCCGGACGAACTGAAGGCGCAGGGCGTGATGGCCGCCATCGGCAAGCAGCCGGGCCTGCACCTGGCGTTGGGCATCGCCAGCGCGCTGTCCAGTTACCTGAACCTGGGCCTGCTCTGGTACTGGCTGGGCAAGACCGATGTCTACCAGCGTCGGCCGGGTTGGGGCGGCTATCTGGTACGCCTGCTGCTGGCCTGCGCGGCCATGGTCGGCGTACTGCTGGCCCTGCTGTACTGGCTGCCGGGCTTCTCGGCGATGGGTGCATGGGAGCGGATCGGCGCACTGGCACTGCTGGTCGGCGGCGGTGGCGCGACCTATGCGGTGGCCATGGTGGCAATGGGCTTCCGCCCGCGCGACCTGCGCGGGCATTGATCGCGGCCTGTGGCGGCTATACTTCAGGGTTACACCATTGAAGCGGCGGCCCCGGTTGGGCCGGAACGAGAGTTGATGAGCAGGCTGTTCAGAAGCGTCGAGGGCGGGGAGCTGTTCCCCAACGGAAGCGTGGTCTGTATCGGTGCATTCGACGGCCTCCATCTGGGCCATCGTGCGCTGGTCCGCCACGCGGTGGCCCGCGCGCGCGCCTTGGGCGTGGCCGCAGTTGCCGTGGCGTTCGAGCCGTTGCCGCGTGAATTCTTCGCCCAGGGCACGCCGCCGCCGCGGCTGACCCTGGCGCGCAGCAAGGTCGAGATCCTGCGCGAGCTCGGCGTCGATGCGATCGGCCTGCTGCGTTTCGACGCAGCGATGGCGGCGATGCCGGCCGAGACCTTCGTGCGCCAGCTGCTGGTCAATCGCCTGAGTGCGCGTGAGGTCTGGATCGGTCCGGAGTTCTGTTTCGGCAACCGTCGTCGCGGCGACCTGGCTCTGCTGCAGAAGCTCGGCGCCGAGCTCGGTTTCAGCGCTGGCGAGATCGAAGCGGTCGACCTGCATGGCGAGCGCATTTCCAGCACCCGCATCCGCCAGCTGCTGCAGGACGGCGACTTTGCCCGTGCCGGCGACCTGCTCGGCCGCCCGTATGCGATCAGCGGCCGGGTGGTGCGTGGGCGCCAGCTTGGCCGTACGCTGGGCTTCCCTACCGCCAACCTGCGTTTCCCGAAGACCCCGGCGTTGTCGGGCATCTACGCAACCTGGGTGCACGGCGTGTTCGACCAGCCGTGGCCGTCGGTGTCCAGCTTCGGCACGCGGCCGACCGTGGAGGGCGTGGAGCCGTTGCTGGAAGCCCACCTGTTCGATTTCCAGGGCGATCTGTACGGGCGCCACATCGACGTCGAATTCGTCGCCAAGCTGCGCGACGAAGAAAAATTCAATGATCTGGCGGCGCTGACCGACCAGATGCACCGTGACGCCGAACAGGCGCGCGCCATCCTTTCCGAACATAGATTGCGAGCCACTGCGTGAGCCAGGACTACAAGACCACCCTGAACCTGCCAGCCACCGAATTCCCGATGCGCGGCGACCTGCCCAAGCGCGAGCCGGGCATTCTGGCGCGGTGGGAAGAGCAGGGGCTCTACCAGCAGCTGCGCGACAACGCCGCAGGCCGCCCGCTGTTCGTGCTGCATGACGGCCCGCCGTACGCCAACGGCCGCATCCACCTCGGCCACGCGGTCAACAAGATCCTGAAGGACATCATCGTCAAGTCGCGCTACCTGGCCGGCTTCGATGCGCCCTACGTGCCGGGCTGGGACTGCCATGGCCTGCCGATCGAGATCGCGGTCGAGAAGAAGTGGGGCAAGGTCGGCACCAAGCTCGACGCCGTCGAGTTCCGCCAGAAGTGCCGCGAGTTCGCCGAAGAGCAGATCAACATCCAGCGCGTGGACTTCAAGCGCCTGGGCGTGACCGGTGACTGGGACAACCCGTACAAGACCCTGAGCTTCGACTTCGAAGCCAACGAGATCCGTGCGCTGGCCAAGGTCGTGGCCAACGGCCACCTGCTGCGTGGCGCCAAGCCGGTGTACTGGTGCTTCGACTGTGGCTCGGCACTGGCCGAGGCCGAGATCGAGTACCAGGAAAAGGAATCGCCGGCGATCGACGTGGCCTACGCCGCGCGCGATGCGCAGGCCATCGGCCAGGCGTTCGGCGTGAGCGTGCCGGCCGATGTCGAAGTGGCCGTGCCGATCTGGACCACCACGCCGTGGACGCTGCCGGCCTCGCTGGCGGTGTCGCTGGGCGCGGACATCCGCTACGTGCTGGCCGAAGGCCCGGCGCACAACGGCAAGCGCCGTTGGCTGGTGCTGGCCGCCGCCCTGGCCGAGCGCGCACTGCAGCGCTACGGCGTGGAAGCGGTGGTGCTGCACGGTGAGGCGGACGGTTCGGCGCTGGAAAACCAGCTGCTGGCGCACCCGTTCTATCCGGAGCGCGAGATCCTGGTGCTCAACGGCGAGCACGTGTCCGACGAGGACGGTACCGGTGCGGTGCACACCGCCCCCGGCCACGGCCAGGAAGATTACGTGGTCAGCCAGAAGTACGGCCTGCTGGACAAGTACAACGCCGGCCAGGTCACCCCGATCGACGGCCGTGGCGTGTACCTGGAATCGACGCCGCCGGCCGGTGACGTGGTTCTGGCCGGCCAGCACCTGTGGAAGGCGCAGGAGGCCATCGTCGGCGTGCTGCGCGACAACGGTTCGCTGCTTGCCTTCCACCCGATCCGCCACAGCTACCCGCATTGCTGGCGCCACAAGACGCCGGTGGTGTTCCGCGCCACCCCGCAGTGGTTCATCTCGATGGACAAGGCCAATCTGCGCAACGATGCGCTTGCCGCCATCGACACCGTGGGCTGGTTCCCGAGCTGGGGCAAGGCGCGCATCCAGAGCATGGTCGATGGCCGCCCGGACTGGACCATCTCGCGCCAGCGCACCTGGGGCGTGCCGATCGCACTGTTCACCCATCGCCAGACCGGCGAGATCCACCCGCGTTCGGTGGAGCTGATGCAGCAGGTCGCCGACCGCGTCGAAGCCGAGGGCATCGACGTGTGGTACTCGCTGGATGCCGCCGAACTGCTGGGCGCCGAAGCGGCCGACTACGAGAAGGTCACCGACATCCTCGATGTCTGGTTCGACTCGGGCGTGACCCATGAGGGTGTGCTCGCCGCGCGTGGCTTCGGCAAGCCGGCCGACCTGTACCTGGAAGGTTCCGACCAGCATCGTGGCTGGTTCCAGTCCTCGCTGCTGACCGGCGTGGCGATCGACAAACGCGCGCCGTACAAGCAGTGCCTGACCCACGGCTTCACCGTGGACGAGCACGGCCGAAAGATGTCCAAGTCGCTGGGCAACGGCATCGAGCCGCAGGACATCATGAACAAGCTGGGCGCGGACATCCTGCGCCTGTGGATCGCCTCGGCCGACTACAGCAACGAGATGTCGCTGTCGCAGGAAATCCTCAAGCGCAACGCCGACGCCTACCGTCGCCTGCGCAACACCGCGCGCTTCCTGCTCGGCAACCTGGACGGCTTCGATCCGGCCCAGCACCTGCAACCGCTGGACCAGATGGTCGCGCTGGACCGCTGGATCGTGCACCGCGCGTGGGAGCTGCAGGAGAAGATCAAGGCGGCCTACGACGGCTACAACATGGCAGAGATCGTGCAGCTGCTGCTGAACTTCTGCAGCGTGGACCTCGGTTCGCTGTACCTGGACGTGACCAAGGACCGCCTGTACACGATGCCGACCGATTCCAGCGGTCGCCGTTCGGCACAGAGCGCGATGTACCACATCGCCGAAGCCTTCACCCGCTGGGTCGCGCCGATCCTGACCTTCACCGCAGACGAGCTGTGGGGCTACCTGCCGGGCGAACGCGCCGAGCACGTGCTGTTCACCACCTGGTACGACGGCCTGGCGCCGCTGCCGGCTGATGCCCAGCTCAACGCCGCCGACTTCGACCAGCTGCTGGCCGTGCGCGAGCAGGTGGCCAAGGTGCTCGAGCCGATGCGCGCCAACGGCGCGATCGGTGCCGCGCTGGAGGCGGAGATCACCATCGCCGCCAGCGAAGAGCAGGCCGCGCGCTGGCAGCCGCTGGCCGATGAACTGCGTTTCCTGTTCATCAGCGGCGACGTGCAGGTGCGCCCGGCAACCACCGACGAGGTGTTCGTCAGCGCGCAGCCGACCACCAAGGCCAAGTGCGTGCGCTGCTGGCACCACCGCGCCGACGTCGGCAGCAATGCCGACCACCCGGAACTGTGCGGCCGCTGTGTGAGCAACATCACCGGTGCCGGTGAAGTGCGGAGCTGGTTCTGATGGCCGCGCCCCGTCCGCATCCGAACGCCCTGGTCTGGCTGCTGCTGTCGGCGGCCATCATCGGCCTGGACCAGTGGTCCAAGGCCTGGGTTCTGTCGAGCCTGCCGGAGTTCCAGCCGGTGGTGGTCATCGACGGCTTCTGGAACTGGTACCGCACCTACAACACCGGTGCGGCGTTCAGTTTCCTGAGCGACGCCGGTGGCTGGCAGAAGCACTTCTTCACCGTGCTGGCGATCGCCATCAGTGGCCTGATGGCCTGGTGGCTGCGCAGCACCGCCCGTGGCAACTGGAAGGCGGCGGTGCCGTATGCGCTGATCATCGGCGGCGCCATCGGCAACGTGATCGACCGCCAGGTGCATGGCCACGTGGTCGATTTCATCCAGTGGTACGTGGGCAGCTACACCTGGCCCTCGTTCAACATCGCCGATTCGGCCATCGTGGTCGGTGCCGTGGGCATCGCCCTGTTCGGCCTGTTCGAAGGCAAGTCCGCCAAAAAGGCGGATAATGCCAACCCGAAACCGTAAGCCGGCCGCTGCCGGGAGACTGAACTGATGGATGTGCTGCTCGCCAACCCGCGTGGATTCTGTGCCGGCGTCGATCGTGCGATCGAGATCGTCAAGCGCGCGATCGAAACGCTGGGCGCGCCCATCTATGTCCGCCATGAAGTGGTGCACAACCGCTTCGTGGTCGATGACCTGAAGCAGCGCGGCGCGATCTTCGTCGAGGAACTGGATGAAGTGCCGGACAACAATACGGTCATCTTCAGTGCGCACGGCGTGTCCCAGGCCGTGCGCCAGGAAGCCGAACGCCGTGGTCTGAAGGTGTTCGACGCCACCTGCCCGCTGGTGACCAAGGTGCACTTCGAAGTTGCCCGCCACTGCCGTGCCGGCCGTGACGTGGTGCTGATCGGCCACGCCGGTCACCCGGAAGTGGAAGGCACCATGGGTCAGTGGAACCGCGAAGCCGGTACCGGCCAGATCTATCTGGTGGAGGACGTGGAGCAGGTTGCCACGCTGCAGATCAAGCAGCCGGAAAACTTTGCCTACACCACCCAGACCACGTTGTCGGTGGATGACACGCGCGGCATCATCGATGCGCTGCGCGAGCGCTTCCCGGCGATGCAGGGCCCGAAGAACGACGACATCTGCTACGCCACGCAGAACCGCCAGGATGCCGTGCGCGACCTGGCCAAGCGCTGCGATCTGGTGCTGGTGGTGGGTTCGCCGAACAGCTCAAATTCCAATCGTCTGAGTGAGCTGGCCCGCCGCGAAGGCGTGGAGTCGTACCTGATCGACGGTGCGCACGAGATCGACCCGGCGTGGGTGGTGGGCAAGCAGCACATCGGCGTGACTGCAGGTGCCTCGGCGCCGCAGGTGCTGGTCGATGGCGTGCTGGCGCGGCTGGCCGAGCTGGGTGCCAACGGCGTGGGCGAGCTGGACGGCGAGCCGGAATCGATGGTGTTCGCACTGCCGAAGGAACTGCGCCTGCGCCTGGTCGACTGACCGCGGCAGGTGTTCGCCGGGCATGGCCCGGCGCTACCGGGTGTGTGTGTCATCCACGCATGGTGCGGATCTACTGCGTTGGTGGTTGCGGACCGTTGGTCCGCACTGATGGTCGCACCACCCATGACCTTCGGCCATGGGGCCGCGCACGCGACAGGCCTAGCATCAAAGGTTCTACCGCTGCTGGAACCTGCCCGATGAAGACCCGTGCCCTGGTGATGTCCGTGCTGTTCGCGCTGGCCGCCACGCCTGCGCTGGCGCAGACCTCGCCCCCGGCGAACGCAGCGGCCCCCGGCTTGCTGCGCATCGATGTGGACGCGCGTGACCTGGCCCGGCGTATCTTCAAGGTGACTGCCACGGTGCCGGCCAAGCCCGGCCCGATGACCCTGCTGTACCCGCAGTGGATTCCCGGCAACCATTCGCCGACCGGCCCGATCGACAAGCTGGCCGGGCTGCGTGTGACTGCCAACGGCAAGCCGTTGGCCTGGCAGCGTGACCAGTTCAACGTCTATGCGTTCAAGGTGAACGTGCCCGAGGGCGTGAGCGAGATCGTCGCCCACTTCGATTTCCTGTCCTCGCAGGGCGGCAGCCAGGGCAGGGTGGTGATGACCCCGGAAATGCTCAACCTGCAGTGGAACGCCAACTCGCTGTATCCGGCCGGTGTCGATGCGCGCCAGCTGCAGGCGCAGGCCAGCGTGACCCTGCCCAGGGGCTGGTCGTTCGCCACCGCGCTGGAGACCGCGCGTCGCGACGGTGACACCGTGGTGTTCAAGCCGATCTCCTATGACCATCTGGTCGATTCGCCGTTGTTCGCTGGCGAGCACTACCAGCGCATCGATCTCGATCCGGGCGCAAAGGTGCCGGTGCATCTCAATGTGTTTGCAGACGAAGCCAAGTCGCTGAAGCCGAGTGACGCGCAGATCACGATGCACCGCGCGCTGGTGCAGCAGGCCGACAAGCTCTATGGCGCGCGCCATTACAACCACTATGAGTTCCTGCTGGCGTTGACCGACCGCCTCGGCGGCATCGGCCTGGAGCATCACCGTTCCAGCGAGAACAGTGCCGACCCGGGGTACTTCACAGAGTGGGACAGCAACGCGTGGATGCGTGATCTGCTACCGCACGAGTACACCCATTCCTGGAACGGCAAGTACCGTCGCGGCGCCGATCTGGCCACCGCCAATTTCAACGTGCCGATGGGCGACAGCCTGCTGTGGGTGTACGAGGGGCAGACCCAGTTCTGGGGCCAGGTGCTGGCCGCGCGCTCGGGGTTGTGGTCGACCGCGCAGGCGCGCGACATGCTGGCGAACGTGGCCGCGACCTATGACCGTGGCCGTCCGGGCCTGGCCTGGCGCCCGCTGCAGGACACCACCAACGACCCGACCATCGCCCAGCGCCGCACGTTGCCCTACCGTAATTACCAGATGAGCGAGGACTATTACTCCGGCGGCCAGATGCTGTGGCTGGAAGTGGAGGGCAAGCTGCGCGAGCTGAGTGGCAACCGTCGCAGCCTGGACGACTTCGCGCGCGCGTTCTTCGGCGTCGGCAATGGCGACTGGGACGTCAATCCTTACACCTTCGACGATGTGGTCGCGACCTTGGACGACATCGCGCCGTATGACTGGGCCACGTTCCTGCGCGGGCGCCTGGACGACCACGGTTCGTTGACCGGCGGCCTGGAACTGGCAGGTTGGAAGCTGGTCTACCGCGATACCCCGAACGACGCCTACAAGGCACAGGAAAAACGTGCCAAGGCGGCGCTGCTGGCGTATTCGCTGGGCGCGACCGTGCTCGACAGCGGCACGGTCGGTGATGTGATCTGGGACAGCCCGGCGTTCAATGCTGGCCTGGCGCCGGGCATGAAGGTGATCGCGGTTGGCGGGCGCGAATACAGCAGCCAGCGGCTGAAGGATGCGGTGGCGGCAGCGGCGAAGGACAAGGCGCCGATCGTATTGCTGGTGAAGCAGTTCGACCGCATCGAAACGATGAGCATCGCCTACCACGGTGGCCTGCAGTACCCGGTGCTGGAGCGCATTGCCGGCAAGCCTGACCGCCTCGCAGAGCTGTGGAAGGCGCGATGAAACCGCGCGCCGGCGATGGTCTGATCCTGCTGATGGCAATCCTCGCCATCGTCGGGGCCTACCTGCAGGGGGACGGGCGCTGGCTGCATTGGCTGGCCAAGCCGGCCACCACGCTGTTGATCGCCGCCATCGCCTGGCGCGTGCATGATCCGGCGCAACCGTTCTACCGCCGCGCGGTGCTGGCCGGCATGCTGCTTTCGTGCGTGGGCGACATTGCGCTGATGCTGCCGGTGGATGCGTTCGTGCCGGGGCTGGTCGCCTTCCTGTTGGCGCACCTCTGCTACATCGTCGCATTCCGCGATGGCTTGCGTGCCGGACGCGGCCTGCTTGCCTCCAGCGTCCTGCTGGCGGCGTTCGCCGTGCTCAATGTACTTGGCCTGTGGCCGCACCTGCCCGCACCGATGCGCATTCCAGTGCTGGCGTACGTGGTGGTGCTGGCCTCGATGGCGGTGCTGGCACTGGCACGCCAGTGGCGCAGCCCGCAGCCCGATGCCGTGGAAGCCCGAAGCGCACGCTGGGCCGCGGCAGGTGCATTGCTGTTCGTGGCCAGCGATTCACTGCTGGCCTGGGACCGCTTCGCCGGCGGCCTGCCGCTGGCCAGCCTGCTGGTGCTGTCCACGTACTACGGCGCGCAGTACGCCATCGCGCGCTCGGTGAAATAGAAAAAGGGGACGGAGGGGATTAAGTCACAAACCGCACCAAGGCACATGCGACTTAATCCCCTCCGTCCCTTTTTTTTCGTGGTCTACCGGCGGCTCACGCCGAGCGCGGTGCCCTGCGCATCGAACTGCAGGCGCACGGATTCGCGGTCTCCGGCAACTTCATCCGGCAGCCACACCAGCTTGCCGCCCTTGCGTACGATCACGTAGACGTGGCCGACTTCAGATGCGGGGGTCTGCAGGGCATTGCGCTGTTGTTGCAGTGCCTGTGCCACGCGCGGCACGGCGTCGAAATCGATGCTGGCCAGGGATGTGCTGCTGCGCTGCAGGCTGATGGTCGGCGCTAACTGCTGCGGGTTGACCGGATTGCCCTTGCGCCACTGGCCACGCTCGAAGTGGTAGCTGTCGACGTGGGTTGGCTGCTGGGGATCGATCAGATCCAGGTTGATGCGACCATCATCGTAGAAGTGAATGCTGTGGAACACGGTCAATCGCTGTCCGGCCAGCGCCGGCAGCTGCTCCAGCGCCTGGCGTGCGGCCTGCAGGTAGTCCGCATCGAACAGACGGTTGTTGCGTTCGGGAATCGGAATGGGGTGCGGATCCGGTACCGGCGCGAGCGATCCAGGATTCTCGCGCGACGGCTGTATGGTGACCGGCGCGGGCAACCGGTCGCGCTGCACCGAGTGGCCCAGCGTTTCGCTGATCGTCTGCAATCCGCCTCCAGCAACGGCCACGCCCGCCAGCACCAGCAGCACCAGCGAGAACACCAGCCGGGTGGAGGGAGGCTGCTTCATATCCCCTCCAGGCGCACGTTGCCACGATCATCCGGGTCGTACAGCAGCGTCACGTGCTCGCGCGGGATGTTGGCCAGTTCGATCAGCGGGATGAAGCGACGCACGCTCGCCTGCTGCACAGCGCCTTCGCGGTCGGTGTACTGCAGCTGGAATTCCACCTGCGGCTGTTCGTTGAGATAGGTGCCGGTCTGGCGCACCTTCAGCACCCTGGCTTCCACGCCGATGCCACGGTACTTCAGCGCGTCGCCACGTGCATCGGCGTGCAACAGTCGGCCGAGCAGGCGCAGGCCCAGTGCGTAACCGCACAGCACCAGCGGGCACATCAGCAACGGGTGGCCGAACGACAGGAAGGTCCAGCCCAGGCCTTCGCTCTGCAGCCTGTAGGTGAACACATAGGCACTGGCAACCACCACGATGGCGATGCCACCGCCGATCCCTCGCCGCCACAGGCTGGCAACATCCAGCTCGGGATGGGCGCCGTCGAGCACCACGTTGGGGAATTCGCCTGGCGTGCGGCTCAGGCGTGCATCGAGGTGATTGCCTGCGACGAAGCGCTGCAGCTGCGGTTTGCTGTCGACCACCAGCATCTGCTCACTGATCGGCGTGCCGGACAGGTTCTGGAAGGCCAGCTGCAGCTTCCACTGCGCGAAGCCATGCATATGCACGCCGGTCTGTTCGGCCTGCTTGATCAGTGTAGTGCGCGGCTCACCGTCGGCGAGGATCGAGCGCACCCGATGCAGGGCACGTGGTGGGCCGAGCAGCAGGTAGTGCAGGAACGCGAGCAGCAGGACCAGCCACAAGGCCAGCGACAACGCCAGCAGCAGCACTGCCAGCCACGGTGCACTGCGATCAGCCAGCGCCACCGGCCATGACGTGCCGAAATAGAGGATGCAGGGGAAAGGCAACGCGAAGAACAGCAGGAACGCGCCCCAGAACCAGAGATAGGCCTTCATGGGGTGGAGGTGGCAGACCGGTGGAACAGGGCGCGTAGGTTACTACGCTTCAGCGGAATTGCAGGGTCAGCAGATAGTAGCGGCCGAGTGGGTCGTCCAGCCCCGGCATCTGCCCGCCGTTGCCGACCAGATAGTTCACCGGCTGCGTGTCGAGCACGTTGTGCACGTCCAGCGCGGCGACAAGGCGAGGCCCCAGCCGGCGTGCGAGGTGCAGGTTCCAGCGCAGCTGCCGCGGGTTCATGCAGTGGTTCCGGTCGATCTGCTCCTGCGGGCACTCGGCACCGGGCAGCCACGCGCGCGTGCGTCCGGTCTGGTTGCCACGCAGCGCGATATCCCAATTGCTGTTCTGCCATTGCACGTTCAGCACGGCGGCGATCTCCGGCGTCACATGGCCGCGCAGGTCCACCGCGGGTTCATGATCGCGTCGCCGACGCAATTCCTGCTGCTTCAGCGCATCAACCGAGAACAGCCACTGGCCGTTGCTGCCGGCATCGATGCGGTACTCGCTGCGCAGCACCCAGTTGCGGGACGTGGTGCGGCCGATGTTGTCGAACGACAGGCGCAGGCTGCTCAGGTGTCCGTCTTCGTCCAGCTGCCAGGTGCTGCGGTTCCAGACTGCGTCGGATGGCTGCAGCGCCAGAATCTCGTTGCGCAGCTCGACGATGTTGTGGGTCAGCGACACCGAAAAAGTGTCGTTGGGTGTCCAGCTGGCGGCCAGCGAATGACTGCGCGAACGCTCTGCTTTCAACGCGTCGTTCTCCACCACCTCGGCGGTGACGCTGCAACGACCATCACTGATGGTCATCGCGCATTCCGGCAGCGCGCTGGAGGCGGGCAGCGTGATCGAGCCGAAGTAGCCGGGCGGTCGCCGCTGTTCGAACAGGCTGGGAGCGCGGTAGCCGCGTCCGCTGGCCAGCAGGAACGACCACTGCGGTGTCGGGCTCCAGCGCAGGCCGGCCCGTGGCGAGAACGCCATGAAACCGCCATCACGATCCCAGCGAGCGGCCAGGTCCGCGCGCAGCGTGGGCGCAAGCGGCAGGCCGAGTTCGGCGTAGACGCCGCTGCTCTGCCGCGACAGGCGGCGTTGCTGCTGCGGCAGGCCCAATGCAAGGTCACCCTGGCTGAGCAGCGCATCGGGACGCGACGTCCAGCGTTCATGGCGCAGGTCGATGCCGGTGGCCAGCTGCGCGGGGCCGCCAGGCAGCGGCATCAGTTCGCGCTGCATGCCCCACCAGCCCTGCCATTGTTCGGTACGTCCGCGGTTGCGGATGGACGGGAACAGCGTTTCCACCTCGGCTGCTGGTGGTGCGTCGAAGCCGGGGGTGAATCTGCGGGCCTGCGTCGCTTCCAGGAGCCGGGTCACACGCACGGTGCCTGCCGTGGACAGCGTGACGTCACTGCGTTGCGAGCTGATTCCCGCTTCCCAGCTGCGTCGGCCCTGGTCACGGCCGAGACCGAAGGTGATATCTGCATCGGTGGCGCGAACGCTGGGGCGCACATTGCCTGCTTCATGCAAGACGCTGTTGAAGGTGATTCCGCGCGAGACCACGGCGATGGCGGTGGGGCCGAGATCGAAGCGCTGCCGGTTGTGGTTGGCGCGCGCTTCGACATAGGCATAGCGTCCTTCGCCGCGTTCATGCCGGTAATGCAGGTAGGCCGAAGCGGTATCCGAGGCGGGTTGCAACGAACGCGGGCGCGCACTGTCGAACCAGCAGCCATCCTCGCGCCGCTTCAGTGGAGGCTCGCAGCGCCGGGCCGGCAGGTACCAGTTGCCGAAGATCGCGCCGATCGGATACAGCGAAGTTTCTGCATGCCAGTCGCGGCGATCACCGGCCACATGCTCGACACGGTGCAGGTCAATGCCTGCAAACCAGCGGTCACCGCCTTCGCGCAGCCCGCCGGTGGCCATCTGGACACGGTACTGGCCCGCGTCGCCACGGCTGCTCAGCCCGGTCTGCAGCATCGCTTCGGGACCATCGGCCTGGTCGCGCAGGATGATGTTGACCACTCCGGACATCGCGTCGGCACCGTAGATGGCCGAGGCACCGCCGCGGACCAGTTCGATGCGATCGACAAAGCTCAGCGGAATGCCGCCCAGGTCGGTGAGCCCGCCCTGTTCCAGCGACACCATCGGGTAGCGCGGCAGGCGCCTGCCGTTGACCAGGAACAATGTTGCACGAGGCCCCATGCCATCGAAGCTGGTGGTGGCCGCGGCTCCCACCGGCAGGTACTGCGAATCACCACTGCGAGCGCTGCTCATCGCAGGAAGCCCGTTCATTCCGGGCAGATGGCGCAGCAGGTCGAACAGGCTGCCGTAGCCGCTGCGCAGGATGTCGGCGCGATCGATCGTTGTCACCGGCAGGGTGGTCTGTACCGAGGTGCGTGGCAGGCGGCTGCCAGTGACATGGATTGGTGCCAGTTCCACCTGCGGCGGGCGCTCCGGTGCCGTGCGCGGGCCCGCCACGGGCGTTGCAGGAGATGTCGCTGCTGCGGGCGCGGGGGCCACTCGGATGCGTCGGATGACGAAACCGCCGGACGGCGTACGCAGGACATTCACCGGCATGCCGGCGACCAGTTGTTTCAGGGCCGTGGCAGGGTCTGCCTGACCGTTGGCCCCATCGCTGTGCAGCCCACTGAGCTCGCGGGCGTCGAACAGCAGGGCGATGCCGCTCTGTCGTGCCCACTGCTGCAACGCCGACGGCAATGGGCCAGCACCGATGTGGTAATCACGCGTGCCTGCCCCTTCACCGGCGCTGGCCACCGGCAGCACGGCCGCCAGCAGCGCCAGGTACAGCAGGGGGCGGAGCAGCCCCCACTGCCGCGCGCCCGGACCCGCTGCCATGGCTGGCACCCCTCAGTAGGTGCGACGCAGTTCCAGCGCGCCATCCGGGCGCGTCTGGCCAGCGACGGACCACCCCAGTTCCAGCGCGGACAGCAACTCCTGTGCGTCGCCTGCGCGGAACGTTCCACTTACCGCCAGATCGGTGATCTCCGGGTCGACAATCACCAGTGGCGTCCGGCCATAGCGGTTCATGCGTTCGACCACGATCGACAACGGTGTGGCATCGAACACCAGTTTTCCACGCAGCCAACCTTCGGCCGCCACGGTGGAGGACAACGCCGGGCCAGGCTGGATGCGGCCGGAGGGCAATACCTGCAGCTGCTGGCCGGGCGCCAGCATGTGCTGGGCCGTGCCGTTGCTGACTTCAACCGCACCTTCCAGCAATGCCACTTCAACCAGTCCATCGCGCAGGCGCTCGACCTGGAAGGTGGTACCGATGTCGCGGATGGTGCTGTCGCCGGCACGCAGCTGCAGCGCCTTGCTCGACGGCGCGACCTGCAGTTGCAGACGTCCGCGTTCCAGTTCCAGATCGCGATGACGCCAGCCGAAGCGGGCGCGCAGCGTGGTGCCGGCGTCGAGGGTGGCCAGGCTGCCGTCGGCCAGGGTCAACTGGCGCGGCAGACAGGTGTCATTGGCATACCGTTGCGGTGTCGGATTGCCATCCAGCGCAATCATCCAGCCGATGCCGATCGCCAGGCAGATGCCGGCGGCTGCGGCCAGGCCCGGCAACAGGCGGCGGCGTGCAGGCCGCGCCACGCGCGCGGCCGCAGTGCGCAGCCACGGGTCGGAGCCCAGCGTCTCGCCCTGCTGGAACAGCGTCTCGGCCTGTACCCAGGCTTTGACATGGGCAGGATCTTCAGCCAACCAGTCTTCGAATGACTCGCGCTCGGCCGCGGTGCAATCCGGGGCTTCCAGGCGTGCCACCCAGTCGCTGGCACGTTCGTACAGCGAGGCATCTTCCTTGTGCCGGAGGCGGCTCATTCGGCGTCCCCGTCGTGATGCAGCGGGTCCGGTCCCAGCTCCTGACGCAGGCCCTGAAGGGCACGGGCAATATGTTTTTCCACGGTCTTGGCGGTGATTCCACAGTGCCGCGCGATCTGCGTATAGCTCATGCCGGTGATCCGGTTGAGCAGGTACACCTCGCGCGCGCGCTCGGGCAGTTTGAACAGGGCCTGCCGCAGCAGGGACAGCATCTGCCCGGACTCGGCCTGGCGCAATGGATCGGGCGACTGGCTCGTGGGCTCGTCGCTGCCATCATGCTCGGCCAATGACAGGTGCGGTCGCGATTGCGGTGAGCGGCCGCGATCCGCCAGGCGGTTGCGGGCGATACGATACAGCAGCAGGCGCAGCTCGTCGGGCCCGTGCGCGCGATAACGGATCAACCGCTCCATGCAGTCCTGCGCGATATCCTCCGCATCCTCCGGCCCGACCCCCCGAGTGCGCAGGAACGCGCACAGCGGCGTGCGTTCTTCGCGTACGAACGCGATGAAGGCGTCCGCAGGCACGGGCAGGTCCGATGCGCGATGGATCAGGGGGGACGGGGCGGACAGGGCTGGCCTCGGCTGACTGTGGCGAATGCGTCATCGAGTTTTACGCGACGATGACCTGATGGGGAAGAGTGCATGTCGCTCGGGCTCTCATTGTGAATGCATTCATCTTCAGTGGCCTGGCTTGCTGGGGGAGATCGGGCCGTTCCGACGTTTGACTCTTTACCCGCGTGTTGCGGGTGGAGAGAGAACGTATGAAGCATTCGAAGTTGAGCCTGGCCCTGGCCGGGCTGCTTGGCATTGGCGCCATCATGGCGGCTGATGACGTCATGGCAATGAGTTATCACGTGCAGGGCGACCGCATCTTCCTGAGCGGGGGCGTGACCTATGCAGACGTGGTGTCGCTGCCGGCGTTGCTGGCCAAGGCGCAGGCCGAGGGCCGGCCGATCCGCGAGGTGGTGCTGCGCACCTCCAATGGTGGCGCGTTGATCGCCGGCGAGTGGCTGCAGGGGGTGATCCGCACCTCCGGCCTGAACACCATCGTGTCCGGTCACTGCATTTCGTCCTGCTCGATCATGCAGTCCGGTGGCGTCGAGCGCTATCTGGCCGGCGACCTGCCGATCATCGACTCGGTGCAGATCCACGCGGCCAGCAGCGGTGGCAAGGTGATCTACACACCGTCGCCGCGCATGACCCAGATCTATACCGGCAACTACGGCGGCGGCATGGATGCCGGGCTGCTGCACAAGGCCATGTATGAAGTGGTGCAACCGAACGGGTTGCTGGTGTTCCGCGATCCGGCCCGTGGCACCGGTCCTTCGGTCACCTTCGATCCGGATGGCAGCGGAACCAAGCAGGAGTCGTTCCCCGGGCAGGACATCTACAGCAACAGGATCATCACCGCGAACGGATACCGCGATCCGGGTGACACCCTCAACGTGACTGCGAATGTGAGCGGCGACATCAACCCCGGCTACCTGCGCACCGGGCGCCAGTTGCAGACCTTCGTCGATGACGATTTCGCGCGGTGGAATACCAACATATCGTCGGCCTACATCAGTCTGGCGCAGGGCATCTACAACGCGTCTGGCAATGGGCCGCAGGGTATTGGCTCGAGATCGGTGCAGAGCTACCAGAACGATCCGCTCTACAAGGCTGCGCTGCTGTCGAGGCTGCGCCTGGCTGATCTGGACGTGTCCACGCTCGACAATTCCATGGGCGTGATCCGCGTCAGCAATGGCGCCACCTGGCGTACCTCCGCGACCACCGGTGCCGACTTCATGCTGGTCGACAACGGCACCATCGCACTGGAGGGGGGCGCCCTGAGAGCACCGGAAGTGCGGGTGCTGGGCGCGGGCATGCTGGTTGGCCATGGTGATGTGGCCGGTACCGCGACGGAATTCAGCGCACTGATCAGCGGCACCCGTCCGTCCTGGCGTGAGGACGGCTTCAACCGCCTGCGCGTGTTCGGGACACTGATGCCACGCGGCGGCGATCTGGTCACCCATGGCTACGTCAACATCATGCCGGGCGGCAAGGTGCTGTTCGACGTGACCGAGAACGGTGGCACTGGCAGTGGTCGCATACGCGTGGGCAGCTTCTTTGATCAGTCCAGTGGCAAGGTGAACGACGGTGCGCTGGTGATTTCCAAGGGCGCCTTCCTTGAACTGAACGTGGCGCAGGGCTACTACGGCCAGGATTTTCGTCGTGACCTGGTGCAGGGGCCGATCTACCAGGGCGGTTTCGAAGAGGCTGTACGCCTGGGCGACACCGGCTACAGTGCCAGCATCACTGGCGGTGATGTGTTCCGCCCGCGCCACAACTCGCTGCTGAGCTTCAACGTGAAGCAGACCGCTGACGGTCTGTGGTTGACCGCCAACCCCGGCTTCGAACAGGTGGGGCTGTTCGCCAATGGCACCTCCGGCGATGGCCTGGGGCGCGCGCTGGCGACCGCTTCCGATCGCCAGGACAACGGCCTGAAGTCGCTGCTCGGTGCGCTGCAGTTCGCCGACCGTGATGTGATCGCACAACAGGCCGGCGCCCTGCGCGGTGATGCGCACGCCAGCCTGCGCCTGGCCGACACTGCGCTGGTGGGCAGCATCGGCAACGTCGTGCAACAGCATCAGTCGGCCATGCGCAGCGGCGGTGATGCCGATGGCCTGGCCTCGCAGGTGGCACAGTCGGTCTCCTCCCAGCCGGGCATGCGTCATGGCAGCCTGTTCAACCAGCTGGCGATGCACCTGGTCGAGCCGGCGTCGGGAAGCGTTGCGGGCAGCGGTGATGCTGGACGCAGCCATGGCATCTGGGCGCGCGGTTTCGCCAGCCATGGCCGCATCGATGCTGACGGTGGCGTGGCCGGCCTGAGCCACACCATCGGCGGCATCGTGATCGGTGCCGACACCCGCGTGGCCGATGACCGCGTCACCCTGGGCGCCAGCGTGGCAGCGGCCGATATGTCGACCAAGGCCAGTGACGGCTCCGGGTTCACCGGCGATGTGCGCGCGCTGGACGTGGGCGGCTACCTGGATGCGACCTACTCGCGGGGCTACCTGTCGGCAGCGGTGCGCTATACCGACCTGCGCCACGATACCCGTCGCAGCATCGGCGGTATCGATGGCCTGCAGCAGCCCCTGCGCGCCAAGTACAGCAACGATGCGATCTCCGCGCGTGTTGAACATGCGTTCTCGTTCACCACCAGCAAGGGCGTGGTGATCCAGCCGTTGCTGCCGGTGGTGGACTACGCGCGCACCTCGGCCACCCGTTTCAATGAAGGACAGGGTGCCGGTGCGCTGGTAGGTCGCAGCGGGAGCCTGGAGAGCATCCGTGTGGGTGCCGGCCTGCAGCTGTTCAAGACTTTCGAAGGCAACAACGGCGAGCGCATCACCCCGCGCGCGCGCGTGGTCTGGCAGAAGGAGCTGGGCGATTCGCAGGCCCGCTACAGCACCGGCTTCGCCGCGGCACCGGATCTGGTGTTCGGCGCCAGCAGTCAGCGCGTGGGCGAGCAGGTGCTGGCCTGGAACCTGGGTGTGACCAGCCGGGCCAGCGAGCGTCTCTCGATCATGGCCGACTATGTGGGCGAGCGCCGCGACGGGCAGATCCAGAATGGCGTGATGCTGGGGCTGGGCTACAGGTTCTAAGCGGTACACGGCACCGGCGATGCCTGCATCGCCGGTGCCATCCCCAGAGGGTGTGTTGCTGCGGTATGGTCGGCGTGGCATTCCATCCAGGCTCTTCCATGCAGATCGCCGTCTTCAGCGCCCGCCCTTACGATCGCCGTTTCCTTGAGGAAGCCAACCAGCGCGACACCGCTGGAGAGGGCTTCGCGTTTGTCTACTTCGATGCGGCCTTAGATGTGCATACGGCCGCACTGGCGCAGGATTGCGCGGCGGTCTGTGTGTTCGTCAATGATCGACTTGAAGCACCGGTGCTGCACGCCCTGCATGCAGTGGGTGTGCGGGCAGTGCTGCTGCGCTGCGCGGGCTTCAACAATGTGGATCTTGCAGCGGCAAAGGCGCTTGGCCTGTTTGTTGCCCGCGTGCCGGCCTATTCGCCAGAAGCGGTGGCCGAGCATGCACTGGCACTGGTGATGACGCTCAACCGGCAGACCCATCGCGCCTACAATCGCGTACGCGAAGGCAACTTCATGCTGGACGGCCTGCTCGGCCGGACCCTGCATGGGCGCACGGTCGGCATCGTCGGCACCGGCAGGATCGGACTGGCTACAGCGCGCATCTTCAACGGCATGGGCTGCACCGTGGTGGGGCACGATCCGTATCCATCGGCAGGCTTTGCGGATGTGGGCGAGATGGTGGGGATGGATGAACTGCTGGCGCGTGCCGACATCGTGTCGCTGCATTGCCCGCTGACGCCCGAAACCCAGCACCTGATCAATGATGCATCACTGGCGCGGATGAAGCCGGGCGCGATGCTGGTCAATACCTCGCGTGGTGCGCTGGTCGATACCCATGCCGTGATCCGCGCGCTGAAGTCGCGCCGGCTGGGTCATCTGGCTATCGATGTGTACGAGCAGGAGAGCGCGTTGTTCTTCCAGGACCTTTCCGGCGAGATCATCGACGATGAGGCCTTCCAGCGCCTGATGACCTTCCCCAACGTACTGGTGACTGGCCACCAGGGCTTCTTCACGGTGGAGGCGCTGCAGGAGATCTCGGCGATCACGCTGGGCAACCTGCAGGACTTCGCCGCCGGCCGGCCCTGCGCCAACCGGGTACAGGCGGGCTGAGCCGGGTGGATTGACCGCCGGGGCGCCCAGCCCGTAAAATCGCGGGCTCCGCCGGAATAGCTCAGTTGGTAGAGCGGCGCATTCGTAATGCGTAGGTCGCAGGTTCGACTCCTGTTTCCGGCACCAGTTGTAATGAAAAGCCCCGGCCTTGGTCGGGGCTTTTTGTTTGGGTTGTGCTGACGGGCGCGGGCCCCAAGGCCAGCGCCAGCGTCCGATGGAACTGCGGGCATGTACCTGCTTGGTCGGGGTCATTACCATTGCCGAGGTGGATTGCTTGCGGCGCTGGACTGGGCAAGTCAGTTTCAATCAACAGGGGATGTCATGAAGAAGATCGTGGTGAGTCTGATTGCGTGCGTCGTTCTTGCCGGCTGTGCAACCCGCCAGATCAGCTCCGAACAGGCGCAGCCGGTGCCTGCCGAGCGGATTTTCGCCTTCAATGGGATGGGGGACAGTGCTTCCGGACAGGTCATCGTTACGCGCGACGTCGGCGCGGTTGGTGGGGCGTGCCCGCTTGCGCTGTATATCGACGGCACCCTGGCAGCCCATCTGCAGCGGGGAGAGTCTGTCTCGCTGTCTGTGCCTGCCGGCAATCGCATTGTCAGCGCAAGTTTCGCGGGTAAAGGGCTCTGTTCGTGGGGGGATGAATCGGCGCACAGGCGCGAGATTTCCCACGTGGTCACGGCGGGTGGCAGAACCAGGATCCGTCTCGCATTGACCCATGATGGTGTGATTCAAATCGGTCCGACCGCGTTCTAGACGCACTCCACGCAAGACGAGCAGTTACATCAACAGGAAGCCCTGGCCGTTGCCGGGGCTTTCTGTTTGTGCCCGAAGGGAAAGGTCGGTCGGCAACGTCACCGATGCAAACACACCTTCATTCACGTCCAACGATCCCCGCACCCCTTGCCAGCCACCAGCCGAGCTGCCGGAGATAACCACCCGCTGCTCCCGCCGATGCGCCGATCAGGAGGCGTGCAAGCATTCTGGTCCCGCGTGCGGCCCGCTCCCGCAACCACGGCAGCATCGCCATCACCTGTGCACCCAGCAACAGCGCCAGCACATCCAGCCCGAGCGCATCCACCACCGGCAACAACGGCAGCAGATCCGGATTGCAGGCCAGCACGATCACCAGCACGGTACCGAGCACAGCCATCACACGGCGCCCAGCGGGCAGGGTGGTCCAGTGCAGCAGTCTGGCAATCAGGCGCATGGCGTTCCTTGTGTCATGGGCGTGAGCCCTTACCAGAGCGCAAGCGCACCGGCTGCCGCAGCACGGTCTTCAACCGAGCAGCTTCGGTCCTGCGCGGGTCGCTCAGGTAGATCTCGTGATGGGGGCCGGCAAAGGCATATCCCAGTGCAGGCATCAGCTCGTCATGAAGATGCGCCAGGATCGGCCCCTCGTCATCGTAGGCACCCACATGCAGGGTCTGCAGGCAGAGACCTTCCTCGAGCGTTTCATGGCGAAGGCTGGCCGGCGCCTCACCCAGCTTCTTCCGCGCCTTGCCGAGGGCCGCTTCCAGCTGCTCTGGACTGATCCCTCCCGGCGTACGGATCATCACAGTCCACACCCACTCATCCTTGCGGCGTGCCACGAAGCTGGCGGGATCCTCGGCGGTCCACAGCGCTTCCAAGGGCGGCACCACGTAGTCCTGCCCGTCCGCTTTCAACGCGAACTTAAGTGCATAGCTCACCGCGTACAGCCACTGCACCGCCTGCAGGTAGGCCGGGGCGGTGTTCGGGTCGCCGCGGCCGTCGGCCATCAGGTAGGGCAGGGGCGGCACCTGCACCGGAACGAAGTGGCCTGCCGGCGGCTGGTACAGCGCCCGGTCGCGTTTCTTGAAGTCGATCTTGTCCATGCACCTTCCTCCTGTGCCGAGCATCCCACGCCTTGCCTTCGCGGGGATGCCTGAACATGTTCAGTCGACTTTGCCGAACCCGGTCGGAGCCCCCGCCATCGCCCGATGCCAGCATGCTGCGCTCGGGCGTTCTGCCCGCCATGCCGCGCAGTGCGACAACGTGTCGCAGTCAGAATCAGGCCTTTCCTGCGCTCGATCATTGTCAATGCCTTTCTTAAATGGTGCGTGACGGCCTAAAATTGAAAGGCTGACTCGACCCCACCTCCCTGCCTGTCTTCCGGACAGGTGGGACCGGCTTTGGCCGGAACAGGCAGGACGGGGAACGGCATTCCCTCGCAATTGGATCGACCGATGATTCCGTTGAAAACCCTTGGGCGCTGGTTGCGCCCGGGCCTGCTGCTGTCGTTGCTGGTGATGCTCACCGGCTGCGATGCCGTGGCCATCCTCAGTCCGAAGGGCCAGATCGGCCAGGATGAGAAGACCCTGCTGATCACGGCTACCGTGCTCATGCTGCTGGTCGTCATCCCGGTCATCATCATGACCCTGACCTTCGCGTGGAAGTATCGCGCCTCCAACACCAAGGCCCGTTACGAGCCGAAGTGGTCCCACTCGACGGCGATCGAGGTGGTGGTGTGGTCCATTCCCTGCATGATCGTGCTGGTGCTGGCGGTCCTGACCTGGCGTTCGTCGCACGCGCTGGACCCGTACAAGCCGCTGGAATCGGACGTCAAGCCGGTCACCATCGAGGCGATCTCGCTGGACTGGAAGTGGCTGTTCATCTATCCGGAAGAGAAGGTGGCGGTCGTCAACGAAATCAAGTTCCCGGTCAACACGCCGCTGAACTTCAAGATCACGTCCGATACGGTGATGAATGCCTTCTTCATCCCGCACCTGGGCAGCATGATCTACTCGATGGCTGCGATGGAGACCAAGCTCCACCTGATCGCCAACGAGACCGGTGAATTCCCGGGCATGTCCTCGCACTACAGCGGCGCGGGCTTCGCCAAGATGCACTTCACCGCCTACTCGGTCACCGATGCCGAATACCGCCAGTGGCTGGACCAGGTCCGCGCCGGCGATCAGACCCTGGACAAGGCTTCGTTCAAGGCCCTGGGTGATGCGCGCAACGCCGAGTGGTATCCGGTCACCTACTTCGGCAAGACCGAAGAAGGCCTGTTCGACTGGGTCCTGGCCAAGCACATGGGCGACAACAAGCATTACGGCATGAAGCACGAGCACAAGGCCCCGGCCGACGGTGCTGCTGCTGAAGGCCACGATGCCCATGCGGGTCACGAGGACCACGAAGGCCACGCCGACGCCGCTGCCGCTCCGGCCGAACACGCCGGACACACTGCTGACGAACACGCCGCCGCCGGTCACGCCGGCCACGCGGGTTCGGGAGAATGAACATGTTGGGTAAACTCTCAATTGAGTCGATCCCCCACGATCCGATCGTCCTGACGACGTTGATCGGCGCAGTTCTGGGTGGCCTGGGCGTGATGGCCCTGATCACCAAGTTCAAGCTGTGGGGCTATCTGTGGAAGGAGTGGTTCACCTCGGTGGATCACAAGAAGATCGGCGTGATGTACCTCATCGTCGCCTTCGTCATGCTGCTGCGCGGTTTCTCCGACGCCATCATGATGCGTACCCAGCAGGCGCTCGCCGTCGGCGGGTCCGAGGGTTACCTGCCGCCGCACCACTACGACCAGATCTTCACCGCCCACGGCGTGATCATGATCTTCTTCGTGGCGATGCCGCTGATCACCGGCCTGATGAACCTGGCCGTGCCGCTGCAGATCGGTGCGCGCGACGTCGCGTTCCCGTTCGTCAACTCGCTCAGCTTCTGGCTGTTCGTGTCCGGTGCGGTGCTGATCATGCTGTCGCTGTGGATCGGTGAGTTCGCTGCCACCGGCTGGCTGGCGTTCCCGCCACTGTCGGGCATCGAATACAGTCCAAGCGTAGGCATGGACTACTACATCTGGGGTCTACAGGTCGCAGGCCTGGGTACCACGCTGAGCGGTATCAACTTCTTCATCACCATCTTGAAGATGCGTACCCCCAGCATGAAGCTGATGCAGATGCCGGTGTTCACCTGGACCGCCCTGGTGACCAACGTGCTGATCGTCGCGGCCTTCCCGGTGCTGACCATCACCCTGGTGCTGCTGACCCTGGACCGTTACCTGGGTACGCACTTCTTCACCAATGACGGTGGCGGCAACGCCATGCTGTACATCAACCTGATCTGGATCTGGGGTCACCCGGAAGTCTATATCCTGGTGCTGCCGGCGTTCGGTGTGTTCTCCGAAGTCATCGCGACCTTCTCGCGCAAGGCGCTGTTCGGCTACAAGGGCATGGTCTACGCCACCGCCTGCATCGGCGTGCTGTCGTTCATCGTGTGGCTGCACCACTTCTTCACCATGGGTTCGGGTGCCAACGTCAATGCCTTCTTCGGCATCACGACGATGATCATCTCGATCCCGACCGGCGTGAAGATCTTCAACTGGCTGTTCACCATGTTCCGCGGTCGCGTGCAGTTCACCACGCCCGTGCTGTGGACCATCGGCTTCATGGTCACCTTCACCATCGGCGGCATGACCGGCGTGATGCTGGCGATCCCGGCCATCGACTTCGTGCTGCACAACAGCCTGTTCCTGATCGCCCACTTCCACAACGTCATCATCGGCGGCGTGGTGTTCGGCATGTTCGCCGGCATCACCTACTGGTGGCCGAAGATGTTCGGCTTCCGCCTCAATGAGTTCTGGGGCAAGTGCGCGTTCTGGTGCTGGTTCATCGGCTTCTACGTGACCTTCATGCCGATGTACGTGCTGGGCTTCATGGGCATGACCCGTCGCCTGCAGAGCACCGTCAACCCGGCCTACGAGCCGCTGCTGCTGGTGGCTGCCGCAGGTGCCTTCATCGTGGGTGCCGGCATCCTGTGCCAGATCATCCAGGTGGCCGTGTCGATCCGCGACCGCAAGAAGACCGCCGACCTGACCGGCGACCCGTGGGATGCCCGTACGCTGGAGTGGGAAACCTCTTCGCCGCCGGCCTTCTACAACTTCGGCAGCCTGCCGGAAGTCACCGAGCTGGACGATTTCTGGGAGCGCAAGCAGCGTGGTGAAGCCTGGCCGAAGCCGGCCAAGTACACCGACATCCACATGCCGCGCAACACCGGCACGGGCGTTGTCATCGGTGCCTTCAGCCTGGTGTTCGGCTTCGCGATGATCTGGCACATCTGGTGGCTGGCCATCGTCGGCTTCGTCGGCATGATTGCCACGTTCATCTACCGCACCTTCGACCAGGACGTGGACTACTGGGTCCCGGCCGCCGAGGTGGAACGCATCGAGAACGAACACCGCAAGCACCTGGAATCCCAGGGCCTGGTGAAGTCGGAGCTGAAGGCATGAGCACCAATACCTCGACCCTGAGCCACGGGCACGCCGCGCAAGCGGCGGCCCATGGCCATGACGACCACGAGCACCACGACACCGGCGGCAACACCGTCTTCGGTTTCTGGGTGTACCTGATGAGCGACTGCCTCATCTTCGCCTCGCTGTTCGCCACCTATGTGGTGCTGGCCGGCGGTACCGATGGTGGCCCGACCGCGAAGGACCTGTTCGAACTGCCGTTCGTGGCATGGGAAACCGCGCTGCTGCTGACCTCCTCGCTGACCTTCGGCCTGGGCATGATTGCCATGCACCGCAAGCAGATGGGTCAGATGTACCTGTGGCTGGGCATCACCTGGCTGCTGGGCTTCGGCTTCATGTGCATGGAAGTGTGGGAATTCCAGCACCTGATCCATCAGGGCTATGGTCCGGACCGTAGTGCCTTCCTGTCGGCGTTCTTCGCCCTGGTCGGTACCCACGGCCTGCACGTCAGCGCCGGCCTGCTGTGGCTGCTGGTGATGTTCGTACAGCTGAAGAAGTACGGCCTGACCCCGACCAACAAGACCCGCATGGCGTGCCTGAGCCTGTTCTGGCACTTCCTGGACCTGATCTGGATCGGCGTGTTCTCCGTCGTCTACCTCAATGGAGCGCTGTAATGGCACATGACAACCATGCACACGACCATGCCGCTGGCGGCGAAAGCCATGGCAGCGTGAAGTCGTACCTGATCGGCTTCGTGCTGGCGGTGGTGCTGACCGTCATCCCGTTCTGGATGGTGATGTCGGGCGACTTCTCGCGCACCGTCAACGGTGTGGTGATCGCGATCACCGCGGTACTGCAGATGCTGGTCCACCTGGTGTTCTTCCTGCACCTGGACCGCTCTTCGGAAAGCCGCTGGAACGTCAACGCTGCGGCCTTCACCGTGGTGGTGATCGGCATCATCGTGGTCGGTACCCTGTGGGTCATGCACAACATGAACGTGCACATGATGCACTGACGTCTTCGCGACGTTGCCACGCAGAAAGGCCGCCCTCGGGCGGCCTTTTTGTTTGCCTGCGGATGGGGTCGGATCCATGGCCGCAGGCCAGGGCTCTGACCCCGGGGACCCGGTAGATCCAGGCCACGCGTGGATGGGGTTGCGTGGATGGGGTCAGAGCCCTTGCCTGCGGCAATGGATCCGACCCCGAAACCGGGGGCTCATCCCACCCGGCGCAGGAATTCGTCCGCCTCCATCGGCCGCCCCAGGTGGTAGCCCTGCAACTGGTCACAGCCCAGTTCGCTCAGGTACTCACGCTGTGCCTGCGTCTCCACGCCTTCGGCCACCACCTGCAGCTGCAGGGTGCGGCCCAGCGCGATGATCGACGACACGATGGCGGCGTCTTCGTCGTTGCGTTCCAGGTCATGCACGAACGCGCGGTCGATCTTGAGTTCGGTAGCCGGCATCCGCTTCAGGTACAGCAGACTGGAGTAGCCGGTGCCGAAATCGTCGATGGCGATATGCACGCCCATCGCGGTCAGGTCGTTGAGGATCGCCAGGCTGGCGTCGACATCCTTCATCGCCGTGGTCTCGGTGATTTCCAGGGTCAGCCGCGCCGGTTCGATCCGGTGCCGCTGCAGCACCTCGCGCACGCTGTCCAGCAGCGCCGGCGAGGCGAACTGCAGCGGCGACAGGTTCACCGCCATCGACCATTCCGTATGCCCGGCCTCGTGCCAGGCGCGCAGCTGCGCACAGGCGCGGTCCAGCACCCAGTCGCCGATCGGCAGGATCAGGCCGCTGCGCTCGGCGATGGGAATGAACACATCCGGCGCCAGAAGGCCCAGTTCCGGGTGCTGCCAGCGCAGCAGCGCCTCGGCGCCGGTAGCCGGTGCGCCAGCGGCCGGGAACTTCGGCTGGTAGTGCAGCAGCAGCTCGTCACGCGCGATCGCCTTGCGCAGGTCCTGCAGCAGGCGCAGCTGGCGGTTGGCGCTGAGCTGCATCGACGGAGTGAAGAAGGTATAGCCGTTACGGCCGGTTTCCTTGGTGTGGTACATCGCCGCATCGGCGTGCGCCATCAGCTCGCGCTCGTTGCTGGCGTCATCCGGGTACAGGGCGATGCCCAGGCTGGCGCTCACCTGCAGTTCGGCCGCATCCAGCGTGAACGGTTCGCCGGCAGCGGCGATGATGCGCTCGGCCACCACCACCGCATCGTCGGGAATATCGATTGCCAGCACGATCACGAACTCGTCGCCGCCGAGACGGGCGAAGGTGTCCTGCGGCCGCAGCAGGCTGCCGATGCGCTGTGCCACGGCTACCAGCAGGCGGTCGCCCAATTGGTGGCCGTAGGCATCGTTGACCGCCTTGAAGCCGTCCAGGTCGCAGAACATCACCGCCACCGCGCGGCCGCGACGGTGCGCCTTCTCGATGGCCTGTTCGATGCGGTCCTGCAGCAGCATGCGATTCGGCAGCTGGGTCAACGGGTCATGCAGGGCGGCCTGGATCAGCTTGTCGTTGGCGTGCGCCAGCGAATCGGCCAGCAGGCCGGTGCGCACGCGCATCTGCCGGTCGAACAGCGAGGCGACCAGAGCAATGCCCAGCGTGGCCACGGTGGTGACGATCACCAGCACCGCCAGCCAGCGGGTGTCGATGCCGCCACTGCCGACCGCGCCGCAGATGCTGCCTTCAGGGAAACGTGCGGCGGCCATGCCGGTGTAATGCATGCCGACGATGGCGAGCCCCATCACCAGCGAGGCCAGGGCGCGCAGGCGCAGCGTGTTGCGCTGCTCGGCCCGCAGCCGGAAGGCGATCCATAGCGCGGCGCCGGCGGCACCGATGGCGACCGCGATCGAGGCGGCGAACCAGCCTGGGTGATAGTCGATACCCGGCTGCATGCGCATCGCGGCCATGCCCAGGTAGTGCATGGTGGCGATGCCCAGCCCCATCAGCACCGCCCCGGCCAGCAACCGTCGCCAAGGCAGGCTGGGCCGCGACACCAGCCACAGTGCATAGGCCGAAGCACCGATCGACACCGCCAGCGAGTACAGGGTGATGCCGAGGTCGTAGCCGACCGGGATCGGCAGGTCGAAGGCGAGCATGCCGATGAAGTGCATCGACCAGATGCCCAGGCCCATCGCCGCCGCGCCACCGGCCAGCCACCAGCGCGCCACACGACCTTCGGCCGTGGCCAGCCGGCCGGCCATGTCCAGCGCCGTGTACGAAGCAAGAATGGCCACCAGCAGGGAGATGGTGACCAGGCTCTGACTGTAACTGCCAGTCATGTCGGATCCAGTGGGGGAGGGAGGGGCGCCCGCAAGGCGCACGCCCGCGACCCCTATCGGCGCAGATGGGCGGGACTTGAGCGGTCGCAGCAGCTGCGACCCGGCTCGGCTATCCTGCCACGCCTGTTCCCATTGCTGGAAATCATCCGATGGCTAAAGCCCGCACCGCCTACGTCTGCAATGAATGCGGCGCCGAATTCAGCAAGTGGCAGGGCCAGTGCACCGAGTGCAATGCCTGGAACTCGCTGTCGGAAATCGTGCTGGAAAGCGCGGCGGCGGCCAAGGCACCGGCCTCGCGCCGGGCCGGCTGGGCCGGCAAGATCGACCCGCCGAAGATCACCGCGCTGAAGGACGTCGAGCAGACCGAGCATCGCCGGGTCTCGACCGGCATCGGCGAGTTCGATCGCGTGCTGGGCGGTGGCCTGGTCGAGGGCGCGGTGGTGCTGGTCGGTGGCGACCCGGGCATCGGCAAGTCGACCCTGCTGCTGCAGGCGGTGGCGAAGATGGCGGCCGTGCTGCCGGTGCTGTACGTCACCGGCGAGGAATCGCTGGCCCAGGTGGCCGGCCGCGCGCATCGCCTGGAGCTGCCGCTGGACGGCGTCAACGCGCTGGCCGAAACCGGGGTCGAATCGATCCTGCAGCATGCATCCAAGGGCGGTCCGCGGTTGATCGTGGCCGACTCCGTGCAGACGCTGTGGACCGAGAGCTTGACCGCTGCGCCTGGCTCGGTCAGCCAGGTGCGCGAGAGCGCGGCGCGGCTGGTGCGTTTCGCCAAGGAGACCGGCACCGCCGTGTTCCTGGTCGGCCACGTGACCAAGGAGGGCGGTATCGCCGGCCCGCGCGTGCTCGAGCACATGGTCGACGCGGTGCTGTATTTCGAAGGCGAGAGCGGCAGCCGCTTCCGCCTGCTGCGCGCGTTCAAGAACCGCTTCGGCGCGGTCAACGAGCTGGGCGTGTTCGCGATGGGCGACAAGGGCCTGAAGGAGGTCTCCAACCCGTCGGCGATCTTCTTGTCTGGTGGCAGCACCCACCAGCCGGGCAGTTGCGTCATGGTCACCCGCGAGGGCACCCGGCCGCTGCTGGTGGAGGTGCAGGCGCTGGTCGATGCCTCGCCGCTGTCGAACCCGCGCCGTGTCGCGGTCGGCCTGGAGCAGAACCGCCTGGCGATGCTGCTGGCGGTGTTGCATCGCCACGGTGGCGTGCTGGTCGGCGACCAGGACGTGTTCGTCAATGTCGTCGGTGGCATCCGCGTGCAGGAAACCGCGGCCGATCTGCCGGTGCTGCTGGCGGTTCTGTCCTCGCTGCAGGACCGCCCGCTGGCGGAAAAGACGATCGCTTTTGGCGAAGTCGGCCTGTCCGGTGAAATCCGCCCGGTACCCAATGGCGAAGACCGCCTGCGTGAGGCCGCCACCCATGGTTTCAAGCGCGCCATCGTGCCCAAGGCCAATGCGCCCAAGGGTGGTTCGGTGAAGGGCATGGAAGTGATCGCAGTGGAGCGCCTGTCCGAGGCCATCGACGCGGCGCTACCGGCGCGGATCTGGAATACGACCTCAAACACGGCAACGGTCAGCCTCCCTGTGCTAGTTTTTCCCGCTCGACGAAGGCGCCCACTGGCGTCTTTCCGTGCCCAGGAGTAACCGATTACATGCAGGACACCGCACTCACCGCCCCCAACGCCGAAATCCGTCGCGCCGGGGTCGATCTCAATGGACTGATGACGGTGCTGGGCAAGCACCTGTATTCCACCCCGGTGGTGGCGCTGCGCGAGCTGGTGCAGAACGCGCACGACTCGATCATCCGCCGTCGCATTGAACAGCCTGGCGTCGAGGTGCCCTCGCGCATTTCGGTGCAGGTCGATGCCGCTGCTGGCGTGCTGCGCATCAGCGATACCGGTGCGGGCCTGACCCGTCAGGAGATCCATGACTACCTGGCCACTGTCGGCGTTGGCTATACCCGTGGCCTGCGCCAGGGCGGCGAGGACGATGAAGGCCTGATCGGCATGTTCGGCCTCGGCTTCCTGTCGGCGTTCGTGCTGGCGCGCAGGGTCAGCGTGCGCACCACCTCGTACCAGACGCCGGAGCTGGGGCACCTGTACGTGTCCAGCAACGCCGAGCAGTACACCGTCAGCGAAATGCCGGCGCGTGCGGTCGGTACCGAGGTGGAGCTGGAGCTGCATCCGGATTTCCTGCCGCTGGCCAACGAAGCGCGCCTGCACGAAGTGTTGGGCCGCTACTGCGCGCTGCTGTCCGAGCCGATTTTCATCGGTGCCGGGGCCGAGGCGCTCAACCCTGAGCCGCCGCCGTGGCGCGGCCAGGGGGAGGTCGCCGTGCATCCGGTGCAGGCGCGGCGCCAGGCGCTGCAGTTTGCGGCGCGCTTCGAGCACGACTTCGAGCCCATCGTGACCGTGCCGTTGCGTGCCGATGGCAACAGCGATGCCACAGGCATGTTGTGGGTACAGGACGGCGCTACGTACGGCACCAGCGACAATCGCAACCTGTCAGTGTTCGTGCGCGGGATGCTGCTGGACGACGATGCGCGCGACCTGCTGCCGCCGTGGGCCGGCTTCATTGGCGGTGTGATCGAATCCTCGCGGCTGACGCCCACTGCCAGCCGCGAGGACCTGCAGCGTGACGACCAGTACCGCGCCGTGCAGCATGCACTGCTGGAAGCGCTGATCGATGGCCTGGCCGACGTTGCACGGCAACAGCCGGAAGCCTGGCGGCGCGTGCTGAGCCGCCACAACGAGGCGCTGCTGGGCGCGGCGCTGTGTGATGACCGCCTGTTCGAACTGCTGCTGGAGCATGTGCGCGTGCCGACCTCGCAGGGCGACCTGCCGGCCAGCGCGTTGCCGGCGCGTGGCGCGGTGCACGTGATTCTCGACAACGGCGGCGGCTTCGAGGAAATGCTGTTCCGCGCAATGGGCGTACCGGTGGCGCACGGCCATCGCTATGCGGTGGTGCCGTTCCTGCGGCGCTGGACCCAGGCCAAGGGGTTGCGTCTGGTCGAACTCGGCACCGAGCAGGGCAACCGCGCGCTGTTCCGCACCGATGACAGCCTTGATGAGGCGCAGCTGGCATGGCTGCGCGAGCAGCTCGGCGATGGGGAGCAGCTGCTGCCGGCACGCTTCAGCCCCGAGGCACTGCCGGTGGTGGTGGTGCCTGACCGCGAAGCCGAACTGAAGCAGCGGCTGGAAGACGACGAGAACGACAAGCGTGTGTCGATGGCGGCGCTGCGCCTGGCCCGGCAGTTCACCGCGCGCATCGAGTCGCGCGCGCCGTCGCGGCTGTACCTCAATCTCGACAACCCGGCGGTGCAGGCCCTGCTGCGCGCCCAGCGCGACGGCCATCCGCAGGCCGAAGCCGCTGCACGCCTGTTGCGTTCGCTGAAGATCATCGTCGCCGCGCAGGGCCGTCCGCTGGCCCGCACGGCCGCCGCGCAAGGCCCGGATCTCAATGGCGCCTTCGCCGATATTGCCGGTGCCCTGCAGCAGATGCTGCGCTGAGCACCACACCCTCTCATCCAGCCTTCGCTAGACAGGAGCATTTACCCCATGGACATCTGGAACTGGGTCGAAAAACTGCAGGGTGACCTGCGCCAGGCCGGCCAGGCGCAGAACGCGCACCTGCTGAACCGTCTCGCCGACGAGGTCAGCGAACTGCAGGTCGACCGCGTCGACGCACTGCTGCCCGAAGCGCGTGCGCTGGGCAAGGCGCTGGACAACCCGTGGGTCGACGTTTACGTCGGCCACTGGGCGCTACGCAACCGCGTCGGCAACCGCGTCGAAGGCGAGAGCGCGCTGGGCGAAGCCGTGGCGTTGTTCGAGCGTGCGCATCGCGAGGACACCCTGGAGTGCCCGCAGTCGATCTGCGTGACCCAGGATCTTGCCGCCTGCTACGGCAACATCGATGGGCCCGGTTGGGTGCCCGAGCGTATCGAGGTGTGCGATGAAACACTGGGCCGCATCGACCCGAGCTGGGCCTGCTTCCAGTGCCTGAGCTGCGAGAAGGCCGATGCACTGCTTGATGATGGCCGCGGCCAGGATGCACTGGATTACCTGCAGGTGCAGTCCGACGCGATCGAGGCCTGCGGCAAGGAAGTGTTCGACAGCTTCCCGGAGATGCAGATCAAGATCCTGCTGGGCATGGGCCGCGCTGAGGAAGCGCTGGCGCTGATCGAAAAGCGCGAGGCCGAAGTGGCGGCGTCCGGCGAGTACGAGCCGGCCAACTGCACGGTGCCGCGCCGCCTGTCCAAGGCATGGGCGCTGGCCCAGTTGGGCCGCGACGAAGAGGCGCTGCAGCAGCTGGTGCCGTGGAGCGAACTGACGCCTACCTACTGGCGACTGTGGGCGAACACCGCCGCAGCGCTGTGCCAGCGTGATCCGGCGCGCAATACCTGGGACCTGGGCACGCGCTTCAACACCATCATCGAACACTTCGCCCGCGTCGGTTCGCATCGGCTGCTGATCGAGGTGGCCGCGCTGAGCCTGGAGCTGGCCCTGCAGCGTGGCGCGCGCTGGGTTGCGCAGCGCCAGCTGGAATTGGCCCGCACTCATCTGGCGCAGCTGCGCCAGGACCGTGGTGCGGCAGCGCTGGTGGCCGGCCTGGCGGCACGCATCGATGCATTGCCGGATGTGGCGCCGCTGCCGGTGCCGGCCAGCGAACTGCTGGCCTGGCTGCACGAGCAGGGGGAACAGAACCAGTCGCGCGATCCCGAGCGTGAGGCGCAGTGGTTGCTGCAGGCGCGCGAGCAGCTACCCGATGACGAGGCGCTGGCCGAGATGGCTGCCTCCGCCTTGAGCGCCTGCGGGGCGCAGACGGAAGCGCGCGCATTGCTGTGGCGCTTCGTGCGCGCACACACGCAGGATGATGGCCCGGCCGCCTACACGCTGATGCGCTGGCTGACCGAGCACGGCGACGACGAAGGCCTGCGCCAGCTGGCTGATGCCTATCGCGGCAGCGTGCCGGTGTTTGCGCACTGGTGCGAGGTGCAGCGCGCCCGCCGCGTGTCGGACTGGCCGGCGCTGGAGCAGGCCGCGCAGGCGCTGCTGGCGGCCTCGCCGGGCTCGCATGGCGCACGCGGCACGCTGGCACGCATGTACATGGAAACCGGCCGTTTCAGCGAGGCGCAGGGCTGCTATGCGCAGCTGGTGGAGCTGCTGGAAGAGCCCAACGCCGCGCACTGGGACCACATGAGTGCGGCCAGCGCGGCACGCGACTGGGACGCGGTGCGTCGCTCGGCGGCGGCGATCGGCATGGAGCTGTCCAGCCAGGACGGCGTGGTCGAGGAGCCGTGGGGCTGGGTGATCATCCGCAGCGAAGAGAACGGCGAGCCGATGGAGTACTACGCGCGCCGCAGTGGCCCGGTCACCGCACGTATCGTCGAGAACGCACCGGCCAACCGTGCGCAGCAGGTGGGCGACTGGGTGGTGTTCGATGCCGCGCTGGTGCATCCGGCGCCGGAGGAGGAGGAAGCGCGCGAGCATTTCATCCCGACCTATGCGCAGGTGCATGTGCTGGAGCGCGGCGGCTTCGCCCGCAGTTGGCTGATCGACGGTGCGCACCCGGGCGAAGACGCGTGGAATGCATTTGTCGCAGCGGCCGAGGCGCAGGGCTGGCAGGTGTGGTCGCACAGCCGCCCGGACTACACCGTGACCGATCCGGACGAGGAGGAGGGCTCGCTGCCGGGCCTGCTGTTCACCGTCGCCCAGCCGCAGGACCATGCACCGCTGGCGCTGCACCGCTTCCTGCAGCAGGAAACCGCGACGTGGCCGCATCCGCATTGCTGGCTGCGGTTGGCCGAAGCCTGCGACCAGGATCGCCAGCCACATCTGGACGTGATCGAGCGTTACGGGTTGTAAGCTCACCGCGCTGCGCGCTCGCCGGGCATGGCCCGGCGCTACCCACCCGATTCCGGTAGCGCCGGGCCATGCCCGGCGTCCCCCCATGCAAGGAATGGAATACATGCGAAAGACAGGGATGTTCATGATCGCCGGGCTGCTGCTGGCGCCCGCCGTGCAAGCCACACCGGCCTGCCAGGAGCCCACCGCTGTGGCCCGTGCCTTCTACGAGGCAACCACCGGCAATGGCGATCTGCTGGAACCGCCGCCGGCGCTGGTCAGCCCGGCCTTCGGCAAGGCCCTGCGTGGCGAGCGTGCTTGCCAGGTGCGTGAGGAAGGCATCTGCACCATCGATTCGGACCCGTGGCTGGATGCGCAGGATGGCGACATCGAGAGTCCGGTGCGCTACATCTGGAAAGAGGCCTCGGCGACGTCCGGCCAGGTCGAAATGCGCTATTCGGTATGGAACACGGCCTACGTGACCCGGATGCCGATGGTGCGCCAGGGACAGGGCTGCTGGCAGGTCGATGACATCCTCACCAACAGCGGTCGTTCGGTACGGAAGATCCTGGCCCAGCCGGTGCCTTGACCGTCTGCGGCATCCACGCAGGGTGCGGTCCTGTTGCCGGCCAGCGGCCGGCACTACCAGGGTGGGTGCCGACCGTTGGCCGGCACACCGCTATCGCGAATGCCCGAACACCAGTTCGATCGCGAACTGGCTGCCGAAGAAGGCCAGCAGCAGCAACAGCATCGCTGCCAGCGTCCAGTGCACCGCCTTCATGCCGCGCCAGCCGTAGCGGCGACGGCCGATCAGCAGCACGCCGAACACGATCCACGACAGCACGCTCAGCACGGTCTTGTGCACCAGCTTCTGCGCCAGCAGGTCGTCGACGAACAGCACGCCGGTGACCAGGGTCAGGGTCAGCAGCGCGAAGCCGACGGTGATCACCCGGAACAGCAGCGATTCCAGATCCGCCAGCGGCGGCAGGGCGCGCAGCCACGGCCGGAACTCGCGGCGGCGCAGGGCGCGTTCCTGCAGCCACAGCATGATCGCCAGCAGCGCGGCGATGCTCAGCGTGGCGTAGGCCAGCAGCGCCAGCCAGGCGTGGCTGGCCAGGCGCCAGCCCAGCACCTTGCTCGGTTCGTGGCCGTAGCCGTGGTAAGCCAGCAGCAGTACCGCGGCCAGCGGGAACACCACCACGCCCAGTGCCGACATGCGCCCGCGCGCGCCGACCAGCGAGGTCAGCCAGGCCATGCCCAGGCCGACCAGCGACAGTGCGGCGAAGAAGTGCATGTCCGGCCCGCCGTTGGTGCGCATGGCCACCATCACGTGGTAGCTGCCGTGCAGCAGCATCGCCGGCAGGGCGGGCCACAGCCAGGCGGGGGAGCCGGTGCTTTCATCGCGGCCAAGCGCACGCACCAGCAGGGCGCTGGCGGCCAGGTAGAGCAGGGCGGCGATGAGAACGATTAACATCGTTGCAGTTTCGCATACCCCCGTGATGCTGGCGACGGCCCCGTGGTCGCAGTCCGGGGAGGGGAGCTGACCCGTTATACTGTCTGCCTTATTGTCCCCCGCTTTCAGACAGGTTGCGCCGCATGTTCGAGTCACTGACCCAGCGCCTTTCCGGCACCATCGAGCGCCTGCGTGGCCGCGGCCGCCTGACCGAGGAGAACATCCGCGAGGCCACCCGTGAGGTCCGCATCGCGCTGCTCGAAGCCGACGTTGCGCTGCCGGTGGTGCAGGCCCTGATCGAGCGCATCAAGGTGCGCGCGGTCGGCCAGGAAGTGCTGAAGTCGCTGACCCCGGGCCAGGCCCTGATCAAGGTCGTGCGCGACGAGCTGACCGCGGTGATGGGCGCCGAAGCCAGCGACCTGAACCTCAACGTGCCCGCTCCGGCCATCATCCTGATGGCGGGCCTGCAGGGCGCCGGCAAGACCACCACCGTGGGCAAGCTGGCCAAGCACCTGAAGGAAAAGCGCAAGAAGAAGGTGATGGTGGTCTCGGCCGACGTCTACCGTCCGGCCGCGATCGAACAGCTGAAGACCCTGGCCGAGCAGGTCGGCGTGCTGTTCTTCCCGTCCAGCGCCGACCAGAAGCCGGAGGCCATCGTCCGCGCCGCCATCGACGATGCGCGCAAGTCGTTCGTCGACGTGCTGCTGGTCGATACCGCCGGCCGCCTGGCCATCGACGAAGCGATGATGGCCGAGATCAAGGCCCTGCACGCGGCGGTCAACCCGGCCGAAACGCTGTTCGTGGTCGATGCCATGACCGGCCAGGACGCGGCCAACACCGCCAAGGCCTTCGGCGATGCGCTGCCGCTGACCGGTGTGGTGCTGACCAAGACCGACGGTGACGCCCGTGGCGGTGCCGCGCTGAGCGTGCGCTACATCACCGGCAAGCCGATCAAGTTCGTCGGTGTCAGCGAAAAGCCGGAAGGCCTGGACGTGTTCCATCCGGACCGTATCGCCAGCCGCATCCTCGACATGGGCGACGTGCTGTCGCTGGTCGAGCAGGTCGAGCAGCAGGTCGACAAGGACAAGGCCGCCAAGCTGGCCGAGAAGGTCGCCAAGGGCAAGAAGTTCGACCTGAACGATATGCGTGACCAGCTTGAGCAGATGCAGAACATGGGCGGCATCGGCGGCCTGATGGACAAGCTGCCGGGCCTGGGCAACATCCCCGACCATCTGAAGCAGCAGGTCAGCCAGGGCAAGGAAGTGCCGCGCATGATCGCCATCATCAGCTCGATGACCAAGAAGGAGCGGCGCAACCCGAACCTGCTCAATGGCTCGCGCCGCGCGCGCATCGCCAAGGGTTCCGGCGTGACTCCGGCCGACGTCAACAAGCTCATGAAGCAGTACATGCAGATGGAAAAGATGATGAGCAAGATGGCCGGCGGTGGCATGAAGGGCATGATGCGCAGCATGAAGGGCATGATGGGTGCCATGGGCGGCCGCGGCATGCCGTTCCGTTGATGCAGCGACGGGGTCGGCGCGCATCGCGATCCGGCCCCGGTCACAATGACTGGCGTATGCTGGGCGGCGACTTCTCCAACAGGTATGTCGCGTGAACGCATCGCCGATTCTTGAACGCGCCGACACCTTCTGTCGGCGTTTTTCATTGCAGCTTCCGATCCTGCTGGCACCGATGGCCGGTGCCTGCCCGGTGCCGCTGTCGGCCGCGCTGGCCAACGCCGGCAGCATGGGCGCGATGGGTGCGGTGCTGTCGCCGGCCGCCGATATCGGCCGCTGGATGGATGACTTCCGCGCTGCCTCTACCGGCCCGGCGCAGGTGAACCTGTGGCTGCCGGATCCGGCGCCCGTTCGCGATGTCACCGCCGAAGCCACCAGCCGCGCCTTCCTCGCCCAATGGGGACCGGACGTGCCTGCCAGTGCCGCCGATGCTACCCCGGCTGATTTCGACGAACAGTTTGCTGCCTTGCTGGCCGCGCGCCCGGCCGTGGCCTCGACCATCATGGGCGTGCTGTCGCCGCGCCACGTGCAGCAGTTGAAGGACGCCGGCATCGCTTGGATCGCCTGCGCGACCACGCTGGCCGAAGCGCGCGCGGCGCAGGATGCCGGTGCCGACGCGGTGGTGGCACAGGGCGCCGAAGCCGGTGGCCATCGCGGTGCGTTCGACCCCAGCCTGGCCGAGCGCCAGCTGGTGGGCCTGTTCGCGCTGCTGCCGCGCCTGGCCGACCACCTGCAGATTCCAGTGATCGCCGCCGGTGGCATCGCCGATGGCCGTGGCATTGCCGCCGCGCTCACCTTGGGTGCCAGCGCGGTGCAGATCGGCACTGCATTCCTGCGCACGCCCGAAGCGGCGATCGCCTCGGCGTGGGCCGATGGACTGGCGGCCAGCGAACCGGAAGACACCTGGCCGACCCGTGCTTTCAGTGGCCGCCTGGGTCGTGGCCTTGCCACGCCCTATGTACGCGCCGCAGCCGCCGAAGGTGCGCCGGCGCCGCGCCCGTACCCAGTGCAGCGCGGCCTGACCGCACCGATGCGCAAGCAGGCAGCGCAGGAAAACCGGTTGGCCGCAATGCAGGCCTGGGCCGGGCAATCGGCATGGATGGCGCCGGTACGACCGGCCGCCGATGTGCTGCACGACATGTGGAGCCAGGCGCAGGCATTGCTGAAATGACGGTGACCTGCAACGGCCGGCCAGCACAGGTTGAGGATCTGCTGCCGGCGCTGGTCAACTACGGCCACTTCACCTCGCTGCAGGTGCGGGGAGGGGCGGTGCAGGGACCGGACCTGCATCTGGCGCGGCTGTCGCACGCAACGCGTCAACTGTTCGGCAGCGAGCTGGATACGGAGCAGGTGCAGGGCTGGATGGCGCAGGCCCTGCAGCTGGCCGGGCTGGCTGATGCCTCGCTGCGGGTGACCGTGTACTCGCGCCATTTCGATTTCCGCAATCCGCTGGCGGTGGTACCGGTGGACGTACTGGTGGCGGTGTCCTCGCCGGTGACGCTGGCCGCACCCAAGCGTGTGCTCAGCGTGACCTGGCAGCGCGAACTGCCGCAGATCAAGCATGTGGGCACCTTCGGCCTGTTCGCCGAGCGCCGCGCGGCGATGGCTGACGGCTTCGACGATGTGCTGTTCGTGACCGCCGATGGCGCAGTGAGTGAAGGCAGCACCTGGAACCTGGCCGTGCACGACGGTGAACGACTGGTCTGGCCGCAGGCGCCGGCGCTGCGTGGTACCGCCGAGGCCTTGCTGAGGCAGCACTGGCCAGGCCCGCAGGTCACGCGACCGCTGGCACTGGCTGAACTGGGGGGTGTGAAGGCGGCCTTTGCCTGCAACGCCAGCGGCCTGTGGGCGCTGGACGCCATCGACGGGCATGCCCTGCCGGGTTCGCAGGCGCTGGCGGAACAGGGCAGGGCGGTGCTGGCGGCGGTGCCCTGGCGGGGATTGGGGTCAGATCCCTTTTGCCCTGCAAAAGGGATCTGACCCCGGTTGGCCAACCCTGGGGTTGGCTCCGGCCGACACTGCCGCTATAATCGCCGGCTTACCGCGCCATCCTGGCGACTGGGCAATAGGAAAAAAGACCATGGTCAAGATTCGACTGACCCGCGGCGGCGCCAAGAAGCGTCCGTTCTACCACATCATCGTGACCGACGTTCGCAGCGCCCGTGATGGCCGCAACATCGAGCGCGTCGGCTTCTACAACCCGGTTGCACAGGGTGGCGAGAAGCGCATCGAGCTGGATCTGGCCCGTGTTGACCATTGGGTCAAGAACGGCGCCCAGCCGACTGAAAAGGTCCGCAACCTGATCAAGGAAGCGACCAAGTCCCAGGCCGCTGCGGCCTGATCCCGAAGGGCCGCGCCTGGCGCGGCCCGTCTGGTTGAACGCAGATGAAAGATAACGAGCGCCGCATCCTGCTGGGCAGGATTGTCGGCGCTTTTGGTGTGCGCGGCGAAATAAAGCTCGAGTCCTGGACCGAGCCGCGTTCCGCTATTTTCCGTTACCAGCCGTGGATCCTGCGCAGTCCCAACGGGCAGGAATCCACGCTTGAAGGCGCCCGTGGCCGCGACAGCGGCAAGCATCTGGTGGCCCGTTTTCCGGGCATCGAAGATCGCGATACGGTCGAGGCGATGCATGGCACCGAGGTCTACGTGGCCCGCAGTGCACTGCCACCGCCGAATGCCGACGAGTATTACTGGGTCGACCTTGAAGGCCTGGATGTGAAGACCACCGAGGGCGTTGCCCTGGGCCAGGTCTCGCACCTGTTCAGCACCGGCGCCAACGATGTGGTGGTCGTGCGCGGCGATCGTGAGCGGATGATTCCGTTCGTGTTGCCGGAGTTCGTCAAGTCGGTCGACTTCGAGGCCAACCTGGTCGTGGTCGACTGGGACCCCGAGTTCTGAGTGTGAGCATGCGTTTCGACGTCATCACCCTGTTCCCCGAGTTCCTCGCCCAGTCCGCTGGATTGGGCGTGGTCGGGCGTGCGCAGGAGAAGGGCCTGTTCAGCCTGCATGGCTGGAATCCCCGTGATTACGCCGAAGGCAACTACCGCCGGGTGGACGACCGTCCGTTCGGCGGTGGCCCGGGCATGGTGATGCTGATCGAGCCGCTGCAGGCCTGCCTGCAGGCGATCCGCGATGCTGATCCGACCCCGGCGCGGGTGATCCATCTCAGTCCGCAGGGTGCGCCGTTGACCCAGGCCAAAGTGCGCGAACTGGCGGCGCTGCCGCGCATGGTCCTGCTCTGCGGCCGCTACGAGGGCATCGACGAGCGTTTCCTGGAGGCCAACGTCGACGAGGAGATTTCCCTTGGCGACTACGTGCTGTCCGGCGGCGAGCTGGGCGCGGCGGTGATCATCGACGCCGTGGCCCGTCTGCAGGACGGTGCCCTGAACGATGCTGAATCGGCCGCCCAGGACAGCTTCGAAGGTGACCTCGGCCTGCTCGACTGCCCGCATTACAGCCAACCGGCCCAGCATCCGCTGGGTGACGTGCCGGAGGTGCTGCGCTCGGGCAACCATGCGGCCATCGCCGCCTGGCGCCGCCAGCAGTCGCTGGTCCGGACCGCGCAGCGGCGCCCGGACCTGCTGGATGAACAGGCACTGGGCAAGGCCGACCGAAAACTGCTCGACCAGGCCCGCCAGGCCCGGAAACAGAAGGCCAGCCCCTAGCGCAGGGCTGGCTTTTTCGGCTATCATGGCCAATTACCGCCAGCTTCGGCCGGCGCGCGCAGTACCCACAACAAACGTGCAGCACAGTCCAGTGACTGCATCAGCCTACGTTGTCGAAACGACACGCCCACCCGAACAAGAATCGGTGTAACCCATGAGCAAGCTGAACAAGTCCATCGTCGCGGAATTCGAATCCGCCCAGATCACCCGCGAACTGCCGAAGTTCAGCCAGGGCGACACCGTTGTCGTCAACGTGAAGGTGAAGGAAGGTGCCCGCGAGCGCGTGCAGGCCTATGAAGGCGTTGTGATCGCGACCAAGAACGGCGGCCTGAACTCCTCGTTCACCGTCCGCAAGATCTCGCACGGCTACGGCGTCGAGCGCGTCTTCCAGACCCACAGCGCCATCATCGACTCGGTCGAAGTGAAGCGTCGTGGTAAGGTCCGCGCCGGCAAGCTGTACTACCTGCGTGGCCTGGAAGGCAAGGCTGCCCGCATCAAGGAAGACCTGGCTGCCGCTGCTGCCGCCAAGGCTGCCCGTCTGGCCGAAAAGGCCTGATAAACAACTTCGGTTGTTGCCGCGACGGCCACCTTCGGGTGGCCGTTTGCGTTTTCGGCATCGCATCGGCCACGATCAGGCGATGAACGAGATCAACCCACGCTATCCCGCCGTGATCCAGTCGGCGTTGCGCTTCCTCGACGGCAAGGGGCTGGCGCGCGTGCAGTCGGCACCGTTGCTGCACCGGTTGTTGTGGCGCATGGGCATCGCACTGCCGCCGCCGATCCTGGCCGGCTTCGCCACCAACGCGCTGGTGCAGGGCCTGCTGTTCGGGCTGTTCTGGACCGGACTGATGTGGCTGATGTTGTGGCAGGGCAGCGAGCGTCCGCTGGTGCTGCTGCTGTTGGCCGGGCTGTTGGCCGGTGCCCTGTTCGGTGTCGTGATGGCGGCCCTGATGCGCTCGCTGCGACGTCACCGCAAGCTACCGGACTGGCGGCAGTTCCTGGCCCGTCAGGCGGACTGAGCCGATGGCGCACCGCGCCGTGACCGACAGGTGCTCGCCGCGCTAGGCTGCCGTTTCATCCTGATGGACGTGCCGTGCGATGCCTGCCAAGCGAACCGCACCCTCCACCGCGCCCAAGCTGCTGTCCGGTGGTAACCCGCAGATCGCCAAGGGCGAGGGCGACGCCACGGTGCAGGCCTATATCGCGGCGATGCCGGACTGGAAACAACCGCTCGGCGCGCGGTTGGATGCGCTGATCGAGCAGGCCGTGCCCGGTGTGCACAAGGCGGTGAAGTGGAATTCGCCGATGTATGCGGTTGCCAAGGGCGAGGGCTGGTTCCTCAGCTTCCATTGCTTCACCCGCTACATCAAGGTGGCATTTTTCCGGGGCGCCGCACTGAAGCCGATACCGCCCGAGCCGTCCAGGAGCGCAGACACGCGCTACCTGCACATTGCACAGGACGGCGTGCTGGATGAAGCCCGGTTCCTTGACTGGGTGCGCCAAGCCGCGGCATTGCCCGGCGAGCGCATGTAAACCCACCGTTCCGATCTACTTGCCGACGAGAACCGCTGATGGCCACGCACGCGCCGAACCCTGCCGATGCCGGAACCCCAGCAGCTGAACTGATCGATGCACGCATCGCCGAGCTGGGCGACTGGCGTGGCGAAACGCTGGCGCGCGTACGCGCGTTGATCCATGAAGCGCTGCCCGACGTGCAGGAAACCTGGAAATGGCGCGGCACGCCGGTGTGGGAGCACAACGGCATCCTGTGCACTGGCGAAACCTACAAGCAGGCGGTGAAGCTGACCTTCGCCCATGGTGCGGCGCTGGCCGACCCGAAAGGCCTGTTCAATGCCAGCCTGGACGGCAACACGCGACGTGCGATCGACATCCATGAAGGTGCGATGCCCGATGCCGCGGCATTGAAGGCGCTGCTGCACGAAGCGGCTAAGTTCAACGCTGCGAAAAAGAAGCGGTAGAGCCGGCCGCTGGCCGGCTGTTGCACGAAAGAAGAAATGGTAGAGCCCGCCGCTGGCCGGCTGTTGCGCGATGCGTCCGGAGAGGCATGAAGCTGCCGGCCAGCGGCCGGCACTACCGTGCATTGAACGATCCATGAGGTTGCCGGCCAGCGGCCGGCACTACCGCAGCGGCGCGGCATCCGGGTCGGCCACCGGTGAGGGTGGGCAGGCCGGAATCTCCGACGGCGTGGCCAGTTCTTCGGCATGCGACGGCTTGCCGATCATCGTGGCCTTGCGCCAGCCACCCCAGCGGTAATACGCCAGCGACAGCAGCATCGACACCAGCGAGCTGACCGGGAAGCTCCACCAGATCGCATCGGCGCCCCAGTACGGCTGCAGCAGCTCGGCGAACGGTACGCGCACACCCCACAGCGAACCGGCCAGGATCAGCAGCGGCGGAATCACCGCGCCGGTGGAGCGCACCACGCCGGAGATCACGAAGCTGACGCCGAAGAACAGGAACGAACCGATCACCACATGGTTGAGGTGGCGGGCGATGTCCAGCGCCTCGCTGGCCGGCGGCAGGAACAGCGCCAGCAGTTGCCGATCGAACAGCACCAGCGGCAGGATCAGTGCGCCGGTCAGCAGGAAGTTGAACAGCACGCCCTGCCGCGCGGTGCCGCGCACGCGGTCCCACCGCTGCGCGCCGACGTTCTGCGCGGCCATCGTCGAGCACGCCGCACCGATCGCCATTGCCGGCATCTGCAGGTAGTTCCACAATTGAAGCGCGGCGCCGTAACCGGCGCCGGTGTCGGTGCCGTACTGGTTGACCATGGTCATCAGCAGGATCACCGACAGCGAGATCAGCACCATCTGCAGGCCCATCGGCACGCCCTTGATCACCAGCGCCTTGAGAATGGTCAGGTCGAGCTTGAGCAGGCGCATGTCGGCGCGGCCCAGCCACAGGGTGTGGCGCTTGTGCCGCATGTACAGCAGCAGGCCGGCCAGCGACAGCGTCTGCGCGACCAGCGTGGCCCAGGCCGAGCCGGCGATGCCCAGCGCAGGGAAAGGCCCCATGCCGAAGATCAGCACCGGGTTCAGCACGATGTCCAGCGCCACCGACACCATCAGGAAACGGAACGGCGTGCGTGAATCACCGGCACCGCGCAGCGCAGCGGTGAGGAAGGCGAACGCGTACAGCGTCGGCATCGCCAGGAAGATGATCTGCAGGTAGGCCTCGGCCAGCGGCAGCGAGGCGGCCGGCGTGCCCATCGCCGCCAGCAGTGGATGGGCCATGAACCAGCCAGCGATGGCGATGATCACCGACAGGCCGATGAAGAAGGTGGCACTGGTGCCGACCACGCGCCGCGCCTGCGCGATGTCGCGCGCGCCGATGGCCTGGCCGATCAGGATGGTCGAGGCCATGCCGAAGCCGAACACCGAGCCGATCAGGAAGAACATGATGTTGTTGGCGTTCGCGGTGGCGGTCAATGCCGCCTCGCCGAGGAAGCGCCCCACCCAGACCGCATTCACCGAACCGTTCAGCGACTGCGCGATGTTGCCCGCCAGGATCGGCAGGGAGAACAGCAGAAGGTTGCGGCCGATCGGGCCGGAGGTCAGGTCAAGCGGCGCTTTGGCCATGGAGTGGTGATCGATTCCCGGGAGGCGCACACTAGCACCAAGCCGGTTTGCAGGATGTGGCAATGCATCAACGACTGCAGGTGAAATGGAGCCTGGCGCTGGCCTTGATCGGCACCGCACTGGCCGCATGTTCGACAGGTGACCGGCTGGGCGATACCCAGGTGCGGCCGACCGACCGCCCCGAGTGCCTGGTCGGCAGCCAGCGCCAGGACCTGTCCGCTGGTGTACCCACGTTGATCGGGGGCAGCGGCTGCCGCACCGACCCCGACCATCCGCGCCCTCTGAACAAGCCACCGGAGTAGTCCGCACCGATGCCTGAGCTTTCCCCGTTGTCGCCCAGTGTCCGCCTGGACATCTGGTTGTGGGCGGCCCGTTTCTTCAAGACCCGCAGCCTGGCCAAGCAGGCCATCGAGACCGGCAAGGTCAGCGTGGCCGGGCAGCGCCCGAAGTCCTCGCGCGCGGTGCGCGTGGGTGAGCAGCTGCAGGTCGACCGCGGCGAGGAGCATTTCGAGATCCAGGTGCTGGGCCTGAGCGACCAGCGCGGGCCGGCGCCAACGGCACAGCAGCTGTATGCCGAGAGCGAGGCTTCGAAGGCGCGCCGTGCCGAACAGCGTGCACTGCGCATTGCGGCACGCGATGGTTTCCAGCCGCCGGAACACAAGCCGGACAAGCGCGCGCGGCGTTTGATCCGGGCCTTGGGTGATATCGACGCGCTCTAGCGAAATCCTGATTCCAACGGATTGTTCCTGTCGCGGTGCGAAACAAAGCGCCGGTCACGGTGCGTTCGGATTGCGCTGGGCAGGCTGGTTTTTCACCTATCGGAGGCCTGCCCATGCGTCGTCTGCTGTTATGCCTGTCCCTGTTTGCTGCTGCGCCACTGCATGCTGCCGACATCACCTTCTGGGACGTTCCGCAACGCGGTGGCAACAGCATGAACATGTCGCCTCCGGACCGGAAATATTTCGAGGCGCTGCGTGCGACGGGTGCGACCTGGGTCCGGCTGGTGCCGGACAAGTGGAAGGGGCAGGGCGGTCGTGACTTCCTGATCGGCAACGCCGATGACTATCGCGGACTGGTTCCGGCCGACCTGGCCACGCTGCGGCGGGTGCTGGATGACGCCGATGCGGCCGGGCTGAAAGTGGTGCTGACGCCGCTGTCGCTGCCGTTGCTGCGCTGGAAGCAGCACAACGGCGATGTGGTCGACCAGCGCCTGTGGCAGTCCTTCGACAACCATGTGCCGGCCCGTCGCTTCTGGCTTGACCTGGCCACGGCGCTGAAGGGCCATCCTGCCTTGGCCGCCTACAATCTCATCAATGAGCCGGTGCCCGAGTACGGTGCAGGCCTGGCCGAGCATGCGTCCACTGAGGCGATGCAGCGGTGGTATGCCGGTGTGCAGGACGGCCCACGCGATCTGCGCCGCTTCTACTCGGAACTGATCGCCAGCATCCGCGAGGTCGACACCGCGATGCCGCTGATGCTGGATGCGGGCTGGTATGCCGCCGCCGACGGTTTCAACTACTGGCCGGCACCGCTGGCGGATTCGAAGCTGCTGTACAGCGTGCACATGTACGAGCCGTATGCAGCAACCAGTGCGCCGAACCAGACGCGTGCCAAACCCTGGCGCTATCCGGCGCAGGTGCCGTTCGGTGCAGGCAGCGAGCGTTGGGATGCGGCGCGTGTACGCCGTTACCTGCAGCAGCCGATGACGTGGGCCGCCTCGCATGGCGTCGGTGCCAACCGCATGGTGGTGGCCGAATTCGGCTGCATGCGGCGGTGGCCGGACTGCGGCCGCTACCTGCAGGATGTGCTGCAGGTGCTGGAGCAGGACAAGGTGCACTGGGCCTTCTACGCCTTCCGCGAGGATGGCTGGGACGGCATGGACTACGAACTGGGCGACAAGCCGCTGCCGTGGTCGTACTGGCAGGCGCAGGAAAAGGGCGTCCATGTCGAGCCGCCGCGCTCGATGCAGGCGCCCTTGTTCGCGCCGATCCTGCAGCGTTTGAAGGCGGGCAACCGGTAAGCGGCCGGGCATGGCCCGGCGCGACCCATGGAGATGCCGATAGCGCCGGGGCATGCCCGGTGAGGCTTTCCCTCAGCGCTTGCCGCCGAGCAGATTGCCGCCCAGCTTGAGCAGATCGCCCACGCCCAGCTGACCATCACCGTCCTGGTCCAGCAGGCTGCCGAGCAGGCCACCGCCCAGGCCGCCCTGCTGCTGCACCTGCTGCTTTTCCTGGCCCAGGGCCTGGCTGAGCGAGCCAGCATCGGCCTGGCCGCCGCCCAGGCGCTGTGCCAGGAAGGCCATCACGATGGGAGCAAGGATCTGCAGCAGCTGGCTGGTGCGGCCACTGTCGAGCTGGGTGGCCTGGGCCAGGCCGGTTTCCACCTTCTGCTGGCTGCCGCCGAAGATGTGGCCGAGGATACCGGCGCCATCGCTGGCCGCGCCACCGCCGCCACCGCCCAGCACCGAACCGAGCACGCTGCCCAGGTCCAGGCCGCTGTGGTTGTTCTGCAATGCGCCGAGCAGCGCCTGTGCGCCCTGTGGCTGCGAGGCGTTGTTGCCCAGCGCGCCCATCAGCACCGGCAGCGCGGCACTGATCGCGCCGGAAGCCTGGGTATCGCTGATGCCAAGCTGCTGCGACACCTGTTGCAGCGGGGTGCCCTGCAACTTGGTCAGAAGTTCATCGGTCAGGCTCATCTGGGGAATCCTCGATTGGGGTTGGGCGTGCAGAAGGTACGACGCGGACCGTTAAAACGGCGACGCCGCCTCACGGGGAGGCGGCGTGCCGTTCACGGGGGAGGGCGATCAGAGCTCGATGTCTTCGGCGCCCGGGGTGGCGGTGGGGAAGTCCGCTTCCGGCTGGGCCGGCTTGAACGGATCCGACGGCTGGCTGGCCAGCGCCTTCAGGGCCGCAGCGACGCCGGCGCCGTAGGCCGGGTCGGCCTTGCTGCAGTTGTCGATGTGGCGCTGCTTGATGAAGTCCGGCGCATCGCCCAGGGCGCGGGCGGTGTTGGCGAACAGGCGGTCCTTCTGTGCCTGGTTGTAGCTGCGGAACAGCGCACCGGGCTGGCTGAAGTAGTCGGCGTCGTCCTCACGGAAGTTCCAGAAGTCGGCGTCGCCGCGGATCTTCATCGGCGGTTCGCGGTACTGCGGTTGTTCCTGCCACTGGCCGTAGCTGTTCGGCTCGTAGTGCGGCAGGCCGCCGTAGTTGCCGTCCACGCGCATCGCACCGTCGCGGTGGTTGCTGTGCACCGGGCAGCGCGCTGCGTTCACCGGAATCTGGTGGTGGTTCACGCCCAGGCGGTAGCGCTGCGCATCGGAGTAGGCGAACAGGCGCGCCTGCAGCATCTTGTCCGGCGACGGGCCGATGCCCGGCACCAGGTTGCTCGGCGCGAACGCCGACTGCTCCACGTCCTGGTACCAGTTGACCGGGTTGCGGTTCAGTTCGAACTGGCCCACTTCGATCAGCGGGTAGTCGCTCTTCGGCCACACCTTGGTCAGGTCGAACGGATGCACGCGGTAGGTTTCCGCGTCCAGCTCCGGCATGACCTGGATGAACAGCTTCCACTTCGGGAAGTCGCCCTTCTCGATCGCGGCGAACAGGTCGCGGCCGTGGCTTTCGCGGTCATGGCCAACCAGGATCTGCGCCTGTGCGTCGGTCAGCGATTCGATGCCCTGCTGGCTGACGAAGTGGAACTTCACCCAGAAGCGTTCGCTGTCGGCGTTGGTGAAGCTGTAGGTGTGCGAGCCGAAACCGTGCATGTGGCGGAAGCTGCGCGGAATGCCGCGGTCGCTCATCACCACGGTCACCTGCAGCAGGGCTTCGGGCAGCAGCGTCCAGAAGTCCCAGTTGTTGCGCGCGCTGCGCAGGTTGGTGTGCGGGTCGCGCTTGACCGCCTTGTTGAGGTCGGCGAACTTGCGCGGGTCGCGCAGGAAGAACACCGGGGTGTTGTTGCCGACCAGGTCCCAGTTGCCTTCTTCGGTGTAGAACTTCAGCGCGAAGCCGCGGATGTCGCGCTCGGCGTCGGCGGCACCGCGCTCGCCGGCTACCGTGGTGAAGCGGGCGAACATCTCGGTCTGCTTGCCGACCTTCTCGAACAGCCTGGCGCGGGTGTACTTGCTGATGTCGTGGGTGACGGTGAAGGTGCCGAACGCGCCCGAGCCCTTGGCGTGCATGCGGCGCTCGGGAATGATCTCGCGGTTGAGGTTGGCCAGCTTTTCCAGCAGCCAGACGTCTTCCATCAGCAGCGGGCCACGCGGGCCGGCGGTCTTGCTGTTCTGGTTGTCCACCACCGGTGCGCCGAAGGCCGTGGTCATCGGCGTGACCGGGTCATCGCCGTGCTTCTGCTTGGGCGTGGTGCTCAGCTCGCGCTGCTGCTCGGCGCCCTGCTCCGGCGACGGGGCGGTGTGATACGGGCACTTGGCGTTGTTGTTGTCGGACTGGCTCATCGGCTGGCTCCTGGTGGCGGTGAAGACGTGGGAGAAACATCTTCACTCGACTTTAGCTATGGCCAGATGAAATGAATAATCGAATGATTCATTCAGGTTGATAGATTCTGTCAATTGAAACGCAGAATCGGATTTGCACAGTCTTTCAACAGGCCTCCCGCAAGGCGGCGGGAGGCCATGGGCGCGCGCTGCGGTTACAGCAGTGCCTTCAACCGGTACAACGCTTCCAGCGCCTGCTTCGGGGTCAGTTCGTCGGGGTCGATCGCGGCCAGTGCGTCCTGCGCCTTGCTCGACGGTGCCGCGAACAGGCCGAACTGCTGCGGTGCATCCAGCGCCTGCGGCGCCAGCTCGGCGGCATGGCTTTCACCGCCGCGCTGCTCCAGCTCGGCCAGGCGGCGCCGTGCCTGCGCCACGGTGGCGCGCGGCAGGCCGGCCAGCGCGGCCACCTGCAGGCCGAAGCTGCGGTTGGCCGGGCCATCCTTCACCGCGTGCATGAACACCAGCGCCTCACCGTGCTCGACGGCATCCAGGTGCACGTTGGCGATGCCGCTGCGGCCACCCTCGTGCTGCTCGTCGGCCAGCGCGGTCAGCTCGAAGTAGTGGGTGGCAAACAGCGTGTAGCAGCGGTTCTGGTAGGCCAGGTGGCGGGCCACCGCGTCGGCCAGGGCCAGACCGTCGTAGGTGGAGGTGCCGCGGCCGATCTCGTCCATCAGCACCAGCGAATGGGTGGTGGCGTGATGCAGGATGTAGCTGGTCTCGGCCATCTCGACCATGAAGGTCGACTGCCCACGGGCCAGGTCATCGCCGGCGCCGATGCGGGTCAGGATGCGGTCGATCGGGCCGATCAGCGCACGGCTGGCCGGCACGAAGCTGCCGATGTGGGCCAGCAGCACGATCAGCGCGTTCTGCCGCATGTAGGTCGATTTACCACCCATGTTCGGGCCGGTGATGACCAGCATGCGACGGTCCGGATGCAGGTCCAGGTCATTGGGTTCGAACGGCTGCTCGCGCACCGCCTCGACCACCGGGTGGCGGCCGCGCTCGATCTTCAGGCAGGGCTCGGCCTGCAGTTCCGGGCGTGCCCAGTCCAGCGCCTGCGCGCGTTCGGCGAAGCCGGCCAGCACGTCCAGTTCGCTCAGCGCGGCGGCACACTGCTTCAGCGGTTCCAGCTGGCCGCCCAAGGTGTCCAGCAACTGCTCATACAGGTACTTTTCGCGCGACAGCGAGCGGTCGCGTGCGGACAGTACCTTGTCCTCGAACGCCTTCAGCTCTTCGGTGATGTAGCGCTCGGCATTGGTCAGCGTCTGGCGGCGGGTGTAGTGCACCGGCGCGCGGTCGGACTGGCCCTTGCTGATTTCGATGTAGTAACCGTGCACGCGGTTGTAGCCCACCTTCAGGGTGGCAATGCCGCTGCTTTCGCGCTCGCGTGCTTCCAGGTCGACCAGGAACTGGTCGGCGTGGGTGGACAGGCGGCGCAGTTCGTCCAGCTCGGCATCGAAGCCGTCGGCCAGCACGCCACCATCGCTCAGCTTCAGCGGTGGCATCTCGGCGATGGCGCTGGCCAGCAGGTGCGCGCATTCGTCGTGCTCGCCGAGTGCGGCATGCAGGGCCTGCAGGCGCGGCGAATCCAGTGGTGCCAACACGTCGCGCACGGCCGGCAGCAGGCCGAGGCCATCACGCAGGGTAGAGAAATCGCGCGGGCGCGCCGAGCGCAGCGCGACGCGGGTGAGGATGCGTTCCAGGTCGCCGAGGCGGCGGAACTGCTCGCGGATGTCAGCATCGCTGCCACGGTCGATCAGCGTCTCCACCGCATGGTGGCGCTGTACCAGTACCTCGCGCAGGCGCAGCGGGCGATGCAGCCAGCGCCGCAGCAGGCGGCCGCCCATCGGCGTCACCGTGCTGTCGAGCACGCCCAGCAGGGTGTTGCGGGTGTCGCCGTCGACGCGCGTATCCAGTTCCAGGTGGCGGCGGGTGGCGGCGTTCATCGCGATCGCCTCGCCAGCGGTTTCCATCGCGATCGAGGTCAGGTGCGGCAGGCGCTGCTTCTGGGTTTCCTCGACATAACCGAGCAGGGCGCCAGCGGCGGCGGTGGCGCGCGGCTTGTCATCGATGCCGAAGCCGCTCAGGTCATGCAGCTTGAAGAAGTTCAGCAGCTGGCGGCGGCCGCTGTCGGCGTCGAACAGCCACGGCGCACGGCGGCGGACGCCGGTGCGCTGGCGCAGGAACTCCGGCCAGTTCTCTTCGTCGGGCACCAGCAGCTCGGCCGGCTCCAGTCGGGCCAGTTCGGCTTCCAGCGCGTCGTCGGTCTCGACTTCGTTGACCAGGAAGCGGCCACCGGCCAGGTCGGCCCAGGCCAGGCCGTAGCCCTGCTTGCTGCGCGACAGCGTCATCAGCAGGGTGTCGCGGCGTTCGTCCAGCAGCGCCTCGTCGGTGACGGTGCCGGGGGTGACGATGCGCACCACCTTGCGTTCGACCAGGCCCTTGGCCAGCGCCGGATCGCCGATCTGTTCGCAGATCGCCACCGATTCACCCAGAGCCACCAGGCGGGCCAGGTAGCCCTCGTAAGCATGCACCGGCACGCCGGCCATCGGGATCGGCGCGCCGCCGGAGCTGCCGCGCTGGGTCAGGGTGATGTCGAGCAGGCGTGCGGCCTTGCGCGCGTCGTCGTAGAACAGCTCGTAGAAGTCGCCCATGCGGAAGAACAGCAGCAGGTCCGGGTACTCGGACTTGGCTGCGAAGAACTGCTTCATCAGCGGGGTGTGTTCGGCGGACTTTTCTTTTGACATGGGGCTCGTGAATCCGGGCGTCCGGCCGCGCCGGAGGGCGGCGGCAGCGGAGCAGGTATAGGGCCGTCCATGGTAACGGTTGGAACGGGTCGCGCGTCGGCTGCCTGCTGTCGCAGCCGAAGGTTGGGGCTATCAAGCCCGGCAGCGGGGGTGTAGCCTCCGGTCTGCGGCCAGGCTGGCGGCACGACAATCAAGGAGCGAGCGATGACGCAACATTCTGCGCCCCATGAAGGCCCGCAGGCCAAGGCCGCCGTTGAAGCACCGCCATCGCTCTACATCGTCGCGCTCTACCAGATTGTGGGTGGCGCCTTGGCCCTCTACGGCATGCTTGAAGTCTATGGGCCGAAAGTGCCGGAGTACCAATTGCTGGCGCAGATGAGCCTCTACCACTCCTTGCCTTATGCTGCGCTGGTCACTGCCGGTGTGCTCAACGGACTGGCGGGCATCGTGATCGGGGTGGGCATATTCGCGCGCTGGGGATGGGTTCGCCCACTGTTCGTCATCATGTTCCTGGAGACCATGGTGCTGAAGCTGGTCGATATGAAAAGCGCTGGCCCATTCGAGTTTCTTACGCTTGGCGCGATCTTCTGCGTGTCGTTGTACTGCGCGTTCCTGTTGTACCGCGAGCCGGCAAGCCGCTACTTCGCCAGCCGGGCACGCTGAGTCGATCGGATGCCTGGGCATGCGCAGGATGGAGTTCGATACCGTCAATCCGGTACGAGTGTGATGTTCGGATGGCTGTTGAATATCTGCATGACGATCTCGAAGTAGGTCTGGCCCTCGCCCCGTTGCAGCGCCTGCAGTTGGCGGGCAATGGCTTGCGTATTGAAGCGCCCTGGTGCGTCGAGCTTGGCCTGCAGCCAGCGGCCGGTGGCATCCGCGCCCAGGGCCGTTTGGCTGTGCGCGATGTCGCGCCAGATGACCCTGGCCTGGCCATGCCCGGCCAGCGCGCCATAGCCACCATGCAACAGGTCGTCCAGCGCATCCAGGCTCGGTTCAAGTTGCCAGTGCTCGCTGGCCATGAATACGCGGTTGATCTCCGCATACAGGCTGGCGATATCGTTTATGGAGGCGCCTTCGATGTGCAGCACAAGGGTCATGTGTGGTCTGTAGCCCGTCTGGAACGGTTCTGTCCGCTACAGATAACCTCTGGAGATTATGCAGCAGCATGAGCGGGGCCTTGGCGCGGAGCCGGCCTGGTTTCAGTCGATCGTTGCGTTGTGATGAATCGTTGAAAATTATTTTTCGGTTAATCGCAACTGCATTTTTATGCTTGCGCTCACAGTTTAAATGCTTTGGATCGATTCAGTAATATCGACCCATAAAGTTTCCCTTGCCTGAGCCGCAACCGATCGTACGGTCATGATCAAGGGAATTGAGATGCTCGCCTTACGAAACCTCCGTGTGGGTTCCCGGCTGGGTGCCGGTTTCGGTCTGCTGTTGCTGTTCATCGTGGCCATCGTCGGCCTGGTGTTGTACGGAAATCACCTGAAGTCCGCCCAGTTCGAGAAAGTGGTGGACGTCAACATGGTGAAGATGCGGCTGTTGAACGACATGCTGGATACCAACAACGCGGTATTGATGCACCGCCGGCTTATGGTGATCAAGCGTGGCGAGGATTTCGACAAGGATTATCAGAAGGCGCAGGAGCTGTCGCGGACCTACGACGGCATCTGGGCCAAATACATCAAGATTCCGCGTGATGCCACCGGCGATACCCTGGTTGCGAAGATCGATGCGGCACGCAAGGCGACCGACGCCTCCACCCAGCATCTGCACGAGCGCATGAAGTCGGGTGATTTCGACGGCGCGGCCAAGGAGCTCCTCGCCGAGCATGGGCTGGCAACCGCATGGAACGAGGCCATCTCGACATTGCTGCGGCATCAGGAAGCGCTGACCGCGCGCAGCCGCGAGGAATATCGGTCAACCGAATCCTGGACCGGCACGTTGTCGATCGCGTTCGGCGTGCTGAGCCTGATACTGGGTTCACTGGCCGCGTGGGCGATCACCCGCAGCCTGACCCGTCCGCTGGAAGGGGCGGTGAAGCTGGCCGATGGCATCGCCAACGGGCGGCTGGACAGCAGCATCGATGACTCCGGCAATGACGAGGTCACCCAGCTGCTCGGGTCGATGCAGCGCATGCAGGCGCAGCTGCAGTCGGTGATGGCGGCGCAGGGCGAACTGGCCCGCCAGCACGATGCGGGCAGTCTCAGCTACCGCATGGACGAGAGCGCGTTCCCCGGCGACTACGGGCGCATGGTGCACGAGACCAATGCGCTGGTCGGCTCGCACGTGCAGGTGCAGAACCGGTTGATCGAGGTGATGAAGCACTACGCGCGCGGCGATCTGTCGGTGGACATGGACCCTCTGCCCGGCGAGAAGGCGGCGATCACCCAGGCGATGGACGAAACCAAGTCCAGCTTGTCGGCGATCAACAGCGAGATCCGCCGGTTGGCGACAGCGGCTGCGGCAGGCGACTTCAGCCTGCGCGGCGACGAAGATCGCTTCGCCTATGATTTCCGCGACATGGTGGCCGGGCTCAATCGCCTGATGCAGACCACCGACGAAAACCTGGTGCAGGTCTCGACCCTGCTGCAGGCCATCTCGCGCGGAGACCTGACCGTGCGCATGCAAGGTGACTTCCACGGCGTGTTCGCCCGCATGCGTGATGACTGCAATGCCACCGTCGATCAGCTCAAGCAGATTGTCGGCCGCATCCAGTCCAGCGCGTCCAGCATCAACCTGGCGGCAGGCGAGATCGCCTCGGGCAACACCGATCTTTCGCGGCGCACCGAGCAGCAGGCGGCGAACCTGGAAGAGACGGCTGCGTCGATGGAGGAGCTGACCTCTACGGTGAAGCAGAACGCCGAGCATGCACGCCAGGCCAACCAGCTTGCCATCGGCGCGCATGGTGTCGCCTCGCAGGGCGGCGAGGTGGTCGGACAGGTGGTCACCACCATGTCGGCCATCGAAGCCTCGTCGAAGAAGATCGCCGAGATCATCAGCGTCATCGACGGCATCGCCTTCCAGACCAACATCCTGGCCTTGAATGCGGCGGTGGAAGCTGCGCGTGCCGGTGAGCAGGGCAGGGGCTTTGCGGTGGTGGCCAGTGAGGTGCGCACGCTGGCACAGCGCTCGGCCGGTGCGGCCAAGGAGATCAAGGGCCTGATCGAGGATTCGGTGGGCAAGGTGGCCGACGGATCGGCACTGGTCCGTCAGGCTGGCACGACCATGGGCGAGATCGTCGCCTCGGTGCAGCGGGTGACCGACATCATGGCCGACATCTCCGCCGCCTCGCAGGAGCAGAGCTCGGGCATCGAGCAGGTGAACCAGGCGGTGGTGCAGATGGACGAGACCACCCAGCAGAACGCTGCCCTGGTGGAAGAAGCGAGCGCCGCCGCACGCTCGATGGAGGAGCAGTCCACCCTGCTGGCCGAGGCGGTATCGGTGTTCCGCACTGGCGCGGTGACGGCCGCAGCTGCAGTACGCCCGGCCTTGGCCGCAGTGGCTGCCACGGTTACCCCGGTGCGCCGTCCGGCATCGCTGTCGCCACGCATCGAACCAACGCTGGCGGCCAATGCGGGCGGCTGGGAAGAGTTCTAGCAGGGTTGAATTGCCGGCAGGGAGACGGCGCCCATCACGATGGCTGATCGTGATGGGCGCGGATTTTCTTCCTGAACGCGCGATGGCCGATGAGGTGGCGGACACGCGCATTTCACTTCCGGTTGCCAACCGCGGGAGGACACTTGCGCCATACCGGAACTCAGGAGATGGCCATGAAGACCTCGACCCGATTGCTTGTGCTGGGCACCCTGCTGGCGGCTTCGTCGGTGGCCGGCGCGCAGACGTATGGGCCGCGCGATGAGGGACGCAAGTTCAACGACGGCAGCCGCGTGGTCTGCAAGAACGTGGAAGTGCAGCGCAACTCGCGCGATCCCAACCGCATCACGGGTACCGCTACCGGCGCCGTGATCGGTGGCCTGCTCGGCAATCAGGTTGGCGGCGGCAACGGCAAGAAGCTGGCCACCGTGGCAGGCGCCGTCGCCGGTGGTGCGGCCGGTCGCCAGATCCAGGGCAACAGCCAGCAGAAGAATGGTGATCGCGTCGTCGAACGTCGCTGCGAGCGCGTCTACCGCTGATTGCTCGACCCGTTACCCCTTCCACACTGCAGTACTCGGACGCCGGCCCCACGCCGGCGTTCGTCGTTATGGGAAAAGGGGACGGAGGGGATTAAGTCGCAATCCCCCCCCAACCGGCCGCTTACGACTTAATCCCCTCCGTCCCCTTTTGTGTGAGGAGGCGCCAGGCGGCGAGGGCACCGTAGAGCAGCAGCAGGGCGCTGAGGGTGATCAGTTCATGGCTGACTTCGGCCAGGCTGGCATCCATCTGGTTCAGGCGCACCATCAGGTTGATGCCCGAGGTGGTCGGCAGCAGCTGCGCCAGCCAGACCAGCGGTTGCGGCGTCATCACCGCCGGCCACGACAGGTTGGCCAGGAAGAACAGCGGGATCGAGGTGGCGATGATGTACTGGAAAGCACGCTCGCGGGTGCGGAAGAAGCTCCCGACGAACAGGCCGAACGCCACCGTGGCGGCGATGAACAGGGTGCCGCCCAGCAGCTGGCCCAGCGGGTTGCCGCCGCGCGGATAGTCCTGCACCCAGGCGGTGAAACCGGCGTAGTAGAACAAGCCGAACAGTCCGATCAGGCCGTAGCCCAATGCCATGCCCGCCAAAGTCGGCAGGTCGAAGCGCAGGCGCCGGCCGAGTGCGAGGCGGCGGCCGCCGAGCAGGACGCCGATGCCCATCAGCAGCGTCTGGTGCACGATCAGCTCGGCCACGCCGGGCACGATAGCGCTGCCGTAGCCTTCCTGGGTGTTGTACAGCGGGCGCTGCACCAGGGTGACCGGTGGTGCCTGCGGCGCGCCCATGAAGGCGGCCTGGCCGACCACGGCCTCACGTCCGAAGGCACCCAGTGCATCGGCCACGCTGCCCAGCACCCAGCTGGCGCGGCCCAGGTAGGCACCGTTGCCGAGCAGCACCAGCTTGGCAGGATGGCCGCGCAGGATGTCGCGCTCCAGGTTGGCCGGGATCAGCACGATGCCTTCGGCGTGGCCGGCTTCCAGCTGTTGGCGTGCGCTGTCGATGTCGGCCGGTTGCCCGACCACGCGCGCGACCCGCAGCGCATCGAGCTTGCGCAGCAGTTCGCGGCTGGTCGCGCTGTGGTCTTCATCCACCACCAGCACCGGCAGGTTGCCGGCCACCTGGTGGCGGTATGCGGCCGGGTAGAAGAACGAATACAGGATCACCGCGCCGACCATCACCACGATCGCATAGCGGTCGCACAGCACCGCCATCAGGGTCTGCCGCAGGCTGCGCCACAGTGCGCTCATGCGTCGGCTCCTGCCGGTTGTGCGGCTTCGGGCGTGCGCGCGAAGGCAATCAGGCGCAGGCCGCCGATACCACCGGCGACCACCGACATCAGCAGCAATGTCGCCAGCGGCCATACCGAAACCAGCAGCGGCGAACCGATGAACTGCTGCTGGGTCTGCAGTTTGATGTAGGCGCTCAGTGGCAGCAGCTGGTGCCAGATGCGGGTGAACAACGGGCCGTCGAGCACCGGGAAAGTCGCGCTGGAGAACGCCAGCGCGGTGCCGATGCTGAGGCCGACCGCGGACAGTGCGGTGCCCATGTCGCGGGTGACGCCGACGAAGAACAGCGCGTAGGCGGCGGTAGCCAGATAGAACAAGGGTTGTGTGAGCAGCAGCAGGAGCACGCTGCCGGCTACACCGTCGCCGCGCAGCCAGGCGAGGTAGCCGATGCCGAGCGCGCCATACAGCGAGAACAGCAGGATATAGGGCGCGACCTTGCCGGCAATCGCCAGCCACGGTGTGCGGCCCAGCCAGGCGGGCAGGCTGCCGTCGCGGATTTCGCGGCCGAGGCTGCCGGCCACCGCAAGCGCCAATACCAGTGACAGCACCGCCGGGAAGATCAGCGGCAGCAGGAACAGTTCGTAGCTGCGCGCCGGGTTGTACATGATGTCCGACTGCACTGCGATCGGCGCCGCGCGCAGCTTGCCCGGGCCGACCTGCAGGCCGATGCGCTCGCGCAGTAGGCGCGCATTCCAGGCCGAGACCGCGTCGCCGATATCGCGCGCCGCGGACTGGCCGGTGGTCATGTAAGTGGCGTTGTAATAGGCGAACACCGTGCCCTGGCGCCCACGCAACGCCTGCCGGGTGACATCGCGCGGCACCAGCACGATGGCGAACACATCCAGCCGACGCAGCTGCGAACGTGCGTCTTGCATGTCCGCAGGCTGGCTGGCGATGCGCACGCCGGGGCTGGCATCGAGCATGCGCAGCAGCAGGCGGCTGTCACTGCTGTGGTCGAGGTCGACCACGGCGATCGGGACGTCGCGCATCACCGAGGGCGTGAACATCCACGCCATCACGGCCAGCATCAGCAGCGGCAGCAGGGTGACCAGCAGCAGGTCGGCGCGGTTGCCGCGCAGCGACCGCAGCTCGCGCCGCCAGCTGGCAGCGAAGCCGCCGCGGCCAGGGCTCAGTGCTGGGGCCATGCGAACAGCACGCTCATGCCGGGGCGGAAGCCCTCGATGCGGCGTACCGGGCGCACCCGCACCTCGAAGCTGCGGACGTCGTAGCCGGACGACTGGCGGGTGGTACGCCAGGTTGCATAGTCGCCGGCCGGGTTGATGAAGTAGACCTCGAATTCGCCGTCCTGGCTGAGCGCCGGCACTCTGCCGCGCAGCTTGCTGCCGACCTTCAGGCCCTGCATCTGCGATTCGCGCAGGTTCATCGCCACCCACATGCGGTCGATGTCGACCAGGGTGAACACCGGGTAGCCGGCCGGTACCAGTTCGCCGGGGTCGGCCATGCGCTTGTTGATCTCGCCCGCCACCGGCGCGCGCCCTTCCACTTCAACACGTGCGGCGTTGACTTCGGCCACCGCGCCCTGTGCCTGTTGCACCTGGCCCTGCGCGGCACGCTTGTCCTGCTCGCGTGCGCCGGCCAGCGCCATGTCGTACTGCGCGCGGGCGGCACGGGCCAGTTCGCGCGAGCTGGTGGCCTGGGCATGCGCTTCATCGCGCTTCTGCCGGGTCATCACCCCTTCGTTGAACAGGTTCTGCACGCGCTGGTAGGTCGCTTCAGCCAGCGTCGCACCGGCTTCAGCCCGCTTCCAGTTCGCTTCAGCGGCGCGGATGTCTTCGCTGCGCGCACCTTCGTCGGCCTTGTCGGCCACCGCCTGTGCGGCGGCCAATGCGCCGTGCGCCTGTTGCTCCTTGGCGGCCACTTCGGGGCTGTCGAGCAGGAACAGCACCTGCCCGGGCTGCACGCGGTCGCCCTCGCGCACCTTCAGTTCGGCCACGCGCGCGGTGATCTTGGCGGCCACGTTGATGGTGTCGGCGTCGGCCATCCCCTGGATCTGGTCGGCCGGGCTGCGCCAGGCCAGCCACAGGCCGAGCACCACCACGACCAGCAGCACCACTATCAGGATCGGGCCCAGGCGGCGCTTGGCCGGGGGCGTCGTTGCATCGTCGTGCAGCACATCACTCATGGTCGATCACCTCGTCCGCACGCCGCCGGAACTCTTCGAAACGGTCCATCTGTCCACTGACCTCCAGCAACTGTGCCAGCGCAATATCGTATTGGTAGGCGGCCTGTGCGCGCTCGACGCGGGCACCGCCCAGGCCGAGCCGCGCGTCGATCACATCCAGCGAAGTCGCCTGGCCTTCGCGGAACGCCAGCTCCTGCAGGCGCAGGTTTTCCTGTGCCTGGGCGATGCTGCTGTCGAGCAGCACGTATTGCTGGCGCGCGGTTTCCAGCTCGTTCCACGCCTTGCGCACGCCCAGCGCGACCTGGTTCTCGGCCTCGCGCAGGCCCGCTTCGGCCTGTTCCTGCTGTGCACGCGCGGCACTGATCTGCGCCGGCCGCGAGTTCGGCGACAGGAAGGTGTACTTCAGGCCGATGCCGAACGCCCAGTCCGGATCGGTCAGCATCTCGTCGCGGCGGCGGAAGTCGTACTGGCCGAAGGCGAAGATCTGCGGTTTCAGCTTGGCCTGCTGTACGCGCACGCCCTGTTCGGCCTGCGCCACCATCGCCCGCAGACGTGCGATCTGCGGCTGGCGCGCCTGCGCGGTGCGCTCGAAGCTGGCGACCGGGTCCAGCGGCACGCGCTGCACGAACAGCGGTGATACCGGCTGTACTTCGCCACCACTACGCAGCAGCGTGGCCAGCGCCGCCTTCAGCGTGGCCAGGTCATTCACCGTCTTCTGGTATTCGCGCTCGGCCTTGTCGCGGGCCACGGTGGCCTGCAGGCGCTGCGCGCGGGTGGCGAAGCCCTCACGTTCCAGCTTCTCGGCGTCGGACAGGTGGCGGTTGAGGCCATCGCGTACGTCGCGGCGCACATCCACTGCCTGCTCGGCCAGGCGCTGGCCGAAATAGGCCTGGGCCAGCTGCACGGTCAGCGATTGACGCTGAGCCTCGCGCTCGGCGCTGGCCTGCTCGTGGGCAGCGCTGGCGGCACGCTGCGCGGCCGGAATCACGCCGCCGGTGTACAACGGCAGCACCGCGGTGACCACGGGCCGGGTACGCCAGTCCCGTTCGGTGAACGACAGCGGCGAGTCGATGCCATAGGCCTCGGCCACCGGGGCCAGTGAGCCCAGCGGCAGGGTGAGGGTCTTCTGGAACTGCAGCCGGCGCACTTCGCCGGTGATCTCCGGCAGGCGCAGCAGGTGCGTGGCGTCCTGCAGGTCCTGCTTGTTGCGCACCGCTGCATCGGCGGCGGCCAGTGCATCGGAGACCTGCTCCAGCCGCTGCCGTGCCTGTTCCCAGTCCAATGCGGGTGCATCGGTGAGAGTCTGCGCCGCCGCAGCCAGTGGCAGGCAGGCTGCCAGCGCCAGCGCGGCCTTCGCGCCGTGCATCCTTGTACGTCGGCCGATCACGCCCATGCCGTCCCAATGGTGAAGAAGTGCGCAAACGGTAGTGCGCGCGGCGTGAAGCCCGGGTCTGCGGTCATCGGTTTGTCCTCAACGAAGGGTGCTGCTGGCTGCAGTGCGCAGCGCCTGCGTGATGTGCTGCAGCGTGCTTGAACGCACGGCGGCATGCTGCCAGTACAGCGGCACATCGAGCCAGCGGCGGGGTTCCAGTACCACCACGCGGCCGGCGCGCACGGCGGGCGCGACCAGGGATTCCGGGGCCATGCCCCAGCCGAGTCCGCACGCAGCGGCTTCGACGAAACCGGTGGAGGAGGGCAGGTAGTGTAGCGGCGGCTGCAGCCGCGCGCGGGTCAGGCGCCGCACGAAGCGCCACTGCAGTTCATCCTTGCGGTTGAACACCAGCATCGGTGCGCGCGCCAGTGCCGCAGCCTGCATGCCATCGCTGAAGTACTGGTGAGCGAAGCCGGGCGAGGCGATAGCGTGGTAACGCATCGCGCCGAGTGGGTGCACGTTGCAGCCTTTCACCGGTTGGCTTTCGGCGGTGACTGCACCCAGCACGCTGCCATCGCGCAGCAGTTGCAGGGTGTGGTCCTGGTCGTCCATGCGCAGGTCGAACAGGTAGCCATGGCGCTGGTGCAGTTCGGCGATGGCTGGCACCAACCAGGTATCGAGCGAGTCATCGTTGACCGCCAACGGGATTGGCGTGCGCGCGGCATCGCTGCCGCGTTCGGGCAGCAGTTCGGCCAATGCCTCGGCCTCCAGCGCCTGCATCGGCCGGACCCGGCGCAGCAGCGCTTCGCCTGCGGCGGTGGGCCGGCTCGGTGCCTGGCGCACAACCAGCACCTGGCCGAGCCGATCCTCCAGTGCCTTGATCCGCTGCGACAGGGCCGACGGACTGATCGACAGGCGGCGCGCCGCAGCCTCGAAGCTGCCTTCTTCCAGCACCGCAGCAAACGCGGCCAGTTGCGGATGTACCAGATCCATGCCGGTGCCTCTTCAGTTTTCCTGCACAGGATAAAGAAAAATCAGATTGTCTAAACAGGGTCAGCGGCCGCACCCTGCGCGTCCTCTCGCTGCCTGGCCTGTCCTGATGTGGATCGCCGCTACCGCCGCCGGCCTGTTCGCAGGTGCCGGCCTGATCATCGCCATCGGTGCGCAGAACGCCTTCGTGCTGCGCCAGGGCCTGCAGCAGCGTCATGTGGGCAGGGTGGTGCTGGCCTGTGCCGGCGCGGACATCGTGCTGATCCTGGCCGGCGTTGGCGGCATGGGCGCGCTGGTGCTGCAGTGGCCGCTGCTGCTGCAGGTGCTGCGCTTCGGTGGCGCGGCCTTCCTGCTCTGGTATGGCCTGCAGGCGGGGCTGCGCGCATGGCGCGGTGGCAGTGCGCTGGCCGCCGCCGAGGCGCAGGGCGGCAGCGGACGGCAGGTACTGCTGACCTGCCTGGCCTTCACCCTGCTCAACCCGCATGTCTATCTGGATACCGTGGTGCTGCTGGGCAGCCTGTCCACGCGCTACCCGGGCGATCTGCGCTGGGCCTTCGCCGCCGGTGCTTGCATTGCCAGTGTGGCCTGGTTCTGCACGTTGGGCTATGGCGCGCGCCTGTTGCAGCCGGTGTTCCACAGGCCGGCTGCCTGGCGTGTGCTGGATGCAGGCGTGGCGATCTTCATGTTCTGCCTTGCGACGTTGTTGCTGTTGCGTCCTTTATCGCCATGAGTGCGTGACGTACGCCGGTGTTGCGTGTGTGTTCCACCGGTACGGTTCACGTGGCCGGATACAGCGCGGATAATGCGCGCCTGGTCGCGACCCCGCCGCGCATGCCGTCGTTCGGCAGCCCCCCGGTCGCCTGTGTTCTCGTTGTACGACCGCCACGGCGCGGCATCGTTGCTGCATGAAAGACAATCTACAGCTGCTCCTGTCCCACCTGGGGCGCACCTTCCTGTTCGGCCTGATGATGGCGCTTCCGCCTGCGTTGGCCTGGCTCGACATCCATTGGCTGGGCAATGCAGTCGGCGAGTGGTCGCTGGTCGAACTGACCCAGGAAGGCTTCCTGGTCGCCAGCGTGGCTGCGTTCGTCCGGCTTGCATTGCGGCGTGCCGATGATCGGGCTTTTGCCGTTCTGGCGGCCGCGCTGTTCGCCTGCATGCTCCTGCGTGAAATGGATGAGGCGCTGGACCTGATCGCACACGGCTTCTGGAAGTACCCGGTGGCCGTGCTGATCATCGGCTCACTGGCCTGGGCCAGCCGCGACTGGCGCCGGGCCATGCAGGCGCTGGTGCGTTTTCTCGTATCCCGGCCGGGTACCGTGATGACGATCGGCCTGGTTCTGCTGCTGTTCTATTCGCGTCTGATCGGCATGACGTCGTTGTGGACCGGACTGCTGGGTGACCAGTACATCCGCGTGTTCAAGAACACCATCGAGGAGACCACCGAACTCCTTGGTTACACCTTCATTCTCGCAGCCAGCGTCGGCTATGTGGCACAGCGGGTACGCGAACCGCTGACGGCTCGGAAGCGCGCCCTGCACGAGGGTACCGGGATGCAGCAACGGCCACTCTAGGCGCCATCCACCGCGCATAACGGCGTCTCGCCGGGGCGCAGGGTCAGTACCCGCACGCCGGTGCGGGTGACCGCCACCGTATGCTCGAACTGCGCCGACAGCTTGCCGTCGCGGGTGTACACCGGCCATTCGTCCGGCTGCTGGCGGATGGCCGGCTTGCCCTGGTTGAGCATCGGCTCGATGGTGAACACCATGCCTTCTTCCAGCACCATGCCGGTATTGGGATGGCCGTAGTGCAGGATCTGCGGTTCCTCGTGCATCTCCTTGCCGATGCCGTGGCCGCAGTATTCCTTCACCACGCTGTAGCCGTGGCTGCGCGCGTGGCGGGCGATGGCGTGGCCGATGTCGCCCAGGCGTGCGTCGGGGCGGACCGCAGCGATGCCTTTCCACATCGCCTGGTAGGCGGTCTGCACCAGCCTGCGCGCGGCGTAGTCGACCTCACCGACCAGGTAGGTGGTGCTGGAGTCGGCGATGTAGCCGTTCTTCTCCAGGGTGATGTCGAGGTTGACGATCTGGCCGTTGCGCAGCACGTCGGTGGTGCTGGGTACGCCGTGGCAGATCACGTTGTCGATCGAGGTATTGAGCACGTACGGGAAGCCGTACTGGCCCTTGCTGGCCGGTCGCGCCTCCAGTTCATCGACGATCATGCGTTCGACGAAATCGTTGATCTCCATCGTGCTGTGGCCCTGCAACGGCAGCTGGTCGAGCGCGGCGAACACCTGCGCCAGCAGGCGACCCGATTCGGCCATCAGCGCGATCTCGTCGGGGCGCTTGATGATGCCCATTGGCTCAGACCTGGCCCGGCGGCAGCAGCGGCGGCTGCACACCGGCCGCGCGTAGTTCGCTGGCGACGATGTCCTGGAAGCTCAGTGTGGGGTTCAGCTCGCACAGCATGCCGACCCGGATCCAGAAGTTGGCCTGGGCGTTGATCGAGCGGCTGGAGACGGTGCAGGCACGGCGCAGCTGGTCGTGCAGGGTGTCATCGATGTTGACGATGCCCATGGGCGGTCCTGGAGGAGTGGATATACGAAGCGTATATGTTTCGTATATCCAGCTCAAGCCGCCGTGGTTCAGTCTGCGTGGGTAGCGAAGCGCAGGCGGTTGCCATCCGGGTCGCGCAGCAGCATCTCCCGGCTGCCCCATTCGGTGTCATGCGGGGGCTGCTCAATGGGCACGCTGGCGGCGCTGAAGGCGCGGTGCAGGGCGTCGACATCCTCGACGATGAAGTACACCGCGCCGCCGACCTCGCAGTCGCCGCTGTGTTCGGTGAGGAAGATCGTCTGGCCATCGCGGGTGAGCTGGGCGAACAGCGGGAAGCCGGGTTCGAAGCGGTGTTCCCAGTCAACCACGAAGCCCAGTCCCTGCACGTAGAACGGCAGGGTGGTGTCGGCGTGGCGCATGCGCAGCTGCGGGATGACGGTCTGGGACATGGCGAGGGCTCCTGGGGCAGGCGTCCAGTGTAGTGCCGGCCGCTGGCCGGCATCCTCGTGAGCCCGGGAACAATGAGGTTGCCGGCCAGCGGCTGGCACTACCGACTCTGCCTGGGTCTGGTAGTTGCCAACCTTGGTTGGCATTGCCGGCCAGCGGCCGGCACTACCGAAGCCACGCTGGCCAGCAGCCGGCACGACCGGAAGCGGTCAGCAGGCCGTCGGCACTGCGGCGATGGCTGCCAGCAGCTCCTGGTTCACCTGCTGGTGCCGCGTCTGCCACACCGGCAGATCCTCGGCGCTGACGTCAGGCTGGCCATCCAGCGACGACAGCCAGCGTTTGAAGCGGCTCTGGTAGTTGGCCAGCGACACTTCGCCCGTGATGTCACTGCCGACCAGGCCGCCGGCGCGCAGCGCTTCGATCACCACCAGCGCGTGTTCCAGCTGGAAGCGGCCCTGGTCCCAGTTGCTGCGGGCGACGTCCTCGGCGAACACATCCTTGTCGATCGACAGGTAGGTGGGTTGCGGTGACTTCGCCTGCTCGGCGGCAAACGCGGCCACCAGCGCTTCGGGATGCTCGAAACGGCGGAAGGCGTGGCCCATGCCGAGACGATGCCCCCAGCCCACGTCCACGTCCATGCACCAGTACGTCAGCCGGCCGCTCATCAGCGGGCGCCAGTGGTTCTCCCAGGCATGGCCGAGGCCGATGTCGCTGGAGGTGATGCCGAGCACGTGGATGTGCGAGATCTGCGGCAGCTTGCTGGCGGCATTCACCCACGACCCGCAGTGCATGCCGAACGGGAAGCGCATGTTGTCCGGATGGTTGTCCAGCACCACCAGCTGGAACGGCGCCTGCGTGCGCATGCGCTGCAGCAGCGGCAGGCTGAGGTGATGGAAGTCGCCACTGCCGAGCATTACCGTGCCGAGCTGCGCGGGCAGCGGTGCCAGCACTTCAGCGGCGAAACGCTCCAGGGTGGCATTGCTGCAGGCGAAGCGCAGTGGATCGTGCCACTGCGGCAGGGCCAGGGTCTGCGCCTCTGGCAGCGGCAGCACGCCACTGTCCAGGTCCAGGATCAGCGGGGAACGCAATGGCATCGCTCAGCCGCCTCCGTCCGGTTCGCCCTGCAGGTAAGGGGCCAGCCTGCGCAGGGCTGCACGCAGCAGCGGGGAACGGGCGTGGATAGCATGCCGGGTGGAGGTGAAGCTGGCACCCAGTTCGGCCTTGATCCGCGAATCGGTCCAGCCGGCCACATAGTGGCTCAGGCCGTGCTGCAGCGCGTACTCGAGGTTGTGCATCCAGCTCACCGCGTACAGGTTGTGCTCGCGCGATTGCGGATAGGCCAGGCCGATGTACTTGTCCACCAGCTTGCCCGCATGCACGTAACACAGGTTCCAGCCGATCAGCTGGCCCTGGTGGCGATACAGGAACAGCCGTCCCTGGCCCAGGCTGTCGGCCAGAAGATGCTGGAAGTAGGACAGGTCGAGCTGGTCGAAATGCACTGCGCTCTGCGCGTACACGCCGAGGTACAAGGCATACAGTTCGGCCTGCAGCTGCGGGTCGGCCAGCGCCGGATCGCCGGTGGCGATGCAGTCGATCTGCAGGTCGTCGCGCGAGCGCAGCTTGCGCCGGATGTTCTTGCGGCGCGAAGACGACAGGCGGCCGAGATAGCCATCGATCGAATCGAAATCGATCGCCACCCAGGCCAACGGCATGCCTTCCAGCTCGACGAAGCCGCGTGCCAGCAGCGCCTGCAGGAAGGCATCGCTGTGTGCATTGGCTGCATCGTCCAGCAGCGGTGAATCGATTGCCAGGTCCTTGACCACCAGCAGGCGCGTATCGCCGATCGCGTGACGTGTCACGTCCTCGGCCAGTGCCTCCGGCGCGACATGCGCCGGCAGCGGGGTGTACTCGGTGCTGGTGGCACCGATGAAGCGGGTCTGCCAGGTGATCCACGGCCGCCACAGGCGCGACAGCGGCAGGCCGAGCAGCTTGCCGCGCAGTCCGTCATCCATCGTGGTGGTCAGGTCCAGCGGCGCACGGAAGGTCGGCAGGCCACTGGGCAGGCGGCCCGCCTCGAAACCGAGCGGCGGGTGGGCCAAGAAGCCCTCCAGCAGCGCGGCCGGTTCCAGCGCGGTGCTGGACGCGCGTGACGTCATCTCCATCGGCACGGGAACCGGCAGCGCATCCGACCTCAGCCCTTGGCCTTGGTCAGCGCCTGGTCGAGCAGGGTGATCGCCAGGTCGATCTCTTCGTAGCTGATGTCCAGCGACGGCGCGAAGGTGATCACGTTCTTGTACCAGCCACCCACGTCGAGCACGAGGCCTATGCGCTTGCCGTCGTGCAGCAGGTCACCAGCCAGGCCGATGTCGACCATGCGGTCCAGCAGTTCCTTGTTCGGGGTGTAGCCGTCGGTCTGGCAGATTTCCGCACGCAGGGCCAGGCCCAGGCCGTCGACATCGCCGATTTCCGGGTGGCGCTTCTGCAGGCCACGCAGGCCGTCGAGGAAGTACGCGCCCTTTTCCGGCACGGTGCGCTCGTAATCCATTTCCTTGCCCAGCTTCAGCACTTCCAGGCCCAGGCGGGTGCCCAGCGGGTTGGAGTTGAAGGTGGAGTGGGTGGAGCCCGGCGGGAACACGGTCGGGTTGATCAGTTCTTCGCGCGCCCACAGGCCCGACAGCGGGTTCAGGCCGTTGGTCAGCGCCTTGCCGAACACCAGCACGTCCGGGGTCACGCCGAAGTGCTCGATCGCCCACAACTTGCCGGTGCGCCAGAAGCCCATCTGGATTTCATCGACGACCATCAGGATGCCGTACTTGTCCAGCACGCGCTTGAGGCCGGTGAAAAAGTTGCGCGGCGGGATGACGTAGCCGCCGGTGCCCTGGATCGGCTCGACATAGAACGCGGCGTACTCGGCCTGGCCGACCTTGGGATCCCACACGCCGTTGTATTCGCTTTCGAACAGGCGCTCGAACTGCCACACGCAGTGGTCGGAATACTCTTCCGGGGTCATGCCCTTCGGGCGACGGAACGGGTAAGGGAACGGAATGAACATCGCGCGCTCGCCGAAGTGGCCGTAGCGGCGGCGGTAGCGGTAGCTGGAGGTGATGGACGACGCACCCAGGGTACGGCCGTGGTAACCACCCTCGAAGGCGAACATCAGGCTCTTGCCGCCGCGCGCGTTGCGCACGATCTTCAGCGAGTCTTCGATGGCCTGCGCGCCGCCGACGTTGAAATGCACGCGGCCGTCGAGGCCGAACTTCTCGTGCATGTCAACGGCGATCGTCTTGGCCAGCTGCACGCGGGTCGGGTGCAGGTACTGGCTGGCGACCTGCGGCAGGGTGTCGATCTGATCCTTCAGCGCGTCGTTCAGGCGCTTGTTGCTGTAGCCGAAATTGCAGGCCGAGTACCACATCTGCAGGTCGAGGTAGGGCACGCCCGCACCGTCGAACATGTAGCTGCCTTCGCCGCGCTGGAAGATCTTCGGCGGGTCGACGTAGTGGACGGTATCGCCGAAGGAGCTGTAACGGGCTTCGTCGGCCAGCAGCTGCGCGTCGGAGGCGGCTGCGTCGGCGTTCTTGTCAAAAATGTTCATGCAGTTCGGTTCCGTGAAGGACGTTCGAAAGAGGACAACAGGGGGCGTGCTTGGAAGGGAGTGCTCAGGCGGTGGCCAGCAGCAGGGGAAGTACGGCGGGCTGCGGGCTGGCGTCGATACGACGTGGCTGCAGCAGGCTGCCATCGAGCAGGCGCGGCAGCAGTGCGATTGCATCGTGGAAGGTATCGATGGCGGCATGCTCGATGCCGGCATGGGTGCAATGGGTGATCAGGCGACGCTTGGCGAACACGAAGTCGGCATCTTCGGAGACGCAGAAATCCGAACTGCCATCGCCGATCATCAGCACCCGCGGTGCTTCGTTGGCGCGCGCCTGCGCAGCGCAGGTGCACTTGCAGGTGCCGCTGCGGCAGCCTTCGGCCTGGTAGGGCGATTCCAGTTCCCAGTGGTCTTCGCACCAGCGCAGGTGGTTGGCCACCACCGGCAGTCGCGACAGGCCGTGGTTGGCGAGGATGCGGTGGATCGCATAGTCCAGGCCGTCGCTGACGATGCGCAGCGGTACGCCCAGCTGTTCGGCACGGCTGACAAAGGCGGCAAAGCCCGGATCGATCTGCACCTGGTCCAGGTGGGCGTCGAGCGTGGCCGGGTCCAGATTCAGCAGCCTGACCTGACCCTGCATGCATTCGCGCGAGCCGATCTTTCCCGCTCTCCACTGGTCTTCCAGTTCCTGCCAGCCCGGCTGGCCGTATTTCTCCAGCAGCGAGTCGATGACATCTTCGAGGCTGATGGTGCCATCGAAGTCACACAGGATGCTCCAGCGCATGGGCAGGTCCGTCGATGAAAGAAACGTCCGGCGCGATGCCGGGGCAGGCTCAATGTAGGCAGGCAGCCTTTCTCGTTCCTTTCCTGTTGAAAGCCCGGATTTCCGGCCGGGGAAAGCGTTCAGGAAGGTGCAGGGGTGAATGCGTATGGCGCAGGTCATGCGTGCGCCTGAAGGTCAGGCCCGCGCCAGCGCCTGCAGGATTTCGGCGGTGTCTTCACGGGTCTGCCAGGCACTGTTGCCGAGCGTCAGCATGCGTGCGGCGAAGTCGCGTGCGTTGGGCGTCGGGTCATCCGGCACGATGCCGCGCAGGTAGGTGTAGTCGGGCAGGGCATGGATGAACATGCGGCTGACCCCAAGCCCGCGCGGCCACAGGTCTTTCAGTACGCCATCGCGGGCCTGCTGGCTGGGCAGCAGCAGCATCAGCATCGGCCAGGTGCCGCCGGTGCCAGCCAGTCCATCGACCACTTCCACCGCCGGCAGTTGCGCCAACTGCACCCGCAGTTGCAGGGCGCGCAGGCGTCCGGCCTGCAGGAAGGCAGGCAGGCGCCGCGCAGCGTGGGATCCGATGTTCTGCCGCCACCGGCTGACCCGGTGCTGCGGGATATCCAGCGCGAAGATGTCACCCACCGCTTCTTCGAGATCGCCACGCTGCAGCGCACGGCGTAGCGGATTGCCATACACCAGTGACAGCAACGACGGACGGTAGCAGGCGGCCAGGCCGAGCAGCTGCACGCTGCGCAGCAGCTCCCAGCGAAGATTGAAACGCGTCTGCTCGGCGGCATGCTCGGCCAGTGCCGCGCGCAACGCATCGTCACGACTGACCAGCAGGCCGCCTTCATGCAGGCTCAGGCCCTTGCCGGCGGCCAGGCTGAAGAAGCCGATATCACCGCGCAGGCCGACACTGCTGTTGCCGACCCGTGCACCCAGCGCCTGTGCGGCATCTTCGATCACCCAGGCGCCTGCGGCGCGCGCCACTTCATTGGCCAGATCCACATCGGCAATGCGTCCTCCCAGGTGGGTAGGCAGGATCGCAAGCGTGCGCGCATCGGCCAGCCGCTTGAGCTGGCCCGGATCGAAGTCGAAATGACCGCGACGGGTGTCGCACAGCTGCACACGCAGGCCCAGGCTGTGCACCGCGATCGGTACCAGTGGGCAGGTATAGGCCGGCATGATCACGGTATCGCGCCTGGGCGCGCGCCTGCGCAGCGTACGCAGCGCGATCAGCAGTGCGTGGGTGCCGGAGCAGGTCAGCTGCAGCGGCGGGGTACCCAGTTGGCTGGCCAGGATCTCGCGCAGGTCGCCACCGCCGGGAAGGAAGTCGCTGGCCTGCATTGGCAGGCCAGCAGTGGGCGGCAGTTCGCGCGCGAACAGGCTCATCGCAACGCGCTCACGTCGTGGCTTCGGCAGGGCTGTGCGGGTCATCCGCCTCGGCACGGCCAAGGCAGACGATGCCGGCCACGATCAGTACCGCACCGAGCAGATGATGCAGCGTCAGTGGTTCATTCAACAGCCACGCCGACAGCAGCAGCACGCTGATCACCTCCAGGTGCGAGGCCGCGAAGGCAGGTCCGATCGGCGCGTGGCGCAGCAGGCTCATCCAGGTGAAGAACGCGCCCACGTAGCCGAGGATCGCGCCGTACACCCAGGGCTGCGACAGCACGCGCAGCAGCCAGGCGGTATTGGCTTCGACCGGCAACGCGGCGTCACCGGCGTACTTGAAGCACAGCTGGGCCAGCGTATCGAAGGCCATCAGCAGCGGGAAACCGATCACGTACAGGCGCCTCACGAGCCGGCCCCCACCACCGCTACGCCGGCGGTGACCAGCAGCATGCCGGTCACCCGCAGCGGTGTCAGTTTCTCGCGGAACAGGATACGGCCGGCGATCATCAGCGCGACGATGTTGATCGAGCCGAGCAGCACGCCCTTGGACAGCGGCACCAGTGACAGGAACGCGATCCAGGCGACGAATTCGAGCACATAGCAGGCGATTCCCAACCACAACCAGGGCCGGCTCAGCATGTGCTTCCAGCGCTGCAGGCCCTCTGCTTCATTCGGGTCGCTGGCGGCGGCCTTGAACGCAAGCTGGCCACCGGTATCGAGCACCACGTTGACCAGCCACAACAGCGTGGCGAGTGATCCCATTTCAGGCCACCGCCTTGAGGATGCCGCTGCGTTCACCAATTTCGCTGAAGAAGCGCGCGCTGCGACGGATCACGTCGCGCCGTTCGCGATCGATGGTGATCATGTGGTAGCTGTCTTCCAGCACCACCAGTTCCTTCGGGCCGCTGACCCGCGACATCACCAGCTCGGCGTTGCCCATGCTGGCCACGTCGTCCTCGCGGGCGTGCATCACCAGACAGGGGGCGGTGACCTGGTGCAGGTGGCGGCGGGTCCAGTTGCTCAGGGCGCGCATTTCGGCCAGGGCATGCCAGGGGTTGCCCGGCAGGCCGGCGGCGGCGCTGTCGCCGGACAGCATGGCGGCGCTGACCTGCGCGCGCAGGCGCTCGTCACGCAGGCCGTACGGCGGTTCTTCCATGAACATGCGATCGCGGCCGATGTTGAAGCGCTTGAACCACGGCAGCAGGAACGAGAAGCGGGCCACGGCCGGAATGTTCCAACCGTCGTAGCGGAACGTGGCACCGTATACGCCCACGCCGGAAACCCATTCCGGGCGGCGCGCAGCCAATGCCAGCGACAGTACCGCGCCCATCGACAGGCCGCCGACGAACAGCTGGTCAACCTTGCCGCGCAAGGCCGCTGCCGCATCTTCCACGCCCTGGTACCACTGTTCCCAGGTGGTCGCCAGCAGGTCGTCGACGCTGCCGCAATGGCCGGGCAGCTGCACACCGTGCACGGTGAAACCGGCATTGTTCAGGCCCTTGCCCAGCATGCGCATTTCCGCTGGCGTGCCGGTCAGGCCGTGAACCAGCAGCACGCCCTGCGGGCCACCGGGGAGGAAGAAGTCGTGCGTTTCGGTCACCTGGCGGCTCCGGGGCGGCAGTGGGGATGGTCAGGATCGCAAGCGCGATTTTCACCAGCCTTTCAGCGCCCCGGACCGGGTCAGGGGGCCTTCAGCAGCGGCAGCGTGATGGTGACCTTCAGTCCGCCGCCGGCACGGTTGAGGAAGCCCAGGCGTCCACCGAAGTGCTCCACGGCCTCGTGGGCGATGGCCAGGCCCAGGCCGGTGCCACTGGCCGTGGTGCCCGGGGCGCGGAAGAAACGCTCGCCCAGCCGTGGCATCACGTCCTCGGGCACGCCCGGGCCGTTGTCCTCCACGTACAGCTCCACATCATTGTCGTCCAGCGCCTGCACGCCGACCGTGACGGTGGCGCCGCGGCCTGCATAGCGCAGGGCATTGTCGATCAGGTTGTCCAGCGCCTCCTGCAGCAGGGCGCCGTTGCCGAGCACACGCAGCGGCTGGCTGCTGCCGCGGTAGCCGAGGTCGATGCCATCGCGGATCGCTTCGGGCACGCGGGTGCCCACCCATTGCGGCAGCAGGGTGCCAAGATCCAGCGCTTCGACGGTTTCCGGCACGGTCTGCGCGCGGCTCAGCGCCAGCAGCTGGGTGCTGACCCGCGCGGTGCGCTGGTTGAGCCGGCGGATGTGCTGCAGCGCCTCGCGCACGGTGTCCGGGTCGCCATGTGCCAGCGCCTGGTCCACATGCAGGGCCATGCCGGCCAAAGGCGAGCGCAACTGGTGCGCGGCATCGGCAATGAAGCGGTTCTGCAGCGTGATCATCTCCGCCTGGCGGGCGAACAGGCCATCGATGGTGCTGATCAGCGGTTGGATCTCTTCCGGCACGTCGGCATCGGAGATCGGCGCCAGCTCGCCACGGCGCTGCGCCAGGCGGGTGGTCAGCGGGGTCAGGATGCGCAGGCCATAGGTCACGCCGAACCAGACCAGCGCAGCCGTGCCCAGCGCCAGCATGGTCATCAGCGGGATGATGATCATCAGGATCTCGCGCGCACGCTGTCGGCGGTCGGCCATGCTCTCGGCCACGGTCACCGCCAGCTGGTCCTGCGGGTCGTTCATCGCCTGCGTGCAGACGGTGGCCATGCGCACCTGCTGGCCGTTGAGGGTGCCGTCGTACAGCGCCGGATGCACGCCGGTGCAGTCCTGCGAAGGGGCGTACGGGCTGAAGTCGGCGTTGCCGCTGAGGGTGCCCTTGCGGCTGCTGTCGACGTTGAAATAGCGATGGCCGTCCGGGTCGTACTCGATCAGGAAGCGCGCCTGTGGTGACAGGTCGCTGGTCACCGGCATGGTGCTCAGCATCTGGGCGAACGAATGCGTGTCGTCGATCAGGTTGCGGTCGTGGATGCGATTGGAATAGTCCAGCGCAACGTAATAGGCAAGGACCGTGTTGAAGATCAACAGGCCCAGCATCGGCAGCGCCAGGAAGGCGAGCAGGCGCCGGCGCAGGCTGGGCGGGCCACTGATCACGGCGTGCTGTCGTCCTGGGCGTCTTCCAGCATGTAGCCCAGCCCGCGTACGGTGCGGATGCCGATGCCGCCGGGCTGCAGCTTGCGGCGCAGGCGATGCAGGGCGATGTCGAGGCCGTTGTCGGTCAGGTCCTGGCCCCAGTCGCACAGTGCTTCGACCAGCTGTGCGCGCGAGACGATGCGTTCGGCACGCACCGCCAGTGCTGACAGCAGGCCGAATTCGCGAGCGGTCAGCTCCAGCGACTGCTCGTCGATCCACACCCGGTGCCCGGCCAGGTCCAGGCGCAGGCGGCCGATGCGCAGGTCCGGATTGCCGTTGCTGGTGACCCGGCGGAGCTGCGCTCGCACGCGCGCCTCGAATTCGTCCAGCGCAAACGGCTTGACCAGGTAGTCATCGGCGCCGAGGTCGAGCACCCGCACGCGTTCGGCCAGGCCATCACGGGCGGTCACCACCAGCACCGCCAGGCCATCACCGCGCTGGCGCAGACGCTGCAGCACGTCACGGCCGTCCAGCTGCGGCAGGCCCAGGTCCAGCACCAGCAGCGCGTACTGGGTCGAGCCCAGTGCGGCATCGGCGTGCGCGCCGTTGTCGACGTGGTCGACCACATGGCCCTGCCGGCGCAACGAGGCGCACAGGCCGGAGGCGATGTCCGGGTCGTCTTCAGCAATCAGAACGCGCATGCGCGTGGGCTCCAGTAGCAGTCAGGCCGGCCGGATGATCGCGGTGGGCCTCTCGGCTGCCGAGGGTAGCCGCAAACCGGGTGAAGGGGGAGCGCGCTGGCGCTTGCAGGCGCCGCCGCGCTGTCCTTCCATTCAGTCCTGCAGGCCGGGCTCGCCCTGCGCCAGCGGCACCCGCGTGCCATCCAGCAGGCCCCGGCTGAGCGTGCCGTTCTCGATGAACAGCAGTTCGCCGTTTTCACCGTTCTTGATGCTGCTGTCGATGGCGATCACGCGGTCGCCATGGAAACTGCTGACGTGCGGCATGGAGGTGTGGCCGACCACGATGCGCTTGAGCTGCAGGCGATCCAGCACCGCCTGTACGCCCTGCGTATCGAGGCGGCCATCGAAGTAGCCGCGGTACCAGATCGGGCTGGTCTTGCCGTCATACAGCGGCGCGGTGGCCGGGTCGGCCTTCACTTCGGCCTTGGGCAGGCCCAGCGACGCCTGGTAGGCCGCATTGGTGCGCGCCGGCTCCAGCGCCAGCTTCACCGCCTCGGGCGAGATGCCGCCATGCAGGAACAGCGTGTCGCCGATCTTCAGCAGTACCGGGCGGGTGCGAAGCCACTGCCCGATCACCGAATCGGCACCGTACAACTGCGGGTAGCTGCGGCCGAGCAGCTGCGCGCTGCGCAGGTACTTCGGATTGACGTAGCGGAGGTCGTCGTACAGCACCATGGTCTCGTGATTGCCAAGCACGAAGTGCACCGCACCACCGGCGGCGGCCGCCTGCTGCTGCAGGCCGTACAACAGCCAGAACGCTTCGGTCACCTGCGGGCCACGGTCGAACACATCACCGGCGATGACCAGCGTGTCCTTGCCCAGCGCCCAACGGTCCTGCGCATCGATGACCTGGTTGGCGCGCAGCAGGCGCACCAGCAGCCCGTACTGGCCATGGATGTCGGACAGCGCGACGATGCGCGGCGCAGCGGGCAGCACGGAGATCGAAGGCGCGTTCGGTGCTGCCACATGCACGGTGTGCCCGTAGCCGCAGCGCGTTGCGATATCGGTGCCGGTCGCGGTGGCAGGAAGCGTGCGCGACTCGACCTTGTCGTCGCAGATCCACTTGGCCTGCAGTTGCTCGCCCTGGCGGAACACATAGGGGCCATCGGCGTCCACATGGGCGGCGGGGGCTGCGACCTCGCGTGCGTGCGTGGTTTCTGCGGCGCAGGCCAGCACCGGCAGCAGCAGGGCGGTCAACAGGGAAGGGCGATAGCGCGACATCGGCAGCATCCGGCAGCGGAAAGGCCTGATCCTAACCGGCGTAGCCGGGCGACGGTGTGCGCGAACGGGCGGGTCAGCTGCTGCCGCTCTCATCCTTGAGCTTGCGCACAAGGGTGGCAGAGGCTGCCAGCGGTTCGCCATTGCGACCGCGTGGCTGCATGTAGGGCAGCGGTCGCCGTGTGCTCGACTCGATCAGCTGGGAGTGCGCTTCACCGGCCTCGAAGCGATGGCGTTCACCCCACTGGCGCAGCGCGACCAGCAGCGGGAACAGTTCCAGGCCAGCGGCGGTGAGCACGTACTCCTGGTAGGCCGAGCCATCGGAAGCGGGCTGCAGCCGCAGGATGCCTGCTTCGACCAGCCGGCGCAGGCGGTCGCTGAGGATGTTGCGGGCCGCACCGAGACTGCGCTGGAAATCGCCAAAGCGGGTGACGCCATCGAAGGCATCACGGATGACCAGCAGCGCCCAGCGGTCACCGAGCAGATCGGCGCTGCGGGCGACGGGGCAGGGACTGTCGGCGTGCATGGTGGACCCCTCTGATGTGGTTGCAGTTTAAAACCAATGGCAGTAGCCTGCATCAAGTTTCAAATTGCAACTACATCATGAGTGCAGCACCCCTCCCACGCCCCCTGCTGGTCCTGCTCGCGGTTGCCGCAGGTGCCAGCGTTGCCAACGTCTATTACGCACAGCCATTGCTGGAACGCCTGGCACAGGCGTTTGCGCTGGACCCCGCGCTGGCCGGGGCGGTACTGGCAGCGACCCAGGCGGGCAGCGTGCTGGCCTTGCTGGGCCTGCTGCCATTGGCCGACAGGGGCGATCGCCGGCGCCTGCTACGCCTGCAGTTGATGGCGCTGGTGGTCGCATTGCTGTGGTTGGCGGCCGCGCGAACGGCCGTGTGGCTGTTGTCGGGCATGCTTCTGGCTGGCCTGCTGGGCACCGCGCTGACCCAGGGGTTGATCGCCTACACCGCATCGCTGGCACCGGCTCAGCAGCGCGGGCGCGTGGTCGGCCTGGTGCAGGGCGGTGTGTTCATTGGCCTGCTGCTGGCGCGTGTAGTGTCCGGCGTGGTGGCGGCCGCCGTTGGCTGGCGCGCGGTCTATCTGCTGTCGGCGGCGCTGATGGCCGCATTGGCGATGCTGCTGTGGCGGCGTCTGCCGGCGGTGCCGGTACCGGTGGTGCCACCGGGCTGGCGTGCCTTGATGGGGTCGATGCTGGGCATGCTGCGCGATGACCGGACGCTGCGTGAGCGCGGTCCATTGGCACTGCTGTTGTTTGCCGGCCTCAATGTGTTCTGGGCGGCAGCGCCGCTGCCGTTGTCGGCGCCACCGCTGCACTGGTCGACCGCCGCCATCGGTGCGCTGGGCCTGGCTGGCGTGATCGGTGCGCTGCTGGCAGCGCGGGTAGGGCACTGGATGGACCGTGGATTTGCGCATCGGGTCAGCCTCGGCGCGCTGCTGCTGATGCTGGTCGCGTGGTGTCCGCTGCTGGGGTTGCCGCATTCGGTGGGCATGTTGTTGCTGGGCGTGGTCGTGCTCGATCTGGGCGGGCAGGCGCTGCATGTATCGAACCAGGCCCTGCTGCTGCGCGCGCCGGGCGAACAGCATGGACGCCTGGTGGCGCTGTACATGCTGTTCTATGCGCTGGGCAGCGGTGCCGGGGCAGCGGCGGGCACATGGATGCAGGCGCGCCATGGCTGGCCGGCGGTATGCCTGCTGGGCGCCGGCATCGCATTGCTGGCGCTGCTGTGGTGGGCGGCATGGCGGGTGGTGGCGGTGAAAGCAGCGGCTGGCGCCCGTATCGGTAATGCCGGCTGTCGGTAGAGTCGGCTGTCAGTCGACTGCTCTTCGCCCAGCGTGCGAAATATCCCGCGCTGCGCGCGATAGTCGACCAGCGGTCGACTCTACCTGTCCTGCCGTCATCGCTGCAGTGCGCGCCGTCCCGGGGCTTCCTGCAGGTCTGCACTGGCCACCACCACGCGGTTGCGGCCGCTGCGCTTGGCCTCGTACATTGCCGCGTCGGCACGGGCCATCAGCCGCTCGTAGTCCGGATGACCGTCATGGCCGGCGACACCGATGCTGGCGGTCAGGCTCAATACCTGGCCGTTGGCCAGCGGCACCGGCGATTTTGCGATCTGCCGGCGCAGGCTTTCAGCAATCACTGCCGCCTGTGATTCGCTGGCGGCGACCAGCACCACCACGAATTCCTCGCCACCGTAGCGGAACAGATAATCGCTGCCACGGGTGAGCTGGCCGAGCACCCCGGCCACGTGCTGCAGGGCGCGGTCACCCGCATCGTGGCCGTGGCCATCGTTGATCGCCTTGAAATGATCCAGGTCGAGCAGCAGCAGCGAGAACGGTGTGCGGTTGCGTGTGGCCAGCTCGATCTCCCGGCGCAGCACGGTAGGCAGGAAGCGACGGTTGAGCAGGTTGGTCAGCGCGTCGCTGCCGGCATCCAGTTCGCCGATGCGCTCGAACAGCAGTGTCATCAAGGTACGGATCGCGGCCAGGTCCTCGCGGATGGCCGGCAGCACCGCCAGTCGCTGCGCCGGAGCATCGCCGCTCGCGCGCTGCAGGTGGCCATCAATGCGGGCCATCAACTGGCCCACCTGCTGCGTTTCGCTGCTTTCGCCGAAGCTGGGGATGCCCTTGTGGGTGAACCACAGGCCGAACTCCGAGGTAGCCAGGCTGGCGTTGTCGCTGGCCTGCACGTGACCGGCCAATGCGTAGAGCAGGGCGTTTTCCCAGTCCAGCAGCAGTGCGCGCTGGCGCTCGCGTTCGGTACCGACGTTCTGTACCAGCGAGAACAGCCGGTAGGCGGCGTCGGCACGGGTGGAGCGCTCGCGCGCATGGGTGTAGGCCAGGGTCATGCCTTCCATGGCGATATCCATGATCGCGCTGAGGCAGTCGATGGCGGCGAATGCGGTGTCGCTGTCCGGTGCATCGTCACGCAGGCGCACGAACAGTTCGTGCTTGAGCACGCGCGCACCGCGGGTAACCAGGTCGACCGGAATGCCGACGCGAGCGTGCACGTCGCCGATGATCCGCTGTGAGGCCACGGTGTTGGCGATGCCGCTGGCATCAGTGGTCAGCAGCTGCGCCAGCCAGCGCTGCATGGCCGGCTGCAGGCGCTGCTTGACCTGGTCGTGGGACAGGAAACGGCGCGCACGGGTGTCCTGCAGCAGCACTTCGTAAAAGCGCTGGGCCAGCGCGGGTGGGGCATCGGTGGCAGCGGCCTTGAGCAGCGCGGTGGCGGCAGGGCCGGCCTGCAGCAGACACTGCTGCCAGGCCTCGGCCAGCGGCTGGCTGGCATCGTCCAATTGGGGTGGTTCCACGTCGATCTCTGACTGCGTACGGCAAACCACGGGTATCGGCCGCGGCGGCATACGGTTGATGGCGGGTTAGCCAGCCAGTTTACGCGCGGTGCAGGGTTGCACGGTGCGCAAAGCACATCGGCGCCGCTGCGGCAATGAGTGAACGCATTTGAGAATCAATCGCATTAATGGGAGAATGCGCGCACGGAACGGGCTGCAGGTGCCTGCTGCAGGACTGCTCCGCCTCCCCTCGTCGTTGCCTCAAGCCCTTTGCCAGAGGCCCCGTAGCCCTGCCAGAAGGTCCAGATCATGTCCCGAGCCGTTGTCATTTCGCCGCGCCCGCTGGCGCTTGCCGTTGCCGCCCTGCTGGCCGGCAGCGCCCTGACCGCCCACGCTGAAGCCGACGCCACCGATATCGACACGGTGCATGTCACCGCCTCGCAGATCGCACGCCAGGCGCTGGGCACCTCGACCATCACCGCCGAGGACATCGCCAGGCGCCCCCCGGCCAACGACATCGCAGAGCTGCTGCGGACCATGCCCGGCGTCAACCTGACCGGCAACAGTGCGTCGGGCCAGTATGGCAACAACCGCCAGATCGACCTGCGTGGCATGGGCCCGGAAAACACCCTGATCCTGGTCGATGGCAAGCGCATCGGTGCACGCGATGCGGTGCGCATGGGCCGTAGTGGCGAGCGCAATACGCGTGGTGACACCAACTGGGTGCCGGCGGAAATGATCGAGCGCATCGAAGTGCTGCGCGGACCGGCAGCGGCGCGCTATGGCTCCGGTGCTTCCGGCGGCGTGGTCAACATCATCACCAAGCGCCCGACCGGCGATCTGACCGGTGCGGTCGATCTGTATGGCCTGGTGCCCGAGCACAGCGCCGAAGGTGGCAGCGAGCGCGTCGGCGTGCAGTTGAGTGGGCCGATGACCGACACCTTGTCGTTCCGCCTGTACGGCAATCTCAACAAGACCGACGCCGATTCGCTGGCGCTCAACCGTGACTTCGCGACGAATCCGAACGCGGTGCCGCCGGCCGGTCGCGAGGGCGTCAAGAACCGCGATGTCAACGCGCTGCTGCGCTGGGACGTGACCGCCAACCAGGTGGTTGAATTCGAAGCAGGCACCAGTCGCCAGGGCAACATCTATGCTGGCGACCGCGCGGTCAGCACCACCGGTACCTCGACACCGATCGATCTGGGGGCGTTGGCCGAGCAGCGGGCCGAGACCAACCGCATGTACCGCACCACCGGCGCGATCACCCATCGCGGCCGCTGGGGCGATGTGACCTCGCGGGTGACCGCGGCGGTGGAGGGCGTCAACAACTCGCGCATCAATGAAGGCCTGGCCGGCGGCCCGGAAGGCAGCTTCAACGGCACCGACTGGTCGACCTCGCGCCTGCGCAACTACCAGCTGGATGGCGAATTGAGCTTCCCGACCACGCTCGGTGGCGCCGAGAACATCTGGACGCTGGGCTTTGAGTACCTGGACAGCCGCCTGACCGATCCGTATTCGATGAGTCAGTCCAGCAGCAGCGGTGGCGGCTTCCCGGGGCTGTCGGCCGATCGCGCGCGCGGCAAGGCCGATGCGCAGACCACCGCCGTGTTCGTGGAAGACAACATCTACCTGGGTGAGCGCTGGATCGTCACCCCGGGGCTGCGCTTCGACCACCACAGTCAGTTCGGCAACAACACCAGCCCCAGCCTCAACGCGCAGTTCCGCATCAACAGCGACTGGGTGGTGAAGGGCGGTATCGCCCGTGCATTCAAGGCGCCGAACCTGTACCAGTCGAATCCGGACTATCTGTATTACACCCGGGGCAATGGCTGCCCGAATGCACTGCCGAGCCTGGGCGCCGGCTGCTACATGCGCGGCAACGCGGACCTGAAGGCGGAAACCAGCCTGAACAAGGAACTGGGCATCGAGTGGGCACCGCAGAGCGGCTGGCAGGCGTCCTTGACGTACTTCCACAACGACTACAAGGACAAGATCCAGGCCGGCTACAACCAGATCGGGCTGACTGCCGACACCAAGGGCCGCATCTTCCGCTGGGAGAATGCACCCAAGGCGATCGTGCAGGGGCTTGAAGGCAACCTGGTGATTCCGCTGCTGGGCGAGCAGGGCAACCGCCTGAAGTGGAGCAACAACTTCACCTACATGGTGGAGAACGAGAACAAGAGCACCGGCCAGCCGCTGTCGGTGATTCCGAAGTACACGATCAACACGATGCTGGACTGGCAGGCCACCGACAAGCTGTCGCTGCTGCTGACCGGCACCTTCTACGGCAAGCAGAAGCCGGCCACCACCAACATCAACAATGATCCGCGCTGCACCGGCACCTGCGATCCGTCGATCGCGCTGCAGGACCGTGGTGCGTACAACATCTGGGGCGTGAGCGCGCGCTACAAGGTGACCGAGACGGTCAGCTTCGGCTTCGGCGTCAACAACCTGGCCGACAAGCGCCTGTTCCGCGAGGCCAACAGCAGCGATGCCGGCGCGGCGACCTACAACGAGCCGGGCCGCGCGTACTGGGCCAGCCTGCGCTTCGGGTTCTGACCGCAGGCGGACGTCGGTCCGCTGCGTCCGCCAGGCGTGGCCTGGCGTTGCCGGCCGCGCTCCGGTAGCGCCGGGCCATGCCCGGTGAGGGACCGCGTGGCCTGCAATGTTATAAACACCGTGATAGTTTCCCAACGCCCTCCGGCGTAGCCTGCCTCCCATCGCAAAGGAGCTGTTGCCATGGGCCACGACCACGATCACCTGCCATCCGAGATCCGCCACGAGAAACCCTTGTGGTGGGCGCTCGGCCTGACCTCCACCTTCCTCGTCGTCGAGGTGGTAGGCGCGTTCTGGACCAACAGCCTGGCGCTGCTGTCCGACGCGGCGCACATGGCTACCGACGCTTTAGCGCTGATGATCGCGCTGGTCGCGGTGCGGCTGAGCCGGCGCCCGCCGGACGCGCGCCGCACCTACGGCTATGCACGCCTGGAAGCGCTGGGCGCGATGATCAATGGCGCGATGCTGTTCGTGGTCGCCGGCTATATCCTGTGGGAGGCCATTGGACGTTTCCGCGAGCCGCAGGAGATTGCCTCGTCGGGCATGCTGGTGATTGCCGCGGCGGGCCTGGTCATCAACCTGATCTCGATGCGCCTGCTGCAGGCCGGCAGCGGCGAGAGCCTCAACGTGAAGGGTGCCTACCTGGAAGTGTGGGCAGACATGCTCGGCTCGGTGGCCGTGATTGCTGGCGCGCTGTTGATCAAGTGGACCGGCTGGAAGCCGATCGACCCGATCCTGGCGGTGCTGATCGGCCTGTGGGTACTGCCGCGCACCTATGTGCTGATGCGCGAAGCGATCAACGTGCTGCTGGAAGGCGTGCCCAAGGGCATGGACGTGGCCAAGGTGCGCGACAGCCTGTCCGGCCACGCTGCGGTACTGGACGTGCATGACCTGCATGTGTGGGCGCTGGCCTCCAGCACCCCGGCGCTGACCGCGCACATCGTGATGCGCGACGGCACCGATGCCGATGCGCTGCGTCGTGATCTGGGCGGGCGCCTGCACGATGACTTCGGCATCGAGCACGTGACACTGCAGATCGAAGCGGACCACTGCGGCGAAGCCTGTGGTGAGCCGGCGCCGGCCAAGGCCGGCGAGCACGAGGGCCATGAAGGCCATGACCACGGCGAGGACGCGCAGGGCCATCGCGGTCACGTGCATCGTTGATTGAAATTGAGGGCCGTGCCGGGTGGTGCCCGTGGTGGCTATTCGTCCCGCCGCGAGGCCAGCCGATCCGCCAGCCGGGTCGGTTCCGGCAGCCGGTACCCGCGCAGGGTGCGCTGTACCCAGTCCAGCGCGGTATCCGCACTGACCCGATGGCCTCCGGCCACGAACAGCGGCTTGCAGCGCAGCTTGCTGCGCAGCACCCAGCCCAGTTGCTCATCGCCATCCAGCAGCGGCGTATGCGCGCCGGCCTCGGCGCCCGGTTCGACGAACCGGCCCACCAGCTTCGACTTGGCCACGCCGATGCTTGGCAGGTCGGTGACCACACCGAGGTGAGCGGCCACCCCCAGCCGGCGCGGGTGGCTGATGCCATGGCCATCGACGAACACCAGGTCCGGTGTGCGTGGCAGCAGCGCGAGTGCGGCCAGCAATGCCGGCAGCTCGCGGAAGCTGAGCAGGCCGGGGATGTAGGGCATCACCGTGGGGATGCGCGCGATCTCCTGCGCCACGGGCTGCAGCGTCTCCGCATCCAACAACACCGCCGCGGCGCGGGTGATGGCGCCATCGTCCTCGAAGCCGACATCCAGCCCGGCCAGCCAGCGCACGTTGCGTGGCAGCCGGTCCTGGCGCTCCACGCGGCCAGCCAGCTGGATCTGCTGCTTGCGTGCCGCAGCGACGCTGCCTTCCCAGCGCCCGGGGTCGATCACCGTATTCATTGGTCACAGCATCGCATGCGCGGTGCCACGGCCCGGTGAGCGGCGCCCGGGGCTACAATGGCGGCCTGCCTTTCCTCGCGTTGGAGACCCTGCAGTGACCCGTAAACTCGTACTGTTGCGCCATGGCCAGAGCCAGTGGAACCTGGACAATCGCTTCACCGGCTGGGTCGATGTCGACCTGACCGAGCAGGGGCGCCGGGAAGCGGCCGCCGCGGGTCGCCTGATGCGCGAGGAAGGCCTGCAGTTCGACGTCGCCCACACCTCCGTGCTGAAGCGTGCCATCCACACTCTGCAGGGTGCGCTGGCCGAGCTGGAGCAGGACTGGCTGCCGGTGAACAAGTCATGGCGCCTCAACGAACGCCATTACGGCGGCCTGCAGGGCCTGGACAAGGCCGAGACCGCCGCCAAGCACGGCGAGGACCAGGTCAAGGTGTGGCGTCGTTCGTACGACATCCCGCCGCCGGCGATGGACCTGGAAGATCCGGGCCACCCGATCCATGACCGTCGCTACGCTGGCCTGGACCGCAACGCGCTGCCGGGCACCGAATCGCTGGCCACCACGCTGGACCGCGTGCTGCCGTACTGGCACGACGCCATCGCGCCGCAGCTGAAGGACGACAAGACCGTGCTGGTCACCGCCCATGGCAATTCGCTGCGCGCACTCTACAAGTACCTCAACAACGTCTCGCGCGAGGAAATCCTCGAGCTGAACATCCCGACCGGCATTCCGCTGCTGTTCGAGTTGAACGACGACCTGACGGTGAAGTCGTTCCGCTACCTGGGCGACCCGGAAGCGGCGCGCAAGGCCGCCGAAGCCGTGGCCAACCAGGGCAAGGCGAAATAAGTAGATACCCACCGTTGGTGGGTATTCCTCTGCTGGGTGTGTGCGGACCAACGGTCCGCACCTACCCGATTGCGACCACGGGCGTTCCCCCTGTGACCTTTGGCGGTCCCCGCCGCGGGCCTGCCCGGCTACCCTGTGAAATTACCAGCAGGAGAGCCTCATGAACTTCCGCAACCTGGCCCCGTTGGGCCTGACCATCGCCATCGCTGCCTCGCTGGCCGCCTGTGGCAAGAATGAAACCGCACCGGCCGCCAACGCCGACGCCAAGCCGGCCTTCGACCAGTCGCAGATCAAGACCGCGCTGATCAGCCTCAACGGCGCCGACCTCGATCCGGCCATTTCGGCCTGTACCGACCTCAATGGCTTCGTCAACAGCAAGTGGCTGAAGGCCAACCCGGTGCCGGGCGACCAGACCACCTGGGGCAGCTTCGAGATCCTGCGCGAGCGCTCGCTGGAAGTGCAGCACGCACTGGTGCAGCAGGCCGCCGCCAGCCAGGCCAAGGCCGGCTCGGTGGAAGCCAAGATCGGTGACATCTGGAAGACCGGCAACGACGAAGCCAAGATCGAAGCCGCTGGCCTCGCTCCGCTGCAGCCGCAGCTGGACAAGATCACCGCGCTGAACGACACCGCCGCCATCACCCAGTACCTGCGCGACAGCCAGGCCGAGGGCAGGGGCGTGCTGTTCTCGCTGTTCGCCAATGCCGATTACAAGGATTCGGCCAACGTCATCGCCTACGTCGGCCAGGGCGGCCTGGGCCTGCCGGAGAAGGGTTACTACTTCGACGATGCGCAGGCCAAGATCCGCGACGCCTACGTGGCCTACATCGCGCAGGTGCTGACGCTGTCCGGCGTGGACGCGGCGCAGGCTGCCGAGCAGGCCAAGGCCGTGATGGCCTTCGAAACGCGCCTGGCCAAGGCCTCGATGTCGCGCATCGAAATGCGCGACCCGGCCAAGCGCTACAACCCGCTCAGCGCCGCCGACGCCGACAAGCTGACCCCGAACTTCAGCTGGACCGCGCTGTTCGACACCCTGAAGGTGCCGGCCGCGCAGAAGTTCTCGCTGGCACAGCCGGGCTTCTTCGGTGAAATGGACAAGATGCTGGCCGACGTGCCGGCTGCCACGTGGCAGGCCTACCTGCGCTTCCACACCATCGACGATGCCTCGCCGTACCTGAGCAGCCAGTTCGAGAAGGCCAACTTCGAGTTCTTCGGCAAGACCCTGCGCGGCCAGCAGGAGATGCAGCCGCGCTGGAAGCGTGTACTGGAGTCGGTCAACGGCGGCATGGGTGAAGCCCTGGGCCAGCTGTACGTCGACGCCGTGTTCCCCGCCGAGTCCAAGGTGGCCATGCAGCACCTGGTGGAGAACCTCTCGGTGGCGCTGAAGGCGCGCCTGGAGCAGCTGCCGTGGATGGGCGAAGAGACCAGGAAGAAGGCGCTGGAGAAGTGGGCCAGCTTCACCCCGAAGATCGGCTACCCGGACAAGTGGCGCGAGTGGACGGGCCTGCAGACCAACGCTGACAGCTACCTGGGCAACATGCAGGCGGCACGTGCGTTCAACTACCGCTACATGCTGGACAAGATCGGCAAGCCGGTGGACAAGTCCGAGTGGGGCATGACCCCGCAGACCGTCAACGCGTACTACAACGCCACCAAGAACGAGATCGTGTTCCCGGCGGCGATCCTGCAGGCGCCGTTCTTCGACGCCAAGGCCGATCCGGCGCTGAACTACGGCGGCATCGGTGCGGTCATCGGCCACGAAATGATGCACGGCTACGATGACTCGGGCAGCCAGTTCGCCGCCAACGGCAACTTCGACAACTGGTGGACCGACGCCGACCGCAAGGCCTTCACCGAGCGTACCGACCAGCTGGTCGCGCAGTTCGATGGCTACGAGTCGGTGCCGGGCGTGTTCGTCAAGGGCAAGCTGACCCTGGGCGAAAACATCGGTGACCTCGGTGGCCTGACCGTGGCCTACGACGCGCTGCAGATGGCGCTGAAGGAAGACCCGAAGGCGAACGTGGAAGTCGACGGCCACAGCCAGGACCAGCGCTTCTTCATGAACTGGGCCACCGTGTGGCGCCGCAACTTCACCGATGGTGAGCTGCGTGTGCGCCTGAACACCGACCCGCATGCCCCGGCCAACTTCCGTGCCAACGGCGCGCCGTCGAACATGCCGTCGTATGCCGCTGCGTTCCAGTGCAAGGCCGGCGACGCGATGGTGCGTGCCGACGACAAGCGCGTGGTGATCTGGTAACCGATCGCAGGTGATGCGTGATGCAGAAGGCCCGGCGAACGCCGGGCCTTTTGTTTGTCTGATCGGTAGCGCCGGGCCATGCCCGGCGGATCTCAGGCCAGCGCCGGCTCCTGCGCCAGCATGCGATGGAAGCGCTGCAGCACGTAGGGATCGATCAGGCCGCCGGATTGCTCGTCGATGATCCGCAGCACCTTTTCGTGCTCTATCGCGGTGCGGTAGGGGCGCACGCTGGTCATCGCGTCGTAGGCATCGGCGATGGTGACGATGCGTGCACCGAGTGGAATGTCTTCGCCGCGCAGGCCGTCGGGATAGCCACTGCCATCGAAGGCCTCGTGATGGGTGCGGATCAGCCGTGCCACCGGTACGGCATCGCTGCGGCCGGTGGCCATGAAAATGTGCTCGCCACGCACCGGATGCTCGCGCATGATCGCGCGCTCCTCATCGGTATGCCGGCGCGGAGCCAGCAGCACATCGTCGGGAATGCCGATCTTGCCGATGTCGTGGAAACGGGCGGCCAGTCCGATCTGCGCGCAGGCTTCATCGTCGAGATCGCAGCGTGCGGCCAGGCGCTGTGCGAGCAGGCCGACGCGGTCGCAGTGGTAGCGGGTGTAAGCGTCGCGCATCTGCAGCGACATCGAAAGGGCATCGATCAGGCAGGCCTGCGCGTGCAGCAGGTCGGGGGCGGGTACGGCGTCAGGGAACATGGTCATCCACCCGCACCGGGTGGGGACCGGTGCGGGGTGTTCGGGGGGGGGGCGATCAACCCGGGGCGAGGGTGGTCAGAAGGGCGCGGGCCGCATTGAAGCGGTCTTCCGGCAACGGCAGCGGGTGCTTGATGCGCAGCTTGTCGGGCCCTTCCATGGCGTAGAGGTTCGGTTGTTTCTGGATCAGCTGGATCACCGCCATCGGGTCGATGTTCGGCTTGGACTCGAACACGATGCGGCCACCGTTCTCGCCAAGGTCCAGCTTGCGGATGCCGAGCGTGTTGGCCTTCAGCTTCAGCTCGGCAATGGCGAACAGGTGCTTGGCCGCATCCGGCAGCAGGCCGAAGCGGTCGATCATCTCCACCTGCAGTTCGCGCAGTGCATCGCTGTCGCGCGCGCTGGAAATGCGCTTGTACAGGGTCAGGCGGGTGTGCACGTCCGGGAGGTAGTCTTCCGGAATCAGTGCCGGCACGTGCAGCTCGACCTCGGCACCGCGCACTTCCTCGCCGGCATCCAGGTCGGGCAGCTTGCCCTGCTTGATGCTGCGAACCGCGCGTTCCAGCAGCTCGGTGTAGAGGCTGAAGCCGACCTCGGCCATCTGCCCGCTCTGGTCTTCGCCCAGCAGTTCACCGGCGCCGCGGATTTCCAGATCGTGCGTGGCCAGGGTGAAGCCGGCGCCCAGCTCGTCCATCGACGCGATTGCTTCCAGGCGCTTTTCCGCATCCGGGGTGATCGAACGACGGTCGGGGGCGACCAGGTAGGCGTAGGCACGGTGGTGCGAACGACCGACACGGCCGCGCAGCTGGTGCAGCTGGGCCAGGCCGAAGCGGTCGGCGCGGTTGATGATGATGGTGTTGGCGTTGGGGATGTCGATGCCCGACTCGATGATCGTGGTCGACAGCAGCACGTTGAAGCGCTGCTTCTGGAAATCCAGCATCACCTTTTCCAGCTCGCGCTCCGGCATCTGCCCGTGGGCAATACCGATGCGCGCCTCGGGCACCAGCTCGGACAGCTCGCGCTGCATGCGGCCGATGCTTTCCACGTCGTTGTGCAGGAAGTACAGCTGGCCACCGCGTGCCAGCTCACGCTGGAAGGCTTCGCGCAGCAGCGCGTTGTCCCACTGGGTGATGAAGGTCTGCACCGCCAGCCGGTTCGGTGGCGGCGTGGCGATGATCGACAGGTCGCGCAGGCCGGCCATGGCCATGTTGAGCGTGCGCGGGATCGGCGTAGCGGTCAGGGTCAGCAGGTGCACGTTGGCGCGCAGCGCCTTCAGGGCTTCCTTCTGGCGCACGCCGAAACGCTGCTCCTCGTCGACGATGACCATGCCCAGGTCCTTGAACTTCACGTCCGGCTGCAGCAGGCGATGGGTGCCGACAATGACGTCGATGGTACCGGCGGCCACCTTCTCCAGCTCCGCCTTGATTTCCTTGGTGCTCTTGAAGCGCGACAGCACCTCGACCTTCATCGGATAGTCGGCGAAGCGGTCGCGGAAATTGCGGTAGTGCTGCTCGGCCAGCAGCGTGGTCGGCACCAGCACGGCGACCTGCTTGCCGGCACTGGCGGCGGCGAACGCGGCGCGCACGGCGACCTCGGTCTTGCCGAAGCCGACGTCGCCGCAGACCACGCGGTCCATCGGCTGGCTGCTGGCCAGGTCGCGCAGGGTGGCATCGATCGCGGCCAGCTGGTCCGGGGTTTCTTCGAACGGGAACCCGGCGGCGAACGGCTCGTACATCGCGCGGTCCACCTGCAGTGCGAGGCCGGCACGTGCCTGGCGACGGGCCTGGATCTCCAGCAGCTCCGCAGCCACGTCGCGCACCTTCTCGGCGGCCTTGCGCTTGGCCTTGCTCCACTGCTCGCCACCGAGCGAATGCAGCGGCGCGGTTTCCGCCGAAGCGCCGGAGTAGCGGCTGATCAGGTGCAGCTGGGCGACCGGCACATACAGGCGGTCGCCCTTGGCATATTCGATTTCCAGGAATTCGCCGGGCATGCCGCCGACGTCCATCGCAATCAGGCCGCGGTAGCGGCCGACACCATGGTCCTCGTGCACGATCGGCGCGCCCTCGGTCAGTTCACCGAGGTCGCGGATGATCGCTTCCGGCTCACGGCCGGCACGGCGCGTGCGGCGGGTGCTGCCGGCGCGCTCGGGGAACAGCTGGCGCTCGGTCAGCACCGCGATGCGCGGATCGTCCAGCGCGAAGCCATCTTCCAGCGGCGCCACTGCGATCGCGAAGCGCGCATCGTCGGCGAGGAAGCTGGGCAGGTCGGCCACCACCGGTGGCTTCAGCTCGGCGGCCTGCAGCACTTCCAGCAATGCCTCGCGGCGGCCGGGTGAATCGGCGGCGATCAGCACGCGGCCCGGGTAGTGGCCGAGGAAGGACTTCAGCGCATCGCCGGCCGGTGCTTCGCGTGCGGCCACCGGCAGCGGCGGCAGCGGCTGGTCGCCCAGCGCGTGCGCGTCGGCAATGCGTGCGTGATCGGCGGCCCAGACCTCGATGCGTGGTGCATCGTTGAGGCGTTCGCGCAGCAGTTCCGGCGACAGGTACAGCGCCGACGGCGGCAGCAGCGGCCGTTCGACGTCGTGGCGGCGCTGCTCGTATCGCTCGGCGGTCTGCGCCCAGAACGTTTCTGCTGCTTCGCCAGCGCCCACGCAGACCACCGGCAGGCTGCCTTCGGGCAGATAGTCGAACAGGGTGGCGGTGCGTTCGAAGAACAGCGGCAGGTAATACTCGACGCCGGCCGGGGCCAGCCCGGATTTCAGGTCCTGGTACAGCGAACTGCGCCGGGTATCGACATCGAAGCGCTCGCGCAGCGTGGCCAGCACGCGGGCGATGCTGGCTTCGTCCATCGGCACTTCGCGGCCCGGCAGCATGTGCACCGCCTCGACCTTGTCCTGCGAGCGCTGACTTTCCGGATCGAAGGCACGGATCGAGTCGATGTCCTCGTCCAGCAGCTCCACCCGCAGCGGCTCCTCGGCACCCATCGGGTACACGTCGAGCAGGCCGCCGCGCACCGCGAAGTCGCCCGGGTCCATCACCTGAGGCACGTTGCGGTAGCCGGCGCTTTCCAGGCGGCGCTTCTCGGCTTCCAGGTCCAGGCGCTGGCCAACCTTCAGGTCGAAGCTGCCACCGATCACATAGCTGCGCGGGGCCAGCTGCTGCAGCAGGGTCTGCACCGGCACGATCACCAGGCCGCGTTTCAGCTCGGGCAGGCGGTGCAGGGCGGACAGGCGCTGCGAGATGATGTCCGGATGCGGGCTGAAGCGGTCGTAGGGCAGGGTTTCCCAGTCCGGGAAGGCAACCACTGGCAGGGCAGGGTCGCCGCCGAGCAGGGTCTGCAGGTCGGCTTCGAGCTGGTTGGCGCCGTGGTTGTCACGGGCGATCACCAGCAGCGGGGCGTCGTGCGCACGCGCGGCCTGGGCCAGATACCAGGCCAGGGCGGTCGGCGATGCGGGAGCGCGCCACCAGGCGCGGAGCTGGCCGGCGCGCGGCAGCGGCGGGGCGGGGTATGAGGTACGCGACATGGACCCCGGATTTTAGCAGAAGCCCGATCGAAGCCCGGTGGGTCATGCCGGCCGTTGGCCGGCAGCCTCATGTGCCGTTGGGGGAACGCAATGCCGGCCAGCGGCCGGCACTACCGGAATGACGCGCCGGGCGATGCCCGGCGCATCCATCAGTTGTCCAGTTCCAGCACCATCCGCACCAGGCCCTCGGCGCCGGTCGGGTGCGGGACCGGCTTGAAGCCCAGCGAGGCGGCCAGCTGCTTCATTGGCTCGTTCTCGGCGGCAACGTCGCCGTACAGGCGGTCCAGGTACTTGCCACGGCCCCATTTCACCAGCTTGCGCATCAGCTGCCGGCCCAGGCCCTGGCCGATCAGGAAGCGGCTGATCAGGATCGCGTACTCGGCTTCACGGGTACCGGGGATGATCGAGGCCCGGGCGACCGCGCCGACTACCGCCTCACCGGCGGGCAGGGATTCGGCAGCGACCAGGGTGATCTCGGTCTTCGGATTCGGGTGGGTCAGGCGCTGGGTGGTTTCCGGCGAAAGCTCGGTCACCGCCTGCAGGAAACGATCACGGATTTCTTCCGGCCCGAACAGGCTGAACGCTGCTTGCAGCGGCGCGCCATCTTCCGGGCGGATGGGGCGGATCAGCAGCTCGTGGCCGCTGGGAGCCTTGAAGATCTCATGCCAGGGCGGCATGCGGTTGCGAGTGGCCATACCGGGTGATTCCTTGGTGGTCCATCGATTGTGGCATCACCGGGGCTGCATTCCGTGAACGAAAGGCTCACGGCGGTACAGCCTCGTGAAGGCCGTTATTCGGGTGCTTTGAGCCAATCCAGGCGGGTGCTGGCGCCGGGCTCGCCCAGGTGCTGGCGCAGCGCCGGCAGGGCCGGGCCGACCACCCGGTCGAACTGCCAGGGTGGGTTGAGCAGCAACATGCCACTGCCGTTGAGGCGCAGCGGCGAGTCGTCCGGGCGCACCAGGAATTCGATCGTCATCGCCGATTTCACCGGCAGCGCGCTGGCCTTGCGCAGGAAATGCAGGATGGTGCGGCGCTGCTTGATCGGGAACCAGACCGCACAGGTGGCCTGCGGCCAGCGCGCCAGGGTCTCGGCCAGGGCGGCCAGGACCGCCTGGTATTCGGCATCCTGGGCTTCGTAGGGCGGATCGATCAGCACCAGGCCGCGGCCGATCTTGCTGCCGTTGAACTTCGGCGGCAGCAGCGAGCGCAGCAGCGCGTAACCGTCGCCGGGATGCACGCCGACCCGGCTGTCATGGGCGAACAGCGCTTTCAGCGTGGCCGTTTCGGCTTCCTGCAGCTCACAGACCGCCATGCGGTCCTGTGCGCGCATCGCCTGCGCGCTGAGCAGCGGCGAGCCCGGATAGTTGGTCATCGCGCCGACCGGGTTGCCGGCCTGTACCGCCTTCAGGTAGCGCTCGACCACCTCCGGCAGCTTGGGCTGGGCCATCAGGCGCATGATCCCGGACTCGGCCTCCAGGGTCTTGCGGCTCTCTTCGCTGGCCAGCAGGTAGCGGCCGGCACCGCCGTGGGTGTCGAGCACGAAGAACGGGCTGTCCTTGCGCTTGAAGCTGTCGATCAGGGCCAGCTGCACGATGTGCTTGAGCACATCGGCGTGGTTGCCGGCATGGAAGGCGTGGCGATAGTTCATGGGCGGCAGTGTACGGGGCGGCGGCCGCAGCGGCTATGCTGCGCGCCATGACAGCTCCCGTTGCCCATGTCCTGCTGGTCGAGGACGAAGCCGCCATTGCCGAAACCGTGCTCTATGCGCTGCGCAGCGAAGGCTATGCCGCCAGCCATTGCCTGCTGGGCGGTGAGGCTCTGCTGCGGCTGCAGGCCGGCGGTATCGACGTGGTGGTGCTGGATGTCGGCCTGCCCGACCTCGGCGGCTTCGAGGTCTGCCGCCGGCTGCGCGCCTTGCCGGGCCCAGAGGCGCAGCTGCCGGTGATCTTCCTGACCGCCCGCAACGACGAGGTGGATCGCGTGCTCGGCCTGGAGCTGGGTGCCGATGACTACATGACCAAGCCGTTCTCGCCGCGCGAGCTGGTGGCGCGGGTGCGTGCGCGGCTGCGCCGTGCGCTGCCGGCGGTATCGGCCACAGCCAGCACCGAAGGTGGCTGGCAGGAGCTGGGCACCTTCGCCATCGACCGCGAGGGCCGGCGTATCCGTTTCCGTGGCCAGGCATTGGACCTGACCCGCTACGAATATGCGCTGCTGGAGGCGCTGCTGCAGCGTCCTGGCGCCATCCTCAGCCGCGCCCAGCTGATGGACCGGGGCTGGGACAGCAGTGCCGACAGTGCCGACCGCACCGTCGATACCCACGTCAAGACGCTGCGCGCCAAGCTGCGTGCGGCCGGTGCCAGCGACGATCCGATCCGTACCCACCGTGGCCTCGGCTACGCGCTGGAGGTCTAGCCGATGCGCCTGGTGCTGAAGCTGTTCCTCGGCTTCTTCCTGATCACCGGCATCGCCGCGTTCTTCGTGATGCGCGTGTTCGTCAACGAAGTGAAGCCGGGTGTGCGCCAGGCGATGGAATCGACCCTGGTCGACGCGGCCAACGTGCTGGCCGAGATGGCTGCCGCCGACGTCAAGGACGGCACCATCCGCAGTGGCAGCTTCACCCGCAATCTGGCCAAGGCGCGGCAGCGCGACCTGAAGGCGATGGTCTGGCGCTTCCCGAAGCGCTCGCTCGACTACCGGGTGACCATCACCGATGCCAAGGGCATCGTCATCTACGACTCGTTGGGCCGTGACCTGGGCCGTGACAATTCGCGCTGGAACGATGTCTACCGCACCCTGCGTGGCGAGTACGGCGCCCGTTCCAGTCCCGAGATTGCCGGTGAAGAGGGCGATACGGTGATGCACGTGGCGGCACCGGTATACGACCCGGTGGATGGCCGAACCCTGATCGGCGTGCTCAGCCTGGCCCAGCCCAATCGCAGCATCGATCCGTTCATCGCCGCCAGCCAGCGCGCCATCATCGAGCGTGGTGCGTGGCTGATCGGGCTGTCGGCGCTGGTCGGTGTGCTGGTGACGATGTGGCTGACCACTGGCCTTGGCCAGCTCAGCCGCTATGCGCGCGCGGTCACCGCCGGCGAACCGGTGCCACCGCCACGCCGCCGCCGCGACGAGATCGGTGATCTCGGCCAGGCCTTGGAAACCATGCGCCGCAAGCTGGAAGGCAAGGCCTACGTCGAGCAGTACGTGCAGTCACTGACCCACGAGATGAAGAGCCCGCTGGCAGCGATCCGTGGTGCCGCCGAGCTGCTGCAGGAGCCGCTGCCCGAGGCCGACCGCGTGCACTTCGCACGCAGCATCGTCGACCAGCAGGAGCGCCTGACCGAGACCATCGACAAGCTGCTGGCGCTGGCCGAGGTAGAGCAGCACGGCTGGCTGCAGACCCGCGACCCGATCGCCGTGCCGGTGCTGTTGGCCGATGCTGCTGCGGCGGCGCAGGTGCGCGCACAGGCGGCCGGGGTGCAGGTCCGCATCGGCAGCGTGCCCGACCTGCGTGTGCAGGGCGACACCTATCTGCTGCGGCAGGCACTGCACAACCTGATCGACAATGCGATCGCCTTCTCACCGGCGGGCGCGGACATCGCGCTGCACGCAGATCTGGACGGCCAGGGCGTTCGCCTGCAGGTGGCCGACCGCGGTGCCGGCATTCCCGACTATGCGCGCGAACGCATATTCGAACGCTTCTATTCACTGGCCCGCCCCGGCAGCGGCCGGCGCAGCTCCGGCCTGGGGCTGCCGTTCGTGCAGGAGGTTGCACGCCTGCATGACGGTCGCGCCAGCGTTGACGACCGCGAGGGCGGCGGCACCGTGGCCAGCCTGTGGTTGCCGCTGGTCGTGCCGGGCCAGCGCCCGCGGCGCTGACTTCACACTCGCTTCAAATTCGCCACAAACCCTGCTCACCGCAGCGGTCCATCCTGCAGTCCTCTCCAACGAGGATGGACCATGAAATCCCTGAAGATGCTGCTGCGGTTCGCCATTGTCGGCGGGCTGATCCTGCTGCTGCTGATCCCGCTGATGATGATCCGCGGGGTCATCAACGAGCGCAGCCAGTACCGCGATGAGGCCTTTGCACGGGTGGCTGACAGCCGCGCCGGCGTGCAGCGCCTGGTGGGGCCGGTGCGTGTGGTGCCGTGGGTGGAACGCAAGGAAGTTGAACTGGTCGACTCGCTGGGCGTCAAGAAGACCGAAGTGCAGGTCACCGAGGGCCATTGGCTGCAGATGCCGGCCTCGCTGGAGGTCGGCGGCGAGATGCTGCCGAGCCAGCGCGAGGTGGGCCTGTTCAAGGTGCCGGTGTACAGCTGGAACGGCCAGTTGAAGGCCACCTTCGCCGCTGACGACTATCCGGTGAAGGCCGGCCGCAGCTATGGCCAGCCGTACGTGGCGCTGGGCATTTCCGATGTGCGTGGCCTGGTTGGCACACCGAACCTGCGCGTGGATGGCAAGCAGCTGCGCCTGTTGCCGGGCGTTGGTGCGGCCAGCGAGGTCGGTCGTGGCCTGCATGCACCGGTGGCCGGTTTCGCCGAGGATCAGGGCGGCACCCTGGCCGGCAGTACGGTTGAACTGGAGCTGCGCCTGGACGGCAGCCGCATGCTGTCGGTGGTGCCGGTGGGCGATGACACCAAGATCGCATTGCGCTCCAGCTGGCCTCACCCGTCGTTCAGCGGTGCGTTCCTGCCCAACGAGCGTCGCGTCGACGCACAGGGCTTCGACGCACGCTGGGCGGTGTCCTCGCTGGCCTCCGATGCCCAACGGCAGCTGCGCAGCGACGGTGCGATCGATTCGCAGGCGGTGACGGTGTCGCTGGTCGATCCGGTCGATGCCTATACCCAGGCCGATCGTGCTTCCAAGTACGGCGTGCTGTTCGTGGTGCTGACCTTCGTCGGCTTCATCCTGTTCGAGCTGATCAAGTCGCTGCGCATCCATCCGCTGCAGTACCTGATGGTCGGCCTCGCACTGGCGATCTTCTTCCTGCTGCTGATCAGCCTGTCCGAGCACATCGCCTTCTGGAAGGCGTACCTGGTATCGGCGGTGGCCTGTATCGGCCTGCAGGCGGTGTACCTGGCCAACGTGCTGGGTCACTGGAAGCGCGGCCTTGGCTTCGCTGCGCTGCTGACTGTGTTGTATGGCGCGCTGTATGGCCTGCTGGTATCGGAAAACAACGCGCTGCTGATGGGCTCGCTGCTGCTGTTCGTGATCCTGGCGCTGGCGATGTGGGTGACGCGCCGGGTCGACTGGTACGCGCTCGGCGCGGACCTGAAGTAAGGAGCAGGCCATGAGCTGGCGCCAGGGATTGCGGCAACGGGCACGGCAGGGCATTCCTGCCCTGCTGGAAGTGGATGCGCTGCTGCAGGCACATGGCGTGCTGGCGGCCCTGCCGGGGGCACGGATCGCCCCTGGCCTGGTCCGCTTCCAGCTGGCAGCGGTGACCTGTGAGGGATTGCAGGGCCAGGGACTGGCCTGGCTGCAGGGCGCGCGGCAGGGACGCGGCGCGCTGGCCGGCAGGGTGCCGCGCTACCGGCCATGGAAGGCCGGGGCGCAGGCGCTGGCCGAGATCGGCATCGGTGGCCTGCCCGAGGACTGGCCTGAGCATGCGGCGGTGTACGGCTGCAGCAGCATCGACCGGCGGCACTGGTTGCTGCTGCTGCCGGAGCGGGCGCAGCTGTGGCTGGGGTGGAGTGGGTGAGGTGGCTTGGCAGGTGCGAACCAACCGCTCTCTTGTGGGGCCACTCTCCCGTGGGGGCGAACCTTGGTTCGCACGCTTTCATGCCGTCCATGACCGATGGGACGGTATCCGCGCGCCCCTGCTGGCTAGACTCGATGGGTTGATGATCGAGCCGAAGGGCAGGGGTGCGATGTGTTGAAGTGGGGCATGCTGGCCGCAGCGCTGGCGATGGGTGGCAATGCAGGCGCGCAGCAGCGCGAGACGGTGGACCTGGACATGGTCAGCCGCATCCGCCAGGAGGCCTTCCATCGTTCGCAGGTGATGGACACCTTCAGCTACCTCACCGAACGCATCGGTCCGCGCCTGACCAACTCGCCGGCGATGGGGCGTGCCAATGCGTGGACCCGTGGCAAGTTCAACGAATGGAAGCTGGACAACGTCCACGACGAAGCCTTCGATGACTTCGGCCGTGGCTGGGAGTTCACTTCGGCCAGCGTGGAGATGCTCGGTGACCGCGTGCAGCCGCTGCATGCGCTGCCCAAGGCCTGGACCCCCGGTACCAAGGGCCCGGTCGAAGGCGAGCTGGTGCAGGTCGAGATCAAGAAGCCCGAGGACATCGAGAAGTACCGCGGCAAGCTGCGTGGCAAGATCCTGCTGCTGGGCGAGGCGCGCGAATACAAGCGCGGCACCGAAGCGGATTCGCACCGCCACGACGCCACCTCGCTGGAGGGCCTGCAGGAGTTCACCCTGCCCAAGGACAAGGACGCCACCGCCGAGCGTGCGAAGCGGGTCAAGGAGTACCAGGAGCGCCAGCAGCTGGCGACCAAGGTCAATGCGTTCTTCGTGGAAGAAGGCGCGCTGGCCTCGATCAGCATCAGCAGCTGGGACAACGGCATCATCCGCGTTGCCGGTGGCGGCTCGCGCAAGGCCGGTGAGTCGGTGGGCATCCCCGAGCTGGCGATGATCAGCGAACACTTCAATCCGCTGGTGCGCGCGCTGGAGGCCAAGCAGACCGTGCGCCTGCGCGTGGATGTGGCCGCGCGCTTCACCGACGAGGCCGACCAGCCTGGTTACAACACGCTGGCCGAGATCCGTGGCAGCAGCAGGCCCGATGAAGTGGTGATGATCGGCGCGCACCTGGATTCCTGGCACAGTGGTACCGGTGCGGCCGACAACGCGGCCGGCGTGGCGGTGATGATGGAAGCGATGCGCATCCTCAAGGCCACCGGCGCCAAGCCCAAGCGCACCATCCGCGTGGCGCTGTGGAGCGGTGAGGAACAGGGTCTGATCGGCTCGCAGGCCTATGTGGCCAAGCACTTCGGCCGGTTCCCGGAACCCACCGACCCGGCACAGAAGGCGCTGCCGGCCTCACTGCGCGAGCCGACCGGCGCACTGCAGAAGACCCGCGACTACGGCAAGTTCCAGGTCTACTTCAACATGGACAACGGCTCCGGCCGCTTCCGTGGCATCTATGCGCAGGAAAACCTGGCGGCGATGCCGCTCTTCGAAGCCTGGCTGGCGCCGTTCCATGACGTCGGCGCCACCACCGTGGCCACCCGCAACACCGGCAGCACCGACCACATCAGCTTCGACCGCATCGGCCTGCCGGGCTTCCAGTTCATCCAGGACCGGCTGGACTACTTCACCAACGTCCATCACAGCCATCTGGACACCTGGGACCATGCCGAACCGGAAGACCTGAAGCAGGCCGCGGCCATCGTCGCCTCGTTCGCCTACAACGCCGCGACGCGCGAGCAGTCCTTCCCACGCAAGGTAGAACCGTAAAAGGGGACGGAGGGGATTAAGTCGTTTCTCCCCTCCGTTTCCCGGTTGCAGGCCCAGCGGCTGGGCAATCGCGACTTAATCCCCTCCGTCCCCTTTTTCCGTCGGGGGCGGTGGGCTGGTAAAATCGGGGGATTCCCGTTCCTCGAGCCGTCCATGACCTGCCGCACCCGCTTCGCCCCCAGTCCCACCGGTTACCTGCACATCGGTGGTGCCCGCACTGCGCTGTACTGCTGGCTGGAGGCCCGCCACCGTGGCGGCGAGTTCGTGCTGCGCATCGAGGACACCGACCGTGAGCGCAGCACCCAGGGCGCGATCGACGCGATCCTGGAGGCGATGGAGTGGCTGGGCCTGGACTATGACGAAGGCCCGATCTACCAGACCGACCGCGTCGCCCGCTACCTGGAAGTGGCCGAGCAGCTGGTGGCCGACGGCAAGGCCTACTACGCCTACGAGACCCGCGAAGAGCTCGATGCGATGCGCGAAGCCGCCATGGCCAAGCAGGAGAAGCCGCGCTACAACGGCGCCGCGCGCGAGCTGGGCCTGCCGCGCAAGGACGACCCGAACCGCGTCATCCGCTTCAAAAACCCGCTGCAAGGCACCGTGGTGTTCGACGACCTGATCAAGGGCCGCATCGAGATCGCCAACAGCGAGCTGGACGACATGGTCATCTTCCGCCCGGACGGCTTCCCTACCTACAACTTCGCGGTGGTGGTGGACGACTGGGACATGGGCATCACCGAGGTCATCCGCGGCGACGACCACATCAACAACACCCCGCGCCAGATCAACCTGTACGAAGGCATCGGCGCGCCGGTACCGAAGTTCGGCCATATGCCGATGATCCTGGACGAGCAGGGCGCCAAGCTGTCCAAGCGCACCGGCGCGGCCGACGTGATGCAGTACAAGGACGCCGGCTACCTGCCCGACGCGCTGCTGAGCTACCTGGCCCGCCTGGGCTGGTCGCACGGTGACCAGGAGCTGTTCAGCCGCCAGGAGCTGATCGAGCTGTTCGATGTGAAGGACTGCAATTCCAAGGCCTCGCGCCTGGACATGGCCAAGCTGGGCTGGGTCAACCAGCACTTCCTGAAGACCGAGGAGCCGGCCAGCATCGCGCCGCACCTGGTCTACCAGCTGCAGAAGCTGGGCCTGGACGTGGCCGCCGGCCCCGCCCCGGAGGACGTGGTGATCGCCCTGCGTGAACGCGTACAGACCCTGAAGGAAATGGCCGAGAAGGCCGTGGTCTGGTACCAGCCGCTGACCGAGTACGACGAAGCGGCGGTGGCCAAGCACTTCAAGGCCGGTGCCGAAGTGGCGCTGGGCAAGGCCCGCGAACTGCTGGCGGCGCTGCCGGAGTGGACCGCCGAGGCGGTGGGCGTAGCCCTGCACGATACCGCCGCCGCGCTGGAGATGGGCATGGGCAAGGTTGCCCAGCCGCTGCGCGTGGCCATCACCGGCACCCAGGTCAGTCCTGACATTTCCCATACTGTGTATCTGGCCGGACGCGATCAGGCCTTGAAACGCATTGATGTGGCCATCACCAAGGTAGCAACGGTCTGAGGCATTCTTGCCAGGCCCGAACCGGAGAACACGCATGCCCGCCAAGACCGCCACAGCCTGTACCGCCCCGCACCACCACGTCCACGACGCATCGGATTTCGTGGCGGTGGTCGAGCGTGTCTCGCGCGAACGCGGGCTGCGCCTGACCCCGATCCGCGCCAACGTGCTGAAGCTGATCGCCGAGGCCGGCAAGCCGGTCAAGGCCTATGAACTGCTGGAATGGGTGCGCAACGGCAAGGGCGTGGGCGCTGATGCCCCGCCCACCGTCTACCGCGCGCTCGACTTCCTGATGGCCAATGGCTTCGTGCACAAGCTGGAGTCGGTGAATGCCTTCGTGGCCTGCCACCACCCCAGCAGCGCGGCGCACTCGGTGCCGTTCCTGATCTGCAACAGCTGCCACAGCGCGGTGGAGCTGGAAGACCGCGAGATCGTCACCCAGCTGGAAAAGCGTGCCAAGGAGCTGGGCTTCCAGCCGCAGGCACAGACCCTGGAAGTGCACGGGCTCTGCGCGCGCTGCGCCGGGTAACGCAACGGTAGTGCCGGCCGCTGGCCGGCATGAGGAGCGGGGTCAGATCCCTTTGCCATTGGCAAAGAGATCTGACCCCGTTTCATGACAAGGCTAGTCCATCGGCTTGCTCGCGGTATCCACCCGCACGATCACCGACATGCCTGGCCGCAGCTGTGCGGCCAGCGTCTGGCCTTCATTGATCGATATCCGCACCGGCAGCCGCTGCACCACCTTGGTGAAGTTGCCGCTGGCGTTGTCCGGGCGCAGCACGCTGAACTCCGAACCTGTGGCTGGCGCGATCTCCTGCACGCGGCCGCGCAGCACCTGGCCCTGGAACGCGTCCACCGAGAACGTGGCCGGCTGACCGATCGCCATCCCCCAGGTCTGGCCTTCCTTGTAGTTGGCCACCACCCATAGCGTGTCAGGTACCAGGAACAGCAGCTGCGAACCGGCGGCGACGTACTGGCCCACGCGCACGCTGGCTTCGCTGATCTGGCCGTCGCGCGGTGCGTGAATCACCGTGTTGGCCAGGTCGATGCGCGCCAGTTCCAGTTGTGCCTGTGCACTTTCCACCTGTGCCTCCAGGCTCTTGCGCGCCACCTGGGTCGACACCAGCGTTTCCTCGGCGATGCGGATCTGCGCCTGCGACTGCTGCACGCTGGCCTGTGCCGAGGCCTGGGTGGTGCGGAACTTGTCGCGGTCGTTGACCGACACCAGTTGCTGCGCAGCCAGTTCCTCGTAGCGTTTCAATTCATTGCGCGAACGCTGCAGCTCGGCCTGGCCGGCCGACAGCGTGGCGTGCGCCGAAGCGATCTGCGCACGGTTCTGTGCCTGCGACTGATCCGAGTTGGCCAGTGCCGCACGTGCGCTGTCCAGCGTTGCCTGCGCCTGGGCGACACGCTGCGCGTAGATGCGGTCATCGATACGCAGCAGCGGCTCGCCCTCCCTTACGTGTTGGAAGTCCTTCACCAGCACTTCGGTCACGTAGCCGTTCACCTGTGGCGCCATCACCGTGATCTGCCCGCGCACATAGGCGTTGTCGGTCACCATCACGCTGCTGGTGAACGGCCACAGGTGCCAGGCGCGCAGGATCAGCGCAATGCCCAGCAAGGCGACCACCACCATCACCACCACGCTGCGCGCGCTGGGCTTGAGGTACTTCGGCGCGGCAGCCGGTGCCGCCGGCGTGGGCGCAGGCGCCGCATCGGTCGGCGGCGGTGGAGTGACGTTGTCGGCGTCGATGTCGTCGGGGCGGGGCGGGACGGGAGGCATGGAGGAGGACTCAGCGGGGCGCGGCCGGCGTGGCCGCAGCGGGGGAAGTGGGGTGGCGCTTGCGCCATTGCTTGAGCACGGCGGTGCGCAGCGACAGCAGCAGCAACCAGCCTAGGAAGCCGATCGCCAGCCAACCGCTCAGCGTGAACACATCATTGAAGCCACGCACGTTGGCTTCGCGGCGCGTGGTCTGCGCCAGCTGCGCGCTGCCCTGCGCACTGCGCAGCACCGGGTCGGTGATCTGTGCGCTGTACAGTTGTTGCTGGATGCGCAGGCGCTGCGCCACCACCGGGTCGGCCGGGTCGAGCTGGCTGGTCAACGCGCTGGAGTACAGCTGCTCGCGGTGCAGCTGGAAGGTACCCAGCACCGCCGAACCGGCCAGGCCGCCCAGCGTCTGGGTGATCGACAGCGTCACCAGAAAGGTGATCATGTGGTCCACACCCTGCTTCAGCGCGGCGGAAATGCCGAGCATGATCAGAGGGCCCATGAACATGCCGGCACCCACCGAAGCCAGGAACTGGCTGACGTAGAAATCGTGCGGCCGATCCATGCTGGTGCGGTGCTGATCGAAGAAGGCGGCAGCGCCCAGCAGCAGGATCGCCATCAGCAGCTGCGGAATCAGCCGCTTCGGGCCGAAGGTCAGCGATGCACCCGCGATGCCCGTGACCACGCCCGCGAGGATCACCACGAACAGCGGGCGCATCTGGTCAGGCCCCATGCCCAGTGTGCGCATCAGGTTGACCACGCCGTAGGACTGTTCGGTGGTCAGGAAGCGGATCAGGAACGCGCCGACGATGAAGTGCAGTACCGGCAGCTTCGACAGCCAGCGGATCTGCAGCAGCGGATTGCGCCGGTAGTGTTCGATGATGAAGGCGGTGGTGGACAGCACGATCGCGGCGACCAGCGCCCAGCCCAGCCACGGTGTGTTGAGCCACCAGCGGGTGTAGCCCTGCGCCAGTACGATCACCAGCAGGGCGACGGCGGGGGCGAGCAGGGCGAAGGTGAGGAAGTCCAGCGGCTCGAAGGCTTTCACCTGGATGCCGGGCGGCAGCTTCAGCACCACCACCGCCGCGAACGCGCACAGCGCCAGCCCGGCTTCGAACGAATACAGCTGGTGCCACTGGCCGGTATCGACCAGGCCTGGCGAGACGATCCAGGCGATCGGCACCGCCAGCTGCGAGAGGCCCACGCCAACCACCAGCAGGTTGCCGGTGAATCGGCGTGGCAGCGCCTGCAGCATGTACAGCGTGCCCAGTGTCGAACAGGCCGCGCCGGCGAAGCCGCTGGCGGCACGGGTCAGCATCGTGGTCTCGAAGCTGCCGACGAACAGATGCAGGACGGCCAGAGCTGCGTACAGCCCCAGCCCGATCTCGGCGAACAGGCGGATGCCGTACTGCTGGCGGAACTTGAAGGCCAGCAGGTTGGCCGTGACGTTGACCATGGCATAGGCCGCCACCAGCCAGCTGCCCTGGGTCGGGGTCAGTGCCAGCTGGCCCTGCAGGAAGGGCAGGTTGGCGGTGACCAGCGCATTGCCGAGGCCACCGGTGATCGCCACCAGCAGCGACACCAGTGCGTAGGCCACACGTCGATACGGTGGGTGCCAGGGCATCGACGCCGAACCGGGCATGGTCGGCTTCTCGTGCTCCTCCCAATCCGGAACCGGCTTCAGATACGGCTGGACCATCAGCGGGCCTCGCTGGTTGCTCCCTGGAGACCCCCGCGCAGCAGCTGCAGGGCACGCCCGGCAAGGTGGGCGCGCTCGTCGCGGGTCTTGCCGCGCAGGGCTGCGCCCAGCATGCCCGAGATCAGTGAAATGTCCGTCTTCTCCAGGTCGGCACGGCACAGTCCGGCGGCCTTGGCACGGGCGATCGGTGCTTCCAGCAGATCGCGCACGGTCTCGCGCGCGGTGCGCATGGCCGGCACGTCCGAATCGACTGCACGCCAGTAATCGGCCAGTGCCGGCGAATCGATGATGCGCTGGGCCATACCCTCGAACACTTCGAACAGGGCATCGTCGCGGTCGCCGAGCTGCTCGACCTGGCGCCGGATGCGATCGACCGTACGTTGCAGCAGTGCCTGGATCAGCGCGGTGCGGTCGGGGAAGTTGCGGTACAGGGTGGCGCGGCCCACCTGGGCGCGTTCGACCACCAGGTCGAGCGGGGCGGTGACACCGTGTTGGCCGAACACATGATCGGCGGCGTCGAGGATAAGGGCGCGGCGGGCAGCAGCATCGGCACGTTGGGCTGTCATGGGTTCATCTTCGGACAAAAGTGTCCGATTGGCGAGACATTGAGTGACGGGATTGTCCGCTTGTTGTGGTACGCACATCTTTGTGACGGATGCGTGATGGACGCTGCACAAATAGAGATGGGGGCCAGAAGGCCCCCATCGGATCTGCTTGCAGTGGATCCACGCCATGCGTGGTCTGAGGCTGGGGTCAGAGCCCATTCCTGCGGAATGGGATCCGACCCCGCGGCACGATCAGAAGAACGCGCGGATGCCGAATGCGACACCGCGGCCCGGCAGCGGCGAGTAGTCACGCAGCAGCGAGGTATGCGGACGCACTTCGCGGTTGGTCAGGTTGCTGCCATCCAGGAACACCTCGTAGCTGTTGCTCGCGTTGCGATCCCAGCGGTAGGCCAGGTGCGCGTCGACAAGGGTGTAGCCGTCGCTCGGCGCTTCGTTCTGGGCGACATCCTTCTGGCGGCTGTAACGCACCGCACCGACCGAGGCGCGCCAGCCGTCCTTCGACCAGCGCAGGTCGGCACCGACACGGGCCGGAGCGATGCGCGGCAGGTAGCCGGTATTGGCCAGCTCCACCGAGTAGTTGTGGTTGTGGTCGCCATGCGGCACGGCGATGTCCAGGTTGCGGCTGCCGCTGCCATCCAGCTTGGCCTTCACGTAGTCGCCGAACACGCGCAGATCCCAATCACCGGCGCCGCCCTCGAACAGGTGCACCAGCGCTTCGGCTTCGGCACCGCGGAACACCGCATCCTGCTGCGTCCAAGCGCGGACCGGCAGGCCCTCGGTGACGCCGGTGTCGGCCAGGTAGATGAAGTCCTTGAACCTGGTCTGGTAGACCGACGCGGAGAAGTCCAGGCGCTCGCTGTGGGTGTGGATACCCAGTTCCACGCGCTGGCCGCGCTCGGTCTTCAGGTTGGCGTCGCCGATTTCCAGAGAGCGGGTGGCGATGTGCGCGCCGGCGGCGTACAGCTCTTCGTTGGTCGGTGCACGCTCGGAGCTGTCCACGCCGATGCGCAGGTCAACGGCATCGCTGAGCTTCCAGATACCGGCGGCAGACAGGTTGGTGGCGCCGAAGCTGCGGCGGCGGTAGTCGCCGGTCGGGTCCAGCTTGACCTGGTCGTGGCGGCCGCCCAGTTCCAGCTTGAACGGACCGAACTGCTTTTCCTGCAGCACAAACAGGCCGATGTTCTTCGTGCCGGTATCCGGTACGAACGCCTCTTCGCCCTTGGCGCCGAAATCACTGTTGCCGAACTGCAGGCCGAAGGCGCCGTCCCAGCCGCCGATCTGCTGCTGCACGGCTTCCAGGCGCGCCTCGATGCCGCGGTTGGTGAAGCGGGTGGACGGCGTGCCGGCCTCCAGCTCCACGTGCTCGTAGTCGGTGTAGGCCACGCGTGCATTGATGTTCTTCAGGAACGAGACCGGGTTGTAGATGCCGGCCTTGGTCTCGAAGCGGTTCTGCACCATGTCGATGCGCACGTCATGCTCGTCGCCGCCTTCCTCTTCATCGCCATGGTCGTGACCGTGGTCATGGCCATGATCATCACCATCGGCGTGCACGTGCGCGCCGTTGGGAATGCCGTAATTGGTGCGGTAGGTGCTGGCCGACGCACCGAAGTAGCCGCCTTCGCCCAGCCACGTTGCGCCGACGCCACCGGCGCGGGTACGGATCGAGCTGTTGTCGAGGCGGCCACGGCGCGGCTCTTCGCCTTCTTCGCCCGCGTGATCATGGTCGTGATCGTGATGGTCTTCAAGGCTGTCGATCACCGCATAGCCGGGGATGCGGTAGTCGTCGCCATTGCGCACCAGACCGTCCACATGCAGCACGACATTGCCGCTGACGCCATCGAGGCGGAACATGCCGCTGCGCTCGTTGTTCACCGAATTGCCGCGCAGTTCGGCGCGGCCGCTGAGCGGGCGCTCCGGCAGCTCGCGCGCGATACGGCCATCCACCACATTGACCGCACCACCGATGGCGCCGCTGCCGAACAGCAGCGTGGCGGGGCCCTTCAGTACTTCGATCTGGTCGGCCAGGAACGGCTCGATGCTGGTGGCATGGTCGGCACTGACGGTGGAGGCATCCATGTTGCCCATGCCATTGGACAGCACGGCCACGCGCGGGCCTTCCTGGCCGCGGATGATCGGGCGACCGACACCGGGGCCGAAGAAGGTGCTCTGCACGCCGGGCAGCTTGGCTACGGTATCGCCCAGGGTGCCGGCCTTCTGCTCGTCCAGGCGTTCGCCGGCCAGCACATCAACCGGGCGCGCCAGCGATTCGGCATCGCCCTGCAGCGGCGAGGCAGTCACCTGCACCGACGACAGTTCGGTCAGGTGGCGGTCACGATGCGAGGAGTCCTGGCCGGCTGCAAAAGCGACGGACGGCAGGAGGGTGGCGAGGGCCAGGGCCAGGGAATGCGGCTTGAGCCGCGGGGTGTGGGCGGGCATGGAGCGGGTCCTTTGTTACAGTGTATCAATCACTAGGCGCACGAATCCCGTCAGCGGGACAGGGGGAGGGAAACCGTGCGGGTCGGGAACAGATGTTATATTATTCCATAACGATTCGCCGACCCTGCTGGAAGTCATGTCCCTGTCCTCACGCCTGCGCCACCTGCTTGACCGTTTCGGCGCCACCGGTTCGATGCTGTGCGCGGTGCACTGCGCAGTGATCCCCGTGCTGCTGGCGGCGGCGCCGTCGCTGGGCCTGTCGTTCTGGCTGAGCGATGGGGTGGAGCAGGCGCTGGTGGTGTTCGTGACCCTGCTGGGGCTGTTCAGCCTGGTCTGGGGTTATCGCCGGCATGGCGCGCTGCGCGCGCTGGGCTTCCTGATCCCCGGCCTGGTCGCGTTGTGGGCTGGCGTGCTGTACGACCCGCTGCACCACAACGCGGTGCCGCATGCGGTGGTGATGACCATCGGCGGCCTGCTGGTCGGTGTCGCGCATCTGGTCAACCTGCGCCTCAATCACGGCCACGTGCACGACGCCAGCTGCGCGCACTAGGCGCTCCGTGATAGGCTTTCCGATCGTGCGCGGGGGCGCCCAGCAAGGCGGCCCCGCCGAACCCGTGTCAGTACGGGGTAACCAGATTTCACATTTGAGGAGTTGAAGACATGGGTAAGGGTGACCGCAAGACCGCCAAGGGCAAGCGCTACAACGCCAGCTACGGCAACGCCCGTTCGCACACCGCGAGCAAGGTCGCCGTAGGCGCCGCCGCCCCGGTTGCCAAGAAGACCGTGGCCAAGGCTCCGGCGAAGAAGGCTGTGGCGAAGAAGGCCGTCGCCAAGGCCTGATCAGGCTGGTCGACCGCTTCAAAGAAAAACGCGGCGCCTGGCGCCGCGTTTTTTTGTGCTCGTCGTTCCGCTTGCTGCGATCGCCGGGCATGGCCCGGCGCTACCCATTGCTGGCACGGTAGCGCCGGGCCATGCCCGGCGGATGACGCACGATCAGCGCAGCGTCTTCGTCAGCGTTTCCGCATTGCCGTCGTTCGGCGCCGCCGGTACCTGCAGCAGGTGCGCCAGCAGCGGGTAGACGTCGACGTTGTCGAAGCCGTCGATCACCAAACCCTGGCGGAACGATGGGCCGCTGGCCACGAACACCGCACGCATCGACGGCAGGGCATTGTCATAGCCGTGCGAGCCACGATCCTGATGGTCGCGCTTGGCGATCTTCTCCTGATGCAGGGCATCCCAGCCTTCATCCATCACGCAGACAATGGCGGGAACGCGCGGGTGAGTGCCGTAGTGCAGGCGCGCCGGCAGGTTCTCTTTCTTCCAGCACTCATACCGGTCGTGACGACCGAGTAGGGCGCGCTCGGCTGCGGCTTCGTGACCGGCCAACGGCGCAAAACCCACCGACTGGCCCTGGCTGACGCTGCGCGCGATGGCCGGGTCGACCATTGATTCGGTGGAGATCACCTGGCCGACCGGGACGCTGGCCATGCCATGGTCGGAGACCACGATCACGTTGGTGGTCGCGGCCAGGCCGCGTTGCTGCAGGCCGTCGAGTACCTGGCCGATGATCTGGTCGGCGCGCACGATGGCGTCGGCGTACTGCTTTGATTCGGGGCCGTAGTTGTGGCCGGCCTTGTCCACGTGTTCCATGTACAGCGTAGTCAGGCGCGGTGCGTCGGCATCGGTCTGTGCAAGCCAGTCCAGCACGGTGCCCGCGCGTTGTTCCAGCGGTTCCTTGCCGTCGTACACGCGCCACTGGCTTGGGCGCACACCGCGGATTTCCGATTCACTGCCCGGCCACGAGGTGGTGGCCGAACGCACCCCGGCGTTCTCGGCACCGACCCAGATCGGTTCGCCGCCCCACCAGCCACTGGTGGTGACCGCCTCACGGTTGCTCAGCTCGAACCGGCCCAGCGTTGCATCGTCCATGCTGTTGTTGACGATGCCGTGGTGGTCCGGGCGCAGGCCGGTGACGATGCTGTAGTGGTTGGGGAAGGTCAGCGACGGGTACGAAGGCGTCATCCAGCGTGCACGCACGCCGCCGTCGATCAGTCGCTGTAGGTTCGGGGTCAGGCCGCGGTCCAGCGCATCGGCGCGCAGGCCGTCGATGGAGATCAGCAGCAGTTTCGGCGGCGCAGCCGCAGCGACGGCAGTGGAAACGGAGGTGGAAGGGGCGGGCGCAGTGGTGGTGCAGGCCGCCAATGGCAGCAGCAGCGCCAGCGCGCAGGTCAGGCGTACGGAAGTCATCCGCCCATGATAAGCCGGTGCAATGACCACCCCAAGACACGTTGCGCCGAAGGGCGCAGCGTGTCCGCGCATTTTTCCTTATCCCTGCGCCTGTCGGCGCGCCCGCTCCAACAAGAAGGGGGCTTTTCTCCAGACATGTTCCCGATGCTTCCATCCCCGCATGGCGTGGATCTGCCGTGTCGACCAAGGTCGACACCTACCCACAGCCGCGCATACCAATAATCGCCGTTACCAGCAGCCGCGTGAACCTGTCGAAGGCGGGGCGGTGTCGGATTGCGGGGTGTCCGCGGCATGGATGCCGCGGCCAAGCCTACAAGGACGTACTTGCGGCGTCCCCGCAATCCGACACCGCCTCGCCAACCCACGGATAGCCCGCTTTTGACGTTGACGTTGACGGTGATTCGGCGGGTGCAGGGCGCAGCCCTGCCGGAAAACCTACCCCTCAGGCGAACAGCGGTACCTGGCGTTGTTCCAGTCGCAGCAGTGCGGCCTTGGTTTCCAGGCCGCCACCGAAGCCGGTCAGTGCCCCGTTGCTGCCGATTACACGATGGCAGGGGAGGATGATCGGCAGCGGATTGCGGCCATTGGCCGCGCCGACGGCGCGGGTCGCGCTGGGCTGCCCCAGATGCTGCGCCAACTGCAGGTAGCTCCAGGTCTGGCCGAACGGTATCAGCGCCAGCGCCTGCCACACGCGCAGCTGGAACGGCGTGCCGCGTGGCGCCAGTTCAAGGTCGAAGCTGCTGCGTTCGCCGTGCAGGAACTGCAGCAGCTGCTCGCGTGCTTCCGGCAGCGCATCCGGCGCGTAGTGCCAGTCGTCGCGCCCGCGTGCCGGGTGGCGGTTTTCCGGGAACAGCACGTGGGACAGACCACGTTCGTCACCGGCGATGGTCAGCACGCCGATCGGGCTGTCGAAACGATCGAACAACAGGGTCATGTCGGTTCTCCAACGAAAGTGCCGGACAGATGCCACAGGTGCAGAACGGCATAGGCGCGCCACGGACGCCAGGGTTGCGAGCGCGCTTCGGTCGCGCGTTCGCTCAGGCGCTGGCCCTGCGCATGGCCGAGCACCTGCTGCAGTACCAGGTCGCCGGCGGGGAAGGCATCGGGCTGGCCAAGCCCGCGCAAGGCGATGTACTGCGCGGTCCACGGACCGATGCCCGGCAGTGCCACGCAGCGGGAAACGAACTCTTCCAGCGCCTGGCCCGGGCCGAAGTCGAGCGCGCCACTGGCACAGGCGGCGGCAAGCGCACGCACGGTGGCGGCGCGGCTCCGTGGCAGCCCGATCGACTCCAGCGGCGCTTCGGCCAGCAGCTCCGGCGCCGGGAACTGGCGATCGAATTCCGGCGGCATGCCCGGCAGGTGCGCGCCATAGGCATCCACCAGCCGCCGGGCGAAGGTCGTGGCCGCAGCGACGCTGACCTGTTGGCCGAGCACCGCGCGCACGCCCACTTCGAAGCCATCCCAGCCGCCCGGGACGCGCAGTCCGGGACGTTCGGCAATGCCGCGCGCCAGCAGCGGCTCTTCGCCGAGCGCGGCGTGTACCTGCTGCAGGTCGGCGTCCAGATCGAACACGCGACGTACGCGGCGCACGATGTCCGGGATCAGGCGCGGATCGACCGCGCCCAGCTGCAGGCGCAGTTCCGGGCGCTTCGGGTCGGCGGTGACGCGCAGCAGGGTGGGGCGCTCGGGTGTGCCGAGCACGCGCTGGTAGCTGTCTTCGCCGATCAGCTCGATGCCGGGCAGGCTGCGCTTGCGCAGGAAGGCCAGCATGCGTGGGAAATCCAGTGGTGGCCGGTATGCCAGACGCAGTACCAGGCAGCCATCGTCGGCGGCCAGCGGCTGGTGCTGGCGACGCAGTGCGGTCGGCGCCATGCCGCAGCCTTGCAGGAAGGCTGTGTTGAAACGGCGCAGGCTGTTGTAGCCGGCGGCCAGTGCGACGTCGGTCACCGGCAGCGTGGTTTCGGTCAGCAGCTGCTTGGCCAGCAGCAGGCGATGGGTGGCGTGGATCTGCCCTGGCGTTGCGCCCAGATGTTCAACGAACAGGCGCTGCAGCTGGCGCGCGCTGAGTCCGATCTTCTCTGCGAGGTCGGCTACCGGCTGTTCCTGCAGGAAGCCACCATGGATCAGGGCCAGTGCGCGCTGCACGGTCTGCCCGGCCAGTGCCTGCTGCGCCTGCGGTGCCAGCTCGGGGCGGCAGCGCAGGCACGGGCGGTAACCGGCTGCCGCAGCAGCGGCCGCAGTCGGGTAGTAAGTGATGTTGCGCGGCTTCGGTGGCGGTGCCGGGCACACGGGGCGGCAATAGATGCCGGTGCTGCGCACGGCGGTGAAGAACACGCCGTCGAAGCGTGCGTCGCGGGCCAGGCGGGCGCGGTCGCAGGCGGCGGTGTCGAGGGCGAGGGCGGTGTCCATGGCGCCAGTCTAGGCGTGTGCGGGCGGGGATACTCGCCGGATTCGGACATGGATGCTGGAGGGGGTTCTGGCAGGGCTTGCAGCCCTGCACCCGCAACGTCACCGTCAACGTCTCAATCAAAAGCTGGCAGTCCGTGGGATGGCGGGGCGGTGTGGGCTGGCAGGACACGCCGTAAACCCGTCCCTGGGGGCTCGATGGCGCCATCCATGGCGCCAACGGTCCTGTCAGCCCACACCGCCCCACCTCTGACAGTTGGTCGCTGCAGTTGGTGGGTGCCGACCGTTGGTCGGCACGCTTTTGCTGTTGGTAGGTGTCGACCTTGGTCGACACGCTTGCCCAAGGGTCAGAAGGGGTTCAGTGCCACGCGCTGAATGCGTGGCCTGGACGGGTAGACTGTGGCTCTTGCTCCCATGAATCCCGGTTGCCCGATGTCCGCCAAATTCCGCTGGTTGCCCCTGTTGTGCCTGGCCCTGGCGGGCTGCAGTCAGTTGGAGAATCCGGGCAATGTGACCGCGGCCGACAAGGCGGCGCGGGCGCCAGCCAGCGATGGCGAGAACATGGTGTCGATCAATGCGGCTGACGCGCCGCCACCGCCGGCACCGCCACGCAGCCGGGCGGATCGGCCGTGGCCGCAGGCGCAGCTGGAGAATGGTCGCGCCTGGGTCAGCTGCAGCACCGAGTATGCCGGCGATGCCGGCGACGGCACCGAGCTGGAAGGGCTGCAGCGCGACCAGATCAGTCAGGCGCTGGCGCCGTGCGCCGAGCGTGGCCTGTTGCGCGTGCGCTACGCCGGCAAGATCAATCCCGGCTTTGCCGAGATGATGTGGCGCTTGGCCGTGGTCGCCGACGAACAGAAGATCCACAAGCGCATCCTCGATCTCGACTCCAGCGGTGGCCAGGTGGAGTCGGCGATCGTCGCCGGTGACAGCATCGGTGAATCGGGCTGGACCATCTGGGTGCGCGAAGGTTCGATCTGCCACAGCGCCTGCGTGTTCGTGCTGGCCGCCGGTGACAACCGCCTGCTGTCAGGCAAGGTTGGCATCCACCGCATGATGCGCATCAGTTCCAAGGCCACCTCGCGCGCTGAGCTCAACCGCGAGCTGCACGAGGTCTACGACAACGTGAAGGATTACCTGCAGCGCAACGGCGTGGCGGTAGGCGTGGCCGACCTGATGATGACGGTGCCCAATCGCAGCCTGCGCCTGCTGACGCCGGACGAACTGCGCCAGTACGGCCTGGACGGCACCAACGCGGTGCAGGACGACCTGGAGCGGATCAAGCAGATGCGTGCCTGTGGTGACGACTTCGTGCAGCGCAAGGACGCGTTCCTGATTGCCTTCGACCAGCAGTGCAAGCACGAAGGCGCCGACATGGAATCGATCAACAGCTGCGGCCAGGCGTTGAAGCAGCGCTTCGGCTTCCCCGATGCGGTGTGCCCGGAAGAAAGCCCGCTGTCGGAGATCGATGTAGCAACGCTGCCGCCTGCGCCTTCGGAGCCACCGCCGGTGGCCGAACAGGCACCGGTGAACACTGCCGCGCCCGCTGCACAGGTCGATGCAGCAGTGGTGGAAGGCAACGCCCCGGCACGCTGACGGCGTAGTCACTGCGCTGGCGTAGACTGCGGTTCTTTCCCGAGAACCGGCGGTGTCCATGAAGCGCGTGCTCCTGCTGCTGTCCTTGCTGCCCTTGATTGCATTGGCGCAGGCGCCTGCACCCGCCACGCCCGCCCCGGCGCCCGCCCGCCCGGCACCTGCTTCGCCAGCAGCAGCAAAACCGGCCACGACTGGCGCGCCGGCGCTGACCGCCGCGCAGCAGGCGCAGGTACAGAAACAGGACGCGGAAATGGGCGCGGCCGCAGTGAAGGCCGCGCAGCTGGTCGATGCCAACCGCGCTGGCGAATTGTGGGATGGCGCTTCGGCCGTCGCGCGCCGCGCAGTACCGAAGGCGGCCTTCGTCAGCCAGCTGACCAGCGAGCGTGCGCGGCTGGGCGCCCTGGCCGGCCGCGGCCAGCCGACCATCACCCGGGTCAAGTACAACGCCGGTGCGGCGGTACCCGAAGGCCTGTACATCAACGTCAGCTTCCCGACCCGTTTCGCCAACAGCGCTCAGCCGGTACGCGAACTCGTGTCGTTCCGTTTCGACGAGGACCAGGTGTGGCGTTTGGCCGGTTACAGCCTGCGCGCGTCCGGGCCCTGAGGAGATAGACCATGGCAACCGAACTGACAATGCTGGCCTGGGCGATGCTGCTGGGCTTTGTCTACATCTTCGCTACCTCCACCGTGGTCACCCGCGAGCGCGGGATGAAGTGGAATGCCTCGGCGCGTGATGGCCAGGCCCGGCCACTCAGTGCGTTGGCCGGTCGCCTGCAGCGGGCCCAGGCAAATTTCCTGGAGACGTTCCCGTTCTTCGCCGCTGCCGCGATCGCGGTGGTGCTGGCCGGGCGCGGCAACGACACCACGGCATTGGCGGCGCAGGCTTACTTCTGGGCACGGGTGGTCTATCTGCCGTTGTATGCCGCAGGCGTGCCGTACGTGCGCAGCCTGGTCTGGCTGGTGTCGCTGTTGTCGATCCTGGCCCTGGTGTTCGCGCTGCTGTGATCGCGGCCTGATCCAGATCAAGGCCGCTCAGGTCCGCAGCGCTATGCTGGCAGCGACTGAATCAACGGCAGGAGGCGCGCATGCGCAGGATGGACGTGGTGGTGGTCGGCGCCGGACCGGCGGGTCTGTGCTTCGCACGCGCGCTGGCTGGCAGCGGCCTGCAGGTCGGGCTGGTCGAAGTGCAACCGCGCCAGGCCCTGGCCGAGGCCGCCTTCGATGGCCGTGAGATCGCGCTGACCCATGCCTCGCGGCAGAGCATGGAACAGCTGGGCCTGTGGCAGCGCCTGCCGGACGCCGAAGTCGCCGAATTGCGCGATGCCAAGGTGATGAACGGCAGTTCGCCGTTTGCGTTGACCTTTGCCAGCAGCCAGGTCGATGGCCAGCCGCTGGGCTGGCTGGTGCCCAACCATCTGATCCGCCGCGCTGCATGGGATGCCGTGCAGGACCAGGATGGACTGGAGCTGTTCGACGGGCGCAAGGTGCAGAGCGTGCAGGCCGATGCGCAGGGCCATGTGGTCACGCTGGACGACGGCAGCACGCTGCACGCGCGACTGCTGGTGGCCGCCGACAGCCGCTTCTCCGCAACCCGCCGCATGCTCGGCATCGGCGCGCAGATGCGCGACTTCGGCAAGTCGATGCTGGTGTGCCGCATGCAGGTCGAACGTGATCATCACCACACTGCCTGGGAATGGTTCGGCTACGGCCGCACCATGGCGCTGCTGCCGCTCAACGAGGGCCAAGCGTCTGCGGTGATCACCTTGCCGCCGCGCCAGATTGAAGAACTGCTGGCGATGGATGAGGTGGCCTTCGGTGAGGCCATCAGCGGTTGCTTCGAGCACCGCCTGGGCCGCATGCAGCCGGTGGCGACGCCGCAGGCGTATCCGCTGGTCGGCGTCTATGCGCACCGTTTTGTCGGCGAGCGTTCGGCGCTGATCGGCGATGCCGCGGTGGGCATGCATCCGGTCACCGCACATGGCTTCAATCTGGGCCTGGCCAGCGCGCAGCGGCTGGCGCAGGGCATCGTCGAACAGCAGCGTCGCGGTGCCGACATCGCCGCCGCCGGCATGCTGGCCAGCTACCAGCGCGGTCATCGACTGGCATCGCGGCCGCTGTACGAGGCCACCAACGCGATCGCCAGCCTGTATACCGACGATCGCCGCCCGGCGCGGCTGCTGCGCGCGGCCGGCCTGCGTCTGGCACAGGGCGTGGCACCGTTCAGGCAGTTGATCGCCTCGCACCTGACCCAGCGCGTGGCCTGAACCGGTTCAGATCAGGCCGTTCAGATCAGCCGGCGGCCAGCACGCGGATCTGGCTGTCGGCGAATTCAACCACCTGGCCTGCGCGGATCTTGCAGGCCTTGCGCAGCTCGACCTCGCCGTCGACCAGCACCTGGCCGTCGCTGATGACCATCTTGGCCTCGCCGCCGCTGGTGACCAGGTCGGCCAGCTTGAGCAGCTGCTTGAGCTCGACGTAGTCGCCGTCGAGGTCGAATTCGAGAATCTGCATGGAACGGGTTTCCTGGGAAGGGGCGCCGGATTCTGGCCGGGCCGGGAGAGGGCGCGTATTGTGCGCCAGCACGGGGCATGACGGCACACGCACGGCAACCTGTATGCATGGTTCAGGATCAATGCGGTATGATTCCGCTCTGAGCGAGTGAAATCTCCTCCAACCGAGCAGCGCCAGGGCACGCGATAAGAAGGGCGCCCAAAGCGCGGACCATCACCTTTTTTATCGCACTGCCAGGAAGACGGCAGTGTCTTCGGAGTTCCCCATGTCCCAAGAATCCCAAGCGCAGCTGCAGTTCGCGCAGCTCGGCCTGTCCGAGTCTGTCATGCAGGCGGTCACCGCCATCGGCTACGAAACCCCGTCGCCGATCCAGGCTGCCACCATTCCGGCGATGCTGGAAGGCCGTGACGTGCTGGGCCAGGCCCAGACCGGTACCGGCAAGACCGCCGCCTTTGCGCTGCCGGTACTGTCCAACATCGACCTGCAGCAGATCAAGCCGCAGGCGCTGGTGCTGGCCCCGACCCGCGAGCTGGCCATCCAGGTCGCCGAGGCGTTCCAGTCCTATTCCTCGAAGATCCCCGGCTTCCGCGTGCTGCCGGTGTACGGCGGCCAGCCGTACGGCCAGCAGCTGTCGGCGCTGCGTCGCGGCGTGCACATCGTGGTCGGTACCCCCGGCCGCGTCATCGACCACCTGGATCGCAGCACGCTGGACCTGTCCGAGCTGAAGACGCTGGTGCTGGACGAAGCCGACGAAATGCTGCGCATGGGCTTCATCGACGACGTCGAAGCCGTGCTGAAGAAGCTGCCGGCCAAGCGCCAGGTCGCCTTGTTCTCGGCCACCATGCCGCCGCAGATCCGCCGCATCGCGCAGACCTACCTGCAGGATCCGGTGGAAGTGACCATCGCGGCCAAGACCACCACCTCGGCCAACATCCGCCAGCGCTACTGGTGGGTGAGCGGCATGCACAAGCTGGACGCGCTGACCCGCATCCTGGAAGTCGAGCCGTTCGACGCGATGATCATTTTCGCGCGCACCAAGGCCGGCACCGAGGAACTGGCCAGCAAGCTGCAGGCCCGTGGCCTGGCCGCTGCCGCCATCAACGGCGACATGCAGCAGGCGCAGCGTGAGCGCACCATCGCCATGCTGAAGGAAGGCAAGCTGGACATCCTGGTCGCCACCGACGTGGCGGCCCGCGGCCTGGACGTGGAACGCATCAGCCACGTGCTGAACTACGACATCCCGTACGACACCGAAAGCTACGTGCACCGCATCGGCCGTACCGGCCGTGCCGGCCGCAGCGGTGAGGCGATCCTGTTCGCCACCCCGCGCGAGAAGGGCATGCTGCGCCAGATCGAGCGCGCCACCCGCCAGCCGATCGAAGAAATGCAGCTGCCGAGCGTGGAAGCGGTCAACGACAACCGCATCAACAAGTTCACCTCGCGCATCACCGAGACCCTCGGCCAGGGCGGCCTGGACTTCTACCGCCAGCTGCTGGAACGCTTCGAGACCGAGCAGAACGTGCCGGCCATCGAAGTGGCTGCTGCGCTGGCGAAGATGATGCAGGGCGATACCCCGTTCCTGCTGCAGCCGCCGGTGCGTGCACCGCGCGAAGAGCGTGCGCCGCGTGAGCGTTTCGAGCGCGGCGAGCGCCCGGAACGTGGCGACCGCAACGAACGTGGCCCGCGCTTCGAGCGTGGCCCGCGTCGTGACGATGCCGAGGGTGGTTTCGAGCAGCGCCCGCGCCGTGATGTGCCGCCGCGCGGTGCACCGGAGCAGGGCATGGAGACCTACCGTATTTCGGTCGGCCACCAGCATGGCGTGAAGCCGGCCAACATCGTCGGCGCCATCGCCAACGAGGCCGGCCTGGAAAGCCGTTTCATCGGCCGCATCGACATTCACGATGACTTCTCGCTGCTGGACCTGCCGGCGCAGATGCCGTCGGACGTGCTGACCCACCTGCAGAAGGTGTGGGTCTCCGGCCAGCAGCTGCAGATGCGTCCGCTGGCGGCCGGTGAAGAGATCAATCCGGCGCCGCGCCCGTTCAAACCGCGCTTCGACAAGCGTGGTCCGGGTGGTCCGGGTGGCCCGCGCCGCAGCGGCCCGGGTGGCCCTGGTGGCGACCGCGGTGGTGACCGCGACAGCCGCCCGCCGCGCCGTGACGGCTTCAAGCCGCGCGGCCCGCGCAGCTTCTAAGCCACACCTGCGGTCCTGAACAACGCCAGCCTCCGGGCTGGCGTTGTCGGTTGTGGTCCCGGAAAAGGGGACGGAGGGGATTAAGTCGTTTATGCCCGGCAGTGCGCTTATGCCGAAAACGACTTAATCCCCTCCGTCCCCTTTTCGCATGGCAAACACATTGGCGGTCATAGGCTGGCTCGGTTCCAAGGGAGGTTGTCACCGCAGCACATTCGGGGGGATCCGGGATGGGTAGGAGTGGCACGGACCAACACAGCCGGCGGGTGCCGATGACCCGTGGGCTGGGACTGCGATTTGCGTTGCTGACGGGCATGGCGATCGGACTGGTCGCCTTGTCCGCCCTGATCCAGGAGCTGCAGGCGGCGTCCACGGCCTGGATTGCCGGGCAGGGTTACTGGTCGCGGGGGCAGCAGGATGCGACCGCCGCGCTCAGCCGCTATCTGGCGCGCGGCGACGTACAGGACCTGGACGATGCGCGGCAGGCGCTGCAGGTGCCCTTGGGGACCTGCAGGGGCGGCTGGCACTGGAGCAGGCTGAACCCGATGAGTCACGGGCCCGGCAGGGCTTCCTGCAGGGCGGCAACGCCCGTGCCGATGTACCGCGGTTGGTGTTCTCGTTCCGCTATGCGCGCGATCTGGGCGCTTTCCGCGAAGCAACCGCGCTGTGGCGGCAGACCGATGGCGACCTGATGGCGGTGCAGAATCTGGTCGCGGAGCTGCAGCGACGGCATGCCGGAGGCAGCTTGCCGGTGGCCGATCGCGATCGCTACCTGCAGCAGCTGCGGGATCTTGATCGACGCCTGCAGGTACAGGCGCAGGCGTTCTCGCAGGCGCTGCTGCGGATGGCCACGATGGTGCGGGTGGCGACGCTGATGGTCGGCGGCCTCTCGGTACTGGCGATCAGCCTGATGGCGGTGGCCCTGGCGCGTCGCGTCGGCAAGGACCTGACCGAGCACGAGAGCCGCTTCCGAGCCGCGTTCTACCAGGCCAACGTCGGCATGCTCAAGCTCGACACCGATGGCAAGGTGATGGAAGCCAACCAGGCGATGGCCGATATCCTCGACTATCGCCGCGACGTGCTGCTGCAGATGTCACTGGGTGATCTGCTGATGGAGGGCGAACTGGTCATCGACGGCGTGGGCCGCATCGATTGGGACCGGCAGCTGCGACCGAGCGAGCTGCGCTTCTGCCGCCGCGATGGCAGCCTGGTCTGGGGGCGCTGGAGCGGTACCGGCGTGCGCAGTGCCGGTGGTGGGCTGTCGGTGTTTGCGATCATCGAGGACGTCAGCCAGAACCATGCACTGGCGCGCGAGATCGAACATCACGCCAGCCACGATCCGTTGACCGGTCTGATCAACCGCCGCGAGATCGAGCGGTTGCTGGAACGTTCACTGCTGCAGGTGCGCAGCGAGGGCGGCACGCATTCGCTGTGCTACATCAACCTGGATCACTTCAAACTGGTCAACGACAGCTTCGGCCACGCAGCCGGTGACCAGATGCTGCGCAGTTTCGCCGACTACCTGGTGGCAGCGGTGCGTGATGGCGACTGGGTGGGCCGGCTCGGTGCCGACGAATTTGCGGTGTTCCTCGCCCATGCCGGGCAGGACGAGGCCAAGCGGGTACTGCAACGGGTAATCCGCAACCTGGGCCAGGCCACATTCCCGATCAGCGAGGGCAGCCCGCAGTTGAGCTGCAGCATCGGCGTGGTCGAGGTCAGTGCCGAGGCGCCGGACGCGAACTGGTTGATGAGCGCCGCCGACAGCGCCTGCTATGCGGCCAAGCAGGCCGGCCGCAACCGTGTGCACTGCTTCAACGAGAACCGCATGGCGCTGGAGGAGCGGCGCCAGGAAGCCGAGCGCCTGCAGGGCGTCAGCCTGGCGATGGCCGAGAACCGCATGCTGTTGTATGCACAACGCATCGCCCGGGTGGGGGATCCGTCCTACCTGCACTACGAAGTGCTGGTGCGCATGCGTGGTACCGATGGCAGCCTGCACTTGCCCGGCCAGTTCATGCCGGCCGTGGAGCGCTATGGCATGGCGGTGGCGCTGGACCGGCACGTGCTGGGGCTGCTGTTTCGCCACCTGCAGGTCTGCCCGGCACACGTGCGCCAGCTGGGGCTGTGCAATGTCAATGTGTCTGCGCAGTCGATCGCCGAGCCCGGCTTCCTTGCCTTCGTCTGCGATCTGCTCGAGCGCAACCGCGCGCTGGCCTCGAAGCTGTGTTTCGAGATCACCGAGACCGCGGCGATCAGCAACCTCAGCCAGGCCCGCGCTTTCATCGATGCGGTGAAGGCACGCGGCTGCCGGATGGCATTGGACGATTTCGGCTCTGGCCTGTCCTCGTTCGGCTACCTGCGCCAGTTGCCGGCCGACATCCTGAAGATCGACGGCACCTTCGTGCGTGACATGGATACCGACCCGATCAGCCACGCCACCGTGCGTGCGATCAGCGAGCTCGGCCGCGAGCTGCAGATGGAGGTGGTGGCCGAATGGGTGGAGACCGCCGAGGTGGCCGGCGCACTGACCCGGCTTGGCGTGCAGGGGCTGCAGGGGTATGCGATCGAGCGACCGCAGCCGCTGGAACGGATGACCCTCAGTGACCTGAGGCCGGTGCGCCTGGTGGCGGTGAAGGGGCCTCCGGCAGCTGGCTGAACGGCCGGTGGCGACTTTGGTCTACACATGCGCTGCGCGCCCGGCTGCGATAATGCGCGCCAGGGGCGACGCGCAGTGGGCGCGGACGTAAGCAGGAACAGGATGTGGCGTGGGCGTCAGGCAGTGGCGGTACGAAACAGGGACGCTGCTGGTCGTCCTGCTGATGGGAGTGCTGTTTCCCGATCCGGCGCACGCGCGCATGGCCGAGGCCGGCCGGGATTTCCTGCTGGTTGGCGCACCGACGGACGAACCGACGCCGCATCGTGGCTGCACGCCCGCGATGCTGGCCGGGCCGCGCGAGCAGGTAGATGTACCGGCGCCGCCCGGGGGCTGGTCGGGGCAACCCCAGGCCCTGGATGTGTTCAACGTGTTCGCTGGCGAAGTCCGCGTACAGCATGGCGACCGCGAGATCTGCGGCAACATGCACGATGCACGTACCCGTGATTCGCGCTTCCGTGCCGGCATCGGCCTGGTGGCGGTGCCGGCGGCTGGCAGCCATGAGCCGTTCCTGGTGTCGTGGCAGGCGCCGCTGAAGGCGCGCTGGGTGCCGACGTTGCGGCTGGGTGCGCCCAGTCCGGTCCAGCAGAACGATACCGCCCGCCTGCTAGTGCGCGCGGCGTGCATCGCGGTGGCGATCGCACTGGCGCTGTCGGCATTGATGGCCTACCTGACCACCCGTGACCGCAGCTTCCTGGTCTACATCGGCGCGACGTTCGTGGTGGTGTTGTGGCAGGCGATTCTTGGCGGCTTGAGCGGCTACCCCGAACCCTGGCTGCCGGTGGGGGAGCGCGGCGCATGGTGGCTGCTGGCGCTGACCGCTGCGACCCAGGCGCTGGTACTGCCTGCTCTGTGGCGCCTCAACGGCGGGGACCGCCTGCTGCCACGCTCGCGGCCGGCACAGCAGGGCGTGCTATGGGGCCTGCTGGGGCTGGCCGCGCTGGTGCCGTGGCTGCGCTGGGAAACCCTGGCGCTGGTCGCGGAGGGCCTGCAGCTGAGCTTCATCTTCGGTTGCCTGCTGTCACTGGCCGCCGGCATAAGGGCGTGGTTGCGTGGTGACTGCTGGGCGCTGGCAGGCCTGGCGGCGCTGGTGCCGCTGCTGGTGATGATCGCCGCCGATGCCAGCAGTGCGGGGTGGCTGCTGGAATACCGGGTGGAAGCGCTGCAGCTGTCGGTGACCTGGCTGCTGATGATGGCCGCCTATGCCATGAACCAGCGGCTGGGCCGACTGCGCCAGCAGCGCGATGAACTGCGCCAGCTGGCCGAAACCGATGGCCTGACCGGGCTACCCAACCGCAGGGCCGGCCTGCAGCAGCTGGCCCGTCACCTGGCGCAGGTCGACCGTGAGCGCGGCCCGCTGGTGATCGGTTTCCTGGACATCGACCTGTTCAAGGACATCAACGACCGCCATGGCCACGCGGTGGGCGACCAGGTGCTGGTGGCGGTGGCGCGCGCGCTGCGCACGGCAGTGCGCAGCCAGGACGAGGTGGTGCGGATGGGCGGCGAGGAGTTCCTGCTGCTGATGCCGGGCATGCCGCGCGAAGCGGCGTCGGCGCGGCTGGATCGGCTGCGCCAGCGCATCATCGAGGCCGGCCAGGCGTTGCAGGTCCCTGGGCTGGAGGTCACGGCCAGCATCGGGCTGGCACAGTGGCGGCCGGGCGAGGATGATCTGGCCGCGCTGCTGCGCCGGGCCGACCACGCCATGTACGTGGCCAAGCGGGCGGGCCGCAACCGGGTCTTCGATGGTGAAGAACTCGATCCACCCGTGCCGGAATGAAGCGCAGCGGACGGCGATGCCGGATAATGGGCCGATGACCACCCGACTCAACAAACATATCGCCGACACCGGCTTCTGCTCCCGCCGCGAGGCCGATCGCCTGATCGCCGCCCGCCGGGTCACCGTCAACGGCCACCCGGCCGGTACCGGCGCGGTGGTGGGCGAAGAAGACCAGGTGCTGGTCGACGGCCAGCCGCTGCGCGCGCGAGTTGCACGCAAGCCCGGCACCCGCCGCCACGTCTACATCGCGCTGAACAAGCCGGTGGGCGTGACCTGCACCACCGAGACCTCGGTCAAGGGCAACATCGTCGACTTCGTTGGCCATGAGCAGCGCATCTTCCCGATCGGCCGCCTCGACAAGGAGTCGGAAGGGTTGATCCTGATGACCAGCAACGGCGACATCGTCAACCAGATCCTGCGCGCCGAGAATGGCCACCAGAAGGAGTACCTGGTAGCGGTGAACAAGCCGGTCACCGACGAATTCCTGCGTGGCATGGCCCGCGGCGTGCGCATCCACGACCAGATGACGCTGCCGTGCAAGACCTCGCGCATCGCCAAGTTCGGTTTCCGCATCACCCTGCAGCAGGGCCTGAACCGGCAGATCCGCCTGATGGCTGCCGAGTTCGGCTATCGCGTGACCCAGCTGCGCCGCGTGCGCATCGACAACATCAAGATCGGCGCGCTGAAGCCGGGCCAGTGGCGCAACCTGACCGAGCAGGAACTGCAGGGCCTGCTGCCGAAGCAGCTGGACTGGTAACGCGAGGTAGTGCCGGCCGCTGGCCGGCTGCACCAGGCATCGGATGAGCGCGGGGTGCCGGCCAGCGGCCGGCACTACCCGTTGTGCGGATTGCGGACCGGCATCGGCTAGACTCCGCAGTGACCTGCCGGAACGTGACGCTGCATGATCAAGCCCGACAAGCCTGCCAACGAAGCCCTGCGGCTCGAGGCGCTGTACCGCTACCGGATCCTCGATTCGCAGCGTGAGAAATCCTTCGACGACCTGGTGGCGATCGCCAAAGCGGTGTGCGGTACCTCGATGGCGGCGGTGACCCTGATCGATGTGGAACGGCAGTGGTTCAAATCGATCCAGGGCATCGACGCGGCGGAGAACCTGCGCAGCGATTCGATGTGTGGCCACGCCATCCTGCAACCGCAGGAAATCATGGTGGTGGAGGACGCGTTGCAGGACGTCCGCTTCCATGACAACCCGGTGGTGACCGGCGACCCGCACATCCGCTTCTATGCCGGCGCGCCGCTGATCAGTTCCGATGGCCTGCCACTGGGCACGCTGTGCGTGTTCGATGCGCATCCGCAGCACCTGCCCAGCGACAAGGCCGAGGCGCTGGCAGCATTGTCGCGGCAGGTGATGCTGGTGATGGAGCTGCGCCGTTTCGCGCTCGACATCCAGAAGCACATGCTGGAACGTGATGATTACGAGCGCCTGCTGTCGGAATACCAGGACGTGCTGCTGGCGCAGAATGCCGACCTGGCCGAGCAGAGCCGCACCGATGCGCTGACCGGCCTGCCCAACCGCCGCGCGATGGCGGTGGCGCTGGAAGAAGCGGTTGCGGTGGTGGATGATCAACCCGGCGTCGCCTGCGTGGCGCTGCTCGACATCGACCATTTCAAGCACATCAACGATTTCCAGGGCCACGCCACCGGTGACCGGGTGCTGGCCGAGCTGGGTGTGCTGCTGCGCTCGCACTTCGCCGGCCGCGGCATGGCTGCGCGCTACGGCGGCGAGGAGTTCGTGGCGGTGATGCCGTCGACCGACCTGCACACGGCCGAACTGCAGTGCGAGTTCCTGCGCCTGGCGGTGGCCGACCTGCCGCTTGGATTCCCGGTCACGGTCAGCATCGGTGTTGCCCAGCACCAGCCAGGTGAAAGTGTGGATGACACGCTGGCCCGCGCCGACAAGGCGCTGTACCGGGCCAAGGGCAATGGCCGCAACCGGGTGGAACGGGCGGGCTGAAGCCCCCCAGGTAGATCCACGCCACGCGTGGATGAAATATCCATTCGAACGCCATGCGCGTCGCATTCCCTGCGATCCACGTGCTGCACCATGCCGTTCCTGTTCCCACGGACGCCGACCATGCTGCAGACTCTGGCCATCGCCCACTACCGCTCGTTGCACGGGTTGGTGCTGCCGCTGCAGCAGCTGAACGTGGTCACCGGCGACAACGGCAGCGGCAAATCCAGCCTGTACCGCGCGCTGCGCCTGCTGGCGGAGACCGCGCAGGGCGGCGTCGCGGCGGTGCTGGCCCGGGAAGGCGGCCTCGCTTCGGCGCTGTGGGCGGGTCCGGGAAAAATGGACCGTCGGGTTGCTGCCGGCGAAATCCCATTGCAGGGCGGCCCACGGCAGGAATCGGTGGGATTGAAGCTGGGCTTCACCACCGACGAGTTCGGCTATGCCATCGACCTGGGCTACCCACCGCCCAGCCGTTCGGCCTTCGCACTGGACCCGCAGATCAAGGCCGAGGCGATCTGGGCCGGGCCGTTCCTGCGCAGTGCCAACCTGCTGGTCGACCGCCGTGGTGCAATGGTGCGGCAACGCCATGCACATGGCTGGGATCTGGTTGACGACCACCTGTCACTGTTCGACAGCCTGTTCACCCAGGTCGGCGATCCGCAGCGCATGCCGGAGACCATCGCCCTGCGCGAGTACATCCGCCGCTGGCGCTTCTACGATCATTTCCGCAGTGATGCCGACGCACCGGCGCGACAGCCGGCGATGGCTACACGCACGCCGGTGCTGCATCACGACGGTCGCGATCTGGCCGCAGCGTGGGTGACCATTCTGGAGATCGGTGATCCGGGCGCACTGGCGCGCAGCGTGGACGATGCGTTCCCGGGTGCCACGGTCAGCTTCGAGCCGCTGGATGGCCGGCTGGCCCTGCGCTTCCACCAACCCGGCCTGCTGCGGCCGTTGTCGATGGCCGAGCTGTCCGACGGCACGCTGCGCTTCCTGCTGTTGGCCGCTGCACTGCACACGCCGCGCCCGCCGCCGCTGTTGGTACTCAACGAGCCGGAGACCAGCCTGCATCCTGACCTGCTGCCGGCGCTGGCGCGGCTGATCATCGCCGCCAGCGCACGTAGCCAGGTATGGGTGGTGTCACACGCCAGCCGCCTGATCGCGGCGTTGGAACAGGCACCCGGATGCCACTCGCTGCACCTGCAGAAGGAACAGGGACGCACGCTGTTGAGCGGGCAGGGCCTGCTGGATGCACCGGCATGGCATTGGCCGCAGCGCTGACAAGGCGATTCGCACCCTGCGCGGATACGCTCAGTCGGCGATGTTGCGTGCTTCCGACGTACCGAGAATCTCCGGGTGCTGCACCGGCTTGCGGCGGTTCAACAATGGGTGCAGGAACACCGCGCCGACGATGATCGCCACACCCAGATAGAACCACGGGGTCACTTCGTGCTGCTCGCGCAGCAGCACCACCGCCAGCAGTACGGCGTAGACCGGCTCCAGGTTGGTCACCAGCTGCACGGTGTAGGCGCTGAGGTGACGCAGTGCGACCAGCGCCAGCGCGAACGGCAGCAACGTGCAGAACCCGGCCAGCACTAACAGCAGGATGCCGTCGTGCAGGTCGGGCACCACCCACAGGGGGCTGGCCAGCGCCGGCAGCAGGTAGGGCATCAGCGGCGCCAGCAGGGTCAGGGTGAGGGTACCTGCACCCAGTTCCAGTGCCGTGACCGTAAGCGGATCAGCGTGGCTGACCATGCGCTTGTTGAGCGAGCCGAACACCGCCACCAGCAGCGCCGAGATCGCACCGATCAGAACGCCCAGGCGCATGCCATCGGGTACGCCCCCGACCACCAGTGCCACGCCCGGCAGCACGGCCAGGCCGAAGGCGAGTTCACGCAGCTGGAACGGCCGCTTGGCCACCCAGGGTTCGATGATCGAGGTGAACACCGGGGCCAGCGCGATGCAGGTGGCGGCCACCGAAGCGTTGGCCAGTTTCACCGCGCCATAGAAGGTCAACCAGTGCAGGGCGACCAGCGCGCCGATGCCGGCATAACCGGCCACCAGTCGCAGTGGCAGGGTGCGCAACCCGCGCCAGACCCGCGGCAGCAGGGCCAGCATCGCTGTCACCAGCAGCATGCGCCACCAGACCAGCGGCAGCGCGGGCAGAGTGATCAGCTTGCCGAGGATGGCAGTGACGCCCCACAGCAGGACACAGAAGTGGATCTGCCACAGCGCTTTGCGGGTGTCGGGTGTGCTCATCCGCCTATTGTGAGGCAAGGCGGCGCCCGTCGCGCATCGGTCGTGCTATGCGCCGCCGTCCACGTGCCGCTGTAGCGCCATCGCCGCCGCAGGATTGCGCGCTTTGGCGGCGCCGATGCACAGCAGGTAGACCTCGCGCGGTATTTCCGTGGCTGCCGTGGCGAGGCAGGGCAGGTCGGCCACCGGCTCGCCGCGTGACCAGCGTCCTGCGCGCTCCGCCCAGCGCTGCTGCACGGGTGCCGGCAGGCCCTCGTTCAAGCGGGCCTGGCTGCGCTTGATCCTGGCGTAGACGAAGCCGGCACTGACATCGCCGTGTAGTGGCGCCTCGTCGCTGTCCTCGATCACCAGCGCCACGCCATGGCGGCGCGCGGCGGCGACCAGTGCCGGGCCATGTGCCTCGGCGTTGCGGACCTCCAGCGCATGCTGCAGCGGCACGCCGTCCAACTGCTTCGGCAGCTGTGCCATCAGCGCGTCCAGCGCTTCGGCATCGGCCGGATGGCGTGGGTCGAACTGCCACAGCAAGGGGCCGAGCCGGTCACCCAGCGCGAGCGCCGCCTGCAGGAACGGCGCTGCAGCCTCCACAGTGCTGGACAGGTCGCGGCGCTGCACCAGGTAGCGTGGCGCCTTCATCGAAAAACGGAAGCCGTCCGGCGTCTGCGCCGCCCATTGCGCGCACTGGGCGGCAGTGGGCGTGCGGTAGAAGGTGCCGTTGATCTCGATGCAGCGCAGCGCGCGGCTGGCATGGGCCAGTTCCTCGCGTTGCGGCAGGCCCGGCGGATAGAACATGCCACCGCGCCATTCGGGAAACACCCAGCCACCAATACCGCAGCGGATCGCGGCCTGCGTCGTTGCGGCCATCACTGGCCGTGGTCCGCGCGCCACGGATCGTAGCTGCCGAACCACCACAGGTAACCTTCCGGGTCGGCACAGGCGTAGCCACGGCCACCGTAGTCCTGGTCGGCAATGTCGATGACGATGCGGGCACCGGCAGCCTTGGCCCGCGCATAGTGCGCATCGGCATCGGTGACGATCACGCAGGCGCTCTGCGTCTGGCGGCCGCCGACCTCGTCCGGCATCACCGCCAGCTTGGACCATTCGCCGCTACTGCTGCTCGAGCCGAGCATGATCATGCCGTTGCCGTATGTCAGCTGCGCATGGAACACCGTATCGCCGTCGGCATACACCGCCTGGACGTGAAAACCGAAGGCGCGTTGCAACCACTCGATGGCGGCCTGCGCGTCGCGGTAGCGCAGGCACGGAATGATGGTCGACCCGTTGCTCGGTTGTCCGTTCTCGCCCATGACACCCCTCCTATGGCACAGGGCAGGCTGCGCCCGGGGCCGTTACCATCGCGCGAAACCCTGGTGACGGCCTGCACATGGCCGCCACCCCTGTTCGGAGATCGTGCTGGATGAAAACCTGGATTGGAGGAGCCGTGCTGCTGGCGTGCACGACCATGGCGAATGCTGCGACCCCGGAGCAGCTGCAGGACCTGGATGCCACCGTCGAGCGCGTGCGCGCACAGTTCGACGTGCCCGGCATTGCCGTGGCCGTGGTCAAGGATGGCCAGGTGGTGCTGGAACGCGGCTGGGGTGTGCGCGAGCAGGGCAAGCCGGAGCCGGTGCAGGCTGATACCCTGTTTGCCATCGCTTCCAATACAAAGGCGTTCACCGCTACTTCGCTGAACCTGCTGGCAGAGGACGGCAAGCTGAAGATGGACGACAAGGTGATCGACCACCTGCCGTCGTTCCGCATGTCCGACCCGTTCGTGACCGGCCAGATGACGATCCGGGACCTGCTGTCGCACCGCAGCGGCCTGAGCCTGGGCGCCGGTGACCTGCTGTTCTGGCCGACCACCTCCTACAGCAACGCCGAAGTGGTGGAGCGTCTGGGCAAGGTGCCACTGAAGGGTGGGTTCCGCGAAAGCTACGCCTACGACAACATCCTGTACGCGGTCGCCCAGCAGGTGATCGAACATGTCTCCGGCATGAGCTACCAGCAGTTCCTGCAGACCCGCATCTTCGACAAGGTGGGCATGGCCGGCACGCGCTACAACGCCGATCACCTGAAGCCGGGCGACAAGGCCGCGGTCGGCCACGCCAAGTACGATTTCAAGGACCTGCGTACCGTCGCGCCGCTGACCTGGTCGAACAACGCCGGCGCCGGTGGCATCTATTCCAGCGCGCACGACATGGCGCGCTGGATGCAGGTGCAGCTGGCCGAGGGCAAGCTGGCCGATGGCACGCCGCTGTTCACCGACAAGAGCCAGCAGCAGATGTGGCGGATGATCACGCCACAGTCGATCGCGGCGCCGAGCGTGCCGGAGCTGGCACCGGCGCGGGCCAACTTTGCCGGTTACGGCGAAGGCTGGAGCCTGAGTGACTACCGCGGGCAGAAACTGGTCTGGCACACCGGTGGCTGGCCGGGCATGGTTTCGCGGCTGACTCTGGTGCCGGGCGAGAAGCTGGGCGTGGTGGTGCTGACCAATCAGGAAGTGGGTGCGGCGTTCAACGCGATCACCCTGAGCGTGCTTGATGCCTATCTGGGCGGCGAGAAGCACGACTGGGTGGATGCCTATGCCAAGGCCGTGGCCAAGGGCCAGGACAAGGCCGACGAGGCCTGGGCCAAGCACCAGGCGGCGCGCGACAAGGGCAGCAAGCCGTCGCTGGCACTGGCTGGCTACAGCGGCACCTTCCGCGACCGCTGGTACGGCGACATGCAGGTCAGCGCCGAGGGCAAGGGCCTGCGCCTGCGCTTCATGAAGACCGCGCAGCTGAGCGGCCGGCTGGAGCATTGGCAGCACGACACCTTCATCGTGCGCTGGGACGACCGTTCGCTCAACGCCGATGCGTTCGTGAACTTCAGCCTGGACCCGGACGGCAAGGTGCGCGAGGTGCGCATGCAGTCGATCTCCGACCTGACCGATTTCAGCTTCGATTTCCAGGACCTGCTGTTCACCCCGGCAACGTAAACCGATGCGGTCCAGATGATCGGTAGCGCCGGGCCACGCCCGGCGAGCGCGCAGCGCGGTTGCAGGGGACCCGCCGGGCATGGCCCGGCGCTACCAGAACCGGAGCATCATCGGCTGGCGTACACATCCGGCGTGGGATACTCCGCCGGCTATTGATGGCGAGGGAATGCGATGTTTCGTTGGTTTGAATCCCTGATCCCGGTGTTTCCGCCCGTGGACGGGCGCATGCCGCCGCGCAAGGTGGTGCCGTTCTACCTGCACTACCTGCGCCCGGTGTGGCCGGTGCTGCTGGCCACTCTGATCGCCGGCCTGCTGCTGGCGCTGGTGGAAGTGGCGATGTTCGATTACCTGGGCCGCATCGTCGACATGGTCGCCGAGCAGCCCGGTGCCGGCTTCTTCCAGCGCCATGCCAACGAGCTGGGCTGGATGCTGTTCATCACGGTCATCGCTCGGCCGATCCTGGTCGGCCTGCACAACCTGCTGGTCAACCAGGCGATCGTGCCCGGCCTGAGCAACCGCTCGCGCTGGCTGATGCACAACTACGTGGTGCGGCAGAGCCTGAACTTCTTCCAGAACGACTTCGCCGGCAGCGTGGCCAACCGGGTGATGCAGACCGGTACCTCGCTGCGCGAATCGGCTGTGCAGATGGTCGATTCGCTGTGGTACATCGTGGTCTATACCGGCACTGCGCTGTACCTGTTCGCACAGGCCGACTGGCGCCTGATGGTGCCGTTGATCCTGTGGCTGCTGACCTATGCGGTGATCCTGGTGTACTTCGTGCCGCGCGCGAAGGAGCGTGCGTGGATCGCCTCCGAAGCACGTTCCAAGGCGATGGGCCGCATCGTTGATGGCTACACCAACATCCCCACGCTGAAGCTGTTCGCCCATGGTGGCCGCGAGCAGGCCTATGTGGCCGAGTCGATCCAGGAACTGGCGGTCAAGCACCGCGCGCAGACCCGGGTCACCACCGGCATGGACCTGGCCATCGCCATCGTCAACGGTTTCCTGATCGCCGGTACCTGCGGCCTGGCGCTGTGGTTGTGGAACGGTGGCCACATCACTGTTGGCGCGATCACGCTGGCGACCGGCCTGGTGATCCGCATCCACAACATGTCCGGCTGGATCATGTGGACCATCAACGGCATCTTCGAGGACATCGGCACGGTGCAGGATGGCATCACCACCATCGCCCAGCCGCTGACCGTGCAGGACCGCGAGGATGCGGTGCCGCTCCAGGTGACCCGTGGTGGCGTGCACTTCCAGGACATCCACTTCCACTACGGCAAGAAGGGCGGTGTGATTGCCGGCCTCGACCTGGTGGTGAAGCCGGGTGAGAAGATCGGCCTGGTCGGCCCATCCGGTGCCGGCAAGTCGACCCTGGTCAACGTGCTGCTGCGCCTGTACGACCTGGAAAGCGGCCGTATCCTGATCGACGATCAGGACATTGCGTACGTTACGCAGGAAAGCCTGCGCCAGCAGATCGGCGTGGTCACCCAGGACACCTCGCTGCTGCATCGCTCGATCCGCGACAACCTGCTGTATGGCCGCCCCGATGCCACTGACGAGCAGTTGCATGCCGCCGTGGCCAAGGCGCGCGCCGCAGCCTTCATCGATACGCTGGTGGACGGGCAGGGGCGGCGTGGCTACGACGCGCACGTAGGCGAGCGCGGGGTGAAGCTGTCCGGTGGCCAGCGCCAGCGCATCGCGATCGCCCGCGTGTTGCTGAAGGACGCACCGATCCTGGTGCTGGATGAGGCGACATCGGCACTGGACTCGGAAGTGGAAGCAGCGATCCAGGACAGCCTGGACCAGTTGATGGGCAACAAGACGGTGATCGCGATCGCGCACCGGCTGTCGACCATCGCACGCATGGACCGGCTGGTGGTGATGGACCAGGGCCGCATTGTCGAGACCGGCACCCATGCCGAGCTCATTGCGGCCGGTGGCCTGTACGCGCGGTTGTGGGCGCGGCAGACCGGTGGTTTTGTGGCTGCTGATCAGTGATCGTTTCGGGGTGGAGCCCTTTCCGGTGGAAAGGGAACCGACCTCACATCACGTCCCTCGGGGTCGGATCCTTTTCCGCAGGAAAAGGCTCTGACCCCGAGCCCTTTCCGGAAACCAGCATGATCCGATCCCTGTGCCCCCTGTTGCTGGCGCTCACCCTCGCCACCACGGTTGCAGCCGCTGCGCCAGCGCCCGTGGAAGGCGACCACCTCGAGCAGGTTGTCCTGCTCAGCCGCCACAACCTGCGCGCTCCGGTGGTGGCATCGGGTGCTTTGGCCAATGCCACGCCGGAGCGCTGGCCAAGCTGGGACGTAGGTGCTGGCGAGCTGACCACCAAGGGCGGGGTGTTGGAGGTCTACATGGGCCGCTACATCGGCCAGTGGCTGCGCCACGCACAGCTGCTGCCGGTATCAGGCTGCCCGCAGCCGGCGGATTTCCACGCCCATGCCAACAGCCTGCAGCGCACCCAGGCCACCGCGCAGTTCTTCATCGCCGGTGCGTTCCCGGGCTGCCATGTCACGGTCGAGCAGCGCATGCCGCTGGGCACGATGGATCCGTTGTTCAATCCGGTGATCCACAACGGTGATGCGGCCTTCCGCGAACGCGCGTTGTCGGCAATGCAGCAGGCGCTGGCCGCGTCGGATCTGGCACCGGCGTTGGCGGTGGTGGAGGCGATCACCCGCTACCCGCAGTCGGCTGCGTGCGCAGGCCGCAGCGAATGCCACCTGACGCCGGCCGATTCCATTTTCAGCGCAGAGCCGGGCAGGGAACCGCGTACTTCCGGTTCGCTGGCCCTGGCAAGCGGGCTGGTCGATGCCCTGTTGATGGAGCACTACCAGGGCAGTGGCATCCCCCGCGAAGGCTGGGGCCGATTGAACACGGAGGCCCAATGGCAGGCGCTGGCGCAGATCCGCAACGGTTACCAGGACATCCTGTTCGGAACGCCTGAGGTGGCGCGTGACGTGGCCGCGCCGCTGCTGGCAAGAGTGAATGCGTTGTTCGAGGACCCGGCATCGCCGAAGGTGAGCCTGCTGGTCGGCCACGATTCCAACATTGGTTCGGTGCTGGCGGCGCTGGGAATCACGGACTACACGTTGCCGGGCCAGTACGAGAAGACGCCGATCGGCGGCCTGCTGCAGTTTGAACGCTGGCGTGATCGTGGGGCCGGCGAAGTGCGTTTCCGCCTGGCCTACGTCTACCCGACCACCGCGCAACTGCGAGATGCGCTGCCGTTGAGCGATGTACAGCCACCCGGTCGGGTGGAGCTCGCGCTTCCCGGGTGTGGGCAGAATGGATGCAGTGACGTGCAGTTCGAGCGCGTGCTGCATCGCGCGGTGAATTGAATGCCATCCACGCATGGCGTGGATCTATTGGCAGGCGGGTAGTAGATCCACGCCATGCGTGGATGGGTCCATCCCGGCACGCCGAACAGAAAACGGCCCGGGTTTCCCCGGGCCGTTCTGTTTCCGCTCACATCGGCTCGATCACTCGATCGGCTGGTCCAGCATCAGCTGGCGTGCGAAACGCACCGGCGGTGCGCCGTAGGACAGCATCTGGTCGTGGTACGCCTTCAGGTTGAACTTGTCGCCCAGCTTCTCCTGCACCGCCTTGCGGGTGTCGAAGTGTTCCTGCGCACCGACGAAGTAGGTCGGCAGCTGTGCCGAGGTCAGCTGCGCGCGCACCCACTTGCCCGAGGCTTCGCTCTCCTGCTGGAAGGCGTCGTGGGTCATCAGGTGCATCGCCTTTTCGCGATCCCAGTTGTCCACGTGCACGCCCTGGTCGAGGATCGCGTTGGAGATCGTGCGCAGGTAGAACTTCAGCTGCACCAGGTGGAACAGCGGGTCATTGTTGAGGTAACCCTGCTCCTGCATCATCCGCTCGGTGTAAACCGCCCAGCCTTCGGCGAACAGGCCCGAACGCAGCACTGCACGCAGGGTGGAGGGGAACTTGGCCGAATGCCAGCCTTCCAGGTAGTGCCCCGGGGTGCCTTCGTGGATGCTGAGCAGGTGAATCATGCGCGAGTTGTACTCACGCAGGAACGAGTCGACCTGCTTGTCGTTCCAGTCCTCCGGAATCGGCGAGACGGCGTAGAAGGTCTTCAGGTTCTTGTCCAGCGGGCCGGGCGAATCGCAGTAGGCCACGGCCACGCCGCGCTGGAATTCCGGCATCAGGATGATGTCCACCGGCGCGTCGGGCAGGGTCATCAGGTCGTGCTCGCGCACGAACGCGGTGGACTGGTCCAGCGCGGCCTTGGCATCGTCCACGACCTTGTCGCGCGCCGGCTTGTCGGCGTAGGCCAGTTCCAGCGCGGCCTCGATCGCCTTCTGCTGCTGCTCGTCGGTCGGCTGGGCCGGCATTTCCGGTGCGCCGGGCTTGTCCTTCAGCACGGTCTGCGCGATGCCGTACATGTCTTCGCGCACGCGCTTGAGTTCGGCGCGTGCTCGCTCGCCGATCTCCTGGCGCGACAGCGACGAGTTCAGCGCGAACTTCAGCTTCTGGTCGTACTTTTCCGCACCGATGCGGAAGTCGCCCTTGGCGTTCGGCACCAGGGTCTTGTCCAGCCAGGTCTGCTGCTCGTCCACGGCCTTCTTCAGGCCATCGATGGCGGCCTGCAGGCGCTGCTGGTCGGCCTGCGGCAGTTCGCCGATGTGCGGGGTGATGAAGGTATCGACGATGCTGAGGATGCCCTTGTTCTGCTTGGCCACCGTCTCGGCATGGATCTTCGGCACGCGGGCCGGATCCAGGTTCTCGCGGGCCTGGGCGAAGATCGCCGGCAGCTTCTCCATGCGCGCGGTGGCCGACTTCAGGCGCTCGGGCAGCGGTGCGAACTCACGGGCCATCAGGCCGTAGATCGCGCTGCCGGCCACGCCGTTGTACAGCTGCGGGTCCCACTTGCCGGACTGCATGACCTCGGCATTCCAGATCTCGGACTGCAGCTGGTTGCGCAGGATCGCCGCGTCCACCTGGTTTTCGCGGCCGAGCTTGGCCACCTCGATCTTGTCCAGCTCGCCCAGCAGCGCCTTGTAGGCGGCCAGGGTCTTCTGCTGGCCGGCGGCGCTCAGGTCGTCGATCTCGCTGTCGTAGCGGTGGTCACCGATCTGGGTGGCGCTGACCGGCGAGAGCTGCATCCAGGTGTCCAGGGCGCGCTTGGACAGGTCGGCGAAGGCGGCATCAACCGCCGCGTCACCGGCCTGCTGGCTGGCGGCCGGGGTGGAACCATTGGTCGGGGCGTCGGCCGGCTGGCAACCGGCCAGGGCGGCGACCAGGGCGAGGGCAAGGAGATGCGGGCGCATCGGCGTTCCTGTACTGGGGTCAATTCCCGAGCATAGGCCTCCGGGGCTGCTTTGTCCCCGTGCCATAGGATTACCATGGACACTGACAAGGACCCTCCAGCGGAGCGCAGGACATGGAATACCAGGGAAGCTGCCATTGCGGCAGGATCGCATTCACCGTACAGGCCGAGGCGCCGATCAGCGATGTCATCGACTGCAACTGCTCGATGTGCCGTCGTCGCGGCAGCCTGCTGTGGTTTGCCCCGCGCGAGGCGTTCCAGCTGAGCACCAATCCCGCGGACGTGGCCACCTACCACTTCAACAAAGCCCACATCGATCATCACCACTGCCGCGAGTGCGGCGTTGCTCCCTACAGCGAAGCGGTGGACCCGCGCACCGGCACGCCGATGGTGGCGGTGAACGTGCGCTGCGTACCGCAGGTAGACCTGGCCACGCTGGCGGTGATGTCCTACGACGGAGCTGCACTGTGAGGCCGCTGCGGGCGTGGACGCGTGTGGTGGCAATGCCGGTGCTGCTGCTGGCGCTGGCGGCCTGTGCCAAGAACGGCGAGAGGGCGCAGGAGGCGGGTGCCGCTGCTGCCGATGCTGCTGTTGCTTCGCCGGAAGGTGCGTTCCTGGCCTACGAGCATGACGTGCAGATCCAGCTGGAAGCGGCGCAGATCGCTGTGCGCATCCAGCAGGTGGCGCAGGCCTGCCAGAGCGCGAAGTTCGGTGACTGCGCGGTGCTGCAGGTCGACCAGCGCAGTGGCGAGCAGCCCAGCGGTGAGGTCAAGGTACGCATCGCGCCGAAGGGCACCGAGCCCCTGATCGCGATGGCCGGTGAGGGTGGCACGCTGCAGTCGCGTAACACGCGCGCCGAAGATCTCGCGCAGCAGGTCGCCGACACCGCACTGACCAAGGCGCGGTTGGAGAAGGAACACGCGCGGCTGCTGTCCTACCAGGATCGCAAGGACCTGAAGATCGAGGACCTGATGGCGATCACCACGCGCCTGTCGGAGATCGAAGCGGGCGTCGAACAGGCCAACAAGGATTCGGCGCAGCAACGCCGGCGCATCGATACCCAGCTGGTCACGATGCACTTCGATACCACCTCGGGCCAGCGCAGCCGCAGCGAGATCGGCGAAGCGCTGAGCGAATCGGGCAGCATCCTCAGCACCAGCATTGCGTTCCTGATCCGCGCTGCCGCCGCGTTGTTGCCGGTAGCGGTGCTGGCGTTGATCGCGGCCTGGGGTGTGCGGGCGTGGTGGCGTCGCCGCCGTCGCAAGCCGTAATCGCACGTGTTCGCCGGGCATGGCCCGGCGCTACCGGAACAGACGGCGCATGGCTCGGCGTTACCGGGGTGCTTCGAGCATCGGGTAGCGCCGGGCCATGCCCGGCGAGCCCTCAGCCCTCGTCGGTCTCGTACTCGACGAACACATCAAGCTCCAGCGCAAGCTCCTGCACTGCATCGCGCACCTTCTGCGCAGTGCTCTCGTTGCCCACTTCCACCTCCAGTTCGTGGGTGCCCGGGCCGATGTCATCAGACAGCCCGGCCGAACTGGAATCGTCGTCGTCCATGTGCGGCATCAGGTCGTCGGTTTCCTCGACATGTTCGATGCCATCCAGGCCGAGCAGCAGGTCGCTGATCGCGCGGGCGTCGTCTTCGGTTCCGGTGATGCGCAGTCGCAGCATGGCCATGGCGTAGGTACGGTGTGGGGTTGCCTGCAGCCTAGCCGGCCGCGGGCAAAGACCGGGTGAGGGCACGGTCAGCCGGCTGTGGGCATGCGCCCCAGCAGGCTGTCCGGCAGCGCTGGGATCGGCGTGCGTTCGTCCTGGGCCTGTTCCAGCAACCAGTCGATGAACAGGCGCGCGGCCGGGCTCGGCGCTTGTCCTTCGGCATGCACCACGTAGTAGGCATAGCGCGCCTTCAACGCCGGGCCAGGCAGGCGCAGCAGCTCATAGCGTTGCAGATAGGGCTGTGCGACATGCGTGCGGGCCAGTACCGCGCCCATGCCGTACACCGCCGCACGCATCGCATCGGTGCTGTCGGCGAAGGTGTGCATCGGCGGCATCGGCGAGGGCGGGCGTACGCCGGCGTGGCGGAACCAGTCGCGCCAACCCTGCGGTGACAGATCACTGAGCAGCGGCAGCTCGGCGATGCGTGCCGGGTCCTGCAGCGTTTCGACCCCGGCCAGCGCCGGTGAGGCGACCGGGAACAGGTTGTCGTCCATCAGATGCTGCGCATGCAGGCCGGGCCATTGGCCAAGGCCGTAACGGATGCCGACCTCCGGCCCGTTGTCGTCGTAGCGGTCCAGGCCGCTGCCGGTGTGCAGCTCGATGCGTATGTGCGGATGGGCCTGGGTGAAGCGCGGCAGCCGTGGCAGCAGCCAGCAGTATGACAACGAGCGCAGCGTGGTGATCCGCAGCGGCACGCTGTCGGCGTCAGGCTGCAGATGATGGGCGACCGCAGCCACATCAGCGAAGGCCGCACTGGCGGCATCGGCCAGCTGCCGTCCCTCGGCGGTGAGGCGGACGCCTCGCGCATGACGCAGGAACAGCCGGGTCTCCAGCACCTCTTCCAGCCTGCGCACGTGGTGGCTGACCGCACTGGCGGTCAGGTGCAGCTCCTGCGCGGCCTGGGCGAAGTTCTGGTGGCGCGCGGCGACCGCGAACACGGCCAGTGCCGGCAGCAGGGAAGGACGTAGCAACATGTCGAGCCTCAAACCATATTTGTGGCTGGCAGCGATACTACGCGCTTGTGTGGCGGTCGTCTGCGGCCGATCCTGTGAGGCCGGACGAGGAATGCAGTGATGGTTGGAGAACGGATATGAATGCGGTGCCACAGACGGCCGAACGTGACTGGCGCACACCGCTGGAACTGACCCTGCTGGGCGCCATCTGGGGCTGCTCGTTCCTGTTCATGCGGGTGGCAGTGCCGTCGTTCGGCCCCTTTGCGCTTGTCGAGATGCGTTTGGGACTGGGCGCGCTGGTGCTGCTGCCATTCCTGTGGCAAGCGCGGGCGCAGTTTCCGCTGCGGCGCTGGCTGTGGCTGGCACCGATCGGCCTGGTCAATTCGGCATTGCCGTTCGTGCTGTTCGCCTACGCGGCCGAACGTGCACCGGCAGCGATCGGCGCGATCTGCAATGCGATGACGGTGCTGTTCGCTGCGTTGATCGCCTTCCTGTTCTTTGGCGAGAAGATCGGCGCGCGGCGTGCGGGTGCGCTGCTGGTTGGTTTTGCCGGCGTAGTGGTGCTGGCCACGGCCAAGATCTCGGGCCTGAGCATCGGTACGGCGGTGCTGGCCGGCGCGGCCGCTTCGCTGTTGTACGGTCTGGGCGTGAACCTGGTGAAGCGGCACATGACCGGATTGCCCTCGGCTGCGGCGGCCGCCGCCACGCTGTCGTGCGCCTCGCTGTGGGTGCTGCCGATGGCGCTCACCCATCTGCCGCAGGGGCCGATTCCGGGCAAGGCCTGGGGCGCGGCAATCGCGCTGGGCGTGGTCTGCACCGGATTCGCCTTCCTGATGTTCTATCGTCTGATTGGCCGCATCGGCCCGTCGCGTGCATCGACGGTGACCTATCTGGTGCCGTTGTTCGGCGCAGCGTTCGCCTGGCTGTTCCTGGGTGAAGCGGTCACGGTGCAGATGTTGATTGCCGGTGCGTTGATTCTGGGGAGTGTGGCGGTGAGTCAGAAGGGCTGAGGCTCATTGCGCGCACGCATCGGTAGCGCCGGGCCATGCCCGGCGAGCGTAGCGGCCGCTTTGGACGTTGTTGCCTCCCATCCGCCGGGCATGGCCCGGCGCTACCGATGCAGCACGCCAGCGGCGAAAAAATCGAAGCCTTACCGCACCGGTACCGGAATATTGCAAAGATCGATATGCCCCGCCGGGCGCTTGTAGAAATCGTCCACACGATTGCGTCGCGCTTCGACCGTATCGGCGAACGTCTTTGAATCAGTACGCAGTACCTGGATCGGCGTGCGCTCGGCCACCGGCACATCGCTGGCACGGCGGATCGACACGATCGGCGTACGCAGCTTCGGGTCGGCATAGAAACCCATCGGCGCCGGTCCGCGCGGCGTTGCGCTGAGCAGTTCCATGCCCTTCAGCACGCGACCGACCAGGGTGATGTTGCGGTCCAGCTGACGCGGTGACTGGCCGGTCACCACGTACAGTTCTGCGCCGATGCTGCTGTCTTCCTCGTTGCTGCGGCCCGCGCCGAGCATGCCGTAGCAGTGCGCCAGCCAGGCCTTGCCGGCCTGTGGGTCCTGGCCGACCGGGAAGCCGTCGACGAAACCGGTCTGCGCCGCCCAGCCATCACGGTCCGGCAGCACGCTGACCTTCAGGCCAGCGCTGGCGCGCTCGAACTCGGCCGGCAGCTTGCGCGCGGCACTGCCGAACGGCTTTGCCTTGGCCGCGTCATCGGCGTCGGCATCGCCGAACTGCACCACGAAGTTGTCCTGCGAACGGTAGATGCTGGTGCCGTCCCAGAAGTGCTCGTGGGCGAAGGTCTGGATGTTGGCGACATGGCGCGGGGCGAACTGCGGCGCCAGCTCGATGATCACCCGTCCGGCCGGCAGATCCATGTACAGCAGGTTGGCCGGGTCCGGGGTGCGCCAGTCGCTGGCGGCCGAGGCGTCGAGGATCTGCTGCGGGCTGCGGTAGGGCGAGGCCGCACTGGCCAGGACGGGCAGCAGGCAGGACAAGGCGAGGGCGGTCAGGGCAAGGCGACGACGGTGCGGCATGGGAACCCCGGAACATGAACGAGGCTTCGATTCTGCGCGAGAGTACGCGCCTGCGCCACGTTGGCGTGCTGGCCCTGTCCATGCAGGTGCGGCACGATGGTCATTGTCCTTGATGGAAGCAGATGATGGTGATGCCGCAACCGGAAGCGCCCGAAGCCGCACTGCGCGCGATGATCGACCAGATCCTGAAGGGGTTCGTCGATGAGGGGGGGAATCGCCTTCATTGGTTGCAGACGCTGTCGCCACGAGGGTTGTTCGATCTTGATGAGCGTCGACGCAGCTGGTGGGCCCCCAACGACGATGGCCTGCTCGACTGCCTGAAGGCCTGCGCAGCGGCGCCGGTTGATGTGCAGACGGCGGCACTGTTCCTTGCGGGCTCGGACGGCAATGGTCACACGCGCGAGGCCGCGTTGCAGAAGATGCGCTCGGTGCCCAGCCATCTGACGTTGTCCTGTGCCTTGCTCCGCTGCAATGATTGGGTGGCCGAAGTGCGCGCGGTAGCGCGGGATGTTGTGATGTCCCTCCTCGAGCAGTGCGCTGTGCACCACGTGCTGAAGGCTTGGCCGATCGCTGTCCGCTTGCGCGATGCACAGCGCGTGCAACGGGAGTGGCTCGACGGCGGCCTGTTCGCCTGGCTGTCGTCGCCAGCCGCTCACCCCGTTCTTGAAGGGCTGCTGGGCCACCCCGAGGCAAGAACCCGGCTGGCCGCCTTCACCATCGCCCTGCAGATCCATCCAGACCCCGGGGAACTGCGCTCGCTCGCGCTGCTGGACAACAGCCCGCAAGTCTCGCACCTGGCACTTACACATCTCTTGGCGAACGGAGTGCCTGGGGAGATCGAAGAGAAATGTGTCATGGCGTTGGCCGCGCCCTCCAGCGGGGTGCGTGCCGCAGCGTTGCGGGCACTGGTCGAACGTAACGTGCGGGGTCTCGATGCACACATCGAAGCTGCCGCATTTGACCGTTCGCGCAGCGTGCGCAGATTGGCGGCGTGGCTGCTTCAGCAGCGCCATGCTCCCCCCGCGATCACGTTGTGGCGCGATGAACTTCAGCAGCGTACCCGCGGGCGCTGGCGCGAGGCATTGGAAGCGTTGGGCGACCACGCCGAGGCTGCAGATGCGACCGCGCTGCGCGCGTTGTTGCCCCAGGTGTCGGCGCGCCATCGACGCAGCTGCCTGCGCGGTTGGCTGAGGGCTGGGGACGGTGCCAGTCTGGAATGGTTGCGTGCCGCATTGGAAGAGCCTGGGCGGACCGTGAACGAGCTGCTGGCCCGTGCGACGCCCCTGTGGGCCGGCGAGCTGGATCCGGTCCGGCTGGTGGCGTTCTGCCACGATGGTCCTTCGCACGTTGCACAGGTCGGCCTGTTGAGCCAGTTGCGCAGGCTGCCCCTTTGGCAGCACCTCGATCTGCTGCTGGACGCGGTGCCGCAGTGCGCCGAGGAGCAAGCTTGGCACCTGCGGCTGGTGGAGAACTGGCTTCGGGTGAGCCAGCACTACTCACCGTTGGGGGCCGCCCGCCGTCAGGCACTGGTCAGCCGCCTTGAAGAGGGCAGGCACACGCTGCCGGAGACAGCCACCGCGCAGGTGCTGGCGTCGGTACGTCAGGCCTGAATGCGCCTCGCCAACCGGCAGAGTGACTAACGACACATTCGCTATACCGAACTTCGCACTACTGTTGACTTCAACGTAGTGGAGGGCCGGTCATGTCCGAGGACGATGTCCACCTGAAGAAGTTCCAGAAGGAGCTCAGCGCCGGAACGGTGTCGCTGGCCCTGCTGGCGGTGCTGGCCCGGGCCGGGGAGCCCCTGTATGGCTACCTCATTGCCAAGGAACTGGAGCGGGTGGGCGAGGGCGTGCTGAGCGGCAAGCAGAGCGCGCTGTACCCGGTACTGCGCAACCTGGAGGGCGCCGGCCTGCTGGAAAGCCATGTGGAGCCGTCCAGCAGCGGGCCGCCGCGGCGCTACTACCGCATCAATGAACGTGGCAGCGAGGTGTTGGCGCAATGGCGCCAAGCCTGGCAGGCCACCCGCGATTCCGTCGATTCCGTGTTGGAGGGGGTACCACAATGAACGACCCGAGCCTGGCAGGCAGTGCCCTGCCGACCACCATTCCGCAGTATCTGGCGCAGCTGCGCGCGGCGCTGGAAGGCGCCGACCCGGCGATGGTGCAGGACGCGCTGTACGACGCCGAGGAGTATCTGCGCTCGGAGCTGGCAGCGCAGCCCGGGCGCAGCGAAACCGAGGTGATCGCCGACGTCGCCGGCAGCTATGGCGCGCCGGACGAAGTGGCCGAGATCTACCGCGAGACCGAAGTGACGGTGAACCGTGCGTTGCGCTCACCGCGTGCGGATACCGCGCCGATGCTGCGTGCGGCCGCGCAAGCGAGCGGTGTGGAGCCTGCCGCGCCGCCGCCGACGCCGGTGCAGCGCTCGCTGCTGGCGCGTTTCTTCGGCGTGGTGGCCGATCCGCATACCTATGGTGCGCTGTTCTACATGCTGCTGTCGCTGGCCACCGGCACCTTCTTCTTCACCTGGGTGGTCACCGGACTGTCGCTGTCGCTGGGTCTGATGATCCTGATCATCGGCATTCCGTTGACGGTGCTGTTCTTCGGTTCGGTGCGCGGGCTGGCGCTGCTGGAAGGGCGACTGGTGGAAGCGCTGCTGGGCGAGCGCATGCCGCGCCGGCCGCAGTACACCGACCGCAGCCGCAGCTGGCTGCAGCGCATCGGCGACATGTTCACCGATGGCCGCACCTGGCTGACGCTGCTGTACTTCGTGCTGATGCTGCCGCTGGGCATCATCTACTTCACCATCGCGGTGACGCTGCTGTCGCTGTCGCTGAGCCTGATCTGGGCACCGGTCGCGGCGATCTTCAGTGGCGACATCCCCGGCGTGTACATCAACGACGTGAACGTGCTGCCGATGGCGGCCTCCCCGTTGGTGGCGATCGCGGTTGCCGCAGTGGGTGCGCTGCTGCTGGTGCTGACCCTGCATCTGGCACGCGGCATCGGCAAGCTGCATGGGCTGATCGCCAAGAACCTGCTCGTGCGGCTGTAAGCGGGTGCGGACGCTCCGGTAGGTGCCAACCTTGGTTGGCACTATCCATCAGTGCAGAGGCGCTTGGCGGAATTCGCTTTGGTAGGTGCCAACCTTGGTTGGCACAATCCTTCAGATACCGGGATTCAGGGTAGAGCGCCAACCAAGGTTGGCATCTACCAGGGCGTACCGACCAAGGTCGGCACCCACCCTGGGCGAGTTACCCCGCCTTTCGCCGCAACGGGGTGACGTTGCTCTTCTTCTTCGTGACCTTCGCCGCCGGTGCTTCGGCATGCGCGGCGAAGAAATCGCGCACCTTCGGGTACACCACTTCGCGCCAGCGACGGCCGCTGAAGATGCCGTAGTGGCCGGCGCCTTCAACGATGAAATGCTCGCGACGGTCCGCGCCGATGCCGGTGCACAGCGCCTGCGCCGCTTCGGTCTGGCCGAGGCCGGCGATGTCGTCCAGCTCGCCTTCGATGCTCAACAGTGCGGTATCGCGGATCGCCGACGGATCGACCTTTTCGCCGTTGACCACCCACTCGCCACGCGGCAGCAGGAAGTCCTGGAACACCACGCGGATGGTATCCAGGTAGTACTTGGCCGGCATGTCCAGCACGGCGTTGTACTCGTCGTAGAAATTGCGATGCGCGTCGGCGTCTTCCAGATCGCCCTTGACCAGGTCGGTGTAGAAATCCCAGTGCGAACTGAAGTGGCGGCTGGGGTTCATCGACAGGAAGCCAGCGTGCTGCAGGAAACCGGGATACACGCGGCGACCAGCGCCGGGATAGCTGCCCGGCACGGTGTGGATGACGTTGTTCTCGAACCACGACAGCGGGTTCTGCGTGGCCAGGTTGTTGACGGCGGTTGGGCTGCAGCGCGCATCGATCGGGCCCCCCATCATCACCAGCGTGCGCGGGGTCGGTTCACCACGGCTGGCCATCAGCGAAACCGCCGCCAGCACCGGCACCGTCGGCTGGCACACGCTCACCACATGCAGGCGCTCGACGCCGAGGTGGCGGATGAACTCCTGGATGTAGGCGATGTAGTCGTCGAGGCCGAACTCGCCCTCGCTGGCCGGCACCATGCGCGCGTCGACCCAGTCGGTCACATACACGCGGTGGTCGCGCAGCAGGGTGCGCACGGTGTCGCGTAGCAGCGTGGCGTGGTGGCCGGACAGCGGCGCCACCACCAGCACGAACGGCTGGTTGAGCATGGTGTGCAGCTGGTCGGCTTCATTGCTGTGGCGCTTGAAGCGCAGCAGCTTGCAGAACGGCTTGCTCACTTCCTCGTGCACGACGATCGGCACGCGCTCGCCTTCGACATCGATTTCGTTGATGCCCCATTCGGGCTTCTCGTAATCCTTGCCGATGCGATGGAACAGCTCATTGACGGCCGCCAGTCGATCGGCACCGGGCATCTGCGACCACCAGTGGCCCGGGGTGGCGAAGAACTTGGCGTTGGCCTGGGCCTGGTGCACCCAGGGGGCGAGCAGGTTGCGGGTCAGTTCGTGCAGTTGATAGAGCATGCCGACCGAATATGTATGGTCATATGTTGCCGCGCAGCATATCCCATCCGGGTGTCCCGCAGGTTAAGTTGGCTGAAAATAATGAATCCGGATTCACATCCGCTCCAGCGCCGCCGCATCGCCTGCCAGAGCGGGGCCGAGCCAGCAATGCGACCCTACCGGCTGCAGGCCCTGCCGGGCCAGTTCACGCCGGTACCAGCGCGCCGCGCGGGCCTGGAAGCCATCGTGGTCGCCTTCGAACGCATCCTCGGCCGCGAAGGTCTCCAGGAAGGCCACGCCCGCGGTCAGTTCAGCCACGCCGGCCAGGCCTGCGCGCAGTTCGCGATTGGGTACGTAGTGCATCACGTCCGAGCAGATCAGCAGGTCGACCGGGGCACAGGGCCGCAGCCAGGCGAAATCACCGAAGCTGGCCAAGTGCAGGTTGCGGGTCCGGCCGTAGCGGCGCACAGCGTACTCGCTGCTGTCGAACCCGAGGTATTCGACCTTCGGACGCAGCTTCAGCAGCGGTGCGCGCCAGGCGCCTTCGCCACATCCGATGTCCAGCACGCTGCGGATCGGCCGTTCCAGGTAGTACTCGGCGCTGGCCACGGCCAGGGCAACCTTGCGCGCCAGCCGAGCGCTGCCGCCGATGTCGGCGCTGCGGTACCAGCGTTGGAAGTAGGCGGCGTCGTAGGTCTTGTCCATGGGGCGGTCGCAGTGGTGAAAACGGCGCTTATCGTACGGCGTTGCGGCGTGCCATGCGTCGATGTGTCGCGGCGCTGGCGCGTGGGGTGGCCCGGCCACGGCATGCGAGAATGGCCGCCAACCTACGCCAGCCGCCGGAGCGAGCGCATGCAGAGTTACTACTGGGTCAAGACCTTCCACATCGTGTTCGTGGTGGCGTGGATGGCGACGGTGTTCTATCTGCCGCGCATCCTGGTGAACCTGGCCGAGACCGCTGGCCAGCCGGCGGTGACCGAGCGCCTGCAGCTGATGGGCCTGCGCCTGTACCGCTTCGGCCACTCGATGTTCGGGTTGGCATTCCTGCTGGGTCTGGTGCTGTGGCTGGGCTACAAGGTCATCCCGGATTTCCCGACCATGGTCGCCGCGGGCGGTGCCGGTTGGTTGCACGCCAAGCTGGGCCTGGTGGTCGTGCTGCTGGCGTATTTCATCTGGATCGGGCGCCTGCTCAAGGGCGTGGCCAAGGGCAGGGCGCTGCCGTCGTCGCGCGCGCTGCGCTGGATCAACGAGATCCCGCTGCTGGCCTTCATCCCGATCGTGTGGCTGGTGCTGGCCAAGCCGTTCTGAGGCGGGGTCATCTGCACCCGGTAGATCGACGCCATGCGTGGATGCTGTCAGGGTGCAAACGAAAGAGCCGGGCATCTGCCCGGCTCTTTCATTTCTGCAATCACCTGCGTGTTGCCGGCCAGCGGCCGGCACTACCGGGCTTATGCCGCTTCGTACGTGCCGTAGCTGCGCAGGCGGGTGTAGCGCTGCTCCAGCAGCTGCTCGGTGGACAGCTTTTCCAGCGCGTCCAGTTCGTTCAGCAGCACCGCCTTCAGGCGTTTGGCCATCTGCGTCGGGTTGCGGTGGGCGCCACCGGTCGGCTCGCGCACGACCTTGTCGACCAGGCCCAGGCTCTTCAGGCGCGGGGCAGTCAGGCCCAGCTGCTCGGCCGCGTCCTTGGCCTTGCCGGCGTCCTTCCACAGGATCGAGGCGCAACCTTCCGGGGTGATGGTCGAGTAGACCGCATATTCCAGCATCACGGTGCGGTCACCCACGCCCAGCGCAAGCGCGCCGCCGGAGCCGCCTTCGCCGATCACGGTGCAGATGATCGGCACCTTCAGCTCAGCCATCTCGATCAGGTTGCGCGCGATCGCTTCGGACTGGCCACGCGACTCGGCGTCGATGCCCGGCCAGGCGCCGGCGGTGTCGATCAGGGTCAGCACCGGCAGGCCGAAGCGCTCGGCCATCTTCATCAGGCGCAGCGCCTTGCGGTAGCCCTCCGGCTTGGGCATGCCGAAGTTGCGCTTGATCTTTTCCTTGGTGTCGCGGCCCTTCTGGTGGCCGATCACCATCACCGAACGGCCGTTGATGCGGGCCAGGCCGCCCATGATGGCCTTGTCGTCGGCGAAGGCACGGTCGCCGGCCAGCTCCTGGAACTCATCGAACATCACGCGGAGGTAGTCGGCGGTGTACGGGCGCGACGGGTGACGGGCCAGCTGCAGTACCTGCCACGAGGTCAGGTTGCGGAAGATCTGCGCGGTGCGCAGGCGCAGCTTGTCCTGCAGCGCGTGCACTTCCGCCTCGACATTGACCGCCGGCCCGGCACTGGCGTTGCGCAGTTCCTGGATCTTGGCTTCCAGGTCGGCGATGGGTTGCTCGAAGTCGAGGTAGTTCGGATTCATCGGAAGCCGTCGTGTAAAGAAGAGGGGAATTCTAGCCGAATGCGTGCAAAGCACCCGTACGCCTTCGTCTGGAAGGCGACGGTATCGCAGCCGGGCGGGGGGCGCCAGTCAACTCAGGGCACCACCAGGGCGCTGCGGCCCATCAGCTGGCTGCGCTGGGAAACGAAGTCGTTGTAGGCCTCGTTGGCCTCACGGCCCAGCCCGCTGCCCAGCGTGGCGGTGGCCGAGGTGAAGGCCATCTGCGCGGCGAAGTCCTGCTTGCGCAGGGCTCTCTGTTCATCGGCGGTGGTGGCCTTCAGCCAGCGCGCATAGACCTCACGCAGCGGCGCGGCATGCGCCTCGAAGGCTGGCACCAGCGCCGGCAGGCTGGCCGGGGCCGGTTCCAGGCTGAACGCCGGCGCCACGTAGCCGGCCGGCTGCTCGCGCTTGAATGCGCCGGGCTCGCCCATGCCTTCTTCCACGTAGGCGATGAAGTCCGGCGCGGTGAACACCTTGGCCACGATCTGGCCGCCGCTGGAATCGACGTGGGCGACCACCTTTTCCTTGGGGAACGGTTCGCGCACGCCGTAGGTCCAGGTCTTGTCGATGAACAGTTCGTGGCGCTTCTCGAACGGGCCTTCGAAGTCGACGCCGCCCAGCTCGATGCCGGCCTTGCCGGTGCCGAAGTTCTTCAGCTTGCTCTCGTCGGTGACATAGATCTCGCGGGCGACCACGTACTCGCTCAGGGTCGGGTTGATCAGCCCGCCACGACCGTCGGTGTAGACGATGAAGCGCACGTCGCCGAGCTTTTCGGTGTGCAGGCGATGCTCGCCGACGGCCAGCGAAATCGGGCGCGAGCCCTGTGCAGCCACCGGCAGGTCCTTGCCGTCGATGCTCACTGCCAGCGGCGTGTCGGTCGGGTTGTCGATCTGGAACTCGATCTTCGACGGGGAGCAGGCGGCCAGCGCGAGCGCAGCGGCGAACGGGAACAGCAGGGTCTTCATCGGCAATCGTCCTTGATATTTGGAACGGAGGAACAGGAACACGAGGGAGCCAGCTTCAGCTGGCCCACGGCGGGCTGTAGCGCACCTTCAGCGTGCGCACGGCCGGGTCGGCGCGCAGCGCCTCCATCAGCTTGGAATCGATGCGTACCGCACTCTGTCCGGAGACATCGAGCATGCCGGCAACACCGCCATGCGGGCCCTTCAGCAGCAGGTCCAGGCGCAGTGGCGTGCGGCCGGGGCGATGGCGGTCGAGCAGCGCATCGATGCGTTCCCAGACCGGGCGCTGCTGGCGCAGGTCCAGGCGCAGCGACAACCTCGTGGCGTAGTTGGCGCAGACTTCGTCAAAGTCCCAGCACTGGCGGATGCGCAATGCGAAACCACCGTTGAATTCGTCCTCGCGCAGGCCGCCCTTGACCACCAGGATGCGGTCCTTGGTCATCAGGTGGCCGAACTCGGCCATCGCGTCGGAGAACGCGCTGCACTCGACGCGACCGCGACCATCTTCGAGCTGGATGAAGATCTGGCTCTCACCCTTGCGGCGCACGCCGACCACCTGGCCGGCCAGCACCGTCTGCACCTCCGGTCGCCAGCGCTTCTCGCCGCCGCCACCGCCACCGCTGTTGGCGCTCCAGATCTTTTCCACCGAACCCAGGTCAGTACCGACCAGGTCGCGCACGTCGTCGCGCCACGGGTCGAACGGATGCCCGCTGAGGTAGAAGCCCAGCGTGTCGCGCTCGCCATTGAGGCGCTGCAGCAGCGGCCATTCCTCGGCTTCGGGAAGGTCCAGCTGGATGGTCACCGTGCTTGGGTCGGGCCCGCCGAACAGCGAATTCTGGCCGGAGGCACGCTCGCGCGCCATCTGCTCGGTGGCCTTGATCACTTCCGGCAGTTGCAGCATCAGCGAGGCGCGGTTGTGGCCGAGCTCGTCCAGCGCACCGCAGTTGATCATCGCTTCCAGCGTACGCCGGTTGAGCTTGGCCGATCCGATCCGGGTGCAGAAGTCGAGCAGGTCCTTGTACTCGCCGCCCTTCAGGCGTTCATCGACCACCGCTTCGCAGGCACCCTGGCCGACACCCTTGATCGCACCGAGGCCATACTGGATGGTGTCCGGCGTCGCCGCTTCGAACATGAAAGCGGACTGGTTCACCTTCGGCGGCAGTACGGTCAGGCCGAGGTTGCGCACCTCGTCGAGGAAGCCGACCACCTTGTCGGTGTTGTCCATGTCCGAGGACAGCGTGGCCGCCATGAACTCGGCCGGATAATGCCGCTTCAGCCAGGCGGTCTGGTAGCTGACCAGCGCGTAGGCGGCCGCGTGCGATTTGTTGAAGCCGTAGCCGGCGAACTTCTCCATCAAGTCGAAGATCGCATCGGCCTTGGCTTCGTCCACACCGTCCTTGGCCGCACCTTCGCGGAAGATCTCGCGGTGCTTGGCCATTTCGGCCGGCACCTTCTTGCCCATCGCGCGGCGCAGCAGGTCGGCGCCGCCCAGCGAGTAGCCGCCGACGATCTGCGCCATCTGCATCACCTGCTCCTGGTACACCATGATGCCGTAGGTGTCCTTCAGGATGGCTTCGGTGCGCGGATCGGGATAGATGATTTCTTCCTGGCCGTGCTTACGCGCGTTGAAGGAAGGAATCAGGTCCATCGGGCCGGGGCGGTACAGCGACACCAGCGCGATCAGGTCTTCGAACCGGTCAGGGCGCGCGTCCTTCAGCAGGCGCCGCATGCCCGAGGATTCGAACTGGAACACCGCGCCGGTATTGCCGTTGGCGAAGATGTCCTTGTAGGTGGGCGTGTCGTCGAGCGGGATTGCGGCGATGTCCACCGGCGGAATGCCGGCGCGCTCATGGCGCTTGTTGATCGCCTTCACCGCCCAATCGATGATGGTCAGCGTGCGCAGGCCGAGGAAGTCGAACTTCACCAGGCCCACTTCTTCCACGTCGTTCTTGTCGAACTGGGTGACCGGGTTCTTGCCGAGCCCGTTCTCGTCGTGTTCGGCGTACAGCGGGCAGAACTCGCTCAGCGGCTCGGGACCGATCACCACGCCACCGGCATGCTTGCCGGCGTTGCGGGTCAGGTCTTCCAGCTGCAGCGCCAGGTCGATCAGGTCGCGGACATCGTCCTCGGTCTCGTAGCGCTGGATCAGTTCGGCCGAGGCCATTTCCGAGCTGGGGCCTTCCTTGCCCTTGCCCAGCGCATCCTTCAGGTGGATGCCGAGGATGTTCGGGATCAGCTTGGAGACGCCGTCGACCAGGCCGTACGGGAAACCGAGCACGCGACCGGAGTCGCGCACCACTGCCTTTGCGGCCATGGTGCCGTAGGTGATGATCTGGCTGACGCGCTCGCGCCCGTACTTGCGCGCAACGTAGTCGATCACTTCGTCGCGGCGATCCATGCAGAAGTCGATGTCGAAGTCGGGCATCGACACGCGTTCCGGGTTGAGGAATCGCTCGAACAGCAGGTTGTACGGCAGCGGGTCCAGGTCGGTGATCTTCAGCGCCCACGCCACCAGTGAGCCGGCACCCGAACCACGGCCCGGGCCGATCGGGATGCCCTGGTTCTTGCCCCACTGGATGAAGTCGGCCACGATCAGGAAGTAGCCCGGGAAGCCCATCTTGATGATGGTATTGAGCTCGAACTCCAGGCGCTCGAAATACTCTTCGCGGGTCTTGCCCGGCGCCAGCGGATTCTTCTCCAGGCGCTCTTCCAGGCCGTCGCGCGACATCTTCTGGATCCAGGTGTCCAGGGTCTCGTCGTCGGGCACCGGGTAGTTGGGCAGGAAGTAGGTACCCAGCCGCATCTCGATGTTGCAGCGTTCGGCCAGCGCCAGCGTGTTGTCGATCGCATCGGGGATGTCGGCGAACAGCGCGCACATCTCCTCGGCAGACTTCAGGTACTGCTGGTCGCTGTACTCGCGCGGGCGCTTGGGATCGTCCAGCACGCGGCCGGTGGAAATGCACACGCGCGCTTCGTGCGCGCTGAAATCCGTCGGCGACAGGAAGCGTACGTCATTGCTGGCCACCACCGGCAGGCCACGCTGGCCTGCGGCCATCAGCGCGAACTGGTTGAAGGTTTCCTCGCCCTCGCGGCCGGTGCGGGTCAGCTCCAGGTGCAGGCCGTCGCCGAACACGCGTTGCCAGTCGGCCAGCTGCTGCTCGGCCAGTTCATGCTTGCCGTCCAGCGCCAGGCGCCCGGCCAGGCTCTGCCGGCCAGCGAGTGCGAACAGGTTGGCGTTGCCGGCCTTCAGCCAGTCCGGGTGGATTGCCACGCCGCCTTCAGGGCGATGGCCTTCCATCCAGGCGCGGGTCAGCAGGCGCGACAGGCTCAGGTAGCCCTCACGGTCGCGGCACAGCAGGGTCATCCGCCACGGGTCCTGGCCTTCCTCGGCGATCAGCACGTCGGCGCCGGCGATCGGCTTGATGCCCACGCCTTCGGCCGCCTTGTAGAACTTGACCAGGGCGAACAGGTTGTTGAGGTCGGTCACCGCCAGCGCGGGCAGGCCAAGCTCGACCGAGCGCGACAGCAGGTTGGCCTGCTTGGCCTTCTTCGGGTCGGCCTGATCGGGCTTGGCCGGCACACGGATGGTCGAGTCCGCCAGCGAGAACTCGGTGTGGACGTGGAGATGTACGAAGCGGGAGTTGGACATGCCGGACCAGGTTGGAGCGCGCGGGCCCCGGGTGCTGACGGGGGAATCGTCGCCGGGGTCGGGAAGCGCTGGAGTGCCCGGTCAGGGTAGCGAGGGCAGGGGGTGGCGACAAGGCTTGACGGTACGGCGATTGCGCGCATGCCGGCGGGCATGGCCCGACGCGACCGGATGCGTTCATATTGCCGTGTACGCGGATTTCCCGGTCGCCGGGTGCGTCCACGTTGCCGTGGTAGCGCCGCGCCATGCCCGGCGGCCATTGTTCAGGCGATCGCGATGGCGATGTCAGCCGCCGCCGGCGGCGCTTCCAGGCACTCGCGCACCGGGGCGAAGCTGCGCCGGTGCTCCACGCACGGCCCGTGCTCGCGCAGGGCGGCCAGGTGGGCCGGGGTGCCGTAGCCCTTGTGCTGCTCGAAGCCGTATTGCGGGTGGCGGGAGTGCACGTCCAGCATGTAACGGTCGCGCGAGACCTTGGCAAGGATCGAGGCCGCCATGATCGCGCGGTCGATGCCGTCGCCTCCGACCAGCGCCTGTGCCGGCAGCACCAGGCCCTTCGGCACCACGTTGCCATCGATGCGGGCGAAGCCCGCGACATGGGCTACGGCCGCGACCACGTCGCGCATGCCTTGCAGGGTCGCCTGGTAGATGTTCAGGCGGTCGATGGTGTCCACGTCAACCAGCACCACGTGCCAGGCCAGCGCCCGTTCGATGATGCGGTCATGCAGCTGCTCGCGGCGGGCCGCCGTCAGCTGCTTGGAATCGTCCAGACCATTGATGCGCGGCCGCGATGGATCGAACACCACCGCTGCCACTGCCACCGGCCCGGCCAGCGGGCCACGGCCGGCTTCATCGACGCCAGCGACCAGGCGCTCCGGCTCGATCACCGCCCCGCCGTCGAACAGCGCCAGGCTGGCCGCTGCAGCGTGGCGGCGGCTCATGCCCGGTCCTGCTCGCGCATCAGCAGTTCGCCGACGGCGTCGGCGGCACGTGCCGAGGCATTGCGGCGCAGGCGCTCATGCAGGCGGGCATAGGTGCCCTGCAGGTCGGTCACCCGCTGCGGGTGGTCGAACCACTGCTGGACGGCAGCGGCCAGCTTGTCCGGCGTGCAGTCGTGCTGCATCAGCTCCGGCGCCAGGTCCTGGCCAGCCAGGATGTTGGGCAAGGCGAAACGGTCCACCTTGATCAGGCCCAGTGCCTTGACCAGCCGGTAGGTCAGCTCGTTGACGCGGTAACCGACCACCATCGGCCGTTTCACCAGCATCGCCTCCAGGGTCGCGGTGCCGGAGGCCAGCACCACCACGTCGGCGGCGATCATCGCGTTGCGGGCCTGGCCGTCGAGCACATGCGAGTACGCCACCGGCAACGCCGAGCGTGAGAGCTGCTCTTCGATCAGGCGCTTGCAGGCCGGGTTGGCGGCAGGCACCACCACATGCAGGCCGGGGATGCGCTCGGAGACCTGCCAGGCGGCCTCGAAGAACGGTTCACCCAGCCGCGAGATTTCACCCAGGCGGCTGCCCGGCAGCACCGCAAGCACCTTGGCCGAGGTCGGCAAACCCAGTGCGGCACGAGCTTCCTCACGGTTGCCCTGCAGCGGAATGTCATCGGCCATCGGATGACCGACGAAACGCGCGTCGACGCCGTGCTTGGCATAGATCGGCGGCTCCATCGGGAACAGGCACAGCACCAGGTCGGCACTGCTGCCGATCTTCTCGGCGCGCTTCTCGCGCCAGGCCCAGACCGATGGGCTGACGTAATGCACGGTGCGCACACCACGTTGCTTCAGCCAGCGTTCGATACCGAGATTGAAGTCAGGGGCGTCGATGCCGATGAACACGTCCGGCTGCCATTCCAGCGCGCGCTGGCGGAACGCCGAGCGCAGCTTCAGCAGGCGTGGCAGGTGGCGCAGTACTTCAGTCAGGCCCATCACCGCCAGTTCGCTGGCATCGTGCCAGGTCTGGCAGCCGGCGCTGCGCATCGCATCGCCGCCGATGCCGGCGAACTCGGCATTCGGGAAGCGCGCCTTCAGTTCACGCACCAGGCCTGCACCGAGCAGGTCGCCGGAGGCTTCACCGGCGACGAGGGCGATCCGCAGTGGGCGCTCGCTGAGCACCCGCTGCGCAGGGACGCTGCCGGCCATCGAGGCCAGCGGGATCACGGCGGCGCCGGCCGGCGCCTGGCCGGTCGCGCTGCTCATCGCAGCAACGGCCTCTCGGCATGCTCGATGAAGTCCAGCATGGCCTTCACGTCATCGCTGCCGCGCGCCTGCTCGGTCAGCTGCTGCTTGGCCTCGGCCAGCGGCAGGCCGGCCACGTACAGGGTGCGGTAGGCGCGCTTGATGGCAGAGATGCGCTCGGCATCGAAGCCACGGCGCTTCAGCCCTTCGCTGTTGATGCCACGCGGGCGGCCCAGCGAGTCGGTGCCGACCATGGTGAACGGCGGTACGTCACCGTTGGTCAGCGCGCCCATGCCGAGGAAGGCATGCGCGCCGATGCGGCAGAACTGGTGGGCACCGGCGAAGCCGCTGATGATCACGTAGTCGCCCACGGTCACGTGGCCGGCCAGGGTGGTGTTGTTGGAGAACACGCAGAAGTTGCCGACATGGCAATCGTGCGCCACATGCGTGTAGGCCAGCATCCAGTTGTCGTTGCCGATGGTGGTGATGCCACCGCCACCGCCGGTGCCGCGGTTCACGGTCACGAACTCACGGAACACGTTGCGGTCGCCGATCACCAGTTCGGTGCGCTCGCCGGCAAACTTCTTGTCCTGCGGTTCGCCACCGATCGCGGCGTGGCCGACGAAGCGGTTGTCGCGGCCGATCCGGGTCGGGCCGTGGATGCTGCAATGGGGGCCGACCACCGTACCGGCGCCGATTTCCACATCGGCACCGATCAGGGTGAAGGCGCCCACCTGAACGTCATCGGCCAGGCGCGCGGCCGGATCGATGACGGCAGTCGGGTGGATCCGGGGTGCGTTGTCAGTCATTCCTGCCTCCAGTGGATCAGCCCTTGGCGCCGGCACACATGACTTCGGCCGAGGCAACGACTTCACCGTTGACCTTGGCTTCGCCGTAGTACCAGCCCATGTTGCGGATCAAGCGCTTCATCTGCACATCCAGCAGCAGCACGTCGCCGGGGACGACCTGCTTGTTGAAGCGGGCGTTTTCCACCTTGACCATGTAGAACAGCTTGGACTGCGAGTCGCGGCCGAGCGTGAGCTGGGTCATCACGCCACCGGCCTGGGCCAGCGCTTCGATGATCAGCACGCCGGGCATGATCGGGCGGCCCGGGAAATGGCCCTGGAAGAAGGGCTCGTTGATGCTCACGTTCTTCTGCGCCAGGATGCGCTTGGCCTCGATGTCGAGCTCAAGCACCCGGTCGACCAGCAGGAACGGGTAACGGTGCGGGAGCAGTTCCTGGATCTGGCAGACGTCGATCGGAAGCTGCAGCGTGTCGTTCATTCTTTCTCCTTGCCAGCAGCCAGGACGCGGCGAGCCAATGCGTCCAGCTGCTTGAAGCGCGCGGCGTTCTTGCGCCACGTGCGGTTATCGGTCAACGGGGTACCGGACGAATACTCGCCCGGCTCATGGATGGAGTTGCGGACCACGGACTTGCCGGTGATCACGACCTTGTCGCAGATCTCGAGGTGGCCGACCACGCCGACGTGGCCGCCGAGCAGGCAGTAGCGGCCGATCTTGGCGCTGCCGGCGATGCCGGTGCAGCCGGCGATGGCCGAGTGCGCGCCGATCTGCACGTTGTGCGCGATCTGCACCAGGTTGTCGAGGCGCACGTCCTCGTCCAGCACGGTGTCTTCCAGCGCGCCACGGTCGACGCAGGTGTTGGCGCCGATTTCGCAATCGTCGCCGATGCGGACGCCACCGAGCTGCGGCACCTTGATCCACTTGCCGGCGTCCATCGCCAGGCCGAAGCCATCGGCGCCGAGCACGGCACCGGGATGCACGCGGACGCGCTTGCCAAGCTTGACCCGGGTCACCAGGGTAACCCGGGCAATCAGTTCACAGCCGGTGTCCAGGCTGCAGTCTTCGCCGATCACGCTGCCGGTGCCGATGATGCAGTTCTCGCCGACCACGCTGCGTGCGCCGATGGAGACGAACGGACCGATATGCGCGCTGGCCGCGACCTGGGCGCTGGGATCGATGACGGCGCTGGGATGGATGCCCGGCGGGCGCGTCGGCGCGATGTCGAACAGTGCTGCGATCTTGGCGAAGGTGGTGTACGGGTCCTTGGCCACGAGCGCGGCGCCGGGGGCGGCCTCGGCGTCTTCGGCACGCAGCACCACCAGCGAGGCGTGGCTGTCGGCCAGCTGCGCGCGGTAGCGCGGGTTGGCGAGGAAGGTCAGCTGGCCTGGGCCGGCATGGGCGAGGGTGGCCACGCCATGGATGGCGGTGGCGGGGTCGCCATGGACCTGCAGGCCGAACTGCTCGGCGAGTTGCTGGGCGGTGTAGGTGGGAGTATTCACGGCGGGAGTTTAACGTGTGACGCCATTGCGGTCATGCGGGGTCAAAAGCGGCGCCTGCCTGATGTCCCGGGGTGATGGCGCAGGGGGCTGCCCAGGACACGCCGTAAACCCATCCCTGGGGGCTCGATGGCGCCATCCATGGCGCCAACGGTCCTGGTCAGCCCCCTGCGCCATCACCAGATGATTTCACGCGAGCGCGGGAAGTAACGGCGGGCGGCGAGCAAGTAAAACGAAAACGCCGGGCAGAGCCCGGCGCTTCGCATCCCGTCTGGTGGAGAGGCCCCCTTTGTTAAGGGGGGCGCGCCAGCGGCGCGGGGGATAGGTGAAATGCGCGGGCAATTCACCGGAGGTGGATCAGTTCTGAGGAACGACGTTCCTCAGAACTGGCCACCGAACGTGAATTGCAGCCGCTCGACCTTGTCGCCGTCTTCCTTCTTCAGCGGGAAGGCGTAGCTGATCGAGATCGGGCCGACCGGGGCGCGCCACAGCAGGGCCACACCGGTGGACACGCGCAGTTCGTTGGCCTTGAAGTTGTCCACGCCGGTGTAGACGTTGCCGAAGTCGACGAAGGCCGACACGCGTGCCGACGGGCTGTCGAACAGGCGCGGGAAGTAGGCTTCGACCGAACCGACGGTCTTCAGCGAACCACCCAGCGGCTGGCCTTCCGGATAACCACGGGTCACTTCGCGCGGGCCGAGGGTGTTGTCCTCGAAGCCGCGCACCGAGTTGGTACCACCGGCGTAGAAGTTCTCGTAGAACGGCAGGCCCTTGGCCGTGACCGAACGCAGGTTGCCGGCTTCGTCCGGCACCATCGCGGTCTTGTCGCTGCCATAGCTGTCGCCGTAACCGACTTCGGCGCGGGTGTTGATGACCAGCGACGGCATGATCGGCCAGTACTTGCTGATCTGGTAGTTCAGCTTGTAGTACTCGATGGTCGAGCCCGGCAGCGTCGTTTCCAGGCCAACGCGCTGGTAGGTACCGCGGGTCGGCATGAAGTAGTCGTTGCGCGAGTCGCGTGCCCAGCCCAGCTCCGTGCGCCAGGCATGGAAGGTCTTGCTGCCCAGTACGTTGATGTAGTCGATGATCGACTGCGGCGTCGAGCCCGGGTAGGTGGTGATCTGGTTGCTGTCGATGCCGAACATCAGCGAGACGGTATCGGTCTCGGTGATCGGCACGCCGAACACCACCTGCGCCGAACCATTGGTGCTGTTGTACTGCGCGGTGTTGAAGTCGGAGTAGTCCAGCTCGCGCCAGGACAGGTTGTAGCCCAGCGAGACGCCGTCATCGGTGAAGTACGGGTTCGTGTAGCTGAAGCCGTAACGCTGCAGGTAGCTGCTGCGCGAGGCTTCGACCGACACGCGGTTGCCGCCGCCGAGGAAGTTGTTCTGCGACAGCTGCACCGAGGTGGTCATGCCGTAGGACTGCGAATAGCCCAGGCCGAACACGAAGCTGCCCGAGGTGGTTTCCTTGACGTTGTAGACGACGTCGACCTGGTCGTTGCTGCCGCTGACGGCCGGGGTTTCCACGTCCACCGACTCGAAGTAGCCCAGGCGCTGCAGGCGGATCTTGGAGCGGTCGATCGCGGCCTGCGAGTACCAGCTGTTCTCGAACTGGCGCATTTCGCGACGCATCACTTCGTCGGACGTACGGGTATTGCCGCGGAACAGGATGCGGCGCACCGACACGCGCGGGCCGGGAACGACCTGCATGTTGATGGCGACGGTCTGCTCGGGGCGGTTGGTGGTCGGAATCGGGTTCACCTTGGCGAAGGCGTAGCCGATGTTGGACAGCGAGTTGGTGATGGTGTCCGAGCTGAATTCCAGCAGCGCACGCGAGAACGTGTCGCCGGACTTCTGGATCACCATGCGCTCGACGTCCTCCTGCGGGAGGATGGTGTCGCCGCTGACCTTGATCTCGGAGATCTTGTACTGCGCACCTTCGGTCACGCCGGCGGTGAGGAACATGTCGCGCTTGTCGGGGCTGATCGACACCTGGGTCGAGTCGATGCTGAAGTCGACGTAGCCGCGGTCCAGGTACCAGGAGTTGAGCTTTTCCAGGTCGCCGGACAGCTTTTCCTTGGAGTACTGGTCGTCACGGCGGTACCACGACGCCCAGTTGTGCTCCTTGGACTCCCAGGTTTCCAGGATGTCCTTGCTCTCGAACTTCTCGGTGCCGACCAGGTTGACGTGGCGGATCTTGGCCGCCTTGCCTTCCTTGATGGCGATCGCGATGTCCACGCGGTTGCGGTCCAGCGGGCTGACCGTCGGGGTGATCTCGACGGTGTACTTGCCACGGTCGTTGTACTGGCGGCGCAGTTCCTGGGTCACGCGGTCCAGGCTCAGGCGGTCGAAAGTGCCACCCTCGGTCAGGCCGATGTCGGACAGGCCCTTGAGCAGCTGCTCGGACTTGATGTCCTTGTTGCCGGTCACGGTCAGCTTGTTGATCGCCGGGCGTTCCTTGACGGTCACCACCAGGATGCTGCCCTGGCGATCCAGCTGCACGTCTTCGAAGAAGCCGGTCTTGTACAGGGCGCGGATGGTCTCGCCGACCTTGTTGTCAGTGACCGTCTCGCCACGTTCCACCGGCAGGTAGGTGAACACCGTGCCCGAGCTGATGCGCTGCAGGCCATCGACGCGGATGTCGCTGACAGTGAAGGGCTCGGCTGCCTGGGCAAGGCCGGGGGCGCCGGTGACGGCGGCGAGGGCGAGGGCCAGCAGGCGGCGATTGGGGAGTCGCGTCATGTCACGTCCGGTAGGAAGGTCGATTTCATTGGTGCGGGATGCCGACGCTGTAGACGGCAACAACGTGGAAAAGTTCATCGCGGGACCAGGCCGAGGATGTCGTTGTAGAACGCCAACCCCATCAGCCCGGCCAGCAACGCCAGGCCGATGTATTGGCCGGCGGCGATGGCACGCTCGCTCAGCGGGCTGCCCTTGACCAACTCGATAAGGTAATACAGCAGGTGGCCGCCGTCCAAGATCGGGATCGGCAGCAGGTTGATGATGCACAGGCTGAGCGACAGCAGGGCAAGGAACTGCAGGAACCAGTCGAGGCCGCGCTTGGCCGAAACATTGGCCACGCGGGCGATGGTGACCGGCCCGGAAACGTTCTGCAGCGAGGCTTTGCCGGTGACGATGCGGCCCATCATGCCGAGCGAATCGGCCGCCAGGCGGCCGGTTTCACGTACCGCGACGGTGACCGAGTCCAACGGGCCGTAGCGCAGCAGGGTGTCGTAGGGCGGGCTGAATTTGGTCGGGAACTGAACGCCGATCTGCCAGGTGGGGTCGCCCTTGGCGTCCTGGCCCTTGCGTGGCGTGACTTCCAGCGCCAGGCGCTCGCCGCCACGCAGGACCTCGATCATGCCCGGGCCGCCAGCACGCCCGAGCGCCTGGATCTCACCGATCACCTGGTCGGCGCCGTCGATGCGCTGGCCGTCGATGGCCACGATCAGGTCGCCCGGTTGCAGTTGTCCGCTGACGACCGAATCCGGGGTCAGCGACTCCACCAGCGCCGGCTGCAGCCACGACTGCCAGTACAGGCCCGCCAGGATCGGCACCCGTCGTTCATCGAAGCCGGCTGGCAGCTGCGACAGCGGGAGGGTACGCACGCGCACCTGGTCGGCCGGGTCCAGCACTTCCAGCTTCACGTCACGGCGGTCCATTGCCGCAGCGGTCAGCGCCATGCTGGCCTCGCCCAGGGTCACCACTTGGCGCTCGTCAACGCGCAGCACACGGTCACCACTGCCGAGGCCGGCTGTGGCAGCGATGCCGCTGACGCGGCCGATGGTCGGCGAATAGTCCTGCTTGCCGATCACGAACATCGCCCACAGCAGAAGGATGCACAGCAGCAGGTTGGCGATCGGTCCGGCGGCGACAATGGCGATGCGCTGCCAGACCGTCTTGTGGTTGAAAGCCTGGCCGCGTTCGTGCGGATGGACCTCCACCTCGCGTTCGTCGAGGAACTTCACGTAGCCACCCAGCGGGATGGCGGCAATGGCGAACTCGGTGCCGTGCTTGTCGCGACGCGACCACAGCGGGCGCCCGAAGCCGACCGAGAAGCGCAGCACCTTGACCCCGCACAGGCGGCCGATCCAGTAATGCCCGAATTCGTGGAAGGTGACCAGCAGCCCGAGGCTGACAATCATCCACCAGACCGATCCGATGAAATCAGTCATGCAGGCTCACATTGGCGGGCAGGGGCGGCGTCGTCATGCTGGGCGAGGCGTTCGTTCAGGCGGCGGCGATGGTGTTCAGGGTGAGCTGGCGTGCCCGCTGGTCGGCGGACAACAGAACCTCAAGTGTATCGGCTGCTTGGGTCGGCAGTGTTGAAAGAGCGTTAGCAACCAGTTCCGGAATGGTCAGGAAACCGATCCGGCCCTGAAGAAACGCTGAAACCGCCTCTTCATTGGCGGCGTTCAGCACGGCCGGGGCGGTGCCGCCGGCCTGCATGGCCTGCCAGGCCAGCGCCAGGCACGGGAAGGCCTCGGTATCCGGGGCCTCGAAATCGAGCCGGCCCTGCGCCAGCAGGTCCAGCCCGGCCACGCCCGATTCGATGCGCTGCGGCCAGCCGAGGCCAACGGCCAGGGTGGTGCGCATGTCCGGCAGGCCCATCTGGGCCAGGGTCGAACCGTCAACGAACTCGACCAGCGAATGGACCAGGCTCTGCGGGTGCACCAGCACTTCAATGCGCTCGCCGGGGACGCCGAACAGGTGGTGGGCCTCGATCACTTCCAGGCCCTTGTTCATCAACGTCGCCGAATCGACCGAGATCTTCGGGCCCATCGACCACTTCGGGTGGGCTACGGCCTGCGCCGGGGTGACCGCGGCGAGGTCGGCGCGGCTGCGGCCGCGGAATGGACCGCCGGACGCAGTGAGCAGAATGCGACGCACGCCGGCGCCATCGACACTGGCGTCGCGCGAGCGCAGGCACTGGAAGATCGCGCTGTGCTCGCTGTCGATCGGGATGATCTCGGCGCCCGCCTGCTGGGCAGTACGAGTCAGCAGTTCGCCGGCCAGCACCAGTGATTCCTTGTTGGCCAGCAGGATGCGCTTGCCGGCTGCAGCAGCGGCCAGGGTCGAGGACAGCCCGGCGGCACCGACAATCGCCGCGACCACGGTGTCGCAGGCGTCGCTGGCAGCCAACTGGTCCAGCGCGGCATGGCCGGCGTGGGCCTCGGTGGACAGGCCGGCTTGGCGCAGGCCGTCGCGCAGCTCGGCAAACAGCGATTCGTCGGCGATCACCGCATGCACCGGCTGGTGCTGCCGGCACAGCGCCAGCAGCGCCTGCACCTGGCGGCCGGCGGCGAGCACGGTGGCCCGGTAACGCTGCGGATGGCGGGCGATCACGTCGAGCGTGGAGGCACCGATCGAGCCGGTGGCGCCGAACACGGCGACCCGGCGCAGGTCTGCGACAGCATTCATGGTCAGAACCCGAAGATTTCCTTGCCCAGCGCGAACACAGGCACGGCGGCGAGAACACCGTCGACACGGTCGAGCACGCCACCATGGCCCGGGATCAGGTGTCCCGAGTCCTTGGCACCGGCGTGGCGCTTGATCAGGCTCTCGAACAGATCGCCCAGCACCGAGGCGAACACGGCCACCACCGAGGTGATCAGCAGGCCCGGCAGGTGTGCGATGTCGATGCCGGCCAGCCAGCCCAGGCCGACGGCCACGGCGACACCGGCCAGCAGGCCACCGAACAGGCCTTCCCAGGTCTTGTTCGGGCTGATGCGCGGGGCCAGCTTGTGCTTGCCGAAGTGACGACCCGCGAAATAGGCGCCCGAATCGGCGGCCCAGACCAGCGCCAGCGCGGCCAGCAGCCACAGGTGGCCCTGCTTGCCAGGCGGATCGCCACCAGCGTGGATCAGTACCAGCGCGGCCCAGGCCGGGACGATGGCCAGGGTGCCGGCCAGCATCTTCACGATCCGCGAGGGCGCCGAAGGCTGTGCGCCGAAGTTGAAGAAGCGCAGCCAGACCAGCGCTGCCAGCCACCAGGCAACGCCGGCCAGGGTGGTGATCTGGAACAGCACCAGCGTGCTGCCATCGGCCCAGACAAGCAGCACCATCAGCAGCAGGTTCAGCACCAGCAGCACGGTACGCGCCAGGGTGTCTTCGATCCCGGCCAGTTTCAGCCACTCCCACAGGCCGATCAGCAGCACGGCAGCGGCGGCGGCGGCCAGCCATTGCGTCGGCAGCAGCAGGATCGCGGCAATGGCGACCGGCGCCATGATCAGCGCGGCGAGGACTCGGGTCTTGGTCATGGGCTGGTGGTCTCGGTGGCCAGTGCGGCGATCTGGGCGCTGGTCAGGCCGAAGCGGCGCTCGCGGCTGCCATAGGCGTCCAGCGCCTGTTGCAGCAGGGCGGCGTCGAAGTCCGGCCACAGTGCCTCGGTGAACCACAGCTCGGTATATGCCAGCTGCCACAGCAGGAAGTTGCTGATGCGGGTGTCGCCACCGGTGCGGATGAACAGGTCCGGCGGTGGCAGATCGGCCAGCGCGACCTGGCGGCCCAGCAGCGATTCGTCGATCTGTTCGGGCAGCAGGCGGCCTGCCGCGACTTCGGCGGCCAGTTCGCGCGCGGCACGCGCGATGTCCTGGCGGCCACCGTAACTTGCGGCGATCGACAGGGTCAGGGTGGTGTTGTCGGCGGTGCGCTGCTCGGCCAGCTGCATGCGGCTGACCAGCCCGGCGCCGAAGCGTTCGCGCTCGCCGATGAAGCGCACGCGCACGCCACGCCGATGCAGCTCGTCCACTTCGCGATCGAGCGCGCCGAGGAACAGCTTCATCAACGCATCGACTTCTTCCTGCGGCCGGCCCCAGTTCTCGCTGGAAAAGGCGAACAGGGTCAGCGCCGGGATGCCCAGTTCAAGGCAGCGCTCGATGGTGCGGTTGACCGCGCGCGCGCCGGCACGGTGGCCGATCACGCGCGGACGACGGCGCTGCTGTGCCCAACGTCCATTGCCATCCATGATGATGGCGATGTGGCGGGGCAGGGCAGCCGGCAGCGGAGGCGGGACTGAAGGCATCGACTTCAGACCGACAGCAGTTCTTTTTCCTTGTCGGCGACGACCTTGTCGACGTCCTTGATATTGGCGTCGGTCAGCTTCTGGATGTCGTCTTCGCCGCGCTTCTTCTCGTCTTCGCTGATCGCCTTGTCCTTGTCCAGCTTGGCGATTTCCTTGTTCGCGTCCTGGCGGATGTTGCGGATCGCGATCTTGGCGCCTTCACCTTCCTTCTGCACCTGCTTGGCCAGCTCCTTGCGGCGCTCTTCGGTCGGCGGCGGCATGTTGATGCGGATCGCGGTGCCCAGGGTGTTCGGGGTGAACTCGGCGTTGTAGAGACCCTTCTCGATCTCCTTGATCATGCTCTTGTCGAACGGCGTGACCAGCAGCGAGTGGGCGTCGGCGTTGGAGATCGACGCAACCTGGTTCAGCGGGGTGCTGGCATTGCCGTAGGCATTGACCGTGACGCGGTCCAGCAGGGCCGGCGTGGCGCGGCCAGTGCGGATCGAGGTGAGGGTGTGCTTCAGAGCGTCGATGCTCTTGGCCATGCGCGTCTGCGCGTTGTTCTTGATGTCGTTGAGCATCGCCCGGTCCTGGGTGTAACTGGAATCGGGCGATTATAGGCGAATACGGGACGCTGCCGGGCCTGAATCGGCCCGCAGCTCGCCTGGCGCTCAGGCTCAGGCCGGATCGCGGCCCTGGACCAGGGTGCCGATGTTCTCGCCGTTGAGGATCTTCAGCAGCTCACCGGGCTGGCCCATGTCGAATACGCGCATCGGCAGGTCGCTGTCGCGGGCCAGCGCGAAGGCGGCGGTATCCATCACTTCCAGGCCGCGGCGGATCACTTCGTCGTAGCTCAGGCTGTCGAAGCGGACCGCGTCGCTGTACTTGTTCGGGTCCTTGTCGTAGACGCCATCGACCTTGGTCGCCTTCAGCAGCAGGTCGGCGCCGATTTCAATGGCGCGCAGGGCGGCGCCCGAATCGGTGGTGAAGAACGGGCTGCCGACGCCGGCGGCGAAGATCACCAGGCGGCCCTTTTCCAGGTGGCGGATGGCGCGGCGGCGGATGTAGTCCTCGCACACGTCGTTGATCTTGATCGCGCTCATCACGCGGGCCTTGGCGCCCAGCTTTTCAAGGGCATCCTGCATGGCCAGCGCATTGATGACCGTGGCCAGCATGCCCATCTGGTCGCCGGTGACCCGGTCCATGCCGCCGGCGGCCAGGCCGGCGCCGCGGAAGATGTTGCCGCCACCGATCACCAGTGCCACTTCCGCACCGGCCTGCTGGGCTTCGATGACTTCGCGGGCCAGGCGGTTGATGATCTTCGGGTCGATGCCGTAGTCCTCATCTCCCATCAGCGCCTCCCCGGACAGTTTCAGAAGGATGCGGCGATAGGCGAGCTTGGACATAGGGACCTCGGGTGCGTGGAAATCGCGGGCGATTCTACGCGCATGCAGCGTTGCGCCAAAGTGTTTTGTGCACTGCGGCGTAAAATACCGGCGTTCACCCCGGTCATCCGGGGCGTTCGTTCAGCCCAGTTCGGCGCCGGCAGTGGCTGACAGCTCGTCGTGGCCGAGGGCGCCGGGCGAGCGGGCGATCACCCGGTTGCGGCCCAGGTTCTTCGAGCGGTACAGCACGTCGTCGGCGGCGCGCAGCAGGTCCTGCACGTCGGCGAAGCGCTCGTAGCCGCCCTGGGTGGCCACGCCGGCGGAGAAGGTGACGAACAGCGGCCCGCTCTCGATCTCGGCCATCGGCGTGGCAACGATGTTGGCCAATACCCGGCGGATTACGTCCAGTGCCACCGATTCGCTGGTGTTGGGCAGCAGCGCAACGAACTCCTCGCCGCCGAAGCGGGCTACGGTGTCGCTGTTGCGCAGCTGGCCCTGCAGCTTGCCGGCGAAGGCCCGCAGCACTTCGTCGCCGGTCAGGTGGCCGTGCGCGTCGTTGATCTTCTTGAAGTCGTCGAGGTCGATGAAGGCCACCGACAGTGGCCAGCCCTGGCGGCCGGCGCGCAGGAATTCCTGTTCCAGCACCGCCTCCAACTGGCGGCGGTTGAGCACGCCGGTCAGTGCGTCGCGGTGCGCCTGGTCGGCCAGGCGCTTGGCCCGGGCCTCGAATTCGTCGGCGCGACGGCGTGCCTGGTCGGCATCCTGCAGTTCGCGCAGGTTGCGCAGGGTCGCCAGTTCCTGGGCGTGATCGATCAGTTCGCGCACCCGCGACGGCGAGTTCAGTCCGGCCTCGAACAGGCTGGCGATGTCCGGCAGGGCAGCACTGATGCGGGCCAGCACCTGGTCGAAGCGGGCGCTGTCCAGCTCCAGGCGGTCGTGAACCTGCTGCAGGGCGCGCTCGCGGGCAGCGTCGGCATCGCTATCCAGCCAGATGTCGGCCACCGCGCCGGACAGCTGCACGCACGCCTGGAACGGCGATTCGGCAGCGCCTTCGTCCTCGCTGTGGCTGATGCTTTCCACCAGGTAGCGCGGCAGGCCCCATTGTTCGGCCACCCAGGCGCCGACATCGGCGTGGCTGCAGCCCAGTTCGCTGCGCTCGCGCGCCACCAGGTCGGTGTTGTCGCCGGCCTCGCGCAGCAGCGGCAGGTAGCGTTCCGACTCGGCCTGGGCCAGGCACAGCACGCCGAGGTCCTGCAGCAGGCCGGCCAGCATCAGCTCCTCCAGCCGGCGCAGGCCGCGGGCCTGGCCCAGCTGGCTGGCGGCCAGTGCGCTGAGGATGCTGCGCTTCCAGGCGCGCTGGCGCAGGTCGTGGTCGGCACCGGCACCGCCGGTCAGGCCCTGGGTGACGGTGAAGCCCAGAGCGAGGCTGATCGTGGCGTTCAGGCCGAGCATGGTCAGTGCCTGGCCGAGGTTCTCGATCCGGCGGCGGCTGGCATACAGCGGCGAATTGGCGATGCGCAGCATGCGAGCGCTCAGCGCCATGTCGATGGCGATGATGTCGGCGGCGGTGGCGATGTCCGCTTCCGGGTCCTGGGCCAGTTCGATGATGCGCAGGGCAATACCGGGTGGCGAAGGCAGGTTGCGGCAGAGCGCCAGGGCAGCTGTCAGCTCAGGAGGCATGTCGGGTCGTTCAATTCCATTAGGACAAGAATACCTAGGATTGCATCACAGTCCGCGACTTTCGTTCCTGCTATGTGACTGTGGATTCCCTGCGCCGAGTATCGGCCTGATTCGCGCGCAACGCAAAGGTGTCGGTGTGCGCACCAGCGGTGCGCATCCACCGGCGGGGCATGGGTTCACCCCTTGGCCCGTACATACAAAAAGAGCCGCGGTTTCCCGCGGCTCCTTCTGGTCGCATCACAGCCGGGAGGCTGGAATCAGACCTGCATCGCCTTGGCAACTTCGGCGGCGTAGTCTTCCACCACCTTCTCGATGCCTTCGCCGACGACCAGCAGCTTGAAGCCTGCCACGTCGGCGCCAGCGGCCTTGACCACCTGCTCGACGGTGGTGTCGCCCAGCACGTAGGTCTGGCCGTACAGGGTCACGTCGCTGACGATCTTGTTGATCTTGCCGCTGATGATCTTTTCCAGGATGTCGGCCGGCTTGGCCTTGTCCTTTTCGGACATCTTGGCCAGCTCGATTTCCTTTTCCTTCTCGACGAACTCGGCCGGGACGTCCGCAGCCTTGTTGTGCGGCGGCTTCAGGGCAGCCACGTGCATGGCCAGGCCACGGGCCAGCTCGACGTCGCCGCCGACCAGGTCGACCAGCACGCCAACCTTGCCGTTGGTGTGGACGTAGGCGCCGATGGTGTTGTTGCCATCAACCTTCACCATGCGACGGATCTGGATGTTCTCACCCAGGGTCTGCACGGCGGTGGCGCGGGCTTCTTCAACGGTGCGGCCGTCGGCCAGCTTGGCAGCCTTCACAGCTTCGACGTCGTTGGCGCCCGATGCCAGGGCGGCAGCGGCGACGGAATCGACGAAATTCTTGAAGTTGACGTCGTTGGCGACGAAGTCGGTTTCCGAGTTGACTTCGACCAGCACGGCCTTGCCGCCATCCTGGGCCAGGCCCAGACGGCCTTCGGCGGCCACGCGGTCAGCCTTCTTGTCGGCCTTGGCAGCGCCGGACTTGCGCATGGCTTCAGCAGCGGCGTCGATGTCGCCGTTGGCTTCGGTGAGAGCCTTCTTGCATTCCATCATGCCGGCGCCGGTGCGCTCGCGCAGTTCCTTGACCAGGGAAGCAGTGATTTCCACGGGATTACCTCACGAAAGAAAGGGGTTGGGCCGGCATGGTGGCCGGCCCGTGTGACAGTGTCCTGTCGTCGCGCCATCGGCAGCGGACAGGACAGGTGGGCGCGTGGCGCCCACCGGGGCCTGGATCAGGCCTGGGCTTCGCCCTTGTCGGCAGCAGCCTTCTTGGCCGGAGCGCGGCGGGCCGGCTTGGCGTCTTCGGCCGGAGCGTCGGCGAACTCTTCTTCACGGACGGTAGCAGCGTGCGGAGCAGCAGCCTTGCCTTCCAGCACGGCGTCGGCAGCGGCGCGCGAGTACAGCTGCACGGCACGGATGGCGTCGTCGTTGCCCGGGATCGCGTAATCCACCAGTTCCGGGTTGTAGTTGGTATCAACCACGGCGATGACCGGGATGCCAAGCTTCTTGGCTTCCTTGATGGCGATGTCTTCGTGGCCGATATCGATCACGAAGATGGCGTCCGGCAGGCGGTTCATGTCCTTGATGCCGCCCAGCGAGGCTTCCAGCTTGTCGCGCTCGCGACGCAGGCCCAGCACTTCGTGCTTGACCAGCTTTTCGAAGGTGCCGTCGGTTTCACCGGCTTCCAGTTCCTTCAGGCGGGCAACCGACTGCTTGACGGTACGGAAGTTGGTCAGGGTGCCGCCCAGCCAACGCTGGTTCATGAACGGCATGCCGCAACGCTCGGCTTCTTCCTTGATGGTTTCGCGGGCGCTGCGCTTGGTGCCCAGGAACAGGACGGTGCCGCGCTTCTGGGCAACCGACGAGATGAAGTTCATCGCATCGTTGAACAGCGGGACGGTCTTTTCCAGGTTGATGATGTGGATCTTGCCGCGGGCGCCGAAGATGTACGGAGCCATCTTCGGGTTCCAGTAGCGGGTCTGGTGGCCGAAGTGGACGCCGGCTTCCAGCATCTGACGCATGGTGACCTGGGGCATTGCAATACTCCTGATATGGAACCGGCGATTCCGCCCGCGGGGATAGGTATGCGGGACGCGTGGAAGCGCGGATGGTTCCGGGGTTGGGCTTCCCTGTTGCCTCCGTGGCCGAACTCCTTGCGGAGCACCCCGGCACGGATGGGGGCAGCAGGTGTGGATTCACCGGTGACGTCCGGTGTGGACGATGTCCCGCGCACAAGGCGGCAGGTCATCCCGGCGATTATAGCCCGGCGGCGGCGGCAGCCGCAAATGACGGGGGAGCGGCCTCCAGCGCGGCCTCGCCGGCATGGTTCAGGCGGGCCCTGAACCCCCCGCCCGCGTAGGCATCGGCTCGCCATGGAAGCGTCCACATGCGGGCGCGCCCCGGCAGCACGTAGCCGGCCAGCCCGTCGATCAGGTGCTGGCGGTGGCCGCGGGAATCAACAAACACCAGGTCCACCAGCTGGGCACGGCCGGAGCCGCCATTATGCAGCCACAGCTGCGGGGGCAGGCCGGGAGGGGAGCGCACCTGCACCTGCAGGGCTGCTGTCACCGGGGTGGGTGGGTCCAGGAACACCGGCAATGAGTAGCGGATGGCCAGCGCAGGTGGCAGGTCCGGCGCCGGGCTTATCACCAGCCGGTAGGCCCGCTGCACGCCGGCCGGGGGCGGGGCCAGGCTGACCAGGCGGAGCCTCTGCCGCTGGCCTGCAGCGATCTCCAGCCGGGCCGGGCTCACGGCCACGTCGTCGGCGGGCAACAGCACTTCGCTCTGCTCCTGTTGCTCCCAGCGGTACAGTCGGGCCTGGCCGCTCCAGCCGGTGGCGTCGGTGTTGCGCAACCACAGTTCACCGTCGGCGCGTGCAGCCGACAACCGCACTTCGGTGCTGGACAGCTCCAGGCCGTAGCTGAGGCGCGGTACAGCTGACAGCGCCAGACACAGCAACAGGCGCAGCATCAATAGGTCACCGTCACCAGGGTAGCCGCCGCCTCCGCGGGTGGTGCGGGCGTCAGCGCCTGCACTTGTGGTGGCACCGGTGTGTGGGCGTCGCTGCGTTGCAGGGGCTGCGCGCGTGCATCGGTGATCCGCAGGGTGATGGTCAGGCTGTCCTGTGCCGGCAGGGCGGCAGGTTGTGCGGACCCTACGCAGGGTGCCGTGCCGACGAAGGCGAGGGCGAGAAGGAAACGCAGGTGCATCGCATGGAAGGGCGGAAGGGACGCAGCCGGTATCGGCGCATGCGCGGCGATCTGTAATCGGCGGCGGCAGACAGTGAGTCGTCAGTAGGTAATGGTAACCGTGACCGTATCGGTATAGGCGCCCGGCGGTGTGGAGGTCGCAGGCGTTGGCGCGACCCGGCCGTAGATGGTGAGGTTCTGGGCGGACCCATTGCCTGTCCCGGCCACCGTGCTGGTGTTGAGCACGTTGCCCCAGCGCAGTGTGCGGGCCGCGTTCTGGTACAGCTCATAGGGCACGGTCGCGCCGGTAGTGCCCACGCGCATGCGCCGGTTGCCGCTGCCATCGGCATTGCTGCCATTGTCCAGGCCGATCTGGAACGGGCTGCGGTTGACGCAGGTCAGGCTGAATACCGCCGTGCGGTCGATGTTTGCCAGGACCGTGCCGGTGCTGCTGCCAAAATCCATCGGCGCGGTTACATAGGTGCCGCAGGCTGGATTGACCGTGGCGTTGGCGATCACCGACATCGTCGCGGTGATCAGGCCCGAGTTGCCGGTGACGGTGGGGGCAGCCACGGTGCAGTTGGCCGGGTAGGGCGGCGTACCCAGCAGGGGTTCGTTGTAGGCGTACTGGAATGTCGCCGCCAGGGTGCTGGTGAATGTGCCGGCCGACAGCACCTGGCTGGCGGGATAGCGGCCATAGAGGATGACCGTGCCCGACCCCGATCCACCCAGCGCCGGCACCGGGTACTGCATCTGGTACATGGCCCAGGCCGGACTGCTGGCAACGCTGCTGCCGATCACGGTGGTGCGGTTGGCGTCGCTGTAGATCTGGTAGTTGAGGCGGTCGCCGAAGCTGTTGGCGAACGTGCGCGATGGCGTGATGGTGGTGCCGCCCGTTCCCGCCGGCAGGCCCACGCAGAAGGTGACGCGTACATTGGCCAGCAGGGCGACGGCTCCGGTGGTGCAGGTGATGGTGAAGGAGGTGGTGGTATCGACCAGGCCGTTGGAAACCGTGCCGAAGGCCAGGGTGGGGCTGCTCAGCGAACAGCTGGTCGCGGCCTGCGCGGGCAGGGCCTGCATGCCCAGCCACAGCGCCAGCAGCGCACCCAGTAGACGGATCATGGCCGTGGCTCGGCGATACAGCGCACCGCCGGCAACCGGCGCGTGCCCGCTGCCGGCCGCTGCACCTGCGCACGGCAGCGGCCGAGCTCACTGTCGATCAGCAGAGTCGCCGCCTCGGCGCTGAACTCCAGCCAGGCCTGGCCGTCGTGCCCGATAACGGTCGGTGCGATGCCCTGACCCTGCACCCGTGCACCCAGCGGCAGTGGTTTGCCATCGGCGTCTGTCAGCGTCAGCAATGCACCATGCGATTGCCGCAGCGGGAACTCCACCCGCATGCCGGCGCTCTGGCGTGGGGTAGCAAGTGTCTCCACCTGTTCGGCGCGCAGATCGGCGGGCAGGCCAAGGGTGTCGATGGTCAAGCGGTTGCGCTGCCACGACAGCAGGGGGGTGACCAGCAGCAGGCCCTTGTCATCGGTGACGCCGACCGGGCGGTTCTCCAGCAGCACCGGAACGCCGGGGCGGCCGGTGGACACCACCGCGAAGGCATCGGGTACCTCGCGCGCGGCGAACACGCTGCCGGCCATCCATACCAGGCTGCCGCTGGCATTGCCGTAAGCGAAGGTCTGGCCGCTGTTGCGGGAAATGCCGGCCGAATAGCGGCCATGAGCGCCCAGTGCGCCAATCTCGGCCAGGCCGCCGCCATCATCGCGTGCCTGCAGGCGCCAGCCGGGGCCGCCGCGGCTGCCATCGCCGGGCACCGGGCGCATGATCTCGGCACTGGCGTAGTGGCGCTCGCCATTGCGCTGGGCCGACAGGCTGGCCTGGCGATCCTCGCCAAGCCGGGTGCCCAGCGATAGATAGACGCTGCGGTTGCGCCGCTGGTCGATGTCCTGGGTGGCTGACAGATAGGCATTCCAGCGGCCGAACGCGCGCGACCAGAACAGGCTCAGGTAGCGGCTGCGGCTGAAGGGCAGCGCCTGCGGCGGCGCCGGCTGCGGTGCGTCCAGCAATGGTTGCGGCTGGTCCAGGCGCAGATAGCTGATGCTGAACGAGCCCAGATGCTCCAGGTCAACGCCGAAGGAGGCCTGCTCGCTCACCCGGGGCGGTACGTTGTCCTGCAGGCTGCCCAGATCGCGGTAGTCGCCGCTGGTACGGCGGCTGGCCAGATTGACGTTGAAGCGGCGGTTGTTCCAGTTGTAGCCCATGCCGTACTGGCGGCCATTGCGCTGGCCGTCGCGGCTTTCGCTCCAGTTGGCGCTGAGCACACCGGCCCGCCCCAGCAGCCAGGCGCCGCCAAGCCCTGCGTTGACGATGCCGCCTCCGCCTTCGGCATGGGCCTCTGCAGTGAAGCGGTTGTTGACGCCCCGTCGCAGGGTGGCGCTGGCAACCGTGTCGGCGTCGTAGCGGAAGGAGTGGATGCCATAGTCGCGCCGCAGCCGGCCGATGCCCGCCGACCAGTCGGACAGGCCGGCGGCCAGCAGCTGCTGGGTGCCGTAGAAGGAAAAATCCAGCGTCTGCATGCGGCCGAACGCATCGGTGACCACCACCTGCGCCGTACCCGTGCCGTTGATGCCTGGCTGCGCCGCCAGCTGGAACGGGCCGACCGGCACCTGCCCGCTGTATTGGCGCAGGCCGTCGATGTACAGCTCGACACTGGAGGGGACCACCGCCTCGCCGAGGAAGGCCGGCGTCGGGGTCAGGACACGGTACGGCTGCAGCCCGTAGTTTCGACCGATCTGGATGCCGGCCATGCGCGCCGGCCGTGACCATTCCAGAAAGCCGCTGTAGAAATCGCCTACGGTCAGGGTCAGTGCCTGCTCTGGCAGGTCCAGGCGCCAGCTGGTATCCAGCCGAACCGATTCCTGCTGCCAGCCCTCGCCGGGCAACTGGTAGCTGCGCATCAGTGTGGTGTTGCGCAGGGTGCCGTTGCCGAACCCGAACAGGCGCAGGTCGCTGTTGAGGCTGACGTTGCCCAGCCCGTCGCTGTGGCTAGCATAGACGTCGTAATTGAGAGCCATGCCCGGCGATACCTGCGCCTCCGGAGCGGTCTCGCTGCCCCTGCCCAGCTGTGCCACCGGCAGCTGCAGCTGCTGCAGCGGCACCTGCAGGTCGAGAACCTGAAGGCTGGCGTCGTAATGCACCACCAGCTGCGCGATCTGATCCAGATAAACCGGTGCATCGCCCTGCACCGGAAAGCCGAGCTGGCGCAGCGTGGCAGCGGGCGCCTGCAGTCGCCCGGCCTGTTCGTGGAACAGCAGCAGCCCGCGCGGGGCGTGGTTGAGGCTGGTGTCCAGATACAGCGCCTGCGGCGCGGTCAATGGCGTGGGGGCCGGCAGAGAGACTTCAGCGGAGATGTCGGCGCCAGCCGGCAGTCCGCGGCCGGCGCCATGCACGGAAACCGATGCCAGTCCGGTGCAGCAGGCCAGCACGCAGGCCTCAGCGAGCCGGCGGCGTCGTGGGCAGGGGCGTAAGCTGCGACCCACCATTGATCCTCGCACTGAAGATGCCGCCTGCCAGTTGTGCAGGGGCCTGCTGCAGCGCCCAGCGCATGGTCTGCCCGGGCAGCACATAGCCGACCAGGCCAGGCAGCAACGGCGTGCTGCGTTGGCCCAGCAGGACGGCCAGGTCGGCGACCTGCGCCTGTCCATCGCCGCCGTTGTGCACTTCCAGCATTGCCGGGCCGGCACCGTCCTGGATCAGCCGCGCCTGCAGCCGGGGTGCGGGTGGCTTGCCCTCGGGTTGCACGAACACGGGAATGGAATAGCGCAATACGAACTGCATCCCCTGGCGGGTGGGGTCATAGGCAGGGATCTCATCGACGATGACCCGGAATGCCTGCTGGACGGCGGGGGCGCTGGCATCGACGCGGACCAGGCGGACCAGCTGCCGCTGGCCGGCCGCCAGTGACTGCATGGGCGGGCTGGGCAGCAGGGCGTCACTGGCTTCCAGCTGGTCACGCCCGTCGGCCTGCTGCCATCGGTAGATACGCACCTGCACCTGCACCGGCTCGGTGCCGCTGTTGCTGATCCACAGCGCCTCGGCGTTCTGGTTGGCGCGCAGTTCGAACTGGGTGGGGGATACCTGCAGGCTGGCCGCCATGCAGAAGGCAGGCGGCAACGCGAGCACCATCAACGCCAGCTGTTGCAAGCGGCGTCCGCGGGGCATTGGCATCAGCACGCCCTCAATAGGTGATGGTGGCGGTGATGGTGTCCTGGTAGGAACCTGGGGCAGCGTTGTTGACGCTGGGGTTGGCCACCTGGCCATACACCTGGTAGACCTGGTTGGCGCCGGTGCCGGTGCCGGCCACGGTGTTGGTGCCGGTGCTGGCCCCCCATACCGTGTTGTGGCCCGAATCCTGGTAGAGCTGGTAGCCGACGAAGTTGTTGGCGGTCACCCCGGAGTCGGTGTTGCGCATGCGGCGGGTGGTCACATCGCCGGCGGTGCCTGGGTTGAGGCCGGCATTGAGCGCGATCGTGTAGGGGGTGGTCACGCTGCACTGGGCAGTTACCGTGCCTTGCGCATTCAGCGGGGTGACGGAGCTTGAATCAGCATTGCCGAAGTTGACGTTGGTCGCCGCAGCCGCGGTGATGGTGCAGGCCTTGTTGATGGTCAGCAGCACGTTGAAAGTGACGGTGTCGGCAGCGGCGACGGGGCCGGCAACCAGCAGGGCCAGGACCAGGGCCAAGGGGAGACGAACTGTGGATCGCATGGACAACCTCCCTGACCCGAAGGTCTGTTGAACAGAGCGAAGACGGCACGTTCGGCGCCGCTTTGACGACAGTGGCCCCAGCTTAGGCATCGCAAGTGTCTGTATTCCGTGAGAATCGGGGAATCGAAAGGGTGTTGACCATCACGCTTTCACATTCCTTGCCGGAACCGTGCATGGCCCGGATCGCCAGTTGGGTGGCGTTCGTTCAGATTGCGGCCGGATCGGCGATAATGGGCGCCATGAGCGTGAATCTGAAAACCCCGCAGGAAATCGAGATGATGCGAGTCGCCGGCCGCCTGGCCAGCGAAGTGCTCGACATCGTCACCCCCCACGTCAAGCCCGGTGTCACCACCGAGGAACTGGACCGGATCTGCCACGACCACATCGTGAACGTGCAGGGCACCATTCCGGCCAACGTCGGCTACCGCGGCTTCCCGAAGACCGTGTGCACCTCGGTCAACAACGTCATCTGCCACGGCATTCCCAGCGAAGGGAAGGTCCTGAAGGATGGCGACATCATCAATATCGACGTCACCGTCATCAAGGATGGCTGGCACGGCGACACCAGCCGCATGTTCTTCGTCGGCACCCCCTCGGTGATGGCGCGGCGGCTGGTGGAAGCCACCTACGAAGCCATGTGGCGCGGCATCCGCGCGGTGCGTCCGGGCGCGACGCTGGGCGACATTGGCCATGCCATCCAGAGCTATGCCGAAGGTGAGCGTTTCAGCGTGGTGCGCGAGTACTGCGGCCACGGCATCGGCAAGGTCTACCACGACGAACCGCAGGTGGTGCACTACGGCCGTCCCGGCCAGGGCCTGGTACTGCAGCCGGGCATGACTTTCACCATCGAGCCGATGATCAATGAGGGCACCCGCTACAACAAGGTGCTGCCGGATGGCTGGACCGTGGTGACCAAGGACCGCAAGCTGTCGGCGCAGTGGGAGCACATGATCGCGGTCACCGAGACCGGCGTCGACGTGCTGACCCTGTCGCCGGGCGAGTCGCAGGTCTCCTGAGGATGCTGCCGGCGAGTTCGCTGCTGGACACGCCGGCCGCGTCGCTCAATGACACGGACTGGGCTGCTGCCGCGCGCCAGGCGCTGCAGCAGGCCGACGCGCGCCTCTACCGCCGCTTCGACCAGGGCGACAACATCGAGCGCCTGCTGGCGCTGCGAGCGCGCGCTGCCGACCACCTGATCCGCCTTGCCTGGCAGCGATGCCTGCCCACCGACAGCGGCCTGTCGCTGTTCGCGGTGGGCGGCTACGGGCGTGGGGAACTGTTCCCGTGTTCGGACATCGACCTGCTGGTATTCGGAGAGCCGGCGGCGCAGCTGGCCCACGAGGCCGCGCTGGCGCGCCTGTTCGCGCTGTTGTGGGATTGCGGGCTGGCGGTCAGCCACGCCGTGCGCTCGGCCGCGCAGTGCCGTGAGGCTGCTGCCGACCAGACGGTGATGACCGCACTGATCGAGGCGCGCCCGATACTTGCCGAAGATGCGATCCGGCGCGCGCTGCGCGAAGCCATCGATGACCGTGAGCTGTGGCCGGCGCGTGCGTTCTTCCTGGCCAAGCTGGAAGAACTGCGCAACCGCCACCAGCGTTTCGGCGACACCGCCGACAACCTGGAGCCCGACCTGAAAGATGGTCCCGGTGGCCTGCGCGACCTCAACACGCTGGGATGGATGGCGCTGCGCGCGTTCGGTGTGCGCGATCTGGAAGCGCTGGTCGGGTTGGGCCACCTGGGGGCCGACGAAGCGGCTGCACTGAAGCGCGAGCGCGCGGTGCTGGCACGCCTGCGCTTTGGCCTGCACCTGGTGGCACGTCGCCCGGAAGAGCGCCTGCGCTTCGATTACCAGAAGACCCTGGCCGCGCGCCTGGGCTTCGAAGACGACGCCGAGAACCTCGGTGTCGAGAAAATGATGCAGGGGTTCTACCGCGCCGCACTGGTGGTGCGCCGGATCAGCGACCGTCTGCTGCAGCGCTTCGAGGAGCAGTTCGATGGCGAGGCACAGCCGGAACCACTGACCGTTGGTTTCTCCCTGCGTCGTGGCTATCTGGCCGCCAACGAGGCCGAATGGCCGCGTGGCGACATCGGCCAGGTATTCGCGCTGTTCGCCGGTTGGGCCAACAACCCGCAGGTACGCGGCCTGCATTCGTTGACCGCGCGCGCGTTGGCCGAATCATTGCCACTGCTGCCGGCCTACGACCAGGCCGATTCCGATGCACGCGAGCATTTCCTGGCGCTGCTGCGTGGCCAGCGCCCGGTCGATACGCTCTCGCGCATGGCGCGGCTGGGCGTGCTCGGGCAGTGGATTCCCGCCTTCGCCCAGGTCAGCGGGCGCATGCAGTTCGATCTGTTCCATGTCTATACCGTCGACCAGCACACGCTGATGGTCCTGCGTAACATCGGCCTGTTCGCCAGCAGCCGTGCCGACGAGCGCTTCTCGATCGCGCACGAGGTGTGGCCACGCCTGCGCAAACCGGAACTGCTGTTGCTGGCCGGCCTGTTCCATGACATCGCCAAGGGCCGTGGCGGTGATCACTCGGAACTGGGGGCGGTCGATGCGCGTGCGTTCTGCCAGGCGCACGGACTGAGTGCCTCCGATACCGAGCTGGTCGCGTGGCTGGTCGAGCAGCACCTGCGCATGTCGATGACCGCGCAGAAGCAGGACATCGCCGATCCGGTGGTGATCCATCGCTTCGCCACCCTGATCGGCAGCCGTGATCGTCTGGACTACCTGTACCTGCTGACCTGCGCCGACATCGCCGGCACCAGCCCGAAGCTGTGGAACGCATGGAAGGACCGGCTGCTGGCCGACCTGTACTTCGCCACGCGGCGTGCGCTGCGCGAGGGCCTGGAGCATCCGGTACCGGCCGCCGAGCGCGTGGCCGAAGCACGTGACAGCGTGCGCGCACTGGTGCGCGAGCAGGGTTACGACGACGCCACCATCGATCGCCAGTTCGCGGTGATGCCCGACGAAGGCTTCATCCGCCTGCGCCCGGAGCAGCTGGCCTGGCAGGCCGCTGCCCTGGTGCCGGTGAAGCAGGGGCAGGCGCTGGTGAAGGTGCGCCGGATCAGCGTCGACGATCCCGCGCTGGAAGTGTTCGTGCACTCGCCTGACCGCGACGGCCTGTTCGCAGCGATCGTGATGACGCTGGACCGCAAGGGCTACGGCATCCATCGTGCGCGCGTGCTGGATGGCCCGGCCGATACCATTTTCGATACGTTTGAAGTGAGCCCGGCCGATACCTTCGCCGATGGCAGCAGTGCCAACCTGGAGGCCGCCCTGCGTGAAGCGCTCAGCGGTGACCTGACCCGCCTGCGGCCGTCACGCCGTGTGGTGCCCCGGCAGCTGCGCCACTTCCGTTTTGCGCCGCGCATCGAGTTCCGCGATGAACCCGGCGCGACCCGTTTTGCCCTGGTCGCCCCCGACCGTCCCGGCCTGCTGGCCGATGTGGCGTTCGTGCTGCGCAACCAGGGCCTGCGCGTGCAGGACGCGCGCATTGCCACCTTTGGCGAACGCGCCGAAGATACCTTCGTGATCAGTGACGAACACGACCTCCCCCTGACTGAACCCGCCCGGCAGCAGCTGCATGACGCAATGCTGGCCTGCCTGGACCCTGATCGAAACGCCGGAGACCCCGCCTGATGGCCACCAAGCCCGCCAAGAAAGTTCCACAACAGCCGAAGGCTGGTCAGACTGCCGCGACCACCAAGAGCGCAGCGGCCCGGAAAACTGCTGCCGCCACGCCGGCCGCGAAGAAGGCCGCTGCGCCGAAGAAGGCCGCTGCAGTGAAGGCCCCGGTGAAAAAAGCCGCAGCAGCGAAGAAGGCTCCGGCCAAGAGCGCTGAAACCACGCGCGCCGAGACCATCGCCCGCAAGTCGCTGCGCAAGCCGGCGTCGCCGGGCGTGGAAGAACTTAAGTTCGGCATCGAGAGCGCCTTCGAGCGCCGCGCCACGCTGACCCTGCACGAGCTGGAAGGCTCGACCAAGCCGCTGGTCAACCGCGTGATCGATGGCCTGGAGAGCGGCGAATTCCGCGTTGCCGAGCCGGACGGCCACGGCGGCTGGAAGGTCAACGAGTGGCTGAAGAAGGCGGTGCTGCTGTATTTCCGCGTCAATGACATGGCCGTGGTCGACGCAAAGCCGGCGCCGTTCTGGGACAAGGTCGAATCGCGCTTCGCCGGCTATGACGAAGCCAAATTCCGCCGTGGCGGCGTGCGCGTGGTGCCGGGCGCGATCGCCCGTCGCGGCACGTACTTCGGCAAGGACGTGGTGCTGATGCCGAGCTTCACCAACATCGGCGCCTACGTCGGCGAAGGCACCATGGTCGATACCTGGGCCACCGTGGGTTCGTGCGCGCAGATCGGCCAGCATTGCCACCTGTCCGGCGGCGCTGGCATCGGCGGTGTGCTGGAACCGCTGCAGGCCAGCCCGACCATCATCGAGGACCACTGCTTCATCGGTGCGCGTTCGGAAGTGGTGGAAGGCGTGGTGGTCGGCCACCACAGCGTGATCGGCATGGGCGTGTTCCTCAGCCAGAGCACCCGCATCTACAACCGTGCCACCGGCGAGATCAGCTACGGCTACATCCCCCCGTACAGCGTGGTGGTGTCCGGCTCGCTGCCGAGCAAGGACGGTACCCACTCGCTGTACTGCGCGGTGATCGTCAAGCAGGTTGATGCCAAGACCCGCAGCAAGACCAGCGTCAACGACCTGCTGCGCGGCCTGGCCGACTGAAGGTGATTGCGCCGGAGGATCTGGCGCAGTCCGCGATCTACCGGCATCCGTCCGACACCCTGTTCGGGCGGATGCTGCCGCGCCTGCTGCACGCCCCGCGCTGGACCCGGCTGCGCCGCGCACTGTCGCGGCGCTGGCCGATGCTGGCGCTGGTCAGTGACGTGCGCGATGTGGTCTACGTGAGCTGGTGGGTCGACGTACGCCACGCACCAACGCCGCCACCGGGCCATCATTACGTGGTCCATGCCGGACGCACGCCTTACACCATCCTCAGCTACCGTCACGGCCACTTCGGGCCGGCGTTGGCCGGGCCGCTGCGTTTCCTGATGCCGTCTCCGAGGCAGAGCAACTGGCGCTGGTACCTGCGCCGCGACGACGATCCGGACGGGACGCCGGTGGTGCTGTTCGACCGCAACGTGATGGACCAGCTGCCCTTCGTGGCTGGCGCGCGTGCGTTCAGCGATGCCATGCAGCCGCATCTGCCGGCACGCTTCGCGCACGTGCTGGATGCCGAAGGCGGCGGTTGCACGCGGATCGAGGGCGGACAGGGCAGTGCACCGGACCTGCGCCTGCAGTGGCGGGCTGCAGCCGCCTGGGAGGATGCAGCGTGGTCGGCGGCTTTCGGTGGTCACCACGCCATGCTGAGCTTCCTGGCCTGCCAGGACGAGGCCATTGCCCGTACCTGTGACCACCGCTGGGCCAGCACGCGCATCGCGTTGCCGGTGGACGTCGACAGCCTGCTGCCCCTGCGCCTGCTCGGCCAGTTGCATTGCCCTCGTCTGCAGGCGATGGGCGTGAACCTGGCCGAGGGGCTGGCCTTCCTGATGCCAGGCGTGCCGTTCCGGGTCGTGTCCGAGCGCCTGTTATGAGATTCTGGCCCTCTGTTTTCCAGCATCACAGATGGCCATGAGCACCACTGTCTACGGTTTGAAGAACTGCGATACCTGCAAGAAGGCGACCAAGTGGCTGGACCGCTTCGGCGTGCCGTACACCTTCGTCGACTACCGCGACAACAAACCCAGCCCGGAAACGCTGCTGGCATGGGCAGCGCAGCTGGGTGGCCTGGCCGCGATGGTCAACAAGTCGTCCACCACCTGGCGGCAGTTGCCGGACAACCGCAAGGCTGCTGATTCCGAGGCCGAATGGAAGCTGTTGCTGCGCGAGTATCCGCAGCTGATCAAGCGCCCGCTGGTGGTCACCGCCGACGGCACGGTCAGCCAAGGGTTCAGTGACAACGGCTTCAAGGCGCGCTTCAGCGTGGGCGACGCATGAGCGCGGTGCTCGACCTGACCTGCGAGCTGATCTCGCGGCCTTCGGTGACGCCGGACGATGCCGGCTGCCAGGCATTGCTGGCGGCGCGCCTGAAGCAGGCCGGGTTCCATTGCGACCACCTGCGCCTGGGTGAGGTCGACAACCTGTGGGCGACCCATGGCCAGGGCGCGCCGGTGCTGGTGCTGCTGGGCCACACCGACGTGGTGCCGCCGGGCCCGCGTGAGGCCTGGGCCAGCGATCCGTTCACGCCGCAGATCCGTGAGGGTGTGCTGTACGGCCGTGGCACCGCCGACATGAAGGGCAGCGTGGCGGCGTTCGTGGTGGCCGCCGAGCAGTTCGTGGCCGCGCATCCCGATCATGCCGGCACGCTGGCGGTGCTGCTGACCAGCGACGAGGAGGGCGATGCCATCGATGGCGTGCGCCACGTCGCGCGGCTGTTCGCCGAACGTGGCCAGCGCATCGACTGGTGCATTACCGGAGAGCCATCGTCTACCTCGACGCTGGGTGACCTGCTGCGCGTAGGCCGTCGTGGCAGCCTGTCGGCCAAGCTGCGCGTGCAGGGAGTGCAGGGGCATGTGGCGTACCCGGAAAAGGCGCGTAATCCGATCCATCAGGCGGCACCGGCACTGTCCGACCTGAGCGCAAGGCGCTGGGATGACGGCTATGAGAGCTTCCCGCCGACCAGCCTGCAGATCTCCAACATCCACGCCGGTACCGGTGCCAACAACGTGATTCCCGGCGAGCTGGAGGTGGATTTCAACATCCGCTACAACCCGCACTGGGATGCGCCGAAGCTGGAGGCGGAGATCACTGCACTGTTGGACCAGCATGGCCTGCAGTACACGCTCAAGTGGCATCGCAGCGGCGAGCCGTTCTATACCCCGGAAGGCACGCTGCGTGAGACTGCGCGCGCGGTACTGGCCGAGCACATCGGCCGCGCACCGGAGGAAAGCACCGGCGGAGGCACCTCCGATGCACGCTTCATCGCGCCGCTGGGCGCGCAGTGCATCGAAGTGGGGCCGGTCAACGCCAGCATCCACCAGGTGGACGAGAACGTGCGCGTGGACGAGCTGGAAGCACTGCCGGGGTTGTACCAGCGGCTGGTGGAACGGTTGCTGGTGTGAGCCCCGCAGTGGGGATGCCTCGATCCTGCTGAGGTGGGTGCCGACCGTTGGTCGGCACAGCGCCCGCCGGCACTGTTTTCCTGTAGAGCCGAGCCATGCTCGGCTGGTTCTGCAGGGAAAATCCAGCCGAGCATGGCTCGGCCCTACTCTGAAAAAATGAAGAACGGCGGCTCGATCGCCTTCTTCCAATAACTTGGCGCGGCCATGTAGAAGTGCTGCGCCTCGGCGCGCGCGAACCAGCGCGCCGCAGCATCGGTGTCCTTCTCCACGCCCGGCGCACTCCGGCCCAGCAGCAGCCCGGCGAAGTACTGGCCGAACACATTGCCCCTCTCACCGGCGCGCTGGTACAGCTGCAGGGCACGGGCAGGATCGCGTGGCAGGCCGACGCCCTTTTCAAGCAGCGCGCCAAGATCGACCTGTGCGTCGGCGTCGCCTGCAGCGGCGTGGCGTTGGATCCTCGCCACCAGCGGATGCACGGTATCGCCTGTGGCCGCTACCGCACCGGGCAGTCCCGACGATGACGACGCATAGCGCTGGTAGACCATCGCGCGCAGGTCCCAACGCAGTGCGCGCTGGGCGTCGTCGCGCTCGCGATAGGCCTTGGCCAGGTTGAAGAACGCGTACGGATTGCCGTGATTGGCGGCGGCCAGAGACCAGCGTTCGCCACGTCGCCAGGACGCGCGCAGCACCGGTGCTGGGTTGATGTGTGGACTGTCGGCATACCGCAGCGTGCCGGAGGTCCAGATCCGGCCCAGCGCCTCTTCCGCCTTGGTGTTGTGGAAGCTCCAGGGCGTGACCGCCGCGGCGCGCTCGTAGTAGGTGACGGCGCGCAGATCGTTGAAGCGCTCAAAGGTCCGCGCGGTTTCCCAGGCACCGTCGAAGCTGCCATCGGTTCCGCGTTGCTCCAGTGCCTGCTGCTGGTCCAGCTGCAGTGTGGAGGGTGGGGGCAGGCTCTGGCAGGCGGCCAGGCTTAGGCAGAGCAGGGCGGCCAGCGCCCCGGTGCGTCCATTGCGGTGTTGCATTCCTGTTACACGGTTCAGGGCGGGCCATTATGCGCTCCAGGCGTGGTTGCCGACGCAACTGTTGCACCGCGCCGGAAACCGGGGTAGGGTCGATGCCATGTCGATCCGCCTGGCCACCGCCGTCAATAACAACAACCGCAATAATCTGCGCGCGAATAATCGTGCGCGGCCGATGCGGGACTGCGCCCTGGGTAGATAGACAGCAACACACGCCCGGACACCAGAAAACCCGCATCAGCCGATGCGGGTTTTTTTGTGCCCGGGTGCAGTCCCACCCGGGCCTGGTTGCCGGTCGAACACCTTCCCCGTGAAATCCCCACAACAGGAGCTCTGCCATGTGTTCGATCTTCGGAATCTTCGGCCTGCAGGCCGGTGACGATCTTCCTTCCCTGCGCCGCCATGCACTGGAATTGTCGCAGCGCCAGCGCCACCGTGGGCCGGACTGGAGCGGCGTCTACATCGACGAAGGTGCACTGCTGGTCCACGAACGGCTGGCCATCGTCGATCCGGCCGGTGGTTCGCAGCCGTTGTTGTCGGCCGATGGCCAGCTGGCGCTGGCGGTCAACGGCGAGATCTACAACCACCAGCAGCTGAAGGCCACGTTGACCACCGCCTACGACTTCCAGACCGGTTCGGACTGTGAAGTGATCAACGCGCTGTACCGCCAGGGCGGTTCGCCGGCGCAGTGGCTGGAACAGCTCAACGGCATCTTCGCCTTCGCCCTGTGGGATCGCGATGCTGGCCGTGTACTGGTGGCACGCGATCCGGTCGGCGTGGTGCCGCTGTACTGGGGTCACGATGCACAAGGCCGGCTGCGCGTAGCCTCGGAAATGAAGGCACTGGTCGATACCTGTGCCGATGTCGCGCAGTTCCCGCCGGGCCACTATTTCGACAGTGCCAGCGGTGAGCTGGTGCGCTACTACCAGCAGCCGTGGCGGGACTATGGCGACGTGCAGGGCCGCCAGGCCGACCTCGGCGAGCTGCGCCAGGCCTTCGAACATGCGGTGGAACGCCAGCTGATGAGCGACGTGCCGTACGGCGTACTGCTGTCCGGCGGCCTCGATTCGTCGCTGGTGGCGGCGGTGGCCGCGCGCTATGCGCGCCGCCGCATCGAGGATGGCGGGCAGACCGAAGCCTGGTGGCCGCGCCTGCATTCGTTCGCGATCGGCCTGAAGGGCTCGCCCGATCTGGCGGCCGCGGCGATCGCTGCCGAGGCACTCGGCACCGTGCATCACGGCTTCGAATACACCTTCGAGGAAGGCCTCGATGCGCTGCCGGAGGTGATCCGCCACATCGAAACCTATGACGTCACCACCATCCGTGCCTCCACGCCGATGTTCCTGCTGGCGCGGCGGATCAAGGCGATGGGCGTGAAGATGGTGCTCTCCGGCGAAGGCAGCGACGAGATCTTCGGTGGCTACCTGTACTTCCACAAGGCGCCGGATGCACGCGAATTCCACGACGAACTGGTACGCAAGCTCGATGCCCTGCACAACTACGATTGCCTGCGCGCCAACAAGTCGATGATGGCCTGGGGCGTGGAGCCGCGTGTCCCGTTCCTCGACCGCGAGTTTCTCGACGTGGCGATGCGCTTCGATGCCGCGCACAAGATGGTCGGTGCCGGCTTCGGTGGGCGCCGCATCGAGAAGGCGGTGCTGCGCGAAGCATTCGAGGGCTACCTGCCGGACAGCATCCTGTGGCGGCAGAAGGAGCAGTTCAGCGATGGCGTCGGCTACGGCTGGATCGACGGGCTGAAGGCGCATGCCGAAGCGCAGGTGAGCGACCGTGTGTTGGCGGCAGCGGACAAGCGCTTCGCGCACAACCCGCCGCAGACCAAGGAGGCGTACTACTACCGCCACCTGTTCGAGCAGTTCTTCCCGAGTCGTGCTGCGGCGGAGACCGTGCCGGGCGGCAAGTCGATTGCCTGTTCGTCGCCGGCCGCCATTGCCTGGGATGCCAGCTTCGCGGCAGCGGCGGACCCCTCGGGCCGCGCGATTGCCGGCGTGCACGAGCAGGCACTGGCCTAAGTCCCAAAAAGGGGACGGAGGGAATTAAGTCGTTTTTGCCACAAACGACTTAATTCCCTCCGTCCCCTTTTTCGTATCATCGCCCCCTGCACATTGGGGAATGTTCATGGACGTACAGACCGGGGGCCGGGCGCCGCCGATCAAGTGGGTATGGCGCTACCTGGCCTGGGCCGGGGTGCCGTTGCTGGCCGGCGTGCTGCTGGCGCGGTATGCCGGGCCGGCAGCGCCTGCGGCGGTCGCCCGTGCCTCGGCAGCCGCCGAAGGCAGCTGGGCGCAGCACCTTGCCTCACCGCTGGGCCTGTTCCTGCTGCAGCTGCTGGTGCTGCTGCTGGTGGCCAAGGGCGCGGGCGCGCTGCTCAAGCGCCTCGGCCAACCCGCCGTGATCGGCGAGATGGCCGCTGGCCTGATGATGGGGCCGCTGGTGCTCGGCAGCTTGTTGCCGCAGCTGCATGGTGCCTTGTTCCCGGCCAGCTCGCTGGGTCCGCTGGGCATGCTCAGCCAGCTGGGCGTACTGATGTTCCTGCTGGTAGCCGGTGCCGAGCTGGACCTGGCGGCGCTGCGTGGCCGCCGGCGCTTCGCCTTCACGGTCAGCCATGCCGGCATCGCGGTGCCGTTCGTGCTTGGCGTCGGCCTGGCGATCTGGCTGTATCCGCAGCACGGCCCACAGGGTGTGGGCTTTACCGCATTTGCGTTGTTCGTCGGCATCTCCATGAGCATCACCGCGTTCCCCGTGTTGCTGCGCATCCTTGCCGATCGTGGGATCACACAGACGCCATTGGGTCAGACCGCGATCGCCTGCGCGGCATTGGGCGATGCCACCGCATGGTGCCTGCTGGCATTGATCGTCGCTGCCGCCCAGGCCAGCGGCTGGCTGCCGGCCAGCCTCAACCTGTTGTGCGTGGCCGCGTTCGTGGCGCTGATGCTCGGGCTGGTGAAACCGTGGTTCGCTCGCCAGCAGATCGTGCCGGGCCGGGAAGGGCGCTGGTTGCTGGGTATCCTGCTGCTGTCGCTGGCCAGTGCCCTGATCACCGAGATGCTCGGCATCCACGCCCTGTTCGGTGCGTTCGCTGCGGGCGTGGCAGTGTCGTCCAACATACAACTGCGTGAACTGTTGATGGCCCGCGTCGAACCGTTTGCGGTGACCCTGCTGCTGCCGTTGTTCTTCGCCATGACCGGCCTGCGCATGCGCGCCGATGCGCTGCAGGCCAGCGATATCGTGTTGTGCGTGGTGGTGATTGCGGTGGCCACGGCCGGCAAGCTGCTGGGCACCTTCAGTGCCGCGCGCAGTGCCGGCATGCCCACGTGCGAAGCGTGGCGGCTGGGCGCGTTGATGAACACACGTGGCCTGATGGAGCTGATCGTGCTCAACCTGGGCTACGAGCTGGGCCTGCTCGGCGACCGCCTATTCGCGGTGCTGGTGATCATGGCGTTGGTGACCACGGCGATGACCGGGCCGCTGCTGAACCTGATCGAGCGACGCCGGGGCTGAGCGCTGGACGGTAGTGCCGGCCGCTGGCCGGCTTCCAGGCTGGTGTGTCCAGCATCATGAGGTTGCCGGCCAGCGGCCGGCATTACCGCGCTGGTACCAGCGTCATCGTGTGCTGCGCTTTGCCGGGCAGGAACGGCGTCGGCCGCCCATGCACCCAGTCTTCGTGGCCGGCGCCCCAGTACGGCGACAGCGGGTGCCCGCTCTGGCCGCCGGGCATGTGCACGATGCCGTCGGCCTCGTGGCCGGGCGAAACCACCATGCGTTCGGAGGCGCCGAAGTTGGGCGTCTGCACGCGCGGCATGTCACGGTCGCCGGGCAGCGGGTCGGCGGGCATGCACAGCCAGCGCTTGGCGACCTCGGGCAACGCCCGTGCGACAGGGTGGCAGAGCGCCGCGGTGTTGCGCTCTCCCCAGGTGCGCTGGGCCAGTGGGCCCTGCTTGGCCAGCTCGCTCTCGGTGCGGCGTGCGGCATCAAGCAGCAGCGCGTCCCAGCTGTCGTAGGCCGGTGGCAACAGGTTGGCGGGGCGTTGCTGCAGCATCGGCCAGGCCACACCTTCAAGTTGTGCCAGGCGTGGGTCCAGATAGTCATCGCCCAGCTGCGCGTTGGCCGGTGCCAGCAGTGCATCGGACAGGGTATCCATCACCTGCGTTCGGAACTCGCGCACCACCCGGTAGCTCACCGAGCTGGCCGAGGCCCGGCCGCCCCATTGGTGGCTGACGGACTTCAACCGCTTCAGCGGAGGATCGTCACTGCGTTCGATGACGTCATGCAGCAACGCCCACCAGCGCTGCAGGAACACAGCGCGATCATCGAGCTGGATCGCCAGCAGGTCGTGTTCGTCGAAGCGGTCCTGGATGGCGAGCAGATCGCGGATCTGCTGCGCACGCGCGCCGAGGTCATAGCCACCGTTGCCGACGGTAGCCAGCGCCTCGCCGTCGAGGACGCGACCGTTGGCGGTCCACAGGCGATGGTTGGGGGGATCGATCAGCGCCGGCGAGGCATCGCTGCGGATCGGCCACGGCGCGCAGTCCTGATTGCTGGCGGCATTGAAACCGGCCGGCGCACAGCCGGGGCCGCGGTCAGGACGGGCACCGATCAGCCGCCAGGCAATGCGTCCGCTGCGGTCGCCGACCACCAGGTTCTGCGCAGGAATGCCGGCGCGGTCGGCGAAGTGCAGGGCACCGTCCAGGTCACCGGCACGGGCCAGGTCACCGAAGTCCAGGCGCACCGCGCCGGGCAGGTGCGCGACCCAACGCAGCGCATCGCCGCTGCCATCGGCATGGGTGTGCAGGATCGGCCCCCAGGCGGTTTCGCGCACCGGAAACACCACATCGGCCTGGCCGGCCACCGCAATGCGTTCCTCGTGCACGGTCACGGCGGCGTTGGCCGGTTCCGTGCGGTAGTCCGCCGTGTCGATGTAGCTGTTGGTGAAGCCCCAGGCGACGTGGCCATTGCTGCCGACGATCACCGCCGGCAGGCCGGGCAGCGAGAAGCCGGTGACGTCGACCTGGCCGCCTGCAGCCTGCGGGTCTGGGTAACGCAGGCGCACGCGGAACCACAGGCCAGGTGCGCGCAGGCCCAGGTGCATGTCGTCGGCCACGATCGCGCGGCCGTCGGCGGTGAGTGCGCCGGCCACCGCGAAGTTGTTGCTGCCGATGACGTCCGCCTCCTCCTGCTCGGTGCCCGGCTTTCCCTTCAATGTGCGCAGATCGAGCTGGCTTGCATCGGGCAGGATCGCATTGCCGGTGGCTTCGCCGAACAGCGGCGCATCCCATTCGGTGCCGTCGTGGGCAATCAGCGCGTACAGCGCCGGCGGCACCACCGCGCGGATGCGGCTGAGCGCAAGCTCGGTCTGGTTGTTCGGGTCCTGCAGGTCGGCGTACATGGCCAGCCCGGCCAGCACGCTGTCGCTGGCCTGCCACGGTTGCGGTGACTGCCGCAGCAGCAGGTAGGCCCACGGTCGCACGGAGAGATCGGTCAGGCCCTCGTTGACCCCTCCGACGTAGGCGCTCACGGCTTCGATGTTGTCGCCCAGCGCAGCCTGCATGTTCGCCTCGGTGCGCGCGCGCAGCCGGTGCACGCGCATGCGCTTGTCGGCGTTGATGGCCTTCGGCCCGAACAGCGCCGACAGCTCGCCGGCGGCACTGCGGCGCATCAGGTCCATCTCGAAATAGCGCTCCTGTGCGTGCACGTGGCCGAGTGCACGCATCGCGTCGGCCTGACTGCCGGCAGTGATGGTGACCACGCCCAGCGCATCGCGCTCGATGGTGACCGGCCTGGCCAGCCCAGGCAGTGCATGTTCGCCGTCGAGGTCGGCCAGGCTGCCGCGCAGCAGCAGCCACAGGCCCAGTACGGTAACCAGCACGATGGCGATCAGCACGCCCAGCACCCAACGCCATGTACGTCGCATCGCACGTCCTTTCCGAACTCGTGGGCCGATTGTAGCCGCAGGCGCAACTGCGACTGATTCCGATTAGATCACCGTATTTTGAAATGCGGCACCCTATGTCACATCGATTCACAGGAGCCCCCCCCATGAAAGGCAACCCGGACGTCATCGCCTGCCTGAAGGAACTGCTGCGCGGCGAGCTTGCTGCCCGCGACCAGTACTTCATCCATTCCCGCCGCTACGAGGACCAGGGCCTGTTCGCGCTGTACGAACGCCTGAACCACGAGATGGAAGAGGAAACCCAGCACGCCGACGCGCTGCTGCGCCGGATCCTGTTCCTCGGCGGCGACCCGGACATGCGCCCGCATGCCACCGAGCCGGGCAAGACCGTGGAGGAGATGCTGCAGAAGGATCTCGATACTGAATACGCGGTTCGGAACAATCTCGCCGCCGGCATGAAGCTGTGCGAAGAGAAGGGCGACTACGTGAGCCGCGACATGCTGCTGGCGCAGCTGAAGGACACCGAGGAAGACCACGCCTGGTGGCTGGAACAGCAGCTGGGCCTGATCAAGCGCATCGGCCTGGAGCTTTACCAGCTGAGCAAGATCGACGGCAACGGCGCCCCGGCGCACTGAGCCGGCACCGCTTTCTGTAGAGCCGAGCCATGCTCGGCTGCCTCGCTTCATGTAGAGCCGAGCCATGCTCGGCTGCTGTTTGATCCGAGTCGAGCATGGCTCGACGCTACAAAGTTCTGTCGCCCGCCAGCACCGGAGCACCGCCAGCCAGCCTTCGCCAGCCAGCTGCTTCACCGCCCGCCAGCCGACAACGAAAAAGCCGGGGAATGCCCCGGCTTTTTCGTGTCTGGGGTCAGATCCGTTTTCGACGAAAACGGCTCTGACCCCATTGGGATGGAAAACGCCAACCGAGGTTGGCGTCTACCGGGGCAAGGCGTGTCAACCAAGGTTGACACCTACCAGGGACGTTGCCCGGGGTCAGAGCCCGTTCCGACGGAACGGGATCCGACCCCCAGCCCTCACTCCACCGACAGGCCTTCCACCTTCTGCCAGCCACGCGGCAGCAGGTGGCCGCGGGTGGCGCGGGCGCCGAGGTAGGCGTCGAGCTCGTTGAACTTCAGCCCCATCGTGCGCTGCCCGCTGCGTACCTGCAGGGTCTGCCCCGGGCTGATCGCCACGATGGCGACCACGCGTTCGGTGGCGAGCTTGGCCTTGGGGATCTCAATGATCTTGTTGCCCTTGCCCTTGTCCAGTTCCGGCAGGTCGTTGGCGGTGATTGCCAGCAGGTTGCCCGAACTGGTCACCGCCACGATGCGGTCGGTGGCGACGTTGGTCACCACCGACGGGGTCAGCACGGTCGAACCGGCTGACAGGTTCAGCATCGCCTTGCCGGCCTTGTTGCGGCCGATCAGGTTCTCGAAGCGGGTGACGAAGCCGTAGCCGTGGGTGGAGGCCAGCACGAAGCGGGTCTCCGGCTCGGCGCTGGCCAGGGTCACGAAGCTGGTGCCAGCGGCCGGCGAGAAGCGGCCGGTCAACGGTTCACCATTGCCGCGCGCCGAAGGCAGGGTATGCACCGGCGTCGAGTAGGCGCGGCCCTCGCTGTCCAGGAACGCGACCTGCTGGGTGCTGCGTGCGCGCACCGCACCCTGCAGCGCGTCGCCATCGCGATAGGACAGCGTCGAGGCATCGATGTCGTGGCCCTTGGCGGCGCGGATCCAGCCCTTTTCGGACATCACCACCGTCATCGGCTCGCTCGGCACCAGCTCGGTTTCGTCGATGGCCTGCGCGGCCTGGCGCTGCACCAGCGGCGAACGGCGTGCGTCGCCGAACTTCTTGGCATCGGCGGTCAGTTCGTCGCGGATCAGCTTCTTCAGCTTGGTCTTGCTGTCGAGGATGCCGAGGATCTTCTCGCGCTCCTTGGCCAGCTCGTCCTGCTCGCCACGGATCTTCATCTCTTCCAGGCGCGCAAGCTGTTTCAGCTTGGTTTCCAGGATGTACTCGGCCTGGTCGTCGGACAGGCCGAAGCGCGCGATCAGCGCCGCCTTCGGTTCGTCCTCGGTCCGGATGATGTGGATCACCTCATCCAGGTTGAGGAAGGCGACCAGCAGGCCTTCCAACAGGTGCAGGCGGCGCTCGACCTTCTGCAGGCGATGCTGCAGGCGGCGGGTGACCGTGTTGCTGCGGAAGGTCAGCCATTCGCTGAGCAGCATCTTCAGGTTCTTCACCTGCGGACGGCCGTCCAGCCCGATCACGTTGAGGTTGACGCGGTAGCTGCGCTCCATGTCCGTGGTCGCGAACAGGTGGCCCATCAGCTGCTCGGCGTCGACGCGGTTGGAACGCGGCACCAGCACCACGCGCACCGGGTTGGCATGGTCAGACTCATCGCGGATATCTTCCAGCCAGGGCAGCTTCTTGGCGCGCATCTGCGCGGCGATCTGCTCGATCACCTTCGACGGCGACACCTGGAACGGCAGCGCGGTGACCACGATGTTGTTGGCTTCCTTGGTGAAGGTCGCACGCGCACGCACGCTGCCGTTGCCGGTCTCGTACATGTTCCGCAGGTCATTGGCCGCAGTGATGATCTCGGCGCTGGAGGGGTAGTCCGGTCCCTGCACGTGCTCGCACAGGTCGCGCACGCTGGCCTCGGGGTTGTCCAGCAGGTGCAGCAGCGCGCTGACGATCTCGTTGAGATTGTGCGGCGGTACGTCGGTGGCCATGCCTACGGCAATGCCGGTGGTGCCGTTCAGCAGCAGGTGCGGCAGCCGCGCCGGCATCCAGGTCGGCTCCTGCAGGGTGCCGTCGAAGTTCGGTGCCCAGTCGGTGGTGCCCTGGCCCAGTTCGCCCAGCAGCACTTCGGCAATCGGGGTCAGCTTGGATTCGGTGTAACGCATCGCCGCGAACGACTTCGGGTCGTCGCTGGAGCCGAAGTTGCCCTGGCCCTCGATCAGCGGGTAGCGGTACGAGAACGGCTGCGCCATCAGCACCAGCGCCTCGTAGCACGCGCTGTCGCCATGCGGATGGTACTTACCGATGACGTCACCGACGGTGCGCGCAGACTTCTTCGGCTTGGACGCGGCATTCAGGCCCAGCTCGCTCATCGAATAGATGATGCGGCGCTGTACCGGCTTCAGGCCGTCGCCGATGAACGGCAGGGCACGGTCCAGGACCACGTACATCGAGTAGTCGAGGTAGGCGCGTTCGGCGTACTCGCGCAGCGGCAGTTGTTCGAATCCGTGGAACACGGGGCGGGCAAGATCGGTCATGCGGCGTTGTTACCTATTGTCGGGAGGCGGCGACGGCGGTCGCCGCTCGCAATCCTGTGATTATCCGGATGCGGCCGGGGATGCCAAGCCGCGCGCAGGGTCCAGCCCGGTTTCCAGGCCATGTCCGGCCCGCGCCAGGTAGCGCCCTGGCGGCAAACCGAAGTGGCGGCGGAACACGGTGACGAAGGCGCTGGCGCTGCTGAAGCCCAGCGCGTGGGCGATATCGGCCACGCTGCGGCCGTCGGTCAGCTGGCGCAGCGCCTCGGACAGGCGGGCCTGCTGCCGCCACTGGGCGAAGCTGAGCGTGGTCTCGTCGCGGAAGTGGCGGGTCAGGCTGCGCGGCGACAGGCCCGCCCAGTGCGCCCATTCGGCCAGGCTGCGCTCGTCGGACGGGTCGGCCAGCAGCTGCGATGCGATCTTCAGCAGGCGCCGGTCGTGCGGCATCGGCAGGTGCATGCGCTGGCGCGGGGCGGTGCGGATTTCGTCCAGCAGCACATCGATGATGTGCTGGCGCTCAGGGGTGGTGGCATAGCCCAGTGGCCATTCGCAGATACGGTCGGCCAGCGCCTGCGCCAGCTTGGACAGGCCCAGCACGCAGGGGTCGGAGGGCAGGGCGGCGCAGGCGGGCGCCGCCAGCGCCATGCCCCAGCCACGCAATGGCCCGTCGAGGGTGACCGTATGCGGCTCCAGCGGCGGCATCCAGCCGGCCGAACCCGGCGCCAGCGACCACGTGCCGTGCGAAGTGCGGGTGGTCAACAGACCGCGCTCGACACAGATCAGCTGTGCGCGCTGGTGGTGATGCCAGTCCACTTCACGGACCAGGCCCTGCGGGCTGTCGAAGCGGAAAGCGACAACCGGAGGGCCGTCATTGCGCTCGAACCAGTCCAGTGCGTCATCACGCAGCAGGCGCTTGGGAGGGGGGATTTCTGCCTTGTTCATCATATCCGCTGGCTGAAATGTGTCATCCATTGGCTGAATTGTACTACCGGGCCAGCTGAGTGGGCCATTAAGGTGAGCGCCTTCACTGATCCAGCCCACTGCTGCAACACAGCATTCGATGCCAGATCGAATATTTCCATTGAGAAATATTTTTTTTGGAAGAGAATGCTCCCCCATGATCTGTCCTGCAACCACTCCCCCCAGCTTCGGCCTGCTGCTGCGCCAGGTGCGCGACGGCCTGGTCCGCCAACTCGACGCCTCCATGGCTGAAGAAGACCTCGGCATCGGCTTCACCCACTACATCGGGTTGAAGGTGCTTTCGAACATGGCGCCGTGCACGGCCAATGAACTGGCCCAGGCCATCGACCAGGTGCCCAGTGCGGTGACCCGTCTGCTGGACAAGCTGGAGGCACTGGGCTGCGTACGCCGCGAGCCGCATGCCCAGGACCGGCGTGCGCTGCAGATCGTGCTGACCGATGAAGGCCGCGCGCTGTGGGCGCGGCTGAAGCTGCGTGGCGACGCGGTGATGGATTACGCCCTGCGTGACCTGTCCGCCGACGAACGCACGCAGCTGCTGTCCCTCCTTACCCGAATCCGCGATTCCCTGACGACCCCATGAACCCGATCCCGCATTCCACTCTCCGCCGGTCCGGGCGCGCGCTGCTGGTATCAGCGCTGGCCCTGGCCTTGGCCGCCTGCGCCAGCAGTCGTGGCCTCAACCCGCAGGGCCATGTGCTCGAAGTGGACAGCCTGCACAGTGAACGCACCCTGGCCGACACCGATCTGAGCGCCACCGGCTTCCCGGCGCAGGACTGGTGGAAGGCACTGGGCGATGCGCAGCTGGACGCGCTGGTCGCCGAGGGCCTGGCCGGCCACCCGAGCCTGGACGCTGCCGATGCGCGCCTGCGCCAGGCGCAGTCGCAGGTCGGTACCGCGCGTGCCGATCGCCTGCCCAGCCTGTCGGTGTCCGGTGGCTACACCGGTCTGCGCCTGCCCGAGTCGATGGCCGGCAGCGAGATGGGAGGCCATTACGCTGGCAGCAGCCAGGTCGCGTTTGATTTCAGCTATGGCGTGGACCTGTGGGGCGGCAAGCGCGCTGCCTGGGAGGCCGCCGTGGATGGCGCGCATGCCGCCACTGTTGAAGCCCAGGCCGCGCGCCTGAACCTGTCGACCGGCATCGCCCAGGCCTATGCCGACCTGGCCTATGCGTGGCAGCTCAACGACGTGGCCGAGGAAGAGCTGACCCGCTCGCAGAAGTCGCTTCAGCTGACCCGCCAGCGCCGCAGCGCCGGCATCGACAGCGATCTGCAGGTGCGCCAGGCCGAGGCCCGCGTGCCGGCCGCGCAGCAGCAGGTGCTGGCCGCACAGCAGCGCATCGACGCCGCCCGCACCGCGCTGGCCGCCCTGGTCGGCAAGGGCCCGGACCGTGGCCTGTCGATCCAGCGTCCGCAGGCATTGAACCCGATGGCGCTGCAGCTGCCGGGCGTGCTGCCCAGCGAGCTGCTCGGCCGTCGTCCGGACATCGTTGCCGCGCGCTGGCGCGTGGAAGCGGCCGACAAGCAGATCAAGGTCGCCAGGACCAAGTTCTACCCGAGCTTCAACCTGACCGCACTGGCTGGCGTGGTCGCACCGAACGTGGGCGACCTGCTGAAGAGCAGCTCCACCTTCGCCTATATCGGCCCGGCGCTGAGCCTGCCGATCTTCGAAGGCGGCAAGCTGCGCGCCAACCTGGCCAACACCGATGCGCAGTACGACCTGGCGGTAGCCAACTACAACCAGACCGTGCTGGATGCACTGCGCGACGTCGCTGACCAGGTCAACGCGGTGCGCTCGCTGGCGCAGCAGTCGAACGCGCAACAGCAGGCGGTGGACACCGCGCGTTCCGCCTTCGACCTGGCCCAGCAGCGCTATCGCGCCGGCATCGGCAGCTACCTGGACGTGCTGACCGCGCAATCCACCCTGCTGCAGTCACAGCAGCAGCTGGCCGGCCTGCAGTCGCAGCAGGTGCAGACCTCGGTGCGCCTGAGCAAGGCGCTGGGCGGTGGTTTCCAGCCCAGTGATGCCGACCGCGCCGCGCCGCTTGCTTCCCATTCCGATTCCTCGCATTCCTGAAGATCCCTGCCATGAGCCAGACCCAAGACACTGCGGCCCCGGCCGCCCCCAACCGCCGCGGCAATCTGCTGCGCGGCCTGTTCGTGATCGTCGTGCTGCTGCTTGCCGCACTGGCGCTGTGGTACTTCATGTTCGGCCGTTGGTTCGAAGAAACCGACGACGCCTACGTGCAGGGCAACCAGGTGCAGATCACCCCGCTGGTGGCCGGTACCGTGGTCGCCATCAACGCCGATGACGGCATGCGCGTGGAGCGCGGCCAGCTGCTGGTGCAGCTGGATCCGTCCGACACCGCAGTAGCCCTGCAGCAGGCCGAAGCCAACCTGGCCAAGACCGTGCGCCAGACCCGTGGCCTGTACCGCAGCGTGGAAGGTGCGCAGGCGGACTTGAACGCCCGTCAGGTCACCCTGAAGCGCGTGCGCGACGACTTCGCCCGCCGCAAGGATCTGGCCACCACCGGTGCCATCTCCAACGAAGAACTGGCCCACGCCCGTGACGAGCTGGCCGCTGCCGAGGCGGCCGTGGCTGGTTCGCGCGAGACGGTCGAGCGCAACCGCGCGCTGGTCGACGACACCGTGATCGCCACCCAGCCGGATGTGCAGGCTGCCGCCGCGCAGCTGCGCCAGGCCTTCCTCAACAACGCCCGCGCCGGCATCGTCGCGCCGGTTACCGGCTACGTGGCCCGTCGTTCGGTGCAGGTCGGCCAGCGCGTGCAGCCCGGCAATGCCCTGATGGCGGTGGTGCCGACCGAGCAGATGTGGGTCGAGGCCAACTTCAAGGAAACCCAGCTGCGCCACATGCGCCTGGGCCAGGAAGTGGAGCTGAAGTCGGACCTGTACGCCGGTGACGTGAAGTACAAGGGCCGCATCGACAGCCTGGGCCTGGGCACCGGCTCGGCGTTCTCGCTGCTGCCGGCACAGAACGCCAGCGGCAACTGGATTAAGATCGTGCAGCGCGTGCCGGTGCGTATCGCCATCGATGCCAAGCAGCTGGCCGAACATCCGCTGCGCATCGGCCTGTCGATGAAGGCTGAAGTGAGCCTGCGCGACCAGAAGGGCGAAGTGCTGCCGAGCACCCCGGCCAAGGGCACGGTGTTCGACACCGACGTGTATGCCAAGCAGCTGCATGATGCCGACGAGGTGATCCACACGATCATCCAGGGCAACCTGCCGCAGCAGGCGAAGGTGGGCTGAGGTCGCCATGTCCGCACAAGCTCCAGCCGCGCCCGGCACCCCGGGCGCACCGGCGGCGCCGGGTGCGACCCCGGGGTTTCTGCCGCCCAGCGTGGCCCTGTGCACCGTCGGCCTGGCGATGGCCTCGTTCATGCAGGTGCTCGACACCACCATCGCCAACGTCTCGCTGCCGACCATCGCCGGTAATCTCGGTGCCAGTTCGCAGCAGGCGACCTGGGTCATCACCTCGTTCGCGGTCAGCACGGCCATCGCGCTGCCGCTGACCGGCTGGCTCAGCCGCCGCTTCGGCGAACGCAAGCTGTTCGTCTGGGCCACGCTGGCGTTCGTCATCACTTCGCTTCTGTGCGGCCTGGCGCAGAGCATGGGCATGCTGGTGCTGTCGCGTGCGCTGCAGGGCTTCGTGGCCGGCCCGATGTACCCGATCACGCAGTCGCTGCTGGTCTCGATCTATCCACGCGAGAAACGCGGACAGGCGCTGGCGCTGCTGGCGATGATCACCGTGGTGGCGCCGATCTGCGGGCCGATCCTCGGTGGTTGGATTACCGACAACTACAGCTGGGAATGGATCTTCCTGATCAACGTGCCGCTGGGCATCTTCGCCGCGCTGGTGGTGGGCAACCAGCTGAAGGGGCGCCCGGAGCACATCGAGAAACCGAAGATGGACTACGTCGGCCTGGTCACGCTGGTGATCGGTGTCGGCGCACTGCAGCTGGTGCTCGACCTGGGCAACGACGAAGACTGGTTCTCGTCGATGAAGATCGTGGTGCTGGCCTGCGTGGCGGTGGTCACGCTGACCGTGTTCCTGATCTGGGAACTGACCGACAAGGATCCGATCGTCGACCTGAAGCTGTTCCGGCATCGCAACTTCCGCGCCGGTACGCTGGCGATGGTGGTGGCCTACGCGGCGTTCTTCAGCGTGGCGTTGCTGATTCCGCAGTGGTTGCAGCGTGACATGGGCTACACCGCGATCTGGGCGGGCCTGGCGACAGCGCCGATCGGCATCCTGCCGGTGATCATGACCCCGTTCGTGGGCAAGTATGCATCGCGCTTCGACATGCGCATGCTGGCAACCATCGCCTTCGTGTTCCTGTCGATGACCAGCTTCCTGCGCTCCGGCTTCAACCTGCAGGTGGACTTCCAGCACGTGGCCGGCGTGCAGCTGATCATGGGCATCGGCGTGGCCTTGTTCTTCATGCCGGTGCTGCAGATTCTGCTGTCGGACCTGGATGGCCGCGAGATCGCGGCGGGCTCCGGCCTGGCCACGTTCCTGCGTACGCTGGGCGGCAGCTTCGCGGCATCGTTGACGACGTGGCTGTGGGCGCGCCGTACCCAGGTGCATCATGCGGACCTGACCGAGCATATTTCGGTCTACCAGCCGGGCATGCAGGACCAGGTAGCGGCGATGGGGCAGGGCGACCTGCAGCATGGCGCAGCGGTACTGAACAACATGATCAACCACCAGGCTTCGCAGATGGGCTTCAACGACATCTTCTTCCTGCTGGGCTGGATCTTCCTGGCGATCATCACCTTCCTGTGGCTGGCCAAGCCGCCGTTCGGTGCCGGTGCGGGTGCAGCCTCTGCGGGTGGCGGGCACTGATCGATCATTGTTGATGAAAAACAAAACCCCGCCGGAAGGCGGGGTTTTTGTTTGCGCGTTGCTGGCAACGCCAGGTCATGTCTGTCAGGTGGCGTACCGAAGACATCCAGGCCAAGCGCATTGGCCCAAGTCTAGCGTGTGCGATATACGCGCTTGAAAACCACGCGCTCGCGGAACAGCTGGGCCAGCGCCCACATTCCCGCCACAAGCACGACGCCGCCGCTGACCCAGCCGGCAGTGGCCTGCAGGTGGCTGCCGACGAATGTGCCGCAGACAAGGGCGGCAACAGAAACAACCGCGTACGCTTCCCTGGAAGCGCCATAGTGGACTTCGGCCTGGCATCCCACGCAGACGCTTACGCCGTGGTTGGAGGCAGTGTGGCAGTGGGGGCAGATGATGCTGCGCTGCATGGAGCGTCCTTTATTGGGGAAGGCGCGCAGGGGCAGGGCATGGTGGGGTAGCTGCACCCGGCACCCGAGAATCTGCCTGCCGGGGACGAGGAATCGCGAGTGGATTCCGTCCAGGAGAAGTACGAATTCGAACCAAACGTGGAATGAATCCCGAAAAGGTTGTCGTTCAGGGCGTGATAGCGACGCGCCGGTGGGAGTGCGTACGAGCGGATGGCTGCCAGGGAGGTGCCGGATACGACACGCTGAGCGGCAATCGCAATGCATCGCGCATCCCAAACCGCAGGCATGAAAAAACCCGCTTGCGCGGGTTTGATCATTTGCTGAGTCATGGTGCCCAGGAGAGGACTCGAACCTCCACGAAGTTGCCCCCGCTAGCACCTGAAGCTAGTGCGTCTACCAATTCCGCCACCTGGGCGACTCAGGAGAAGAATTTTGCGGCATGGCAGCGAATGTGTCAACACTGTTTCACACTTTTTTTTCTGCTTCGACGCCGAGGTGCAGCAGCAGGCTGCGCATCGGCGTCGACAGCGCTTTCCAGTGTGCGAAACAGGCGCACAGGCGACGCTGTGCCCACGCATCGGCAAGCGGCACTGCAACGGTATGCGTACTGCGCCGATGCAGGCGGGCGATGGAGCGCGGCACGATACCGACGCCGATGCCGTGGCCGATCATGATGCACACGCCTTCGAACGTTTTCATGCGGATGCGGACGTCGAGGCGGCGACCGATGTCGCGGGCCTGGTCCTCGATGTAGGTCTGCAGTGCGTTGCCATCGGCCAGTGCGACGAAGGTCTCGCCCGCTACGTCCGCAAACGCCAGCGCGCGCTGCGGGGCGAAGCGGTGATCGGCGGGCAGCAGCATCACCAGCGGATCTTCGGCAACCACGTGCTGCTGCAGTCCGTCAGCGTCGACCGCGTCGCTGATGATGCCGGCCTCGGCCTGGCCGGCACTGATCGCGCGTACAACCTCAGGGCTGGTGCGTTCCAGCAGTTCTACATGCAGTCGCGGCCGTTCGGCCAGCCATGGGGCCAGCCGCGACGGCAGGTAGTTGGTCAGTGCGGCGGTATTGGCGTACAGGTGCAGGGTGCCACGCGCGCCGTGGGCGAACGCCTGCATTTCGCCGCGCAGCTGCGCCTGCTGCTGCACGATCAAGCGTGCATGGTGGGCGAGGGCGGCACCGGCTTCCGTGAGGCTGATCCCGCGCGGATGCCGGGTCAGCAGCGCCGTACCTGCGTCGGCTTCGATGGCACGCAGGCGTTCGCTGGCCGAGCCCAGCGCCAGGTTTGCCTGTGATGCACCGGCCGTGATGCTGCCCGCTTCGGCGATGGCCAGGAACAGGCGCAGGTCGGCAATGTCCATCCGCATGTGTTGTCCTCCTCGTGACACCAGAGCCTTCGGTTCAACCGAAGGCAGGGCCGGGAAGACCGCATTGTGCGCCGATGGCCTGCCCGATCCAATGACGGCATGAACGAAACGACGTACTTCTATTTTCTGCTGGTGGCGGTGTTCGTGCTGGCGGGCGTGGTCAAGGGTGTGACCGGCATGGGCCTGCCGACGGTGGCGATGGGCCTGCTGGGCAGCGCGCTGTCGCCGGTGGCGGCGGCCTCGATGCTGTTCATTCCCACCTTTGTCACCAACGCGTGGCAGTTGTTGTCGGGCCCGTCGCTGGGGCCCATCGTGCGGCGGCTGTGGCCGATGATGCTGGCCGTGGTGGTGGTGACGCTGGGTTCGGCCGCGCTGCTGGTACGGGTAGATCGCACCTGGTCGCGCGTGGCCTTGGGCATGGCGCTGGTGATCTATGCTGCGTACGCGCTGTTTGCACCGGTGTTCCGCGTGCCAGAACGGCGCGAACGCTGGCTGGGGCCGCTGGTGGGTGCACTGTCCGGCATGGTGACTGGTGCGACCGGCGTGTTCGTGATGCCGGCGGTGCCGTACCTGCAATCGCTGGGGCTGCAGCGCGAAGAGCTGGTGCAGGCGCTCGGGCTGGCGTTCACCGTATCGACGATTTCACTGACGACAGGTCTGGTGCTGCATGGCGCGTTCGGTATCCAGCAACTGGGCCTGAGCGCATTGGCGGTGGTGCCGGCACTGCTGGGCATGTGGCTGGGGCAGGTGATCCGGCAGCGGATCAGCGCACGCGTGTTCCGTGCGTGTTTCCTCGGGTTCCTGCTGCTGCTCGGGCTGGAGCTGGTGCTGCGGCCGTTGTTCTGAAGGAGGTCGCGGTCGGCTTTTGTAGAGTCGAGCCATGCCCGACTCTACAGAGGCCCGAATCACGGGCAAGAAAAAACCCGCTTGCGCGGGTTGTTTTCTTTCTCGACATGGTGCCCAGAAGAGGACTCGAACCTCCACGAAGTTGCCCCCGCTAGCACCTGAAGCTAGTGCGTCTACCAATTCCGCCATCTGGGCGTCGAGGAGGAGAATTATGGGGTGTTGTTACGGGGGTGTCAACACCTTTTCTGGACCCAGGGTCGGATCCCGTTTCGCGTGCGGAACGGGCTCTGACCCTATCTCACTCGCCTGGGGTCAGAGCCCTTTCCTGTGGAAAGGGATCCGACCCTGCCGCCGGATTTCAGGCAAAAAAAATCCCCGCCGAAGCGAGGAGTTTTTTCGTTGGTGCCCAAGAGAGGACTCGAACCTCCACGGTTTTACCCGCTAGTACCTGAAACTAGTGCGTCTACCAATTCCGCCACCTGGGCGTTCCAGAGGCGCAATTGTGAAGATGAATTGGCAGGCTGTCAACGACTTCCCTGAATCTTTTCACGCAGATTCTTCAAAAGGCACGCTGACCCGTTCTGCACGCCGTCAACGGCTACCATGTAGGGCGATGACTACCAAAAAACCAAGCAAGGGCGGGACCACGTCCCGCAGCCAGGCCCCTAAGAAGGGCGCCAAGGCGGGCGCAGCCCGCACCACCAAGCCGGGCAAGCCGCTGCCGGGCTGGCTCCCGGAATTGGCCGACGGTGGCGCTCCGCCACGTGGCCGCAGGATCCGCAGCGCTGACGCCCCGGGCCCGGCCCCGGGCCGCAAGCTGCCGCCGACCGGCAAAGTGATCGACGATCCTTATGCCGCCCGCGAAGCAGAGAAATACGAACAGCCCATCGCCAGCCGCGAGGCCATCCTGGCCCTGCTGGAACGTTGCGAAGGGCCGCAGACTGCCGAGGAGCTGGGTGCACGCCTGGGCCTGGGCGCGCCTGACCGTGCCGAGGCGCTGTCGCGCCGGCTCGGCGCCATGGTCCGTGACGGCCAGTTGGTGCAGAACCGCCGCGGCGGCTTCGCACCGATCCAGACCCTCAACCTGGTCACAGGCGTGGTGATCGCCAACCCGGAAGGGTTCGGCTTCCTGCGCCCGGTCGAGGGCGGCGACGACCTGTTCCTGCCGCCGTATGAAATGCGCAAGGTGATGCACGGCGACAAGGTGCTCGCCCGCGTCACCGGCATCGACCACCGTGGCCGTCGCGAGGGCAGCATCGCCCGCGTTCTGGAACGTGGCATGACCCGCCTGATCGGTCGCTTCAGCATCGAGATGGGCATCAATTACGTGGTGCCCGATGACAAGCGCATCCAGCGCAACGTGCAGGTACCTCCAGATCAGACCGGTGGTGCGCGCGACGGCCAGCTGGTGGTCTGCGAACTGACCCAGGCGCCGGACAGCCGGCGCCCGCCGATCGGTCGCATCATCGCGGTGCTCGGCGACAAGCTGACCGCCTCGCTGGTGGTGGAGACCGCCATCCACGGCCATGAACTGCCGTTCGAGTTCCCGCAGGACGTGTTGGACGAAGCCGCGTCGGTGCCGCTGGTGGTCGAGCCGGCGATGATCGGCGACCGCGTCGACCTGCGCAGCACGCCGCTGGTCACCATTGATGGCGAGGACGCCAAGGATTTCGACGACGCGGTGTACTGCGAGCCGAACGCCGATGGTTTCCGCCTGGTGGTGGCCATTGCCGATGTCTCCAACTACGTGCGTCCCGGCACGCCGCTGGACGAGGAGGCACAGAAGCGTGCGACCTCGGTGTACTTCCCGGGCTTCGTGGTGCCGATGTTGCCGGAGACCCTGTCCAACGGCATCTGCTCGCTGATGCCGAAGGTCGACCGCATGTGCTTCGTCTGTGACATGCAGATCGATCGCGATGGCGTGGTCTCCCACTCGCGCTTTTACGAAGCGGTGATGAATTCGCACGCTCGCCTGACCTACACCCAGGTCTGGCAGGCGGTGGGCGAGGACGATGCTGGCGCCAAGGCGTTCATCGGCGACCTGCTGCCGCAGGTGCAGCGCCTGCACCAGCTGTACAAGGTGCTGGCCAAGGCGCGCGCCAAGCGTGGCGCCATCGAGTTCGAGAGCAGCGAAGTACGCTTCGTTCTGGACAACCGTGGCGAAGTGACCCAGGCCGGGATGCTGGTGCGCAACGACGCACACAAGCTGATCGAGGAATGCATGATCGCGGCCAACGTGGAGGCAGCAAAGTACCTGCTGTCGCGCCATGTGCCGGCCCCGTACCGTGTGCATGAGAAGCCGCCGGAGACCAAGTACGCCGACCTGCTGGAGTTCCTGAAGGAATTCAAGCTGAGCCTGCCGCCGTGGTCGAAGGTGCGCCCGGGTGATTACACCAAGCTGCTGAAGAAGATCCGCGACCGCCCCGATGCAACGCTGCTGGAGTCTGTACTGCTGCGCAGCCAGAGCCTGGCCGTGTACAGCCCGGACAACAATGGTCATTTCGGCCTGGCACTGGAGGCGTACGCGCACTTCACCTCGCCGATCCGTCGCTATCCCGACCTGCTGGTGCATCGCGCGATCAAGCACGCGTTGTCCGGCAAGCCGCTGGACAAGTTCACCTACAACGCGCGCGAGATGGCGGCGTTGGCGCTGCAGTGTTCCGAGCGCGAGCGCCGTGCCGACGAGGCCGAACGCGAAGTCGACGAGCGCTACCGCGCGGCGTGGATGGAAAAGCACGTGGGTGGCCAGTTCGATGGCGTGATCAGCGGCGTGACCAGCTTCGGTCTGTTCGTTGAGCTGGCCGATTCGAAGGTGCAGGGCCTGGTCCACGTGACCCAGTTGCCGCAGGACTATTACAAGTTCGATGCGACCCGCAAGACGCTGACCGGTGAACGCCGTGGCAGCAGCTACCGGTTGGGTGACCAGGTACGCATCCTGGTGCTGAAGGCCAGCATGGAAGAACGCAAGATTGACTTCCGCCTGGTCGAGCACAAGGGCGAGGAAGAGGGTGACGGCCTGCCGCCGCTGCCCGAGCGTGGCAAGCCGGCCAAACGCACCAAGAAGCAATATTGAAAGGTGTGCCGACCAACGGTCGGCACCCACCTCACCCGGTAGGTGCCAACCGTTGGTTGGCACGACGTTTCGGAGGGACGCACCATGCAGGGCCAACCCGAATACAGCGGCGGCTGCCAGTGCGGCGCGATCCGCTTCCAGGCGCGCGGTGAACTGACCGACAGTTCGATCTGCCATTGCCGGATGTGCCAGAAGGCGTTTGGTGCCTACTACGCGCCGCTGGTCTCGGTGCGCGGCGTGCAGTTCAGCTGGACCCGCGGACAGCCCCGCTATTTCCAGTCGTCCAACGTGGTGCGGCGTGGTTTCTGCGCCGACTGCGGTACCCCGTTGACCTATGAAGCCCCCGACGGCGTGGCCGTGGCCGCTGGTGCCTTTGACCAACCCGAACGCCTGCCGCCGACGATCCAGTACGGGGTGGAGCGCAAGCTGGGGTTCGTTGACAGCCTGTCCGGCCTGCCGGCGCGGCGCACCGAGGAGGACATCGCGGCCTTGGAGTTCCTGGCCACGATCGTGTCCCACCAGCACCCCGACCACGACACCCCGCACTGGCCGCCACGCAGCCGCTCCTCCGAAGGCTGAGCGGCGGGTAGCGCCGGGCCGTGCCCGGCGAGCGCGCAGCGCGGTCGGCGCCGATGCTCTACCATAGCCACCCCCTTTCCGGTCCTGCCCGCATGAGCAAGAACAGCCAGTGGATCGTCGGCGTCAACGCCGTCGCCTCCTCCATCGAGAACGACGCCGAGAACGTCCGCGAAGTGCTGGTCGAGGCCGGTGCGAAGAACCCGCGTCTGACCGAGATTGAGGAAAACGCCCGCCGCAAGGGCATCGACGTGCGCAAGGTCAACAGCCAGGCGCTGGACGGCGTGGGCGGTTCAGTACGCCACCAGGGCGTGGCCGCACGCTATGCCGCGGCCCGGACCTACAGCGAGAACGAGCTGGAAGGCCTGGTCACGGCCGCCGAAGGCAAGGCCCTGCTGCTGGTGCTGGACGAGGTGCAGGACCCGCACAATCTCGGCGCCTGCCTGCGTTCGGCTGCCGCGGCCGGTGCCACGGCGGTGATCATTCCCAAGGACAAGTCGGCCTCGGTGAATGCCACCGTGCGCAAGACCTCGGCCGGTGCCGCCGATCTGATCCCGGTGGTGGCGGTGACCAACCTGTCGCGCTGCCTGAAGGACCTGCAGAAGCAGGGCGTGTGGATCTACGGCCTGGCCGGTGAAGCCACCGCCTCGCTGTACCAGCTGGACCTGAAGGGCAACATCGCCCTGGTGCTGGGCGGCGAAGCCGACGGCCTGCGCCGCCTGACCCGCGAGAACTGCGATGGCCTGGTCAAGATTCCGATGCCGGGTGAGATCGAGAGCCTGAACGTCTCCGTCGCCGCCGGCGTCAGCCTGTTCGAGGCCGTGCGCCAGCGCGGTTGATCGGCTTTCCGGTAGCGCCGGGCCATGCCCGGCGGATTGCTTCGCCGGGCATGGCCCGGCGCTACCGGCGATCCGATTCACGCATGGCGTGGATCGGCCGTGTCGACCAAGGTCGACACCTACCGGTAGTCGCCAACCTTGGTTGGCGCTCCCGCCGCCTCACCCCGCGCTGCCGCCCAGTGCCTTGAACAAGGTCACGTCGTTGTTCAGCTGGCCTTGGCGCACGCGCGCCAGCGACAGCTCGGCGTCGCGCCGGGTCTGCTGTGCTTCCAGCCAGGTGCGCAGATCGGTGGCACCCACGCGGTAGCGCACTTCCTGCGCGCGCTCCACTTCCACCGCTTCGTCGTACGAGGCCTGCGAGGCCGCGACCTGGCGGACCAGCTGCTCGCGTGCCGAGAGTGCGTTGTCCACTTCCGAAAGCGCGGTGTACAGCGTCTTGCGGAAATTGGTTGCAGCAATCTGGTACGCGGTGCCGGCGATGTCCGTATCCAGCTGCGCGCGCTGCAGGTTGAGGAACGGCAACGACAGGCCGGCGCCGAGCGTGGCCACCGGGTTGCGCAGCACATCGCCCAGCGAGGTTGCACTGGAACCGAGGCTGCCAGTGAGGCTCAGCGCAGGGTAGTACTGGGTGGCGGTGACCTTGATGGTCTTCAGGCTGTTGCGCAGCCGCAGTTCGGCCGCGCGCAGGTCGGGACGGCGGCCAAGCAGGTCGGTCGGAAGGCCCTCGGCGATGCTTGGGCTGCGAGCGCCGAGCAGGTCCTGCGGTTCGTCCTGCTGCGGCCACGGCGTGCCGTCCAGCAGGACTGTCAGGGCATTGCGCACTTCCACCCGCTGTTGTTCCAGTGCGCTCTGCGAGGCGCGTTGCGACTGCAGGTTCTGCAGTGCCTGGCGTACTTCCAGGCGCGATACCGCACCGGCGTCGAAGCGTGCCTGCACCAGTTCCCGGGTACGCTCCAGCCGCTCCAGGTTGGCCTGGCCGGTGGCGATCGACTGGTTGAGATAGGCCAGCGTCCAGTACTGGGTGATGCTGTCGCCGATCACCAGCAGCGCGGTGTTCTGCCGGTCTTCCTCGCTGGCCTCGGCTTCCCAGCGGGCGATGTCGCGCTGGGTGCGCAGGCGGCCCCACAGGTCTACTTCCCAGCCCAGCGAGACGCCGGTGGAATAGCTGCGGCGCCAGTCGTCGGCCTGGTCGGTGGCGCGGCTGGCGCTGCCACTCACACCTGAAGACGAAGGCTGCGGCCACAACGCGTTGCTGGCCAGGCCAGCCTGCAGGCGTGAGCGCTGCACGGCCAGGCCGGCGGCGGCCAGATCGCTGTTGGCCGCCAGTGCCTGCGCCACCAGGCGGTCCAGTCGTTCATCGCCGAAACCGGTCCACCAGGTGTCCTGGCGGATGTCGCGGCCCGGAGTATCCAGGCTGCTGCGCGGATCGTCGGCGGGCGCATTGAGGGTGGCGTCGCCACGACCGTAAGTCGCCGCCACGTCGGGGGCCTGCACCGGATAGCGGCCCATGGATGCGCAACCGGACAAGGCGAGCAGAACGGCGCCCGCCAGCAACAGGCGCGAGGGGACAGGTAAGGGCAGTCGGGTCATCATCTTCATTCGCGGGCCAGGGCCTCCACCGGGTCGAGCTGCGCGGCATTGCGTGCGGGCAGGAAGCCGAACGCCACGCCGATCAGGGTCGAGCAGGCGAACGCGGCAACGATCGAGGCGGTGGAGAACAACACCTGGAAGTCGCTGGCGAAGCGGCCGATCATCGAACCCAGCAGCAGGGCAAGGCCGATGCCGAGCACGCCGCCGAGCAGGCACACCAGCACCGCTTCAATCAGGAACTGCTGGCGGATATCACTCTGCCGTGCACCGACGGCCATGCGCACGCCGATCTCGCGGGTACGTTCGGTCACCGACACCAGCATGATGTTCATCACGCCGATGCCGCCCACCAGCAGCGCGATGGCAGCGATGGCGCCGATCAGCAGGGTCATCGTGCGCGTGGTCTGCTCGATGGTCTGGCGGATCTCGGCGCTGTTGCTGAGGAAGAAGTCCTCGGTGCCATGGCGCATCGTCAACAGGCGGGTGATCGCTTCCTGCGCCGCATCCATCGGCGTGGCGTCGTCCACGCGCACGGTAATGCTGGACACGTGGCTCTGGCCGAGCATGCGCGACATCACCGTGGTGTACGGCAGCCACACGCTCAGGCTGGTGCTGCCGCCGAACCCGAAGCTCTGGCGCTTGGCCACGCCGACCACGCGTGCCGGCACGTTGCCGAGCAGGATCACCTGGCCGATCGGATCGACATCGGGGAAGAACTGGGTCTGGGTGTTCTCGTCGATCACCGCGACCTGGCCGAGGCCCTTCACCGCATCGGCATCGAAGAAGCTGCCGCTGAGCAGGGTCACGCCCTTGACCCGGAAGAACTGCTCGCCGACGCCGCTGACCTGGGCGGTGGAGGACTGGTTGCGGTAACGCGCGGTGACCGAGGTTGACACGCTGGGTGTGGAGCTGTCGACGTAGCTCTGCCGGGCCAGCGCATCGGCATCACTGGCTTTGAGCGTCTGCACGCGGGCCGAGCGCATGTCGCCGAAACCACGGCCGGGGTAGACGTCGATGGTGTTGGTACCCAGCGCACTGATGTTCTGCAGGATCTGCTGCTGCGGGCCATTGCCCAGCGCCACCACCGAGACCACCGAGGCGATGCCGATGATGATGCCGAGCATGGTCAGGAAGGTGCGCAGCCGATGTGCATTCATCGCCAGCAACGCCATGCGGAACGCTTCGGTGAAGCGGTCGCGCGCGGCCCGCCAGCTGTTGCCGCGGGCGACGCCGGTGCTGGCCTCGCGCTGCGCGCGGTAGGTCGGTGCATTCGGGTTGGCGCGGTCGGCGATGATCTCGCCGTCGCGGATCTCGATGATGCGCTGCGCGTGTTCGGCCACGCTCATGTCGTGGGTGACGATGATGATGGTGTGGCCTTCGGCGTGCAGCTCGCCGAGGATCGCCATCACTTCCTCGCCGGATCTGGTGTCGAGCGCGCCGGTCGGTTCGTCGGCCAGGATCACCTCGCCGCCGTTCATCAGCGCGCGCGCGATCGACACGCGCTGCTGCTGGCCACCGGACAGCTGGCCCGGCTTGTGGTGCATGCGGTCACTCAGGCCCAACCGCTGCAGCAGCTGCTCGGCACGCGCGTTGCGCACCGGGCCAGGGCTGCCGGCATACACCGCCGGCACCTCCACGTTGCCGCGCGCATCGAGGTCGCCCAGCAGGTGATAGCGCTGGAAGATGAAACCGAAATGCCCGCGGCGAAGTTCGGCCAGTTCGTCCGGTTCCATCCTGCCGGTTTCGCGGCCGGCTACCTGGTAGCTGCCGCGGGTGGGGCGGTCGAGGCAGCCAAGGATGTTCATCAGCGTCGACTTGCCCGAACCGGACTGGCCGACGATGGCCACCATTTCGCCGGCGTGGATGTCGAGATTGACGTCGCGCAGCACGGCGATCACATCGTCGCCGGCCGGAAATTCGCGTCGCAGGTCACGCAGGCGCAGCAGCGGCGCCGTCGTGCTCATCGGCGCCCCATGCCCGGGCCGCCGACCCGCATCTGCATGCCGCCACGGTTGCCACCGCCGGCGCTGGCACCGGCCGCACCGGCCTCACCGACCACCACGCGCTCGCCTTCCTCCAGCCCGGACAGGATCTCGGCAGAGGCACCGTTGTTGATGCCGACGGTGACCTTGCGCGGCTGCGGCTGGCCCTTGTCGTCCAGCACCCGCACCATGCGCTCGTCGCCGCGACGCTTCGGCCCCAGTGCCACTGCCGGCACCATCAGCACGCCCTTGGCCTGCTTGAGCAGTACCGAGACCTGCGCGGTCATGTCGATGCGTAGGGTGCCATCCGGGTTTTCCACGTCGAACAGCGCATTGTAGTAGACCGCGCTGCTGGAGCTGGAGCTTGAAGAACTGCTGGAGCTGGAGGAGCTCTCGTTGGCGATCGAGGCCGGCGCCGGATTGATCTGGCGCAGCGTGGCGTGGTATTTGCGATCCGGATCGCCCAGCGTGGTGAAGTACACCGGCATGCCGGCCTTGATCTTGACCACGTCGGCTTCGGAAATTTCGGCATTGACGGTGACCACGTCCAGCCGCGCCAGCATGACGATGGTCGGTGCGGTCTGGTTGGCGTTCACGGTGCGACCTTCCTCGGCCACCACCGCCACCACGGTGCCGTCCATCGGCGCGGTGATGCGGGTGTAGGCCAGGTTGGCGCGGGCGGTGCCCAGCTCGGTCTCGCGGCCCTTGATCTGTGCCTCGTAGGACTGCAGCTGGGCACGTGCGGTCTTCAGCTGTGCTTCGGCGGCATCGTATTCCTGGCGCGAGGTGGCCTCGGCGGCCAGCATCTGCTGCTGGCGCGCGAATTCCAGTTCGGCCTGGCGCAGGGTGGCCTGCTGCACGGCGCGCTGGGCGGTGACCTGGTCCAGCGAGGCCTGCGCATTGAGCACCTGGTTCTGCTGGGTGGTGGCGTCGATTTCGGCAATCAGGTCGCCTTCCTTCACGGTATCGCCCAGCTGCACCTTCAGCGATTTGATCTGGCCCGAGGCCTGGGCACCGACGCTGACCAGCTTGTAGGCGTCGATCACACCGGTGGCCTCCACCGTCTGCTCGATGTCACCACGGCTGACCGGCGTGGTCGCCACCGCCGGGGCGGCAGGCTTGCGCAGCAACCACCAGGCGGCTGCGGCGACGATCAAGACGAGCAGGGCGATCAGTATCAGGCGACCCCGGCGGGTCGCAGGCAGCAGGCGGAACGTCACGTCGTGGCTTCACTCTCGGGGCCGCGGTGGCGGCGTTGGTGGGCATTGTGAAGACCGGGCGATGGGCGGCTCAATCCTCGGGGTATGTCTCTATGTAACACTGTCGGTGAATACGCGTAACCACAGGTATCCCGCCCATGGGTGGATACACTGGTACGCATTGCCCCGGATGCGGTTCAGCTGCCGACACGGGATGATCGCGACATGGAGACTGAAAACACGATGCATCGACTGCTGATCGTCGACGACGACAACGACATCCGCACCCTGCTGGCCGAACAGCTCGGCCGGGCCGGCTACCAGGTGAGCACGGCGGCAGACGGCACCGCCATGCGCCAGCTGCTGGACCGCGAACACGTGGACCTGATCGTGCTCGACCTCAACCTGCCGCGCGAGGATGGCCTGACCCTGTGCCGCGACCTGCGCGCGCGCTCGAACACGCCGGTGATCATGCTGACCGCGCGTGCCGAGCCGATCGACCGCGTGCTGGGCCTGGAAATGGGCGCCGACGACTACCTGGCCAAGCCGTTCGAACCGCGCGAGCTGCTGGCGCGCATCCGCAACGTGCTGCGCCGGACCGAGGCGCTGCCGGCCAACCTGGAACCGCTGGCGGTGCGCCGCGCACGCTTCTCGCGCTGGGTGTTCGACCTGGAACATCGCCACCTGGTGGACCCGGATGACCGCGTGGTGGTGCTGTCCGGTGCCGAATTCCGCCTGCTGCGGGTGTTCATCGCGCATGCCAACAAGGTGCTGTCGCGCGAGCAGCTGGTCGCGCTCAGCAGTGGCCGCAACTACGAGGCGCAGGACCGTGCGATCGACCTGCAGGTCAGCCGCCTGCGCAACAAGCTCGGTGATGACGGCGGCCCGGATGGGCTGATCAAGACCGTGCGCAACGAAGGCTACGTGCTGGCCTCGGCCGTCAACCTGGAATAAGCCGCGATGAAGCGCCTGCGCCACTTCATGTCCTCGATGGTCGGGCGCTTGTTCGTGATCCTGCTGCTGGGCATGAGCGTGGCCGCGATCGGCGCGACCATGCTGGCCACCTCCAAGCGCCAGCAGGAATTCGAGCGGCAGAACCTGAACCGCATCGCCGATCGCCTGCAGGGCTACGTCAACCTGCTCGATGGCAACCCCGAACTGCGCGAGCGCCTGCTTGAAATCGGTGGGCCGAGCGTGCGTGCGCTGCAACCGGGTGCACGCCTGGGGCGGGCCGATACCGCGTTGATGGAGGTGCTGGATGACCGCCCGGGTCCGGTGTCGCGTGCACATGTGCACTTCGCCTCGTTCCGTTCCTGCATTCCCAAGCTGCAGGACCTGCTGCCGCCGCCGCCGCCCGGGCACCGCAGGCATCCGCGCGAGCGTGATCCGGCGTTCATCCCGCCCAAGTGCCGCGCGGTGGACGTGACCCTCAACGATGGCACGCTGCTGAAACTGGCGCTGGATTCGCCGGCGGTGGCGCACAACGGCATCCTCGCTGTCGACCCGTGGTTCCTGACCCTGCTGGTGCTGGCGATCGCCATATTGGCGTACATCGTCGCGCGCATGGCCAGCGCACCGCTGCAGGAGCTGGCTGCAGCGGCGGAAGATCTCGGCGATGACCTGCAGCGCGATCCGCTGCCCCTGCGCGGTCCGCGCGAAGTGCAGCGCGCCGCCGAAGCCTTCAACGCCATGCAGCATCGCCTGCAGCGGCACCTGGCCGAACGCACGCAGATGCTGGCGGCGATCACCCATGACCTGCAGACGCCATTGACCCGCCTGCGCCTGCGTCTGGAGAACGTCAGCGACGAGACCCTGCGCGAACGCCTGATTGGCGACCTGGCGGCGATGCAGGCGCTGGTGCGCGAAGGCCTGGAGCTGGCGCGCAGTGCGGAAAGTGCCGAGCAGCGCGCCGCACTGGATCTGGATTCGCTGCTGGAAAGCATCGTCGAAGACACGGCCGAGGGCGGTGGCGATGTGGTCTTCGAAGGCGGCAGCGGGGCGGTGCTGATGCTGCGTCCGCTGGCCATGCACCGCTTGTTCTCCAACCTGGTGGACAACGCGGTGATGTACGCCTACCGGGTGCGGGTGCGGGTCGAGCGCAGTGGCGGCGCGATCACCGTGGTGGTGGCCGATGATGGCCCCGGCCTGGCCGAAGATCAGCTGGAGGGGGTGTTCGACCCGTTCGTGCGGGTGGAGACCTCGCGTTCGCGCGAGACCGGCGGTGCCGGGCTGGGCCTGACCATCGCCCGCGCCCTGGCCGAAAAGGATGGTGCTCGCCTGTGGCTGCGCAACCGCGCCGAAGGTGGGCTGGAAGCGGTGGTGCAGTGGCCGGCCAGCGCGCAGGTGACGCCACCGGGGCGCGGCGGCTGAGTATCGCCGTCCCCGTGCGGTGACGCCGGGGGCGGGGTTTCGCCTATCATCTGCGTACTTCCCCAGTTCCTCTTCAATGAGCCAGCCCGTACCCGCCGGCATGCCGTATCGCGTTGCCCGGCCGTTCCCGCACGCTGCCAGGCCTGGCAGCCGCACCTGGCCACCGCCGCTGCGCTGATGGGCGGACAGGGGGACAACGGGCGCTGGGTGGAGCGCTGTGGCACGGGATTCGGTCGGGCATTGCGGCAGGGCCTGCTGTGGCTGCTGCTGGTGCTGTCCCTGCCGGCCGTGGCGCAGGAGGGTGCACCGCCGCTGCGCGACTACGCCATCGACGTCTGGACCTCGCGCAACGGCCTGCCGCACAACTCGCTCCGGGACATCGCGCAGACCCCTGAAGGCCACCTGTGGTTTGCCACCTGGGAAGGCCTAGTGCGTTACAACGGCCTGGATTTCACCGTGTTCGACCGCAGTACCCGACCGGGACTGCGCGACAACGGCATCGGCGCGCTGCTGGTCGACCGCCAGGGCGGATTGTGGATCAGTGATTCACGCGGCAACGTCAGCCATCGCGGCAACGACGGCCAGTGGCGGGTCTGGGAGCATCAGGCCGGTACCCCGCAGGTGCTGATCCAGTCCATGCAGATGGACAGCCAGGGGCGGCTGTGGCTGCTGTACGAGGGCAAGGGCATCGGCTACCTGGTCGCGGACAAGGGCATCGTCTACCAGGCACCGGCGGCTGACCTGCCGTTGGCGATGAGCTTCACCAAGCTGGTGGTCGATGCACAGGACCGGGTCTGGATCGGCACGCTCGACGGGCTGGTGCTGCGCGACAACGATGGCGTGCTCAAGCGTGCGCCGGCGGCCTGGGGACTGGGCGCGGGCAGTGGCCTGTCATGGCCGTACCGGGCGCCGGATGGTGCGTTGTGGATCGTCGCCGGCGAGCGCCTGTACCGCGTGGAGGACGATCAACTGGTGCTGGTGCATCGCCTGCCGGGCCAGTTGCATCTGACCTCGATGCTGCAGGACCGCCATGGCGACCTGTGGCTGGGCACCGAGAACCAGGGGCTGCTGCGCATCTCCTCACATGGCCTGGAGCGGTTGCCGGCTGGCCTGAACCTGCCGGGCGGACGCGTGGTCAGCCTGCGCGAGGATGCCGAGGGCAGCATCTGGGTCGGTGCCAACGGCGGCTTGTACCGCTTGCGCGAAACGCTGTTCAGCAGCTACACCGAGCGCGATGGGCTCAGTGGCGACTACGTGCGCACTGTGTTCGAGGATCGCGACCGCCAGCTGTGGGTGGGCAGTGCCAGCGGCCTGGACCTGCAGGCGGCGGACGGTCGCTTCCGCGCGGTGCCGCTGCACAACCGCGGTGGCAAGGCACCGTCGGTATTGAGCCTGGCGCAGGGCCCGGACGGCGATCTGTGGGTCGGCACCTTCGGCGATGGCGTTTACCGGCTGGGCCGCGATGGTCGCCTGCGCCACACCTATGCAGCGGCCGACGGCATGCCTGGCGGCAACATCCGTGCGATCAGCGTCGACCCGCAGGGCGTGGTCTGGGCCGGCACGCAGAAGGGGGTGGTACGCATCGACGGCGACCGTGTGCAGGTATCGAGCGTGCCGGGCATGCCCAGCGGCCTGATCACCGCGCTCGAGCATGACCACCAGGGCAATCTGTGGATCGGCACCATCGAAGGCATCCGCGTGCTGCGCGGCAACCGCGTGCAGTCGATCGACCTGGCACCGTTGGGGGGAGGCCGCAGCGTGTTCGGTTTCCACCAGCTGGGCGATGCGATGTGGATCAGCAGCGACCGCGGCCTGTACCGCTGGCAGTACGGAACGCTGGCGCGGGTCGGGCTGGAGCAGGGCATGCCGGTGGACGCGGTGTTCCAGCTGGTGCCGGACCGCCTGGGCAACGTCTGGATCAGCAGCAACCGCGGCGTGCTGCGCACCGACATGGCCACGCTCAATGCGGTTGCCGACGGGCGCGCGCCGCGGGTGGTGGTGGAGCGCTACAACGAGATTGATGGCATGGCCAACGCGCAGGCCAACGGCAGCTCCAGCCCCTCGGCGATCCTGCGCCAGGACGGCACGTTCTGGGTGGTCACCGCTGGTGGCCTGAGTACGGTGGATCCGCAGCGCCTGCAGCGTTTCCGCGAACGCCCCTCGCCACCGGCAGCGATCGAAAGCGTGCAGGTGGATGGCGCGCCGGTGCACTGGGAAGGCCCCGAGCGAAATTACATCCCCGGTGGCCGCCGGCTGGCGGTGAGCTATGTCGGCCTGAGCTACCTGATGTCTGACCGGATCCGCTACCGCACCCGGCTGGACGGACTGGATGCCGGCTGGGTCGAGCGTGGCCCACAGCGCAGTGTCGAATTCGTTGGCCTGCCGCCGGGTGATTACACCCTGCACGTGGCGGCGGCGCATCCAGGCGGCAGCTGGGCGCAGCAGGAAGCGGTGTGGAGCTTCACCGTGGAGCCGTTCTGGTGGCAGCGACGCAGCGTGCAGGCGCTGGGAGGCCTGTTGCTGCTGGCCGCGCTGGTGGCGCTGTACCGGTTGCTGTTGCAGCAGCTGAAGGCCAGCAACCTGCGCCTGGCGCGGCGTGTGGACGAGGCCACTTTCGACCTGCAGGCCAAGACCGTGCACCTGCAGGCGCTGAACCAGGAAAAGACCGAGCTGGCCGAACGGTTGGCGCGGCAGGCCGAGGCCTTCGAGCGCCAGGCGCGCGAAGACGCGCTGACCGGTCTGGCCAACCGCCGTGCCTTCGATGAAACCCTGGCGCGCGACTTTGCCCGTTCGCAGCGCAGTGGCCATCCGCTGTGCCTGGTGGTGCTCGACATCGACCACTTCAAGGACGTCAACGACCGCCACAGCCACAGCATCGGCGATGCCGTGCTGGTGCAGGTGGCAACGGTGATCGCCGCCGCCTGCCGTGACTCGGACCTGCCGGCGCGTACCGGCGGCGAAGAATTCGCGCTGCTGCTCAACGACACACGCCTGGAAGAAGCCGCGCAGCTGTGCGCACGCCTGCGCGGCCTGTTCCACGACCACCCGGATTGGGCCGGCGTGGACGGCCTGCGCGTGACCTTCAGCGCAGGCCTGGTGGAGCTGGATGCCGACGACCGTACCCCGGCGCTGCTGTACCAGCGTGCCGACCGTGCGCTCTACCGCGCCAAGAGCGACGGCCGCGATCGTACGAGCATTGGTTGATCGCATCCACGCATGGCGTGGATCTACCGTCCGGTGAGTGGTGGGTGCGGACCGTTGGTCCGCACTGCGTGGATGCGGTTGCGCCGTTGGCTGGCTTACCGCGGCCAGGCGTTGGCGATCGTGCAGAACAACCGCGCGGTCTGCTCGGTGTCGTACACCGCGCTGTGTGCCTCGTTGGCATCCCAGCCCAGCCCGGCGGCGGTGGCCGCACGCGCCAGCACTGTCTGCCCGTAGGCGATACCGGCCAGGGTCACCGTATCGAACACGCTGAAGGGATGGAACGGATTGCGCTTGTGGCCGGTGCGCGCCACGGCGGCATTGACGAAGCCGAGGTCGAAATGCGCGTTGTGGCCGACCAGGATCGCGCGCTGGCAGCCGTATTTCTTCATGGCGGCGCGTACCGGGGTGAAGATGTGGTCCAGTGCCGCCTTCTCTTCCTTGGCCAGCCGGAACGGGTGGTCGAGGATGATGCCGGTCACTTCCAGCGACTTCGGATCGATCTCCAGGCCCTCGGCCGGCACCACGTGGGCACTGGCGGTCTGGCCGGGGTAGAGCAGGCCGTTCTCGTCCATCTCGATCGGCACGGCGGCGATCTCCAGCAGCGCGTTGCGCTGGCTGTCGAAGCCGCCGGTTTCCACGTCCACCACCACCGGCAGGAAGCCGCGGAAGCGTTGTGACATCGCGCGCTGCGCCTGGGGGACTGCGGAATCGGGAGCGGCGGCAGGTGCGGGGGTGGGGTCAGTCATGCGTGAATTCTAGCAGAGCGACCCTGAGCGCCCCGCCAGCCCTCGGTGCATGCGTTCCCTGCGCGGGCGTGTGTCGACCAAGGTCGACACCTGCCGGGGCACCGCGCGCTCAGGATTCCGGTAGGTGCCAACCTTGGTTGGCACACGGTGCGCCGACCAGGGTTGGCGCCTACCGGACTGCGGGCCGCACCGTGGTGGCCGAGGGAGACCACCGCGCCAACCACGCATCCACGCTCAGCCTGCCGGCACCGGTGAAGATCAGCGGCAGCAACATGGCCATGAACAGCACCGGCAGTTTGAAGTTGCCGAAGCCCTGGTCGCTGATCGCATAGCCCATGGCGAGGTCGGCCAGCGAGTTCCATTCCATCGGCCAGTGCACCGCATAGGTGGCCACTACGGTCAGCACCAGCAGGCTGGCGGCGGCGAAACGGGTGCCGAAACCGAGCAACAGGCAGGCCGCGCCGAGCAGTTCGAACCAGGTCGCAAGCTGCCAGTTCAGCGCGGCCGGCAGCTGGTCGAACGGGAACGGGAAAGCGTCCTGCAGGTCGGCGAACCAGTTCTGGCCGTGCAGTTTCTCGCGGCCGGATTCGAAGTATTCCCAGGCCAGCAGCAGGCGCAGGCCGAGCGGGGCCAACCAGGGGGCGAGACGGTCCAGCTGGCCGCGCGTGGCGGCCAGGGTCGGAAGGTTCATCGGTGGTTCTCCGTGGGGGAAGGGGCGTCAGCCAGGGACTGTGAGCGGGCCGATCACGCCGGCCTGCAGGAACTGCTGCAGCAGCACGGCACCGGGCCCGGCCAGCGCCTCCTCAGCCAGGCCGTTCGCAGCGGCCAATTGCCGCAGATAGGCATGTCCATCGAGGCCGGGTTGTTCGCCGATGCTGGACAGCAGGTACACCGCCAACGGGCTGAGTGCGGCGAAGCGCACTTCGCCATCGGCCTCACGGCGCACCAGCAGGCCGGTTGGCTCGGCCGGAGGCTGCGTTGGCGCATCCTCGGCACCGAGTCGATGCACCGGCCACTGGTACAGCAGCGGCCAGGCCAGTGGTGAACGCTGCAGCGGTACCTGCAGTGGATCGATGTTGCCGGGTGCCGGCAGCGGTTCGGCCTGCAACTGGTACAGCGCGGTCTCCACCCACTCATAATGAGCGAGTTCGGCCAGCGCCGGGTGCGGCAGCTGCAGCTGTGCCTGCAGCCATTGCACGAATTCGGCGGCCAGTTCGGTGAACAGTGGCGCTTGGCAGCGATGGGTCGCGAAGTACTGGCGGACCAGCGCGCTCCAGGTCGGTTCGCCGAGCAGGCGCACACAGACCGGGAAGCCGTTGCTCAACAGGCCGAGCAGGTTGTTGAACAGCAGTCGCTGGTATACCGCCACCCGCCGGGGTTCCAGCCCGGCCGGTGCGGCCACCGCCTGCGGATCACGCAGGTGCGCGGTGAACGCGTGCTGCTGTGCGCGCAGCCTGTCGGGAGCATCAGCCATGCGCTTTCTCAGCGTGCGTCGCCTGCAGGCGGCGGATGGTTTGCAGCTCACCCTGCAGCTCGGCGTAGGGCGGGAAGTTGAAATCGCGTTCGAGCAGGGTCGGGCGCGGGCCGATGCATGCATAGGTACGCGCCAGCAGTTCCCAGACTGGATCGATCACAGCACTGCCATGGGTATCGATCTTCAGGTCCGGTGCTTCGTCCAGGTGCCCGGCCACGTGCAGGCAGACGATGCGCTCTGCGGGCAGCCCGGCGATGAAGGCATCGGCGTCGTAGCCGTGGTTGCAGGCGTTGACGTAGACGTTGTTGACGTCCAGCAGCAGGTCGCAGTCGGCTTCGGCAAGCACCGCATTGGTAAAGGCCAGTTCGTCCATGGCCGGTTCCGGTGCCAGGTAGTAGGAGACGTTCTCCACCGCGATGCGGCGGCCGAGCAGGTCCTGCACGCGGGCGATGCGTGCCGCGGTATGGCGCACGGCTTCGTCGGTGAAGGGAATCGGTAGCAGGTCGTAGAGATGGCCGTCGTCGCTGCAGTAGCTCAGGTGTTCGCTGTACAGCGGCACGCGGTGCGTGTCGAGGAACCGGCCGACCTGCTCCAGCAGCTGCGTATCCAGGGGTGCACTGCCGCCCAGTGACAGCGACAGGCCATGGCAGCTCAACGGATGGCGCTGTGCCAGTTCGGCCAGTTCATCACCGGCCGGGCCGCCGACATGGATCCAGTTCTCCGGTGCACATTCGAGGAAGTCGAAGTCACCGGCCGGCGCGTCGCGCAGGTCCTGTAGCAGCGCCCGGCGCAGGCCCAACCCGGCGGCCGCCGCACGAAGCGGCGACCGCGGGTGGACGACGCTGGCGCGGACGTCAGTGCTTGGCACCGCACTTGCCTTCGCCGCACTTGCCTTCGGCCGACTTCTTGTCGCCGGCCTTGGCCTTGGCGCCTGCCGCAGCACCGGCGGCCTTGCCCTTGTCGGCGCCGCACTTGCCTTCAGCGCTCTTGCCGTCGGCACCACATTTGCCTTCGGCGTGCTTGGTCGCATCAGCGGCCATCTTGGTGTCCGCTGCCTTGGCATCGGTGCTGGCCTTGGCGGCCTGGCCAGCGACCAGATAGCCCTGGGCCAGGTCACTCATGCTCAGCGCCGAGGCGCTGGCGGTCATGCCCAGGCCAGCGGCCAGGGCGGTAGCAGTCAGCAGGGACAGGGTCTTGTTGGAACTGCTCATCGTTGGTGCTCCTGGGTGGTGTGGGCGGATGCCCGGGTAGCCGGCAGGGATGCCGGTGGAAGCGATGGTGCAGCGATCCTACTCAACGAATCCTCGCCAAGAACTCAAATTTTCGTGAGATTTGTTACAGAAGGGGAGACCGGTGGCCGGAACGCCCAAAACAAAAGGGCCGCTGTCAGCAGGACAGCGGCCACCTTGGAGTCAACTCCGGTGTTGCAGTGCAGTATCAGATCTGGCCGGTGCTGGACGTCTCGTCGCGCTTTTCACGTGGCGGAAGCGGCTGCTCGCCGTGCACCAGGAACCATACGTTCTCGGCGATGTTGGTGGCGTGGTCGCCCACGCGTTCCAGGTTCTTGGCCATGAACAGCAGATGGGTGCACGGGGTGATGTTGCGCGGGTCTTCCATCATGTAGGTCAGCAGCTCGCGGAACAGCGCGGTGTACTGCGCGTCCAGGCGGGCGTCGTCCTCGCGCAGTTCCAGCGCGGCGTTGGCGTCATTGTCGCGGTAGGCGGCAATGGCACGGCGGACCTGCTGCGCGGCCAGGCGGCCCAGCGCACGCAGGCCCTGGATCTGCGGCAGCGGCGGCACCTTGCCCAGCGCGATCGAGCGCTTGGCGACGTTGGCAGCGTAGTCGCCGATGCGCTCGATGTCGGCCGGAATGCGCAGGCCGGCGAGGATTTCGCGCAGGTCGCGCGCCATCGGGCCACGCAGCGCCAGGCGCATCACGTCATGGCTGATCTGCTGCTCCAGCGCGTCGATCGCTTCGTCGTTGGCAATGATGCGATGGGCGGCGTTCTCGTCGCGCTTCTCGATCACGTCCATCGCCGCTTCGAGCTGGGCGACGGCCATCTCGCCCATGCGCACGATTTCGGCCACCAGCCGCTGCTGTTCTTCGTCGTAGCTCTTGACGATGTGGTCGTTGGGAAGATTCATGTTCATTCCACTCTGTAGAGTCGAGCCACGCTCGACTGACGTGATTTGTAAAGTCGAGCCATGCTCGACTGACATTGTCTGTCTGTCGACTGCCGTTTCAGCCGAAGCGACCGGTGATGTAATCCTCGGTCTGCCGCTGCGACGGCTGCGAGAAGATCACTTCGGTGCGGTCGTGCTCGATCAGGTCGCCCAGGTACATGAAGGCGGTGTAGTCGGACACGCGCGCGGCCTGCTGCATGTTGTGGGTCACGATCACGATGGTGTACTCGTGCTTGAGCTCTTCCACCAGCTGCTCGATGCGGCTGGTCGAGATCGGATCCAGCGCCGAGGTCGGCTCGTCCAGCAGCAGCACCGACGGGCGCAGGGCCACTGCGCGGGCGATGCACAGACGCTGCTGCTGGCCACCGGACAGGCCCAGTGCGCTCTGCCCCAGCTTGTCCTTCACTTCGTCCCACAGTGCGCCCTGGCGCAGTGCCTGCTCGACGCGGTCGGCCATGTCGGCCTTGCTCAGCTTCTCGTGGTGGCGGATGCCGTAGGCCACGTTCTCGAAGATGGTCATCGGGAACGGCACCGGCTTCTGGAACACCATGCCGACCTTGCTGCGCAGGCGGTTCATCGGGTACTTCGGCGACAGGATGTTCTCGCCGTCCAGCAGCACTTCACCACGCGCTTCCAGCTTCGGGTACAGCGCGTAGATGCGGTTGAAGATGCGCAGCAGGGTCGACTTGCCGCAACCGGAGGGACCGATCAGCGCGGTCACGCGCTTTTCCGGAATCTCCAGGTTGATGCCCTTCAGGGCATGGAACTTGTCGTAGTAGAAGTCCAGTCCACGCGCAGCCAGCTTCACCGGCGACGGCGTGTGCAGGCTCTCGTGCGAGGACGGCACGGCGATGCGCTGCATCGGCACGGCGTTGGAAAGGTCGTTCATGGCGTTATCCACGGAAAGGTCAGTCATGGGAGATACGGTTGCGCAGCAGGATGCCGCGGGCGGCAAGGCTGACCAGCAACACGAAGACAGTCAGCACCAGGGCACCGGCCCAGGCCAGCACCTGCCAGGATTCATACGGGCTGCCGGCGAACTGGTTCATCACCACCGGTACCGAGGCCATCGGCTGGAAGATGTTGTTGTTCCAGTACTGGTTGCCGAAGGCGGTGAACAGCAGCGGTGCGGTCTCGCCGGAGATGCGGGCCAGCGCCAGCAGGATGCCGGTGATGATGCCGGCCGAGGCACTGCGGTACAGCACCTGCACGATCACTTTCCACTGCGGGATACCCAGCGACAGCGCCGCCTCACGCATCTGCGAGGGCACCAGGCGGAGCATCTCGTCGGTGGTGCGCACCACCACCGGCAGCACGATGAAGGCCAGCGACAGTGCACCGGCGAACGCCGAGAAGTTGCCGCCGGTCTGCATCACGTACAGGGTGTAGACGAACAGACCAAGCACGATGGACGGCGCCGACAGCAGGATGTCGTTGACGAAGCGGACCACGGTGCCGGCCTTGCGGGCGTTGCCGTACTCGGCCAGCCAGGTGCCGGCCAGCACGCCCAGCGGGGTGCCGATGCCGATTGCCAGCGCACACATCACCGCACTGCCGAAGAAGGCATTGGCAAGGCCGCCTTCCTGCATCGGCGGCGGCGTCATCTTGGTGAACAGATCCAGGTTGATGCCGGCAAGGCCCTTGGAGGCCAGGGTGAACAGGATCCAGCCCAGGAAGAACAGGCCGAACAGGGCGGTGGCGCAGGACGCGGCAATGGCGATGACATTGCCGATGCGGCGGCGCAGATACAGCGAATCAGCGGTGCTGGACATCAGTTGCCCTCCTTGCGGGACAGGCGCATCAGCATCAGGCGGGCAATGGCCAGCACCACGAAGGTGACGATGAAGAGGACGAAGCCGAGCAGCAGCAGGGCCGAGCGGTAGGTTTCAGTGGCTTCGCCGAAATCGTTGGCGATCAGCGCGGCGATGGTGGTGCCCGGTTCCAGCAGCGACGGCGACAGGCGCACGCTGTTGCCGATCACGAAGGCCACCGCCATCGTCTCGCCCAGGGCGCGGCCGAGGCCGAGGAAGATGCCGCCGATCACCGCCGAGCGGGTGTAGGGCAGCACGATGTCCCAGCTCACTTCCCACTTGGTGGAACCCAGCGCATAGGCCGATTCCTTCAGGCGGGTCGGCACGGTCAGGAACACTTCGCGCATCACCGAGGAGATGAACGGGATGACCATGATGGCCAGCACGAAGCCAGCGGTGAGCATGCCGATGCCCAGTGGCGGGCCCTGGAACAGCGGGCCGATGATCGGCATTTCGCCCAGGGTTTCGTTGAGGAACGGGGTGACGTACTCGGTCATCACCGGCACCAGCACGAACAGGCCCCACATGCCGTAGATGATCGAGGGAATGCCGGCCAGCAGTTCGATGGCGGTACCGACCGGGCCACGCAGCCAGCGCGGCGCGACTTCGGTGAGGAAGAAGGCGATGCCGAAACTGACCGGCACGGCGATGACCATCGCGATGGCGGCGGTGACCAGGGTGCCGTAGATCGGGGCGAGGGCACCGAACTTGTTTTCGACCGGATTCCAGTCGGCAGAGAAGAAGAAGCTCAGGCCCTGCATCTGCAGGGCATGGCGGCCGCCCCACAGCATCGACAGCGCGGCGCAGGCCAGGGCAATGAGGACGAAGATGACGGTGCCGACCAGCACCCATCGGAACAGTTTGTCGTTGCGGGCATCACGCGCATCACGCGTGGACGGGGCGGCTACAGGCTGGGCGATGGCATTCATGGGGACGGCGGGGCCAGGAAGGGGCGGGGCGGCACGGCGTGGCAGAGGCGGTGCCCGCGCGGGGCGGGCACCGTCATGTCCATCACTTCAGGTCGGTCGCCCAGTAGGCCTCGATCTGCTTGACCAGGTCGGCCGGCAGCGGCACGTAGTGCAGCTCGTTGGCCTGGGCCTGGCCGTTCTCGAAGGCCCACTTGAAGAAGGCCAGGGTGTCCTGGTTGCGCTTGGCGTCCTTCGGCTGCTTCTGCATCAGCATGAAGTTAGTGGCGGTGATCGGCCACGCCTGCTCGCCCGGGGCGTTGGTGATGACCAGGTTGAAGTCCTTGGCGCTGGCCCAGTCGGCGCTGGCGGCCGCAGCGGCGAAGGTTTCCGCGCTCGGCTCGACCCAGTTGCCGGCCGCATTCTGCATGGCGGTGTACGGCATGCCGTTCTGCAGCGCGTAGGCCAGTTCGACGTAGCCGATCGAGCCCTTGATCTGCTTCACGTAGGAAGCGACGCCTTCATTGCCCTTGCCACCGACGCCGTCCGGCCACTGCACCGAGGTGCCTTCGCCGACCTTGGTCTTCCACTCCGGGCTGACCTTGGACAGGTAGTTGGAGAAGTTGAAGGTGGTGCCCGAACCGTCCGAACGGTGGACCAGGGTGATCTTGCCGTCCGGCAGCTTCACGCCCGGGTTGGCGGCGACGATGGCCGGGTCGTTCCAGGTCTTGACCTTGCCCAGGAAGATGTCGGCCAGCAGGGCGCCGCTGAGGCGCAGCTTGCCGCCTTCCAGGCCTTCGATGTTGACCACCGGCACCACGCCGCCGATGGCGGACGGGAACTGCGCCAGGCCGGCCTGGGCCAGCTCTTCGCTGCTCAGGGGCTTGTCGGAGGAACCGAAGTCGACGGTGCCGGCCTTGATCTGGGCGATGCCGCCACCGGAGCCGATCGACTGGTAGTTGATCTTGGCGCCGGTGCTGGCGTTGTAGTCAGCCGACCACTTGGACACCAGCGGGAAGATGAAGGAAGCGCCGGCGCCGGACACTTCGGCGGTCACCTTGGCACCGGCAGCGGCCGGGGCGGCGGCACCATCGGCAGCCGGCTGCTGCGCGGCCTGCTTGTCGCCACCGCAGGCCGACAGGCCCAGGGCGATGGCCAGGGAAAGGGCGGCGAGGCCGGCCGAGTGCAGTTTCATGGTCACTCCATAGCGGGGTAGAGCCGACGGCGTCGGCGGATGCGGCTATGAAATGATGTTTTTGTTACAGCCGTATTACGACGATGACAGAGGTGTCCTGGATCACGTTCCGACAAGGGTTTCACGGGGTTGGCCCCGATTCCGCGGGCCCCCGGGGACCCCCGATCTGCGCACCGACCATGACGGTCGGTTGGCTCTTGTAGAGTCGAGCCATGCTCGACTGCTCCTTGCCCTCGGTAGGTGCGGACTCCTTGCCCTCGGTAGGTGCGGACCGTTGGTCCGCACGCTTCAGCACCCAGCCGAGCATGGGCTCGGCTCTACAAACGCCCTTGCCTTTGCTCCCGCTCTTGCCTTCCATGACCCCACCGCGCCCCCGATGAACTGTCGAGAGGCGGTGGGCCAGGGCGTGCAGGACCGTCCACGGCATGGATGCCGTGGCCGAGCCCCCAAGGAAGGGTTTACGGCGTGTCCTGCACGCCCTGGCCCACCGACTCACCCACGGATCAGCGAAGGCGCAAACGCTCTTCACGACCGACCCCCAAAAACAAGAAGAGCGCGAGATCTCGAGGATCTCGCGCCCGGGTGGGATCGGCGGGGGAGAGAGGACCCGCCGATCCCGTTCCTGCGGGGGAACGCGCTTACTTCAGGTTCTGCGTCCAGTAGGTCTCGATCTGGCGCACCAGGCTGTCCGGCAGCGGCACGTAGTCCAGCTGGCGGGCCTGGGCGTCGCCGCTCTTGTAGACCCAGCGGAAGAACTCCTGGGTGGCCTTGCCGTTGGCAGGGTTCTTCGGCTTCTTGTGCACCAGGATGAAGTTGGTTGCGGTGATCGGCCAGGACTCGGCGCCCGGGGCATTGGTCATCACCAGGTAGAAGTCCTTGGCGCTGGCCCAGTCGGCGCTGGCAGCAGCGGCGGCGAACGAGGCGTCGCTCGGCTGCACGAAGCGGCCGGCGGCATTCTTCATCGCGGTGTACGACAGCTTGTTCTGCAGCGCGTAGGACAGTTCGACGTAGCCAATGCCGCCCTTGATCTGCTTCACGTAAGCGGCAACGCCTTCGTTGCCCTTGCCGCCGATGCCGGCCGGCCACTGGACCGAGGTGCCTTCACCGACCGAGCTCTTCCACTCCGGGCTGACCTTGGACAGGTAGTTGACGAAGTTGAAGGTGGTGCCCGAACCATCCGAACGGTGCACGACGGTGATCTTGGCGCTCGGCAGGGTCACGCCCGGGTTCAGTGCGGCGATGGCCGGGTCGTTCCAGGTCTTGATCTTGCCCAGGAAGATGTTGGCCAGCACGGTGCCGTCCAGCTTCAGCGCGCCCGGGGCGATGCCGGCAACATTGACCACCGGCACCACGCCGCCGATCACCGACGGGAACTGGGCCAGGCCCGCAGCGGCCAGTTCTTCCGGCTTCAGCGGGGCGTCGGAGGAGCCGAAATCAACGGTCTTGGCCTTGATCTGGGCGATACCACCACCGGAACCGATCGACTGGTAGTTGACCTTGTTGCTGGTGGCGGCGTTGTAGTCGGCCGACCACTTCGACATCACCGGGTAGATGAACGAGGCGCCCGCGCCGGTGATTTCAGCGGCGTTGGCGGCGAACACGGACGACGCTGCGAAGACGGCAACGGCAACGCGCGACTTGAAGGCGTGGATCACGGGGTGGCTCCTGGGTTGATTGGGATGCGGGGTTACCCGCCCGGCGCACATTCCATAACGGTTCAATGACAGCGCAGGGACCGTTGTATGACGCAACCGTTACAGCGCTGCCCGGCGCCCGCACAGCCAGGGGCGTGAAGGTTCTAAGTGCTGCGGGCAACGTGATGACCAATGCGCAGGAGACGGGCCTGGCCCGGTTGCGATCACGTTCTATATGTCGCTGATGGCCTGCCCGCTGTGGTCGTCAATGCCATCCCGGCCTGGCATTCCGCAGTGATGCCGCGTCATCCACACGAAACCATCGATGCAGGTGAGGGCTACGCGGCGGTCGGCCCGGGCCGAGACGCTGATACGTGACGCCATATGCCGCAAGGGATCGACAAGGATGTGGCGGCAAATGAGTCGTACGCATGACGGCACGAAGAAATCTGTGGTTGGTGCTCAGGTTGTCATTCGGCTGTCATGGTTTTAACGGAATGTTCGCAAAACGCTTGACCGGCCTGCCGGCGTGGCGTTCTGCCCAAGCCATTCCAACCCTCTGGAGAAATCCAAAATGCGTTCCCATTTGCTCGCCGCCGCGGTCGTTGCAAGCCTCGGTCTGGTTTCCGCCGACGCCTTCGCAGCTCCCGCCAGCACGGGCGTATCCCAGGCACAGCTGCAGCAGCTGCAGGCGCAGATCGCTGCCCTGCAGGCCCAGGTCCAGCAGTTGCAGAACGATTCGCAGGCGCTGCAGGCACAGTCTGACGCGCAGTCCGAAGTGAACATCACCCAGGCCCAGGCCCTGGAAGGTGCACAGAAGACCCAGACGAGCGTCGACAAGCTGGCCAAGCTGGTCAATGACAACAAGATCGGCGGTCGCATGTTCTTCGACCTGACCAACATCGACAAGACCAGCAACGGCAAGGACACCGCCGCCAGCGGCACCGGTCTGGACGTCAAGCGCTTCTACCTGACCGTCGACCACAAGTTCAACGACATCTGGTCGGCCAACCTGACCACCGACTTCCAGTACAGCTCGGCCATCGGCAACACCGAACTGTTCGTCAAGAAGGCCTACGTGCAGGGCAGCTTCGACCCGGCCTTCAACCTGCGCGTCGGTGCCGCCGACATGCCGTGGATTCCGTACGTCGAGAAGTTCTACGGCATGCGTTATGTCGAGAACACCCTGACCGATCGCCTGAAGTACGGCAACTCGTCCGACTGGGGCCTGCATGGCTTCGGCAACCTGGGCAACAACTTCAACTACGCGGTCTCGGTCGTGTCCGGCGCCGGTTACAAGAACCCGACCCGCAGCAAGGGCATGGACGTGGAAGGCCGCGCGGCCTATACCCCGAACGAGAACTTCGTGGTTGCCGTCGGTGGCTACAGCGGCAAGCTGGGCAAGGAAACGGACATCCAGAGCGCCGAGAACACCTACACCCGCGCCAATGCGATGGTCGCCTACGCCAGCAGCGACTTCCGCGTCGGTGGCGAGTACTTCCAGGCCAAGAACCTCAACAACGTGATGACCGTTGCTACCGACAAGACCAGCGGCTGGTCGGTGTGGGGCAGCGTGCGCGTCACCGACGGCGGCATCAACGTGTTCGGTCGTTACGATGACACCGACGTCAGCAAGACCCTGGACCCGACCCTGAGCGACAAGTACTGGAACGTCGGTGTCGAGTTCCCGGTCATGAAGAACCTCAAGCTGTCGACCGTGTACAAGTACACGCACCTGGCCAACGCCGGCGACAAGAAGAACGACAAGACCAAGGAATTCGGCGTCTGGGGCGACCTGTCGTTCTGATCACCTGAAGCACCTTGTCTGCAAACGAAGACGGCGGGCCTTGTGCCCGCCGTCTTTGTTTTGTCACACCACGAACGCGGTCACGCCTCGGCCGTGGTCTTTTCCTTGAACCGGCACAGGTCAGCGATCACGCAGCCCGGGCAATCCGGCTTGCGCGCCTTGCACACATAACGTCCGTGCAGGATCAGCCAGTGATGCGCGTCGAGCAGGAACTCGGCCGGAATGACCTTCACCAATTTGTCTTCCACTTCGCGCACGTTCTTGCCTGGTGCCAGGCCGGTGCGGTTGGAGACGCGGAAGATATGCGTGTCCACCGCCATCACCGGCTCACCGAACGCAGTGTTGAGCACCACGTTGGCGGTCTTGCGGCCCACGCCCGGCAGCGCTTCCAGTTCATCGCGATCGCGCGGCACTTCACCGCCGTGCTTTTCCAGCAGGATCGCGCAGGTGGCGATCACGTTCTTCGCCTTGGCGTTGAACAGGCCGATGGTGGCGATGTACTGCTTCAGTCCGTCCTCGCCGAGCGCGAGGATCTTCGCCGGCGTGTTGGCCACCGGGAACAGCCGGCGCGTGGCCTTGTTGACGCCGACGTCGGTGGCCTGCGCCGACAGCGCGACCGCCACCAGCAGTTCGAACGGCGAGCTGTATTCCAGCTCGGTCTTCGGGTGCGGGTTGAGTTCGCGCAGCCGGGTGAACATCTCCACCACGTCGGCGCGCGGCATCACGCTGCCACGGCGCGCCGGTGCGCGCGCGGTCTTCTTCGCAATGGCCATTACTGTTCCTTGCCGGTGGCGCGGGCCTTGGCCCGGGCGAGAATCGCGGCCGCCGCAGCGGGCAGCGCGGGCTTCACGTCCGGTGCTGCGGCGGGCGTGCGCCTTGCGTCGCGTTCGGCCTCACGTCGCGCCAGGCGCACGGCACGGGTGCGGTAGCGTTCGCGTGCGGCCCAGGCATTCTGCAGCTGCTGCTGGGCCTGGCGCAGGCGCTGTGGAAGCTCCGGGTGGCCGGGCAGCAACTGCTCGTCGCCGGCGCGGGCCACATAGTCCATCAGTCCGGCCTGCAGGGCGCCATCGAGATCGTCTGCCTGGACCCGGGCGAACAGCTGCGCGGGGTTGGGTCGGGATGCCATGGCGTCAGCGGTTCTGGAAGGCCGGCGGACGGCGCTGCAGGAAGGCGCTGGTGCCTTCGCGCATGTCCTCGGTGGCAAACAGCAGGCCGAACTGGGCGCTCTCGTACTCCAGCCCGGCATCCAGGCTGCATTCGCCGCCCACGTGCACTGCGTCGAGCAGGCCACGCAGGGCCAGCGGCGCCGAGCGTGCCAACTGGCGGGCGATGTCCTGCACGCGGTTGTCCAACGCGTCGGCGGGCACCACCTCGTTGACGATGCCCAGTTCCAGCGCGCGCGCCGCGTTGATCGGAGCACCCAGTAGGCACAGCTCCAGGGTGGCGGCGCGGCCGCACAGGCGCAGCAGGCGCTGGCTGCCACCGAAGCCGGGAATCAGGCCGAGGTTGATTTCCGGTTGGCCGACTTTGGCGGTATCGGCGGCGATGCGCAGATGGCAGGCCATCGCCAGTTCCAGGCCGCCGCCCAGCGCAAAGCCGTTCACGCGGGCGATGACCGGCTTGGGCATGCGTTCGATCTGGCGCATCAGGGCCTGGCCCAGCAGCGAGAAATCACGTCCCTGAACCGCGCTGAGTGTGTTCATTTCGGCGATGTCGGCACCGGCCACGAAGGCCTTCGGGCCGGCACCGGTCAGCACCACCACGCGTACCTCCGGGTCGGCGGCGGCGGCGCTGAACGCCTCGGCCAGGGCCTGCAGGGTCGCGGCGTTCAGGGCGTTGAGCTTGTCCGGGCGCTGGACGGTCACGGTGCGGATGGCGCCGTCGTCGGCGACAGCGATCAGGGCATCTGCCACGGGGAAACTCCAGAAACGTTAAAAAATAGTGATATTGAACTCTGCAAACGCAGACGGGTCTTAGCCTGCATCGTGAGTAGCGGTTACACGTTGCGCCCGTTATCCTAACCCGTCGCCTCAGGGCGGCGCAGAACGTCCCTGAGTTACCACCCCTGGAGAACTGTTTGATGAAGTTGCGTTCTATCGCGGTCGCCGTCGCGGCCCTGGCCCTGACGGGCAATGCCTTCGCCCAGGACATCGCGTCCGAGAAGGGCAAGCTGAGTTATTACTTCGGTTACGACTACGGCAACAACCTGGCGGAGCTGACCGGTCGCGGTGAGCAGCTGGACATCAACTCGGTGGTGAAGGGCCTGCAGGACGCCTACGCCAAGAAGCAGCCGGCCATCACCGCCGAGCAGCTGAAGCCGGCCGTTGAAGCGTTCCAGAAGCGCGAGCAGGGCCGTGCCCAGGCTGCCAAGGCCGAGTACGAAAAGGCTGCTGCCGAAAACAAGACCAAGAGCGATCAGTTCATCGCGGCGAACAAGGCCAAGGCCGGCGTGCAGTCCCTGCCGAGCGGCGTCCAGTACCGCGTGGTCGAAGCCGGCAAGGGCGCCAAGCCGACCCAGGCCAGCACCGTGCAGCTGGAAGTGGCCGGTCCGTTCCCGTACGGCCAGCGCCCGACCGAAGCCCGCCCGGCCCAGCAGATTCCGTCGATCAAGGTCAGCGAAGTCGAAATGAAGGCCATGCGCGAGACCCTGCTGCAGATGCCGGCAGGCTCGAAGTGGGAAGTCACCCTGCCGCCGGACCAGGCCTACGGTGCCGACCCGCGCACCCCGTTCCCGCCGAACGTGGCTGTGCAGTTCGAGATCAAGCTGGTCAGCGTCAAGTAAGAAACAGCGTCAACATCAACGCGCCGGTGATCCCACCGGCGCGTTTTTGTTTGCGCGCGGTTGCAGAGTCGACTGTCAGTCGACTGCTACGGAAATGCCTCGGTAGAGTCGACTGTCAGTCGACTGCTCTGCGGCCAGCCTGGGGAAATGCCCGCGCTACGCGCGATAGTCGACTCTACCGTTCACGGTCCGCCTCGCGGCCAGCATGCCGCGCGCCGCATCTTCAATCCGCGCAAATCCAGCGTAATCGCGCTACTGTTGCCGAGTGCAAACAATGGAAGAAACGGCGCGTGTTGTCGCAAGTCCCTGCATCGGCGTGTGCAAGCTGGATCCAGACCGGCAGTGCACCGGCTGCGGGCGGCATCTCGATGAGATCGCACGGTGGTCGTCGATGAGTGACGACGAACGCAGTCGCATCCTGCATCGCGTGCAGCCATTGCGCGAACAGCTCCAGCAATCCCTGCGCGGCTCACTGGCCGACCATCACCGCCTGATGCGCGCGCTGCATCCGCTGGCCGATCCGCCTGCGGGTGATGGCTGGAACCGCAGCGAACTGATCGACCTGTTGCCGCCGGGACCGCCTGTGGAAGCGGCAGTGCTGGCCGGTATCGTGCCGCGCGCCAATGGTGCACAGGTGATCCTCACCCGCCGCACCGAAACACTGCGCACGCATGGTGGTCAGGTCGGATTCCCCGGTGGCCGTACCGAACCCGATGACCGCGACGCACTGGCGGCCGCACTGCGCGAGAGCCAGGAAGAGATCGCACTGGCCCCCGGCCAGGTGCAGGCATTGGGCTATCTCGATCCGTTCGTGACCATCACCGGCTACCGGGTCACCCCGGTGGTGGCGGTGGTCGATCCGGATTTCGTGCCGGTGCCGCAGCCCAGCGAAGTGGCCGAGGTGTTCGAGGTGCCGCTGGACTACCTGATGGCCGCCGACAACCTGCGCCAGGTCGAAATCAATCATCGCGGCCGCGTCCGCCATGTCCTCGAGTACGGTTGGCCGGGCCAGCGTATCTGGGGGGCAACCGCAGCCATCCTCTACAACCTGCGTCGCCGCCTGGAGCAAGTGCAATGAAGCCGATCGATCCGCCGTGGACCACGCTTGTCGATGTCGCCACCCTGGCCGCAGTGTTGGGCGAAGGTGTGCGTGTGGTCGATGCACGTGCCACCGCCAGTACGGCAGTGCGCGTGGTCGATGCACGTTCCTCGCTGGCCGATCCGCAGGCCGGCAGCGGCCAGTACCTTGCGGGACATGTTCCGGGCGCGGTGTATGCCGACCTCAATCGGGACCTGTCGGATCTGACCCGCAGCGGCCACGGCCGTCACCCGCTGCCGGACAGCGATGCCTTCGCCGCGAAACTGGGCCAGTGGGGCATCGGTCCCGACACCCAGGTGGTGGTCTACGACGGCAGCGATGGCAGCATGGCCGCCTCGCGCCTGTGGTGGCTGCTGCGCCTGATCGGGCACAGCAAGGTGGCCGTGCTCGACGGTGGGATCGCCGCCTGGCAGGCCGCAGGTCACGTGTTGGCAACCGGCCAGGGCGAAGTAACGGCGCTGCCGGCTTACCCGGGCCGTTTCGACACCACCCAGATCGCCAATGCCGAGGAAATCAGCGCACGCCTGAAGCACGCGCCGGGCTGGTTGGTCGATGCACGCGCAGGCGAGCGCTTCCGCGGCGAAGTGGAGCCGCTGGACCCGGTCGCCGGTCATGTGCCCGGTGCGGTCAACCGTCCGTTTGCGCTGAACGTAGTCGACGGCCACCTGCGCGATGCACAGGAACTGCGTGCCGAACTGCAGGGCGTGATCGGTAACCGCGATCCGCAGCAGGTGGTGCTGATGTGCGGCTCCGGCGTGACCGCCTGCCACCTGCTGCTGGCGATGGAAGCGGCCGGTCTGTCCGGCGCACGCATCTATGCCGATTCCTGGAGCGGCTGGGTCAGCGACAGCACCCGCCCGGTGGCCAGCGGCGCCTGAGCCGCGCGGGGTCGGATCCGTTTCCCAACGGGAAACGGCTCTGACCCCCTTGTGCCCGATCTGCACGCAAAGAGCAGTCGAGCGTGGCTCGACTCTACAAAGGCACCCTCCAATCGATTCGATCCCGTGCCGACCAACGGTCGGCACCCACCAACAGCAGCGGGAACCTGTCGAAGGCGGGGTGGGTCCGGTTGCGGGGGCGTGAGCCGCATGGGCCCGAGGCATGCCTCGGGCGGGTTGGGCAGGACGCCCAACCCCGGTCTTGCCGTGTGCGCAGGACAGCGCACACGAGCAAGCCGCGGCCAAGCCCCATGGACGTACTTGCGGCGTCCCTCGCAACCGGACCCACCCTGCCATCCCACGGAATGCAAGCTCTTGACGTTGACGTTGCCTCTGCAGGTGCAGGGCGCAGCCCTGCTGCTTACTCCAACCCCTGCAGCGGCACCTTCGCCAGCACCCGCGCCCACGGGAACAGCGGGCCCGGATCACGCTTGCGCGCCACCATCAGCGCCGGGTCATCGCTGGCCGGAACCTGCTCCAGGTCCAGCTGGTCGTGCCCGGCAATCCGCCGCAGCGACGGGTAGCGCGCTACCAGCGCCAGCAACAGCTGCTCAAGCGCCTGCAGCTGCGCCTCGGTGTAGGGCTCGTCCATCGCCTGCTGGCGGCTGTCGAACCAATACGGGTAGCGGCCGGTATTGACCAGCTCAATGCCCAGCGTGTGTGCGTTCATGCCACGCACGTGGTGGGCCACGCGTTCCGGTGCCACGTACTGCAGCACGCTGCCATCGCGGTCGATGTAGAAGTGGCCGCTGTTGCCAGCGCCGCTGTCATACAGCACGCGCTCGCCGTACTCGCGGGCCATCGCCAGATCGGGCAGCTCGGTGCAGTGGATCACCACCATCTCCAGCGTGGCCGGGTCGCGCAGCGGCAGGCGGTCTTGGTAGGGCAGGGGCTGCAGCTGCAGGCCGGGCAGGAGCGGGTTGGGCATTCGGCGATGCTAGCATTGCGGCATGAACCTGCCTCCTCTTTCGCCGCCGACCCGCTCCCACGGAGCGCGCGCATGAGCCGCGGCCACTGCATCCTGTCCCACGGTTTCGAGAGCGGCCCGGAGGCGACCAAGGTCACCGCGCTGGCCGAGGTGGCGCAACGCCTGGGCTGGACCCACGAGCGCCCGGACTACACCGACCTCGATGCGATGAGCGAGGTCAGCCGGGTGGGGGACGTGCGCACCCGCCTGCAGCGCCTGGTCGAACGCGCCGCCATCGCCGCCCAGCAAGGGCCGGTGGTGCTGGCCGGCTCCAGCCTGGGTGCCTACATCTCCGCCATCGCCTCGCTGCAGGTGCCGGTCGCCGGCCTGTTCCTGATGGTGCCGCCGACCACCATGGGCCCGATGCCGGCGCTGGACGCCGCGCCGGTGCCGACCACGGTGGTGCAGGCCTGGCATGACGAGGTGGTGCCGGCCGCCGGGGTGATCGCCTGGGCCCAGGCGCGCTCGGCACAGCTGCTGCTGGTCGATGATGGCCACCGCTTGGAACGCCACGTTGAGGCCTCGGCACAGGCCTTCGAGCGGCTGCTGCGCCAGCTGTGAAGCCCGGGCGCACGGCGCGCCCGCCCGCATTGACTACAATGGCAGCCCCGCCGCCCCCGGCGCGGGCCTGCCGGCCGTGTCCACGGCCCTCCTTCTTGAATGGCCCGGCTTCCTGCCGTGCCTGACCACCTGTGAACCGATCCCGTGAAATTTTTTGTCTCCTGCGCCAAGGGCCTGGAATACCTGCTTGCCGATGAGCTGTCGGCCCTGGGCCTGGAAAAGGCCACTGCCACCATTGCCGGCGTCAACGCCGAGGGCGAACTGGAGCAGGCGCTGCGGATCGTGATGTGGTCGCGCCTGGCCAGCCGCGTGCTGTGGCCCGTCGACGCGTTCGAGTGCCCGGACGAGCAGGCCCTGTACGACGGCGTGCGCGCCCTGCCGTGGCACGAGCACATCAAGCCGGAAATGACCCTGGCGGTGGATGCGCACGTGTCCGGCGACAAGATCACCCATGCGCGCTTCGCCGCGCAGCGGATCAAGGACGCCATTGTCGACCGCATGCGTGACGAAGGCCTGGAACGCCCCTCGGTCAACACCGATCTGCCCGACGTGCGCGTGAACCTGTCACTGCGCAAGGGCCGTGCCTCGCTGTCGATCGACCTCGGCGGCGGCTCGCTGCACCGCCGTGGCTGGCGAGGCGCCGCCCACGAGGCGCCGCTGAAGGAAAACCTCGCCGCCGCCCTGCTGCTGCGCGCGCAGTGGCCGCGTCTGCACGCCGCCGGTGGTGGCCTGCTGGACCCGATGTGCGGCAGTGGCACGCTGCTGATCGAAGGTGCGCTGATGGCCGCCGACGTCGCCCCCGGCCTGATGCGCCACGGCAGCCTGCCGCCGAGCCGCTGGCTGGGTTTCGACAAGGCCGCCTGGAAGGCGATCCAGAGCGAGGCACGTGACCGCGAAGCGGCTGGCCTGGCTGCGCTGAAGCCGGTCATCCACGGCAGCGACATCGACCCGACCGCAATCCAGGCCGCGCGCGAAAATGCTGAAGTGGCCGGCGTCTCCCATGCGATCCGTTTCACTCGCGCAGATGTGGCCGACCTGGCCGCGCCGGAGCAGGAAATCGGTGCGGTGGTCTGCAATCCGCCGTACGACGAGCGCCTGGCCGCCGATCCGGCGCTGTACCGTGCGCTGGGCAACGCGCTGCAGAAGGCGGTGCCGCAGTGGCGCGCGAGCCTGCTGTGCGGCAACGACGAGCTGGCCTTCGCCACCGGCCTGCGCGCGGGCAAGAAGTACCAGATGTTCAACGGTGCGCTGGAATGCGCGCTGATCATCTGCGACCCGATTGCCGTGCCCGGCCGCGACCCGGCACAGCCGCGCGAGCTGAGCGAAGGCGCGCAGATGGTGGCCAACCGCCTGCGCAAGAACCTGAAGAAGTTCAAGAGCTGGCGCGCCCGCGAGGACATCACCTGCTTCCGCGCCTATGACGCCGACCTGCCGGAATACGCGGCGGCCATTGATGTCTACGAGGAAGACGGTGGCCAGCGCCGTACCTTCCTGCACGTGCAGGAATATGCCGCGCCGGCCGCGATTCCGGAAAACGACGTGCGTCGTCGCCGCAACGAACTGCTGGCCGCTGCACGGGAAGTGTTCGGCGTGCCGCCGGAGCAGGTGTCGATGAAGTCGCGTGAGCGCGGCAAGGGCGGCAGCAAGTACGGCCGTTTCGAACAGCGTGATGAATTCATCGTGGTGCGTGAGAACAATGCGCTGCTGCAGGTGAACCTGTTCGACTACCTCGATACCGGCTTGTTCCTCGACCACCGCCCGCTGCGCCGGATGATGGCCGAGCAGGCGCGTGGCAAGCGCTTCCTCAACCTGTTCTGCTACACCGGCGTGGCCAGCGTGCAGGCCGCCGTGGCCGGTGCGGCCAGCACCACCAGCGTCGACTTGTCGGCGACCTACCTGCAGTGGTGCTACGACAACCTGGCGTTGAACGGGCAGGGCGGCAACCAGCACCTGCTGGTGCAGGCCGATGCGATGGCCTGGCTGGAAGGCGACCGCGGCCAGTACGACGTGATCTTCTGCGATCCGCCGACGTTCTCCAACTCCGCGCGTGCCGACGACTTCGACGTGCAGCGCGAGCAGCTGAAACTGCTGCGTGCAGCGGTGGCGCGGCTGGCGCCAGGTGGCGTGCTGTACTTCTCCAACAACTTCCGCCGCTTCAAGCTGGAAGAGAACGCCATCGCCGAATTCGCCCAGTGCCGCGAGATCACCGCGCGCACCATCGGCCCGGATTTCGAGCGCAACGCGCGCATCCACCGTGCGTGGGAACTGAAACGGTTGGGGTAAGCCGATGTACGGGGTCGGATCCCCTGCGCGAAGCGCAGGGGCTCTGACCCCATCCGGATCTACGTACCCGGGGTCAGAGCCCTTGCGCTGCGCGCTAGGGATCCGACCCCGGGGGCTCTGCTACAGCAACGCCACCAGCAGCCCGGCCACAGGCAGCGCGATCGCCAGCGGTGCGATCCACTTCGGCCGGTATGGGTACAACCCGAACGACAACACCACGCCGCCCACGGTCATCACGCCCAGCCACAGCACCGGGCCCATTGCCCAGCCGTGGTCGACCACGCACAGTGCAAACGCTACCGTCAGTAGCGCCCAACCCAGCACCCGCCACTGCGTGCGCCGTGCCGGCGCGGCCGCGGCCTTGCCATGCAGGTCATGCTGGTGTTTCTCCATTGCCAGCGACAACGCGGTGAACGCAGAGAACGACAGGGTCAATGCCAGCAGCATCATGCGCTGGCCTCCGCTTCGGCGGTTTCCGCAGCGTCAACCGGGGTCTTGGGCGCCGCCGCGGCAGCCGCACGTTTCTTTTTCTCGGCCGCGCTCAACGGTGGCGTCCAGCGCTGCATGCGCCAACCGCACAATGCCAGCATTGCACCGAAGGCGATCATCGACAGGTCAAACCCGGCCAGCACCCAGTCGCCGTTGCGCAGGGTGTTGCCCAGGTGCGCATGCGTGGTCAGTGCATTGACCACCGGCACCAGCGCGAACGCGGCCGCGCCCAGGTACAGCTGCCACGCCCACATCATCCGCTTCGGCCAGATGAAGGCGGCCAGCAGTGCCGCGCCCCAGGCGTAGAAGAACACGTTGGCCTCGGCGCTGGAGCGCTCGGCGATGTCCAGCGGCAGCAGGCGGTTGCCCCAGAAGTACGCTGCAAAGGCGACCGGCAGGCCGGCCACGGTGCCGATGTTCAACGCATCGACCAAGCGCAGGCCGAAACCGATGCGGCCGCTCTTGGCGTGCTTGGGGCGTTCCTTCACCGCCCACAGCACCACGCCGCTGGCCACCATCAGGCAGCCGACCAGGCCGGACAGGAAGAACAGTGCGCGCAGGCCCCAGTCGGCGAAGCGCGCCAGGTGCAGGCCGTACAGCACGCCGCGGGTGGCGGTGGCGCCACCGGAAGGCGGAGTTTCTTCCAGCAACGTGCCGTTGACCATGTCGTAGCGCACGGCCGGGGTGTCGGTGGACAGGCGCTTGCCGTCACGCTGGCGGATGTCGATCACTGCATTGGCCGCGCCCGGGTTGGATACGGTGAAGCCGGCCACCTCCACGCCGTGCCAATGCGCTCGCGCGCTGTCCAGCAGCTGCGCGATCGGCAGCGGGGGGGCGCGGCCTTCGGCAGGTGTAGTCACCTCCGGCATGCCACCGAAGGCCTCGCTGTAGAACGCATCCTCGTCCTGCGGGTAGGCCACCTTCACCCCCCACGGCAGGTACATGATCATCAGGGTGACGATGCCGGTGTAGGTGATCATCGCGTGGTAGGGCAGGGCCATCACCGCGCTGACGTTGTGGAAATCGAGCCAGGAACGCAGGCCCTTGTCCTTGCGGAAGGTGAAGAAGTCCTTGAAGATTTTCTTGTGGGTGATGACACCGGTGATGATCGCCACCAGCATGAACATCGCGCAGAAGCCGACCAGGTAGCGCGCCCACAGCACAGGAATGTAGTGCAGGTCAAAATGCAGGCGGTAGAAGAAATCACCGCCTCGGGTCTCGCGGGCCTTCAGTGCCTGGCCGGTGTTCGGGTCCAGTGTGGCATCGCCGAAGCCACCGCGACGGCCACGGCTGGGATCGGCCAGCTCCGGCGGCAGCCGCCAGAACATCTGCATGGCGGGATTGCGCGGCTGCGGCAACGTTACGAACCAGTTCTCGGCCTGCGCGGCATTGGCCTGCAGGTAATCCACGGCACGCTGCGCGGCGACGTCGATGCTGACGTTGCTGGAGGGCAGCTCAGGACGCATCCAGCGGCTGATTTCCTCGCGGTAGTAACTGGCCGTGCCGGCCATGAAGATCAGCAGCAGCAGCCAGCCGACCAGCAGGCCGGTCCAGGTGTGCAGCCAGGCCATCGACTGACGGAATCCGTTCTTCATGCCCAGGCCCCCAGCATGCGCGCGATGACTGCCATCAGCAGGGTGGGGGCGAGGATGCCGACCCACGCACGCAGCGCACTGCGCGTGGCGAACGCCCACAGCGCCGCGCAGGCGGCTACCAGAATGGCCAGCAGCATGCCGGTCAGCACGGTCTGGCCACGTGCGCCGGGCAGCGCCACCGCGCAGAACACGCTGGTCACAGAAGCCAGCGCGTAGCCGCCGAAGATCGCCGCCAGCGAGCGTGACAGCACGCTCCAGCGCGGGTTGGAGAAGAAGGTGCGGGGGCTGGCGGTTGCGGGCGAGCGGTCCACGGCATTCCTGCAGGTTTCAGTGAAAAGGAACCGGCGCACCGCAGCGCGCCGGGGTTGGCCATCCGTGGCCGGGCACCGGTCGCAGAACCGGTGCCATCCATCGAGGGTCAGAGCTTCCAGCGCAGTGTCATCGTCACATTGCGCGGTTCGCCCCAGAACACGCCGTCATAGAAACCGACGCGGTTGTAATACTTCTTGTCCAGCAGGTTGTTCACGTTTACCTGCGCGGTGAAGTTCTCGTTGAAGCGATAGCCCGCCGACAGGTTGAGCAGGTAGATGTCGCCCTGTTCGATTGCCACGCGGTCGCGCTTGCCGCTGGTCAGGAAATCCGCACGCGGCTTGTTGCTCAGGCTCCAGATACCGCTCTGCCAGGTGGCGCCACCGCCCAGCCAGAAGCGGCCTTCAGCGCCGCCCGGTCGCCAGCTGGCGTTGAGGCGGAACAGATCGACCGGGACGACGGTGTTCTGGCGCACGCCCTGCGCATTGCGGCTGACGGTGTGGGTGAAGCCGGCCGCCAGGTTCCAGTTCTCACCAAGGCTGCCTTGTGCTTCGATCTCCCAGCCCTTGACCTTGTTGCCCTTGCCGGTGGAGCGGTAGGCACTGACCCCACCCGGCAGCGAGTTTTCCGGCACCGAGTCATCGAGCTCGGCAACGTTGTCCTTCTGGCCCTTGAACACGGCCGCGGAAGCATTCAGCAGACCGTCGAAGAACTCGGCCTTGACGCCGGCCTCCCACATGTCACCGACCACCGGTTCGAGGTAGTTGTTGTCCCGGTCACGGTAGTTCTGCGGCTGGAAGATGTCGGTGTAGCTGACGTAGCCGCTGAAGTAACGGTTGAAGTCGTAGATGAAGCCGGCATACGGAGTGAGCGAGTCGTCCGGCTTGTAGCCGCCGCGACGCGTATCGGTCAGGCGACCGGCGGCGTCATGGGTGTAGTTCCAGGTGCGCGTTTCCCAGCTGCCGTAGCGCGCGCCGAGCACCGCGGTCAGCGGATCGGCCAGCTGCAGGCGCGTCGCCAGATAGGCCGCGCGCTGGCGCAGTTCGTCTTCAGAAGCCAGATAGCCCAGGCGGGTAACCTGCAGCGGCGCGACGTCGCCGTTCCAGCGGTGCCAATCCGGTACACGGGTGTAGCTGTCCGGGTAGGCAGCAGTGTCGGTGGCAGGTACTTCACCCTTGCGCACCGATTGGCCGAAACCGAGCACCAGCTCGTGTTCCCGGCCGAACAGCCGGAACGGACCGCCAACGTTGAAGTCGAACACCTGCATGTCGCCGTTCTCGCCGAAGCTGCCGACGAAGGCGCTGATGCCGCTGCCATCGGCATTCGGGTAGCCGGAGGCCCCGTACCACACCGCACCGTCGGTTTCGCGCTTGGAGCGGGTATAGGCGGCCTTGGCGGTCCAGCCGTTGCCCAACTGCTGCTCAAGGCGTGCGAATGCGCTCTTTTCGATGATCGGCCAACTGCTCCAGCGGGCGGACAGGTTGGTCGAGCGCGGCAGGTTGGCGGGCTGGCCATCGGACCCCCAGTACGGCACCACGCCCCAGGTCACGCCTGTGGTGCGCGGCGACTGGTATTCGTAGCCGGCCTCGAGCAGGGTCGTGTCGGTGATGTCGGCCTGGACGATGCCGTAGAACACGTCCTTGTCCAGTTTGTAGACATCGCGGAACGAGTCACTCTGTTGTTTGGCCGCCACCACGCGCGCGCGGATGCGGCCGTCGAGCGCAACCGGGCCACCGAGGTCGGCCTCCAGGCGCTGGTTGCCCCAACGCCCGAGGGTCAGGTTGGCGCTCATCTGGAAGCTGTCGGTAGGACGCTTGCGCACGAAGTTGATGGTGCCCGAGGGATCGCCGGCACCGGTGGTCAGGCCGGTTGCGCCGCGCACCACTTCGATGCGGTCATAGATCACGCTGTCGGTGTTGGTCTTGATGTACCCACCGAAGGTGTTGAGCATCCCATCGACCTGGAAATTGGTGATGTTGTAGCCGCGCGAGACGTAGTTGATGCGCTCGCTGTCGGTGACCGATACCGCCACGCCGGTGACCTGGCCCATCACATCGGACAGCGAGAACAGGCCCATGTCGTCCAGGCGCTGGCGGGTGACCACGGTCATCGACTGCGGCGTCTGGCGCAGCGACAGGCCGAGCTTGGTGGCCGTGCTGGCACGCTTGACCGTATAGCTGTCGACGATATCGCCGTCAGCGGTGACCTGGACCGTATCCAGCGTGCGCGCGGAAGGATCGGCAGTGCCGTCGGCGTGGGCCAGCGGGGCGATCATCAGTGCGGTCACGGCCAGGGCCAGCAGAGTGGGACGAGGGTGGTTCAGCGGCATTGCCATCGGTGCGATTCCATGCAGGACGAAACAAGCGATGGAATGCGCAGACGCAGCAGCCGTGCGCTTCGCGCACGTCGCCCAGCAAGTCCCATCGACGGTGCGCCACCCGTGTAATGCGGGCGACCCGGTAGTCGGGGGATGTACACGGGCGAAGGGGCGGGTGGGTGGGTGCTTCCGTGCCCCGCTTGGCTAAGCGTACAACCGATCGGCAAATGATAGGCATTCGCATTTCGTTAATCAAGCGTGACGAATTCCGTCTCCACGCAGGGCATGGATCGACTACCGCATGGGCGCCTAGAACCTGAACACCACCGTCGCTGCATGCAGCAGCAGGCCGATCAGGCCGCCCACCAAGGTGCCGTTGAAGCGGATGAACTGCAGGTCGCGGCCCACGCTCAGTTCCAGCTGTTCGACCAGATGCCGTTCGTCCCAGCTCTTCACGGTCTGCGCGATATGCGTGGTCACGCCTTCGCGCAGGCGCCCGGTGAGGCGCTGGGCGCCCTCCAGCAGATGCTGGTTCAGCGCGTCGCGCAGGGCCGGGTCGACCTGCAGGCTGCTGCCCAGCGACGCGAGGCTGCGCTGCAGGTGGCCGACCAGCGCCGAATCTTCGCGCTGCAGGTCCGCGCGCAGGCTGGCGTGGATGCGCGCCCACAGACCCTGCACGTAGTCCTGCAGAGCGGGGTGGTCGATCATTTCCTGCTTGAGCTGCTCGATGCGCTCGGCCAGCGCCGGGTCCTCGCGCAGGCGTTGCACATAGATCTGCAGCCAGCTCTCGTAGTCCTGACGCAACGGATGCTGCGGCTCGGCCAGCACCTGCTGCAGTTCTTCCAGCACCGCACGCGCCAGTCGCTCGGCCAGGCTGTCGCCGATCTCGTCGATCGGCTTGACCCAGTTCACCGTGCTAGACAATGTCGGCCATTCGCGCTGGATGTAGCGCACGATCAGCTGCGAGGCGCGCTCCTTCACTTCCGGCTGCTCCAGCCAGCGTCCCAGGCGCTGCAGGCCCTCGTCCAACACGCGCTGGTGGCGGCCATCGGCGGTCAGCAGGGCCAGCAGCTCACCGGCGGTGGCGGCGGCATTCCACTGCCGCAGCTGCTGCACCACGAAGGCGTGCAGCTGCCGGCGCACGGCGGCTTCGTCGAAGAAGTCCAGCGCCTGCAAGGCCCAGCCGCGGGCCATGTCGGCCAGCATCCGCGAGCGCGCCGGATCGGCCAGCCAGCTGCCGAGGCGGCTGGCCGGATCGAATACCTGCAGCTTGGCCAGCAGCACCTGTGGTTCCAGGAACTGGTCGCGCACGAACAGGGCGAGGCTGTCGCCGATGCGTTCCTTGCTGCGCGGGATGATTGCCGTATGCGGGATCGGCAGGCCCATCGGCCGCCGGAACAGCGCGACGACGGCGAACCAGTCGGCCAGTGCGCCCACGGCCGCTGCTTCGCAGAAGGCCGAGACCCAGGCCCAGATGCCGCGCTCGCCCTGCCAGTGGCTGATCGCGAAACCGGCCAGCATCAACAGCAGCAGGCCCAGCGCGAGGGCTTTCAGGCGCCGCAGCTGAGCGCGGCGCGGATCGTGGGCAGGCGTCATGGCGGAAGTCTACCTGCCAGCGGATGATGTCAATGCATCGGTAGCGCCGGGCCATGCCCGGCGGCTTTTCACGGCCCGCTGCGCTCGCCGGGCATGGCCCGGCGCTACCCGTCCCCTACAGCGCTTCCAGCTGCTTGCGCAACGCGGCCAGCTGCGCGCGCAGGGTGTCGTTCTCGCGGGTCAGCGCGACCACGCGGCGGCGCAGCGCCGGGGCATCCTCGCCCAGCTGCTCCAGCGCCGACAGCACCTCGGCGTCGCGGCTGGCGATCTGCTCCTCGTCGGCTTCCTCGAAGTCCATCTCGGCCGCTTCGGGCTTCGCTGCGCGCGGCTTGCGCTTGGACTCGCGCACGCGCTTGGCGGCCTGCTTCAGCTCGTCCTTACCACCGGCGGCGGCGGCACGCTGCTCGTCTTCCGGCAGGTCGGCCACGGCAGCGGCGGCGCTGATCGAGATCATGCCGGCTTTCACCGCTTCCACCACCTCGGCCGCGGCCTGGGCGTGGATGCGTTCGATCATGCCGACTTGGCTGGTGCTCAGCTTGGCCTCGCGGGCCAGTTCGGCACGGCTGACCTTCGGCGCCGGTTCCCACGGCGGGCTGTCCTCACCCGCGTCTTCGACGACCTCCGCGGTGCCGTCGCTCTCGCGCTGCAGCTGCGCTTGCTCGACCTGCTTGCGGGCGGCCAGGATGTCGCGCTTGCGCAGCGCCAGCACGCCGCGCTGGAAATCGGACACGCTGCGGCGGCCCAGGTGCTGCTCGATCATCCACAGGTGCACGTCTTCCATGCTCTGGAAGCGGGTGTTCTGCACGGTATTGAAGGGCAGGCCATGCTTCTGGCAGATGCCGAAACGGTTGTGGCCATCGACCAGCACATCACCCCACAGCACCAGCGCATCGCGGCAGCCTTCGGCCAGGATGCTGCGCTCCAGCGCGTCATGTTCGTCCGCGGTCAGCGGGTCGATGTAGGCCTTGAGTTCTTCTTTGACGACGATATCCATGGGCACGGCAACGAGCAGGAGCGGAACCGACCATTGTACCCGCTCGACGCCGCCGGTCCGGACTCAAGCGGTGGCCCGGATCATCTCGCCCAGGATGCCGGTGATCTGGTCGATCTGCGCCTTGTCCACGATCAGCGGCGGCGACAGCGCGATGATGTCGCCGGTACAGCGCACCAGCAGCCGGCCGTCGTGGAAGCAGCGCCGGAACACCTCGTAGCCGCGGCTGCCCGGCGCATCCCGGCGCGGCGCCAGTTCGGCCGCACCGACCAGCCCGAAGTTGCGGATATCGATCACGTTGGGCAGGCCCTGCAGGGCATGCAGCCGCTCCTGCCAGTACTCGCCCAGCTCGATGGCACGCTCGAACAGGCGTTCTTCCGCGTAGACGTCCAGCGTGGCCAGCGCCGCCGCGCAGGCCAGTGGATGGCCGGAGTGGGTGTAGCCATGGAACAGCTCGATGGCCTGCGGCGGCGCCTGCATCAGGGCCGCATGCACGGCATCGCTGGCCAGCACGCCGCCCAGTGGCACCGCGCCATTGCTGACCGCCTTGGCGAAGGTCAGCAGGTCCGGGGTGACCCCGAAGCGCTGTGCGGCGAACGGCATGCCGACCCGGCCGAAGCCGGTGATGACCTCATCGAACACCAGCAGGATGCCGTGGTGGTCGCACAGTTCGCGTAGGCGCTGGAGGTAGCCGGGCGCGGGCAGGATCACCCCGGCCGAACCGGCAATGGGCTCGACGAACACCGCCGCGATGGTCGAGGCATCGTGCAGCGCGATCAGCCGTTCCAGGTCGTCGGCCAGCTCCGCGCCCTGGCGTGGCAGGCCCTTGCTGAACGCATTGCGCGGCAGGTCCAGGGTATGCCGCAGGTAGTCCACGCCGCCCAGCTGCAGGCCGAATGGCTTGCGGTTGTTGGGCAGCCCGCCCAGCGCCATGCCGCCGAAGCCCACCCCGTGATAGGCCTTCTCGCGGCTGATGAAACGGGTGCGCTGGCCCTCGCCGCGCTGGCGGTGGTAAGCCAGCACGATCTTCATCGCGGTATCCACCGCCTCGGAGCCGGAACTGGTGAAGAACACATGGTTGAGCGGAGGCGGCGCCAATGCCGCCAGCCGCTGTGCCAGCGCGAACGCCGGTGGCGACCCCATCTGGAAGGCGGGCGAGTAATCCAGGGTGCGCGCCTGCTCGACGATGGCGTTGACGATGTGCGGCCGCGCGTGGCCGGCGTTGCAGCACCACAGGCCGGCGGTGCCGTCGAGGATCTGGCGGCCGTCGACGTCCTCGTAGTGCATGCCTTCGGCCCGTACCAGCATGCGCGGTGCGGCCTTGTACTGGCGGTTGGCGGTGAACGGCATCCAATACGCGTCCAGTGACTCGGGGCGCTGGGTGGCCAGGTCGTGCAGGTCGCTTTCGGGACGCTTCATGCCAGCTCCATCGGGTCCGATGCGACGAATGTAGCGCAGCCGCGTCACGGCGAGGTCGCGGCGGGCCATGCCCGGCGGGCACATTGGATCGCTGATCACGGTCGGGTCGCGACCACATCGGTATAACCAAGACTTGTTGACCGCTGGAGCTTCCCATGGCCGATTTCCCCGACCGCAGCCATTGGCAGACGCTGGCCCTCCAGCTGTCGATGCCGGGCCAGGCCTTCATCGACGGCCGCTATGTCGATGCCGCCAGCGGCGCCCGCTTCGACTGCATCAGCCCGATCGACGGTCGCGTGCTGGGCGCGGTTGCCGACTGCGACGCGCAGGATGTGGAGCGCGCGGTACTGGCCGCGCGGCGCAGCTTCGAGGCGGGCCACTGGTCGCAGGCGAGCCCGGCGCATCGCAAGCGCGTGCTGCTGGCGCTGGCGGCATTGGTGGAGGCGCACGCTGATGAACTGGCCCTGCTGGAAACCCTGGACATGGGCAAGCCGGTGCGTGACGCCCGCCGTATCGACCTGCCCGGCGTGGTGCGCTGCCTGACCTGGACCGCCGAAGCGGTGGACAAGCTGTATGGCGAGATCGCGCCGACTGGCCCGCACGAGCTGGGCCTGGTCACGCGCGAGGCTGCCGGCGTGGTGGCCGCCATCGTGCCGTGGAATTTCCCGTTGCTGATGGCCTGCTGGAAGATCGCACCGGCGCTGGCGATGGGCAACTCGGTGGTGCTCAAGCCTTCCGAGCGGTCGCCCCTGAGTGCGCTGCGGCTGGCGGCGCTGGCCGCCGAGGCGGGCCTGCCGGAGGGCGTGCTGAACGTGCTGCCGGGCCATGGCGCGCGCGTCGGCGAACCGCTGGCCCTGCACATGGATGTGGATGTGTTGGCGTTCACCGGTTCCACTGCCACCGGCGCGAAGTTGCTGGAGTATTCCGGGCGATCCAACCTCAAGCGGGTCTGGCTGGAATGCGGCGGCAAGAGCCCGCACGTGGTGTTCGCCGACGCTCCCGATCTGGACGCGGCGGCCAAGGCCGTGGCGCAGGGCATCTTCTTCAACCAGGGCGAAGTCTGTACCGCCGGGTCGCGCTTGCTGGTGCAGCGCTCGATCCGTGAGGATTTCGTGCACCAGGTAGTTGCTTATGGCCAGCACATGCAGCCGCAGCATCCGCTGGACGCGGACGCGCCGATGGGCACGCTGGTGGACGCCGCGCATCTGGACAAGGTGATGGACGACATCGCACGCGCCGAAGCCGAGGGTGCCCGCCTGTTGCTGGGTGGCCATCGTGCCGAGGTGGAGGCGGGTGGCAGCTATGTGCAGCCGACGGTGTTCGACCAGGTGCGCCCGGAGCAGGCCTTGGCACGCGAGGAAGTGTTCGGGCCGGTGCTGGCGGTGCTCGGTTTCGACGACGAGGCCGAAGCCGTGCGCGTGGCCAACGACAGCCGCTACGGACTGGCCGCCGGTCTCTGGACACGCGATCTGGGCCGCGCGCATCGGGTTGCGCGCCAGCTGCGCGCCGGCAGCGTCTGGGTGAACGGCTGGGATGGCGGCGACATGACCGCACCGTTTGGTGGTTACAAGCAGTCCGGCAACGGCCGGGACAAATCGCTGCACGCCTTCGACAAGTACAGCGAGATCAAGGCCACCTGGATCCAGTTGTAACGACGCGTTTGCGGGACGGCTTCGTGCTGTTCTGTAGAGCCGAGCCCATGCTCGGCTGCTCCCCCTGCCCGGTAGCTGCGGACCGTTGGTCCGCACGCTCGAACACCCAGCCGAGCATGGGCTCGGCTCTACACAGGCGGCCAACGCCACCTGCCGCGCGGTCGCTGGATCCGGTTGGCATCGGTCTCGGCTGAAACCATCGCCCCGTGCGGCCACCGGCCCGTGGCAGAATCGGGCGATCCGCCGTTACCCGTGTTGCCGATGTCGACGACCACCGCTGCCGCACCGCCCGTGAATTCCCCCCGCCGTGTCCTGCTGGCCAGCCTGATCGGCACCACTATCGAGTTTTTCGATTTCTACATCTACGCCACCGCCGCGGTGCTGGTGTTCCCGCACCTGTTCTTCCCGGACAGCAGCGATCAGGCGGCGCTGCTGCAATCACTGGCCACCTTCGCGGTCGCGTTCATCGCCCGCCCGGTGGGCTCGGCGGTGTTCGGCCACTTCGGCGACCGCATCGGCCGCAAGGCCACGCTGGTGGCCGCGCTGCTGACCATGGGCGTGTCCACGGTGCTGATCGGCCTGCTGCCTACCCATGCGCAGATCGGGCTGTGGGCCCCCGCGTTGCTGGCGCTGTGCCGTTTCGGCCAGGGCCTGGGGCTGGGTGGCGAATGGGGTGGGGCGGTGCTGCTGGCCACCGAGAACGCGCCGCCGGGCAAGCGCGCCTGGTACGGCATGTTCCCGCAGCTGGGCGCACCGCTGGGCTTCCTGCTGTCGGCCGGCATCTTCCTGGTGCTCGGCCGTTACCTGAGCCAGGACGACTTCCTGCAGTGGGGCTGGCGCATTCCGTTCGTGGCCAGCGCGTTGCTGGTCGGCCTCGGTCTCTGGGTGCGCCTGAACATCCACGAGACGCCCGATTTCAAGCAGGCGCTGGAACGCAAGGCGCCGGTGCGGCTGCCGATGTGGACGGTGCTGCGTGACCATCCGGTACCGATGCTGCTGGGCACCCTGGGTGCGTTCGCCACCTTCGTGCTGTTCTACCTGATGACGGTGTTCAGTCTCGGTCATGGCACCGCGGTGCTGGGCTATAGCCGCGAGCAGTTCCTGCTGATGCAGATGGCCGGCATGCTGTTCTTCGCGCTGGGTATCCCGCTGTCGGCGCGCTATGGCGACCGTTGGGGCACGCGGCGCACGATGATCGTCGCCAGCGTACTGATCGTCGGCTTCGGTGTGCTGTTCGCACCGCTGTTCCAGCCGCACAGCCCGTGGCTGGTCACCGGCTTCCTGTGCCTGGGCCTGTTCCTGATGGGCCTGACCTACGGCCCTTGTGGCACCTTCCTGGCCGAGATCTACCCGGTGGAAGTGCGCTATACCGGTGCCTCGTTGTCGTTCAACCTGGCCGGCATCCTTGGTGCGGCACCGGCGCCCTACCTGGCCACCTGGCTGGCTGAACGCTTCGGCCTGGTCGCGGTGGGCTACTACCTGTGCCTGACCGCGGTGGCGACCCTGTGCGCGCTGATCGCGCTGCATCGGCGCGCACTGCGGCTCAACCAAAGAAGCGCTTGAGCGTGCGCCCCAGCCAGCCGCCGCTCTGGTGTTCGCGGGCGAACTGGTTCAGGTGTGCCTTGACCTGATCGGCGTAGGCCTGGTCATCGCCGCGGATGTGGTTGAACAGCCAGCGCGAGAGCATGGTGCGCAGCTCGTCGCTGATGTCTTCGCCAGCCTGGAAGCGCAGCCGGTACTCGGCCACGCGCTTGATGAAGACCTCATGCACGCGCTTGTGCGCGGCGCAGAACGGGTAGCCCGCTTCCTCCATCAGCTCTTCCTCGAACGCGAAGTGCGACATGGTGTAGTCCACCACCTCGTCGATGACTTCACCCACTGCCGCACGCTGCATGCTGGTCTGTGCCACGTGCAGGTGGTTGAGCATCTCGATGATGCGGCGATGTTGCTGATCGATCACATCGATGCCGATGTTCAGATCGTCCTGCCAGACCAGTAGTGCCATCCCCGGCTCCCCTTCATGCGTATGTCGGGGCCGACTGTAGGGCCGCCGCGACTGGGCGGCGTTGATCTGGATCAAAGCAGGCCGGTCAGGGCAGGGCGGGCTCGCGCGGGCGCAGCTGACTGGCCACCGTGGTGCAGCTGACCCGGTTGCGGCCACCGGCCTTGGCCAGGTACAGCTGGCGGTCGGCCTCGGAGATCAGCCGGTGCAGCGCATCGCGCTGCGGGCGCAGGCAGCACAGGCCGATGCTGACGGTCATGCGAAGCGTCGCGGTGCCGATGTCCACTTCCAGTGCGGCGATGCGCTGGCGCAGCTCCTCGAAGTACAGCAACGCCTCGTCCTGTTCCATGTCCGGCACCAGCAGGCAGAATTCCTCACCACCGAAGCGTGCGATCAGGTCCTGGCTGCGTGCGTGCGCGGCCACTGCACCGGCCACGGCGCGCAGCGCATCATCGCCGGCCTCGTGGCCGTGGGTATCGTTGATGTGCTTGAAGTGATCGATGTCGATCATCGCCACCGCCACGCACTGGCCATGCAGCTGCAGCTGCGGCAACTGGCGCTGGCTCTGTTCCAGGAAGCAGCGGCGGTTGGGAAGGCCGGTGAGGAAGTCGCGGGTGGCCAGATCCTGCAGGGTGCCGATCAGTTCCAGCTGGTCCACGTTCTGCGAGACCCGGCAGAAGAATTCCTCGCGCGAGAATGGCTTGCGCAGGAAGTCGTTGGCACCGTTCTTCAGGAAGCGCGGGATCAGCGAGGCGTCGGTGTTGCCGGAGATACCGATCACCGCCACCTTGTCGCGCGAGCGCAGGGTGCGCAGGCGGCGGGTGAATTCCACGCCCTGCATGCCGGGCATTTCCTGGTCGACCACCGCCAGGCGGATCGCCGGATGCGCCTCGATCGCGGCCAGGCCCTCGTTGCCGTCGGCGGCTTCATGCACCTCATGGCCGTACATGCGCAGCAGGGCGGCGGCATAGCCACGCGCGGACGGTGAATCGTCCACCACCAGCGCGGCGATGCGGCGGTTGCGTTCCAGCCGCTGCACCAGCCACACCAGGTAGTCGATGCTGCCCGGAGTGTTCTTCAGCACGTAGTCGATGATCTGCTGCTGCAGCACGCGCTTGCGCAGGTCCTCGTCGTACACGCCGCTGACCACCACGGTGGGCAGGTCACGCTTGAGGAAGAACTCGACCACCGCATCGCGGTCGCCATCGGCCAGCACCAGCCCGGTCAGCACCAGGAACCAGCCGCCCCCTTCGCTGAGCAGGCGGTCGGCCTCGGCCAGGGTGGAGGCGATCACCACCGGCAGTTCCAGGCGCTGCTCGATGGCTTCGCGCAGCATGCCGGTAAAGGCACGGGAATTTTCGACCAGCAGGATCCGCTGTGGCAGCGGATCGGCCAGGTCGCCATCGACGGCGGCCTGCGGCAGGACGGGCATGATGCGGTGGCTCACGAAGGAGGGCTCGGCACGGATAGCGGCGGTTTCGGGCGTAACTTTAGCCGGGCAGGGGGCGCGATTGGGCCGGCTGTGGAATCGGGGATTGAGGCGTCGTGGTCGGTTCGTGCAACACGAGACGCAGTCGGTTGCCACGACAATGCACCGCGCCGCCGTAGGCCAGCATCCTGCCGGCCAGACGTTCGAAGGCCTGGTGGGTTGTCTGCGGCGACAACGCACATCCACGGTCAAGCAGGGCGATGACCGCTACGATGCCACGGCGGTTGCCAACACTGCCGCATCGCGCTCGCAGGTAGACTTGCCCCGCTTCCAGTTCCAGCAGCAGCGAAACTGCTTCGATCAATGTGCGGTAGATCGCCAGTTGCAGATCCACATTCAGCGCGGAGGGATTGCCTCTCAGCCGGGGCTGCGTGACGCGGTGGGTGTTGCTCCATATTTCGTAAGCGCCGCCGCCCTGAAGGGCGACATAGAGCCCCACCTGCTCCAGTCCCGTAGGGTAGACCAGACTGGCCTGTTCACGAAACAGGCGCGAGTGCACGGAAGTAGCGTGTTGCAGGCTGTTGGCTACCGCGTGGTGGCCCTGGGACCTCAGCCAGCTGATCATCTCGCCGAGCGAATTATCCATGCCTTCGCCCAGGTGCTTGAGGTGGGCAGCGCGCTCGCGAAGTTCACGTTCGCTGGTCTGGTGTGAACTGCGTGCCAGGCGCAACGTGGTTTTCTCTGCCAGGCCGCGGGACCGTGCACGCTGATGGTGATAGCTGATGCTGGATCCCAGCGCGAGCAGTGCGATGCTCATGACTGCCATGTTCTGCTGGGTGGCGAACGTGCCGAGGTCGAAAGAAGACGGCAGGCCAGTGCTGGGCGTAGCGCCGTGAAGCGGGAGATTCAATAGCGGAATCGCGATGGCAGCGCCCCGCCACCCATGCATGAAGGTCAGGGCGATGGCGGGCAGCGCGGCCAGCAGGACAAGGTGTGTGCGGGTGGTATGGGCACTGCCGGCTGTCAACTGCATGCCCAACCCCAGTATCAGCATCGCCAGGATCGCCGCAGCTGTAGGCGCTACAAAGCGGGTGCTCCAACTGGGATCCGCGTGCCGCTGCGCCCAAAGGAAGGCCAGTGGGAGCAGGGTGATGATGGCCGCGAAGTGACCAAAGATCGTTCGGTCGACCGCGTCCAGCAGGTTGCTCGGCGGAGGGTTCGACCAGAGGATATATGAAATGCTCAGGTTTAGACCCGGGACGAACAGTGCCGTGCAGATCGATAACGACAGCAGCCAGAGACCGGTGACGGCCTCGGACGGCATTCTCCTGAGGTGAAGGTGGACCACCAGCATCGCCATCGGCATCAACAGTGTTGACGCCAGGATGACCCACGCCAAGCCGTAGGCATCAATCATGGGGATGCGCAGCGTCGCGAAGTAGATGTATTCGCCCAGCAACAGGTAAGGCCACAAGCGGGGCGGGACGATCAGCAGTGCCGCTGCCCGGATGCCTGCGGGCAGGAAGAACTGATCGAGCGAGAACTGACGCGATATGAGGCAGCTGGCCGCATAGGCGGCGGCCAGCACAAGACCGACCGGACGGATCCGGAAGCTCAGTTCAATTGCCTTCTTGAATCTGTCCAAAAACAAGACTCCTTTGCTCCCGCCCAGCCACCGCTGGCCGGCTACTGGACACTATCCAATAGATCGTCGCAGGCGCAATCAGCACCATCCTTCTTCTGCAGATGACATGGTGCGGGCAGGGGGAAGGGGGCAGGGGTGCACGAATGAAACTAAATCGTCCGGATTATCCGTCAATCACTTTGTTGTGGCGGGAAGACGCTACTATCGTCTCGAGGTTGTTTGCTCTCATTCCGACCAGGAGGTCATTGTGCGATCCATATTTGTTGGTGTTGTGACCGGGGCAACATTGTTCGCCGCAGCTCCGGTATTCGCGGGTGATAAAGGGGGGGGGGACTACCACGGCAGTCCCTTGGCAAGTGCCGCAGTTTCGAAGGCAGGCCTTGGTGAGACCAACCCTGCCGCCGCAGACATCAGCGCCGATCCCGCTTGGCAGGTGTATGCCTTCCAACGCGATGGCATGGTCTACCTGCAGGTCAACGATCTGACCGGGCAGGTAAAGCTGATCATCGGCAATGCCGCTGGTGCGTACTTTGCATTGCCTGCCGGCAAGTCCGCAGCACTTGTTTCGCTTCCCGGTCAGCGACTCACTGTCCCATCCACTGCAAAGCGTTCCGAGGTGTATCGAGCGCAGGACGTGGTACTGGTGCGGTATGCCACCGCGGATGGCGACATCTGGTCTGTCGAAACACCGTAGCGCCCGGACCGGAGGGCTTGAGGCGTGCGAGCGATCAAAACTGCTTGCACGTTTCCGCGACCACGCGCAGGGGGGGGGCAAATGCCTGCTATCGGAACAGAAGTCAGTAGACCTTGTCGTTCAAGCCTGAGCGCGTGAGGGACCCGCTTCGAGTCCCGAAAGGCTGTTCCGGGCATCTGATGAAAAAGCATCCAGAGGAGCGGCTGTACCCGTTTCCTTCATTGCCAGCACGATGCGATTTCGGTTGCATTTCAGTGTGCCGCCGTAGGCAAGCGTCCTGCCGGCCAGTCGTTCCATCGCGGTGGCGACGGTTGTGTCCGAAAGGCGTTGATGTTGATCCAGCAGTGACACCGCTATCAGGATTCCACGATGCGAACCCGTCCGTCCGCAACGCGCCCGCACGTGGATCTGTCCCGTTTCACCCTGGATCAGCAGTGACACCGCATCTATCACAGTGCGGTAGGCAGCAAGCTGCATTCCGACACTGAGTTGACAGGGGTCGCCAAGCAACGACGGATTGGCGACGCGAGCCGTTTTTTCCCATGCTTCGCGAACGCCACCTGCTCGGAGGGCAACATAAAGGCCGAGCTGCTCCAGGGCGGTCGGATAAATCATGCTTGTCTGCTCGCGGAACTGGCGCGAATGAATCGACGCCACATGTACAAGGCTCTCCGCAATCGCATGATGGCCTTGTGCAGTAAGCCAGTTGATCACCTCGTCAAGCGCATGATCTATGCCATCCCCAAGCTTCCGCAGATGCAACGCGCGTTCGCGAAGATCCAGCTCACTGGCGACATGGGAGCTCCGAGCAAGTCTGATGGCATTTTTCTCGCCGACCTCCCGCAGTCGATAACGGTGATAGTAGTGAGTGATCCGGGAGCCCAGTATGAGCAGTGCTGCGCCCGTGACGGCCATGATCTGCTGGGTCGCGAACGATGCAGGATCGAATGACTCAGGGTGAGACGAGGGTGTTGTCAGACCGATAATCATGTTCAGGGTCGGCACGCCGATGGCGGCGCCCCGCCACCCATACACGCATGTGAGAAGAACGGCGGGAAGCGCCATGAGGAGTTGCAGGGACACTTTTGTCGTCACTGCATCAGCAGGTACGTCCGCAGCCCAAAGGCCGAACACGACCATCAGCGCAAGCGCTCCTGCCATCTGTGCGATATCCCGTTTCCGGACCTGCACTTCAGCCTTGCCTCGCGACCACAGCAGCACAAGCGGCGCAAACGTGAGTATGCCGATGAAGTCACCTACTACCAGGCGGACGATTCCGGTCAACAGCGGAAAAGCGGGGGGTGTTGGCCAGAGGGAGTTCGCCAGAAGCAGGTTGATCAGTGTGACGGAAACTGCAGCGAAGGCAGCAATCGAGATGAGCCAAGCGTTCTTTACTGCCGAGATTACATTGCGATGGAGATAGACGATCGTCATTACAACCGGCATCTGGAACACCGAGCCGAGAATGACCCATGTCAGCCCGTACCGATCGATCATCGGCACTCGCATCTGTGTGAAATAGGCGTACTCGCCCAGCAGGAGATAGGGCCAAAGCCGAGGAGGGCAGAGCAGTACCGCAGCCACGCGTACACCAGCGGGCAGATAGAACTGATCAAGGGACAACTGGCGGGTAGCCCAGCAGGCAATCGCATACAGCACAGCCAAGGCAAGTCCTGCCGGATGGATGCGCAACTTCAGCTGCAGGCCTTCATTCCACCAGTTCAATCGCACTACCCCTTCACAGTACGTTCCCTGTCAGCATCCATTCGCCGCGGGACCCGGTTCTTACCGACGGTATCGACACGCGTTCGATTATGCAATCGTTGCTGCGTTCTGCCGGGCAAGTGAGAAAATCATCACATGAATACCCGCGGCGATGAGTTTCACAGTTTTCGAGGGAGGTCAGATTCAGCTCGCTTCCCGATCAGCTCACCACAACGCATCCCGCAGCTTGTACCACGACATCGCCGCCACCAGCAGCGGCGTGCGCAGCAGCCGGCCACCGGGGAAGGGGGCATGCCGCAGGCGCTGGAACACGTCCAGGCGCTCGCTCTGGCCGGCAATGGCGGCGGCGATCACCTCGCCGGCCAGCCCGGCGGAGGCCACGCCATGGCCGGAGAAGCCCTGTGCGAAGTACAGGTTGCCATCCAGCCGGCCCCAGTGCGGGGCGCGGTTGCGGGTGATGTCCACGTAACCGCCCCAGACCTGGTCCAGGGCCACGTCGGCCAGCTGCGGGAACACCTGGTGCATGCGCCGCTGCATCACGCCGCGCAGGCCGGGTGGGGGCAGGGCCGAGTAGCTGGCGCGGCCGCCGAACAGCAGCCGGTGGTCGTGGCTGAGGCGGAAGTAGTCCAGAGCCCAGGCGGTGTCGGCCACGGCCATATTGTTGCCAATCAGCGCCCGGGCGCGTTCAGCGCCGAGCGGCTGGCTGGCGCCGATATAGGTGCCGACCGGCATGATCCGCCGCTCCAGCTCGGGTAGCAGGCCCTGCAGCCAGGCGTTGCCGGCCACCACCAGATGCGCAGCGCGCACGCTGCCCCGAGCGGTATGCAGGGCAGGCTGCGGTCCACGCTGCACGCGGGTCACTGTGGAGTTCTCGTGGATCACCACGCCAGCGGCGCGCGCTGCATCGGCCAGGCCGCGTGCATACGCCAGCGGTTGCAGGTGCGCGCTGAGCGGATCGAACATCGCGGCGCGGTAGCGCGGGCTGTCCAGCTGCGCGCGCAGGGCAGCACGGTCCCACCATTGCATCGGGTAGTCGTAGTGGCGCTGCAGGTGCTCGCAGTTGGCCAAAAGTTCACGCTCATGCCGTTCGCGGATGGCGACGCTGGCATGGCCTTCCACCCAATGACAGTCGATGCCGTGGCGATCGATGCGCGTGCGCATTGCCCCGACCGCGTCACGTGACCAGTCGAACAGGTGGCGCGCGTCGTCGCGGCCGAGCTGGCGCTCCAGCTCGTCCACCTCGCAGCCATAGCCGACCAGCGCCTGGCCACCGTTGCGGCCGGACGCGCCCCAACCGATCCGCTGCGCTTCCAGCACCACTACGCGCTGTCCACGCGCGGCCAGCTCCAGCGCGGCGGTCAGGCCGGTGTAGCCGGCGCCAAGTACCGCGACATCGGCCTGCACATCGCCCTGCAGTGGGGGCAGTGCGGGTGGTTCGGGCAGGCTGGCGGCATACCAGCTTGGCGGGAAGGCGGCGCTCACCGCCGGCCTCGCAGGCGCAGTACGGAAGGACGGAGCGGGGGAGGACGATCAGTGTTCACGCGACTAGTTTCGCCGATGCGTGACGGCCATGGTGTGACGGCGACGACTTGCCGCATTCGCGGGCCGACGGGTAACGTGTCGGCACGCCAAGGAGTTTTCCCATGCGCCGCCTGCCCTGGGTGGGCCTGCCCACCGACAGCACCGTGCTCGGCCATCATCGTTTCGCGGTGGCCGGCGAGAAGTATGTGCGCGCGCTGGCCGATGCAGCCGAGGTCACACCGGTGGTACTGCCAAGCCTGCAGCCTCCGTTGCCGGCTGGCGACTGGCTGCACGGGCTCGATGGCTTGCTGTTGACCGGTGCGGTCAGCAACATCGAACCGCAGCACTACGAGGGCGGCCGCAGCTGGCCCGGCAATCCGCACGACCCGGCGCGCGATGCCAATGCCTTTGCGTTGCTGCACGAGGCGCTGGCGCTGGATCTGCCAGTGCTGGCGATTTGCCGCGGCTTCCAGGAAGTGAATGTCGCGCTCGGTGGCAGCCTGCATCCGCAGGTGCATGCGGTGCCGGGCCTGGCCGACCACCGCGAAGACCCGCAGGCGCCGGTGGAGGTGCAATACGGGCCGGCCCATGCAGTCACCCTGGCCGCCGATGGCTGGCTGGCCGCGTGGCAGGGCAGCGATCGCGCGCAGGTCAATTCGGTGCACGGGCAGGGCATCGCCCGCCTCGCCGAAGGCCTGCAGGTCGAGGCCTGGGCCGATGATGGCCTGATCGAGGCCGCACGCAGCCCGCACCATCGTTTCGTGCTCGGCGTACAGTGGCACCCGGAGTGGCGTGTCATGCAGGCGCCGTTCTATCACGCTATTTTCCGTGCGTTCGGCCAAGCTTGCCGGCAGCACCAACAGAACCGACTGGATTTCCGATGAGTTCCCGAACGCGCCCGCGCAAGACGGCTACGCCCCCCGCACCGCAGGAAAGCAGTCTGCTGCGCTGGCTGAAGGAGCGGCGCATCACCGAGGTCGAGTGCCTGGTGCCGGACATCACCGGCAACGCGCGCGGCAAGATCATTCCGGCCGACAAGTTCTCGCACGACTACGGCACGCGCTTGCCGGAAGGCATTTTCGCGACCACCGTCACCGGCGAGTTCCCGGACGATTACTACGACCTGACCTCGCCTTCGGATTCGGACATGATCCTGCGTCCGGACCCGGATACCGTGCGCATGGTGCCGTGGGCCACCGATCCGACCGCGCAGGTCATCCACGATTGCTACACCAAGACCGGCGAGCCGCACGAGCTGGCGCCGCGCAACGTGCTGCGACGCGTGTTGGACGCTTACACGGAGCTGGGCCTGCGCCCGGTGGTGGCGCCGGAGCTGGAGTTCTTCCTGGTGCAGAAGAACACCGATCCGGATTTCCCGCTGCTGCCGCCGGCCGGCCGCTCGGGGCGGCCGGAAACGGCCCGCCAGTCCTACTCGATCGATGCGGTCAATGAATTCGACCCCATCCTTGACCTGATGTACGACTACTGTGATGCGATGAAGCTGGACGTGGATACGCTCATCCACGAGTCCGGTGCGGCGCAGCTGGAAGTCAACTTCACCCATGCCAATGCGATGGACCTGGCCGACCAGGTGTTCCTGTTCAAGCGCACCATGCGCGAATCGGCGATGCGTCACGGGGTGTATGCCACCTTCCTGGCCAAGCCGATGGAGAACGAGCCGGGCAGCGCCATGCACATTCACCAGAGCCTGCTGCGGATAAGCGATGGCCAGAACGTGTTCACCGGCGAACATGGCGGGGAAGATTTCAGCCCGTTGTTCGCGCACTACCTGGCCGGCCTGCAGAAATATGTGCCGATGGCCATGGCGTTCTTCGCGCCGAACGTGAATTCCTACCGCCGGCTGGTGTTTGGCGAGGTCTCGCCGAGCAACGTGCACTGGGGCTTCGACAACCGCACCTGCGGCCTGCGCGTGCCCTTGGATACGCCGGAGAACATGCGTGTGGAGAGCCGCTTCGCCGGCTCTGACGCCAACCCTTACCTGGCGATGGCTGCGACCCTGGCCTGTGGCCTGCTCGGTATCCGCGAGCGGCTGGCACCGGATGCCCCTGTGACCGGCAGCGCCAAGGAGCTGGGCTACAACCTGCCGCGCTCGCTGGGCGAAGCGCTGGACGGGCTGGAGCAGTGCAGCGAGCTGCAGGCCCTGCTGGGCGAGCGCTTCTGCCGTGCCTACATCTCGGTCAAGCGCAAGGAATACGAGACCTTTTTCCGTGTCATCAGTTCGTGGGAGCGCGAGTTCCTGCTGCTGAACGTCTGAGCATCTGGAATAGAAAAATCCGCCGCCGGGGGGTAGGCTGGCACCCGTTGCCGGCCCCGCCGGCCCCCCTTCCCGCATTCTGGAGCACCCGATGAAGCTGCGTATCCTCACGCTCGGCCTGGCCTCCGCCATGCTTGCCGCCTGCAGCGGTGGCAACGGCGGCGCGCAGGACAGCCAGGTCCTGAACGTCTACAACTACAGCGATTACATCGCCGAGGACACCATCCCGACCTTCGAGAAGGAGAGCGGGATCAAGGTGACCTACGATGTGTTCGACAGCGATGAGATGGTCGAGACCAAGCTGCTGGCCGGTAACAGCGGCTACGACGTGGTGGTGCCGACGCTGAACTTCTTCGGTCGCCAGATCCAGGCCGGCGTGTTCCTGCCGCTGGACAAGAGCAAGATCCCCAACCTGGCCAACCTCGACCCGGCGGTGATGAAGCGCATCGCCACCCAGGATCCGGGCAACCAGTACGGCGTGCCGTACATGATCGGCACCACCGGCATCGGCTACAACGTGGAGATGCTGAAGCAGCGCTTCGGCGGCAGCACCGACATCGCCAACAGCTGGGACCTGGTATTCAAGCCGGAGAACATCAGCAAGATGAAGGACTGCGGCGTGACCATCCTGGACACGCCGGCGGACATGATTCCGATCGCGCTGCATTACCTGGGCCTGGACCCGCACAGCGGTGACCCGGCCGAGCTGCAGAAGGCGGCCGACCTGCTGAAGTCGATTCGCCCCTACGTGCAGAATTTCCACTCCTCGCAGTACGTGGGGTCGCTGGCCAATGGCGGCACCTGCCTGGTGGTGGGCTGGTCGGGTGACATCATCCAGGCCCGCGACCGCGCTGAGGAAGCCAGCAATGGTGTGCACGTGGCCTACTCGATCCCGAAGGAAGGCGCCCCGCAGTGGTTCGACATGCTGGCGATCCCGAAGGATGCCAAGCATCCGGAAGCCGCGTACGCGTTCATCAATTACCTGCTGCAGCCGAAGGTTGCCGCGGCCAACACCAACTTCATCCACTACGCCAACCCGGTGCCGACCGCGACTCCGCTGGTGGATGAGGCGATCCGTACCGACCCGACCATCTACCCGCCGGCCGACGTGGCCGAGAAGATGTTCACCTATTCGATCAACACGCCGGAAACCGACAAGCTCTACACCCGGCTGTGGACCGAAGTGAAGACTGGCAGGTAAAGGGTCCTGCCCGCTGGAAGACAGCGGTAGCGCCGGGCCATGCCCGGCGGATGGCCTCAGCCCTTCCCGGAGGCGGCACCGCCGCCCCGGCGCAGGTGCTGCAGGATCGCCGGCAACAGGTCGCGTGCATCGCGGCCGCCGTTGCACAGGAACGACGAACTCATCCGCTGCAGGTTGTGCATGCCGATGAAGAACAGCCCCGGCTGCGGGGAAACACCGAACTCGCCGAGCGGATAGCCGTGCGCGTCCAGTACCCCTTCCACGTCGAGCCAGGGCCATTCGGCGACGAAGCCGGTGGCCAGCACCACCGAGCGGATGCCTGCGGTCTGCAGATCCAGCTCGCATGGCGACGGTTCCGGGTCCCAGTGCAGATAGACCTCTTCGGGGATGTAGCGAGCATCGTCGGTGCGCGGTTCGGGGCGTGTGGCGTAGTACGCGCTGGCCAGCGAATTGAGATAGGCGTACTCGGCCCGCGTGGCCTTGATCGCGGTATGCAGCTGCGGGCGCACATCGGCGAAGCGGGCGACGTTTCCTTCGAAGCCCTGCAACCGGCCCAGCAGCCTGATGCCCGCGCGGTGCATCGCCAGCAGGCTGATCGAGCTGCCCAGGCCGGCACGTCCCTTGCCGGAAATCAGCGGGAATTCGGCGGTGCGGGCCTTGCGCAGCGCATCTGGTTCTCCGGCCAGTACAGCGGCCACTTCACTCACGTGCTGGTGGATGCGCCCGGCCATGTCCCACCAGGTCATCGAGTCCTTGCCGCGCAGCCGGCGGGTATGCGAATGGCGCTCGGCCAGCGACCAGTACACGCTGCGCCCTCTGTCGCGCAGGTCCTGGGCGATCTGTGCGCCGGACTGGCCACCGCCGATGACCAGCACCGAGCCCTCAGGCAGCTGGCGGGGGCTGCGGTAGTCGCCGGAGTGCAGCACCGTCAGACCCGGCGCGGGCGCGAAGGGGACCCGGGGCATCCGCGCGCGGCGGTATTCACCGGTGGCGACCACAACCGCCCCAGCCCGGATCAATCCGTGGCTGGTTTCGATGGCATAGCCGCCCAATTCGGGCGTGACCCGCTGAACCGCACAACCTTCGCTGATCGGCAACGAACGTTCGTCGGCATAGTCGCGCAGCCGCCGGATCACCTCCGGGGCCCCCATGAAACCTTCCGGGTCGTCGCCCGCATAGGCATGGCCGTGCAGGGCCATCGTCGCGTTGGCGGTGTTGGTCTGGAACGAATCCCAGCGCCGCTGCCAGCTGGCGCCCACGGTTTCGGCCTCCAGCACGCGATGCTCGACGCCGGCTTCCTGCAGGAGCGCGCTGAGGGACAGCCCGGCCTGGCCGGCGCCGATGATGACCAGCGGCAGCGTTGCAGGCAGGGAGCCCGGCAGGCGGGGCGGGAAAGGGGAGGGGCTGTCCGGGGAAGTCACCAGGGTGGGTCCATGCAAGGGCTTGATCCGGGCCATTGCGCGGGGAATGCCCCGGGGCCTTCAACAGATCCGGTTCTGAAAAACGTTGCAGATGGAGGCGTCGCCTGTGGTGTCTGGCCGGGACGACCGCAGGGTCGTCCAGGGGAGCCCGGGCCTTTGCGCGGACAGGCCACCATGGCGGGGGAAAACCGACACTCCTAGGGCCCCCGGAGCCGGCCAGCGGCCGCTTCCGCCTGCCGCCGTCATATCCCCTGGGCCCCCCGGCCGTTAGAATGGCGGCCGCTGTCCACCGCCCGCTCCCGGAGCCCCCATGCCCGTTGAAGCCCAGCCGGTAGCCGCCGTCGTCGACACGACCGGTGCGCCCGGCTATCTCTCCATTCGTGACCTGCGCAAGGAATTCGACGGTTTCGTCGCCGTCGACGACGTCAACCTGGACGTGCGCAAGGGCGAAATCTTTGCCCTGCTCGGTGGCTCCGGCAGTGGCAAGTCGACCCTGCTGCGCTGCCTGGGCGGCTTCGAGACGCCCACCAAGGGCAGCATCACCCTCGACGGCCAGCGCCTGGACGCACTGCCGCCGTACCAGCGGCCGGTCAATATGATGTTCCAGTCCTATGCGCTGTTCCCGCACATGACGGTCGAGCAGAACATCGCCTTCGGCCTGAAGCAGGACGGGATGGCAAAGGACGCGATCAGCAAGCGCGTGGGCGAGATGCTGGACCTGGTGCAGATGGGCCACCTGGGCAAGCGCAAGCCGCACCAGCTGTCCGGCGGCCAGCAGCAGCGCGTGGCGCTGGCGCGGTCGCTGGCCAAGGGGCCGAAGCTGCTGCTGCTGGATGAGCCGATGGGCGCGCTGGACAAGAAACTGCGCTCGCAGATGCAGCTGGAACTGGTCAGCATCATCGAATCGTCGGGCGTGACCTGTGTGATGGTCACCCACGACCAGGAAGAAGCGATGACCATGGCCACCCGCATCGCCGTGATGGATGCCGGCTGGATCCAGCAGGTCGGCAAGCCGGACGAGGTCTACGAGCAGCCGGCCAACCGCTTCGTCGCGGGCTTCATCGGTTCAGTCAATTCCTTCGACGGCGTGATCGACGAGGACCTGCCCGAGTACGTGACCGTGCGGACCCCGCTGTTCCCCGCGCCGATCTACATCGCCCATGGCATCACCTGCTATGAAGGGCAGCCGGTCGCATTCGCGCTGCGCCCCGAGAAGGTGATGATCGGCAAGGACGAGCCGGAAGGGCACACCAACAAGGCGCAGGGCGTGATCGAGGACATCGCCTACTTCGGCAGCCATTCGGTCTATCACGTGCGCCTGCCCAGTGGTGCCAAGGTGCTGGCCAACTTCGCCAACTCGCAGCGCTGGGCCAGTGACGGCCTGACCTGGGGCGACGAAGTGTGGGTGCATTGGCGCGACAACGACGGCGTGGTGCTGACCTCATGAGCGTCGCCGGCCTGAAGCGCTGGCTGCCGGGGCTGCGTGCCACGGTGATCGGCATTCCGTACCTGTGGCTGCTGCTGTTCTTCGCAGTGCCGTTCCTGATCGTGCTGATGATCAGCTTCTCGCACAGCCGGGTCGGCTCGCCGCCGTACACCTGGCTGCTGCAGTACGTGGACGGCGCGTTCTCGCTCAAGCTCAATCTCGAGAACTACCTGGCGCTGTTCCGCGACTCGATCTATGCGCAGGCCTTCCTGAGCTCGATCAAGATCGCGGCCATCTCCACTTTCCTGACCCTGCTGATCGGCTATCCGATGGCCTATGCCATCGCCCGCCTGTCGCCGGCCGCGCGCAACGTGGCAATGATGCTGGTGGTGCTGCCGTCGTGGACCTCGTTCCTGATCCGCGTGTATGCGTGGAAGGCGATCCTGGACCGCAACGGCCTGCTCGACCAGTTCCTGCAGTTCACCGGCCTGCAATCGCTGATGACCAGCATGGGCCTGCCCAAGCTGCAGCTGATCGACACCCCGACCGCCGCCTACATCGGCATCGTCTACTGCTACCTGCCGTTCATGGTGCTGCCGCTTTACGCCAACCTGGTCAAGCACGACCACCGCCTGCTGGAAGCGGCCTACGACCTCGGTGCCAAGCCGTGGCAGGCGTTCCTGCGCATCACCCTGCCGCTGTCCAAGGCCGGCATCATCGCCGGTTGCATGCTGGTGATGATCCCGGCGATCGGCGAATTCGTGATTCCGGAAATGCTGGGTGGCTCGGAAACGCTGATGGTCGGCCGCCAGCTGTGGAATGAATTCTTCAACAACCGCAACTGGCCGGGCGCCTCGGCGATGGCAGTGGCGATGATCCTGTTGCTGCTGGTGCCGATCCTGCTGTTCAACCGTTCCCAGCAGCGCCTGCTGGAAGGGAAGCAGGCATGAGCCCGCGTTCCGCCAAGGGCCTGGGGCTGGGCGTGCTGCTGCTCGGCTTCGCCTTCCTGTACCTGCCGATCCTGTTGTTGATGTTCTATTCGTTCAACAGCTCGCGGCTGGCGATGGTCTGGGCCGGGTTCTCCACCCGCGCCTACAGCGACCTGTTCGCCGACCGCGCGCTGATGGACGCAATGTGGACCAGTCTGGTGGTGGCGTTCTGGACCGCCTGTACCGCCACCGTGCTGGGCACGCTGGCGGCGATGGTGATGACCCGCTTCAAGCGCTTCCGTGGCAAGCCGCTGTTCGGCGCGCTGGTGACCGCGCCGCTGGTGATGCCGGATGTGATCCTCGGCTTCTCGCTGATGGCGCTGCTGGCCTCGATGGGCGCGATTCCCGGCTTCCCGGCACGTGGCTTGACCACCATCTGGATCGCCCACGTCACCTTCACCCTGTGCTTCGTCACCGTGGTGGTGTCCTCGCGCCTGCAGGAAATGGACCTGTCGCTGGAAGAAGCCGCGATGGACCTGGGCGCGAGCCGGCTGACCGTGTTCGGGCGCATCACCCTGCCGATCATCGCGCCGGCGCTGGTGGCCGGTTGGCTGCTGGCGTTCACCCTGTCGCTGGATGACGTGGTGGTGGCCAGCTTCGTCGCCACACCGGGCTCGACTACGCTGCCGATGAAGGTGTTCGCCTCGGTGCGCATGGGCATCAGCCCGAAGATCAACGCGTTGGCCACCCTGCTGGTGTCGGCGGTCTCGATCGCCGCGGTGATCGGTTGGTACATCAACGCGCGTGCCGAGAAACGGCGCCAGCGCGACCTGCAGCTGGCACGGCAGGACAACGGCTGAGCACACGGTTTGCCGACAACGTCGGCAACACCCGGCTCACGGACAGCGGCGCACAATGGGGATCTTCCAGATGGAGATCCCCCATGACCGTCGAGATTGTCGACCCGGCCACCGGCCAGGTGACCTACCGCCATGAACTGATGGATGCTGCCGACATCGAGCAGCGCCTGCAGGCTGCTGCCGATGCCTTCCCCGGCTGGGCTGATCACTCGTTGCAGGATCGCGGTGCCATCCTGCGCAAGATTGCCGCGCAACTGCGTGCGCGCCGCGACGATCTGCAGCAGGCGATGACCCACGAGATGGGCAAGCTCAAGACAGAGGCGCTGGCCGAGGTCGACAAGTGCGCGGCGGCCTGCGAGTTCTACGCCGACCACGCCGCCGACTATCTCAAGCCGCAGCTGATCGACACCGAAGCCCAGCGCAGCTATGTGCGCTACGAGCCGATCGGCTGTGTGTTCGCGGTGATGCCGTGGAATTTCCCGATCTGGCAGGTGTTCCGTTTCCTCGCGCCAGCCTTCATGGCTGGCAACGTGGCCCTGCTCAAGCACGCCAGCAATGTGCCCCAGTGTGCCGACCTGATCCTGGCGGTATGCCGTGACGGTGGCCTGCCGGACGGCGTGTTCGATGTACTGCACATCGACAACGACCAGGCGGCTGACGTGCTGCGCGATGCACGGGTGAAGGCAGTGACCCTGACCGGCAGCGAACGGGCAGGGCGCTCGATCGCATCCAACGCGGGCAGCCAGCTGAAGAAGTCGGTGATGGAGCTGGGTGGCAGCGATGCCTTCGTGGTGCTCGACGATGCCGACCTCGACAAGACCGTGGCGGCGGCGGTGAAGTCGCGCTTCGACAACAGCGGGCAGACCTGCATCGCGGCCAAGCGCTTCATCGTGGTCGATGCGGTGGCCGATGAGTTCACACGTCGTTTCGTTGAAGCGGCGGGCGAGCGGCAGTACGGTGATCCCGACGAGCGTGGCACCACGCTGGCACCCATGGCCCGCGCTGATCTACGCGACGAACTGCACAAGCAGGTGCAGGCCAGCGTGGGAAAGGGCGCGCGGGTGCTGATCGGTGGTGAGCCCATTGCGGGCACGCACGCCGGGTATCCGGCCACCGTGCTCGATGACGTCGGGCCGGGCATGCCGGCGTATGACGAGGAACTGTTCGGGCCGGTGGCAGCGGTGATCCGGGTTGCCGATGAGGCCGAAGCACTGCGCGTGGCCAACGACACCCGCTTCGGCCTGGGCGGCAGCGTGTGGACGCGCGATCCAGTGCGCGGCGAACGTTTCGCGCAGCGCATGGAATGCGGTGCCGCGTTCGTCAACGCCATCGTCAAGAGCGACGCGCGGTTGCCGTTCGGCGGCAGCAAGCAATCTGGTTTCGGTCGGGAGCTGGCCGACCACGGCATCCATGAGTTCATGAACATCAAGACCGTCTACGTGGCTTGATGCCGAACGGTAGTGCCGGCCGCTGGCCGGCATTGCCTGGTTGCCGGCCAGCGGCCGGCACTACCAGAAGCGGGCCATGCGCCACGACCAACGGTCGTGGCCTACCGGTTTGGTGGGTATCGACGTCCCCCGTGTCTGGTGGGTATCGACCGTTGGTCGATACGCCCTACAACCACTTCGCGCGCTTGAACAACCGGTACAGACCCACGCACACGCCACCCACGCCCACGATCATCAGCGGGTAGGACCACGGCTCGCTCAACTCCGGCATGTGGCTGAAGTTCATGCCGTACCAGCTGGTGATCAGCGTCGGCGCCGCCAGCAGCGCGGCCCATGCACCCAGCCGCTTCACTGTCTCGCCCTGCGCCAGCGTCACCAACGACAGGTTCACGCTCAGTGCCGTGCCCAGCATCTCGCGCAGGGTGTCGATCACATCACTGATGCGTACCGCATGGTCGTGCACATCGCGCACGTACAGCTTCACTTCGTCCGGCACCAGCTCACCCTGGTAGCGCCGCAGCTGTGCCAGCACATCCTGCAGCGGCGCCACCGCCATCCGCATCTTGTTCAGTTCGCGCTTGAGCTCGTACAGCCGCACCACCGTGCTGCGCTTGTAGGTGTCGGCGAAGATGTCCTTTTCCAGCAGGTCCAGGGTGTCGCGGAAGCGGTGCACGATCGGCAGGTAGTTGTCGACCACGAAGTCGGTCACCGCGTACAGGCAGTACGACGGGCCCATCTTCAGCAGCTGCGGCTCGCGTTCCACCCGCGCACGCACCGGGGCATAGGACAGCGAAGCGCCATGGCGTACCGTCACCAGGAAGCGCGGGCCGAGGAAGGCATGGGTTTCGCCGTACTGGATGCGCTCGTCGACCATCTGCGCGGTGGTCACCACCACGAACATGGAATTGCCGTAGGTCTCGACCTTGGGCCGCTGGTGCGCGTTGCGCGCATCCTCGATGGCCAGGTCGTGCAGGCAGAACTCTTCCTGCAGTTTCAACAGCACATCGTCGTTGGGGTCGTACAGGCCGACCCAGACGAAGCCGTTGCCACTGGCAATGACATCGCTGATGGCGTCCAGGGTGATGTCGTGGCGTTTGCCCTCGTCATCGTAGTGGACGCAGTTGATGACGCAGGCGGGGTTGGCCGAGGCGGGCGCGGCAGCAGAGGCGGGCAATGACATGCCCGCCATCGTGCGTCAGGGCTGTGTTTTGGACAAGTGAGGAGTACGCCCCAGCACCCATGCCAGCGCGACGTGGACGGGCAGCAACAGCACGATCCACTGCACGTTGTACTGTGCCTGCAGGCTCAGCCAGTGCAGTACCAGCGCGGCCACCGCCTGTACCGCCAGCAGCCACAGCACGATCCTGAACATGCGGCCCGGCACGCGCCGGCGCAGCAGGGCGATTGCACCCGGCAGCAGCAGCACCGCCAGCGGCGAGAGCAACAGCAGGTTGCGGTTGGCCCATGCGGCGTAGTGGATGCTGAAGCCCCACAGGAACACCAGCACGCCACCAAACAGGGCGCACAGCAGCCAGAACGGCAGGGCCAGCCCGGCCAGCAGGCGCGGGCGGTTGCGCAGCGCCAGCACGCCGCCGGCCACGATCAGCCCGAGCAGCAGCCACGGCCACCAGCGGCGCGCGAATTCCTTCGGCTCCGGATCGATACGGTGCGGCAGCAGTTCCTGTTCGGACTGCACCAGCGGACGGCCATCGCTGTTGCGTGCCTGGCGCAGCGCATCGGCCAGGCGCATCGGCACGAAGGCTTCCTGCCAGCGCGACAGCGGCTGGTCGGCGAACGGCCCGAGGCCGACATCGAAGCCCAGCCACATCCACGGTGCCGGCGACGCCAGGCGGACCGATTCACTGCGGTAGGTGTTGCCGCGCGAGCGCCCCGACAGCTGCGACTGCAGGCCGCCACCCAATGCCTTGTCCAGCGTGTCGCGCACCATCGTGGCGCAGTTGGCGGTGTAGTAATCGTAGTGGTAGCGCGCGTTTTCCGGCTTGGCCCGCTCGGCCAGGTCGGCGGCCAGCGAACGTGCCTGGTCCGGGCGCAGGTCCAGCCACTGCACGCTGGCACCGCGGCCGGTCTCGTCGTAGTACGACAGGTCCTGCTGCAACGGCAGCGCCACCAGGTAATACATCATGTCGCCGCGTGCGAAGCGGCTGATGAAATCGTCCTCGGACGGATCGAAGTAGCCGAAGTTGTACGAGGTTGCCTCACCGCTGACCGGATCGAGCACGACGATGGCATCGTGACCGAAGCGTTCGAAGAACACGGTGCCCGGCTGCATGGTGACCACGCCGATGCGTGGGGCGGGGGCCTCTGCGCTGGCGGCAGGCGCCGCAGGCGTGGGTGTGGCTGCCGCAGGCTGCGCGAAGGCGGCCAGCGGCAGGGCCATGGCCAGCACGCACAGTGCCAGCCACACCATGAGGATCAGGCCGCGGCGCTTCAAGCGTCGTCCTGCGCGTCCGGCGGCAGCACGGTCACGTGGAAGGCCTGCACCCGGCGCGCATCGGCGCGGGCCACGCGGAACATGAAACGGTCCAGCGCCAGCTCGTCACCGACTTCCGGCAGATGGCCCACGGCCTCGGTGACCAGGCCACCGATGGTGTCGTAGTCCTCGTCGGAGAAGGTGGCACCGAAGCGCTCGTTGAAGTCGCCGATCGGGGTCAGCGCGTCGACCACGTACTGGCCGTCGGACTGGATGGCGATCTGCGCCGAGGGATCTTCAGCCTCGTCATGCTCGTCGTCGATGTCGCCGACGATCTGTTCCAGCACGTCCTCGATGGTGACCAGCCCGGCGACACCGCCGTACTCGTCGACCACGATGGCCATGTGGTTGCGCGACAGGCGGAACTCCTTCAGCAGCACGTTGAGCTTCTTCGCTTCCGGGATCAGCACCGCCGGGCGCAGCAGCTCGCGCACGTTGGCCGGGCCGTTGTCGGCAACCACGCCGCGCAGCAGATCCTTGGCCAGCAGGATGCCAAGGATGTCGTCCTTGTTCTCGCCGTGCACCGGGAAGCGCGAATGGCCGGATTCGACCACCTGCTTCATCAGTTCCAGGAAGGGCGCTTCGACCGGCAGCGAGACCATCTGCGAACGCGAAATCATCACGTCGCCCACGGTCAGCTCGGCCACCGAAATGGCGCCTTCCATCATCTTCAGGGTATCGGCGGCGATCAGACCCTCTTCCTGCGCGGTGTGCAGGACAGCGACCAGCTCGTCGCGGGTATGGGGTTCGCCGGAGAAGGCGGAGGTCAGGCGTTCAAGCCAGCCGCGCTTCTTTTCACTGTGCTCCGCAGGGGAGCTACTACTGTCGTCTTCTGACATCTCTGGAAAAAAGGCACCCGGCAGGCCGGGCGTTGGCCCAAGTCTAGCAGGATGTGGCGGCCTGTCAGTGACTGCCGGTGGCCGGGGTTGGGGCGGCCGGGGCCGGCTCATCCTCGGGCAGGTCCAGGCTGTAGGTGCAGCCGGCCAAGGTCTTGCCGGGGTGGGAGGCCACGGTGGAGATGCTGAGGATGATCGACTCGATCTGCGCCTCGCCGGTCTTCGGGTCGGTCACGTCGCGGCTGACCAGCTCGCGCCCGGCCATGAACTTGCCGTCCTGGTCGTAGCCGGTCTCCAATTCCAGCCGTTTGGCCAGCGGGCGTGGGTCGGCCTGGTCGAGCACCGCCATGATGCTGGCGCCGGCCACCGCCACCCGCTCGGTCTGTTGGCCGAAGACGGTGATCGGGCTGGCCAGCCGGAACTCGCTCATGAACTGGTTGCCCTGCGGCAGCGGCTGCAGGCCCTGGGCCACGGCCTTCAGCGGATCGGCCAGCAGCGGCGCCAGCGCGGCCTGCTCGGCCACGCCCTGGCGACATTCGATCAGGGCCGGCAGGTCCAGGCTGGAGGCGAAGGCCGACGGGACCGCAAGGACACACAGCAGGGGCAGGCAGCAGCGCAGTGACACGAGCGGTTTCCGCAGGCGGGGGCCGCCATCATAGCTCCGGCGAGCGCCTGAACGGCCAGGTGAGAAGGCGCAGGAAACCGATCATCGCCCGCCGTACGACCATCAGCGACAGGGTCAGCACGACCGCAAGCATGGCGATCTGCATCGATTGCCCTGCGATGCGTGCCACGGCCGGCCACAGGCCCTGGCTGGTCAGCCAGGGCATCAGTTCCGCTGCGGCTGTCCTGGCCACGTTCGTGTAGATCGCGGCCAGCACGAACAGCACCAGCAGCGAGGTGCGGCTGGCATGGAAGAACGGGAGCGCGTTCACGGAGCGGCCCAGGCGGCGGTGCAGGATCATCCGCCACAGGACCGGAAGGGTCAGTGCACCCACCAGCGTCAGCACCATCGACGTTTCAAGCAGACCGGGGAGATGGGCCGGTTCCAACCGTCCGCTGAGGTGCGGGCCGATCATGCCGATCGCCAGCCCGGCCAGCAGGCACACGGGCGAGAGCAGGGCCAGGCTGCGCGGCAGCCAGTGCCTGCCGGCGGGATCGCGGGTGCTGATGCAGCGCACGGCATACGCGCCCAGCACCAGCAGCATGGCGAACAAGGTGGCGCCGATCACAAATATCATTGAGCCGTTTCCCGAGGTCATCCTTGTTCCTCTCGTGATTCTTGGCGACGGGCGGCGGCCCGCTCAGCGCTCGCCGGCGTAGGGATCGGCGATGCCAAGCTCGGCCAGGATGTCGCGCTCCAGCTGCTCCATCGCCTCGGCTTCCTTGTCGTCCTCGTGGTCCCAGCCGAGCAGGTGCAGCACGCCGTGCACGGTCAGGTGCGCGTAGTGGGCGTTGAGCGCCTTACCCTGTTCGTCGGCTTCGCGCGCCACCACCGGTGCGCAGATCACCAGGTCTCCGAGCAGCGGGAACTTCACGCCCTTGGGCAGGCCTTCGGGCACGTCGGCCGGGAAGCTGAGCACGTTGGTCGCGTAGTCCTTGCCACGGTAATGGCGGTTCAGCGACTGCCCTTCCTTGGCATCGACCACGCGGATGGCCAGGTCGGCCTCGCGGATGCGGCCCTTCAGTGCAGCGGCCACCCACTTGCGGAAGCTGACGGCCGCCGGCAGGCCGGCACGCGGCAGGGCGTAACTGACGGCGACGTCCAGTCGCACGGGACCACGGGTCATGGAGTCGCTCCAGGTTGGATCTGATGCAGGTCGCGGCGGTCGTAGGCACTGACGATACGCGCCACCAGCGGATGACGGACCACGTCACGGGATTCGAAGAAGGTGAAGCTGACGCCCTCGACCTCACGCAGCACGTCGATGGCGTCGCGCAGGCCGGACTTCACGTGCTTGGGCAGGTCGGTCTGGGTCAGGTCACCGGTGACCACCGCAGTGGAGCCGTAGCCCAGGCGGGTCAGGAACATCTTCATCTGCTCGATGGTGGTGTTCTGTGCTTCATCCAGAATCACGAACGCATCGTTGAGCGTGCGGCCACGCATATAGGCCAGCGGCGCGATCTCGATGACGTTGCGCTCGAGCAGCTTCACCACCTTTTCCACACCCATCATCTCGTACAGGGCGTCGTACAGCGGTCGCAGGTAGGGGTCGACCTTCTGGCTGAGGTCGCCGGGCAGGAAGCCCAGCTTCTCGCCGGCTTCCACCGCCGGGCGCACCAGGATCAGGCGCTGCACCCGCGATTCATTCAGAGCTTCGACCGCGCTGGCCACGGCCAGGAAGGTCTTGCCGGTGCCGGCCGGACCGATACCGAAGTTGATGTCGTGGCTGGCGATCTGGTGCAGGTAGCGGCTCTGGTTGGCACCGCGTCCGCGCACCGTGCCGCGCTTGACCTTGATCGCCACGTCCTGTGCTTCGTAGGAGCGCTCTGCGATCTGTTCGACATTGGCCTGTGCCAGGCGCAGATGGATGGCGTGGTTGTCGAAGGTGGTCTCACCGGCTTCGGCATACAACGCCTCGACCAGCTTCTGCGCCTCGGCGATGGCCTCGTTCGGCCCGCTGATGCGGAACACGAAGCCACGGTTGGCGATCTCCACGCCGAGCTTCAGCTCGATCTGGCGCAGGTGGCCATCGAAGGGGCCGCACAGGTTGGCCAATCGCTCGTTGTCTTCCGGCGACAGGGTGAAGTCTCGATGATCGATGCTTTTCATTGCCTTGGGTGGGGCGGAAGCCTTCCACCGCAGTGTATTCAGGGAGGACAAGGGTAGCGCGCGCACGGGGCGCACGGCCAGAAGGAGGGCGATACAGCGTTTTCCACACCCGGTGTGGACGGGAGCTGAGGAAACCTGTGGATAGACCTCTGCAGTGCTTGTGCCACAAGCCTCATGAGAAGCTGGTGAAAAAATCGTCACGGCCGTAAGGGCTCCCGCATCGACAGGACGGGCGCGTCGTGAGGAGGGCACATCGCAGCGTTCCGCCATGCACTCCGGGATTCATCGTGATGGCAGCGCAGGTTCCACTGCCAGGCGAGCAACGGGACCGTGCCGAGCCGGTTTTCCACACCCGCTGTGGAATGATGCTGAATCAACCTGTGGATAGGTGGTTCAGACCCTTGTCGCAAGGGCTTCGCCACGCCGTGGTGAAAAAACCGCCAGGGCTGATCGGGATCATTGTGGGTGCACGGGGCACATGGCACCGTAGCGCCGTCGCAGGAGGGGCTGGCACGGATATGGGCAATGGCATGCGTCGATTTGGGCTGGTAGGCATCGGTCTGCTGGCAGGGTGTGGGCAGGCACCGCCCACCGCACTGGGCACGCTGGAATGGGACCGGATCACGGTGCCGGCGCCGGCAGCCGAAGTAATCGCCACGGTGGACGTGCACGAAGGCCAGCAGGTCAAGGCCGGCGCGGTGCTGATGCAGCTCGACCCGGCCCGCGGCGACGCGCAGTTCGCTGCCGCTCAGGCCGACACGGCGCGAGCGCAGGCGCAACTGGAAGAACTGAAGATCGGGCCGCGCCAGGAGCAGATCGCGCAGGCACAGGCACAGCTGACCGCATTGCGCGCACAGGCGGCCGAGGCCAGTGCCTACTACCGCCGGGTGCAGCCATTGGCGCAGCAGCGCCTGATCGCCGCCGCCGAACTGGATCGCGCGCGCGCCGCCGCCGGCAATGCCGAGGCCAGCGTGCGTGCTGCCGAGCAGGCCTGGCTGGAGCTGGTGCACGGCAGCCGCGCGCAGGACATCGCCCAGGGCCAGGCCGCCGCCGAAGCCGCACAGGCGCAACAGGTAGTGCAGGGGGTCAACCTGCAGAAGCTGCAGCTGCGCGCGCCACGCGATGGCGTGGTCGATGCCTTGCCGTACCGGCAGGGTGACCAGGCCCCCATCGGCGCACCGCTGGCGGTGATGCTGGTCGGCGAGCGTCCCTACGCGCGTGTCTACCTGCCGCAGCCGCTGCGCCTGCAGGTCACCGTTGGGCAGGCCGCACAGGTGCAATTGGAAGGGGGCGGCACCGTGCTGAAAGGGCGCGTGCGTTCGATCCGCAGCGAGCCCTCGTTCACGCCGTACTACGCACTGACCGGCGACGACGTCGCGCGCTTGAGCTATCTGGCCGAGATCGAAGTGGACGAGGCTGCAGACATGCGCAAGCTCCCGGCCGGGTTGCCGGTGCAGGTGCGCTTCTGAACACCAGTGAGGACATCGCGGTCCGCGCACGAGGGCTGACGCGTCGCTTCGGCGAACTTCTGGCCGTGGACAACGTCGACCTGACCGTGCCGCGCGGCCAGGTCTACGGCTTCCTGGGCCCGAACGGCTCTGGCAAGTCGACCACCATCCGCATGCTGTGCGGCCTGCTGGAACCCAGCGCCGGGCAGATCGAGGTGCTGGGCCTGGCGGTGCCCGAGCAGGCAGAGGCGCTGCGCCGGCGCATCGGCTACATGACCCAGCGCTTTTCGCTGTACGAAGACCTGTCGGTGCGCGAGAACCTGGAATTCCTCGCCGCCATCCAGGACCTGCCACGTGCGCAGGCGCGGCAGCGGATCGAAGCGCTGCTGCAGCAGTACCGCCTGCAGGACCGGCAGCCGCAGTTGGCCGGCACCCTCAGTGGTGGGCAGAAGCAGCGCCTGGCGCTGGCCGGTGCGGTGATACATGGGCCGGAACTGCTGTTCCTGGACGAGCCGACCAGTGCGGTCGATCCGGAATCGCGCCGCGACTTCTGGGAGGCCCTGTTCGAGCTGGCTGACGCGGGCACTACGGTGCTGGTGTCGACCCACTACATGGACGAAGCCGAGCGTTGCCACCGGCTGGCGATCCTCGACCGTGGCGCACTGGTGGCCGACGGCACGCCGGACCAGCTGTGTGCACAGCTGCAAGGCCGCACGTTGCAGGTCACCTCGACGCAGCCGCGCCAGGCCAGCCGCGCGCTGGCCGCATTGCCTGGCGTGCTGAGCGTGGCGCAGATCGGCACTCAGCTGCGCGTACTGTGCAGCGAGGGGACGGCAGATGTCGCTGAACTACGCCATGCATTGGCCGGTGCCGATCCGCAGGCCAGCATTGAGCCGGTGGCGCCGAACCTGGAAGACGTCTTCGTGGCCGCCACCCGCGGCCGCGGCCGGGAGCCGGCGGCATGAACCTGCGCCGGCTGTGGGCGATCATGCTCAAGGAGCTGCGGCAGCTGCGCCGCGACCGCATCACGCTGGCGATGATCATCGGCATTCCGGTGATGCAGCTGCTGCTGTTCGGCTATGCGATCAATCTCAATCTGCGCCACCTCGACGCCGGTGTCGCCGACCAGGCCAACAGTGCGGCGTCACGCGCGCTGGTGCAGGACATGGTTGCCACCGGCGTGATCACGCCGCGCAGCGAAGCCTATACGCCCGATCAGCTGATGCAGGCGCTGCGCCGAGGCGAAATCAGTGTCGGCATCGTGGTGCCGGCGGACTTCGAGCGGCGCCGTTTCGATGGCCGTGAGGCAGTGCAGGTACTCGTCGATGGCAGCGACACCGTTGTACAGAGCGCAGCGATCCAGCTGGCACAGGTGCCGCTGGATACGCGCCCGACCAGCAACACGCGGCCGCTGCGCGAAGGCAGCATCGCTGGTGGTCCGATCAGCGTGACCAGCTTCTACAACCCGCAGCGGCGTTCGGCGGTGAACATCGTGCCGGGCCTGATCGGGGTGATCCTGACCATGACCCTGGTGATGTTCACTGCCGTGGCGGTGGTGCGCGAACGCGAGCGCGGCAACATGGAACTGCTGATCGCCACGCCGGTGTCACGCAGCGAACTGATGGTCGGCAAGGTGCTGCCCTATGCGGCCATCGGCCTGCTGCAGACCACGCTGGTACTGGTGCTGGGCACCTGGCTGTTCCAGGTGCCGATCCGCGGCAGCCTGCTGGACATCTATCTGGCCGCGGTGCTGCTGGTGCTGGCCAACCTGGCGCTGGGCCTGTTGATTTCCACGCGCGCACGCTCGCAGTTCCAGGCCATGCAGATGACCCTGTTCCTGTTCCTGCCGTCGATCCTGCTGTCGGGCTTCATGTTTCCGTTCGCCGGCATGCCGCGGCCGGTGCAGTGGCTGGCCGAGGTGCTGCCGCTGACCCATTTCCTGCGCCTGGTGCGCGGCATCATGCTGCGCGGCGCCTCGCTGTGGGAGCTGTGGCACGACGCGCTGGCGCTGCTGGCCTTCATCGTGGTGATGATGACGCTGGCGATCCTGCGCTTCCGCAAGCGCCTGGATTGACGTGGCCGGGGTCGGATCCCCACAGGGGCTCTGACCCCAATGATCGGTGCAACGGGTCGGAGCCCCTGCGGGGATCCGACCCTGCCGGTCAGCCCGCCACCACGCGCGCGCGCAGCGAATTGGTCAACGCTTCGGTGATCACAACATCCACGAACTGGCCGATCAATCGTGCCGGCGCCGGGAAATTCACCGAACGCATGTTCTCGGTCTTGCCGGTCAGCTCGTTCGGGTTCTTGCGCGAAGGACCTTCCACCAGCACGGTCTGCACGGTGCCGACCATCTTCTCGGAGATGCCGGCGGCATGCGCATTGATGCGTTCCTGCAGACGCGACAGGCGTGCGTGCTTCTCGGCGTCGCTGATCGTGTCCTCCAGGTCCGCAGCCGGGGTGCCCGGGCGACGCGAATAGATGAAGGAGAAGCTGTGGTCGAAGCCGATGTCCTCGATCAGCTTCATGGTCTTCTCGAAGTCGGCATCGGTCTCGCCGGGGAAGCCGACGATGAAGTCCGAGCTGATCGAGATGTCCGGTCGCACCGCGCGCAGCTTGCGGATCTTCGACTTGAATTCCAGTGCGGTGTAGCCGCGCTTCATCGCCGACAGCACGCGGTCGCTGCCGGCCTGCACCGGCAGGTGCAGGAAATTGGCCAGCTGCGGGACGTCGCGGAACGCATCGATCAGCGAATCGCTGAACTCCAGCGGGTGCGAGGTGGTGAAGCGGATGCGGCCGACGCCATCGATCTCGGCGATGGTGCGGATCAGCAGGCCGAGGTCGGCGAATTCGCCGTCGCCATACGGGCCGCGGTAGGCGTTGACGTTCTGGCCGAGCAGGTTGATCTCGCGCACGCCCTGCGCGGCCAGCTGCGCCACTTCCACCACCACGTCCTCGAACGGGCGGCTGACCTCGGTGCCGCGGGTGTAAGGCACCACGCAGAACGAGCAGTACTTGGAACAGCCTTCCATGATCGAGACGAAGGCCGAGGCACCGTCGGCGCGCGGCTCGGGAAGGCGGTCGAACTTCTCGATCTCGGGGAAGCTGATGTCCACCTGCGGACGCTTCTGCTCGCGCCGCGCGCGGATCAGTTCCGGCAGGCGGTGCAGGGTCTGCGGACCGAATACCAGGTCGACGAACGGCGCGCGCTTGATGATCGCTTCGCCTTCCTGCGAGGCGACGCAGCCGCCCACGCCGATGATGACTTCACGGCCCTTGTTCTTCAGGCTCTTCCACACGCCCAGCTGGCTGAACACCTTCTCCTGCGCCTTCTCGCGGATGGAGCAGGTATTGACCAGGATGACGTCGGCGTCGTCCGGGCTGTCGGTCAGTTCCAGGCCATCGCTGGCGGCAAGCACGTCGGCCATCTTGGCCGAGTCGTACTCGTTCATCTGGCAACCGTGGGTCTTGATGTACAGCTTGCCTTTCACCTGGTCGGGCTTGCGCGGACCGGCGGGCAGGGCAACGAGCGGGGTACCGCCCGGCGTGGCGGGCGGAAAGACGTCTGGCGTCCCGGTCATGGCGCTTAATCCATTCGGGTGGCGGGAAAGCGGGCAATTCTACCCGCATCGCGGAATGCCCGCCTGGCGCAATGCCAACGGCACCGCGCTGCGCGCTCGCGGGGCATGGCCCCGCGCTACCTGCATCCCGCCCCGTTCGGTAGCGCCGGGGCGTGCCCGGCGGGTGCGCTTAAGCCGCTGCCAGCTCCGCATCAATCTGACGCGAACGGTCAAAGGCGGTCATCGCACTCATTCGCGCGATGTAGTCAGCCGTGGCCGGCGCCGGCTGCACCAGGCCGAAGGCGGTGGTCCAGGCCAGCGCATTGCCCCACAGCACGTCGGCGGCGCTCATCGTCTCGCCGAGCAGGTACGGCCCCTGTGCCAGCTGGGCTTCGATCACCTGCAGCACCGTCTCCGCGTCGTTGTAGGGCGACATCAGGCGCGGCGGCGGCTCGCGGTGCATTGCCTTGTCGATCATCGCCGGCTCGAAACAGGCGCCGTAGAAGGCCATCCAGCGCAGGTAGGGGCCGCGCAGGGCGTCGCCGATCGGCGGGGCCAGCCCGGCTTCCGGATACAGGTCGGCCAGGTACAGGTAGATCGCCACCTGTTCGGTCACCAGTGCGCCGTTGTGGACGATGGCCGGCACCTTGCCCATCGGGTTGATGGCCAGGTAGGCCGGGGCCAGGTTGGCGCCGGCCTTCAGGTCCAGCACCTGCATGCGGTAGTCGGCACCCAGCGCTTCGAGCAGGGCCACGGCGCCGCTCGAGCGTGAACGGGCGGCGTGGTACAGGGTGATCTGGCGGGATGTCATGGCATTGCTCCTTGCGGTGGGTGGTGAACTGGAGCTCATCCTGGGGCACTATTGCGGACGACTTCTGTCCTCGATCCTTCATGCGCCATACCGCCCATCGACTGCTGCGCCTGATCGCCCTGCTGCAGGCCCGCCGCCAGTGGTCCGGGGCCGAACTGGCCGAGCGCATGGGTGTGGACCGGCGCAGCATCCGCCGTGACATCGAGCGCCTGCGCGAGCTGGGTTACCCGGTACAGGCCTCGGCCGGCGTTGGTGGCGGCTACCAGCTGGGGTCCGGCGCGCCGGTGTTGCCGATGCTGCTGGACGAGGAGGAGGCGACCACCCTGGCCATCGCGCTGCGTGCGGCCTCGGCCACCGTCGCCGGGATCGACGACACCGCGCGTGGCCTGCTGTCCAAGCTCGACCCGCTGGTGCCGGCCCGCCGTCGCCAGCAGGCAGGCGAGGTGCATGCAGCGACGGCTACCCTGTCCGATCTTCCGTCAACCGATGCACGCCTGCTGGGCCGGCTGGCCCTGCATTGCCGGCAGGCGGCGCGGCTGGCCTTCGAGTACCGCAGTGCGCAGGACGCGGTGACCCAGCGCGAGGTCGAGGCCCAGCATCTGGTCAATTACGGTCGGCGCTGGTACCTGCTGGCCTGGGATCTGGGGCGCCAGGACTGGCGCACCCTGCGCGTGGACCGGATGGGCGCGGTACGCGAATGCTCCGAGCCGGGCATGCACCGACGCACCCCGGCACCGCCGGATGTAATGGTGCGGCAGGCAGTCAGCCAGGCCCCGTTCGCGCTGCAGGCGATCCTGCGCCTGGCCGGCAGCCGCGCCGAGCTGGAAGGGCGCATCCCGCCATGGTGCGGCGTGCTGGAGGCCGATGGCGCCGACCATTGCCTGCTGCGCATGGGCGCCGAGAGCCGCGGCATGATGCTGGCGCAGATCCTCAGCCTGGACCGCGTGCCGGTGGCGCTGTGGACCACGCCACCGGGCCTGCGCGACGAGCTGGCGCAGCGCCTGGCTGGGCTGGGGCAGGTGTTGGCTGTGGCGCCGGTCACAGCCTGAGCCGCATCGCTTGGCAAGCTCCGGCGAAGCTGGGACACTCGCCGCCATGAAGGGGATACTGGGGACAACGGCGATCATCATCGCTGCGCTGGCCGCTGCGCCGGCCAGCGCCGGCAGCCTGTACAAGTGCCAGGGTGCCGACGGCGTCACCAGTTATGTCAGCAAGCGTGTGGCCGGGGCCCGCTGCAGCACCATCAGCTACAGCCGCGATAGCCGCCCGGCACCGCGCCCGGTGGTTTCCGCGCCGAAACCGTCTCCGGCCACCGTGGCCAGCATCGAGCGCAATCCGGTCGCTGTGGCGGCCAGTGCGGCAGCACCGGCCGTGGCTGGGCCAGCACCTGCAGCTGCTCCCGCGCCCCAGGCCACCCCACGTGGCGGCCGCATGGTCAGCGGGCAGGTCTATTCCTTCATGAAGGATGGGGTGCGCCACTACACCAGCGCCCGGCCGACCCAGGTGGCCAATCTCGGCCCGGTGCGCACCATCCGCTACAGCTTCATGGAGCGCTGCTACGCCTGCGGGGTCAACCCGCGCGTGGACTTTGGCACGGTGCGCTTGAACACCACCGCGTTCCAGAGCGAGATCACCTCGGCCGCACGCGAGTTCGGCGTCGACGAGGCGGTGGTGCGCGCGATCATCCATGCCGAGTCGGCCTACAACCCGACCGCGCTCAGCCGCGCCGGCGCCCAGGGCCTGATGCAGCTGATGCCCCCCACCGCCGCCCGCTTCGGGGTCGGTGATTCCTACGATGCCGGGCAGAACATCCGCGGCGGCGTGCAGTATCTTGCGTGGTTGCTGAAGCGCTTCAACGGCGATCTGACCCTGGCTGCCGCCGGCTACAACGCCGGCGAAGGCGCGGTCGACCGCCACGGTGGCGTGCCGCCCTACAGCGAAACCCAGTATTACGTGCGCCGGGTCGGCCAGCTGGCCGAGCGTTACCGCACCGCCTTGAGTCACCAGTAGGTGCCGCTAACGGGTGGGTGCCGACCGTTGGTCGGCACTCATTTGAAAGGTAGTGCCGGTCGCTGGCCGGCAACCCCGCAATCAATGTTGTTGCAATGCGTTGTGTGGCGCGCGACGGTTCCGCTACACTCGGCCATGATTCAATGCGGCTCTGGCCCCCACCGGAACCGTTGGCAGCCTTAAAGCTACCTAATCAATATCGGAGTGCCGGATGGCAAACGATGGGGTACACGATCCAGTCAACACCGGACGTCGGCGTTTTCTTTCTGCCACCACAGCCGTGGTGGGCGCCGTCGGCGTCGGATTCACCGCAGTCCCTTTCATCAAATCCTGGAATCCCAGTGCGCGGGCCAAGCTTGCCGGTGCACCCGTGGTGGCCGACATCAGCGCGCTGCAGGAAGGCCAACGCCTGATCGTGGAATGGCGTGGCCAGCCGATCTGGATCGTCAAGCGGTCCAAGGCCATCCTCGACGCGCTGCATGGGCTGGATGGCCGTCTCAAGGACCCCGAGTCCGGTGAGAAGGACCAGCAGCCGGACTACGTGCTGAAGCAGAACCCCGAGCTGCGTTCGATCAAACCGGACATTTCCGTGCTGGTCGGCCTGTGCACGCACCTGGGCTGCTCACCGGAAATGGTCGCCGAGATCCGGCCTGAACCCTACGACCCGCAGTGGAAGGGTGGCTACTTCTGCCCCTGCCACAAGTCGCGCTTCGACATGTCCGGCCGTGTCTTCAAGGACGTGCCGGCGCCGATCAACCTGAAGGTGCCCGCGCACCACTACCAGGACGACAACACCATCATCATCGGTGTCGATCCGCAGGGGGCTGCCTGATGGCCAATATCCTCAGCCGTACCGCCAGCGGCGTGGCCGACTGGGTCAACGCCCGCGCACCGGGCCTGGTGCCGGTCTACCGCAAGCACGTCAGCGAGTACTACGCGCCGAAGAACTTCAACATCTGGTACTACTTCGGTTCGCTGGCGCTGCTGGTGCTGGTCAACCAGATCGTCACCGGCATCTTCCTGACGATGCACTACAAGACCAACGCCGCCGAGGCGTTCGGCTCCATCGAATACATCATGCGTGATGTGGAGTGGGGCTGGCTGATCCGCTACATGCACTCCACCGGTGCCTCGCTGTTCTTCATCGTGGTCTACCTGCACATGTTCCGTGGCCTGCTGTACGGCAGCTACCAGAAGCCGCGCGAGCTGGTGTGGATCCTGGGCATGCTGATCTACCTGGTGTTGATGGCCGAAGCCTTCATGGGCTACGTGCTGCCGTGGGGCCAGATGTCGTTCTGGGGCGCCAAGGTGATCATCTCGCTGTTCGGCGCGATACCGGTGATCGGCAACGGCCTGACCGAATGGATCATGGGCGACTACCTGCCCAGTGACGCCACGCTCAACCGCTTCTTCGCACTGCACGTCATCGCCCTGCCGCTGGTGCTGCTGTTGCTGGTGGTGCTGCACCTGGGTGCGCTGCATGAAGTGGGGTCGAACAACCCGGACGGCGTGGAGATCAAGAAGGGGCCCAAGGGCAACCGCTGGTCGCCGAACGCACCGGCCGACGGCATTCCGTTCCACCCGTACTACACGCTCAAGGATGGCGTCGGCGCCGGCTTCCTGTTGATCATCGCCGCCTTCATCATCTTCTTCGCGCCAGGTTTCGGTGGCCTGTTCCTGGAGCACGACAACTTCACCGAGGCCAACCGCCTGGTGACCCCCGAACACATCAAGCCGGTCTGGTACTACACGCCGTACTACGCGATGTTGCGCGTGGTACCGAACAAGCTGGGCGGCGTGCTGGTGATGTTCTCGGCCATCGCGATCCTGTTCCTGGTGCCGTGGCTGGACAAGGCGAAGGTGAAATCGGTGCGCTACCGCGGCTGGATCTCGAAGGTGATGCTGGGCGTGCTGGCGGTGTGCTTCGTGTGGCTGGGCGTGATCGGTTCCGGCCCCGGCACCGACGTGCACGAGACCTACATCGGGCGGGTGCTGACCTTCCTGTACTTCGCGTTCTTCATCACCATGCCGCTATGGACACGATTGGACAGGACCAAGCCGGTACCGGAGAGGGTGACCACCCATGACTGAACGCTGGATGGTCCGGCTGGCCCTGACGGCCGCCCTGATGCTGGGCAGTTTCCTGGCCTCCGCCGCCGAGGGCGGCACCAAGCTGCTGCAGGCCGGCAACGACCTCGGAGACCGCGCTTCGCTGCAGCGCGGCGCGCAGCTGTACATGAACTACTGCTCCGGCTGCCACGCGCTGAAGTACCTGCGCTATTCGCGGATGGCGCAGGATCTGGGCCTGACCGAAGAGGAGGTGATGAACAACCTCAACTTCACCGGCTCGGCGATCGGCGATCCGATCCCGGTGGCGATGCCCAAGGAGAACGCAGAGAAGTGGTTCGGCAAGATGCCACCGGACCTCAGCCTGATTGCGCGTGTGCGCGGCAGTGACTGGGTCTACACCTACCTCAAGTCGTTCTACCTGGACAGCAGCCGGCCGCTGGGCTGGAACAACGCGCTGTTCGCCAACGCGTCCATGCCCAACCCGCTGTGGGAAATGCAGGGCCTGCAGCATGCCGTGCATGGCAAGCCGGAGGCGCCGGGCATGGATCCGCCGGTGACCGGCCTGCGCCTGGAAACGCCAGGCAACGTCGATGCCGGACAGTACGACCAGGCAGTGCGTGACATCACCAACTTCCTCGAATATGCCGGCGAACCGGCCGCGCTCAAGCGCCAGCAGCTGGGCGTGTGGGTGATCCTGTTCCTGGCCCTGCTGACCTTCCTGCTGTATCTGTTGAAGAAGGAATACTGGAAGGACGTTCACTGAATCTGCCGCTCACCATCGCACGGGCCTATTGGCTTTTGTGATGGTCGGTTGCACACTCGGGGAGGAGTCGATCGCCGGCACGGTGCCGGCGGCGCCGATGCGGCAGGCGGTCTCCTGTCGTGGGAGAGCCTTTGATGGCGGCGAGCGTACGCATGCGCAATACACTGACGCTGTTTTCCTCGAACGACGATGTACTGTGCCACCGTGTACGCCTGGTCCTGGCGGCCAAGGGTGTGACCTTCGACTTCGTTCCGGTCGATCCACAGAACCCGCCTGAAGACCTGATCGACCTCAATCCGTACCACTCGGTGCCGACTCTGGTCGAACGCGAACTGGTGCTTTATGCCGCGTCGGTGGTCAGCGAGTACCTGGACGAGCGCTACCCGCATCCGCCGCTGATGCCGGTCGATCCACTCTCGCGTGCGCGCATCCGCCTGGCCATGCTGCGCATCGAGCACGACTGGGTGCCGCAGGTGCAGGCCATCCAGCTGGGCAACAAGACCCAGGCCGAGGCCGGCCGCAAGCGCCTGAAGGAACTGCTGACCGCCTCGCTGCCGCTGTTC